>Ga0268299_1000051_pt1 | contig 448530 bp, 409 predicted proteins | sample NOBtaG_FD_193484 | JGI IMG/M metagenome (GOLD analysis project Ga0268299, IMG submission 193484) | Activated sludge microbial communities from bioreactor in Nijmegen, Gelderland, Netherland - NOB reactor | ecosystem: Engineered > Bioreactor > Aerobic > Activated sludge | place: Netherlands...
GTTGCCGATGTTGATGGTCGCGCCGCTGAGCGTCAGGCCGCCCGCCACACGCTCGATGCCCTGTGCCGACGCCAGGTCTAGCGTGCCGGCCAGCGTCACGCCCGACAGGAAGTTGTTGCCGTTGTTGCTGGCGCGAAACGAGCCGGCACCCGACAGGTTCATGTCGCCGCTCAGCGTGACGCCGTTCTGGTTCACGATGCTGCCGGCGCCGGCGATGATCTGGCTGCCGGTGCTACCGGTAACGGCCGAGTTCAGGTTCAGCGTGCCGCCGTTCATCGCCGACAGCGTGCCGTTGTTGGTGGTAAGCCCGCTGACGGAAAGCGTGATCGTGCCGCCGGCCACATCGGCGGCGATGGTGCCGTTGTTGGTCAGCGTGGCCCCGCCGCCGACGAAGTTCTGCGCGCCGATGACCCCGGTCTGGCCACGCACCGTGATGCCCGAGTCGAGCACCAGGTTGCCGGCCTCGACGTTGAGCCGGTTGGAGGCATTGCTATCGGCAAACACGATCGTGCCGGTGCCGCCGATGGTCTGGTTGCCCTGCGGCGCCAGGATGCTGGCGTTGCCGATGTTGATGGTCGCGCCGCTGAGCGTCAGGCCGCCCGCCACACGCTCGATGCCCTGTGCCGACGCCAGGTCTAGCGTGCCGGCCAGCGTCACGCCCGACAGGAAGTTGTTGCCGTTGTTGTTGGCCCGAATTACGCCAGTGCCGCTGGTGTTGAGCGTACCGCCGGTGATCGTCGTGGCGTTCTGGAATATCAGCCCGCCGTTGGCGGCGGTCAGGACGCCGCCGGTGTTGGTGAGCGTTCCGCCGTTCAAGTTCAGGGTTCCGGCCGATGCTCCGCCTGCGGTCAGGAAGCCGGTGTTGGTGCCGCCGAGGCTGATGTTGAGCGTCGAACCGCCCAGTATCAGCACGGTTTCGGCGTTGGTCAGCGTGCGTATGGTGTCTGCACCGGTGTTGTGCGTGATCGTGCGCACCCCGGCCACGTTGATGGTGACGTCGTCCGCCGCGCCCGGCAGTGAAGGGTTGCTGCTCCAGTTGGCAGGGACGTTCCAGAATCCATCTGCATCGGGCACCCAAGTGACGGGCACAGCCATCGCAGCGGGGGCAACAGCCCCGAGCGACGCCAACGCCGCTGCCTGCACGCACCGGGCAAGGACGCTCCGCTGAGGGGTGGGCTCGTTATGTGCGAAAGAACGTCCCGCGGACTGAGGCAGCTTGGGCGCGTTGGCCGCACCAAGAATATTGGGACTGTGCTCGAACGACATTGGGAACCCCCCTCTGGAACTGGGCTGAAGTCATGCAGGGGGCGGCAAAGCAATGTTTGGGCCAAAGAAATAGCCCTATGATTAAAAAGACTTTTTCCGGAGAGCGGCCGGTTAAGAGGTTTCACCAAAGTGATTTGTAAAACTTCCTGACAGGTTGCAGCGGAACGAAGGTCCGGTTGTTTGCGCCAGGGAATACCGTGCCAGCCTTCAAGCTCCTCAATAAATCATAATTTTTAATTAGTTGAATAACTTCATCGTTGCTGGAGGCGCCCCGATACCGTGTGTAAGAAATTCTGACAAGGCCTCGGGAAACCTGCTGCGAAGGCACCGGTCGTTTGCCTATTGAGGAAGCGCTGAAGGGCACTTTTATAACTGTCATTCCGGGCTTGGCCCGGAATCCAGATGCTTGATTTGACTGGATTCCGGCGTTCGCCGGAATGACGAAATCAGAATTTATGGAAGTGCCCACAAAATCCGTAGCTTGCCGCTGCCGATTTTGGCAGCGCGTCCCTGCGCTGCGGAAGGCACTGAGTAAATCAGCACTTCTTTAAACCCAAGACGCAGCGGTCGGCAACAGATTGCACGCCTCCGGGCCAGTGACGCCGCCGTGGGCCATAGTTTTTCTCTACCGTGCGAACCAGCGCGCCGCCAAGCTGGCGGTCGGGATTTCCTGCCCGACTTGCTCCAGCCAAGAACGCAACGGCCCGCGCCGGCGCTGGGCCACCGCAATACCGACCCGCAGCCACAGCAGCAGCGTCGACAGCACGGTCCAGCCGGCCACCAGCCACAGGCCCAGCGCCGGCGCACCGAACGCCACGCACAGCGTCAGCATGAGCAGGTTCGGGTTGCGCCGAGCGGTAATCAGGCGGTTGTAGGAGTCGAACGGCCGCCACACGAACAGCGAGAACCTGGCGCACAGCGCCTGAAACGCGCCTTCGGCCAGTCGCCCGCCCACGTAGCCGGCCACGATCACCCAGATCAGCGTCTGCGTCGGCACGCTGCCCGCCGGCAGGCCAAGCGCCCAGGCGGCGTACCAGAACGGCGGGTGGATCAGGTCGATGCCGTGGTCCAGGATGTCGCCGAAGCGGCTGGACGTGACTGTCACCCGCGCCAGCTTGCCGTCGACCGTGTCCAGAAAGGTCATCAGCCAGGCACACAGCAGCCCCGGCAGCCACCAGCCCTCCCAAAAGGCAAGGCCGGCGGCGATGGTCAGCGCCAGACCGGTCAGCGTCACCTGGTTGGGCGTGATGCCGCGCCGCGCGCAAAAACCGGTTACCGCCCGCGCCGGTGCCGGCCACCACCACTTGGTAATGAAATCGGTGACGCCCTTGTAGGCGCCGCCGAACAGACGCCCTTCCAGGCGCACCTGATCGGCCGGCGTGACTTGCAACACGTAAGGCACTGAGCGCTTGCGCAGGCTCTTTTGGTAGGCCACGGCCAGGCTGTCCGGCGTTTCCACCACGTAGCCGTCGGCCAGCTGCTGGCCCGCGAGCACGGCCTGCGCAGTGGTGGCCCCGCTCACCGGCGCGTGCAGCGCCACCAGCGGGCCGTTCTCGCTCAGGCGCAGCGCCACGCCGGGCGCATCCACCAGCGCCGCGACCACCCGCTCGTCGAACAGATGATCGGCACGAAGGCACAGCACGCTGCGCTGGGGCGGCACCGCGGCAGCGTCGTCCAGCACCTCGATACCAAGCTTGCCGAGCACGCGCCGCAGGCGCTCGCGCCCGCCCAGGCCCCACAGACGAACCGGCGCTTCGCCGACCAGAAAAGCAACAGGATTCACGTGGTACCAGGCCGGGCTGGAAAAAGGGCCGGCAATCGTATATCAAGCGTGCACCGTCGCACCCGGGCCGCGAGCCTACTCACACCTAAATGCTTTCCGTGCCAACCTTCGAACCCGAATCGCCCGCTGTGGCGCAAGGCCCGTCATCCGAATGGGCCCTCGCCCATTTGTCGGACTTGCACCTGAGCGATCCGCCGTTGGACCCCACCGCCACGCTCGCCGGCAAACAGTTGCTGGGCCGGACGTCGTGGCACAAACGCCGCCGCCACATTCACAAGTTGGCCGTACTGGATGCGCTATCGGCCGACCTGTTGGCCCAGGCTCCGAGTCAAATCGCCATCAGCGGCGATCTTGTGCAGCTCGGTCTGGCGCAGGAATTCGAGCAGGCCGCGCGCTGGCTGAGCCGCTTCGCGCCTGCGTCGCAGGTAGTGCTGGTTCCGGGCAACCACGAGGCATACGCCGCCGGCACCTGGCAGCGCGGGCGCGATCACTGGGGCCCGTACCTGGCACAGCCGCCGGACGGCGAACCGTGGCTGCTGCGTCGCGGCCGGCTGGCGCTCATCGGGCTTTCCAGCGCCGTTCCCAGCTGGCCGGGGATGGCCACCGGCACGCTGGGCAAGGGCCAGCTCGCGGCGCTGGAAGCCGCCTTGGTGCAAGGCGCGCAGGAGCAGCGATTTCGGGTGGTGGTCGTGCATCACCCGCCGGCGGGCGTCGTCAGTTGGCGCAAGCGGCTGACCGATCAGCGCCAGTTTGCCGCCATCATTGCCCGCCACGGCGCCGGGGTCATTCTGCATGGCCACACGCACTGCGCAACGCTAAGCAGCCTGCGCGGCCCGAGCGGACCGGTGCCGGTGGTCGGCGTGCCATCGGCGTCGGCGCTCGACCCGCGGCCGGGCCGCATGGCCGGCTACGGCCTGCTGAACATCACGTCCTCAGACGAGGGCTGGAAACTGCGCCTCGGCCGGCGGGTGTACCGGCCACAAACGCAGGATTGCGGCTGGCTGGAACACTGCCAGCTGCCCACACAAGGCTGACGTGGCGGCAGCCCGAACCGTCTGGCACGACCCGCGTACGGCAAGCGGGCCGACATCCGGATCACGTCTCCCGCTGCCAGCGCACACGCAGCGGAGTCTCGTCATCCACGTACTGGTAGTCCAGATCACCGCGGTAGGCCGCATGTATCGCTTCGCCCAGTCCGCGCGCGAGGTGGCTGTCGGTGGTGGTGATGAGCAGCCCGGCCGGTATTTCCTGCTGATCCATGATGCGTTGCAGGGGATGTTCGGTGGTCTGCCGCTGCGTGTGGTTCTGGATCAGGTGAAGGATGTCGGCATGGTGCAAGGCCAGAAACGAACCGCTCAGTGTCAGGTAGCCGGCCGGCACGCGGTCGCGCACGCGCTGACAGGCCGGGCACAGCACCTCGGCGGCATCGGCCGGCCGCGCCAGCCATTGCCAGCGCCCGCCGTGCCAAACCACGCCGCAGTCCCCGCAGACACTGGGCTCGGCCAGTTTCTGGCGCGCCAGGTAGGGATCGTGCCCCTGCTGCAGGCCGGGCCGGTCATGGTGGCCATGGTGGGGGACATCGGGGGTTTTGTGAGGTCCGGTCATGACTCGCTCCGCGGTGGTGGTGGTGGGCGCCCGAAAGCACACGCTCACCCTAACCGCGGTCCCGTGATGCAGCGTTGACCATACTCAACCGACTCGTGGCGAGCCTGCGTAACTCAGTGGCGATCGCTGCGGCATGCTGCAACGGCCGCGCCCAACAGCCCGACCCGGGGTTCGCGAATCAGCTGCAAGGGCATCCGGCGCAGCAGGCCGGCCATGCGTCCCTTGGCGTGGAAGGCGTCCACGAACGCCCGGCTCGAGAACAGCGGCTCATTTTTGTGCACCACGCCGCCGGTCAGATACAAGCCACCGAAAGGCAGGCAGGTGAGGGCCAGATTGCCGGCCACCGCGCCGCACAGCCGGGCAAACAGCTGCAGGGTTTCGTGCGCCCTCGCCTCGCCGGCGGCGGCAGCGGCGGCGATGGTCGGCGCGTCCGCCGCCGCGCCGCCCAGAAATTCGTGAATGAGTGGCAAGCCCGGACCTGCCGCCAGCCGCTCGAAAGACACCCGGTCGATGGCCAGCCGCTGGCGGGCGAACTCGCGCAGCCGCACCTGCTGTTCATCCAGCGGCGCGAAATCGACGTGTCCGCCCTCGCTCGGGAAGACCTGCGCACCGTCGCGGCCAGGCAGGACCAGCGCCATGCCAAGGCCGGTGCCGATACCCATGATGGCGCGCAGTCCATCGGCCTGCGGCTGGCCTGGCTGTACGGTCAAGACCTGGGTCGATGCGAGCATGCCGATGGCGTATCCAACCGCCGCCAGGTCGTTGATCAACGCGACTTGCCCGATGCCAAGGACCTGCTCCAACCGCTCGCTGTCGAGCAGCCACGGCAGGTTGGTGACGCGCGCCTGGGTTCCACCGCCGGGCGCCGGCTGCACGGGACCTGCCACTGCGAAGCAGGCAGACGGGGGAGGCGGCGCGCCGGCCAGGAATTCACGCACGATGTCGGCCAGATCGGCATGAGCGGCGCTGTCGAAGCGCGCCTCGGCCAGGGTTTCCAGCCGTCCGGCCAGCCAGCGCCCGCGCAGCAGAAGCGTCTTGGTGCCGCCGATGTCGCCTGCCAGCAGGTCCATGCGCTTGCCCGTCCCGGTCAGCCTGTCGCTGTCACCAGTGTGCACCGGCAGGCAGGCGAACGGCCAGGCCCGTCAGCCGGCCTCGAACACGCCCTGCTCGATCAGCTCGTACCAGGCCAGCAGGTCGTGGCGGCCGTGGCCCTTTTCCACCGCCTGCTGGTACAGGCTCTGGATGCGGCTGCCGACCGGCAGGTGCACGCCCACGCGCTGCGCCAGCTCGCGCACCAAGGTGATGTCCTTGCAGATCATGGTCAGCCCCTCGGTGCTGTGGTCGAAGGGCACGCGCCCGTCGAACTTGGGCTTGACCAGCACGTCCATGACCCGCGTCGGCGCCAGGCAGGTGTCCATCACCTCCAGCAGGCGCCGCGGCTCGATGCCGACGGCGCGACCCAGCGCCACCGACTCCATGACCCCGGACAGGGTGGAGACCAGGATCAGGTTCTGGCACAGCTTGGCGGTCTGCCCGCTGCCGGCCGGTCCCAGGTGAAAGATGTGCCTGCCCATGAGTTCGAACAGCGGCCGCACGCGCTCGAAGATGGCCGCCTCGCCGCCGACCATGATGCTCAGCGTCGCCGCCTGCGCGCCGCTGCCGGCGCCGCTCAGCGGCGCGTCCAGAAAGCCGATGTCGCGCCCTGCCGCGTCCCGCTCGAGCTCGCCGGCCAGCTGCGGGCTGATGGTGCTGCAATCGACGATGGCGCCGCCGGGCTGCATCGAACCCAGCAGCGCGTCCACCGTGGCACGCACGATTTTCTGGCTCGGCAGGCAGGTGAACACCACCTGCGCTTCGCGGCCCACCGCTGCGGCGTCCGCGCAGGCTATGAGACCCTGCGCGCCGGCAGCGGACATCGCGGCCGGCGCCGGGTCGAAGCCCAGCACCCGGTAGCCGGCGCGCGCCAGGTGGCCGGACATGGGCAGGCCCATGGTGCCCAGGCCGATGAATCCGAGCACCGGCTGCATGGCCTCAGCCCTTCTTGCCGGCCTTGGGCGGCTTGGCCTTGGCGGGCGTCGCCGCCTTGCCGGATTTGGGCTTTGCGGCCTTGCCGCTTGCCATCTTTGCCGTGCCGCTGGCGGTGGCTGCCGCCTTGCGCGCCGCGGCGCTTTCGGACAGCGCTTCCTTCATCGCGAAATAGGCGTTGGCTGCCGCCGGAAAGCCGGCGTACACGCCCACGTGGCCGATGATCTCGACGATTTCCTGCTGCGACAGGCCCACCTTCAGGCCGCTGCGGATATGCACCTTCAGCTGCGGCAGGGCGTTGCCCATGGCGGCCAGGGCGGCGATGGTGGTGATCTCCCGGTCGCGCAGGGCCAGCTGCTTGGTGCGCGCGTAAGTGTCGCCAAAGGCATAGGCGACGGTGGCCCGGGCGTAGTCGGGCGCCAGTTCGTTCAGCACGCTGACGACGGCGTCGGCGGCGTCCTTGTCCTCGATGGCGTGCAGCATTTCGAGCGCCTTTTTCATGCGCGGATCGTCGGTCTTGGCCATGGCTTCCCCTCCGGTGGTTTGTAGTCAGATCTGATTGAAATCGATCGGCAGATCGAGGTGGTCGTTCAGCAGCGTGATCTTCTTGCGGGCGATGCGCCAGCGCTCACCGTCGCGCACCAGCGTGTGGTCGTAAAAGCCGAACAGGTGCACGGTCTGGCGGCGGTGATAGGTGCTGGTCTGCCAGTGGCTGCTGACCTGCAGGCGCGTGGCATCCGGCGCCGTGACGTGCAGGTTGCTGATGACGTGGCAGGTGCGCGGCAGGGGCGTGACGAAGGGCGTCAGGCCCGACTCGACGCGAAACACCCTATCGCCCATCGCGGCGCGGCCGGAAAGGTAAAAGAACGACACGTAGCGGTCCGGGTCGTCACCGAGCGTTTCCTCGTCCACCCAGGCCGGGCACCAGAACTCGCAGTCCTCGGTGTACAGGTCCAGCCAGTCCTGCCACTGCCAGCGGTCCAGACAATCGGCCTCTCGAAATACCACGGCCGCGGCCGTCAGGTGTTGTTCCGGGCTGACCATCAACTGATCTCCCCCGCCGCCAGCGCGCGGCGCTGGCCGTCTTTCATCAGGCGCAGCCACTGGCGGTAGTTGGTGTGGAACAGCGTCTCGTCGGACATGTTCAGCGGCCCCTCGCTGGAGGTTTCCGGCTCGATGCCCAGTTCGCGGGCGTAGTCGTTGGCGCCGCGCACCATGCGCCCCAGCCCCCGGCCGTGGCCCTGCAGCCACTGCACCGCACGCGCCTGCAGGCCCTCCTGGCAGTTGCGGTAGGCGCCCACATCGTCCGGCGTGCCGGTGGAGCTGATGTTGAAGAAATCCTCGTACTGGCGCAGGCGCTGGCGGCGCGCGGCGGGCGGCTCGCCCACCGGCACCCAGCAGTAGATCTCCATCTCGGTCCGGTCAGTCGCCAGCGGGCGCAGCACGCGAAACTGGCCGATCACGGCGTTGTCCGTGCACTGCACGTTCGGAAAGATCGTCAGATTGCGCCCGTATTGCAGCAGCCACTTGGCCCGGCCGGCGCCCAGGCGCGCGGCAATCTGCTCGCGCTGCGGCCACAGCGGGCGAAACTCCGGGGCCGGGTTCTCGGTGAAGAACAGCGCGTGGCCGTTTTTTAGGCCGAAGCTGCCGGTCTTGAGGTTCACGCCGAACATGGCCTCGATGTCCGGCCCCTTGTAGGCCGCCCCGGCGCGCGCGATGCGCCGGCGGGTGATCTCGATGAAGCCCTTGTGGGCGATGTTCAGGTGGTAGCCGTCCAGGCAGTTCTCGACCTGCAGTTTCCAGTTGCCGGGAAAGGTGTAGCTGGCGTTACCGCGCACCAGTTCCATGCCGTCCGGCGCCTGCTCGACCAGCAGGTCGATGAACACCCGCGCGTCGCCCAGGTGCTGCTCCAGGGGCACGACGTCGGCGTTCAGGCTGGCGAAGACCCAACCGCGGTACTCGGCCAGGCGCGGCACGGCGTTCAGGTCGTGGCTGTTCGCCTCGAAGGCCGGCGTGTAGGCGGCGTCGGCGTGGTCCTTGATGGACACACAGCGGCCGTCGCTGTCGAAGGTCCAGCCGTGATAAGTGCAGCTGTGGAACTTGCGCTTGCCGGAGCGGTTCAGGCACACCAGCGAGCCCTTGTGCGTACAGGTGTTCAGGAAGGCCCGCAGTTCCCCGGCCGCGTTGCGCGTGACCAGCACCGGCTGGCGGCCGATGTGGGTGGTGTAGAAATCGTGGGGCTGCGCAAGCTGCGAGGCGTGGCACAGGAACACCCAGTTCGACTCGAAGATGTATTTCATCTCCAGCTCGAACAGGAATTCATCGCGGAAGATGTCGCGATGGACGGCGAACACGCCCTCGTCGATGCGGTCGTCGATGTAGCGGTCGAAATCGACCGGTCCGGCGGCCGGCACGGACCGTTCCATGGGTCGGTTCATTGTCCCCTCGGCTAGTGGAGCGCGCCAGCGGCCGGTCAGTGCGCCGCAAGCGCAGACGGGGCCTGCCACGACCATCATGAACGGCCGTTTAGGGAGATGCTAGCACGCGCCCTGCCGACGACGGCCCGTTCACCGCGGATGAACAGTGCCGGCTCGAGACCCAGCCGCGCAAGGAGACCGGCGAGCACCGACTGGATCGCTACTGCTGCCGCGCGGATAAAGACCGCGCCATCACCGGCGTGCAAGCCCGATCAAGACCCGTTCTGGATCCAGTCGGCGCTTCCACAGGACGATTGAGGTTCGGCCAGGCAGCGCCGCAGTTCCTCGAGTCCCAGCGGCCGGCTGATCAGATACCCCTGCATTTGGTCGCAGCCATGGCTCGTGAGCAATTCGACCTGCTGCGCAGACTCCACGCCCTCGGCCACGACACCGATTCCAAGGTTGCGCGCCAGCGCGATGATGGCCCCCAGTACGGCCGGGCTATCCGCAATTTGCTCGTCCGGCGTGATGAACGATGGAGCAATCTTGAGCTTGCCGATCGGCAGCCGATGCAAATAGTCAAGACTTGAATGACCGGTGCCGAAATCGTCCAGGGAAAAGCAGACGCCGTGTCGGCCCAGGCGCTGCACAGCCTCGGCGGCGGCCTCTCCCCCATCGAACAGCGCGGTCTCGGTGATCTCCATTTCCAGGCGGCGTGGATCAAATCCGGTTTGACTCAGCACGTCCATCACCCGCGTCTCGAACTGCGGGTGTTTCAGTTGCCGGACCGATACGTTTACGGACAGCCGGAAATCCTCGCCGACGGCCATGGCGGCCACATCCTGGCAGGCCCGGCGCAGCACCCAGTCGCCAAGCTCGTGGATGAGTCCACTGTCTTCGGCCAGCGGGATGAACGAAGCCGGCAGCAGCATGCCGTGCCGCGGATGCTGCCAGCGCACCAGCGCTTCCACAGCGGTTATCTGGCCACCCGGCAGTGCCTTGACGGGCAGGTAACAGACCGACAGGCCATCCTGCTCGATGGCGCGTTGCAGGTCCGCCTCAAGCTCCAGGCGGTCGGTGGCCTGTGCCGTCATGGCCGGCTCGAAAAAACAGAACACCCCACCGCCGCGCTTCTTGGCCCGGTACATCGCGGCATCGGCATTGCGCAGCAATCCCGAGACGCTTCGCTCGTCAGCCGGATACAGGGTGAGGCCGAGACTTGCCCCGCTGCGAATGGGCTGGCCCAGGATTTCGAACGGCGAACCGAAAGCCTCCAGCAGCTTCTCGGCCACCCGCGCCAGATCCTGCGCGTGCACGAGATTGGGCACCAGCACGCCGAACTCGTCGCCGGCCAGGCGCGCCACCGTGTCCTCGGCGCGGACGGCCGCCTGCATGCGCTCGGCGATACGCGCCAGCAGGCGATCCCCGATGTCGTGCCCCAGCCCGTCGTTGATACTCTTGAACCGGTCCAGATCCACAAAGATCAGCCCAACCAGACCGCCATGGCGATCGACCTCGACCATCGCCCGCTCCAGGCGATCGGTAAACAGCACGCGGTTGGGCAAGCCGGTCACCGAATCGTAATGCGCCAATTGTTGCAAGCGCTGCTCGGCCTGCAGCCGCTGGATGATGTTGCTCAGTTGCGCGGCCAACGCTTGCACGGCGCGCAGCACGCGCTCATCGCGCGGCAGGCTCTGCCCCAGAAAACATTCGATGACCGCCAGGGGGCCGTGCGTGCCGATCACCGGCACTGCCAGTACCGTGCGCACATCGTCAGCCAGCGGCGGTTCGGGAGGGCGGTCATCAAGGCCCAGTTCGCACCATTGCGACTGCGCAGTCGCCCAGGCCCACCCGGCGAAGCCCTCGCCAGCGGCGCAATACGCGTTCTGGCCGTCCGGCTCGCGGCCGGGAGCCACGGCAAGGGCCTGACGCTGCAGGCGCTCAGGGCGCGCATCCGGCAACCACACCTGCACCTGGAGCCAGCCGTGATCCAGGCACAGCTGCTGCGCGCAGGTGGCCAGAATTTCGGACAGGTTTGCGCCCGCCGTAGCCGCCTGGGAAACCGTCAGCGCCAGGCGCATTTCGCGCTCGTTGTGCACCCGGTCGCTGATGTCGTGCAGGACCAGCAAAAACGCCGCGTGGCCATTTTCGCGGTACTTGGTGAGGCCGGCCTCGATCAGAACCGGCAAGCCATCCATGCGTTGGCCCGAGATGTTGGCCTGCTCACCGATGCGCCATGTCGTCTCGGGCGCCAGCTCGAACGCCGCCAGTAAATCCTCGAATACCGACCACTGGTGCTCCGGGATCAGCGTTGACAGCGGCTGACCGACAATGTCGGCCTCCTGGTACCCAAGCAGCGCGGCGGCACCGCCGCTCCACAGGGTGATCTGATAGTCGGCGTCGAAGCCGATCACCGCGTCGGCGCTGATGGCCAGCAACTGACGCACGCGGGCCTCGGCCGCCTGTTGCCGGCGCTGACCCTGCCCCGCCCTCAACTCGCGGGAAATGGCCGGCAGCAAGCGCCGCAGATCGCCCTTCGTGACGTAGTCGCGCGCGCCTGCCTGCAACGCCCGGACGGCCGCCGCCTCGCCCAGGGTGCCGGATACAAAAATGAACGGCACCGCAGGCGCATGCGCCTGTACTGCCGCCAGGGCTTGCGGTCCGCTGAAGCCGGGCATGGTGTAGTCGGCGAGCACCAAATCCCAGTCCTCATCCAGCGTCTGGAGCAGATCGGACTCGCTGGCGACTCGCCGCCAGTTCGGCGCGTAACCGCCGGCCCGAAGGTGCTCGACCAGCAGCAGCACATCGTCTGGCGAGTCGTCGACCATCAACACCCGCAGGGGTACGGGCGGCTTACTGGGCGGGGAATGCTTGGCCACCGTGTGGCTCCTCACGGACACCGATTCAGCAACAGCCAGTACAGGCCAAGTTGCCGCGCCGCGCCGACAAATTCATCGAAATCCACCGGTTTTCGGACGTAGCTATTGCAGCCCAGCCGGTAACTTTCCACCAGGTCGCGCTCTTCGGTAGACGAGGTCAGCACCACCACCGGCTGAAAGCGGGTCCGCTCGTTGGCCCGGATCTGGCGGAGCACCTCCAGACCATCGACGCGCGGCAGCTTCAGGTCCAGCAGCACCACCGCCGGTGGCCGGGCCAGATCGCGACCGGCATGGACGCCGCGCCCGAACAGGTAGTCCAGGGCCTGAACACCGTCGCGCACCACCGTTACCTGGTTGGCCAGGTTTTGCTCCTGGAACGCATGCAGCGTCAGCGCCTCGTCGTCCGGGTTGTCCTCGACCAGCAGAATGACCGAGTCGTTCATGGGGGTGCCTCGCGTGGCAATGTGAAGCGGAAAGTGGCCCCCTGTTGCGGCTGGGCCTGCGCCCAGATTCGACCGCCGTGCTTGTGAATAATTCGCTGTACCGTGGCAAGCCCGATGCCGGTGCCCGGAAACTCGTCGGTCCCGTGCAAGCGCTGAAATGGCCCAAAAAGCTGTTCGGCGTGCGCCATGTCGAATCCGGCGCCGTTATCGCGAATCACGAACACGGATTCCCCATCGACCGGCTCAAGGCCGAGTTCGATGCACGCGGCAGCGACGTTCCGGGTAAATTTCCAGCCGTTATCGAGCAGATTGTCGAGCGCGACTCGCAGCAGTGGGCCGTCACCCCAGGCGCGCAAGCCTGGCGCAATGCGCACCTCGACGTGGCGGTCGGGATCGCGTTCGCGCAGGCTCGCTGCGAGCTCGGCCGCCATGGCGCTCAGATCGACCTGCCGTCGCTGCAAAGGCGCCCGGGTCAGGCGTGCCAGGTTGAGTAAATCGTCGATCAGGGCGCCCATGCGCTGCGCGTTGTGCCGAACCCGGACCAGGCGCTCGTGATTGGCCTCATCCAGACGGTCGGCGCACTGCTGTTCAATGATCCGGCTGAACCCATCAATCGCGCGCAGCGGCGCCCGCAGGTCGTGCGATACGGAATAACTGAAGGCCTCCAGCTCACGGTTGGCGACTTCAAGCTCGTCGGCCCGCTCGGCCAGCGTCCGGTTCAGGTCCAGGATGTGCTGCTCGGCCTGCCGGCGTTCCGTAATGTCCTCGACCACGCCATCGAAATACACGCTGCCGTCCGCGGCCTGCCGGCGGACCGCGCTCAACCGGGCCCAGAAGGGCCGGCCCTTGAGCGTCCGCATCGAGAATTCAGCCCCGGACAGCCTGCCCTGCTCCAGCAGGCGCTCGCTCATATGCAGCCGCTGCGCCGGATCTTCGTACAGCGTATGGGCAAGGGTCGCCAACGCCTGCTGCACAGAGTCGGCCTCGATGATCTCCACGAACGCCGGATTGACCTCCAGGAACCGGCCCTCGGGGCCTGGCGTGTTGCGGTAAACACCCAGCGGCACGTTGGTGACCAGATCCTGAAACCGCTGCCGGGCTTCGCTGCGTGCCTGCTCCAGCTGCCGGCGCGCCGTGATGTCCTGGATGGAGGCGATGAACACCTGCCGATCGCGCAGCTGCGCCGGGCTCAGAGAGATCTCCAGGATCGGCTGGCTGCCGTCCTTGCACCTGCCGGACAACACCTGACCCGCGCCCATCGGCCGCCGGGTCGGCGCAGCCATGTAGGCCTGGCGATACCGGCGGTGTGCTTCCTGCAGATCAACCGGTATGAGCATCTCGACCGGCTGGCCAAGCAGCTCCCGAGCCGTATACCCGAACAGTGCCTCGGCTTGCGTGTTGGCCAGCAGAATCAGACCCTCGCCGTCGACGATAACGACCGCGCTGGGCGCGTCAGCGAACAACACCCGAAAGAGCTCCTCCGCGCTTTGGCGCTCGGCCACTTCCTGGCGCAGCTCCGCGTTGCTGTGCGACAACTCACGCGTGCGCGCCGACACCTGGCGTTCAAGGTCCGCTGCCAGCGCCGCAAGGCCAAGCGCCGCCCCGCGATTACGCCGATCCAGCCGGCTTAGCCGTCCGGCATCGATTGCCAGCAGGCCGCCCAGCAGCCCCATGATGAATGCCGAAAACAGGGCACCGCTGGCCCCGGTGCTGACCCATCCCGCCCGCTCCACAGTCACCCGCGTCCAGGCAAGGGCGGGCAGCAAGACCAGTACCGCCGGCAGCAGATGGCGCAGTGACGCGCCACCGGCATCGTCAGCAATGAGCAGGCCGACCGGGCCGCGATCCGGTTCGGCGCATAAGGCGCCGATCGACAGCATCAATACCGACACCGCACCCATCGGGGCCACCGCGGTTGCGCCAGACCCGAAATACAGCTGCGGCGCGTCAAACACGTGCCCGAATACGGCGAGCAGACCCGAAAGGCCGCTGGCGAGGGCCAGCACCACCATCAGGCGGGCGGCCACGGGACTGTCCCGGTGCAGGCACAGCAAAGCCAGCCCAAGCATCCCGCCGGCCGCGACCTTGAGGGTCGGCAGCAGATCTATTTGCGCCAGAAAGCCAGGAGCGATGGCGCCCGCCATGCGCCGGCCCACCCCTGCGTGCAGCAGAAGGGCGAGCATGGTGGCCGCCACAGCGGTGACCGCTAGCAAACGCCCCCCTCGCACCAGCCACGGATACCGCCAGCCTGAACCCAGGCAAACGAGTGCCATCGCCAGCAGTGCGAGCACCACTGCAGAAGCCGGGCGCATCCCCATATCTGGCGCCAGCAGGGCAGGTGAACCACCCCCTCCGATCAGCGAGCTGATGGCCAACACCAGCACAGCAGCGGACGCACCCCACACGATGGTTCGTGCCGCGCGCACGCCCCCTGGGAGCACCGACCGCGGGCTGACCTCGTCGACGGAATTGCCAACCGGCACATCAAGGCCGGTGTGAATGGAAGCGTGGTTCACGGGGCAGCCCTTGTCGTCGAGAAGTGGACTGGCTGGGTTTTAACACAGTCAGTCAACCGGGAAACTGGCCCCAAGTCGCGTTGACAATCAGAAAAAGTCCTGCACCAGAGGGCGCCGGACTTCGAAACCCGGCGCGAATTTATTCGGGGTTGCCCGAGAAAAACCGGTTCCCCGGCCGCGGCAGGCCCAGGTGCTCGCGCAGCGTGGTGCCTTCGTAGTCGCGCCGGAACAGCCCGCGGCGCTGCAACTCCGGCACCACCTGGTCGACGAAGTCGTCGAGTCCCCCCGGCAGGTACGGGAACATCACGTTGAAGCCGTCGCAGGCGCGGCTTTCCAGCCACGCCTGCATCTGGTCGGCGATCATGGCCGCCGTGCCGATCATCTCCAGCGTGCCGAAGGCGCCGCCCACGTACTGGGCGAGCTGGCGCACGGTGAGCCGGTCGCTGCGCGCCATGTCGACCAGCTTCTGGCGCGAGGTGTGGCTGGCGTTGGTCGGCGGCAGCTCGTCCGGCAGCGGGCCGTCCAGATCCAGCTTCGACACGTCGAAGCCGAGCTGCACCGACAGCGTGCCGATGCCGCTGGCCGGGTTGACCAGGCTGTCGAGCTTGGCCTTCTTGGCGCGCGCCTCGGCGGCGGTATCGCCGATCACGACGAAGGCGCCCGGCATGATGACGACGTGGTCCGGGTTGCGGCCGGCGGCCCGGGCGCGGCCCTTGATGTCCGCATACACGCGCTGCGCCTGGGTCAGGTCGCTGACGCCGGAGAACACCATCTCGGCGGTCTCGCCCGCCAGCTGGCGGCCGGCCTCGGACTGGCCGGCCTGCACGATCACCGGCCAGCCCTGCACCGGCCGGGCCACGTTCAGCGGCCCGCGGCACTCGAAGAACTCGCCGTGGAAGTCCAGCACGTGCATTTTCTCGGGATCGAAATAGACCCCGCTGTCCACGTCGCGGATGAAGGCGTCGTCGGCCCAGCTGTCCCACAGGCCGGTCACCACCTCGTAGAACTCGCGCGCCCGGCGGTAGCGCTGGTCGTGTTCCAGGTGCTCCTTGAGGCCGAAGTTGAGCGCCTCGAAGGGGTTGGTGGAGGTGACGATGTTCCACGCCGCCCGCCCGCCGCTCAGATGATCCAGCGAGGCGAACAGGCGCGCCACGTGATAGGGCGCGTTGTAGGTGGTGGACATGGTGGCGATCAGGCCGATGCGCTCGGTCACCGCCGCCAGCGCCGGCAGCAGCGTCATCGGCGCGAACGAGGTCACGGTGGCGCTGCGCTTGAGCGCCTCGGTCGGCATGTTGGGCACGGCCAGGTGGTCGGCCATGAAAAAGGCGTCGAATTTGCCGTGTTCCAGCTTTTGCGTCAGGCGCTTGATCAGCGGCCAGTTGAAGTTGGCATCCGGCGTGCCGCCCGGGTAGCGCCAGGCGGCGGTGTGGATGCTGATCGGGCGCATGAAGGCGCCCAGGCGCAGCATTCTGGATTCGCTCATGGGCGGGTCTCCGTCAGGGTGAGGGCGGCGGCTCCAGGCTCACGCCCGCCGCAAGCTGCGCCAAAGCCGCCAGGTAAATGGCCATGCCGCGGCGCAGGTGGTCCACTTCGAGTCGTTCGTTCTCGGCGTGGGCCAGCATCGGCCCGCCCGGAAAACCCATGCCGAAGGCGACGAAGTTCGGAAAGGCCTTGGCGTAGGTGGTGCCGCCGATGGCCAGCGGCGCCGTCCGGTCGCCGGTGAACTGCCGGTAGATGCCAAGCAGGGTCTGCACCAGCGGCGTTTGCGGATCGACCCACAGCGCCTCCTTGCCTTCGACCACCTCCAGCCGGCCCTGGTAGGGCGCGAGTGCTTGCGTCAGGCGCTCGCGCTGGGTGGCCAGATCGAGGCCCGGCGGCACGCGGACGTTCAGCTGCGCGCGCAGCCCCTGGTCGGTGCCCGACAGCAGGCCAAGATTGACCGTGCTGGTGCCCAGGTCCGCCGCGCTGTGATGCAGGCCCAGCGCAGTGCCGTCGGTTTCCAAGGAGAGCCGGTCGGCGATGAAGGCGAGCGCCCGGCCCGGCGCCGATGCCGCATCGATGCCCAGCCTCTGGCGCGCGCCGTGCAGCAGGCGGGCAAGGTGGGTGACGGCATTGATGCCGGCCTCGGGCTTGGCGCCGTGGGCCGCCTTGCCGCGGGCGCTGATCTGGATGCCGCTGGCGGTGCTGGTGAGGCCGAAGCTGGCCGGCGTCGGGCCGCCGTCGTAGGCGGCGATGGCGGCTTCGAGCGTCGCGGCCAACGCCTCCGGATCGCCTGCCAGCGTCGCCTGCGCCGCTTCCGGCACCGCATTGGGCGCCGTCCCGCCCGAGAACTGCCGCAGCACCGGATCGGCCGCGCCGTCGAAAATTGCCGCCGCGTCGAGATAGCTCTTTTCGGCGTAAATGACCGGGAATCCGGCATCCGCGGTCCAGCCCTCGGCCGGCACCAGGCCGGCGGCGCGCACGGCGTCCAGATCGCGCCAGTCCATGTTCTCTTCGCTGCTGCCGACGATCAGGCGTACCGGCCGCGTGAGCGGCAGGCCGGAATCCTTCAGCGCCGCCATGGCGTACAGGCTCGCCACCAGCGGCCCCTTGTCGTCCAGGCTGCCGCGGCCCCACACGGCGCCGTCAACCAGCTCCCCACTGAAAGGCGGATGCGCCCAGCGCGCGGCATCGCCGGCCGGCACCACGTCCGCATGGACCAGGATGCCGAGCGCGTTTGGACCCTCGCCCAGCTCCACCACGGCCACCTGCTGACCCGGCAACAGTCGGGCAGCCAGGCCGAGCGCCTGCGCGCGGGCGACCACGGCGTGCAGCAGCGCGGTCTTGTCCGCGCGGTGCGGGTCGCCTTCGGCAGTGATGCTTGGGATGCGCACCCAGGACTGAAGGTCGGCCACGGCGGGGGACATGCGCGCGGCGACGGCCGCGTCCAGCTCGACCCGATCGAATGCACGCGCCGACGCTGCCGCGGCCAGCAGCAGCGCGGCGCCAAGAAACGATCTAGACCACGATCTGCAGTTCATCGCGGGCCGCCACCGCACGCAGCTGCTTGGCGTCGTCGCTGCGCGCCTGCCCGATGTGGTCCAGGTACGGCTGATCCACGTCGCCGGTCACGTAGCGGCCGTCGAAGCAGGACGCATCGAATTCGGTGATGGCCGGGTTGCCCTCGCGGGCGGCGTCCTTCAGGTCGTCCAGATCCTGGTAGATCAGCCAGTCGGCGCCGATCAGCTCGCACACCTCCTGCTCGCTGCGACCGTGGGCGATCAGCTCCTGCGGGTTCGGAATGTCGATGCCATAGACGTTGGGGTAACGCACCGGCGGCGCGGCGGAGGCGAAGTAGACCTTGCGCGCGCCGGCATCGCGGGCCAGTTGCACGATCTGCTGCGAGGTGGTGCCGCGCACGATGGAGTCGTCCACCAGCAGCACGTTCTTGCCGTCGAATTCGAGCTCGATCGGGTTCAGCTTCTGGCGCACCGAGCGCTTGCGCTCGCCCTGGCCGGGCATGATGAAGGTGCGCGCGATGTAGCGGTTCTTGATGAAACCCTCGCGGTATTTCACGCCAAGCTCGGCCGCCATCTGCATGGCCGCCGTGCGGCTGGTGTCCGGAATCGGGATCACCACGTCGATATCGTGGTCCGGCCACACCCGGCGCAGCTTGTGGGCCAGCTTCTCGCCCAGGCGCATGCGGCACTTGTGGACCGAGATGTCGTCCAGGATCGAATCCGGCCTGGCCAGGTACACCAGCTCGAACAGACAGGGCGCCAGCTGCGGTGCCTCGGCGCACTGGCGCGTTTGCAAACGGCCGTCACGGCCGATGATCACCGCCTCGCCGGGCGCCACATCGCGCAGCACGCGAAAGCCCAGACTGGCCACCGCCACGCTCTCGGAGGCCAGGATGTACTCATCGCCAAGCAGGTTCTTGCGCACGCCGATCACCAGCGGACGGATTCCGTAGGGATCGCGAAAGCCGACCACGCCGAAGTCGGTGATCATGGCCACCGCCGCATAGGCGCCGCGGCAGCGCCGGTGCACCGCCCGCACGGCGGCGAACACATCCTCGTTCGCAGCGCGCACGCGGCCGATGCGCTGCAACTCCCCGGCGAACACGTTCAGCAGCACCTCGGAATCCGAGTCGGTGTTCAGATGCCGCAGCTCGTCCTCGGTCAGCGCCTGGCGCAGCGCCTCGGTGTTGGTCAGATTGCCGTTGTGGGCCAGGGTGATGCCGTACGGCGAGTTGACATAGAACGGCTGCGCCTCGGCCGCGGCCGAACTGCCGGCGGTCGGATAGCGCACATGTCCAATGCCCATGTTGCCGCGCAGACGCTCCATGTGTTGCTGAGCGAACACGTCGCGCACCATGCCGTTTTCCTTGCGCATGTACAGACGCCCGTTATCGGCGGTGACCATGCCAGTGGCGTCCTGGCCACGGTGCTGCAGCACCGTCAGGCCATCGTAGATGGCCTGGTTGACCGCCGTCTGGGCAACAATGCCGATGATTCCGCACATGTCGCGTTACCTCGCTATCCCGCCAGGGGCGCCTGAAATTGCTCAAGACCCCACTGCACCGCCACTCGCAGCCACTGTGCCGAAGCGCGCGCCTGCGGCACCAGGCTCGAACCCTGCCACCACAGCGATTTCTGCAACGGCGTGGCCTCCACCAGCAGTACCATCGCCGCCACCAGCACCACGCCGCGCAGCGCCCCGAACGCGGCGCCCAGCGCCCGGTCGGTGCCGCGCAGCGGGCTGCGCTCGAGCAGGCCTACCAGAAGGTGAGACAACAGCGCCAGCACAATGACCGCGGCGATGAACGTCAGCAGCAGCGCCGCTGCCTGGCGTGCTCCGGGACTGGCGATCGCGCCTGCCAGCGGTCCCATCAGCAGGCCGTGAAATCGCCATGCGATATAAGCCGCCGCCAGCCACGACACCAGCGACAACAGCTCCCGCAGCAGACCACGCCAGACGCCGACCAGCAGCGACAGCACCAGCACCAGCACGAACAGGACGTCGATCAGGTTCACGGCGCGCCAGTCGGTGCGATCACGGATAGGCCACGACGATGCCGTCCTGGCCGGTTTCCCGGGCCAGACGGTCACGCACGTCCTGCGCCTTGGCGCGATCCAGTTCCGGGCCGACGCGCACCCGCAGCGCCTTGCCCTGTGGCGTGGTCACCTCCTCCGTGAATGCGCTGTGCCCGGCCTTGCGCAACCGTTCGCGCAGATCGATGGCGGTCTTGAGGTTGCCGAACACGCCCAGCTGCACCACCCAGGCCTGCTGAACGACAGGTGAGACCGCCGGGGCCATCGGCGCAGGCGCCGGGGCGGCGGGCTTGGCAGCCGGCGCTCGCGGCGCGGCCGAGCTTGGTTCCGGCCTGGCGGTCACCGCGGGTTTGGGAGCCGGCGGCGGCGCAGGCTTGGCCACTGGCGGCGGGCTTGCAATCACCGGCGCAGGTGCCGGCTTGGCGACCGGTGGCGCCTTGACGGCGGGTGCCGGCTTGACGGCGGGCGCCGGCGGGCTGGCTGGCGGCGGACGAGCCACGGGTGGCTTGGCCTGCACCGGCGGGGCGGAGGGCGCTAGCCCCGTGTCCCCATCTGGCGGGAAATCTGGCGGCAAAGCATCGGCTTCTTCGCCGAGCGGTGGCGGCGGCGCGGGCGGGGGAATGTCTTCCGGTTCCGCGACACTGCCATCCAGCGGCGGGGCATCGACCGGCAGCCGGCTGGCGAGGCCCTCGGTTGGTTCGGCCGGGATATCGATTGCCTGTGGCCCCTGCGGCAGCGGCTGACGTCTGTCGTTGAGTACCGGCACCAGGATGGCCGCCAAGGCCACCAGCACGATACCGCCCACGATCCGATACTTGAGCCTGGCCTGATCCATCAACACTCCGGGATAGTCGGCAGCAGCCGCAAATTATAGCCCCGCGCCGTCATCGGCCGCCGGCGGCAGCCCGCTGCGCAGCGCCTGTTCGACGGTGACGAAGGAGCCGAACACCAGCACGCGGCCGATGCCGCCGGCTGCCGCTGCGTCGCGCGCCGCCCGGCAGGCGGCCGCAACGTCGCCGTGGCAGGCGACCGATTGCGACACGCCGCCAGCGCGCAGCCGCGCGGCGAGTTGCCCGGCGGTGCTGCCGCGTGGCCCGGCCAGGCCGGCCAAATGCCAGCCGTCGATCAAATCCGCAAGCGGCGCCACCACGCCGGCGGCGTCCTTGTCGCCCAGCATGGCCAGCACCGCCAGCGTGCGGCCTGCAACCGGGTACGCGCGCAGGTTGGCGGCCAGATTGCGGGCCGCTTCGGGGTTGTGAGCCACATCCAGCACCCACTCGGGACGCTGGCCCCGCCGCTCGAAGCGGCCACTGAGGCGGGCTTGCCGAACGCCCGTGGCAAGCGCCGCGGTGGCCAGCGGCAGGCGCTCGTGCAACAGCCGGGCCGCCAGAACCGCGCTGGCGGCGTTGCGCAACTGGACGGCCCCGGCCAGACTGGGCGGCGGCAGGCTCAGGGTGTCGCCGGCCGTGCTCCACAGCGACCAGCCATCGGCACCGGCCCGCACCGCGTAATCCGCGCCGTAGCGCCACAGCGCCGCGCCGATGGATCGGGCATGGGCCAGCACGCTCGCCGGCGGCTGCGGATCAGCCACGATCAGCGGCCGGCCCGGCCGGGCGATGGCGGCTTTCTCGGCGCCGATGGCCTCGCGCGTGTCGCCCAGGAAAGCCTGGTGATCCAGATCGACCGAGCTGATGATCGCCACGTCCGCATCGACCGCATTGACGGCGTCGAGCCGCCCGCCGAGGCCCACTTCCAGGATCAGCACCTCGCAGCCCGCGGCGGCGAAAAGATCCAGCGCCGCCAGCGTGCCCCACTCGAAGTAGGTCAGCGACACCGCGCCGCGGACGGCGTCGATGCGCTCGAAGGCAGCGCACAGCGCCGCGTCATCCGGCAGCTGCCCGGCAATGCGGATGCGCTCGTGATAGCGCAGCAGGTGCGGCGAGGTATACGTGCCGGTCCGGTAGCCGGCGGCGCGGTAGATGGCCTCGATGAAGGCCACCGTCGAGCCCTTGCCGTTGGTGCCGGCGACGGTGATGACCGGCACGCCGGCCAGCGGCGGCGCGAGACGGCGCAGCACCTCGCGCACGCGATCCAGGCTCAGATCGATCTTTTTCGGGTGCGCCGTTTCCTGCCAGGCCAGCCAGTCGTCAAGACTGGAGAAACGCGCGCTCACGCGGCGGCGGCTTGCCCGCACAGCATCCCGAGCAGGCGCGCGATGTGCTCGCGCAGCTGGCGGCGGTCGACGATCTGGTCCACCGCGCCGTGGCTGAGCAGGAACTCGCTGCGCTGGAAGCCCGGCGGCAGCACCTCGCGCACGGTCTGCTCGATCACCCGCGGCCCGGCGAAGCCGATCAGCGCGTTCGGCTCGGCGATGATCACATCGCCCAGCATGGCCAGACTGGCGGACACGCCGCCGGTGGTCGGATCGGTCAGCACCGAGATGTACGGCAGGCCGGCTTCGCCCATGCAGGCCAACATGGCCGAGGTCTTGGCCATCTGCAGCAGGGAGAACAGGCCCTCCTGCATGCGCGCGCCGCCTGAGGAGGAAAAACACACCAGCGGCAGGTTCTGATCCAGACAGGCCTGCGCGCCGCGCGTGAAGCGCTCGCCGACCACCGAACCCATGGAGCCGCCCATGAAGCGGAACTCGAAGGCCGCCGCCACCAGCGGCCGGCCCAACAGGGCGCCCTGCATGACCACCAGCGCGTCGCGCTCGCCGGTTTCCTTCTGCGTGGCCAGCAGGCGGTCGCGGTAGCGCTTGGTGTCCTTGAACTTGTGCACGTCGACCGCTTCGAGTTCGGCGCCGATTTCCTGGCGCGGCTCGGCGTCGAGAAATCCATTCAGCCGCGCTCGCGCGCCGATGCGCAGGTGATGATTGCAGCGCGGGCAGACTTCGAGGTTGTGCTCGAGCTCGGTGCGGTACAGCACCGCCTTGCACTCCGGACACTTGGCCCACAGGCCTTCGGGCACTTTCTTGGACACGCCGCTGGTGCGGATGCGCGCCGGGACCAGTCGGGTCAGCCAGTTCATCGGGCTCCTCCTGCGGTATCGATGCCGGCGCGCAGCGCACGCACCTGCTCCACGGCGCCGGCAAGCGCCGCGGATCCGGTAATGCCGGCCGCGGCGGCGGCTTCGAGTTGCTCGATCACGGCGCTGCCGACCACCACCGCGTCGGCAAAACCGGCGATCTGCGCCGCCGCCTGCGGCGTGCGCACGCCAAAGCCGACGCCGACCGGCAGCGCGGTGTGTTGTTTCAGCGCCTCCACCTGCGCCTGCACGTCGGCCAGATCCACCTGCCCGGCGCCGGTCACGCCGCGCACCGACACGTAATACAGAAAGCCGCTGGCCTGCGCCGCCACTGCGCGTGCCCGTTCGGGCCCGCTGGTCGGCGCCAGCAGAAAGATGCTGTCCAGGCCGGCAGCCTTGAGCGCCGCGGCGTGTTCGGGCTCCTCGTCGAACGGCAGGTCGACCGTCAGCACGCCATCCACGCCGGCCGTGGCCGCCGCGGCGGCGAAGCGCTCGATGCCCATCTGCTCGATCGGGTTCAGATAGCCCATCAGCACCAGCGGCGTGGCGGTGTCGGTTTGCCGGAAGGCGCGCACCAGCTCCAGCACGCGGCGCAGGTCCATGCCGTGTGCCAGCGCCCGCTCCGAAGCGCGCTGGATCACCGGCCCGTCGGCCATCGGGTCCGAGAACGGCACGCCCAGTTCCAGCACGTCGGCGCCGGCCGCCACCAGCGCGTGCAGCAGCTCCACGGTCTGGTCCGGGTGCGGGTCGCCGGCGGTGACGAAGATCACCAGACCCGCCCGCCTCGCTGCATGCAGCTGCGCAAAGCGCGCCGCCAGGCGGCTCATACCTGGATGCCTTCGAGCGTGGCGACGGTGTGGATGTCCTTGTCGCCGCGGCCGGACAGGCTCACCACGATGCTCTGGTCCGCCCGCATGCCGGCGGCGAGCTTGCCGGCATAGGCCAGCGCGTGCGAGGACTCCAGCGCCGGGATGATGCCTTCGGTGCGCGTCAGGTGATGGAAGGCCGCCAGCGCCTCGTCGTCGCCGACGGTCACGTACTGCGCCCGGCCGCTGTCGTGCAGCCAGGCGTGCTCCGGGCCGACGCCGGGATAATCCAGGCCGGCCGAGATGGAATGCGTGCTGCCGATCTGGCCGTCCTCGTCCTGGATCAGGTAGGTGCGGTTGCCGTGCAGCACGCCCGGACTGCCGGCGCTGATCGATGCCGCATGGTGGCCACTGGCCAGGCCGTAGCCGGCCGCCTCGACGCCGTACAGCGCCACCTCCCGGTCGTCGATGAAGGGATGAAAGATGCCGATGGCGTTCGAGCCGCCACCGACGCAGGCCACCACCGCATCCGGCAGGCGGCCTTCGCGCTCGAGCATCTGGGCGCGCGTCTCGCGGCCGATGATGGCCTGGAAGTCGCGCACCATCTGCGGGTAGGGATGCGGCCCGGCCACCGTGCCGATGATGTAGAAGGTGCTGTCGACGTTGGCGACCCAGTCGCGCAGGGCCTCGTTGAGCGCGTCCTTGAGGGTGCGCGAGCCGCTTTCGACCGCCCGCACCTGCGCGCCGAGCAGGCGCATGCGGTAGACGTTGGCGGTCTGGCGGCGGATGTCCTCGACCCCCATGTAGACCACGCACTCGACGCCCAGACGCGCCGCGACGGTGGCGGTGGCCACGCCGTGCTGGCCGGCGCCGGTCTCGGCGATGACGCGCGTCTTGCCCATGCGCCGGGCCAGCAGGATCTGCCCGACGGTGTTGTTGATCTTGTGCGCGCCGGTGTGGTTCAGGTCCTCGCGCTTGAGGTAGATCCGCGCGCCGCCGGCCTCGCGCGTCCAGCGCTGCGCCAGGTACAGCGCCGACGGCCGGCCGACGTAGTCGCGCAGGTCCTGTTCCAGTTCGGCCCGGAAGGCCGGATCGGCCTGCGCCTGGCGGTAGGCGTCTTCGAGTTCCCGGAGCGGCTGCATCAGCGTTTCGGCCACGAAGCGCCCGCCGTAGCGGCCGAAATAGCCGTGCGCATCCGGCAGGGTCGCGCCTGCCTGTTCCAGTTCAGCCATGCTCTGCATCCACCTGTCGCACCGCCTGCATGAAAGCTCCCATGCGCCCCGCATCCTTGATGCCGGGCGCCGTTTCGACTCCGCTGCTCACGTCCACTGCCCACGGCCGCAGCCGCCGGATGGCCGCTGCCACATTGCCGGCGTCCAGACCGCCGGCCAGGATCATCGGCCGCGGCAAACCGGCCGGCACGGCATCCCAGTCGAAGGTCTGCCCGCTGCCGCCCGGCACGCCCGGCACGAAGGCGTCCAGCAACAGGCCGGCCGCGTCGTCGTAGGGCGCCGCGCCGGCGGCCAGATCGACGCCCGGCCTGGCGTGCAGCGCCTTCAGGTAACGCCGGCCAAAACGCCGGCAGTCCGGCGCCGGCTCGGCGCCGTGAAACTGGATCAGGTCCAGCGGCACCTGCGCCAGCACGTCGCGAATCTCACCTTCGGCCGCGTCCACGAACAGGCCGACCACGCTCACCAGCGGCGGCAGCGCGGCGACGATGGCCCGCGCCTTGGCGATGCTCACGCAGCGCGGGCTGGCGGGGTGAAACACGAGACCGACGGCATGCGCCCCGGCGGCGGCGGCAGCCAGGCCATCCTCGGGACGCGTGATGCCGCAGATTTTAACGCGCGTGGGCATGAATCAGACCGGAAGCAGCGGCAGCGGCGGTTCGAGACCGTAATGCGGCGGGTAATGTACCGCCGCCAGGTACAGGCCGGCCGGCGGCGCCGTGCGCCCGGCCAGCGTGCGGTCGCGCCCGGCCAGCAGTTCGCCGGCCCAGGCCGGCGGGCGCTTGCCGGTGCCGATGTCGAGCAAGGTGCCGACCAGGTTGCGCACCATGTGGTGCAGGAAGGCATTGGCGACCACGTCGATCACCAGCCACGGGCCGTGGCGGGCTATATCAAGGCGATGCAGCGTGCGCCAGGGCGAGCGCGACTGGCAGCTCGCGGCCCGAAAGGCGCTGAAGTCGTGCTCGCCCAGCAGCTGCCCGGCGGCGATCTGCATGGCCGGCACATCCAGCGGCCGCGGCTCCCAGGCGACGCGCTCATGGCCGACCGCCGGCGCCTGCGGGCGGTTCAGGATCAGGTAACGGTAGTGACGGGCGATGGCGCTGAAGCGCGCGTGAAAATCGTCCGCCACCGGATGGCCGCCCAGGATGCGCACATCGCCCGGCAGGCGGGTGTTGACGCCGCGCAGCCAGGCCCGCTGCGGGCGCTCGCGGCTGGTGTCGAAGTGCACCACCTGCCCCAGCGCATGTACCCCGGTGTCGGTGCGGCCGGCGGCGATCACCCGGATCGGCTCGTCGGCAACGCTGGACAGGGCCTTCTCCAGCACCGCCTGCACCGACGGGCTGTGCGCCTGCACCTGCCAGCCGCAGTAGGCGCTACCGTCGTATTCGACGCTGAGGGCGATCCGCAAAACGGTGGCTGGCGCCTGTCCTCAGGCGTCCAGGCGGGCCAGCAGGGCGGCGGCCTGCGCCTTCTGGGCCGGCGTGCCGGTGCGCTGGATCTCGTCGTGAATCTGGCGGGCCGACGGACCGTCCGCCATGCCGACGTAGGCCGTCAGCAGGTCGATCTGGGTGTCGACCGGATCACCGAAGCCGTCGGCCGCCGCCTCCGGCACAGCCTGTGGCTCCACCTCTGACCCCAATGGATTCTGAATCCAGGTCACGGCAGACGGCCGCGCGTCCGCCGGTGTTGCCGGTGCTGGCGGGGGAGACGCCGATGCTTGCATGCCAACGCCGGCATCGACGCCGTCATTGTCGTTGAAATCACCCGACGCTTCGGCAGCTGCGCGGCGCCTGCGAGCCCAGGCAAGAAGCCCGACCAACCCGATACCGGCCACGGCAGCCAGCGCGTAAACCGGCGGCGCAGAGTCTGCTTCATCCGCCGACGGTGGCTTCGCTGGGGGCGCTGGCGCTTGCGCGGGGGCCACTTGTGCAGGCACCGCCGGCGCCGGCTCGGCTGGAGCGGGGGCCTGAACGGAGGCATCCGCAGGTGCCGGCGACTCGGCCGCCGGCGCAGGCTTGTCCGTCGGGGCCGCGGGACCGGCCTGGACCAACTCGGACAGCGTGCGTATTTGCTCCTCAAGCGCCTTCATGCGCGTCTCAAGCGACTCGTTTTGCTGATGCGCGGCGTCGAGCGCTTCTTCAAGCAGCGCGATACGATTTCCGGAAGCGTTCTCGGGCGCCGCTCCCGCCACGGCCTGACGGGCCGGCTCGGCGTCGGGCGCCCGCAAGACGCGCACTTCGCCTTCGGCCTGCGGCGTTTCCGCGGCGGACTCCACCGCACCCGCAGCCGAGGCAGCGGGCGCTGTTTCGGCCGGTTGCGGCTGCGCTGGCGGGCGCGAATCCGGCGCACCAGCATCCTCGGTAACCGGCGAGATCGCGCCGGGCGCCTCGCGTAGGGACTGGGCCGGCGGGATGCTCAGCCGGCTGCCGGCCCGCAGCCGCGCCGGATCACCGTCGATGAAGGCCGCCGGATTAGCCCGAACAATGGACGACATGACCCCATCCAGGGCCGCACCAGTGGGCCGGACCCGCTGCGCTATCGCCCACAAGGTCGCCCCTGGCGGCACCGGCCCGAACACCGACCCTGCCGTGGGCGCGCCGACATTGGCAAAGGGATTGGAATGGCGAGGCGCCGCGCTGGATTGACCGGAGGCCATACTCGTCACCGGCGGTGACCACCGAGCCGTCGGGGCCGGCGAGGCGCTCGCGCCGACCGGATCGAGCAACACCGTGTAGTGGCGCGCCACCTGGCCGGTTGGGCTTATCGCCTCCACCACAAAGTCGATATACGGTTCGCGCACCGGTTCGTTCGATCTGACGTTCACGTAGGATCGGCCATCGGCGCCAACCTTGACCTCGAACCGCAACTGCACGCCGCCGAGCGCGCTGTCGACGCCCAGCCGCTCGTGCGTCTGCGCCGATGCCAGGCTGATCGTCGCCAGCTCCGCCTCGGCAGCCGTGGCGCCGATCAACTCGATGCGCGCATTCAGCGGCTGACCGAGCGCAGAATTCACCCGCAATGCACCCAGCCCCAGCGCCTGCGCGCTCAGCGGCGCAAGTCCGAGCGGCAGCAATAGTGCTGCCGGCGCCATCACTCGCCCAAAACGCTTGCGCTTGGCCAACGAACCTCTCCCTGTTTCAACGCCGCAGTGCGGATTTGACCAGAGGTTAGCGCAGCCCGGCGGGCGCCACAAACTACCGGCTCATTCGCCCAGATAATCCGCGATCAGCCGCTCGGCGATCTGCACGCTGTTGGTGGCGGCGCCCTTGCGGATGTTGTCCGATACCACCCACAGGTTCAGGCCGCAGGGGTGCGAAATGTCCTCGCGGATGCGGCCCACGAAAACCCAGTCCTGGCCGGCCGCTTCGGCCGCGGTCGGATAGCCGCCTGGCACACGTTCGTCGATCACCTGCACGCCGGGCGCGGCGGCCAGCAGCGCGCGCGCCTCGTCGGCTCCCAGCGGCCGCTCGAACTCCACGTGCACCACCTCGGAGTGCCCATAGAACACCGGGATGCGCACGCAGGTCGGATTCACGTCGATGTCGGCATCGCCCAGGATCTTGCGCGTCTCCCAGACCATCTTCATTTCTTCGCGGGTGTAGCCGTTGTCCTGGAAGCTGTCGATCTGCGGCAGGGCGTTGAAGGCGATCTGCTTCGGGTACACCTTCGGCTCGATCGACTTGCCGTTGAGCAGCGCCGCAGTCTGGCCGGCCAGTTCCTCGATGGCCTTCTTGCCGGTGCCGGACACCGACTGGTAGGTCGCCACGTTGATGCGGCGGATGCGCGCGGCATCGTGCAGGGGCTTCAGGGCCACCACCATCTGGATGGTGGAGCAGTTCGGGTTGGCGATGATGCCGCGGTTGCGGTAATCGGCGATGTCACCGGGGTTGACCTCCGGCACCACCAGCGGGATGTCGTCGTCATTGCGAAAGTGCGAGGTGTTGTCGATCACCACGCAGCCGGCCTCGGCGGCGCGCGGCGCGTGCTCGGCCGACACCGACCCGCCGGCCGAGAACAGGCCGATCTGCACCTTCGAGAAATCGAAACCGGCCAGGTCCTGCACGCGCAGGCGCCGATCGCCGCAGGTCACCATCTTGCCGACCGAGCGCTCGCTGGCCAGCGCGTACAGCTCGCCAATCGGAAACTGCCGCTCGGCCAGGACTTCGAGCATGGTCTCGCCGACGGCGCCGGTGGCACCGACGACCGCCACGTTGTACAGACGACTCATATCAACTCCGTTCGGGAACGCGGGCACATCCGCCCGGGATGTGCGGCCGCAATCCGGGATTCTGGGTCAAGCACCCGCGCGCAGCGCTGCCACCACCGCATCGCCCATGGCGGCGGTGGACAGCGCCGGCTCGCCCGCCACCGCGATGTCGGCCGTGCGCAGGCCCTGGCGCAGCACGTCGGCAACGGCGCGCTCCACGCCGTCGGCGGCAGCGGCCTGGCCCAGGCTGTAGCGCAGCAGCATGGCCACCGACAGCAGGGTCGCCAGCGGGTTGGCCTTCTGCTGGCCGGCGATGTCCGGCGCCGAGCCGTGCACCGGCTCGTACATGCCAAAGCCGGTCTCGTTCAGCGAGGCCGACGGCAGCATGCCGATGGAGCCGGTCAGCATGGCGGCGCAGTCGGACAGGATGTCGCCGAACAGGTTCTCGGTGACCACCACGTCGAACTGCTTGGGCGCCCGCACCAGCTGCATGGCCGCGTTGTCCACGTACATGTGCGAGAGCTCGACGTCCGGGTACTCGGCCGCCAGGCGGATCATCACCTCGCGCCACAGCTGGCTGGTTTCCAGCACGTTGGCCTTGTCGACCGAGCACAGGCGATGGCCGCGCCGGCGGGCGATGTCGAAGGCCGTGCGCCCGATGCGCTCGATCTCGGCCTCGCTGTAGACCATGGTGTTGCGGCCCTCGCGGCTGCCGTCGGGCAGCGTGGCGACGCCGCGCGGCTCGCCGAAATAGATGCCGCCGGTCAGCTCGCGGATGATGACGATGTCCAGGCCCGCCACCAGCTCGGGCTTGAGCGAGGAGGCGCCGGCCAGCTCCGGGAACAGCAGCGCCGGGCGCAGGTTGGCGTACAGGCCGAGCGCCTTGCGGATGCCGAGCAGGCCGCGCTCCGGGCGCAGGTGCGCCGGGCCGCGGTCCCACTTCTCGCCGCCGACGGCGCCGAGCAGCACGGCGTCGGCCTGGCGCGCCAGGGCAAGCGTCTCGTCCGGCAGCGGCGTGCCACAGGCGTCGATGGCGCAGCCGCCCAGCAGGCCGCGCGTGAACGCAAATTCAAGGCCGTACTTTTCGGCCACCGCCGCCAGCAGCTTTTCGCCCTCCGCGACGATCTCCGGGCCGATGCCGTCGCCCGGCAGCAGCAGGATCGTGTGGCTCATGCCTGAGCTCCGGCGCGATCGGGGAACAGCCACGGCGCCTCGGCGACGCGGCGCGCCTCGTAGGCGCGGATGGCGTCGGCATGGGCGAGCGTGAGCGCGATGTCGTCGAGCCCGTTCAGCAGCCGGTGGCGGCGATCGGCGTCGATCTCGAACGCAAATGCCTGGCCGTCCGGCGTGCGCACCTGCTGCGCCTCGAGGTCCACCGTCAGCCGGTAGCCTTCGGTGGCTGTCACCGCCTGGAACAGCCGCTCGACCACGTCCTCGGGCAGCGTCACCGGCAGCAGGCCGTTCTTGAAGCTGTTGTTGTAGAAAATCTCGGCAAAGCTCGGCGCGATCACGGCGCGGATGCCGTATCCGACCAGCGCCCACACCGCGTGCTCGCGGCTGGAGCCGCAGCCGAAGTTGCGCCGCGCCAGCAGCACCTGCGCGCCGGCGTAGCGCGGCTGGTTGAGCACGAAGTCCGGATTCAGCGGCCGGCCCGAGCAGTCCTGCCCCGGCTCGCCATGGTCCAGGTAACGCCACTCGTCGAACAGGTTCGGCCCGAAGCCGCTGCGCTTGACCGACTTCAGGAACTGCTTGGGGATGATGGCGTCGGTGTCGACGTTGGCCCGGTCTATCGGCAGCACCAGACCGGTAAAACTGGTGAACTTGTCCATGGACTACTTGGTCGACTTCTCGATCGCCTCGCCACCTTTCTGAATATCCTTGCCGATGCCCGAAACGGTATTGCAGGCAGTCAACGACAGCAGCAGGCCCATGGCCAGCAACAGCTTCGCGCAGTTCATGCTCGTCTCCTTCACAGTTGCCTCACATCCACGAAATGGCCGGCCACAGCGGCAGCCGCCGCCATCGCCGGGCTGACCAGATGGGTGCGCCCGCCCTGGCCCTGGCGGCCCTCGAAGTTGCGGTTGGAGGTCGAGGCGCAGCGCTCGCCGGGCTCCAGGCGGTCGGCGTTCATGGCCAGGCACATGGAGCAACCCGCTTCGCGCCACTCGAAACCGGCGGCGCGAAAGATCTCGTCCAGCCCCTCGGCCTCGGCCTGGCGCTTGACCAGCCCCGAACCGGGCACCGCCAGCGCCAGCTGCACGTTGGCCGCCACCGTGCGGCCCTTGAGCACTGCCGCGGCGGCCCGAAAATCCTCGATACGGCCGTTGGTGCACGAGCCGATGAACACCTTGTCGATGGCGATGTCCGTCAGCGGGGTGCCGGCCGCAAGGTCCATGTAGCTCAGCGCCCGGCGCATGCCCTCGGCGCGGGCCGGATCGGCCTCGGCGGCCGGGTCCGGCACGCGGCCGTGCACCGGCAGCACCATCTCGGGCGAGGTGCCCCAGGTCACCTGCGGCACCAGCGCGGCGGCGTCGATTTCCACCACCCGGTCGAACACCGCATCGGCATCGGACACCAGCTCCCGCCAGGCCGCCGCGGCGCGCTCGAACAGCTCGCCCTGCGGCGCGAACGGCCGGCCGCGGATGTAGTCGACGGTGGTGTCGTCCACCGCCACCAGACCCACCCGGGCGCCGGCCTCGATGGCCATGTTGCACAGCGTCATGCGCCCTTCCATGGACAGCGCACGCACCGCCTCGCCGCCGAACTCGATGGCATAACCGGTCCCACCGGCAGTGCCGATGGCGCCGATGATGGCCAGGATCAGGTCCTTGGCATACACGCCCGGCCCCAGCGCGCCATCGACGCGAATCAGCATGTTCTTCGACTTGCGCTGCGGCAGGGTCTGCGTGGCCAGCGTGTGCTCGACCTCGGAGGTGCCGATGCCGTAGGCCAGCGCCGCGAAGGCGCCGTGCGTGGCGGTGTGCGAGTCGCCGCACACCACGGTCATGCCCGGCAGGGTGGCGCCCTGTTCCGGGCCGATGATGTGCACCACGCCCTGGCGCGGGTCGTTCATGCGAAATTCGGTGATGCCGAAGGTGTCGCAGTTGCGGTCCAGCGTGGCCACCTGCTCGGCCGACACCGGGTCGGCGATGCCCACGCTGCGGTCGGTGGTCGGCACGTTGTGATCGGCCACCGCCAGGTTGGCCACCACCCGCCACGGCTTGCGACCGGACAGCGCCAGCCCCTCGAAGGCCTGCGGCGAGGTCACCTCGTGGATCAGGTGGCGGTCGATGTACAGCAGCACCGAGCCGTCCGGCTCGGTGTGCACCACGTGGGAATCCCACAGCTTGTCGTATAAGGTCTTGCCGGCCATGGCACTTACCGTGTGTTTGCAGTGAAGCTCGTGTGCCCGCGGCGGGCTGGTTTCAAGTCGGCGCGCGGCGGACCGTCGGCCGCTCGACAAGCGCTGGGGCCACTCCCAGAATAGCGCCGCCGTTCGGGGCTGGTCCCGCACGCATCTGAACTCAGGACGATCAGGCCGGGCCGTGCCATGACCTTTCGCGAACTCGCCATCCGGCTCGAAAACCAGCTGGGCACATGCCACCTGCTGGTGAACCGAGCGGCCAAGGAGCCGGCCGATCTGCTGCTGGCCACGGGCCTGCACGACCGACTGGTGAACGAGCTGATGCGGGCAGTATACAAAAGCAACCGCTGCTACCACATCCGGGCCACGATCCTGCCCGGCCCAACGCTGGCCGCGCTGCAGCCGCTGCGCGAGAAAATCCTGGACCAGCCGACCACGGACCTGTCGACGGTGCGCTTTCTGGACGCGATCGATGCCGCCGTGCGGGCCGCCTTCGGGCTGTCGCCGACCCGCCGTGGCGGACCGGACAACGGCTCGGGCCAGATCATCCCGTTGCCGGGCTGGCGGCGCCTGAAACAGGCCGGTTGAGCCAGGCCCACAGGCCGGCCGCCAGCAGCGCGGTCAGTGCCGCCAGCTCGTACACCCGCGCCGCGCCGGCCGAATCCCACAAGAAACCGCTCACCACGCCGCCCAGCGCCCCGCCGCCGCCCATGCACAGGCCGCTGTAGAGCGCCTGCCCGCGCCCCTGCAGGGCGGCCGGAAAAAAGCGCTGCACCTGCGCCAGCGCCGCGACGTGGAAGGCTCCGAAAGTGGCCGCGTGCAGCAGCTGCGCCGGCAGCAGCCAGGCGAGACTGCCCGCGCCGTGGCCGATCAGCAGCCAGCGCACGGCCGCCAGCAGCAGGCTGGCCATGAACACGCGCGCGGCGCCGATGCGCGGCAGCAATCGGGCCAGCGCCAGAAACACGCCCACCTCGGCCACCACGCCCAGCGCCCACAGGGCGCCGACCATGCTGCGCGTGTAGCCCTGATCCTCCAGCAGAATCGAGAAAAAACCGTAGTAGGGCCCGTGACTGGCCTGCATCAGAAACGCCGCAGCGAGAAAGCCCAGCGCCGCCGGATTGCGCAAGGCGCCGCGCAGCGAAGCCTTGGCCTGCACGGCCGGCGCACCGGGCCGGTCCGGCACCAGCAGGCTGCTGATGAGGGTTCCGGCCATGGTGGCCAGCAGCACCAGCAGCAGGGTGTCGAGCCCCGACCGCTCCAGCAGCCAGCCGCCGCCCAGCACCACGCCGATGAAGCCGACCGAGCCCCACAGCCGGATGCGGCCATACAGATTGCCGGCGCCGCCCAGGTGGCGCAGGGTGACGATCTCGAACTGCGGCAGGGCGGCGTTCCAGAAAAAGCCGAAGGCCGCCGTGACCAGCGCCACCTGCCAGAAACCGCGCGCCACGAACATGCCGCAGAAGATGAGCGTCATCAGCGCCGCCGCCAGGCGCACGACGACGATGCGCCGCGGCATGCGATCGCCCACCCAGGCGCTGGCCCAGGGGGCCAGGATGCGCGTCAGCGTGCCGACCGCCATCAGTTGGCCGATCTCGAGCGCGCTCATGCCGCGCCCGCGCAGGAACACGGTCCAGTACGGCACCATCGCGCCCAGGATGGCGAAGTAACACAGGTAGAAGGCCGACAGCCGCCAATACGGCAGCGCCGGCCGGGCCTCAGTCGTCAACCGCGCCCGGAATGACGGGGGTGCCCGACAGCACGCCCGTGTTTTGCGCCTGCTGGCGCAGCAGGTGGTCCATCAGCACCAACGCCAGCATGGCCTCGGCGATCGGCACCGCGCGGATGCCCACGCACGGATCGTGGCGGCCGGTGGTAACGATCTCGGTGTCGGCGCCGCGCAGGTCCACCGTGCGGCCCGGCAGGCGAATGCTGGAGGTGGGCTTCAGCGCCAGGCTGACCCGGATGTCCTGGCCGCTGGAGATACCGCCCAGGATGCCGCCGGCGCGGTTGCTCAAAAACCCGGCCGAGCTGATCTGGTCGCGGTGCTCGCTGCCTTTTTGCGTCACCACCGCGAAGCCGGCGCCGATCTCGACGCCCTTGACCGCGTTGATGCCCATCATGGCGTGGGCGATGTCGGCGTCCAGGCGGTCGAACACCGGCTCGCCCAGGCCCGGCGGCACGCCGCCGGCGATCACGTTCACGCGTGCGCCGACCGAATCGCCGTCGCGGCGCAGCTGCGTGATGGCCGCTTCCAGCTCGGGCACCCGCTGCGGGTCCGGGCAGAAGAAGGGGTTCTCGTGCACCGCCGCCCAGTCGCGCAATTCGAGCTCAATGTCGCCCATCTGCGCCAGATAGCCGCGAATCAGAATGCCGCGGCCGGCCAGAAACTTGCGCGCCACCGCGCCGGCCGCCACCCGCGCCGCCGTCTCGCGGGCCGACGAACGCCCGCCACCGCGGTAGTCACGCCGACCGAACTTGTGCTGATAGGTGTAATCGGCATGGCCGGGCCGGAACTTGTCCTTGATCGCCTCGTAATCGCGCGAACGCTGGTCGGTATTGCGGATCAGCAGGCCGATCGGCGTGCCGGTGGTCAGGCCCTCGAACACGCCGGACAGGATCTCGACCTGATCGGCCTCCTGGCGCTGGGTGGTGAAGCGGGAGGTGCCCGGCCGGCGCCGGTCCAGATCCGGCTGGATGTCGGCCTCGGTCAGCGGCAGACCCGGCGGGCAGCCGTCGACGATGGCGCCGATGGCAGCGCCGTGGCTCTCGCCAAACGTGGTGACCGTGAACAGACGGCCGAAGGTATTGCCGGACATGGGCGTGCTCGGGTGGCCGGAATCAGCTCAGGAAATGCACTTCGACGGCGGCCACGTGCTGCAGGCGCCGCACCGGCGCCCGCAACTGCTCGGCCAGCGCCTGAGCGCTTGTGGCATCGGACGCCGCCGCCAGCGGCAGGTGCAGCTCCACACCAATGCGGTCGGCGTCGTAATGCAGCATCACCCGCTGCACCTGATCGGCGCCCGGTACGCCCGCCAGGGTGCTGCGAATCTGCGCCTCCACGTCGGCCCGCAGCGGCAGCGTGCGGCCGCGCTCGAAGGACTGGTCGTCCTCGGTGTCGATGTGCACCAGCACGTCGCTGACCTCGTCCAGGTCCGCAATCAGCTTCTCGCGGATGTGCTCGGCGATGCGGTGCCCTTCCGACACGCTGATGTGCGGATTGACCTGCACGTGCACGTCGACCAGCGCGTCCGGCCCGGCCTGGCGGGTGCGCAGCAGGTGCAGGTCCTGCACGCCCTCGATGCCGCGGATGGCCTTGCGAATCACCGCCACCCGCTCGCGCGACAGCGCGGTGTCGGACAGCTCCGCCACGGATTGCCACAGCAGCTCCCAGCCAACGCGGGCGATCAGCACCGACACGCCGATGGCCGCCACCGGGTCCAGATACGGCATGCCCAGCAGGCTGCCGCCAACACCCAGCAGCACCACCAGCGAGGAAATCGAATCGGTGCGCTGATGCCATGCGTTGGCCTCGAGCATGCGCGAGCGGGTTTCCCGCCCGACGCGCAACGTGTAGCGATAAATCCATTCCTTCAGGCCGATGGCCATCACCGCCACCAGCAGCGCCGCCGGCTCGGGCGCCAGCAGCGGCTCATCGCTGAGCAGGCGCTGGGCGGCGCGCAGGCTTATGCCGGCGGCGGTGGCCAGCAGCACCGCGCCCAGAAACACCGACACCAGCGTCTCGATGCGGCCGTGGCCATACGGATGCTTGCTGTCGGGCGCGCGCGAGCCCTGGCGCGCGCCGTACAACACCGCCATGTCGCTGAACAGATCCGCCGTCGAATCGATGGCGTCGGCGATCAGCGCCTGCGAGTGCGCGAAGATGCCGCCGGCGAATTTCACGATGGCCAGGAACAGGTTGATGCCGGCCGCGACCAGCGTTACCCGCCGCCCGGCCTGGTAGCGGCTGCCGCCTTCAGGAACCGCGCCGGTCGCCGCCATCGCCGCCCACCTCCAGAATGATGGTCACCACGCCGTCGCGTTCGAAGCTGTCGATGTGGCGGTGGCCGTTGATGCGGCACCAGGCCGGAATGTCGGCCAGCACGCCGTGGTCGGTGCACTGCACCTCCAGCACGTCGCCCGGGGCCAGGTCGCGAATCTTCGCCTGCGTGCGCAGCACCGGCAGCGGACACAGGAGGTAGCGGGCGTCGAGGGTATGATGAGCCATGGTCGTGGAGGGCCGTGAGGGACGCAATCGTGCGTCTGCCGCCTCCCCGCAGCGCGCGAAGACAGCGCAGAAGGATAGCGCGTCGGTTCATGCCCGGTCACCTTGCAGCCAGCCCCTGCGTCGGCCCGAGCGCCGTCACCGGCCTGATCCTGGCCGGCGGAGCCGGCAGGCGCCTGGGCGGCATCGACAAGGGCCTGCTGGAACTCGACGGCCAGCCGCTGGTGCAGCGCGTGGCGCTACGCCTTGCCGGCCAGGTCGGCACGCTGCTGCTGAGCGCCAACCGTCATCTCGCCCGCTACCGCGCGCTCGGCTTCGCGCCGCTCACCGACGGCCCGTTCCGGGACGCCGGGCCGCTGGCCGGCCTGCGCGCCGGACTTGCGGCCTGCACCACGCCGTGGCTGCTGGCCGTGCCCTGCGACATGCCGTTCTTGCCGGTCGATCTGGGTGAGCGCCTGCTGCGGGCGGCGCCGGCCGACGACCCGCGCGCGCGGGTGCCCTGCGACGGCACGCGCCATCACTACGCGTGCCTGCTGCTGCCGCGCACGGCCCTGACGCACGTCGAAGCCGGCCTCGCAGCGGACCGCCTCAGCCTGCGGGAGCTGCTGGAAGATACCGGGTGGATCGGCGTGGATTTTGCAGCATCGGGGCCACGGGCCTTCACCAACATCAACACGCCGGCCGATCTGGCTGCCCTCGAACGCCCAGCGGAGTGCCCATGACCGTTCAGCGCCAAACCCGCATCGTCGCCACCCTGGGGCCGGCCACCGACCCGCCGGGCGTGCTCGTGCAACTGCTGCGCGCCGGCCTGAACGTGGCGCGCATCAATTTCTCGCACGGCCAGCGCGCCGACCACGAGCGGCGCATCGCCGCCCTGCGCGCGGCGGCCCAGGAAGTCGGCTGCGACGTGGCCGTGCTGGCCGACCTGGCCGGCCCCAAGGTGCGCGTGCGCGGCTTTCGGGACGGGCCGGTCACCCTGGTTGCCGGCGCGCCGTTCTGCATCGATGCGGCGCTTGGCGAGCACGACGGCGACGTCCACGCCGTCGGCACCGACTACACCGAACTGGCGCAGGACGTGCAGCCCGGCGACCGGTTGTTGCTCAACGACGGCCTGATCCAGCTGCGCGTGCTTGCCGTGCAGGGCGAAGCGGTGCACTGCGAGGTCGAGGCCGGCGGCCTGCTGTCCAGCCACAAGGGCATCAACAAGCAGGGCGGCGGCCTGTCGGCCGGCGCGCTGACCGCCAAGGACCGTGAGGACATCCTGACCGCCGCCGCGCTGGAGGTCGATTACCTGGCCGTCTCTTTCGTGCGCCGGGCGCTGGACATCGAACTCACGCGCGAGCTGCTGCGCGGCGCCGGCGGCCACGGCCGCATCGTCGCCAAGATCGAGCGCAGCGAGGCGGTCGCGGCGCTCGAAAGCATCGTCGAAGCGGCCGACGCCGTGATGGTGGCGCGCGGCGACCTGGGGGTCGAAATCGGCGATGCCGAACTGCCCGGCGTGCAAAAACGCATCATCGCCGTGGCGCGCGAGCTGAACCGGCCCTGCATTACCGCCACGCAGATGATGGAATCGATGATCGAAAACCCGGTGCCGACCCGCGCCGAGGTGCTGGACGTCGCCAATGCCGTGATAGACGGCACCGACGCGGTGATGCTGTCGGCCGAGACTTCCGTCGGCGCCTATCCGGTGCGGGTAGTGGAAACGGTCGCGCGGATTTGTCTGGGCGCCGAGCGCTACCCGGTTACCGAGCGCTCGGCCGAGCAGTTTGCCAGCCACTTCACCCGCTCGGACGAAACCATCGCCATGGCCGCCATGTACGTGGCGCGCAACGCGCGAATCAGCGCCGCGGTCGCCCTGACCGACTCCGGCCACACGGCGCTGCTGCTGTCGCGGCTACTGCACGGCGTGCCGATTTTCGCGATGACCGAACACGCCCGCACGCGCCGCCGCCTGGCCCTGCTCAGGGGCGTGACGGCGGTGGAATTCGACCGCGGCGCCCTGCCCTACGACCGGGTAGCGCGCGACGCGCTCGAACTGCTCAAGACGCGGGACCTGCTGGTCAAGGGCACGCGGGTGCTGGTCACCAAGGGCGACCGCCCCGGCACCGGGCACACCAACACCCTGCTGCTGCTGGATGTGACCTGAACCGACGGCTCGCTCAGACGATCCCCAACTCCTGCATCCGGCCGCGGACCCACTCACGCTTGTCCGGCGCCACCTGGCGGATCGTGGTGCGCCTTATCCTCGCCTCCAGTCCGCGCGAGCTGCGCCCGCTACCGTGGCACGATCGCTAGAGCTGGTAACGGGTAATGTCCAACGCGCCGTGGAAGACGCCGAGGATGGTGATGTCACCGTCGTCCCTGAGGAGGTACGCGATTCGATAATGCCCGTAGAGCAGCACGCGCACCGGGCGCGGGGACGACGTGTAGCGAGCCCCCAGCTCAGGAAACCTCTGCAGGTCTTGAACCCGATCGTAAATGCCCTGCACGGTGCGCGCCGCGGCCTGCGGGTTATCCGCGGCGATGTAGTCGAAGATGTCGCTGAGCCAGCGCTGAGCCTCTTTGGTCCAGCTTATTCGCGCCACGAGCGGATACGCCGCTGCATTTCCTCGTTCGGGATCGTGCGCCGTGCGTCGGCGTCCGCGAGCCCGCGCTGGATCATCACGTGAAAAGCGAGCTCACGCAGGATTTCCTCGCGCGAGCTGTCCTCCGGCTGTCCCTCGATGAGGCGCGTGAGCTCTTCCTTTGCCGTGGCCATGGCGGTGCCCTCCGTAAGCGCGCCCCATTGTCGCTCAGACGATTCCCAACTCCTGCATGCGGCCGCGGATCCACTCGCGCTTTTCCGGCGCCACCTGGCGGATCGGCGAGCGCATCACGCCGCCGGCCATGCCCAGCGCCTCGTAGCAGACCTTGAGGTTGCCGAGCGTGGTGGCGTAGGTGAAGTTGCCGGACAGCGGCGCGAACATGATTTCGTCGTAAAAATCGCGCAGCGGCTGCAGTTGCTGCGAGACGGCAAACGCCTCTTCCCACTGGCCGGCCCGCGCCAGCGCCGTGTACTGCTCCAGCAGGCCGCGCTTTTTGCCGTACAGGATGTGGGCGAAGGCGCCGTAGATTACCTGGCCGCCGGCGCGCAGGTCGTTCAGCCAGTGGTTCTCGAACGGATCCGAGACGATGAAGTCCTCACCCGTCATGCGCCGCAGCTTGAGGCTGTCGTCGTGGTTCAGGCTGCCCTGCTTCATGCCGACGTAGCTCGGGATCTCGGACAGGCGCCGGGACAGGTCCAGGCTGATCAGGTGCCCGGCAACCATCGAGCGGTAGAACAGCAGCGCCAGGTTCGAGTGGTCGGCCAGGTACTTGAAGTAGTCGTAGATTTCCTGGTCCGAGCGCAGCTGCACGATGGGCGTGATGACTTCCGCCGCGACGAAGCCGAGCTTCTCGACGTAGTTGAGCTTTTCCATCGCCTGGTGGACGCTCTGGTCGAAGATGATGGTGTGCAGCGGAATGCGGCCGGCGGCGGTCTGCGCAATCACTTCGTGATAACGCATCCACTCGGTGACCGACATGTTCCAGCATTCGGCCACGAAGCCGCCCAGCACCAGGCCGGACTCGCCGATGTCGATGAAGTGTTCGACGTTGCGGCGCAGGCCCTCCTCGTCGAGGCTGTCGTCGGGCTTGAACGGCGTGCACGGGCAGTCGTACCAGTTGCGGATGGTCGCCTTGGCCCAGGCCTTGGCTTCGGATTTGGTGAACGGCAGTTTGCTGGCCATCGTCTTTACTCCTTGAGAACGGGGGTTACATGGCATCGACGACGATCAGGCTCATGTCGACGGCCTGATCGCGGATGCGTTTGAGGGGCTGGTAGTCGGGATCGGCCAGCCAGGCGTCCACCGCCGCCCGGTCCGGGAAGCGGAACACCACCACCGAGTCCACCGCCTCGCCGTGCAGGCATTCGGGCGCGTTGCTGCGGCCGAGCAGCTCGCCGCCGTGGCGGCGCACGATGGGGCCGGCGCCCTTGCGGTACTCGGCCAGCAGGTCCCAGTCCTTCACGCGCTGGGTGGAAATCATGATCACGGCCATCGATCGTGCTCCGTGTCAGGCCGCCTGCGGGCGGCGGGTCTGCTGCAGCAGGCCGTACACGCGCTCGGCGCTGACCGGCAGTTCGAACACCGGCGCGCCGACGGCGTCGGCCACGGCGTTGGCAATGGCGGCCGGCGCCGGCACGTTGGCGGCCTCGGCGATGGGCCCGCAGTTGAACGGTCCCGGCCCTTCGGGGCGCTCCAGCAGCACGGTCTTGAGCTCCGGAATGTCCACGATGCAGGGAATCTTGTAGTCGCCCAGGTGCAGCGCCAGCGGCTGGCCGTCCTGCATGCGGTGCTCGGACATCAGCGCGAAACCCAGGCCCATGAGCATGCCGCCCTCGATCTGGCCCTGATGGGCGACCGGGTTCACGATGGTGCCAACGTCGTGGGCGCTGGTGATGCGCCGCACGCGCACCTGCCCGGTTTCCGGGTCGACCTCCACTTCCGCCACCTGGGCGGTGAAGTTGGTGTCGGCGGCGTCCGGGAACAGGCCGAGTTTTTCGTAGACCTGCGCCGTGACCGGGCCGCCGGCGCGGGCGGCCAGGTCGGCCAGGCCGATGTCGCGGCCGTTGCCGCTGGCGCGTCCGCGGTCCCAGGTCAGCGCCTGTGCGTCGCAGCCCAGGGCTGCGGCGGCGATCGGCGCCAGCTTCTCGCGCAGCGCCGCGACGGCGTTCATCACGGTCTGACCGACCGCATAGGTGGTGCGGCAGCCGCCGACACCGAAATCGAACGGCAGCCCGTCGGTATCGGCAATGCGGATGCCGACCTCGGCCGGCGGCATGCCCAGCGCCTCGGCCACGAACTGCTGCACGGCGGTAAAGGTGCCCTGCCCCGGGTCGCCGATCGGCAGCAGCACGGTGATTTTTCCGTCGCTGTCCAGTTCGATCCGGCAGCTCGAATCGCCACCCACCACGCCGCGTTCGTACATGGCGATGCCAAAGCCGACGTTGGGCTCCTTGCCGCGGCGTTCGTAGTAGCCGGATGAGCGCAGCGCCGCCTCCAGCGTCTCGGCCGCGCGCACGGTCGGCCACTTGACGCCAGTCGGCGCGGCGTCGCCCTGGCGCAGCACGTTCTTGATTCGAAACGCCGCCGGGTCCATGCCCAGCGCGCGGGCGATCAGATCGAACTGCGCCTCGACCGCGAACATGGTCTGCGGGCAGCCGGGGCTGCGCATGTGCCCGCCGGGGATGGTGTTGGTGTAGACGATGGTGCTGTGGATATCGATGGCCGGCACGCGGTAGCAGCTGGCCGCCTGGTCGGCGCCGTGCAGGTTCAGGCTCGGCAACGGCTTGTAGGCGCCGTAGGCACCGCCGTTGAACTTGAGGTTCACCTGCATGGCGGTGATGGTGCCGTCCTTGCGCACGCCGGTCTTGATGTCGATGCGCGCGGCATGGCGCGCGTTGGCGGCCATCAGTTCTTCCGTGTAGCTCATCACCAGCTTGACCGGTCGGCCGGCCTCGCGGGCCAGCAGATAGGCCACCGGGGCTTCCATCTGCGAGCCCTTGCCGCCGAAATCGCCGCCGATGTGCAGGTTGTGCAGCTTGATCGTGGCCGGCTCCACGCCAAAGCAGGCCGCCAGTTGCGCGCGCAGCATGTAGGGGCTCTTGTTCGATGCCCACACCTCGGCGCGGCCGTCGGCGTCCACCCGCGCCAGCACGGCATGCGGTTCGAGGTAGCCGTGGTGCTCGGTCGGGGTGCGAAAGGTGTGCTCGAACACGCGGTCGGCCGCCGCAAAACCGGCGTCCAGATCGCCATGCTGCCAGCGCATGTAGGCGCACACATTCGGCAGGTCCGGCTCCTGCGGATGCGTGAAGGCGCCGGCGTAGGACTTGGGCTGCTCGTGCACGCGCGGCGCGTTGGGGGCGAGGGCCGTGTCCACATCGAACACCGCCGGCAGTTCCTCGTATTCCACCTCGATCAGCGCCAGCGCCTGCTCGGCAATGTCGCGCGTCTGCGCGGCCACCGCGGCCACCCGATCCCCGACGAAGCGCACCGTGTCCACCGCCAGCACCGCGTGGTCGCGGATGGCCCGCCCGGCGTAGTAGGGAAAATCCTGGCCCGTGACAACGGCATACACGCCCGGCAGCGCCCGCGCCGCGGACGTGTCGATGCTGAGGATGCGCGCGTGCGCATACGGACTGCGCAGAATGCGCCCCCAGGCCATGCCGGGCAGCACGTAATCGGCGGCGTATCGGGCCACGCCGGTGACCTTGTCCGGCCCCTCCATGCGCGCCGTGCGCTGGCCGACGAATTTGTGCGCCATGGAACTGCTCCTCCTTAAAATCGCGCGGTACGCCCCCGCCCGGCTGCGGCTTGGCACATTATCATGGCCCATCGCCGACCAAACGATCAGCAAGGAGGAGGCTCATGTCCGACCCCACGGTGACCCTGTCACTGCACATAAACGGCACGCCCTGGCAGGGCGAGGTGCCCGCCAACCGCCTGCTGGTGGACTTCCTGCGCTACGACGTCGGCCTGACCGGCACCAAGGAAGGGTGCAGCGTGGGCGTGTGCGGCGCCTGCACGGTGCGCCTCGACGGCCGGCTGGTGAGCTCCTGCCTGACGCTGGCGGCCATGGCCGACGGCGCGCAAGTCACCACCGTTGAGGGCCTGGCCGGGCGCGAGGATCTGAAGCCTATCCAGCGCGCCTTCATCGAGCACGGCGGCTTTCAGTGCGGCATCTGCACGCCCGGCCAATTGCTCGCCGCGCAGGCGCTGCTGGAAACCGACCCGCACCCGGACGAGGCCGCCATCAAGGCCTGGATGATGAGCAACCTGTGCCGCTGCACCGGCTACTACGGCATCCTGCGTTCGGTGCAGGCCGCCGCCGGGGACGCCGCGTGAGGGCCTTCGATTTCAAGGCCCCGGCCAGCCTGGACGAGGTGTGCGCGCTGCTGGCCCAGTACGGCAGCGACGCCAAGCTGCTGGCCGGCGGCACCGGCCTGCTGAACCTGATGAAACAGGAGCTGGTGCAGCCGGCCGTGCTGGTCAGCCTGCAACGCGTGCCGGGCCTGGACACGCTGACGGTGAATGGCGACGGCATCCGCGCCGGCGCCGGCGTGCGCCACCGGCGCATGGAAACCGACCCCGCGCTGCAACAGGCCGCGCCGCTGCTGGCCGCCGCCTACGGCCACGTGGCCACCGTGCGCATCCGCATGTCCGCCACCGTCGGCGGCGGCCTGGCCCACGCCGACCCGGCCATGGACGCGCCGGCCGTGTGGCGGGTGCTGGGCGCCACCGTGCACGCCCGCTCGGCCTCCGGCACGCGCCAGATCGCGGCCGATGAGTTCTTCGAGGACTTCTACACCAGCGTGCTGGAACCGGAGGAAGTGCTGACCGAAGTTCATGCACCGCTGCCACCGGCCGGCGCCGGCTGGTCGTACCAGAAGTTCCTGCCGCGCAGCGCCGACGACTACGCCGCCGTTTCCGTGGCCGCCCTGCTGGCGCTGGACGCGGACGGGCGCGTCGAACAGGCCCGCGTCGGCATCGGCTCGGCGGCGCCGATCCCGGTGCTGGCGCAGGCGGTCGGTGCGGCCCTGATCGGCCAGCCACCCACCGCCGAAGCCATCGCCGCGGCAGCCGAACTGGCGCGCGATGCCGTCGATCCGCTCGATGATCTTCGCGGCAGTGCCGCGTACAAGCGCGACATGGCCGTCGTGTTCACGCGCCGGGCGCTCGCCGAAGCCGCCGCCCGCGCCCGCCGCGCCTGATCCCCACCCCCGGACCCAACATGGAATTCGAGTTCAGACACGCCCTGCCCGCCCCGGTCGAGATCGTCTGGGCCGCCATCGAGGACATCGAGCGCGTGGCCCTGTGCATCCCCGGCGTGGTGCGCGTCGAGCGCGAAGACGCCGACCGCTACGTCGGCGCCCTGCGCATCAAGGTCGGGCCTATCTCGCTGGAGCTGGGCGGGCTGGTGACCGTGGAGCTGCTCGACGCCGCTGCCCGCACGCTGCGCTTCCTGGGCGAAGCCAAGGACCGGCGCGTGCCGGGGCAAATCAAGAGCCGCGCCACGCTGATCGTCACCGCCCACGCCGACGGCGGCAGCGAGCTTTACCTGCACAGCGACACGCACATCCTGGGCAAGCTCGGCGAATTCGGGCAGCCGGTGGTGCGCAAGAAGACCGAGCAGGTGCTGCGCGAGTTCACGCAGAACCTCGGCCGCCAACTGGCCGGCGACGAAAGCACCGGCTGACGACACCGAACATCCGCAGCCCTGCGCGCCAGGGCATCACACACGGGAGACAGCAATGCGCGTTTGCATACTGGGCGCGGGCGGCCTGGGCTCGGTCTTTGGCGCCGCGCTGGCGCTGGCCGGCGTGGAGGTGACGCTCATCGCCCGCCCGGCGCATGCCGATGCCATCCGCAGGAACGGCCTCAAACTAACCGGCATCCGCGGCGAGCACCTCATCCGCGAACCGCTCACCGCCGTGTCCGACCCCCGGGACGCGCAGGGCGAGTTCGACTATCTGATTCTGGGCGTCAAGGGCAAGGACACCGACGCCGCGCTTCAAGGCGCCAACTGCCTGAAAGACCGCATCAAGACCGCCCTGTCCTTCCAGAACAACGTCGTCAAGGAAGAAATCCTCGCCCGCTGGCTGGGCGATCCCGCCCGCGTGATCGGCTTCTCCACCATTGAGGCCGGCCACCTGGTCGAGCCCGGCCACGTGCACAACGGCCTGACCATCCCCACCACCAACTACGTCGGCGAGATGGACGGCACGCTCTCGCCGCGTGTCGAGGCACTGGCCGACGCCTTCAACCGCGCCGGCATGGGCACCAAGGCCGTCACCAACATCCGCCAGGTGCTGTGGGAAAAACTCACCCAGATCTGCGGCGCGGCCGCCTGGTCCGTGAGCTGCCTGGCCGGCGGCAAGGATCTGGCCTATCCCGACGGCCTGGTGGTGCGCGAAGGCGCCGCCCATTACGTGCAGGTCAGCCGCGATGCGCTGGCCGTCTACAAGGCCATGGGCTACGCGCCGCAGAACTTCTACGCGCCGGTATCCAAACTCAAGGAACTGGATTCCGTCGAGGATTTCGAAGCGGCCGTCGACATGATGATGGAACTCGGCCGCGGCATGCAGGCCCAGGGCTACCGCGGCACCACCTCCATGCACGAGGACGTGCGCCGCGGCAAGAAAACCGAAGTCGACTGGATCATCAAGCCGCTAATCGACAAGGGCCAGGAACTGGGCGTGCCAGTGCCGACCCTGACTGCGGCGTACCGGATTATCAAAACGCTGGATAACTATCTGAGTTGATGAGGTGAGACCGCATGGTTCAACTGGTAATATGATTTTTTTAAGGGAGTAACGAATGAAAAAGGTTCCAATACTGGCGACGATTCTTGCGCTTAACGGATGTGCCACCATTGTCAACGATCCAACTATTCCTCTAACAGCCACCTTTTCTGATGGCTCTGCTGGAGATTGTACCTTCAGAAACAAACGCGGAGCGTGGTCTTCTGCAATACCCACATCAAGCGTCATGATTCGCCGCTCGGACGACGCGCTGATTTACGATTGCACAACAGCTGATGGGCGTCGCTCGAATGGTTCAATTCGTAGTGAAATGGAGGACGGTAAAATCGCGGCGAGTGTCGTTTTCTGGGATCTTGGCATAACGGACTCAATTACCGATAAACACCGGACCTACCAAGGCAATGTCGCCATACCGGTCAGGCCGCGCGAACCCGTCGCCGGAGCAGCTGCCGACTCAAAAACATTCGGATCATCTCAGCAGTACCAGAATAACCACTCAGAAACTGATCGAATTGAGCGCGGCTACCAATAGAGTTGACGTGGGGAGGCTAGGCGAAGCCATAACCCACTGGGCCGCGGGCAGAACCTTATTCAGGTGTTAGTCAGCACAGACACATGACCCGGCACTTCATTTTCAGAAACTACTGGTGGATTGGACTTCTGATTGGAGTCCTGGCGGCAGGATCAGCATACATTTGTGGTGGGGACGACCGTGTTGGCCTTGTCGGTACAGCAATCGCTGGAACTCTCGGTTTTTATTACTTCGTGCAGCAGCAGAAGCTTGCTGAAACGCAGTTGTTTCACAATCTATTTACCGCTTTCAACGCGCGGTACGACAAGCTGAATGGCCCCCTCGCCAAGATCGCCTACCAGTCCGAAGGGCCACTGCCAGAAAGTGATCGCCACCTGATTGTTGACTATTTCAATCTTTGCGCGGAGGAGTATCTCTTTTACAAGGAGGGATACATTCATCGTGATGCTTGGCGATCTTGGTGCCGGGGAATGCTTTGGTACCTTCGTCGCCATCCATTTCGGGACGTCTGGAATAATGAAGTCGAGACCGACTCTTTCTATGGGCTGTCACTCGATGTCATTAAGCAGGGTGCAGCCTAAAAATTCAAGCTCATGCTGCTTCGCGGGTTGTCTTAATTCAGGCTTTAGATGCTGCCAAGCCCGCGTAGGGCGCACCAAGTGCAGCGCATTGCGCCGTATTCCTGTCGACCGCTATTGACGCGCCTGGCCCGGCTTCTCCAGGCGCTTGCCGTGGATCGAATGGCTTCGGCGGCGCAGTATCCGGCCAAACCGCGCAGCTTGGCCCAATCCACGCCCCAAAACAGGCCGTTTTTCGTCAGGATCAGTCACGTCTTGGCATCGTCTTGTCCACGGCGCCGGTTTTGAGGGATTGATCACCGTTTCCCTGGATTGTTCCGATCGGCCAGGTTTACAGTGGAGAAGAACGATCAATTCCGGCATCGAATTGCCGGCGGCACTTGGCTGAGGCGCCCTTATGTTGGACTTACTGCGTCAGCCCAACCTCGGGCTGTACGCACCGCGCAGCACCAACAGCCCTGTCGTTCTGAGGCGCGTCAGCGGCGCGAAAACGTTGCCATCTCTGGAAGATAGAGCGCGGCGCCCGAACGAGCGCGGCGCCCTATAAATAACGCAGCCCCGACCGATCAGGAGACGCGTCGACGCAGCGCCAGACAGGCCACCAGCAGGCCGCTGCCGAGCAGGGCAGTGGTACCAACCTCGGGAACCGGGGTGAAATCTACCGTCAGCTTGGCGTTGCGATAGTCAAAATCCCCACTAACGGCCTTGAGACTGAACATCAGCGGCGTGCTATGACCGGGCGGTAGAAGCTTATTAGAGACATCGATGGCCCAGTAGTCCTTTGTTGCTGCGCCTAGAACTTGCTCGGTTGGGACACCCGGGTCCATGCCTTCAATCGCCGCCACGTCTCCAAATTCGGTCGCTTGATCGCCCCCGTCATCGCCCAGAAACACGGTCAGAATCGCTGAGTTGATCGAGGCCCACAGCGAACTGTCGTAGGCAATGAAGACATCTCGTGTATTTGGGGACGTCAACGTTATGTCAACATCCTTCCGCACACCGCCAACGCCAGTCTCGGCGAAGTAAGCGACAGTATCCGCCGAAGCAGCCCCGGCGTACGCCATCGAGGCGGCCAGGAACAAAGCACCAAACATCTTCGTCATCGGAGCATCCTCAGGTAGCGTTCCCTCACCGGTGCGCGCAACGCTAGCCGGCTTTTTTTACGTCCCGGCGACAGCCGCCGGCCGATGAACACTGGCGTCCCCCGCAGCCCTCGGCACGCTGGCTGACATCAGCGCCCCAGTCTCGCGCTGGCTTGCGTCAGGCGACTTCTCCGGGGAACCCGCAAGCAGTAGGCGCGGTCTACTTTTCGGCACGCCGCAACCCCGGAGGACGCGCATGACCAAGGACCACGGGCCGTCCGTCAAGGACGACGCGCGCTACGAAAAGCTCCGCGCACACGGCTACAGCAAGGAAAAATCCGCCCGCATCGCCAACACACCCCGCCACGCCACCGCCCAGCGCGGCGGCCAAGCCGCGCCCTACGAGGACCAAACCCGCGTGCAGCTGTACGACAAAGCCAGGGACGTCGGCATTCCCGGCCGCTCGCGCATGAGCAAGGCGCAGCTCATCGACGCCCTGCGGCACCACTGAAGGCCCCGGCGATGCCCCGTCCGGTCTGGCGCGGTCATATCGCCTTCGGGCTGGTCAGCATCCCGGTGGTGCTGTACTCGGCCGAGCATCGCAGCGAGCTGCAATTTCGCATGCTGGATGCGCGTAACAACGCCCGGGTGCGCTACGAGCGCGTGAACGAGGAAACCGGCGACGAGGTGCCGTGGGACAAGATCGTGCGCGCCTTCGAGTACGACGCCGGCAACTACGTGGTGCTCAGCGACGAGGATTTCCAGCGCGCCGCGCCGGAGTCGTCGCACAGCGCGGACATCGAATGCTTCGTGCCCCGAGACGCCATCTGCGCCAAGTGGTTCGACAAGCCGTACTACCTGGTGCCGGACCGCAAGGCCAAGGGCGAGAAAGGCTATGCGCTGCTGCGCGACGCGCTGGAAAAGAGCAGGCGCGTGGGCATCGCCACGGTGGTGATCCGCACCCGCGCGCATCTGGCCGCGCTGATCCCGGAAGGCGAGGTGCTGCTGCTGAACCTGCTGCGCTACCACCAGGAACTGCACCGCGTGGAAGACCTCGGCCTGCCGGCGGGCACCTTCGAGGCGCCCAAGATCAACCCGCGTGAGCGCGAGATGGCCGAGCAGCTGATCGAGTCCATGAGCGGGCCATGGCGCCCGCAGGACTGGCACGACGAATACCGCGAGCAGCTGCGCGCCTACATTGACGAGCGCGTGGCGGCCGGCGAGGTGGACCGCGCGCCCGAATCGGAAGAGCCCGCCCCGCGCCGCAGCGCCGATATCCTCGACATGACCGCACTGCTCAAGCGCAGCCTGGAACGCCGCCAGGGCCAGGCCGCGCCCGCCCCGGCGAAGCCGAAGGTCAACCCCGAGCCGGCCGCCAAGCCCGCCCGCAAGCCAGCGACCCGCAAGACGGCCGCGCGCAAGACGGCCGCAGGCAAGCCAGCCGCCCGCAAGCCCGCCGCCCAGAAGCGCAAGCCGGCCGGCGGGCGCAAGCGCGCCGCCTGAGGCGCTCCAGTCATGGCGCTCGAAACCTACCGCGCCAAGCGCAACTTCGCGCGCACGCCAGAGCCGCCCGACGCGCCTGGCACGGCCGCCAGCCGCCTGCGCTACGTCATCCAGCGCCACGCCGCGCGGCGCCTGCACTACGACTTTCGCCTGGAGCTCGACGGCGTGCTCAAGAGCTGGGCGGTGCCCAAGGGCCCCAGCCCGGACCCAGCCGACAAGCGCCTGGCGGTGCACGTGGAAGATCACCCGCTGGCCTACGGCGACTTCGAGGGGACCATCCCGCCGGGCGAATACGGCGCCGGCACCGTGCAGCTGTGGGACCAGGGCTGGTGGGAGCCGGTCGGTGACCCGCGCGCCGGCTATCGGCGCGGCAAGCTCGAGTTCGTGCTGCACGGCCAGCGCCTCAAGGGCCACTGGGCGCTGGTGCGCATGCACGGGCGCGCCGGCGATAACGCCGACAACTGGCTGCTGATCAAGGAACGCGACGACGCTGGCGGCGACGCGCCGGCCGAGGCCGACCGCAGCGTCGCATCCGGGCGCGGCATGGACGAGATCGCCGCCCAGGCCAAGCCCCGCCGCCGCGCCGCGCCGCTGTTCGCCGCGCCGTCTGGCGCATCGCCGGACGTGCCGGCCGACCCGCCGGCAGACCTGCGCCCGATGCTCGCCACGCTGGTCAAGACGGTACCCGAGGGCGACGACTGGCTGCACGAGATCAAGCTCGACGGCTACCGGCTGCTGGCGCACGTGCGCGCGGACGGCGTGCGTCTGTACACCCGCAGCGGCCAGGACTGGACCGCGCGCCTTCGCGGGGTGGCCGACGCCATCGCCGGTGCCGCCCTGCCGGCGGGCGTGCTGGACGGCGAACTGGTGGTGTTCGATGCCACCGGCATCAGCCGTTTCCAGCTGCTCCAGCAGGCGCTTGGCGATGATGACGGCAGCGCCCTGCATTACGTGGCGTTCGACCTGCCCTGGTGCGCCGGCGAGGACCTGCGCGACCAGCCGCTGCACGCGCGCAAGGCCCGCCTGGCGCGGCTGCTGGCTGGCGTCAAGACGCCGGTACTGCGCTACGGCGACCACGTGCAGGGCCAGGGGCCGGAGTTCTTTGCCCAGGCCTGCCGGCATGGTCTGGAAGGCATCATCGCCAAGCGCGCGGACAGCAGCTATCGCGCCGCGCGCACGCGCAGCTGGCTCAAGCTCAAGTGCGGCGCGCGTCAGGAAGTGGTGATCGGCGGCTACACCGATCCGCAGGGCAGCCGCGCCGGCTTCGGGGCGCTGCTGGTCGGCCATTACGATGCGGATGGCGCGCTGGTGTACGCCGGGCGCGTGGGCACCGGCTTCGATGATCGCCTGCTGCGAACGCTGCACCGGCGATTGGAAAAACTGGCGCGGCCGGACAGCCCGTTTGCGCGCCTGCCGGCCGCGGCGCGGCGCGGCGCGCATTTCGTGGCGCCGGAACTGGTGTGCGAGGTGGCGTTTACGGAATGGACCGACGATGGCCACCTGCGCCATCCTAGCTTTCTTGGCCTGCGCGAGGACAAGGACCCCCGCCAGGTCAGCCGCGAACAGCCCGCCGACGCGCCGCCGGCGGACACCCCCGCCGCCGCACCGCCCCGGCCACGGACGGCCAAGCGCAAGACGGCCCGGGCCGCGGCAACGACGCCCGCAACACCGCGCCGGAGCACCGCGCGCGACGCGCAGGCCGGCACCGTCCGCGTCGCCGGGGTCACGATTACCCACCCCGACCGGGTGCTGTTCCCGGAACAGGGCCTGACCAAGCAGGCGCTGGCGGAGTTCTACATGACCGTGGCGCCGCTGGCCCTGCCGCACGTGGCGGACCGGCCGCTGTCGCTGCTGCGTTGCCCGCGGGGACGGGCGCGCACGTGCTTTTTCCAAAAGCACCTGGGGCCGGGCGCGCCGGACGCCATCGGCGCCGTGGAAGTGCCCGAGCAGGACGGCACGGAGCTGTACCCGCTGGTGCGCGAGGCCGCCGGCATGGTCGGCCTGGTGCAGTTGGGCGTGCTGGAGGTGCATCCCTGGGGCAGCCGCGCCGACCGTCTGGAACGCCCCGACCGGCTGATCCTGGACCTCGACCCGGCGCCGGACGTGCCGTTCGACCGGGTCAAGGATGCGGCGCGGGTGATGCGCGAGGTGCTGGCGGATCTGGGCCTCGAATCGTTCGTGAAGACCACCGGCGGCAAGGGCCTGCACGTGGTGGCGCCGCTCGACCGGCGCGCGGACTGGGACACCCTCAAGGGCTTCTCGCGCGCCATCGCCCAGCTGCTGGAACGCTCCGCGCCCAAGGATTACGTGGCCACCGCCAGCAAGGCCAAACGCGGCGGGCGGATCTTCGTCGACTGGCTGCGCAACGGCCCCGGCGCCACCGCGGTGGCGCCATACGTGACGCGCGCCCGGCCCGGCGCGCCGGTGGCCACGCCGCTCGCCTGGGAGGAACTCGATACGCTGACCAGCGGCGCGGCCTGGACGGTGGTCAATTTCCCCGAGCGGCTGGCGCAGGTCCGCCGCGCCGACCCCTGGGCCGGTTTTTTCGAGCAGCGCCAGACGCTGACCGCCGCGGCGCTGCGCAAGGTGGGCGCTGCAAGCTGATGGCTTACTGCCGCTGACTTTGGCGGCCCACCCGGCTGAGGAAATGCCGAATACCCCTGCGCTTCCTCACAAGCCTCAGCCGTTCACCACCTTTCCGCCATTGATGTGCAGTACCGCTACCGCACGACCGATGCCACTGTCCCCGCCGGTGATGATGGCCACCTTGCCTTTCAATTTGCCGGCGCTGCGGTAATGGTCGTAGATGAATACGGGCTGCGGCGCCATTTCCTGCTCCGAGCCGGGTTGGCGATTCTGGTGTTGCGGGGGCAACGTCTGGCTTGTTGCCATGAGGATCCTCCGGTTCCGATACGTGTTACAGATAGACCGCGTCGGCTGCGAGCCGGTTCTGCCCCTCTGAACAGTCCTGGAAACCCTTCGACCGACCCGAACGTGAACCTCTACGACCGCTACCTGATGCCGCTGTTGATCGACGCCGGCTGCGGGCTGAAAGACTTCCAGGCGCTGCGCGCGCGGTTGTTGCCGCAGGCCACCGGCGCGGTGCTCGAGATCGGCATCGGCACCGGGCGCAACCTGCCGTTCTACGATCCGGCACGGGTCAGTTCGCTGCAGGGTCTTGACCCGGCCGGCCAGATGCACCGCAAGGCACAAGCGCGCGCCAGGGCAGCCGGGCTGACGGTGGATCTGATCCCGCTGTCCGCGGAGCAGATTCCGGCGCCCGATGCGCGTTACGACACCGTGGTCTGCACCTTCACGCTGTGCACCATTCCCGATCCGGTACGGGCGCTGCGCGAGATGCGGCGTGTGCTGAAGCCCGGCGGCCAGCTGCTGTTCTGCGAACACGGCCGCGCGCCCGAGGCGCCGGTGCAGCGCTGGCAGGACCGCCTGACGCCGTGGTGGAAGCCGCTGGCCGGCGGCTGTCACCTGAACCGCGACGTGCGGGCGATGCTCAGCGCCGGCGGCTTCGCGCCGACGCAGATCGAATCGAGCTACTTGAGCGGCCCCAGGCCGCTGGTGTACGTGACGCGCGGCGTCGCCGTGGCGGCCTGAACCGGCCCTGCCGGGCGGGCCAGACGCCTGTGTGGCTGGCGGCACGATCAGGCGATGCCGTGCGCCGCCCGGAGTGAATGCGGCGCAATGCGCTGCGCTTGTTGCGCCCTTGGGCTTTGTCGCTGGCCGGCACCGAACCGAATCATCAAACCTCACACGCCACGCAGCGCAGACCCAGATGCTGCGCGAACGGCTCGAAGTCACGGTCGCTGTGCAGCAGTTCGTAGTCGTTTACCAGGCAGCGGGTGGCGATCAGGGTGTCGACCGTCTTGCGCACGGTGACGCCCAGCGCCCGGAGGCGGCGGTAGTTGCGCGCGGCTTCGACCGCCACGTCGACGCCCCCGATCGTCACCAGCTCGAACGCATCCAGGGTCCGGCGCACGTCGTTGAACTGGCGGTCCGTCACGCATCCCTGAAGCACCTCGGTCAGCACCAGATCGCCCATTACGATAAGGGCAGACCCCAGCAGCAGATCGAGCCGGTCCGTCTGCGGGGTGGCGATGCCGCGCAGGTAGTCGATCCACACACTCGAATCGACAAGAATCACTTGTCAAGCCGCATGGCATCCAGGTCGCCTTGCCACTTCACCTTGCCGCGCAGGCGTCTGGCATCGGCCTGTCGGCGCAGCTGAAGCAGGGTCTTCAAACCCAGCTCAACCGCTTCCCGCTTGGTCCGGGCGCCGGATGCCTTGAGCGCCTGCGCCATGAGCGTGTCGTCGATCTCGATGTTGGTACGCATGTGTAAACTCCGCGTGATTCGTACACATGCTAGTCGTGTACTTCCCCGCGCGCCAGCGCCAGAATCAGCGCCAAAGCGCCAGCCCGCGCGACATCGCGGGCGGCGTCAAGACCCCAACCACCACCCCAAGCACAGGAGCCTGCCGTGTCCGCCTTGTTCCAGCCCTTCACGCTCAAGGACATCACGCTGCGCAACCGCATCGGCGTGCCGCCCATGTGCCAGTACTCGGCCGTCGACGGGCGCGTCAACGACTGGCAACAGGTGCACCTGGCCGGGCTGGCGCGCGGCGGGGCCGGGCTGGTGGTGGTGGAAGCCACGGCGGTGTCGCCGGAGGGCCGCATCACGCCCGGCTGCACCGGCATCTGGAACGACGATCTGGCGCAGGCCTTCGTGCCCATCGTGCGGGCGATCAAGGCCGCCGGCGCGGTGCCGGGCATCCAGATTGCCCACGCCGGGCGCAAGGCCAGCGCCAACCGGCCGTGGGAGGGCGACGATCACATTCCGGACGGCGACCCGCGCGGCTGGCAGACCATCGCGCCCTCGGCCATCCCCTTCGGCGCCCATCTGCCCAAGGTGCCGCGCGCCATGACGCCGCAGGACATTGCCCGCGTGCGTCAGGATTTTGCCGACGCCGCCCGCCGCGCGCTGGATGCCGGCTTCGAGTGGCTGGAGCTGCACTTCGCCCACGGCTATCTGGCGCAAAGCTTCTTTTCCGTGCATTCCAACCAGCGCACGGACGCCTACGGCGGCAGTTTCGAGAACCGCAGCCGCTTTCTGCTGGAGACGCTGGCCGCCGTGCGTGAAGTCTGGCCCGAACGCCTGCCGCTGACGCTGCGCTTCGGCGTGGTGGAATTCGACGGCCGGGACGAGGAAACCCTGGCCGAGTCCATCGAGCTGACCCGCCGCTTCAAGGCCGGCGGGCTGGATCTGATCAGCGTCAGCGGGGCGTTTACCTCCATCAATTCCAGAGTGCCGTGGGGGCCGGCCCTGATGGCGCCGATGGCCGGGCGCGTGCGGCGCGAGGCGGGCATCCCGGTGGCATCGGCCTGGGGCCTGGGCGAGCCGGCCGTGGCCGAACAGGTGCTGCAGGACGGCGCCATGGACCTGGTGCTGATCGGCAAGGGCCATCTGGCCAACCCGCACTGGACCTACCGGGCCGCGTGCGAGCTGAACGTCGACAGGCCGTCCTGGGTGCTGCCGGCGCCTTACGCGCACTGGTTGGCGGCGGCGCGCTAGGCCCGCCGAACAGATCCATCCTGAAGCGCTTGGCGCGCGCCAGATGCCGGGCGGCCGAACCTGATCAGCGTTCGCGCGCTACGATCTGGTTGCCCCGGCGGCGGCGATGTGGGCGGTCACCGGCTCGCGGGAGTCAGCCGGTCCGGTTGGGCAGCGCCTCTTGCACGTGCTGCATGCGCTGACCGACGGTGTACAGCGAAAGCACCGCCATCAACGCAATGGCCGGCCCGAGCAGCCCCAGCAGCAGGCCGGCAATCAGCAGCACCAGGCGCTCGGCGCGGCTCATCAGCCCGACCTTGCAGTCGATGCCCAGCGCCTCGGCGCGGGCGCGGGTGTAGCTGACCAGCAGCGAGCCGAGCAGCGCCAGCACCACCAGCGCCACCAGCAGCGGCCGGCCGTCGCTGGCAAAGCGGTACGCCACGGCGGCCAGCACGGCGCCCTCCGACAGGCGATCGAGCGTGGAGTCGAAAAACGCGCCAAACGGGCTGGCCTGGTCGGTACTGCGCGCCAGCATGCCGTCCACCAGATCGCCGAGCCCCGCCACGATCAGCACCAGTGCCCCCAGGCGCAGCCAGCCGGCGCCGATGCACAGCGCCGCCAGCACGCTCAAGGCCAGCGCCGCCAGGGTGACCTGGTTGGGCGTCACCTGCCGCATGGCGAGCCACTCGACCACCGGTTCGAGGCGTGCACGCAGCGGACCCTCGAAACGCTCGCGCAAGTTTTCCAGCATGGGTGCAGTGCTCCAGGTTCAGGGCTGTGAATCGACAAGTTGCCAGGCCACCTGCCCACCAGCGCGCAGCGGCACCAGGCGGTCGTCACCAAACGGCAGGCTGTCCGGCACCGCGGTCGGCGCGCGGCGCAGGGTGAGCGTGCCGGTGTTGCGCGGCAGGCGGTAGAAGTCGGCGCCGTGGTGGCTGGCGAAAGCCTCCAGCCGGTCGAGCGCGCCGGCCGCCTCGAAGGCTTCCGCGTACAGCTCGATGCCGGCGTGGGCGCTGTAGATGCCGGCGCAGCCGCAGGCGCTCTGCTTCTCGCCGCGCGGGTGCGGCGCGCTGTCGGTGCCCAGGAAAAACTTCGGATCGCCCGAAACGGCTGCCGCCAGCACGGCCGCCCGGTGCTCCTCGCGCTTGAGCACCGGCAGGCAGTAGTGGTGCGGGCGCAGGCCGCCTTCGAACAGCGCGCCGCGGTTCATCGACAGGTGCTGCGGGGTGATGCTGGCGGCCACGCCCGGCCGGGCGGCGCGCACGAACTCGACCCCCTCGCGCGTGGTGACGTGCTCGAGCACCACACGCAGCGCCGGGAAGCGCGCCACCAGAGGCGCCAGGTGACGCTCGATGAACACCGCCTCGCGATCGAACACATCCACCGCCGGATCGGTCACCTCGCCATGCACCAGCAGCGGCAGGTCGATGGCCTGCATCGTCTCCAGCGCCGGATAGATGGCCTCCACGCGCCGCACGCCGGCGTCCGAATGCGTGGTGGCGCCGGCCGGGTAGAGCTTGACGCCGACGATGCCGGCCGCCTTGGCGGCGGTAAGTTCCTGCGCCGGGGTGGCTTCGGTCAGGTACAGCGTCAGCAGCGGCGTGAAGTCCAGTTCCGCCGGCAGGGCGGCCAGGATGCGCTGCCGATAGGCCAGCGCCGCCTGGACCGTGCTCAGCGGCGGGCGCAGGTTCGGCATCACCACCGCGCGAGCGAAGCGCCGCGCCGTGTCGCCGAGCACCGCCGCCAGCGCCGGGCCGTCGCGCAGGTGCAGGTGGCAGTCGTCGGGGCGGGTCAGGGTCAGCGTGTCCATGGCGCGGCGGGTGATGAAACGGTGCGCCATTATCGGGCCGGCCGGCGCCGGCGGCGCAGGGCGTTTTTCAACGCCCTGCTAAACTCACACCCCGTCGGGGTCACCCCCCAATCGGCGTTCCGGCCGCGGCAGACACAGGGCCGCCGGCCTGCTCCCGTTTCACCCAAACGCGCGGAGATCCTGCATGAATAAACCGGATAGCGGCTTGCCTGCGGTAGGCGGCCATACAGCCCATGACGACGACCCCCTGGAGACCCGGGACTGGCTCGACGCCCTGCGCTCGCTGGCACAAGTGGAAGGCGAGCCCCGCGCCCGCTTCATTCTGGAAACCCTGATCGACGAGGCCGGCCGGCTGGGTCTGAACCTGCCGCAGGGCCTGACCACGGCTTATCTGAACACCATCCCGACCGCGCATCAGCCGGCATATCCGGGCGATCAGGAACTGGAAGGCCGCATCCGCGCCGCGCTGCGCTGGAATGCGATGGCGATGGTGACGCGCGCCAATCGCGAATCGACCGAGCTCGGCGGCCACATCGCCAGCTACGCCTCGCTGGCCACCATCTACGAAGTCGGCTTCAACCATTTCTTTCACGCGCCCAATGAGACCGGCGCCGGCGACCTGCTGTTCTTCCAGGGCCACAGCTCGCCGGGCATGTACGCGCGCGCCTTTGTGGAAGGCCGTCTGGCCGAGCGCGACCTGGATCACTTCCGCCAGGAACTGGCCGACGGCGGCGGCCTGTCCTCGTATCCGCACCCGTGGCTGATGCCGGAATTCTGGAGCCTGCCCACGGTATCGATGGGCCTGGCGCCGATGATGGCCATCTACCAGGCGCGCTTCATGGCCTACCTGAATGCCCGCGGCCTGGCGCCGATGGACGGGCGCAAGGTGTATGCGTTTCTGGGCGACGGCGAAATGGACGAGCCCGAATCCCGCGGTGCGCTGGCGGTCGCCGGGCGCGAGAAGCTCGACAACCTGATCTTCATCGTCAACTGCAACCTGCAGCGCCTGGACGGCCCGGTGCGCGGCAACGGCAAGATCATCCAGGAGCTCGAGGGCGAGTTCCGCGGCAACGGCTGGAACGTGATCAAGGTCATCTGGGGCTCGGAGTGGGACGACCTGCTGGCCCGCGACCGCGCCGGTATCCTGCGCCAGCGCATGGAAGAAGCCGTCGACGGCGAATATCAGGCCTACAAGGCGCGCGGTGGCAAGTACACGCGCGAGCGCTTCTTCGGCAAATACCCCGAGCTGCTGCGCCTGGTCGAGCACCTGTCGGACGACGACATCTACCGCCTGCGCCGCGGCGGCAACGACCCGCTCAAGATCTATGCCGCTTACGACGCGGCCGTGCGCCACCGCGGCCAGCCGACAGTGATCCTGTTCAAAACGGTCAAGGGCTACGGCATGGGTACTGCCGGCGAGGGCCAGAACATCATCCATCAGCAGAAAAAGCTGACCGACGAGCAGGTGCGCGCCTTCCGGGACCGCTTCCGCATTCCGGTGCCCGACGAGGACCTGGCCTCGATTCCCTATTACAAGCCGGCCGAAGACAGTCCGGAAATGCAGTACCTGCGCGCCCGGCGCGAGGCGCTGGGCGGCTACCTGCCGGCGCGCCGCGCGCAGGCGCCGCGCCTGACCGTTCCCGGCCTGCCCGCGTTCGAGAAACTGCTCGAAGGCACGGGCGAGCGCGACATTTCCACCACGATGGCCTTCGTGCGCATCCTGACGCAGCTGACCAAGGACCCGCACATCGGCAAGCACCTGGTGCCGATCGTGCCGGACGAGGCGCGCACCTTTGGCATGGAGGGCCTGTTCCGGCAGCTGGGCATCTATTCCCCGGACGGCCAGCTGTACGAGCCGGAGGACGCCGGCCACTTCATGTTCTATCGCGAGGACAAGAAGGGCCAGATCCTGGAGGAAGGCATCAACGAGGCCGGCGCCTTCTGTTCCTGGATTGCCGCCGGCACGTCCTACGCCACGCACGGCGTATCGATGATTCCGTTCTACATCTTCTATTCGATGTTCGGCTTCCAGCGCATTGGCGATTTCGCCTGGGCCGCGGCCGACATGCGCACGCGCGGCTTCCTGATCGGCGGCACCGCCGGGCGCACCACGCTGGCCGGCGAGGGCCTGCAGCATCAGGACGGCCACAGCCACCTGCTGGCCTCCACCATCCCCAACTGCATCGCTTACGACCCGACCTACATGTACGAACTGGTGGTCATCATCCAGGACGGCATGCGCCGCATGTATGAGGACGACCAGAGCGTCTACTACTACATCACGGTCGAGAACGAGAACTACGTCCATCCGCCGCTGCCGGACGGCGCGACCGAGGGCATCCTGCGCGGCCTGTATCGCCTGCCGCCGCAGCCGCAGGCCAAGGCCGCCAAAGGCAAAAAATCGCCGCGCGTGCAGCTGCTCGGCAGCGGCGCCATCCTGCGCGAGGCGCTGGCGGCGGCCGACATTCTGGCCAGCGACTTTGGCGTGCAGGCCGACGTGTGGAGCGCAACCAGCTTCAACGAACTGCGCCGCGATGGCCTGTCGGTGCAGCGCTGGAACCGCCTGCACCCGACGCAAACGCCGCGCCGCAGCTACGTCGAGCAGTGCCTGGACGGCACCGAGGGCCCGGTCATCGCCGCCACCGACTACATGCAGGCCTACGCCGATCAGATCCGCCCCTGGGTGCGCGGCCGCTACGAGGTGCTCGGCACCGACGGCTTCGGGCGCAGCGACACCCGCCGCCGGCTGCGGCAGTTCTTCGAGGTCAGCCGCGAGCACATCGCCTACGCGGCGCTCAAGGCCCTGGCCGACGAGGGCACGCTCCCGGCCAAGACGGTGGCCGACGCCGCCAAAAAGCTCGGCATCGACCCCGAGCGGCCCGACCCGGCCACCGTCTGAGGCGCAGGGAGCACAACAACAATGGAACAGAACCTGATCGTGCCCGGCCTGGCCGAGAACGTGCACGAGGCCGACGTGGCCGAAGTGAGCATCAAGCCCGGCGACACCATCGCCGAAGGCGACATCGTGCTGACGCTGGAAACCGACAAGGCGGCCATGGAGCTGCCGGCCGAGTTCGGCGGCAAGGTGGTGGCGGTGAAGATCAAGGCCGGCCAGAAGGTCAAGGAAGGCGACCTGATCGCCGTGCTCGAAACCACGGCCGGCGGCGAATCACCGCAGGCCCAAACCGCCCCGCCGGCGCCCGCCGCCGCAACCGAGCCGGCGCCCGCTGCAGCGCCGGCGCCGGCCGCGCCTGCGGACGATGCCACCGCCCTGCAGCCGGTCACCTGTCCTGATCTTGGCGACGGCAAGGCCGCCGACGTGATCGAACTGGCGGTAAAGCCCGGTGACCGGGTGGCCGAGGGCGACGCCCTGCTGACGGTCGAGACCGAGAAGGCCGCCACTGAGCTGCCGGCACCCTTCGCCGGCACGGTGCGGGAACTCAAGGTCAAGGTCGGCGACAAGCTCAAGACCGGCGATTTGGTGGCGCTGATCGAAACGGCGTCCAATGCCCCGCAAGCCCCGGCCGCCGAGCAACCCGCGCCGCGTGCCGAGCCGGCCAAGGCTGCGCCGGCCGCCGCGCCCCCGCCCGCACCGGCGCCCCAGCCAGGCGCCGGCGCCGCGCCGGCGTCGGGCCAGATGCCCCACGCCACCCCGTCGGTGCGGCGCTTCGCACGCGAACTGGGCGTCGATCTGGCCCATGTCAGCGGCAGCGGGCGCAAGGGCCGCATCACCCAGGAAGACGTGCAGGCCTACGTCAAGGCCGCGCTGCAGGGCGGCGCAACGGCCGGCGGCGGCGGCCTCGCGCCGCTGCCGGTCATCGATTTTGCCCAGTGGGGCGAGGTCGAGACGGTGGCGCTGAGCCGCATCCGCCAGCTCACCGGCGAGAACCTCGGCCGCTCCTGGCCGCAGCTGCCGCAGGTCACGCAGCACGACGAGGCCGACATCACGGACCTGGAAGCGTTTCGCAAGGCGCAGGCCGGGGCCGCCGAAGCCCGCGGCGCCAAGCTGACCGTGGTGGCGCTGCTGCTGAAAGCCTGCGCCAGCGCGCTGAAAGCCTTCCCGGACTTCAACGCCAGCCTGGCGCCCGACGGCAAGGCGCTGATCGTGAAGCGCTACGTCCACATCGGCGTGGCGGTGGACACGCCGGCCGGGCTGGTGGTGCCGGTGATCCGCGAGGTGGATCGCAAGGGCATCCTCGACCTGGCAACCGAACTGGGCGATCTGAGCGCCCGCGCCCGCGAGCGCAAGCTCAAGCCCGAGGAGCTGCAGGGCGGCAGCTTCACCATCTCCAGCCTGGGCGGGATCGGCGGCACCGCCTTCACGCCCATCGTCAACTGGCCGCAGGTGGCCATCCTGGGCGTGTCGCGGGCGGCCATGAAGCCGGTCTGGGATGGCGCCGCGTTTGCGCCGCGCCTGATGCTGCCGCTGTCGCTGTCCTACGACCACCGCGTCATCGACGGCGCCGCGGCGGCCCGCTTCTCGCGCCACCTGGCCGGGCTGCTCGAGGACCTGCGCACGCTGCTGCTGTAAGGCGCCCCTGCCCTTTCATCGACGGAAAATTCCCATGCCCGAACCCATCCGAACGCAGCTGGTCGTGCTCGGCGCCGGCCCCGGCGGCTACAGCGCCGCCTTTCGCGCCGCCGACCTGGGCCTCACGGTAACGCTGGTCGAGCGCGAGCCGCGCCTGGGCGGCGTGTGCCTGAACGTCGGCTGCATTCCGTCCAAGGCCCTGCTGCACGTGGCCAAGGTCATCGACGAGGCGGCCCACACGCCGGGCCTCGGGTTCGGCAAGCCCAAGATCGAGCTCGACGCCGTGCGCGGCCAGAAGGACAAGGTGGTCAAGCGCCTGACCGACGGCCTGGGCGTGCTGGCGCGCCAGCGCAAGGTGCAGGTGGTTCACGGCGCGGCCCGCTTCACGACCGCCACGACGCTGCAGGTGGACGGCAAGGACGGCCCGCTCGAGGTGCAGTTCGAGCACGCCGTCGTCGCCACCGGCTCCACGCCGGTGCGCATTGCGGGCCTGCCGGACGACCCGCGGGTGATGGATTCCACCGGCGCCCTGGCGCTGGCGGACATCCCCGGCAAGCTGCTGGTGATCGGCGGCGGCTACATCGGCCTGGAGATGGCCACCGTGTACCGGGCGCTGGGCAGTGCGGTCAGCGTGGTCGAGTTCATGGACACGCTGCTGCCGGGCGCCGATGCGGACCTGGTCAAGCCGCTGGCCAAGAAGCTGGCCGGGGAGTTCGCCGATATTCGTCTGAAGACCAAAGTCACCGGCATCGAGGCGAAGAAGGACGGCCTGCACGTGAGCTTCGAAGGCCCGGACGGCAAGGACGTCAAGACCTACGACCGCGCCCTGGTGGCGGTCGGCCGGCGCCCGAACGGCAAGGATCTGGGCCTCGAAGCACTCGGCGTCACAGTGACCGACCGCGGCTTCATCGAGGTCGACGCCCAGCGGCGCACCGCCGTGCCGAGCATCTTCGCCATCGGCGATGTGGCGGGCGAGCCGATGCTGGCGCACAAGGCCGCCCACGAGGGCAAGGTGGCGGCGGAAGTCATCGCCGGCCACAAGGCGGCCTTCGCGCCGCTGGCCATCCCGGCAGTGGTGTTCACCGACCCCGAGATCGCTTGGGCCGGCCTCACCGAGCAGCAAGCCAAAAAGGACGGTATCGCCTTCGAGAAGGCGGTGTTCCCCTGGGCCGCCAACGGGCGCAGCCTGACGCTGGGCCGCGACGAGGGCCTGACCAAGATCCTGTTCGACGAGACCAGCCGCCGCGTGCTGGGCGTCGGCATCGTTGGCCCCGGCGCCGGCGATCTGATCGCCGAGGGCGTGCTGGCCATCGAAATGGGCGCCGACGCCCAGGACCTGGCGCTGACGATCCATGCCCATCCGACGCTTTCGGAAACCGTCGGCATGGCGGCCGAGGTCTTCGACGGCAGCGTCACGGACATCATCGCGCCCAAGCGTTGAGGTCCCGGTGGGCACAAGCGAGTGCCCGCGGCGCGAAACGGCGCATACGTTCCGGTGTTGGCACTCGCTCGCTCAAGTCGTGCGGTTAATTGAACGAAAACCCGGCCTGCCGGCAGGTCGGCGCAGCGCGCCGGGTGCCTGTTTGACGCGGCGCCCGACCTGCCTTGGCACCGCATAATCATCGGCTAAGAACACGACGAGCACTCCGGAATGACCGAAATCCTGTGCGTGGTCGGCGCGCGCCCGAACTTCATGAAGATCGCGCCGATCATGGAAGCGTTTGCACGCCAGCCGATCGCCGCCAAGCTGCTGCACACCGGCCAGCATTACGACCCGGCCATGAGCGAAAGCCTGTTCGAGCAGCTCGGCATTCCGCGGCCGGACATCAACCTCGAAGTCGGCTCCGCCAGCCATGCGGTGCAAACCGCCAACATCATGCGGGCCTTCGAGCCGGTGCTGGACGCCGAGCGTCCGCGCGCGGTGCTGGTGGTGGGGGACGTCAATTCCACGCTGGCCTGCGCCTTGGTGGCGGCCAAGAAAGGCATCAGCATCATTCATGTCGAGGCCGGCCTGCGCAGCAACGACCGCAGCATGCCGGAAGAGATCAATCGCGTGCTTACCGACCAACTCTCGGACCTCCTGTACACCACCGAACGCTCGGCCCTGGACAACCTGCTGCGTGAGGGCATTGCCCCGCAGCGGGTGCATTTCGTCGGCAACGTGATGATCGATACCCTGCGCGCGCATCTGCCGCGGGCAGTGCCGCCGGCGCGCACGCTGGGCGACCCGCCGGCGCGCGCCTACGCACTGGTGACCCTGCACCGACCTTCCAATGTGGATGATCCGGCGATCCTGCGGCGGCTGCTGGAAACCCTGGCCACCATGGCGCAAGAGGTCGATGTCGTTTTTCCGATCCATCCGCGGACCCGCGCGGCGGCCGCGCAGCATCAACTGACGGCGCTGCTGGAAGCGCCGGGCATGCGTCTGCTGGCGCCGCAGGGCTATCTTGAAATGCTCGGCCTGATGCAGCAGGCAACGCTGGTGGTGACCGATTCGGGCGGCATACAGGAAGAAACCACCGCCCTTGGCGTGCCCTGCATCACGGTGCGCGACAACACCGAGCGCCCGATTACCGTGTCCGACGGCACCAACTCGCTGACCGGCCCCCACCCGGACGCCATCATGGCGTGCTTTCGCGACATCATGAGCAACGGCGGCAAGCGGGGCCGCATCCCGGAATATTGGGACGGCCAGGCGGCGCTGCGCATCGCCGCTCATGTGCGCGCCTGGCTGGATGGCGCCGCGCCGATTCAGCCGGCGTAGCTCGCAGCGGATGCCGACACTCGAGACCCGCGGGTCCTCATCCGTCCGGACGCACGCAGCATGAATCTTCACGTCCTGCACGTGTTCGACCATTCCGTGCCGCTGCATTCGGGGTACACGTTTCGCAGCGCCAACATCCTGCGCGGTCAGCACCGACTGGGCTGGCGCACGACCCAGCTGACCAGTCCCAAGCAGGGCCCTTGCCCGGCCGACCAGGAACAGGTCGATGAGCTGATTTTTCATCGCACACGCCCGCCGACCGGACTTGCCGCGCGGCTGCCGGCCGTCAACCAGTGGGCGCTGATGCGCGCCACGCAGCGGCGCCTGCTTGCCCTGGCGCGGCAGCTTCGTCCGGACCTGTTGCACGCCCACTCGCCGGTGCTCAACGCCTGGCCGGCCATTCAGGTCGGCCGGCAGCTCGGCATTCCGGTGGTGTACGAGATTCGGGCGTTCTGGGAAGACGCGGCGGTGGATCACGGCACCCAGCCGGCGTGGGGCCTTCGCTATCGGCTCACGCGCCGCCTGGAAACAGGCGCCGTGCGGGCCGCGGGACAGGTCGTGACCATCTGCGAAGGCCTGCGCGGCGAGTTGGTCGGACGCGGCATTTCGAGCGACAAGATCGGCGTGGTGCCCAACGCCGTGGACGCGGAACAATTCGCGTTGGGCGGCGTGCCGGATCCGCAGTTGAAGGCCGGGCTCGGGCTCGAAGGCGCGCGCGTCATCGGCTTTCTGGGTTCCTTTTATGCGTATGAAGGACTGGATCTGCTGATTCAGGCCCTGCCGCTGATCCTGAAACAGGCACCCGACGCAAGACTGCTGCTGGTCGGCGGCGGCCCGCAGGAGGCGAACCTGAAGGCGCAGGCGCAGGCCATGAATCTGGGCGACAAGGTGATCTTCGTCGGCCGCGTGCCGCATGCGCAGGTCAACCGCTATTACGACCTGGTGGACCTGCTCGCCTATCCGCGCCACGCGATGCGCCTGACCGAGCTGGTCACGCCGCTCAAGCCCCTGGAAGCGATGGCGCAGGGCCGCCTGCTGATCGCCTCCGACGTGGGCGGCCACCGCGAACTGATCACCGACAGCGTGACCGGCGTGCTGTTTCGTGCGGACGATGTCACCGACCTGGCGGCCAAGGCAGTCGCCACGCTGAACCGCCCGGATGCGGGTGCAGCCCTGCGCGCGAGCGCCCGGCGCTTTGTGGAACAGGAACGCACCTGGACGCGCAGCATCGACAACTACAAAACCATTTATGGGCGCGCACTCGGCCGGGCGCTGTGATGATGGTGGCCGCCTGTCGATCGTTGAGTCTCGCGGCGACCAGCGCGCCGTGAGCCGTCGAGGGGAACACGTGGATTTCTATACGCGACTGGTTTCGGGGCTGATTTTTCCGGCCCAGGAACGCCTCAAGGGTCACCGCAGCCCGCACATCCGCAAACAGATGGAGGCCAGTCAGTACTGGCCGCCGGCGCAGCTGGAGGCGTTTCGCGCCCGGCGCCTGCGCGATTTTCTGACTCGTGCCGGCCAACAGGTGCCCTACTACCAAAAGCTGTTCGCCGATCTGGTGTTCGATCCGGCGACCGTCACCGGCACCCATGATCTGCAGCGGCTGCCCTTTCTGGACAAGGCGACCATCCGCAGCAACACCGAAGCCCTCAAGTCCCATCAGGCGATCGGACTGTCACGCTTCAACACCGGCGGTTCGAGCGGCGAGCCCTTGATCTTCTTCATCGGCAAGGAGCGCGTGTCGCATGACGTGGCCGCCAAGTGGCGCGCCACGCGCTGGTGGGGTGTGGATATCGGCGACCCGGAGATCGTGGTCTGGGGCTCGCCGATCGAGCTCAGCTCGCAGGACCGCCGGCGCCAATGGCGCGATGCGCTGCTGCGCAGCACCCTGCTGCCGGCCTTCGAGATGTCGCCGGCCAAAGTGGACGATTTCATCGCCCGGATCCGGGCGCGGCGTCCGCGGATGCTGTTCGGATACCCGTCCGCGCTGGCCCATATCGCACAGCACGCGGCGCAGACCGGGATGCGCCTCGACACGCTCGGCATTCGGGTGGCTTTCGTCACCTCGGAGCGGCTGTATCCCTACCAGCGGGAAGCCATCGAGCGCGCTTTCGGCTGCCCGGTCGCGAACGGCTATGGCGGGCGCGACGCCGGCTTCATCGCGCATGAATGCCCGCACGGCGGCATGCACCTGACGCACGAGGACATCATCGTCGAAATCGTCGACGGCGCCGGCAAGGTGTTGCCGCCCGGCCAGCGCGGTGAAATCGTCGTCACCCACCTGGCCACCGGCGACTTTCCCTTCATCCGTTATCGGACCGACGACATCGGGATACTGGACGATCAACCCTGCACGTGTGGCCGCACGCTGCCGCTACTGAAGTCGATCGAGGGCCGCAGCACGGATTTCATCGTGGCGAAAAACGGCACCGTGATGCACGGCCTGTCGCTGATCTACATCGTGCGCGACCTGCCGGGCATCCGCCAGTTCAAGATCATCCAGGAGAGCCTGGACCACACGCGCATCCTGCTGTCGACCGATGCCGACTTCGACGCCGCGTGCATCGCCAAGATCACCGCGGACGCACGGGCACGCCTTGGCGATTCGGTTCGCGTGGAGGTGGAACTGGTTGACGCCATCCCGGCCGAGGCTTCCGGCAAATACCGTTACGTCGTGAGCCGGGTCGCCACGGACACTCCGGGGCCGTAACCGCCTACGGGGTTTTGTTCGGCTTGTGTCGCACGCCGATGCGTGCCACCGGATCGTGCATGTGCAGCCACTCCAGCATCGTTTTGAGCTGGCTGTCGCGCTCGCGCACGGTGTCCGGGTACGGCGCCTGCCACTCGTACCAGCCCTTGCCGGTGCTGGCGCCCTGCTCGCCACGGGCGATCATCTCGCGCAGGGTCGGCGTGCTGGCGTAGTAGTCGACGCCGGTCTGCTCGCGCATGTAATCGAATACCGCCAGCGCCGTGCGCTTGTTGACCACCAGGTCCTCGCACAGCAGCGCGCCCCACAGCGCCCAGCGCGGGCCAAGGCTCAGGCGGATGGCGGCGTCGATATCCTCGGGGGTCGCCAGACCTTCGTCGACGATACGGTGGATTTCCGCCAGCAGCGCCAGTTGCATGCGGTTGACCAGAAAGCCCGGGCTTTCGCGGCAGACCACGCCCACGTGGTCGATCGAGGCCAGAAAATCCTGTGCCCAGGCGAGCGTCTGCGGGGCGGTGAAGTCCGCCACGATCAGTTCCACGGCGCGGATGATGTGCGCCGGGGTGATGTAGTGGATGCCGATCACCCGCTCGCGGTGCTGCACCCGCTCGCACAGGTGCGTCAGCCGAAACGACGACGTGTTGGTGCCCAGCACGACCTCGGGCCCGCACAGCCGGTCGAGCCGCTCGAACAGCGCCTGCTTGACGGCAAGATCTTCCTGCGCCACCTCGTGGGCCAGGCACACACCGTCCACCGCAGTTGCCAGATCAGGCACGGCCGTGACCCGGCCCAGAATGTCGGCGACCGAATGGCCGGCGTCGGCCAGGCTTTCGGCGATCGGCGCGGCGCGCTGCGTGTAACTGGCCAGCGCCTCGGCCGACACGTCGTGCAGCCGGACCGCGTAGCCGTGGCGGGCGTAGATGGTGGCGATGACCGTGCCCATGAAGCCGGCACCGATCACGCAGATGGGTTTGCTGTTGTCCATGCCTGCACTCCCGTGATCAGTCGGGGCGGAACTGCACCGTCATGCCGCCGTCCACGACCAGCAGGTGACCGTTGATGAAGCTGGCCTCGTCGGATGCCAAAAACACGCCGGCCCAGCCGACGTCCCAGCCGGTGCCCTGGCGGCGCAGCGGGATCAGCGCCTCGCGCTCGCGGCGGGCGGCCGCGTCCTGCTGCGTCATGGGCGTGTCGATGTAGCCGGGCAGGATGGCGTTGGTGCGAATGCCGTCCGGGCCGTACTGGCCGGCCAGGTGGTGCACCATGCCGTGCAGCGCCGCCTTGGTGGTGGCGTAGCCCAGGCGCGGCATGCGGTCGCCGGCGTAGCGGATGCCGGCGATGGACGACACGAAGGTGATGGCCCCGCCGCCGGCCTTGCGCAACTGCGGAATGCAGGCGCGCGCCATCCACAGGGCACCGTTCACGTTGACCCTGAAGAACTGGTCCCAGACCTGCGGGTCAACATCCTCGGCATTGCCGTCGCCCCAGCCGATGCCGACGTTGTTGTGCAACGCGTTCACGCCACCGAAGCGGTCCACGCAGGCCGCTACGGCACCGGCCGCCTGGTCGATGTCGGACGAGTCGGCCACGTGCGTGGCCACCACGCCGCCTTCATCGCGAATCAGCGCTGCGGTAGCTTCCAGGCTGTCCGGTTCCTTGTCGATCAGGAAGCAGTTCGCCCCTTCGCGGGCAAACAGCACTGCCGCGCCGCGGCCGTTGCCGATCACGCCCCCGCTGCCGGACTGGCCGGCACCGACCACGATGATGGTCTTGTCCTGCAAACGTCCGGGCATGGTGTGCTCCTCGAAGCCGGCCGCTTACAGCGGATAAACGATGTAACGGGGCGTAGTGAAGTTGTCGAGGATCACCCGCTTGCGCACGAAGCGCGCCTGCGCCTCGCCCACGTGCACGCGGTCCTCGTAGGTGCCGACTGCCAGCACGTGGGCGTGGCCGTCGTTGTCCGTGTACATGACCGAGACGTTCGATTTCACGTCGTAGGTATCCGGCGCGTCCGCCGCGCGCACGCGCACCCGTTGCACGAAGTGGCGCATCTGGTAGTCCTCGTAGATGCCGACCCAAATCTTCTCGATGAAGCTCACGCGGTCCAGCAGGCGTGCGTAGCAGTCGTCGTGCAGCAGCGACAACGGCAGGTCCTGCTCGATGTGCTCGATCGGGATCACGTAGTACTCGGCGGCGTTTTCCTGGAAGGTTCCCAGCCAGCCGGCCAGATCCTTGGAGTCCAGCGCGTCGATGTAACTCAGTTGCAGCTCGTCGATGCGCCGCAGCACGTCGTGCGCCACCATCACGCCGCCCCCCGCTCGAAACCCATCTGCCGCCGGTAAAGCTCCCACCAGGCGAGGTTGCCGACCTCGTCGTTCTGACCGGCCGCCGTGAGGTCCATGCCCGGCCGGTAGCCTTTCACGAAGCGCGTGTTGGGCGGCTGCGTGGCGGTCGCCTTCTGGGCGCGGTTGAACACTGCCGCGTCCTCAAGGCTGATCATGGCGCTCGGGCCCATCATGTTGGCCTGGCGAATGCGGTGTTGCAGCATTTCCGGGTCGTCGTTCCTGTGGGCGATGAAGGTCCAGTGAATCTCGGTGCGATCCACGCCCTTGGGCAGCGCGTAGCGGATGATCGGCAGGTCCAGCGCCTTGCTGATCAGGGTGCCGGGCGACACCACGATCACCGCCGTCTTGGCCTGTGGCCCCTCGCCGCCGGCGCGAATGGCGGCCTTGAACTCCAGCAGGCTCGGATCGCGCAGCGCGCCGGTGTCGGACAGCGGTTTCAGGTCCGCCGTGACGGCCAGGTGGCCGTGCTCGGTGATGATCTGGCTGCCCTTGCCGCCCTGCCAGTTCAGCCAGGTGAAGGCCTTGTGCAGCAGCGGCGTGTGGTAGCCGTCGTTGTCGCGGTACAGCTTCCAGTTGGCGTCGATGACGGTCTTGTGATAGCCCAGCAGCCGGCAATCGCCGTCGCCCATCAACACCGTTTCGAGGCCCGGCTCCAGGCCCTTCAGGTACTCCCGCAGGGGCGGCGTGGCAGTGTTCAGCGTGACGAAGATCAGGCCCAGAAATTCCTCGCAGCGCACCTGCGCCAGACCGTTGTCGGCCTTGTCGAAGCCGGGCACGAAGTCTTTCTCGGCCGGGCAGGCGCGCAGCCGACCCTGGTCGTCGAACAGCCAGCGGTGATACGGGCACTCGAACTCGCTGGCGTGGCCACGGCGGCGGGTTTCGAGCATCACGCCGCGGTGCGAGCAGGCGTTGTGGAAGGCGCGCACCACGCCATCGGCGCCCTGGACGACCAGGATTGGCGTGTTGGCGATCCAAGTGGTCTTGAAGTCGTTGCGGCCGGGGAGTTCCGCCCGGTGGGCGGCCACATGCCACACCGGGCCTGCGAACAGCCGCACCAGTTCGCGCTGGTAGATGTCGTCGCGGCTGAAGACCTCCTTGGGCACTTCGTTCTCGGACGCCGGCCACGGGTAGTCGTCGAGCGGATCGGGCAGGGAGCGCAGCGGCATGTCCATGGGAGGGGTCCTCCGGGTGCGGATCAGCGGGTCAGGAAGTCGATCACGGCCGTGTTGAACTGCGCCGCCTTTTCGATGTTCGGGCAATGGCCGCAGTCATCCAGCACCAGCAGGCGCGAGCCGGCAATGCGCTGGTGCAGTTCCTGCGCGTAACCGGGCAGGCGCAACTGATCGTTGGCGCCGGCCACGATCAGCGTCGGGGCGGTGATCTGTTCGTACGGAATGTCGTCCGCCTTGCCGAACTGCTGGGGTACGCCCATGGCCGGCGAGCGAAACCGTGCCGCGGCCGTGCATTCCCACACGCCGGGCTCGAGCGTCATGGCCAGCCGGCGCTGCACGTAGGCCTCGTCAGCCGCGAAACGCGGGGCGTGAAACACGGCCCGCAGCAGGGCGCGCATGGCGTCCGGCGTGCAGTCGTAATCGAGCAGCGCTCGGCGCGCCGCATTGTCGGGCGCAAAACCGCCGCCGCTGGCCAGCACCAGGCGGCGGATCGGGAACAGCGGCTGCGGGCTCGCCGCCACGCGGGCCAGGAACGTGCCGCCCATGGAGTTGCCGACGAAGTCCGCCGCGTCGATGCGCATGGCCGCCAGAAAATCCGCCATGTGGCTCAGCAGCCGCCGGTGGCCCTGCGCGAAGTCGTACAGCTTGTCGGTCTTGCCAAAGCCCAGCCAGTCCGGCGCGATGACGCGAAAATGCCCGGCAAAGGCGCCGATGTTGTGCTCCCAGGACAACTGCGCACAGCCGCCGAACTCGCCGCTGTGCAGCAACACCAGCGTGGGACCGCGGCCGGCCTCCAGGTAGTGGGTGCGAATGCCGCCGACGTCGATGAAACGGCTGTCCCAGGCCGACATCAGGCAAGTTCCTTCAGGTGCGGGTACACCTCGCGCCCGAACAGGCGGATGCCGGTCACGGTCTCGTCGTGCTCCAGAAAACCCGCCTGGCCCATGATCAGCAGGTGCCCGAAGCCGCCGACGTCGTCGTAGAAGCGGCGAATCTGCCGGCGCACGGTGTCCGGACTGCCGGCGAAAACGATGCCCTGCTCGATCAGCGTGTCGAGGCTGAAGTTGCCGAACAGGTACGGACTTTTGCCGCTGCGCAGCACGTTCACCACCGCGTCCACCGAGTTGTAGCCGGGCGGATTGGAAAAGTGCGGCGGCACCTTGTTGTGGGTGATGTACCACATGAGTTTCTCCGCCCCGGCCTGACCCTCGGCGTCGGTCTCGCCGGTGTAAACCAGCGCCGCATAGGCGGTGCGGTCGTTATTGGGCTGGCCGTGTCCCTGCGCCCGGCGTCGCTCGCGATAGGCGGCGAAGATGTCGCGCGTCTTGTCGCGACCGGTCAGGAAGGTCGCCACCACGTAGTGATGATCGGCCACCGGCGCGATGCTGCCCGGCGACAGCGCCGTCACCCACACCGGCGGATGCGGCTGCTGCCAGGGCCGCGGCCAGATGTTCACCTGCCGGTGGTGGAAATGCTCCGACTCCCAGTTGAACGGCCCGTCGTGCGTGGTCCAGGCCTTCAGGATCAGGTCATGCGCCTCCCACAGGCGCTCGTGCATGCCGACCGGCTTCGAGTTCATGGCCGAGATTTCGTACGGCACGCCGCGCACGAAACCGACCTCCACCCGCCCGCGCGAGATCACGTCCACCATCGCCATTTCCTCCGCCACACGCACCGGGTCGCGGCGGTTGGCGATGGGATTGCCCAGCAGCAGCAGACGGGCGGTCCTGGTCTGGCGGGCCAGGATGCCGAGCATGATCGGCGCCGCCGGGTCCATGCAGGTGGCGGTCTGGTGGTGCTCGTTCAGCATGATGTCGAGGCCGCACTCCTCGGCGTACAACCACTCGTCGATGTAGCGGTGGTACAGATCGGCGCCCCGCTGCGGGTCGAACATCCGGTTCGGCAACTGCACGCGGATCGACTCGAACTCCTCCTGCGGCGGGAGGTAGGGATAGGCCGTTTCGGTGAAAAACCAGGCGCGCATTGGGTCGGCTCCGTTACGGTTCGACGCGGGCGGGCTGACCGCCGCACGCGGCCAGCACCGCGGCCACAAAGGCCTGCGGTTGCTCCAGTTGCGGCGCATGCCCGGCCTGCCGGATCAGCTCGAAGCGGGCATCCGGCAGCGCGGCGGCAAGCTGGCGGCCGTAATTCGGCGTGGCCAGCCCGTCGCTGTCGCCCCAGATGCAGGTCACCGGCACCTTCACCCGGTGCAGCCGCGCCAGCAACTTCGGGTTGTGCAGGTACGGCTCCCACACGTAGTGAATCAGCGCCTCGCGATTGGTGACGAAAGCCGCGAGCTCGTCCTCGGACAACGCAGCGAAGTCCGGGGTCATGCGCGCCGGGTCGTGGAACATCAGCCTGGCGACTGCGTCCTGAGCCTGCGCGAAGATGTCCGGAAACTGGCGGGTCTCGCGGTCAGCAAATTTGACGCCCACAGCGTCCACCAGCAGCAGGCGCTCCAGACGCGCACAGGTCTTCGTCGCCATTTCGAGCGCCAGCCAGCCGCCCATGGAAAAACCCATCACGGTCAGGCCGTCAAGGCCGTAATCGTCGATCAGGTCCAGGTACAGATAGGCCAGATCATCAACACTGCGGATGCGGCCGTGATGCGGCGAACCGTAAAACCCGGGATGGGTCGGCAGGATGATCGTGAAGTGCGCGGCCAGGGCAGCCAGATAGGACGCGCCGGGCGTTGGCCCGGAACCACCGTGCAACACCAGCAGTGGCGGGCCGTGCCCGACCTGACGGCACGCCAACTCGACCCCGCGCACGCGCAGCATGCCGCCATCGACAGGCAGATCACGCATTTCCCCTTCCTCCGGCAGCGCCTGCCCGAAAGTCACGAGGACTCTCTGTCAGCGGCGCTTTCGGTAGCGAGCATACCGCGCCCCGCGACGCGGGTGGAACGAGCCACAGGCGCTTGCCGCGCTGTGCCGGCGCAGCCCGGATTCAACCCGGAACAGACCCCGCCGCGGTACAAACAAAAAAGGCCACGGATCGCTCCGTGGCCTTTTCAGAACCGGCGCCCCAGGGCGCCGGAGCGTCTCGCTTCGACTACTGGCCGAAACTGGCCGCCGGGACCGCCTTGCCGGCGTCCTTGTTCTCGACCAGATTCTGGCGATGCTGTGCATAGGACGACCGCACGAAGGCGTAGCGGTCCAGCGCCGCCTGTTCCAGCACCGTGCTGGCGTCGAGCAGGCGGTAGCGGGTGTCGATGCCGCCGAGCGCGATCACGCCCCAGCGCACGCCGTCGTCCTCGATGTAGTTCTGCGGCAACAGGAAGTAGTTGCCGACCAGACCGACGCCGTCGCGCACGCTGCTGGGGCCCAGGATCGGCAGCACCAGGTAGGGTCCGGAGCCGATGCCCCAGGCGCCGAAGGCCTGGCCGATGTCCTCGCGGCGCTTCTCCAGGCCCCAGCCGGTGGCGACGTCGAAGATGCCGACCACGCCCACCGTGCTGTTGACCACGAAGCGGCCGACGTCCTCGGCGCTTTCCTGGAAGTTGCCCTGCAGCAGGTCGCTGACTGCCACCACCGGCGTGAACAGGTTGTCGAACACGTTGCTCACGCCACGCTTGACCGGCTTGGGCAACAGCCAGTCGTAGCCCTTGGCGACCGGCTTGATGACGAAGCGGTCGGCCTGCTCGTTGAACCAGAACACGCCGCGGTTGACGCTTTCCAGGGGATCGCTGACCTCGGCCGCGGTTTCCTGTTCCCATTCGGCGAAATCGTCATCCGCCGCGCCCGGTGCCTGGGCCGGTGCGGCAGCGGCAACCGCCTGAGGCCGCTCGAACGTGTCGCCGTCGGCTGCCGCGGCAGTACCGGTCAGGGTGGCGGACAGGGCGCCGGTCAGCACAAGTGCGGCTAGTTTGTTGTTCATTTGCCTCTCCATCGGGCATCGTTAGCTGGATTCTGCTTATCGCCCCCGGCAGCGGTCGGCTTTAGGGACGCTGCGTCGGGTGGGGCTGATTATGCCCCCATACCCCTCGCGCTAAAGCCGCGGCACCACCACGCCGACCTGGCCCTGGTACTTGCCGCCCCGGTCCCGGTAGGACACCTCGCACGGCTCGTCGGACTCGAAGAACACCACCTGCGCACAGCCTTCCCCGGCGTAGATCTTTGCCGGCAGGGTGGTGGTGTTGGAGAACTCCAGCGTGGCGTAGCCCTCCCACTCCGGCTCGAACGGCGTCACGTTGACGATGATGCCGCAGCGCGCGTAGGTCGATTTGCCCAGGCACACGGTCAGCACGCTGCGCGGGATGCGGAAATATTCCACCGTGCGCGCCAGGGCGAAGGAGTTGGGCGGGATCACGCACACGTCGGATTCGATATCGACCAGGCTGGCGGCGTCGAAGTTCTTCGGGTCCACCACCGCCGAGTGCACGTTGGTGAAGATCTTGAATTCGCGCGCCACGCGGATGTCGTAGCCGTAGCTCGACAGGCCGTAGGAGATCACCCGCTGGCCGTCCCGCTCGCGCACCTGGCGCGGCTCGAACGGCTCGATCATGCCGTGCCGTTCGGCCTGCTCGCGGATCCAGCGGTCGGATTTGATGCTCATCGAGGTGCTTCCAGGCCGGGCGGGTCAATCGTTGACGACGGTGATCTTGGGGAAATTACGCGCGTAGTCCTTGCCGCGCCGGGCCAGGCTGGCGGCGGCGCGCAGGGCGATTTCGCGGTAGACGCGGGCCACCGCCCCGTCCGGGTCGACCGCTACGGTCGGCCGGCCGCCATCGGCCTGCTCGCGGATGCTGACATCAAGCGGCAGGGAGCCCAGCAGCGGTACGCCGTGCTTTTCGGCCATGCGGCCACCGCCGCCGGCGCCGAAGATGTGCTCCTCGTGCCCGCACTGGCTGCAGATGTGGGTGCTCATGTTCTCGACGATGCCCAGGATCGGCACCTTGACCTTCTCGAACATTTTCAGGCCCTTGACCGCGTCCAGCAGGGCGATGTCCTGCGGCGTGGTGACGATGATGGCGCCGCTGACCGGCACCCGCTGGGCGAGCGTGAGCTGGATGTCGCCGGTGCCCGGCGGCAGGTCGACGACCAGATAATCGACGTCCTGCCAGGCGGTGTCGCGGATCAGCTGTTCGAGCGCCTGCGTGGCCATCGGCCCGCGCCAGACCATCGGCGCATCGGGGTCGATCAGGAAACCGATCGACATGCACTGCACGCCGTGGCCGGTCAGCGGCGCGATCCTGCGCTCGTCGCCGGGGGCCAGGTGCGGCTTGTCGGTGACGCCCAGCATGGTCGGCAGGCTGGGGCCGTACACGTCCGCATCCAGCAGGGCGACACGGGCGCCCTCGCGGGCCAGGGCCAGGGCCAGGTTCACGGCGGTGGTGGATTTGCCGACGCCGCCCTTGCCGGAGCCAACGGCGATCACGTTCTTGACGCCGGGCACCGCCTGCACGCCCTGTTGCACGGCGTGGGCGACGATGGCCTGACCGAGGTTCACCTGCACGGACTGCACGCCGGGCAAGGCGGCCAGTGCCGCCTGCACCGCCGGCAGCATTTCGGTCGCCAGACCGGCGCTGGGGTAGCCCAGCACCAGCTCGGCGCTCAGGCGGCCCTGCTCCAGCGTCACCGAGCGCAGCGCCGGCTTCAGGCTGGCGCCGTTCCACGGATCGATGACGGTATCCAGGGCGGCCTGGGCGGCGCTGTGCAGGGTATCGCTCATGCGGGTCCGGGTCTGTGAAACGAGGCGCCGGCGTGGCTCAAACAGGGCCCTGGACGGCCCGCCAACCCGGCGCAAAAGGGCGTCGATTCTAGCACGGAGGCCCATCGGCGCCGTGCTATCCTGCCGGCCCGCTTCGCCCCGCCGCCGCCGTTTTTTCCTTGTCATGCCACGCCAGATCCTGGTCACCAGCGCCCTGCCCTACGCCAACGGGCCCATCCACATCGGCCACCTGGTGGAGTACATCCAGACCGACATCTGGGTGCGCGCCATGCGTGAGTTGGACCACGACGTCATCTACCTGTGCGCCGACGACGCCCACGGCGCGCCGATCATGCTGCGGGCGCAGGCCGAGGGCATCACGCCCGAGGCGCTGGTCGAGCGTATCGGCGCCGAGCACCGGGCCGATTTCGCCGACTTCGGCATCGGCTTCGACAACTACTACACCACCCACAGCGACGAGAACCGGCAGCTCGCCGAGGACATCTTCACGCGCCTCACCGCTGCCGGGCACATCGTGCGCTACGGCGTGACGCGGCATTTCGATCCGGTCAAGGCCATGTTCCTGGCCGACCGCTTCATCCGCGGCGAGTGTCCGCGCTGCGGCGCCGCCGACCAGTACGGCGATTCCTGCGAGGTGTGCGGCGCCACCTACGCGCCGACCGATCTGAAAAACCCGCGCTCGGCCCTGTCCGGCGCCGAGCCGGTGCTCAAGGAATCCGAGCACTATTTCTTTCGTCTGAGCGATTTTTCCGAGCTGCTGACCACCTGGACCCGCGCCGGGCACCTGCAGGAGGAAGTCGCCAACAAGATCGCCGAGTGGTTCGAGGCCGGCCTGGCCGACTGGGACATATCGCGCGACGCGCCGTATTTCGGCTTCAGGGTGCCCGGTTCCGAGAATCAGTATTTCTACGTCTGGCTGGACGCGCCGATCGGCTATCTGGCGAGCCTGTGGGACTGGCTGAACCGGCAACACGGCCGCACCGTGACACTGGACGAGGTGCGCGCCTTCTGGGCCGAGCGCGAAGTGCGCCACTTCATCGGCAAGGACATCCTGTACTTCCACGCCCTGTTCTGGCCGGCCATGCTGCACGGGGCCGGCTACGCCAAGCCGGCGGCGGTGAATGCGCACGGCTTTTTGACCGTGGACGGGCACAAGATGTCCAAGTCCCGCGGCACCTTCATCCAGGCCCGCAGCTGGCTGGACCATCTGCCGCCGGAACCGCTGCGCTACTACTTCGCCGCCAAGCTGGGCGCCGGCATCGACGACATCGACCTGAACCTCGACGACTTCGTGGCGCGCGTGAACTCCGACCTGGTCGGCAAGCTGGTCAACATCGCCTCGCGCACGGCCGGCTTCATCGAGAAACGCTTCGACGGGCGTCTCGCCGCGACGCTTCCCGAGCCGCAGATGTACGCCCTGTTCCTCGCCGCCGGCGAGGACATCGCCGCCGCCTACGAGGCCCGCGAGTACGGCCGCGCCATGCGCGAAGTGATGGCGCTGGCCGACCAGGCCAACGAGTACATCGCCCAGCAGGCGCCATGGTCGCTGGTCAAGGACCCGGCGCGCCTGGCCGATGCCCACGCCGTGTGCAGCCAGGCACTGAACCTGTTCCGGCTGTTGATGCTGTACCTGAAACCGGTGCTGCCGCGCATGGCGGCGCAGGTGGAGGCGATGTTCGGCGCCCCGCTGGTCTGGGCCGAGCGCCGGCAGCCGCTGCTGGATCATCCGATCGCGCCGTACGTGGCGCTCGCCACGCGCATCGATCCGAAGGCGATCGCCGCCCTGGTCGAGGCCAGTCGGGCGACCTGAGCCACCCTACGGGGTATGGGCACGAGCGGCGGTAGTCGCGAATGATCGGCAGCCGTCGGGGATGATTCAGGGTTTCGCCTGCGGGCTTCGCGGCTGAAGCCGCTCCTACAGGCGTTTGAGGCGGTTTGGCGTGATGTGCGTCGTAGGAGCGCCTTCAGGCGCGAATGTCTTTCGGGCGGTGGTGGCGCTTGGGGATTCGCGGCTGAAGCCGCTCCTACGTGCGCGGCGAGTTCGGTGTAGCTTCAGCCGCCCAGCAGTTCCAGCACCTTTTCCGGCGGGCGGCCGAGTACGGCGCGCTCGCCGCGCACGGCGATCGGCCGCTCGATCAGGATCGGATGGTCTGCCATCGCCTTGATCAGGGCGGCGCGTGACAGACCAGGATCATCCAGGCCGAGCTCCTTGTAGACCGCCTCGCCGCGCCGCATCAGCTGCCGCGGCTCCAGGCCCAGTTGGCTCAGCAGGCCTTCGAGCTGGGCCGCCGTGGGCGGCGCTTTCAGGTAGTCGACGACTTCCGGCTCCACGCCGCGCTCGCGCAGCAGCGCCAGCGCCTCGCGTGATTTGGAGCAGCGCGGGTTGTGAAACAGGCGGATCGGCATGGGAATGAAACCTCGTTTCGGTCGGGGGGCAGGCACCGGGGCGGTTGGCTCAACGGCCGCGTGCCACCGGGCGCGCGTGATCCCGGCACCACTCGCTCCAGGAGCCGGCGTAGAGCCGGCCGCCCGGCATGCCGGCGTGCTCCAGGGCCAGCAAATGATGACAGGCGGTCACGCCCGAGCCGCAGTAGACCACCAACTCGTTGACCGGACGGCCACCCAGCAGCGCCTGCCATTCGGCCGCCAGCAGGCCGGCCGGCTTGAAGCGGCCGTGCGCCAGATTGGCCGTGAACGGCCGATTCACGGCCCCCGGGATGTGCCCGGCGACCGGATCGATGGGCTCGCGCTCGCCGCGGTAGCGCTCGGCGGCGCGGGCATCGACCAGCACGTGGCGCGGGCTGTGCAGGCCGCGCAACACCGCGTCGGTGTCCACCGCCTGCGTTAGCGGCGCAGCAACCGGGAACGGGACCGGCGGCGCACGGGATTCGGACAGGTCCGCTTCGCCGGCAACCACCGGCAGGCCGGCGGCCACCCAGGCGTCAAAGCCGCCGTCCAGCACCGCCACTGCGCCGTGCCCGAGCCAGCGCAGCAGCCACCAGGCGCGCGCCGCGAAGCTGCCGTCGCCCGCGTCGTAGCAGACGACCTGCGTATCGGCCGTTATGCCGAGTGCGCCCAGGCGCGCGGCCAGCACGGCGCGGTCGGGCAACGGATGACGCCCGGTTGCCGCGCTCACCGGTCCGGACAGGTCGTCACTGATATCGACGTGGCGGGCGCCCGGCAGGTGCCCGGCGGCAAACGCGCGCCGCCCGGCAGCCGGATCGCTCAGGTCGTGGCGGCAGTCGAGCAGTACCGTGGGCTGCCCGGCCAGGCTGCGGCGCAGCGTTGGCGCGTCGATGAGGGTCTCGAAACGCACTGCCGGGCGCTCAGAACCACACCTTGAAACGGGCGTGATCGAAGCCGTGCGGCACCGTCGGCTGGCCGTGCGATTCCACCGCCAGCGACACCTCCATCAGCGCCAGCGCCAGATCGAGCAGCGTCTGCTCGGCCGGCGGCAGCGCCGGCCACGGGTGCTGCTTCAGGTGCGCATGGATGGCGTCCAGGCGCGGCAGCACGGCGTCGTAGAGCGCCTTCAGGTCCGCGAACGGGCCCTTGAGACGCTCGGCGTGGCGCTCGCGCTCGGTCGGCAGCGCATAGCGGTCCGCAAGGGACTGCAAATCGGCAAAGGCGACGGGCAGGGGATGGGCCATGGCTCAAACCTCCCCGTTCACCCAACGCATGACGTTGGTGTACTGGTGGCGCACCGCCACCTCCATCACCGGCGCCACCGTCATGTACTTCAGCGCGCCGGACTTGAGTGAACGGTGCGTGCTTTCCATGGTGCTCAGGTCCTCGTACAGCAGGTCGCGCAGCAGCACCTTGGTGTGTTCCTGGGCGATGCGCTGGCCGACGTCGGCGGCCGCGAACTGGTAGATGTCCATCGTCCACTCGGTCTCGTCGACGCTGATCGGCCAGAAGTTGTAGGTGAAATACCAGCCCGGCCCGACATCGACGAAGAAATTCGGGAAGAACACGTTGATGTCGAAGTACCAGCGCGCATCGTCGCTCGGGTTGGTGCCCGGCAGGCGCGGCGCGGCCTCGTTGGCGGCAAAGCTCGGACCCATTTGCCAGGCGGCGCCGGCTACCGGCGTCACGTCCACGCGGCTGACCATGCGGTTGCTGGCCGAATGGTGCGGCGGGTAGAAGCGCGCCGAGGCCAGCGTGTCGAACTCGTAGCGCAGCTCGGTCGGGATGGAGCAGCCCGGCAGCGAGCGGGCGTGCACCATGCCGACGTGGTAAGTCTCGTGAAAGGCATCGATGAAGGTCTTCCAGTTCACCGCCACGCGCGCGCTGTAGCGGGCCACGCGCTCCATCTGCGCAAAGGGGTAGCCGTCCACCTGCCGGCCGAGGCCGCCCAGGAACTCGACCAGCGACCACTGCGGCTGGGCGTTCCAGTTCACGAACACGAAGCCGTTCCACAGCTCGCAGGCCACCGGCAGCAGGCCGAGCCGGTCCTTGTCGACGCCGGGGAACTGCTCCTGCGCCGGCAGCGTGCGCAGGCTGCCGTCCAGGTCGAAGGTCCAGCCGTGGTAGCCGCACACGAAGGTGCGCGTGTTGCCGGCGCACCCGTAGCGCGCCGCCACCTGGTTGCCGCGATGTGTGCAGACGTTGTGAAAGGCGCGGATCACGCCGTCCCGGCCGCGCACCAGCAGGATCGAGGCGTTCCACACGGCGATGTCGAACACCTTGAAGTCGCCGACCTCGGGCAGGTCTTCCGCCCGGCACAGATTCAGCCAGGCGCGCTTGAAGATGCGCTCGCGCTCGCGCTCGAAAAACTCGGCCGACACATACGGCTCGACGGGGATCGGGCCATCGATCATGGCCGGCAGATCGGTGGTAATGCGGGTGTCGAGGTCCGAAGCGGGCGCGTTCATGTCGACTCCTCTGAACGTTAAAGATCGGCTTGCGAAATGTCGTTCTAAGGCCTGCAAGCTGACTGACGAGTGCAGCTTGCCGTTGCGGGGCTGACGGCACCATCACGGTGCAAGACCGGTACCGCAACGCCCATTTTGCGCGCATTCCCCGCGGGTTTTCGCGGCGCTGCCGGCGCTGGGGTTGGCGCCAATGTTGCTTTGGCAGTTTCCGCCCGCGTCGCTCCCACGGTTTGCTCGAATCCTGCGCCCCTTCCGGTTCCGGTCAACATGCTCTCACGCCACTCCTCAGCCTCCACTGCGATCCAGGCACTGCGCCAGGTGATCGAGGCACTGTCGCTGGAAGCAGATTTCGAGGCTTTTTTCCGCAAGGCCGCGGGGGCGGCGGCGGATCTGGTCGGCGCCGACGCGGCGGCGCTGATCCTGCTGAACGCCGACGACAGGCTCGAGTACCAGTTTTTTCTTGGCGTGCCGAATGCTTACCGCGAACAGTTTTTGGGCTTCTGCTTTGGCCGGGACGTCGGCGTCGCAGGACAGGCCCTGGCGACCCGCCAACCGGTGTTCGTACCCGACTACCCGGCGCATCCGGGCGCCATGTCCGCATTCGTCGCCAGTGGCCTGCGCGCCAATCTGGCGCTGCCGCTGCACAGTGCCGGCGAGCCGATCGGGGTGCTGGTGGTGTCGTGGTTCAAGAATGCCGTGCATGCGCCCGACGAGCCGCTGCTGGCACTGCTGGCCACCATCGCGACGCAGCTGGGCGTGGCGCACCAGCGCTGGCGCCTCGAACAGCGCCTGCACCACCGCGCCAACCACGACGACCTCACCGGCTTGCCCAACCGCGGCCATTTTCTGGAGCGCCTGCGTCAGGCGGTGGCCGATGGCCGGCGCTACGGGCGCCGTTACGCGCTGATGGTGATCGACCTCGACGGCTTCAAGGCGGTCAACGACCGCGCCGGTCACGCCGCCGGCGACGGCCTGCTGCGCGAGGTGGCCAATGGTCTGCGCGAGGTGATCCGCGGCGGCGACGTGATCGGTCGCCTGGGCGGCGACGAGTTCGTGCTGCTGATGGAGTACCGGCAGTGGCCGGAGGAGCCGGCCATGGTGGCAACACGCGTGCTGGCGCGCCTGAGCATGCGCGTGGCGGTGGCCGGCGGCACCACGGCGGTGGCGCCCAGCATCGGCATCGCCGCCTTTCCGGATGACGGCGACGATGCCGGCACCCTGCTGGCCAATGCGGACCTGGCCATGTACGAGGCCAAACGTCGCCGCGGCGGGCGGGAAATCTGTTTCTTCAACCAGAGCATCGCCCAGGCGGTGCGCCAGCGCGAACTGTTGCTGGAAGAGGTCGAGCAGGCCCTGGCCGAAGGCCATTTCGTGCTGCACTACCAGCCGATCGTCGATCTGCCGGGCGGGGCCACGGTGGCGGTCGAGGCGCTGCTGCGCTGGCCGCAGCCGGACGGCAGCCTGCGCTCACCGGGCACCTTCATCCCGGAGGTGGAGCGCCACAGCCGGCGCCTGATGCTGGCGCTGGGCCGTCATGTGCTCACAAGCGCCCTGGCCCAGGCCGCCGACTGGCATCGCGACGGCTATGAACTGGCGGTGGCGGTCAACGTGTCGGCGCGCGAGTTCCTGGAAGACGGTTTCCTGCCCGGCCTGTTCGAACTCCTGGCAGAACACCCGGAACTGCCGCGCGAGCGTCTGGTGCTGGAGATCACCGAAACCGCCGCGCTCGAAGACCTGCCCCGCGCGCAGGCGGTGATGCAGTCCTGCCGCGCGCTGGGCGTGCGCTTTGCCATCGACGATTTCGGCGCCGGTCACGCGTCGCTCGCCAACCTGCGCGAGCTGCCGGTCGATCGCCTGAAGATCGATGGCGCTTTCGTGGCCGGCCTGCCCGGCGCCAGCGGCGACCGTGCCGTGGTGCAGGCCATCCTGGCGGTCGCCAAGGCCTTCGGCGTAGGCGTGGTGGCCGAGGGTGTCGAGACGCAGGCGCAGTCGCAGCTCCTGCAGGAATTCGGCTGCACGCTGATGCAGGGCTACCATTTCGCCCGGCCCATGCCGGCCGCACAGCTGACCGAACGCCTGCGCCGGGAGCATCGCCAGCCGGCCTGAGCCTCGGCGGCGGCTGTACCGGCGTGCGCCGCGTACAACACACCGGAGGAGTCATGGCCGATCGCGTCTCGCAGATGCAGAAACTGACCCAGTACTACCTGGGCTACAACGCCACGCGCTTCATCGCGCTGGGCGTCGAGACCGGCCTGTTTCGCGCTCTGGCCGCCGCGCCGGAGGGCGTCACGGCGCCCGAGCTGGCCGCTGCGCAGGGCCTGGATGCCGAATACACGCGCCATTTCCTGCAAACCGGCTACGCGCTGGAGCTGCTGGACCTGGCCGATGGGCGTTACCGCCTGGCCGAGCACATGGCGCCGCTGCTGGCTCGCCCGGAGCACAACAGCTATCTCGGCGCCCTGGCCGGGTTTCACCACATCAGCGGGCGCGACTTCGAGCGCATGCCAGCGCTGCTCAAAAGCGGCGGCACCTACACCTTCCAGCAGCACGAGGCCGATTTCATCGCCGGTGTGGCCGAAGTCACGGCCGGTATCGCCGGCTTCGTCGCCGCCAGCATCCTGCCCGGCCTGCCGGAGTTTGCCGGGCGGGACGATCTGGCCGTGCTGGATCTTGGCTGCGGCGCCGGCGGCACGCTGCTGGCGCTGGCGCGGGCCTATCCGAAAGCCGAACTGCTGGGCGTCGACGTCGAGCCGCGCTCGGTCGAGCGCGCCAACGCGCGCTTCGCCGAAGCGGGCGTCGCGCAGCGCGTCACGGCCCAGGTGGCGGCCGCCGAGGGCGTCGATCTGGCCGGGCGTTTCGACCTGGTGACACTGATCCAGGTGCTGCATGAGACGCTGCCGGCGGTGCGCGCCGACATCCTGGCCGGCGCCGCGCGGGCGCTGAAGCCCGGCGGCGTACTGCTGGTGGTGGACGAGCCGTGGCCGGAAACCGTCGAGGGCCTGCGCGCGGCCCAAAGCTGCGCCATGACGCAGTTCATCGAGCGCTTCTGGGGCAACGAGCTGCTGTCACTGTCGCAACAGAAAGCGCTGATCGAGACCGCCGGCCTGCGCGTGGATGCCCAATCCGTGCCGCCGCCGGGGCTGGTCAGCGTCACCATTGCCCGCCGGCCGCAATAGCCCGGCACACCTTCAGGAATTGTCGGTACGCCGCCGTTCGCGCGCCGCTGCCGCGTACAACAGGGTCGTGATCTGCTCCGATATCAGGCCCATCAGAAACACCACCACCGAGGTCGTGAACAGCACCGCGCTGGCGTTGGTGAAGCGGCCGGCCTGGGTGAAGGTGTACAGGTAATTGGCCAGCCCGGCCAGAAAACTCACGCCCGACAGGGGCGCGAAAATCTTCAGCGGCGCGTACAGCGTCGCCACCTTGAAGATGATCAGCAGGAAGCGCCCACCGTCGCGCAGTGGCCGGATGTGGCTGCGCCCGATGCGCCGCGCCGCCACGATCGGCTCGTAGGCGACGCCATAGCCGGCCCGGAAAAACGCCATCGTGATGCTCGTCGGATACGAAAACCCGTTGGGCAGCAAGAACAGAAACTCCCGCATCCGGTCCGTCCGGGCGACCCGGAAACCGGACGTCAGATCGGCGATCTGCTGCCCGGTCATGTAATTGGCGATCCGGTTGTAGAGCCGATTCGCGACCGAGCGGCCAATGCTGGCCTGCGACCCACCGACGCGGGCGCCAACCACCATGTCGAAGCCTTCACTCAGGCGGCCGAGCAGGCGCGGGATGTCGGCCGGATCGTGCTGGCCATCCGCGTCCATCGTCACGATCAGCTTGCCGCGTGCCGCGCGCACGCCGGACTTGACCGCCCCGCCGTTACCGACGCTGTAATGGTGCCGCACCTCCTCGACTCCGTGGCGTGCGCACACGGCGCTGGTGTCATCGGTCGAGCCATCGTTGACCACCACGATCTGCGCCGCCGGGAAGCTCTGGCGCAACACCGGCAACAGACCCTCCAGCGCAGGCGCCTCGTTGCGGGCCGGTAGAACGATGGACAGTTCCGGCGCGGGGATACTCATCAGAATGCTCGGCGGCCAGTGGGAAGTGGGGCTTATTACAGCGTATCAGCAGGAAAGTGGGCTAATCCGATCGTCGGCCAAAAATTGCGCAAGCCGTCTGGACCGTGAACGCCCACGATGGATTTCTTCAGCGCTTGCAGCAGGCGCAGGTCAATCGCAGCCGGCGCCCGCAACGAGCGCTGCCAGCTGGCGATAACTTTCAATGATCTGCTCGAGACTGTAGCGGGCGTTGGCCGGCCTCGTGTTCGGGCTGACGAAAATGCGCGCTCCGGCGAAGGCCTGGGGCTGCAATCCCGGTTCGACCGCTACCAAAGGGGTCTGCACGTGCCGGCAGAACGCCCGGTAGGCTGTGGCCCCGTGGAACCACAGCAGCGGCGGACGGCACTCGCCGATCAGCCCGGCCAGGCGGGCTGCGCCGTCCCGGTAATCGGCCGCCCGCAACTGGTGCGCCATCGACGAGGCGGTCTTGCATAAATCGGTGAAGCCGATGCGGTCTCGGGCCAGGATCAGCGCCATCGCCGCCGGACCGGGCGTAACCGGCGCTGCCAGCAGCCCGCTGGCATTGAGCGCCCGCCAGAAACGGTTTTGCGGATTCGGAAAGTAGAACCCCTCCCGCACCGCCCGCAGCGAGGGGTTGATGCCTACCGACAGCAGGCGCAGCCCCGGCGCAATGTAGTCGGGCAGGCTGCCGGGAGACGAAGCGGGCGGCGAATGTGTCGTCACAGAATGGATCTTCGGTTCCCCGGAATGTGGTCAGCCACCTGCGCCGATCGCGCGGTGGCCGCCGCCGATCGCAAACGCCCGTCGTCGCGCTGTCGACCGGACGAAGCGCGCCCGGTGACAATGGCGCACCCAATGCGCACTATCAACCGGCACCCGCCCATGAACTCAGCCCGTTTCTTCCTGATGGCCGGAGCGCTCAGCGCCGCTGTGGCGGTAATGCTGGGCGCATTCGGCGCCCATGCGCTGCGCGACCGCCTGCCCGAGGACTTGCTCGCCATCTACCAGACCGCGAGCCAGTACCACGTTTACCACGCGCTGGGCCTGCTGGCGGTGGGCCTGCTCGGCCTGCACCTGCCGACTGACGGCGCGCTGCGCTGGAGCGGCTGGCTGCTGCTGGTGGGTACGGTGCTGTTCAGTGGCAGTCTGTACGCGCTGGCGGTGACCGGCCAGCGTTGGCTGGGCGCCATCACGCCGCTGGGCGGCAGCGCCTGGATCGCCGCCTGGCTGCTGCTGGCCTGGGCCGCGCGGGGCCTTGGCCGGTAATCGCGCGGCGAGGCGAGGCACCTTGCCCCGGCCCACCCGTTCCGGCCAGGCGGCTGCGCCGGCCGTCCGTCAATGCATTGGGCCGACGCCCATGTCGCCCAGCAGTCGCAGCACCGCGGCGCGGTCGTAGTGGTAATGCTGATTGCAGAATTCGCAGTCGACATCGATGCTGCCGCGCTGGGCAAGCAGTGACTCGATCTCGGCGCGGCCCAGCGCCAGCAGCGTTGCCTCGACCCGCTGCGCGGAACACGAGCACCCGAACTGCACCGCCTGTGTCGCCAGCAGATGGATATCCTGCTGCGCGAACAGCCGCCCCAGCAGCTCGGCCGGTTCCAGCCGCAACAGCTCCTGCGGCCGGGTGGTGCCAGCCAGCGCCACCAGGTGATCCCATTGCTCCACATCGGTCGGTGCGGCACTGCCCGGCAGACGCTGCAGCAACAGGCCGGCCGCACGCCCCTCGTCCGCAGCCAGCAGGATGCAGCCCGGCAGCTGGTCAGAACTGGCGAAATAGCCTTCCAGCGTGGCCGCCAGACCACCCGGCGCCAGGCCGACGATGCCCTGATAACGGCGCCCGTCGCCACGGGCATCCAGCGTGATGACCAGCCGACCATCGCCCAGCAGCGTGTGCCAGTCGGCGCCCTGCAAAGGCTCTTGCCACCGCGCCAGGGCCCGTACCGTCGAACCGGCGCGGTTTTCCGCCACGACCAGGCGCAAAGCGCCCGCGCCGCGCAGTTCGACAATGACCTGTCCGGTGGACTTCAGATTGCCCCCGAGCAGCGCCGCACTGGCGAGCACCTGGCCGAGCAGATCACGTACCGCGGGCGGATAGTGATGACGCGCCAACACCTCTTGCCAGGCAGCATCGAGTTGCACCAGCAGGCCGCGAACCGGCGCTTGGGCGAAGGTGAACCGGTGCAGTGTGTCGGCGGCCATGATGCGACGTCGGGCGCGAAGGAACGGCCAGTATAGCGAGCCCGCCTCGCGGGCCCGACCGCGTGCCCGCGTCAGCCCGGCTCAACCTCGCGCAGATGCCTGCCCACGGCCAGCGCCGCGCCGGCCAGCCCCAGCACCCCGCCGAGCAGCAGCAGGCCAAGGCTGCCGAAAAAGCCCGGCGTGGCCAGGCGCAGCGCCGAGCCGTACAGGCCGGCGAGCGTGCGCACCGACCCGGCCAGGCCGGCGTTGACCGCGATCAGCAGCAGTACCGCCACCAGCCCGCCGGCAAGGCCCTGCAGCAGGCCCCAGTAAAGGAACGGCCGGCGGATGAAGGCGTCCGTGCCGCCGATCAGCTTGGTGATTTCGATTTCCGCCCGCCGGTTGAAGATCGCCAGGCGAATGGTGTTGCCGGTCACCAGCACCACGCCGGCACCCAGCAGCCCGGCAAACGCCCATACCGTGCGCTTGCCCAGTTCCAGCAGCGCGTTCAGGCGCCGCACCCAGTCCAGATCGGATTGCACGTCGTCGACCTGCGCCAGCGCCCGCAGTCGGCCGGCGAGGCGTTCGAGCGTGGCCTCGTCGGCCGGTGCCTCGGGCGTGACCACCAGCGCGGCCGGCAGCGGGTTCTCGCCGAGCAGGGTCAGCGCCTCGCCAAGGCCCGAACTGCGCTCGAATTCGGCCAGCGCCTGGGCGCGGTCGATCAGCGTCACGTCGGCCTGTCCGGCCAGCTCCTTGCGCAGACTGCCGGCCAGGGCGCTGGCGTCGGCATCCGGCAGATCGGTTTTCAGGTAGGCAGTCAGGCGCGCGTCGCCATCCCAGCCGGCCGTCGCCTGGCGCAGCGTGGTCAGGCCCAGCAGCAGGCTCGCCGGCAGGGCCAGGCTCACGCCGATCACCAGCGCCGTCAGCATCGCGTTCATGCGCTGGCGGTACAGCTGGCCAAGGCTGCCGATCAGCGCCTGCAGGTGGCGTTCCAGGTAGCGCGGCACGGGCGAATCTACGCGTCGCTGACCAGGCTGCCGGCGTGCAGGGTCAGCGTGCGGGCGTCCATTTCGTCGATCAGCGCATGGTCGTGGCTGGCGATCAGCACCGCCACGCCGACCTGATTGAAGTCCCGAAACAGGCGCATCACCTCGCGCGACAGTTCCGGATCGAGGTTGCCGGTCGGCTCGTCGGCGAGCAGGAGCGGCGGGCGCGCCACCAGCGCGCGGGCAATGCCGACCCGCTGCTGCTCGCCGCCGGACAGGGCCTGCGGCGTGCTGCGCTCCTTGCCGAGCAGGCCGACCTTGTCGAGCGCCGCGCGCACCCGGCGGCCGACTTCCGGTCCGTGATGACCGGCCACGATCAGCGGCAGGGCGACGTTGTCGGCCACGGTCAGCTCCGGCAGCAGCTTGTGGTCCTGAAAGATGATGCCGATGCCGCGCCGGTAGTACGGCAGGCGACGGCGGGACAGGCGCGCCAGGTTCTGGCCGTTGACCATGGCCTGGCCGCGGCTGGGTTTTTCGATGCCGGCGATCAGCTTCAGCAGCGTGCTCTTGCCGGCGCCGGAGTGACCGGTGACGAAGGCGATCTCGCCCGCCTCCAGCGTGAAACTGACGTCCTTGAGGGCGTCGCCGCCGCCCTCGTAGCGCTTGCTGACGTGCTCGAAGTGGATCATGCCGGGCTGTCGGGGTCCCGACTCAGCAGCGCCTCGACGAACTCTTCGGCCACGAACGGGCGCAGATCGTCGGCCTTCTCACCGACGCCGATGAAGCGGATCGGCAGGCCGAGCTGGCTGGCGATGGCCAGCACCACGCCGCCCTTGGCGGTGCCGTCGAGCTTGCTCAGCACCAGGCCGGTGACGCCGATCGCCTCGTTGAACTGGCGCGCCTGCACCAGCGCGTTCTGGCCGTTGCCGGCGTCGAGCACCAGCAGCGTCTCGTGCGGCGCCGCCGGATCGAACTTGCCCATCACGCGGCGGATCTTGCGCAGTTCGTCCATCAGCCCGGCCTGCGTGTGCAGGCGCCCGGAGGTGTCGGCGATCACCACGTCGGCACCGCGGCTGCGCGCCGCCAGCAGCGCGTCGTAGATCACCGCCGCCGGATCGGCGCCCGGCTGCTGGGAAATCACCGGCACGCCCAGGCGTTCGCCCCAGACCTTGAGCTGCTCGACCGCGGCGGCACGAAAAGTGTCGCCGGCGGCCAGCACCACCTGCTTGCCTTCGGCCTTGAGGCGCTGCGCCAGCTTGCCGATGGTGGTGGTCTTGCCGGCGCCGTTGACGCCGGCCATGAGGATCACGTGCGGCCGGGCGGTCATGGGCGGTGCCGGCACCTCGCAGGGCGCCAGCAGCCGGACCATGCGCGCCTTGAGCGCCGCCAGCACGGCGGCGCCGTCGGCCAGTTCGTGCCGCGCCAGACGCGCGTTCAGGTCGTCGACCAGCGTCGTGGTCGCCTCGACGCCGGCGTCGGCGCCCAGCAGCAGGGTTTCGATTTCCTCGACCGTCAGGGCGTCGATGCTGCGTCGGCCGAGCACCAGATCGGCAATGCCGCCGCCCAGGCGTTCGCGGGTGCGCGACAGGCCCTGACGCAGGCGGGCCAACAGGCCCGGCCGGGATGAATCGGTCATGAAACGGGGGTGCAACCGTGCAGGCGAATCGGTGGTCCAAGGCCGCGCTGGCCCGGCGCGGTATGCTAACACCGGCGCCGCGGCCGGCCGTGACGCCCCCATCGACAGGAGCTTTCCGGTGAAACGCATTCTGAGCGCCCTCCTGCTGGCGGGTGCGCCGCTGCACGCGGCTGTCCCCGCCCCGCCCGCCACGCCGTCGTCACTCAGCGCCACGCAGGAGCACATCCTGGGCAACGGCATGAAGGTCATCGTGCGCGAAGACCACCGCGCCCCGGTGGTGGTGACGCAGGTCTGGTACAAGGTCGGCAGCAGCTACGAGCCGGGTGGCCTGACCGGCGCCTCGCACGTGCTCGAACACATGATGTTCAAGGGCACGGCGCGCCTGGGGCCAAACGAGTTCTCGCGCATCATCGCCGACAACGGCGGCGAGGAGAACGCCTTCACCGGCAGCGATTACACCGCCTATTTTCAGACCCTGGCGGCCGACCGGCTGGAGGTCAGCCTGCGCCTGGAAGCCGACCGCATGCGCAATCTGCGCCTGGATGCGGCCGAGTTCGCCAAGGAAGTCGAGGTGGTCAAGGAGGAGCGGCGCCTGCGCACCGACGATCAGCCGCAGGCGCTGCTGTACGAGCAGTTCAACGCCGTCGCCTTCCTGGCCCACCCCTACCGCAACCCGGTGATCGGCTGGGAGAGCGACCTGGCCACGCTGACCGTGGCGGACCTGAAGGACTGGTACCGGCGCTGGTACCAGCCGAGCAACGCGACGCTGGTGGTGGTCGGCGACGTCGAGCCGGCGCGGGTGTTCGCGCTCGCCCGGCGCTATTTCGGCGGTCTGCCGGGCGGCACCGTGACGCCGCCGAAGCAGCAAAGGGAGCCACTGCAGCGCGGCGAGCGACGCCTGGAATTGAAGGCGCCGGCCGAGGTGCCGTACCTCCTCATGGGCTACCACGCGCCGGCGGCTACCGGCGACGCCGCCGACTGGGAACCGTACGCCATGGAGGTGCTGGCCGGCGTGCTGGACGGCGGCGAGAGCGCGCGTCTGGCCAGCCAGGTGCGGCGCGGGCAGGAGATTGCCGCCAGCGCCGGGGCCGGCTATCGGTCCTTCCAGCGCGCGCCGGGGTTGTTCCTGCTCGAAGGCACGCCGGCCCAGGGCCACAGCGTGGAGGAACTGGAGCAGGCATTGCGGGCACAGATCCGCACGCTGGTCCAGCAGCCGGTGGCGCCCGACGAGCTGGAGCGGGTCAAGGCGCAGGTGGTGGCGGCCGAGGTATTCCAGCGCGATTCGGTGTTCTATCAGGCCATGCGCATCGGACTGCTGGAAACGATCGGCCTCGATTGGCGGCTTGGCGAGCAGTACGCGGCGCGCATTCGGGCCGTCACGGCCGAGCAGGTGCAGCAGGTGGCGCTGCGCTATCTGGGCGAGGACAAACTCACGGTCGGCGTGCTGCGCCCGCAGCCGGGCGCCCTGCCCAAGCGCCGCAGCACGGTTCCCGGAGGTCGTCATGACATCGGTGGTTGAGATGCGCCACGCTGGCCAGCGTGGCCGCGCCGCCTGGCCGCGTTCGAGCGGGCGCAGGCGCGCAACGGCCCGGTTCGGCGCGCTGGCGGGGCTTCTCGGCGGCCTCCTGAGCCTGAATGCCGGGGCCATTCCAGCCATCGAGACCTGGACCACCGGCAACGGCGCGCGGGTGCTGCTGGTCAGCACGCCTGACCTGCCGATGGTGGACGTGCGCATCGCCTTCGATGCCGGCGCGGCGCGCGACGAGGCCACGCCGGGCCTGGCCCGCTTCACCAGCGGCCTGCTGTTCGACGGCGCCGCCGGCCTGGACGCGCAGGCCATCGCCAGCGGCTTCGAGCGCCTGGGCGCGCAGTACGGGGCGCAGGCCGAGCGCGACATGGCGGTCGTGTCGCTGCGCTCGCTGAGCGATCGGCCGCTGCTGGGCCCGGCCGTTGATCTGCTGGCCCGCATTCTGGCCAGCCCCGAGTTTCCGCCGGACGCGGTGGCCCGCAGCCGGCGCACGCTGGAAGTCGCCCTGGCGCAGGAGCGCGAGCAGCCGGCGCAGATTGCCAGCCGGGCCTTCTACCAGGCCGCCTACCGCGCCCACCCCTACGCCAGCTGGCCGGACGGCGAGCCGGAAGCCCTGCCACTGCTGACGCGGGACGCGGCGCAGGCCTTCCACCGCCGCCATTACGTGGCGCGCAACGCGGTGCTGGCGCTGGTCGGCAATCTCGACCGCCCGGCGGCGCAGGCGCTGGCCGAGCGCCTGCTGGCCAGTCTGCCGGCCGGCGAGCCGGCGCCGCCCCTGACCGCAGTGGTACCGCTGGCGCAGGCGGTCAACGAGCGCATCCGCCACCCGGCGGCCCAGACGCACATCCTGCTCGGCGCACCGGTGCTCACGCGGGACGATCCGGACTACTTCCCGCTGGTGGTCGGCAACCACGTGCTGGGCGGCGCGGGCCTGGTGTCGCAGGTCAGCAACGTCATCCGCGAGCAGCGTGGCCTGGCCTACAGCGCCTACAGCTATTTTCTGCCCATGCGTCAGGCGGGTCCGTTCGTGATGGGCCTGCAGACGCGCGGCGATCAGGCCGGCGAGGCGACCGCCCTGCTGCGCCAGACGCTCGACGAATTCATCGCCCAGGGGCCGACGTCGGCCGAGCTGCAAGCCGCCCAGCGCAACCTGAGCGGCGGCTTTCCGCTGCGCCTGGACAGCAACAAGGAGATCGTCGAGTACCTCGCCATGCTCGGTTTCTATCGCCTGCCGCTGGACTGGCTGGACCGCTACGTCGAGCGCGTCAACGCCGTCACGGTAGAGCAGGTGCGCGACGCCTTCGCGCGGCGCATTGACCCGGAACGCCTGGTGCTGATCCGCGTCGGCGGCGACGCGGGCCCGACCGCTCAGTGAGCGCACCGCGCAACGAGGTGCGCATCATCGCCGGCCAGTGGCGCGGCCGGCGGCTGCGTTTTCCGCCCGACACCGGCATCCGCCCGACGCCGGACCGGGTGCGCGAAACGCTGTTCAACTGGCTGCAGGGGGTCATCGACGGCGCGCGCTGTCTGGATCTGTTCGCCGGCAGCGGGGCGCTGGGCATCGAGGCGCTGTCGCGCGGCGCCGACAGCGTGGTGCTGGTGGAGCGCGACCCGCGCGTGGCGGCCTACCTGCAGGCCACGCTCCAGCAGCTGGACGCCCGCGGCGGCGAGGTGCGCAGGGCCGATGCGCAGACCGTTGTGCGCAGCGGCGGGCGGCGTTTCGACCTGGTGTTCCTGGACCCGCCGTTCGCTGAGGGCGCCCTGGCGCCGCTGCTGGCGACGCTGGCCGGCAGCGGCCAGCTGGCGCCCGGCGCGCTGGTCTATGTGGAACACGCGGCGCGCGACGGGCTGCCCGAGCTGCCGGCCGGGCTCGAACCGTGGCGCAGCAAGCGCGCCGGGGAGGTCGGCTATCATCTTCTGGCATGGACGGGCGGCGCCTGAGGCGACCCCTGGGCATGCGCCAGGCCCGCCATCCACCGGGCGAAACCACCAATAACGCAGCCACCGCATGGGGAGCACATGGCAACAGTGGTCTATCCCGGGTCGTTCGATCCGATCACCAACGGCCACGCCGATCTGATCCAGCGGGCGGCGCGGCTGTTCCGGCAAGTCATCGTCGGCATTGCCAGCAACATCAGCAAACAGCCCCTGTTCAGCCTGGAGGAACGCATCGAGCTGGTGCGAGCCGCCATCGGCAACCTGCCCAACGTGCGCGTGATGCCGATCGACGGCCTGCTGGTCGACTTCGTCACCGCGCAGAAGGCGCAGGTCATCCTGCGCGGCCTGCGCGCGGTGTCGGACTTCGAGTACGAGTTCCAGCTGGCGACCATGAACCGTCACCTGCGCCCGCAGATCGAGACCATTTTCCTGACCCCTGCCGAGCAGCATTCGTTCATCTCGTCCAGCCTGGTCAAGGAAGTGGCGCGCTTCGGCGGCGACGTGTCGGTGTTTCTGCACCCGACGGTAGCTGCCGCCCTGCGTGAGCGGATTGCGGCCGGCTGAGCGGATGCCGGCGACCTGCCCGGTGCGCCGGATGCTGCGCAGCCTGCTGCTGTGGGCGGCCGTGCTCGCTCCGCTGGCTCCCGGTTTTGCCGCAGCGGCACCCGACGCCGCGGGGCCGGACGCCGCGGTGATCGAACAGCGCCTGGCCGCGGCCCAAGCCGACCAGTCCCTGACCGAATCCGATCGGGCGGCGGTGGTGGCCCAGTTGCAGGCGGCCCAGCGCCACCTGCAGGAGGCCGCCACCCAGCGCGCCGAGCGTGACGCGCTGATCCGCACCGTGCGCTCGGCTCCCGGCCGCATCGCCACCCTGCGCAACCAGCGCGCCAATACGCCCGCGCTGCCAGCGGAAGGCGCCGATCTGGCCAGCCTCGGATCCGCGCTGACCGAGGCGCAGGGAGCGCTCGAAGCCGCCCTCGCCGAGCAGGATGCGCTCGACCGGCGCGTGCAGGCGCTCACGCAGGCACCGATCAGGCTGCAACCGGAGTTGGCACAGGCGCGCGCCCAGCTGCAGGCACTGGACACGCCGGAGACGATTGCGCAGGCGGGAGGCGCAGCGTTGGCCGAGGCGCAGGCGCTGGCCCGGGCCGCCCGGCGCAGCGCGCTGCTGGCCGGCATCGCCCTGCGTGAGGAGCAACTGCGCACGGTGGAAGTACGGCGCGAACTGGCGCAGGCCGAGCGCGATGCCGCCGAACGCCAAGCGGCTGCGCTGCAGGATCACGTCAGCGCCCTGTCGGCGCGTCTGAGCGTGGCGCGCCAGGCACTGGCGCGCCAGGAACTGGCCGATGCGGAGGCCCTGGTGGAAGGCGCCGCCGACGCCGATCCACTGATCCGCGAAGCGGCCGCCCAGCAGGCGGAACTGACGCGCGAACTGGCCAAGGTGCTGCAGGCTGACGACGTGACCGGGGCTGGCATCGCACAGGCGCAGGCACGTCTTGGCGAGATCGAGTCCCTGTACCGCGCGACCCAGGCGCAGCTCGATCTGGCCGAGTTGAGCGGCGCCCTGGCGCAGGCCTTGCACGACCGCCGTCAGCGCCTGCCCCGTCCGCAGGACTATCGGCGCGAGGCGGCGGAGCGCAACCGCGACATCGGCGAAGCCCGGCTGCGGCAGTTGCGACTGGGCGAGCAGCGGCGGGAGCTCGGCCCGCCCTACCAGCGCGCGGGCGAATTGGTGCAGCAGCGTCACCCATCCCTGGATGCAGGGCAGCGCGCGGCCCTGCAGCAGCAGCTGGCGAGCCTGCTGCGGGCGCAGGCCGATCTGATGGGGCGCCTGGACGATGCCTACGCGCGGCGCATCGCCCTGCTCAGCGAGCTGGATCGGCGTCAGCAGCAGCTGGTGCAAGTGGCGCAAAGCTACGCCAGCCTGCTCGATCGGCGGCTGATGTGGACCCCGGATGTGGATCCCCTCGGGCCGGCCTGGCTGCGGTCCTGGCCAGCGGCCGTGCGTGAGCTGCTGCAACCGGCGCGCTGGGCCGAGCTGCCGGCGACGCTGGTCACCGTGCTCGTCACCCGGCCGCTGGCGGCGCTCGGGCTGCTGTTGCCACTGCTCTTGCTGGCCGTGCGCGGACGCCTGCGGCATCGGCAACAGGCGGAGGCCGTGCGGGTGCTCGACATTCATCGGGACAGCGCCTGGTTCACGGCGCTGGCGCTGGCCTACGCCGCCCTGCGCGCGTTGCCGTGGCCGTTACTGATGTACCTGCTCGGCCGCCTGCTGGCCGCCGATTCACCAGATGCGTCGTTCGCCGCCGCCGGCGGGGGCGCGTTGTCCGGCATGGCGCCGGCGGTGTTCGTGCTCGGTTTCATCCGGGAGATTGCCCGCCACGGCGGCGTGCTCGATGCGCACTATCAATGGCAGGCCCGGGCGCGGCAGATTCTGCGCCGCCAGGTAGTGCGTCTGCGGCTGGTGGTGGTGCCGGCCGGTCTGCTGGTGATCTTTACCGAGCGCCTCGGGCACGCCGCCACGCGCGCCACCGTCGGGCGCCTGGCGTTCGTGGTGTTCTCGGCCGGGCTGGCCGCTTTCCTGTGGCACACGCTGCACCCGCAGTGCGGCGGCCCGGCGGCGTATCTGGCATCCCGGCCGGACAGCCGGCTATGGCGGTGGCGCCGCATGTGGCACCCAATGGCGGCGGCCACCCCCCTGCTGCCGGCGCTGCTGGCCGTGCTCGGCTTTTACTACGCCGCCCTGCAATTGCAGGGGCGCGCAGTACAGACCGGCTGGTGGCTGCTCGGCTTGCTGCTGGTGTACTACCTGGTGCTGCGCGCACTGGCGGTGGCACAGCGGCGCCTGCGGCTGAAGCAGGCGCTGGCGCCGGACTCGCCGGCGGATGGCCAGGACGAGCCCGACGACGCGCTGGATATCGAGGCGGTCGATGAGCAGGCCCGCAGCCTGCTTGGCTTCGTCCTGTCGCTGGCGATCGTGGGTGTGCTGCTGTGGGTATGGGCCGACCTGCTGCCGGCGCTGCAGTCGCTGGATCAGGTTGTGCTTTGGCGCTACCGGCTGGGTGGCGAGTCCGGCGCGGCGTCCGGCGCCGTCACGCTGCTGAGCCTGCTGCTGGCGGCCGGCGTGACCGCGGTCACGGTGCTTGCCTCCCGGAACCTCCCGGGAGTGCTTGAAATCGCCGTCCTGCAGCGCCTCGACATGGACGCCGGCGCCCGTTACGCAGCCATCACCGTCACGCGCTACGTGATCGTCACGGTCGGCGTGCTGGTTGCCGTCAACCTGCTGGGCGTCGAATGGGCCAAGGCGCAGTGGCTGGTGGCGGCGCTGGGCGTCGGCATCGGCTTTGGCCTGCAGGAGATCATCGCCAACTTCATCTCGGGCCTGATCATCCTGGGGGAGCGGCCGTTTCGAGTCGGCGACATCGTCACCGTGGGCGGCGTCAGTGGCAACGTGGCGCGCATCCGCATCCGCGCCACCACCATCACCGATTTCGACCGCAAGGAGCTGATCGTCCCGAACAAGACCTTCATCACCGAGCAGTTCGTCAACTGGACCCTGTCCGACCAAGTGCTGCGGGTGGTGGTCAAGGTCGGCGTTGCCTACGGTGTCGACCCGGCCATGGTCGAGCAGCTGTTGCTGGACGTCGTCCACGCCAACCCGAGGTTGACCAGCGAGCCGGCGCCGCAGGTGCTGTTTACCGCCTTCGGCGACAGCGCGCTGGAATTCGAGGTTCGCGCCTACGTGCGCGCGCTACAGGATTCGGTGCCGGCACAGCACGAATTGCACATGGCCATCAGCCAGGCGCTGCGCGAGGCCGGCATCGAGATCCCCTTCCCGCAGCGGGACGTGCACCTGCGAAGCGTGTCGGCGCAGGCCGCGCAAGCGATCGGCGGCGGTGCCAATGGTGGACCTGCGGGCCAATAAAAAAAGCCGCCCGCGGGACTGCCCGACGGACGGCTTTTTTCCTGCGCCGGGGCGCAGGAGCGTCAGTCCTCGCCGAAAAAGTCCAGCACCAGCTTGTTGAAGCGGGCGCTGTGCTCGATCTGCGTCCAGTGACCGCACTTGCCGAACATGTGCAGCTGGCTGTTGGGCAGCAGCTCGAACAGGCGCACCGAGTTGCTGAACGGCAGGATGCGGTCCTCGCGGCCGTGGATGATCAGCGCCGGGGACTGGATCTTGGCGATGTCCTCCTCCGGGCTGGCCAGGGCGTCGATCGAGCGCTGGCGCGGTGCCGGGAACATGCTGGCGTAGGCTTCCTGCACGCCCTCGCGCAGGCTGGCCTCGTAGCGCAGGCGCGCCAGCTCGTCGCTGACCAGATTGCGGTCGTAGGCGAACAGGTCGAGCATCTTTCGCATGTTCTCGATCGACGGCGTGTAGCCCCAGGCGTAGTCCAGACCCTCGGTGAGCGGGAATTTCACGCCCGCCGCGCCCATCAGCACCATGCGATTCACGCGGCCCGAATGGCGGATGGCGGTGGCCAGCGACAGCGCGCCGCCGTAGGAATTGCCGACCAGGTTGACCTTGTCCAGTCCCAGCGCGTCGATGAAATCGACCAGGTGCTTCACCCAGGTGTCCAGCGTGTACTGCACGCCGGCCGGGCGCTCGGTGTAGCCGAAACCCAGCATGTCCGGCGCCAGTACACGCACCTTCTGCGACAGCACCGGAAACGCCAGGCGCCAGTTGGAAAACGCGCTCACGCCCGGCCCGGAGCCGTGGATCAGCACCGTCGGGTAGCCCTCGCCGACGTCGTGGTAGTTGGTGTTGATGCCGCCGGCGTTGATCCACTTGCCGATTTCGGGGTTGCTCATGGTTGTCTCATGGGTTGAAGCAGGGTGGGCACCGGGCGCCTAGCCCAGGTTTTCGAGCAGGCCGACCAGGTCGTCGGCGTGCTCTTCTTCCATCGCCAGGATGCCTTCCAGCATGCGCCGGGTGGTCGGATCGTCGCTGCCGAGGTAGGTGATCATCTCGCGGTAGCTGTCGATGGCGATGCGCTCGGCGACCAGGTCCTCGCGGATCATGTCCACCAGCGTCTCGCCCTCCACGTACTCGGCGTGGCTGCGCGTGAGCATGCCTTCCGGCGACAGGTTGGGCTCGCCGCCCAGCTGCACGATGCGCTGCGCGATCTGGTCGGCGTGCGCCTGTTCCTCGTTGGCATGCTGCAGGAATTCCTGCGCAATGCCCTGGGCGTTGATGCCGGTGGCCATGAAGTAATGCCGCTTGTAGCGCAGCACGCAGACAATTTCCGTAGCCAGCGCTTCATTCAACAGGCGAACGACGGTGCCCAGATCGGCGCTGTAGCCGGCGGTCACTGCGCCCTGCTCGATATGCTGGCGGGCTCGCTCGCGAATCAGCTTGATGTCCGTGAGAAAGGGTTTTGTTTTGTCATTCATGAGGCGCTGTCTCCGGAGGTGTGGAAGGGCAATGCGGTCAGCGTCCGAGTTCCTTGGCGGACTTGCCGGCGATACCCCAGTTGGTGTTGGGCACATCGTTGATGAGCACCCGCACCGCCTCCGGGTTGGACCCCAGCACGCGGCAGACGGTTTCGGTCAGCTCGCGGATCAGGCCGAGTTTCTGCTCCTCGGTACGGCCTTCGAGGATGTTGACTTGCAGGAACGGCATGGCGGCCTCCGTCAGGCGAATTTGACCGAGATGGACCCCAGGTCCTGGTAGTGCACGGTTATGGTGTCGCCGGCCTCGACCGCGATGGCCGCGGTTACGCCGCCGGTCATGATGAAGCTGCCGGCCGGCAGCTCCTGGCCCTTGGCGCCGAGCATGTTGGCCAGCATGGCCACGCTGGCGGCCGGATGCCCCAGCACCGCCGCGCCGCAGGAAAGACCCACCGGCTGGCCGTTTTTTTCCATGACCAGGCCGAGCGTTTTCAGGTCCACCTCAGACACGTCGCGGCTGCGCCCGCCGGTCACGAAGCGGCACGACGAGCTGTTGTCGGCGATCACGCTGACCATGTCGAACTTGAAGTCGCGGTAGCGCGAGTCGATCACTTCCAGCGCCGGCAGCACGAAATCGGTTGCCGCCAGCACGTTGCCGATGTGCACGCCCGGGCCCTTGAGCGGCGCCTTGGTGACGAAGGCGATCTCCGCCTCCACCTTCGGATGGATCAGCTTTTTGATGTCGATGGTGCCGCCGTCCTCGACCGCAAAGTAGTCGAACAGCAGCCCGTAGCCGGGCTTGTCGACGCCCATCTGGACCATCTTGGCGCGCGAGGTCAGCCCCATCTTGTAGCCGACCTGGCGGGTGCCGCGGGCGAGCTTGCGCTCGCGGATCGCCTCCATCACCTGGTACGCCTCGGCGATGGTCATGTCCGGGTGATCGTCGGTGATCTTGGTGACGTCGCGGGCTTGAAGTTCCGCCGTTTCCAGGTGCTCGGCCAGCTTGGCGATGGTCGCCGTATCCAGTGCCATGTGCGCGTCCTCAGGCGTGGGCCGGCTGCTTGCCGCGCTCGGCAAGCATTTCGAGCGCGATCGACTCGATCATGTCCTCCTGGCCGGCCACGGTCTTGCGCCGGCCGCACTCGACCAGCAGATCGCGCACGGAAATACCGTAGCGGTCCGAGAAGCGCTTGGCGTGCAGCAGGAAGGTGGAGTACGTCCCGGCGAAGCCCAGCGACAGCGAGTCGCGGTCCACGCGCACCGGCTGGTCCATGATCGGGCGCACCACGTCCTCGGCCACATCCATGATCTTGTACAGGCTGATGCCGGTCTCGATCTTGAGCCGATCGCACACCGCCACCAGGGTTTCCAGCGGCGTGTTGCCGGCGCCGGCGCCCAGGCCCGCCGCCGAGCCGTCAATGCGGTTGGCACCGGCCTCGATGGCGGCCAGCGAGTTGGCAACCGACATCGACAGGTTGTTGTGGGCGTGGAAGCCGAGCTCGATGTTCGGCGCCAGATTGGCCCGCAGCAGGCCGATCTTGGCGGTGACGTCGTCCGGCAGCATGTAGCCGGCCGAATCGGTCACGTAGATGCAGGTGGCGCCGTAGGACTCGAACAGCTTGGCCTGCTCGAGGATTTTTTCCGGGGCGACCATGTGCGCCATCATCAGGAAGCCGACCGCGTCCAGATTCAGCTTGCGCGCCAGGCCGATGTGCTGCTCGCCACAGTCGGCCTCGGTGCAGTGCGTGGCCACGCGGATGCAGGACACGCCAAGATCGGCCGCCATGCGCAGGCCGTCCACGGTGCCGATGCCCGGCACCAGCAGGCAGGACACCTTGGCCTGCTTCAGGTGCGGCACGGTGGCCTTCAGGTATTCCTCGTCCGTGTGCAGGCCGAAGCCGTAGTTGATTGAAGTGCCGTCCAGGCCGTCGCCGTGGGTGACCTCGATCAGCGGCACGCCGGCCTCGTCCAGCGCGCTGGCGATGGCGGTCATTTGTTCCAGCGTGATCTGGTGGCGCTTGGCGTGCATGCCGTCGCGCAGGCACATGTCGTGCAGGGTGACCTTGCGGCCTTTGAGATCTTGCAGAGCCATGGCGGGTGTCCTCGTCGGAATCAGGCGGCGGCGGTCTTGTACTGGGCCGGATTGAAACTGCCGGCGATGATCTCTTCTGCGATCATCTCGGCCGTGCGGGTGCCGGCGGCGGTCATGATGTCCAGGTTGCCGGCGTATTTGGGCAGGTAGTCGCCCAGGCCCTCGACCTCGACGAAGATCGACACCCGGTTGCCGTCGAACACCACGTTGTGCAGCAGCCGGTAGCCGGGCACGTATTTCTGCACCTCGCCGATCATGTCCTTGACCGAGGCGCGGATGGCGTCCTCCTGCGGGACGGTCTCGGTCAGGCAGTGGATGGTGTCGCGCATGATCAGCGGCGGCTCGGCCGGATTCAGGATGATGATCGCCTTGCCCTTGCGCGCGCCGCCCACCACCTCGATGCCCTTCGACGTGGTGCGCGTGAACTCGTCGATGTTCTTGCGCGTGCCGGGGCCGGCCGATTTGGAGGCCACGGTGGCCACGATCTCGCCGTACACCACCGGCTGCACGCGGCTGACCGCGTACACCATCGGAATGGTGGCCTGGCCGCCGCAGGTGACCATGTTCACGTTCATCTCGCGCTTGCCCAGATGATCCTTGATGTTCACCGGCGGTACGCAGAACGGGCCGATGGCGGCCGGCGTCAGGTCGATCATCACCACGCCGCGGGCGGTCAGCTTGTCCGAATTTTCCTTGTGCACGTAGGCCGAGGTGGCGTCGAAGGCAATCTGGATGTTGTCCTCGACCAGATGCGGCAGCAGGCCGTCCACGCCCTCGTGGGTGGTCTTCATGCCGTGCTCGCGCGCCTTGCGCAGGCCGTCGGAGTCCGGGTCGATGCCGACCATCCACACCGGTTTGAGCACCGGGCTGCGCTCGAGCTTGAACATGAGGTCGGTGCCGATGTTGCCGGACCCGATCAGGGCGCAGTTGATTTTCATGACGAGTTCCTCAGCGGGCCGGCAGGCGGCCAGAATGCCGTCGCCCGGCGGCGAGCGGCCCGGATGGCGTGGTCCGGACCGCCTATGTTACCGGCCGGCGGCGACCGGCAACAAGGCAAGCGGCCGGGCCCGGCCGCCGTGCCGGTCCCGCGCTGCCCACAGCCGCGAGGGCCTGCTAGGCTGACCGGCGCGCCGCGATCCCGCCGGAGGACACGATGGACCTGAGCCTGTACACCGCCGACGTATTCACCGGCCAGCCGTTCGGCGGGGCGCAGGTTGCGGTGCTGCCGCAAGCCGCCGGCCTGGACGCGGCGCTCATGCAGCGCATCGCCGCGGAGCTGGCCCTGCCCAACAGCGTGTTCCTGACCGCCACAGGCGTTGCGGGGCAGCACCGGATACGCATCTTCACGCCGCGCGAGGAAGTCGAATTCGCCGGCCAGGCCGTCCTGGCCGCGGCGCACATCCTGGCCGTCAGCGGCCAGGCGCCGGCCGACGGCGCGCTCGAACTGCTGCACGGCTTCGGTCCGGTGCCGGTGCGCCTGGGGCCAATGCAGGGCCGGACCGGCTTCGTGCAGTTCAGCCGCACGGTGTTTCCGGTGGTCGACCGCTTCGTGCCAACAGCGGATGAGCTGGCCGGCATTCTGTCGCTGGAGCGCCGGGCGCTCGGCGAGCGCGACCTGCAACCCCTGCTGGTGGCCTGCGAGCGGCCGTACCTGATCCTGCCCGTGCGCAGCCTGGATGCACTGCGCGGCGCCCGCTTCGACGCCGCCGCCTGGGCCGGCTCGCATGCGCCGTCCATGCTGGCGCAGGAACTGCTGCTGTTCTGCCGCCAGACCGAAAGCCCCGAGGCCAATTTCCACGCCCGCCTGATCGGTCCGGACATCGACGCCCGCGAGGATCCGCCGGTCGGCGCCGCCCTGCCCGCCTTCGCCGCCTACCTGGCCGCCCAGCCCGGCCTGCGCGCGGGCACCCACACGTTTACCGTCGAGCGTGGTTTCGACGCCACCCGCAAGAGCCTGCTGCACGCCGAATTCGACAAGCGCGGCGGCGGCGGCCTGACCCTGCGCGTCGGCGGCCAGGCGGTGCAGGTGATCCGCGGCACGCTCAGCCTGCCGGATTGAGCGGCGCCCGGCGAGGCCACAGCCGGCCGACCGCCACCAACGCATACACCGCGGCCACATACAGCAAGGGCCGCAGCGGCACCGAGTAACGGGCCTCCGCCTGCAACACCACGTACACCGCGCACAGCGACGCCAGGCTCAGGTACACGACGCCGATCGCCGGCGCGTCGCGGCGTCGACGTACCCAGGCCAGCACCAGGCCCACCAGCGCCAGCAGCAGGACCACCGGGTGCAGGCGGTGCATCAGCTCACGGGTCAAACGCATCGGCGCCGATTTGTCGTAATACGAGGCCTCGACCTCGTAAACGTAGATGTCGCCCTGCCCCACCAGAATGTTCCAGTCCCACAGCAGGCGCGGCTTCTCAAACAGATACCAGGCGGCATAACGGCCCGGTTCGGCGACCAGCCGCGGCCCAAGGCGCTCCAGATAGCGGGCCCAGGAGCCGCCCGCCGCGGTGATGTCCAGGTTCGCCGAGTTGGCCGGATCGCGCGGGTTCATGCGGTACTGGGCCGTGAACTCCGGATGCGAACCGACGATGAAGTTGTCGAGCGCGCGCGTGGTCGAGGTGCGGGCATCGGCCGGCACGCTCAGCCAGGCCCGGGCCTGCCAGCCCCCGATCGCCAGCGCCAGCGGCAGCAGGAACACCGCCATCGGCCTCAGCAGGCCGCGGTCGTGCCACAGCGCCGCGGCGACCACCAGTACCGGCACCACGGCGAACACCGGATTGGTGGCCCAGGCCAGCGCACCGAACGCGCCGGCGCCCAGCAGCGTCGCCGCCCGTCGGCTGAGCAGCCCACGCGAAAGCAGGTACAGGCACGCCGTGAGCGCGAAGCCGAACAGCGTTTCGCTGAGCACGTAGTTGCCCAGGCTGATGTGGTGCGGGCTGAACGCCAGCAGCAGCCCGGCCAGCGCGGCGCCCCACAACGGCAGGCACAGGGCGCCCAGCAACACGACCAGGCCGCAGGTCAGGGCCCCCAACAGCGCGTTGGCGGCCAGCAGCAGCGGGTAATAGCCACCGGTGCCGGCCACTCCGATGGCCGCCGCCACCAGCAGCGGATAGCCCGGCGCCCGGTAGCTGTCCGGCTGCGGCTGGTCGGCCGGGTACTGCCCCGAGAACACGCCGTGCGTGCTCAGGTTGTAGCCATAGATGGCGTACTGCCCGGCGTCGGCGCGCAGCGGGTCGATGACCGGCGTGTAGAGCGAAAACAGGCCCCGCACCGCCAGCGCCAGCGCGGTCACCGCCAGTGCCAGCAACACCGCCCGTCGCTGGGTCTGCATCTCAGCCTTGCCCCTTGCGGGGACTCGGGCTTGCCATGCGCCGGGCGGCGATCGCCTCATTGAGCACGGCGATGTGCTCGCGGTCGGTGGCCGTCAGCCGCGGCATGCGGGCGATGTCCGTCAGCAGCTGCGCGGCGCCATCCAGATCGCCTTGCAACATCAGAAAATTGGCTTCCATCAGGCGGTACACCGCTTGCCCGGACTGCTCATAAACCGACCGCACCCAGGACAGGCCCTGCGCGTAGCGGTCCGTTTCCAGGCATATCTGCCCGTAACTGAGGCGCACCTGCTCGCGGGCAACCGGACCCAGCTGCGGGTTGGCGTGCGCGGCGGTCAGCCAGGCGAGCAGGCTCCCCTGCAGGTCCCTGCAGTCGGCGTGAGCCGCGCGCACGCAGTCGCCGAGGTTTTGCAGGGCGATCAGCGTGGTGGGCGGCAGCGGACGATGCCGCAGCGCCGTGGCGATGGCGAGGGACTCCTCCGCCGACGGCGGCTCGCCGGCAGCACGCTCTGCCCACAACGCGCGGATCAGGTAGCCGGCCTCCCAGGGCGCCAGCGCATGGGCGCGGCGGTAATGCACGGCGGCCTGCGCCGGCTGGCCGAGGCGTTTGAGCATCAGCTCGCCCATCATCTGCTGGGCCGACGCGGACTGTGGGTGATGCCGGTACAGCGCCTCGATGATGGTCTCCTCGCGATGCCACTCGGCGGCCCGGCCGAAGGTGCCAAAGCCGAGCGCCAGCGCCGCCGCCGCGCCCAGCGCGCCGTACAGCGGCGCCCGGCTGGTGCGTCGGGCGAAGGCTGCCACGCCGTACACCGCCGCGAACAACAGGCCAAACGAGGGCAGGTAATTGCGGTGCTCGTGGGCAATCTCGAGCGGCACCACGGTGGATTCCAGCGCATGCCCGGCCAGGAACCACAGCACACCCAGGCTAAACGCCGGCGCGCGACGGCGCAGCAGCAGCGCCGCCCCCAGCGCCAGCGCCAGGCCGTCGAGCGCCACCAGCGTGGTCCATGGCTCGAGCAGCCAGGTCGAAAGCTCGATGTCGTCGTGATACAGGCCAAGGCGCGACGGCGTCGGCAGCAGCACCAGGCCCACGTAAACCCACAGCACCCGCGCCTCGGTCAGCAGCCGCTCGCCGAGCGTGAACGGCCGCCCCGCGTAGCCGTCCAGCAGCAGGCCCGGCTGCCAGGCGAACAGCAGCACGCCGGCCACCAGCGGCAGCGCCAGTGTCAGGGCAAAAAACCTATTCGCGGCGCGGCGCCCGGCGTCCGGCCGGTCGGCGCGCCGCCACAGGGTGAACTCGATTACCGCCAGATACAGCGGCAGCAGGACGGCGTTTTCCTTGCTCAGCAGGCCAAGCACGAAAAACACGCCACAGGCCAGCAGCCAGCCGGCCGTGACCCGGCGATTCCGCCCGCCGCGGGCAACGCGTGGCGCCGGCCCGGCCAGGACATCGACCCCGGGCGTAGCAGCATCCGTAGGAGCGGCTTCAGCCGCGAATTCCGGACCCCCGGCATGATCATTCGCGGCTGAAGCCGCTCCTACGGTGTCCGAAGTGGGTTCTGCCGGCCGCTGCCAGCGCTCGCGCGCCTGGAGCCAGCACAGCATGGCCGCCAGCGTGAAGGTGGCCGCCAGGCTGGTCATGCGCTGCACCACGTACAGCACCGAAGTCAGCTGCAGCGGGTGCAGCCCCCACAGCAGCGCCGCGAACAGCGCCACCGCGCCGCTGGCCGCGCCGGCGCCGGCCAGGCGTGCCAGGCGCCCGGCGAGCGCATACACCAGCAGCACGTTCAGCAGGTGGATGGCCAGATTGCTCAGCTTGAACGCCAGCGGGTAAAAACCCCCGGCGCGCCAGTGATCGAGCGCGAAGCTGAGCGCCGCCAGCGGCCGCCCCAGCGGCCCGCTGGTGTTGGAGGTCGCCGCCGCGTGCAGGCTGGCCGGCGTCAGTACCGTCACCGCCACCGTGGGGTTGTTGACGATGTTCGGGTAATCGTCGAACACGAACGGCCCGCGCAGGCCGGGCAGATAGGCCAGCGCCACCAGGGCCAGCACGGCCAGCAGGGCCAGCCACTGGATGAGCTTTGGCGAGCGGGCCGTCACACAAGCACCAGACACGTAGCCTCAGGGTCGTCGGCAAGCGCCTCGATGCGCGCCGCCTGTGCCCGCAGAAGCCTCTCGATCTGTGTCGTCGAACAATTGCCCCGCCTGATCCAGACCACCTTCGGCGGCGGGCCGCGCAGCTGGCTCAGTTCGAAAAAATCGGCGTCCTTGCTGACCAGCGTGAAGCCCTCCTCACGGGCGTACCGCCATACCGCATCGTCGGTCGCACTGCCCAGGCCCGCACCGTGCACATGCGCCGAACCCGGAAACAGACCGGCAAGAGCGTCGACCAGCCGCGGCGACAGGTTTTCGTCCAGCAGCAGCTTCACGCGCCCTGCACGAGTTGGCGTCGTTCCCGGTCAGCCGCGTACGCCAGGCAGGCGCGGATATCGTCCAGGGTGAGGTAATCGAAGTCGGCCACGATCTGCTCCGGCGTCATGCCGGCCGCCAGATAGTCCAGCACGTCGTACACGGTGATCCGCAGGCCGCGCACGCACGGTTTACCGCCGCGCTTGCCGGGTTCGATGGTGATGATGTCGTGGTAATTCATGGCGATTGCGGCGGCGTGTCGTGGGCGTTTTCGAGTATACGCACGGGCGGCGGCTGTTTTTGGCCCCGCGCAATCGCCGCTTCCAGCTCGCCGATCTGCCGATCCAGGCGCTGGTAGGCGTGCTCGTTGGCGGCGCGGATGGCGTCCAGCACGTAGTGGGCGCTGTCCCACTGGCCAAGCGCCATCAGGATATTGGCCTGCGCGAACAGCGGGTGCAGGTACGTGGGGTCCAGATCGTGCGCGCGCTGAAAGGCGTTCAGGGCGTCCTGGACGCGGCCCTGCTCGCGGTAGCCGACGCCCAGCAGGTACTCGATGTACGAGCGATCGAAGGTCGGCTGCCCCGAATCCCGGTACGCCTCCAGCCAGCCCACCACGTCCGCCAGCAGGTAGCGGCAGCCCTGCCCCAGGCATTCGCTGTAGCGATGCAGCGTGCTGCTGCCGAACGCACTCAGCGGCTCCTCGTGGATGCGGCGCAGGATCTCGGCTGCGAGCGCCGCGGGCGGCTCCAGCTTGTCCACCCGGTAGGCACCTACCAGATTCATCGGGTAGCCTACCTCCCATGGTGCCAGTTCAATGGCCGCTTCGAGCTGCTCGCGCGCCGCGGCGTAGTCGCCGCGCCACACCAGGTCCGCCGCCAGGTTGTTGCGAGCCTGCGCCGAGCGCGGATGGTGGCGCACCTCGTAGCGGCTCATGCCGAGTTCGTCGCCCCACTGGTCCGCGCGCAGCGCCGTGGTGCCGGCCAGTACGGCGCCCAGCGTCGCCAGCAGCGCCACCGTCGCCCGGCGCCGCCAGTGTTCGACCAACGGCAAAAGCACACCGGCGCCGGCCAGCAGCAGACCAAGACTCGGCAGGTAGTTGCGGTGCTCGTGGGCGATCTCGAGCGGCACCACGGTGGATTCGAGCACGTGCCCGGCCAGGAACCACAGCAGCCCCAGGCCGACCAGCGGCCGGCGGTCCAGATACCGCCAGCCGAGCAGCGCCAGCCCGCCGATGCCCAGCACCGCCGGCAGCGTGGTCCACGGCGCAAGCAGCCCGGTGGACAGCGCGATGTCGTCGTGGTGCAGGCCGAAGGCATCGATGCGCGGCAGAAACAGCAGGCCGATGTAAAACCACAACACCCGCGCCTGCGTCAGCACACGCTCGATCAACGTGAAAGGCCGGCCGGCGTAGCCGGGCGCGTAGTGCCAGGCGGCAAGGGCGAACACGATGCCCAGCGCCGCCACCGTCAGCGCGAGCCGCATCCCGGCCGGCACGCCCCGCCAGCGCCGCCAGTACGGCGCGTCCGGGTACAGCACCCGGTCCAGCACCAGCGCGTACAGCGGCAGCAGGACCGCGGTTTCCTTGGTATACGCGCCCAGCACGGCGAGCACGGCGGCGCCCGCCAGCCAAATGCCGGCACGCCAAAGCGCTGCCCCGGCGCGATCAGGCCCCACGGCGGCATCGACACCGGACGCCACACCGCCCGTACGAGCCCCCGTAGGAGCGGCTTCAGCCGCGAAAACCGCGCCAGCACCATCATTCGCGGCTAAAGCCGCTCCTACGGTGCGCGCGGTGCGCGGCGCGGGTTTTGCCGGCCCCTGCCAGCGCTCGCGCGCCTGCAACCAGCACAGCAACGCCGCCAGCGTGAAGGTGCCGGATAGGCTCGTCATCCGCTGCACCACGTACAGCACGCTGGAAATCTGGATCGGGTGCAGCGCCCACAGCGCAGCAAGCGCCAACGCCGCGCCGGCCGCCATCCGCGCCGGCAGCACGCCGCGCGTCGCCAACCGTCGCAGCACCATCATGAGCAGCGCCGCCACCAGCAGCGCGTTGATGCCGTGGATGGCGACGTTGGTCACCTTCCAGGCATAGGGACTCGCGTCGCCGTGCAGGTAATGGCTCAGCGCGAAGCTGAAATAGGCCACCGGCCGGCCGAGCGGCCCGGGTTCGAGCGACCGCGCCGCCGCGCCCAGCGACTGCCAGTCCAGCGTGGTGACGCGCAGGAAGGTGTTGTCGCGCAGGTTCGAGAAGTCGTCGAACAGCCACGGCCCGGACAGGCCCGGCCAATAAACCAGCGCCATCGCCAGGAGCACCCCGATCAGCGCGGATGCAAGATGCCGACGGCTCATGGCCGTAACGAAACGCAAATTCGCGGGCAAAAAAAGGGCGGCCGGAGCCGCCCTGGATGAGACCGAAAAATCAGTCGTCTCTAATTAACGACGTGGCAGGTACTTGGCCGTGCAGGTACTGCCGGCGCTGACGACCCATTCCAGATTGCCGGCTTTGCGGCGCGGACTATAAATGACGTTATCACCTGAGCACGAACCGAGCTCCGAGAGAGTCTGCAACGCGGCAGTGATTGTCGTTGCCGCACCAGCACCGGCCACGGTGATGGAGTCCACGTACTTACCTTCATAAGACGTAGCCAATGAAAGGCCAAGTGAAGCGTGCGTAGTAGAGGCCGAGGGTAGTGTCCCGTTTTCGCTGAACCAGACATCTACGGCGGTCCGGCCTACCGATGCCATCGACGCCGCCTCACTCACCTTCGACCGAATGGTGTAGTCCTGATACGCCGGCACCGCCAGCGCGGCCAGGATGCCGATGATGGCGACCACGATCATCAGTTCGATGAGCGTGAAGCCCTGTTGGATTTTCTGCATTGGGTATCTCCCGTAAGGTTGGATGAACATCGGTCCGCGTCGACGCCAGTGCCGTCTGCACCGTCGAAGCTGCACGCTATCGGCCCGGCGCGGGCGGCCTTGAGCCGGCTCGCGGTGGAGCAATTAGCAAGTGGTATGCCAGTTTTTCTGAATGGATTTCGACGCGGTCGGCCGGGGATCGCGGTGGCCCCGGCAGCAGGCGACGCGGCACCTTATATCCTGTTGAAAATAATAGCTACCCGGCACGCCATCCGATCATGCGCTGGAACTCCGACCCGCCTGCCGGTCTTGGCCGGGCATTGGACCGCAGTCCAATGTGCGCCCGCCTGGCGGGCGATCCGGGTGGGGCGCAAGAGTGTCAGGATGTGACGAAATTTGTCAGCCGCGGCGCCCGACCCCGCATGCCCTGGACGTAGGAGCGGCTTTAGCCGCGAACGGTCGTGCGGATGCCCTGGTCTTCGCGGCTGAAGCCGCTCCTACGGGCGCTCCTTGTATGTTTCGCGTGCCGTGGGAGGCCCGCCCTCGGGCCGAATGATTGATGTCGAGGATTCGCGGCGAGGGCGCCGCTCCCACGGATATCGGACCGCTGTAGGAGGCCCGCCCCGAGCCACAGGCGCCGGGGATCGGCGCCACCCTTGCCGGCGCGCTACCAGCGCGCCTTCGGACCGCGCGTGTCCAGATGCAGGAAGCCGCCGTGCCAGGCGGTGGGCGGGTAGGCCGACAGGCCGCCGCTGAAGCGCTGCCAGTCGACGTCGCCCTGCGCCGCCTCGATGATGCTCAGCAGCAGGCGGGCGTCCTCGACGTCCTGCCGACCGTCGCCGTTCAGGTCGTCCATGCGTCCATCGCCGTCCTGGTCGATGAATATGTCCGCCGCGTCGCCAAACTGATGGCGGCTGAAGCGCGTATCGCCCAGCTGGCGGTTGTAGTGCGGCGTACGGTAACCGCTCATCACGGTGAGGCCGCCACTGGCGATGCCGGCGCGGGCGAAACGCTCGAGCGCCGCCTCGAGCGCCAACGGCAGGCGCTCGCGCAGCGCCACGTAGCGCCGCCCGCTGGCGTCCTGCTTGCATACGAACTGGCCGAGCGTCAGGTGCGGCGTCAGCGGCAGCTCGGCGGTGCGCGAATCGACTTCGATGAAGCCCTCGGGCGGCCGGTACAGCACGTCGCCGTGGGGATGGGTCGGGTAGTTGCCGATCAGGTAGCCATTGAGCACGCCGCGGCGCACAGCCTGGCGCGGGATGGTGACCAGGGCCGTGAAGCGCACGCTCGCGCCGTCGCTGCGGCGGATTTCGAGCGTGTAGGCGCCCGGCTTGCGCGGCGCGGTCCAGCGCCACGCGCGCGCACCGAGGCGCCGTACCGTCCCGGCACCGGCATCGAGGCTAAAGACCGCCACGCGGTCGTCGTCGACGCTCAGGTCGACCGTCTGCCCGGCCGCGGCCAGCAGCGGATTGACCGGCAGGCGGGAGCGCTCGCGATTCCAGAGCACGGTAAAGCCCGCATCCGAAGAACCCGCCGGCAAGACCGGCGCCGCGCGGCCGCAGGCGACCGCCGCCCACAGCGCCGCCAGGGCGCCCGCCAACACGCGCCGCCGCGTCATGGCCGGTAGTCCCCTGCCAGCACCGCCGCCAGGGGCTCATCGCGGTCGTAAATATCGCGTCGAAACTGCACCGTGCCGTCGGCATCCACCCAGGCGGTCCAGTACAGCAGGTACACCGGCACCGGCTCGGGCAGGTGCACGGTGCGCGTGTCCTGACCTGCGAGCGCTTCGCGCAGCGCCTGCGCGGTCCAGCGCGGATGGTCCGCCAGAATCCATTCGGCCAGCGCGGGCGCGTCCTGCAGCCGCACGCAGCCGGAGCTGAACCCGCGTTCGGCCTGGGCGAACAGCGCCCTGGCCGGCGTGTCGTGCAGGTACACATTGTGGGCATTGGGAAACATGAACTTGACCCGCCCGAGCGCGTTCCACGGCCCCGGATCCTGACGCAGGCGATACGGCAGGGCGCTGCCCAGGCCGTTCCAGTCCACGCTGGCCGGGTCGATCCGGGTCGGCTGCTCGCCCCAGCCCTGCAGCACGCGGATGTGCTCGCGCTCCAGATAGCCTGGGTCGCGCCGGATCAGCGGCAGCTTGTCTTCGACAGCCAGGCTGGGAGGCACTTCCCAGTACGGGTTGAGCACCAGGTAACGGATGCGGTCCGCGAATTCCGGCGTGGGGCGAAACGGCTGGCCGACCACCACACGCATGTGCAGGGTCACCCGCGCGCCGTCGATCGCATCCAGGGTGAAGGCGGCGGTATTCACGCGCACCTGACGCTTGCCGGGCGCCTCGCCCAGCCAGCGGCGCCGTTCCAGGTTGGCCACCAGCTGCGCCACGCGGCGGCTGGCCGGCGTATCCAGGGCGCGGCGGGTCCGCATACCCACCACGCCATCGGCATCCAGCCCGTGGCGCTTTTGAAACGCCTGCACGGCCAGCGCCAGCGGCGGGTCGAACTGCGCGTCCGGGCGCTCGGGCGGTGCCCGGTCCATGCCCTCACGCGCCAGACGCGCGCGCAGCACGTGAATCGCGGGATCGCGATCGCCGGGGCGCAGGGTTGGGCCGTCAGGCAGCCTCGGCCAGCCGCCGGCCGCGGTAATGCCGCGATAGCGGCCGAGTGCCTCCTGCAGGCGTGGGTAGCCGGCCAGGGACGAGGTAAGCCCGGACAGAAAATCCGCCGCCGTCGCAGCCTGCTGCAACCGACCGGGCAGATCCGCGTCCAGCAGCAGGGGCTGGCGGCGCGCCACAAGGCTGCCGACTTCCACGGCGCCACTGCGCACGTGCGAGCCCAGCAGCAGCAGGCCGTCGCTGAGCAACAGGTCGCGCTGCGCCTGGGCAGCCGGGTCGGCGCCCAGGCGCTCGATGGCCGGCAGGTGGTAATCGGCGGGCCGCAGGCCGTGCGCCTGCGCACCCGCGAGGGCCTGCTGCGCGGCGGCAGCGCGCTCGGCGGGCCACAGTGGCTGGTAAGCGCGGGCCGCGTAAAGCGCACCGGTCAATTCCGGCACGTGCAGCGCCGTGTCCGGCGCGGCCAAGGCGGCGCGAATGGCCTCGGCCTGCGGCTGCCCCGCGGCCGCGGGGCACAGCAACGCTCCGAGCAGCCACAGCAGGCCGACGCCCGCCGGCCGTCCGGCCCGCGCACGCACGCCGCCCGCCCCGGCGCCGGGCAGCGCGCGAATCAGTGGTGGTGGCCGCCCGGACCGTGCACGTGGCCGTGGGCGAGTTCCTCGGCCGTGGCGGCACGCACGTCCAGCACTTCGACCGCGAAGTGCAGGGTCTGGCCGGCCAGGGGGTGGTTGGCGTCGATCGTGACGCCGTCCTCGTCCACCTCGGTCACGCGCACGGCCATGCGCCCGCCATGCTCGTCGGAGGCGTGAAACTGCATCCCCGGCTCGATTTCTATATCCGCCGGAAAGCGGTCGCGGGGCACCTGCTGGATACGCGAGGCGCTGTGTTCGCCGTAGGCGTCCGCCGGGGCGACGGTAACCTCCAGCTTGTCGCCCACGGCGTGGCCGGCGAGCTGCTTTTCGAGGCCGGGAATCATCGAGCGGCGGCCGTGCACATAGGCAAACGGCTCGGCCGCCGGGGCGCTGTCGAGCACCTCGCCGGCGTCGTCGCGCAAGGTATAGGCAAGCAGCACGACACAATCATCGGCAATTTTCATGGCCTGGCTCCGGTTGCGGGATTTGGGAAAAGTCTAGCAGCCGCGGCAGCGGCGGCCGTTCAGGTCGACGCGAAGCGCGCCTGCGCAAACGCCACCCGCTCGGCCACGCTGGCGCCGTCGCGGCCGTGCGCGTCCACGGTGGCCAGGCGCGGCAGCAGGCCGGTCTGGTTGGCAATCTGGATGTTCAGGCCGGGGCGGGCGTTCATTTCCAGCATCATCGGCCCGAAGTCGCGGTCGAGCACGAAGTCCACGCCCAGATAGCCCAGGCCGCTGATGTCGTAGCAGCGGGCGGCCAGCTCCAGCAGCGTGTCCCACTGCGGCACCTGCACGCCGGTGATCGGGTTGCCGGTGTCGGTGTGTTCGTCGATCACCTCGTTGCGCCACACGCCGCGGCCGGTCAAGCCGGTGGCGATGTCGATGCCGGCGCCGATGGCCCCCTGGTGCAGATTGGCCTTGCCGTCGGACAGCGCGGTCGGCAGGCGCACCATGGCCAGCACCGGATAGCCCTTGTAAACGACCGTGCGCAGGTCGGGCACGCCCTGGTAGGAAATCGGCTCGAACACCGGGTCGACCTTGACGCGGTATTCGATCATCGCCGCGTCCGGCTGCCCGCCCAGGCTGTACAGGCCCGACAGGGTGTTCGAGACGTGGTGTTCGAGTTCGTCCTCGCTCAGCTGCGCGCCGCTGGCCTTGCGGTAGCGGCCCTTGCGACGCCCGACGATCACCAGCACGCCGTTGCCGCCGCTGCCGTTGACCGGCTTGACGACGAAATCCTCGCGGCCCTCCAGCATCTTGGGCAGCTCCTGGACCTGATGCTGGATGGCGATCAGGCCGTACAGCTGCGGCACCTGGATGCCGGCCGCCTGCGCCAGGGTCTTGGTGCGCACTTTGTCGTCCACCAGCGGGTACAGGCGGCGCGGATTCACCCGGGCAATGAAGTCGCCGTTGCGCTGGTTCATGCCGAGCACGCCGGCGCGGCGCAGCGCCCGGGCGCGCTGCCAGGGCAGGACGATCACTGCGCCAGTGCCTTGAAGCGCCGCAGCTCGGTGAGGCGATACCCGGTGTAGCGGCCCATGGCCAGCGTGATGGCCAGCACGATCAGCAGCAGTTCCGGAAACATCAGCACCAGGTGCTGCACCTGCCGGTCGGTCATCACCAGGTACGCCAGCGAGGCCGCCAGCAGGCTGCCGGCAGCCTGTTGCAGGGCCTCGCGCGGGCCGGCCTCTTCCCAGCCGATCGACATGCGCTCGATGGTCATGGTCAGGATCACCATCGGGAACAGCGCCACCGACAGCCCGGCACCGATGCCCAGCTGATAGGTCAGTACGCTCAGCATGGCCATCATCAGCACCACCACGGTCAGCACCGAAGCCAGGCGCGGCACCAGCAGCAGCTTCAGCCGTTCCATGTAGAAGCGCGCGCCCAGACCCAGCGCGACGATGCCGGTGAACAGCAAAATGCCGTTCAGCAGGCGCGTTTCGCGAAACGCCAGCGCGATCAGGATCGGCGCGAAGGTGCCAAACGCCTTGATGCCGACCACGTTGCGCAGCAGCACGATGATCAGCGCCCCCAGCGGCATGGTCAGCACCACCCGGTACACCATCTGCATCTGCACCGGCAGGCTCAGCAGCGAGAACTGCAACGCCAGGGAGCCGCGCTCGGCGGCGCGCTGGCGGGCCGCGGCCAGGGCCTCGTAGGTGTTCTCCGCAGCCGAGAATTCGAGGCGCAGGTGGCGCACGCCGTCGCTGTCGCGCAGCGGCGGCTTGCCGCGCGACCAGACCAGGAAATCGTCCGGTTGACCCTGCGCCCCGGTCAGCGGGTCGAGGGAAATCCAGCGCTCGCCGTTGTGGACTTCAAGGCGCGTCAGCAGCGGCAGGTGCCGGCCCTCGCTGTGGAGCTGAAATCCATACACCGGCCGCGCCGCGATGTTGACGGTGGCCAGAATGCCGGCGGCGACTTCGGCGCGCCGCTCCGGCGAGCCGTCACCGGCCAGCAGCAGGTTGATGTCGCTGTTGTCGCGGGCACGCAGCCGCTGCAGGGTTTCGACCGCGAAGGTGGCGATGTCCGCCGAATGGGCGCGGATCTGCCCGACCAGACTGGCCACCACCGCCGCCTGTGCGTCGCTGAACTGCGGCGGCTCGACCGGCGGTGGGCGGGCGCCGGCCGATGCGGCGGTGTCGCGCGCCGGGTAGACCACTGCCTGGTAGTACAGCTCCTGCTCGCCGCGGGCGCGGCGGATGGCCCACAGCGCCTCGCGGTCCCCATCCTGAACGGCCGTCGACAGGCCATAACCGCTCGACACGAAAGTCTCGTCCAGCAGCGCAAAGCCGGCCGGGCGCAGAGGCACCGCAAAGCGCACCTTGACCGGCTTGCCGGACTGCGCCGTGAAGCGGATGCGCGCCTCCACGGTCCAGGCCCCGATGGCGTTGTCGGCCCTGATCGGCACGCCAAGATCGAGCCACTTGTACAGAAAAAGACTGCCGCCGGCGGTCACCAGCAGCAGGCACAGGATCAGCAGATGACGGTTGCGCAGGACACTACTCCCCGGTGGCGCCGGCGGCGCAGGCCGGCTCGCGAACGAACGTGCGCGCCGGATCGACCACTGCCAGGCGGGCCAAGGCCTTGCGCCCCAGCAGCAGCGGGTAGATGAACCGCCCGCGATCGGTCAGGTTGACCTCGACCGTGCGCAGTTCGTCACCCAGGCACAGCGGCAGGCGGATCACCGGCCGGCGGTCGTAGGGGCCGCTGTGGCGCTTGATGCGCACGTAACGCACCACCGGCTGCTCCATGAGCGGCGCCTGCTGCAGTCCGGATCGGCTGACCCGAAAGCGCACCCAGCGCTCGCCGTCACGCTCGAACGGCTCGATGTCGGTGGCGTCCAGCGAGGAACTGCGCGCGCCGGTGTCGAGCTTGGCCTTCAGCTTCACCGGCTCGCCATCGAGGTGCAATTCCGCAAACTCGACCCAGCCGTACACGCCGCGGGCGCAGGCCGGCGCCGCGAAGCCAACCAGCAGGCACAGCAAGAGGGCAGGCGCGGCGTAGCGGTGGCGCATGGATCGTCAGGCGGGGTGGAGATGTGGAGCGCGGCCGGCTGGCCGAGGCGGCCGGCATTCTATAACAGCGCCTTGCGGGCGCCGGTTCAGCGAAACGGATTGCCCGCCTGCAGCGCCAGCAGCCGCTGATGCAGGCCGGGGTGCTCGGACAGTACCCGGTATTCGAGCAGCTTGAGCACGGTGCGCAGCGAGCGCCATTCGTCCAGCAGCGGCTGCGGGCCGGTCAGCAGCTGTCGGGCCTCGTGCAGGGCAGTGCGCAGGTATTCCGGCGCCGGGCGGGTGTCCACCTCGTGCTCCAGCGCCGTCACGATGCGCTCGAACTCCGCCTCGTCCAGCCACACCCCGAAACAGGCGTCGCAGTAGTCGACCGTTACCCCGGTATGCCCGTATTCGAGCGCGTGCAGGGTGCCGTCGCCGGTCGGGCAGCGGCCGCTGCGCGGGGCATGGCGGAACTGTTCGGCATCAGACCACAGATCGACCTCCAGAAAGGCCAGGTCCGGATCGACCGCCTCGCGCGCCGCGCGCAGGGCGGGCGCCTCGAACCACAGGCCGCGGCAGCGCGGGCAGCGCGCCACCGGCACCTGCTGCAGTTCGGTGGCGGTCAGCGCAACAGCGCAGCGCGGGCATTGGGCGGTCATGGCACGGGGTCTCCTCAAAAAGCTATTCGGGCAGCACCGGATAGCCGCGGCCGGCGTAATCGAAACCGTCCAGCTCGAAGTGACGGCGCTCATAGGGCGCGTGGCGGTTCAGGTAATAGGCGCGGATCTCGGCGATGCGCCCACCGCGCAGACGGTACCACTCGGCGCCGCGCATCAGCTCCGGCATACCGCCCGGCGGGGTCCAGCGCAGGGTCCATTCGATGACCGCCTCCTCACCCTGCGCGATGCCGTGATCCACCGTCCAGTGGCCTCCGATGCGCGGCTGCATGCGGGCCCAGTGCTCGGCCAGGGCTGCCGCGCCGCGCACCGGCGGGTGGTGGCTGAAGTAGTGCACGACATCCTCGCAGAACGTGGCCCGCATCGCCGCGCGGTCGGCGGCGTTGCAGCCGGCGTAGTAGCGGCGGACCAGGTCAAGCGGCGACTCGGCGCTCATCTGCCCCGCGGTCCGGCAACCAGCCAGATCAGCAGGCCCACCACCGGCAACAACAGGATCAGCACGACCCAGCCCACTTTGGCGCCGGTGCCCGCTTTGCTCTGAACCACGTTGATGACGGCCCACACGTCGGCAATCAGGATGAGCAGGCCAAGCAGTCCACCGACTTCGATACCCATGATGCAGTCTCCTTTTTTTGGGAACGGCGCAACGGATGTCCGTAGGTTAACCTTCGCGCGCAGCCACGGGGCTGCGCCGCAGGAGGAGCGCGCCCGTTGGAGCCCCGCAACAATCAGCATGACGCTTCCCGCGAGGCCCGTGACCGGGCCGCACTCAGAACGCTGCTGGGCCTGCCCGCGGCCCTGCTATTGCTGACGCTGACCTACGCAACCACCCGTTACGTGGTGTTTGGACCGTGGAACGCCGGACACATTCCGCTGTATGTGCTCAACAAGGCAATTTCCTGGAGCGCGTTGTGGCTGGTGGCGCTCGCGCTCGCGCTCGGACCCCTGGCCCGCCTTGCGCCGGGGCGGTTTGCGCGCCACCTGTGGCGACGGCGCTACTTCGGGATCATGGGTTTCCTGCTGGCGTCGCTGCACGTGGTGATGTCGCTGCCCATCCTGAATTACGCCTACTACCGGCAGTTCTTCCGGCAGGCCTTCGAGATGACGGCGCTGGCGGAATTCTCGATGGCGATGGGCGCCCTGGCCTGGTTCCTGCTGCTGGCGCCCCTGGCCGGCTCACTGCCCGGCGCGCGTGAGCAGATGTCGGCCCGTTACTGGCAGTTCCTGCAGAAGATCGGCGTGTGGGGACTGCTGCTGGGCGGCCTGCACGTCAGCTATGGCGTACCCGCTTGGCTCACGCCGGCAGCCTGGTACGGCGGCTTGCCGCCGATCACCCTGTGGTCGGCCGGCGCCGTGGCGATCGCGCTGGCGCTGCGGCTACTGGCGCCGCGCCGTTCCGGAGACCCGCAATGAATCCCACCGCAAGCCTGGCACCGATTGCCGCCGCGCTGCTCGCAACCGGCGTGCATGCCTCCGAAACAGACCCACGCGGCGCACCCGTGTGGCAGGTGGCGATCGCGCACGACTTTCGTTTGCCCCAGGACGACCCGCCGGTGCACCTGTACCCGCCTGCCACGCTGCGTGTTGATGGCCTGGGCTGGTTGCGGACATTCCGGGACGACGGCGGGTCCGTAACCTGGGACCTGCCGGTCGGACACGCCGGCAACGACGGACTGATCGCGTGGGGTCGCTGGGGGCATGGTCGCACCGGCGGCGATGGCCGTCACGGCGGCGTCGACATCAGCGGCGGCGAGGGCGTGCGCAACGCCATCTATTACGTCGCTGGCGCGCCGCTGACCGAGGCCCCGGCCGGCGCGGCCCGCTATTCCGTGCTCGGCGGGCAGGTGTCGCCGACGGCCGGCGAAGGCGGCATGGCGGCGACCACCTTCCTCGAAAACGGCGTTCTGCAGGCGGACTTCGCCGCCGCTCGGGCCACGTTGAAGCTGGCCATCACGGTGCCCAGTGGTCGTTACGAACTGACGGCGCAGGACCTGCACATCGTCGAGGGCCGTTTCGTGACCGCGCCGGACAGTCGCCTGACCGTCACCGGGGTCCTGTGCTTCGCCGGCTGCACGGCGTACCTGGAAGGCTTTCTGGCCGGGCCGGCCGGCGAGCGGGCGGGCCTTGCGTATCACATCGACATCGAGGCGTTGACCGAGGACGTCAACGGTGTGGTCGCCTGGCGTCGTGACTGAGGCGCTGCCGCGTTCGACCGTCACGGGCCTGCATTGGCCGGCGCTGCCGGACAGCGTCGGCGCCAGCCTGCTGGCCGTGCATTACCAGCTGGCGCAAAGCGAATGGTGGCCGGCCCGGCAGCTGGCGGCGGCAAGCACCGAGCAACGTGCCGCGCTGCTGCGCCACGCCCGCGACACCGTCCCCGCCTACGCGCAGCGCCTGGCCGGCCTGCCGCTGGACGATCCGGGCGCGCTGCTGGCCGCGTGGCACGAGCTGCCGCTGCTGCGCCGGGCCGACGTACAAACGCTAGGGGATGAGCTGCACAGCCGGGCCGTGCCGGCCGACCACGGGCGGGTGATCGAGTACCACACGTCCGGCTCCACCGGCCGGCCGCTGCGCGGGGTCGAGACCGAACTCAGCCATTTCTTCTTCGGGGCGCTCAACCTGCGCGAGCACCTGTGGCAGCGGCGCGACTTCGCCGGCACCTTCGCGGCCATTCGTACCAAAGTGACGGATGCGCAGCTGCCCGGCTGGGGCCGCGCCATCGAGGCGGTGTTCAAGACCGGCCCGGCGGTGACGCTGCCCATCCACACGCCGGTCGAGCGCCAACTCGCGTGGCTGCTGGAGCGCGATCCCGACTACCTGCTGACGCACCCGTCCAACCTGCGCGGCCTGCTGCTGGAAGCGCGCGCCCGCGGCGTGCGTCCGCAGCGCCTGCGCGGGCTCGGCAGCTTCGGCGAGGCACTGCCCGCCGACCTGCGCGCGCTGTGCCGGCAGGTGTGGAACCTGCCGCTGGCCGACATCTACAGCTGCGAGGAAGCCGGCACCATCGCCCTGCAATGCCCGCAGATGCCCGAGCACTACCACGTGCAGGCCGAAAATCTGCTGGTCGAGGTGGTGGACGCCGCCGGCCGGCCGTGCCCGCCAGGCGCCACCGGCGAGGTGGTGCTCACGACGCTGCACAACTTCGCCATGCCGCTGATCCGCTATGCGATCGGCGATTTCGCCGAGGTCGGCCCGCCGTGCCCGTGCGGTCGGGGCCTGCCGGTGCTGCGGCGCATCCACGGCCGCGTCCGCAATCTGCTGCGCCTGCCGGACGGCAGCCAACACTGGCCGTCGTTTCCGGCCGAGGACTGGCTGGCCGTCGCGCCGGTGCGGCAGTTTCGTCTGCGCCAGACGGCCGCCGAGCGGATCGAGGTGGACTTGGTCACCGCCCGGCCGCTGGAGCCGGCCGAAGAAAACGCCTTGCGACAGATGCTGCAAGGCCGGCTGGGTCATCCGTTCCAGATCGTGCTGCGGACGGTTGCCGACATTCCGCGTTCGCCGGGCGGCAAGTTCGAAGACTTCGTGTGCGAGATCGGCGGCCCGCAAGGCGCGTAGCTACCTCAGCGCCCGGGCCGATTTGCCCGGCAGGCAGCCGGCTTGCGGCGGCCGTCCGCGGTCAATCCGACAGGCGCTCCAGCAAGGCCTGCTGCGCCGAGACCGGCGCCGTCGTGTCCACCTCGATGCGCCGGTAGCTGCCGTCGGTTTGCAGCTCCCAGGCCTGCGCGGTGTCGGCCAGGTAAAGGTCCAGCTCGTCGATGACGCGCTGGCGCAGGGCGGCGTCACAGATCGGAAAGGCCACCTCGACGCGGCGGAAGAAATTGCGCTCCGCCCAGTCGGCGCTGCCGCAGTAGACCTCCGGCGCGCCGTCGTTGTGGAAATAGAACACCCGGGTGTGTTCCAGGAAGCGGCCGATGATGGAGCGCACGCGGATGCGCTCTGACACGCCCGGCACGCCGGGGCGCACGGCGCACATGCCGCGCACCAGCAGCTCGATGTCCACGCCGGCCCGGGCGGCAGCGTAAAGCGCCTGGATGATGCGCGGCTCGACCAGGGCATTGAGCTTGATCACCAGCCGCGCCGGGCGGCCGGCGGCGGCGTGCTGCGCCTCGCGCTCGATCTTGGCCAGCATGGCCTCGTGCAGCGTAAAGGGTGATTCGAGCAGTCGGTCCAGCGCACCCACCGAGCCCAGGCTGGTCAGCTGCAGGAACACGCGCACGATGTCGCCGGTGATGGCCTTGTCGCAGGTAAACAGGCCGTAGTCGGTATACAGACGGCTGGTGCGCAAGTGGTAGTTGCCGGTGCCAAGGTGCGCGTAGTGGCGCAGGCCGCGGCCCTCGCGACGCACCACCAGGCTCATCTTGGCGTGCGTCTTGTAGCCGACCACGCCGTACACCACGTGCGCGCCGGCTTCCTGCAGGCGGTTGGCGAGCGCGATGTTCGCCTCCTCGTCAAAGCGTGCGCGCAGCTCGACCACCACCGTCACTTCCTTGCCGGCGCGCGCCGCCGCCACCAGCGCATCGACGATGACCGACGCCTCGCCGGTGCGGTACAGGGTCTGCTTGATGGCCAGCACGTCCGGGTCGTTGGCCGCCTGCTGCACGAACTCCACCACCGGCAGGAACGACTCGAACGGGTGATGCAGCAGCACGTCGCCCTTGGCGATGGCGGCAAAGATGTTGCCCCCGCGGCCCAGCGGCACCGGCAGGCCGGGCGTGAACGACGCAAAGCGCAGGTCCGGGCGGTCCGGGAGGTCGCACACCGCCAGCAGGCGGTTCAGGTTCACCGGGCCGTTGACGCGGAACAGGTCGATCGGCTCAAGACCCACCTGCGCCAGCAGGTAGTCGGTCATGGCCTGCGGGCAGGTGTCGGCCACTTCCAGGCGCACCGCGTCGCCGTAGCGGCGGGATTGCAGCTCGCCCTCCACCGCGCGCAGCAGGTCGTCGACCTCTTCCTCGTCCACGAACAGGTCGCTGTTGCGCGTGACGCGAAACTGGTAGCAGCCCTTCACCTGCATGCCCGGGAACAGCGCGCCGACGTGGGCGTGGATCACCGACGACAGGAACACGAACTGGTGCTGGCCCGGTTCGGTGTGCGGCAGCGGGATGATGCGCGGCAGCGAGCGGGGCGCCTGCACCACGGCATTGCCGCTGCGCCGGCCGAAGGCGTCCGTACCGGACAGCGCAACGATGAAGTTCAGGCTCTTGTTGAGCACCTTGGGGAACGGATGGGCCGGGTCCAGCCCGAGCGGGCTCAGCATCGGCGCCAGTTCGTGTTCGAAGAACTCCTGCACCCAAGTCGCCTGCGTCGGCGTCCACTCGGCGCGGGCGACGAAGCGGATGCCCTGCTGCGCCAGCGCCGGCAACAGCGTGTCGTTCAGGATGCGGTACTGGATGTCGACCTGCTCGTGCACGCGGGCGCCGATGGCCGCCAGCAGCTCGGTCGGGCCGAGCTGATCCGGCCCGGCCTGCGCGGAGCCCAGCGCCTGCAATTCCTGCAGGCGGGCCACGCGAATCTCGAAAAACTCGTCCAGGTTGGTGCTGAAGATGCACAGAAAGCGCAGCCGCTCCAGCAACGGCAGGCGGGCATCCAGGGCCTGCGCCAACACGCGCCCGTTGAACTCGATCAGGCTCAACTCGCGGTTGATGTACAGGTCCGGACGCTTGAGGTCGATGTCGTCGCTCATGGCCGGTGGGCGGTCAGTTGGCAAATTCATGGACGGTACTGCACTCCGGTTACGGGACGGTTTCGCAAGGTTTGGCCAAAGTCTATGCGGGCCGCAGTCGATCGCGCTGCTGGCCGGCGATGCCGGACGCCGTTACCCTGCCGCCTGCCGCCTGCCCCGGAGTCACATCTCGCATGTCCACTGCCCCCCTTGCGTCGCACACCCCTGGCGGTCACCGCAGCCCACTGCCGCTGCTGGCGCTGGGGGCGCTGGGCGTGGTGTTCGGCGACATCGGCACCAGCCCGCTGTACGCCCTCAAGGAATGTTTCAGCGGTGCGCACGGTGCGCCGCTGACGCCGGCCAACCTGATGGGCGTGCTGTCGCTGCTGTTCTGGGCACTGGCGCTGGTGGTGTCGGTCAAGTACGTGGCCTTCGTGATGCGGGCCGACAACGGCGGCGAGGGCGGCATCCTGGCGCTGCTGGCGCTGGTGCAGCGCCTGACGGCCGATCGCCCGCGGTTCAGTTACGCGCTGGCGATTCTTGGCGTGTTCGGCGCCACGCTGTTCTATGGCGACGCCATCATCACGCCGGCCATCTCGGTGCTGTCGGCGGTAGAGGGTGTGGGCGTGCTGGCGCCGGCGCTGTCGCACTACGTGGTTCCGGTGACGGTGGGTGTACTGACCGGGCTGTTCCTGATTCAGCGCTACGGCACGGCGCGCGTTGGCATCCTGTTCGGGCCGCTGACGTTGCTGTGGTTCCTGACGCTCGGCACGCTGGGCGCGATCGGCGTGGCCGGCAATCCGGCCGTGCTGGCAGCCCTCAATCCGCTGTACGGCATTGGCTTTTTATACCAGCAGCCCGGGCTGGCCTTCGTGGTGCTGGGCGCGGTGGTGCTGGCGGTAACCGGCACGGAGGCGCTGTACGCCGACATGGGCCACTTCGGCGCCGGGCCGATTCGCCTCGGCTGGTTCGCGGTGGTGTGGCCGGCGCTGACGCTGAACTACTACGGCCAGGGCGCGCTGCTGCTGGCCGACCCGACGGCGGTGCAAAACCCGTTCTACCTGTTGGCCCCGGACGGACTGCGGCCGGCGTTGGTGGTGCTGGCCACGGCGGCTACCATCATCGCCTCGCAGGCGGTTATCTCGGGCGCGTTCTCGCTGACCCAGCAGGCGATCCGCCTGGGCTACCTGCCGCGCCTTCGCATCCGCCACACCTCGGCCAGCGAGCGCGGCCAGATCTACATCCCGGTCATCAACTGGATGCTGCTGGCCGGCGTGCTGCTGCTGGTGCTCGGATTCCGGTCCTCGTCGGGGCTGGCGGCGGCCTACGGCATCGCCGTGACCGGCGCCATGCTGGTCGACAGCCTGCTGATCGCCGTGGTCATGGTGCTCGGCTGGCGTCGGCCGGTGCCGGCAGTCGGGGCGCTGCTGGCCGGATTCCTGATCATCGACCTGGGCTTTCTGGGCGCCAATGCGGCCAAGGTTGTTTCCGGCGGCTGGCTGCCGCTGAGCATCGCGCTGCTGCTGTTCGTGGCGCTGACCACCTGGCGGCGCGGCCGGCAAATACTGGCGGCCAGGCTGCGGGCTGAAACGCTCGGCATGGACGAGTTCCTGCGCACGCTGCAGCCGGATGTTGCACGCGTGGCCGGCACGGCCGTTTTCCTGACCGGCAACCCGGCCTGCGTGCCCAGCTCCCTGCTGCAGAACCTGATCCATAACAAAGTTCTGCACGAGCGGGTGGTGCTGGTGCACATGCGCACGGCCGTTGTGCCGTGGGTACACGCGGCCGAGCGCGTGCAGGTGCAGGATCTGGGGCGCGGCTTCTGGGAAGTGCGCGTGAATTACGGCTTCATGCAGCGGCCGGACATTCCGCGCGCACTTGCGCTGTGCGCATCGCAGGGGCTGCCGTTCGATCTGGACGACACCACGTTCTTCCTCGGTCGCGAAACCATCATCCCGACCCGGCTGCCGGGCATGGCGCTGTGGCGGGAATATCTGTTCGCCTGGATGATGCGCAACGCCGGCCCGGCGGCGGAATTCTTTCGTCTGCCGTCGTCGCGTGTGGTGGAACTTGGCAGTCAGATCGATATCTAGCGTATGGGCGTTGTAGATTCACCAACGACCACCCCCGCACGAGGTAAATCCCGATGAGCGATCAACTGCCCGAAACCGAAGCCCAATGGCGTGAGCGCCTGAGCCCGGAGCAGTACCGCGTGTGCCGCCAGAAAGGCACCGAACCGGCCTTCACCGGCGCCTACTGGGACGAGAAAACGCCCGGCGTGTACCGCTGCGCCGGCTGCGGCGAGGTGCTGTTCGACTCCGCCACCAAGTACGACTCCGGCAGCGGCTGGCCAAGCTTCTGGCAGCCGGCCGATCCGGCCGCCGTGGCCACCGAAACCGACACCAGCCACGGCATGCGCCGGGTCGAAGTGCACTGCGCGCGCTGCGGCTCGCACCTGGGCCACGTGTTTCCGGACGGGCCGCGCCCGACCGGCGAGCGCTACTGCATCAACTCGCTGTCACTGACCCTGGAACCGCACCGCGAGTAGGCCCCGGTGGCGGAGGTCTACGTCAGCACCGACATCGAGACCGACGGCTTCCTGCCCGGCGAGAACTCCATGCTCAGCCTGGGCTCGGCGGCTTTCCTGGCCGACGGGCGCCAGGTCGGTACCTGGAGCGCCAACTTCGAGACCCTGCCCGGCGCGCACGCCAATCCGCGCACGGCGCAGTTCTGGGCCGCGCAGCCTGCCGCCTGGGCCGCCTGCCGGCACAACCCGCGCCCGCCGCAGCAGGCCATGCCCGAATACGCCGCCTGGCTGCGTGCGCTGCCGGGCCGGCCGGTGTTCGTCGGCTATCCGGCGAGCTTCGATTTTGGTTTTGTCGGCTGGTATTTGGCGCGCTTCGCCGGCGACAACCCATTCGGCTTCTCGGCGCTCGACATCAAGAGCTTCGCCATGGCGGTGCTCGGCTGCGAATTTCGCCAGACCACCAAACGCCACATGCCGCGCGAGTGGTTCGATCCGGACCTGCCGCACACGCACGTGGCGCTGGACGACGCGCTCGAACAGGGAGCCCTGTTTCTGAATCTGCTGCGGGAAAGTCGCCGGCGGGGCTGACCGGAAATGGAGCACCACGCCCCGCGATGCGAGCGACCCGGAAAGCCCGATCAGGTGAGCGGCGCGCTCAGCGCGGCGTAGCGGGTGAACAGGAAGGCCACAGCACGCCCACCTGCTCGCCGTGGGTGATGGAGTCGGTGGACACGAGGGCGCAGCGGATGCGCTCGCGGGCGGCGGCGTCCGCGCGCTCCAGCGCGACGAAAAGGTATTCGGCCGCCGGTGCTTCCGCGCCGCCGAAGCGGGCGTCCCGGAACTCGCGTTTGTGCGGGCTGCGAAACCTTCCTTGGAGCCGGCCAGGTACTGCGCGGCCTTCAGGTACCAACCGCTGACGTAATCCAAAACGCCGGCGCCCTTGATGTACCGGGTGACCAAGGCGAGCTCCGCTTTCTGTTCTGCGCTTTGTTCCTTTTTCCCCACGAACGGCGATTGCGTGCATAAGAGGCTGCCGTGGCGCCCCTTGTGCGGTGCGCGCGGCGTATCGTCCCCATGAGCTCGACCAGCGGATTGTGCCGGGCTTTTCCGGCGTGGCGCTGCACGCGGCCAAGCGTGCCCGTCGCGCCGCTCAGGCCAGCTCGGTATCCCAATAGGCGTGCTCGGCCTCGGCGCTGGGCAGGTAGTCGTCGGGCAGGGGGAACGTGTCCAGATCGCCGGCGATGGCGGCTTCCAGAAAACTGTTGACCCAGCGGAACACGTTCTGCCGGCTTACTGCGCGTCGCAGCAGCTGCATCCGCCTGCGCCGTTCGGCACTCGCCATGGAACAGGCCTGGTGGATGGCATCGGCCGTGCCTTCCAGGTCATACGGATTCACCAGCAGCGCCTCGTGCTGCAACTGCGCCACGGCGCCGGCGAACTCGGACAGGATCAGCACGCCGTCGCTGTCCACGGAGCAGGCGCAAAACTCCTTCGCCACCAGGTTCATGCCGTCCTTGAGCGGGGTCACCAGGGCGATGTGCGCGGCCCGGTAGTAGGCCACCAGATCGAGGCGGTCGAGCGCCCGGTAAACATAGTGAATCGGCACCCAGCCACCGGGGCGGGTGAACTCGCCGTTGATCTCGCCGACCAGTTGCTCGATGTGCGTCTTCAGATCGCGGTACTGCGGGATGTCGTCGCGGCTGGGCACCACCACCTGGATCAGCGTGACGCGTTCCTGCAGTTCGGGATGGCGGCGCAGGGCAGTGCGAAACGCTTCCAGGCGCTGCGGGATGCCCTTGGTGTAGTCCAGCCGGTCCACGCCCAGGATCAGCTCGCGCTTGGGCAGCTCGGCGCGCAGCCCGTCGGCCGCCTCGGCCACCGCCTGCGAACGCGCCTGATGCTGGAAGGCCGCCGCATCGATGCCGATCGGGAAGGCGCCGATACGCACGTTTCGCCCATCCGGCAGGCGCGCCCGGCTGCCGCGGTGCGTGAGGCGCACCTCGGGCAGCAGCGCGCGCACGCACTGGGTGAAATTGCGCTGATCGTGCAGGGTCTGAAAGCCGATCAGGTCATATTCCAACAGCGCCCGCAGCAGCGTGAAGCGCCACGGGAGCTTCAGATAAATATCCAACGGCGGGAACGGGATGTGCAGGAAAAACCCCAGCGGCGCGGCCAACCCGCCGCGACGCAGCTCTGCCCCCAGCAACAGCAGGTGGTAGTCGTGCACCCACACGAAATCATCCCGTCCGGCCTCGGCCAGGACCACCTGGGCATAGTTGTGATTGACCGCGCAGTAGCTGCGCCAGTAAGCCGGATCGAAGTTGCACAGCGACTGCAGGTCGTGGAACAAAGGCCAAAGCACCTCGTTCGAAAAACCGTCGTAAAAGCCGGCTTTGTCCTCGGCCGTAAGCGCCACGGGCGCCAGGCGATAGCCGGCCTTGCCGGCGGCAGTGGCCAGTGCCCCCTCGATATCCGCAGTCTGATCTACCAGACCCGGCCAACCGACCCAAACGCCCCCGCGGTCGCGCAGCACCGGCAGCAGCGCCGTCACCAGCCCGCCGCTTCCCGGCCGGCTGATCAGACTGCCGTCGGCGGCGGGCGTGATGACGAACGGCAGCCGATTGGAGACGATCACCAGCCGTCGTGGCTGCGCCTCAGTCACCGGCCAGCTCCGCGGTTGCAGCGGGCAGGCTCTCGACGTACACGGTGCGCGTCGGGAAAGCGAACTCGACCCCGGCCGCCGCGAACCGTTTCACCAGTTCCAGGTTGATGGCCTGCTGAATGTCCATATAACGGTTGTAGTCAGGATCGAGCACGAAATAAACCACCTCGAAATCCAGCGACGACTCGCCAAAGCCCTTGAAGTGGGCACGATCAAAGCGTGTGCCCTGCTGGCTGGTGATCGCCTCGCGCACGATGGCCGGGATGGCGGCCAACTGCTCGGGCGGCGTCCGGTACAGCACGCCGAAGCCGAATAGCACGCGCCGCTCGTACAGGCGTTTGTAATTGTGGATGCGGCTTTTGAGCAGGTCGGCATTGGCAAATACCACCTGTTCGCCAGACAGGCTGCGCACGCGGGTCGTTTTCAGGCCCACATGCTCCACCGTGCCGGCGATGTCATCCACGACGATGAAGTCGCCGACCAAGAACGGCTTGTCGAGCGTGATGGACAGCGAGGCAAGCAGATCGCCCAGGATGTTCTGCACCGCCAGCGCCACCGCCACGCCGCCAATGCCCAGGCCCGCCACCAGGGCGGTTACGTTGAAGCCCAGGTTGTCCAGGATCATCAACACTGCCAACGACCACAGCGCAATGCGGCCAATGAAGCCGAGCATGCCAACGGTGGTGATGGCCGCCATATCGGTGGCGCGGGCCCGGTCCAGGCGGCGCTGCAACCACACGTCGAGCGCGCACTGTGCCCACAGCGCTACCTGCAGCAGCAGGGCTACGGCCGCGACACTGGCCAGCGCGGTGTCGATTTTCGGTGGCAGAGTCACCGCCCGCGCGCCCACAAACACGGCCACCAGCCACATGACGCTGCGCCGCGTGGCGTGCACCATCGCGGCCGCGTACCGGCTCAGCTGCGCACCGTCGCGCTCGGCCCGCGCATGCAGGCGTCGCTCGACCTGAAGCTTGATCAGTGGCAGCACCATGGCCACCACCGCTGCCAAACCCAGCGCCACCAGCCAGGCCCCCAGCGGATTGCCGAACACCGACACCTGCAACCACTGCGCCCAATTGATCCCCGCCCAGTGGATGCCGCCAACGGTCATCGAGCGCGCTCCCGAATGTCGGCCCAGCGGGCAAGGAACTCCCGCAGTCCCTCCGGCGGGCGCAGCCACACGTCAGCCGCGGTGGTACGCCACTTGGGGCGCACCAGCACGCACAACCCGCGGCCCTGCAGGGCGCGAAAGGCGTCTTCGTCGGTGTGGTCATCGCCGAGGTAGGCCACGCAGCCGGGGGGTCCGGCATCCTGCTGCGCCAGCACCTGGCGCACTACCTGCCCCTTGTCGCAGCCCGCGGCGCGCAGCTCGATGCCGCCGTCGAATTCGTGCCACAGCAGCTCGCCCGCCTGCGCCAGAGCGGCGAAACGCGCTTCCAGATCGCGCCGCAGGGAACGCTGGTGCCCCGGCGCCAGCCCGCGCCAGTGAAACGCCAGCGAGCCGGGTTTGCGCTCGACCCGCCCACCCAGCGCGCATACGGTGGCTACCCAGCCATCCGCTTCGGCCAGGGCCTGCACGGCCGCCTCGGACAACGGGAGCAGGCTGTGCCGACCGTCCGGCAGACGCCGCTCACGGCCGTGACAACCCCACATTTCGGGTTCGAAATCGAGCGCCAGTAATGGCCGCAGATCCTGCAACCAGCGCCCCGAGACAATGATCAAGCGATCGTCCGCCAGGCGGCCGATACGATTGAGCAACGCTTCCACGCCCGGATACGGGCGCGCTTGTGCGGGGTCGATGTGAAACGGCGCCAGTGTCCCGTCGTAATCGAGGAGCAGGGCAGCCCGGGGAGCGGCGGCCAGTGTCAGCCAGAAATCCTCAAGACAGATCGAGTCAGGCAAGCGCAATACGGTCTTCCCCCTCATGCAACAGACCGGAGCCTATGCCCACGCGTCCCCGGCAGGCTTTGTACGGGCACACCGATAGCCGACGGCAGCCGGGAGCAGCGCTTGATCAGCAAGTCTTGGCGATTCGGCATGGAGGATGACCGGCGGTATCGACCGTCGGCATCCACGATGCCGCTTCGGCCTCAGTCGGTCAGACCGAAAGCCTGGGCTAAAAGTTCATATGACCGCTCGCGGTCGGCGTAGTGGTAGGTGACCGTGACCACGCTGACCTCGTCGGTGCCGTACTCGGCGGCCAGGGCCTCGATCTGCCGGCGGCACTCGTCCGGGGTGCCGACAATGGAGTGATCGAGCACGGCCTGGTACTGCGCGCGCTCGCCCGCGCTCATGCCGGCCAACAGACGGTCGACCTCGTCCGGGCTTGGCAGGTCGATGATCCGCCCGCGCGCCAGGGCCTGGTGGATCCACATGCTGCGCGTGCCGGCGATGCGGATGGCCTCGTCGCGGGTGGGCGCGCACACCGCCGCCACGGCGATCATGGCGCGCGGCTGTTGCAGGCTCTTGGACGGCTGAAAGGCGCGCCGGTAGGCCTCGACGATGGCCGGCGAGCGGGCGTGGGTGCCGATGAACAGCGCCAGCACGAAGCCGCTGCCCAGTTGCCCGGCGACCGCGGCACTGCCGTCGCTGGAGCCGAGCATCCAGAACTGCGGCACGCCGCCGTCTTCCGGCACCAGGCGGATGCCGTGGAAGGGGTGCTGCGGCGGCAGGTCGTTGTTCAGGTAACCCATCAGGTCGTACACCTGACGCGGGTAAAGATCGGGGTTGATCGGCTGGCGCGGGTAGGCCAGCGCGGCGGTGGCCATGCCGTCGCCGCCCGGCGCGCGGCCTACGCCCAGATCGATGCGGCCGGGGTACAACACCTCCAGCATGCGGAAGGTCTCGGCCACCTTGTAGGGCGGGTAGTGCGGCAGCATGACGCCGCCGCTGCCGACGCGGATGCGCCGGGTGTGGGCGGCGATGTGGCCGATCAGGATTTCCGGGCACGGGCCGGCGTAGCCGGGCGTGTTGTGGTGCTCGGCCAGCCAGTAGCGGTGGTAGCCGAAGCGCTCGCAGGCCTGCGCCAGGCGCAGGCTGTCGTGCGGGCCGCGCGACGGGCGGCCGCCGTCGTGGATGGGAGATTGGTCGGTGACACTGAGCTTGATGGGCATGGGAGTCGGTGCGAGTCGTGTGCTTGAATGACCGACCAGTTTAAACGCCGCCCCCTTTCCCGATGCCGCCTTACACCGTCACCCAGGTCCGCTGGCCGGAGCATTCAGCCGAACTGCTGGCGATCCGCCGCGCGGTGTTCGTGGACGAACAGGGCGTGCCGGAGGCGCTGGAGGTCGACGGCAGGGACGACGGCGCCTGGCATCTGCTGGCGCACGATGCGGCCGGCCTGCCGGTGGGCTGCGCAAGGGTGTTGGCCGACGCTCATATCGGCCGGCTGGCGGTGCTGCGCGGCGCGCGTGGGCAGGGCGTGGGGCGCGATCTGCTGCTGGCCGCGGTGAGGCTGGCACGGCGCCTGGGCATGGGCGATCTGTACCTGCACGCGCAGACCCGCGCGCGCGGCTTTTACGAGGCCGCCGGCTTCATCGCCGAGGGCGACGAGTTCCCCGAGGCCGGCATCGCCCATGTGCTGATGCGCCTGCCGGCCGGCAATGACGGGGCGTGATCCCGCGATAGCGCATTCGGCCCGGGGGCGGGCCTCCCACACCCGCTGTGCGGCGCCCCGCCGCGAACGCCATCAACCGCTGCGCAGCGCTTCCTTGTTGATCTTGCCGGTGCGCGAGCGCGGCAGGGATTCCTCGCGGATGGTCACCTGGCGCGGCAGCTTGTAGTCGGCCAGCAGGCCCCGACAGTGGTCCACGATGTCGCCGGCGGTCAGCGTGGCGCCCGGCTTGGGCACAACCACCGCCTTGACCGCCTCGCCCTTGAGGCCGCCGGCCACGCCGATCACGGCCACCTCGGCCACCTGCGGATGCTTGTAGATGGCGTCCTCGACTTCCGGCGCGTACACCTTGAGGCCCGCCACGTTGATGACGTCCTTCTTGCGGCCCTGGATCCACAGGTAGCCGTCGGCGTCGAACATGCCGATGTCGCCGGTACGAAACCAGCCGTCCGGCATCATCTCGGCGGTCAATGCCGGGCGCCTGAAATAGCCCTGCATCAGGCTGGGACCGGACAGCCACACCTCGCCGCTGTCGCCGACCGGCAGGTCGTGGCCCTGGTCGTCGACGATGCGCACTCCGGCGTAGGGAAGGCGCTGGCCAACGGCGCCGAATTTTTCCGGCGGGAACGTCGCCGGACCCAGCACCACCAGCGGCCCGGTCTCGGTCAACCCATACCCCGAGGACAGGCCGATGTGCGGCCAGCGGGCATGGAACTGGTGCAGCATTTCGGTCGAGGCCGTCATGCCGAAGGTGATCAGGGAGCGGAGCGTCTCGAGCCGGTGCGCGCCGCGACTGTGCAGGAGGGCATGCGCCATCGGCGGCACCATGTGCGTCAGGGTCATGCCGTGGCGCTCGGCTTCGTCCAGGAAGCGCGACGGCACGAAGCGGTCGAACAGCAGCAGCGCCATGCCGCTGCGCAGGGCGGTGCCCAGCAGCATGGGACCGGAGATGTGCGACATCGGCACCGGCAGGCCGTACACGTCGCCCGGTTTCATCTGCAAGACATCGATCATCGCGTGCATGGAGTGCGTCAGCGCGTCATGGCTGAGCATCACGCCCTTGGGGCCGCCGACGGTGCCGGAGGTGTAAAGCACCACCGCGGTGGTGGTGAGGGCATCGAGCGTCTGCGGCGCGAGCGGCGCCGGGCGAGCGGTCTGCTCGACATCGGCCACTGTGTACAGACCGACCGTGCCGCCCTTGGCCGCCAAGGCCTCGCGGGCGAGGGCCTCGCTGCCGTTGGCCACCACCAGCAGACGCGGCTGCAGATCGGTCAGGATTTCGGCCAGCTCGTCGGCCTTGAGCACCGGGTCCAGCGGCACGAACACCGCCCCCAGCGCCACCGTGGCGTAGTAACCGTAGGCAAATTCGGGGCTATTGGGCAGCAGCATGGCGATGCGATCGCCGCTGCCGGCGCCCAGCCGCTGCAGGCCGTCCTGCCAGCAGCCGGCACTCTGCGCCAGCGCGGCGAAGCTGATGGCCTGATCGTTGAACAGCAGCGCCGTGCCATCCGGCCACCGGCCAGCCGCGTCGGTCAGTTCATGAGCGATGTTCATGCCGTTCCTCCCTCATCTCGCTGCGGCGCGGCCGCCAGCGGTTATGGTTCCACATCCATTGTTCCGGGTACTGCCGCACCCAGCGGCCGAAAATCCGGTGCAGCTCCGCCGTGATTTCCAACTCGTCGGCCTTGCGATTACCGCTTGCGGCGACCGTGAGTGCCGGCTCGAACACCAGCCGGTGCCCGCTGCCGACGCGCACCGCGTAGGCCGGCACGATGGCCGCACCGGTGCGCAGGTGCAGCGAGGCGGTGCCGGTCGCGCACCACGCAGGATGCCCGAGAAAATCCACCTTGACGTCGGCCGAGCGCCGGTCCGCAACGATAAACAGAATGCCGTTGCCGCGCAGCAGCCGCAGGCAGGCATGGGCATGTTCGCGGCTCAGCGGCGTGTTGTAGAAGGTCAGCCCCATGCGAGTGACGGCGTCGGCCTCGGCCGCGTGCGCCACCGGGTTGCTCGGCAGGCGCAGCAGGGAGCCGGTGGCGTGGCCGCGTTCGTTCAGATAGCGCGGCAGCAGCGTCCAGCCGCCGATGTGCGCGGTGGCCAGCAGCACGCCCTTGCCGGCCGCCAGGGCCGCGTCGAGGTGCTCGATGCCCTCCACCTGGCACCAGTCGGCCACCGTCATGCCGTGCGCCTCGGGCCGCCAGAACAGCTCGCCAAAACCGCGCGCCGAGTGCTCGAACACACCCCGCACGATGGCCCGCCGCTGCGCCACCGACAACGTGTCGCCATAGACCAGGCGCAGGTTGCGACGCACCAGGCGGCGCCAGCCCCCGCCGAACGGACGCATCGCCGCCGCCATCACCAGGCACCCGCGGCGCAGCGCCGCCGGGTTCGGCATGGTGCGGATGACACCCAACAGCGACCAGAACAGCAGCCGCTGCACGGCAAGGACAAATGGATTCACGCGGCGATGGCCCGGACTGGCGACGGGAGGCCCAACCGGGCCGGGCCGCGGGGGCGAATTCGATGCAATGATACCGGCCAGCACCGGCAGCAAGACCGGCGGATACCGTAAACCGAGGAGAACACGGTGCAGACACTCAGCTCAGAGGTGTACCTGGACGGGCTCGTATTCGGCGAGTGCCCGCGCTGGCACGGCGGCGCCCTGTGGCTGTCGGACATGTTCGGCGGGCGCGTGCTGCGCTCGACCGGGCCGGGGCAGGCCGAGACGGTGCTCACGCTGCCCGGCGGGCGGCCGTCGGGGCTGGCGTTCCTGGACGACGGCAGCCTGCTGGTGGTGTCCATGCTGGACCGCAAGCTGCTGCGCCGCTGGCCGGACGGGCGCGTGGAGCCCTTCGCCGACCTCGCTCCGCACGTCACGGGCGACATCAACGACATGGTGCGCGCGCCGGACGGCGGCGTGTTCGTCGGCAATTTCGGCTTCGATCTGTTCGGCGGCGCCGAGGGTCGCCTGACCACGCTGCATCACGTGGCTGGCGATGGCCGCGTCCGCGAGGTGGCGACTGACCTCAACTTCCCGAACGGCATGGTCGTCACGCCGGACGGGCGCACGCTGATCCTGGCCGAGACCTTCGCGCATCGCCTGACCGCTTTCGACATCGTCGGCGGGGAGCTGCGCAACCGGCGGGAGTTCGCGGCGCTCGGCGACTACGCGCCGGACGGCATCTGCCTGGACGCCGCCGGCGCGGTGTGGGTCAGCGCCTTCGATGGCGATGCCTACCTGCGCGTCGAGCCGGGCGGCCGGATCACCCACCAGGTGCCGACGCCCGGCCGGCGGGCGGTGGCCTGCAATCTGGGCGGCCCGGACGGGCGCACGCTGTTCATGCTCACCGCCGACACCGACGTGGAGCGCCTGGCCAGGGGCGATTCCAGCGCCCGGGTGGAGGTCGCGCGCGCCGAAATAGCAGGCTCGGGATCGCCCTGAAGCTTGCCAATACAGCCGCCGGGTGCTATTGATCGCGCCATACAAAACGAACGTTAGGCAGCCGCTGTTTTTGCGAGGAGACCCGATGGACGCCACCGCCCTGCGCCCGGCCGTCGACGCCGACGGCCACATCATGGAATCGCTGGCCGAAATGGCCGAGTACGCGCACCCGTCGGTCCGCGAGCTGTGCCTGAACCCCCAGAATTTCTTCCGCACCCCGTTTCCGACGCTCGACGGCGTGCACTGGCCAAATCCGGCTGTTTTTCAGGCCGAACACGGCGTGATGGGCGAGCAGGAAACGGCCAGCAAGCACCGCAAGGGCTCGGCCGAGGACTGGCTGGAGTTCCTCGGCAACGCCAACGTCGAATACGCCGTCATGTACACCAGCGAGGGCCTGACGGTCGGCCAGCTGCGCGAGAACAACTACGCCGTTGCCGTTTGCCGCGCCTATAACGACTACGTTGCCGACCGCTATCGGCGAGTCAGCGACAAGCTGTTGCCGATGGCCCTGATCCCAATGCAGAAAGTGGACGAGGCGGTCATCGAACTGCGCCGCGCGGTGAAGGAGCTCAAGCTGCCGGGTGCCATGCTGCCCTCCACCGGCCTGCCGCTTGATCTGGGGCACGAGTATTACTGGCCGATCTACAAGGAGGCATCCGAGCTGGGCTGCGCGCTGGGCGTACACGGCGGCTCCAACGTCGGCTTGGGGCTCGGTTCGGTCAATTCGATCCTCGCCTCGCACGTCGTGCATCACCCGATGGGGCTGATGATCGCCGCCACCTCGATGATCCATAACGGCCTGTTCGAGCGCTTCCCGGACCTGCGCGTCACCTACGCGGAGGGCGGCTGCGGCTGGACCACGGTGCTGCTCGATCGCATGGCGCGCAACGCGGAACTGGGCATGATGGGCGCATACCGCACCTTCGAAGACGCGCTGGGCACCGGCCGCATCCTGATCGGCTGCGAACCCGGCGAGGGCACGCTGGCGCACCTGATCAAGCGCGTCGGTCCGGATGCATGGGCCTTTTCCACCGACTACCCGCACGAGGTGGATTTCCTTGCCGTGCGCAAGGAAATCGAGGCCGCCTACGCGCAGCCGGATCTGACGCTGGATGAGAAAAACAAGCTGCTGGGCGACAACGCGCGGCGGTTTTTCAGATTGATGTAAGCGCCGGTTTGGGCGTTCGCGTTTCCGGAGGAACCCTGATGAAACCAAACGACACCGTGCCGGCCTCATTGCCGCGCTGGCCGGCAGCGTTCAACCAGGTACCCAAGTGGGCCTTCGAGGATGCCGACGTGTTCGCCCTGGAGGGCGAGCGCATCTTTCGCGGTCCGGTCTGGCATCCGGTGGCGCATGACGCCGAGCTGCCCAAGCCGGGCGATTACAAGACCGTTACCGTCGGGCGTACGCCGCTGTTGATCATCCGCGGTGACGACGGACAGGTGCGGGCCTTCCACAATGCCTGCACGCACCGCAGCACGCGCCTGGCGATGGCCTTTCGCGGCCACAGCGGGGATATCGAATGCCCCTATCACCGCTGGGTGTTCGACACCCGCGGCCAGCTGCGATCGTGCCCGGGCGAGGCCGAGTTCCCGCCCGACTTCAAGCGCGCCGACTACAACCTGGCGCAGCCGCGAACCGGGAGCTATCTGGGCCTGCTGTTCGTGAGCCTGCACGCCAGTCCGCCGCCGCTGATGGACTGGATGGGGCACATGGCAGAGCCGGTCAGGGATGCCCTGGGCGGCGATGGCCGGTTGACGCTGCTGGGTTATCAGAAGGTCCGCTATCAGTCCAACTGGAAGGTCTACATCGACAACGACGCCTTCCACGCGCCGCTGCTGCACGCGGCGTTTCGCATGTTGCGCTGGCAGGGCGGCAGCGGTCGCCAGAGCCGTCTGCCGGCCGGGCACATGATGATCCTGTCCGAAGTGGCGGCCCAACCCAGTGACGGCGGGCTGCTGCGTGATCCGAGCGTGATCGGCTATCGGGGCGGCGCTGCACCGCGCAACAAGGCAGCGGCCCAGGCGGCCGGCTCCAGTCTGCTGGCCTTCTGGCCGCTGACGGCCATCGCCAATCACCTCGACATCTTCAACATTCGTTATGCAAACCCGGTCGGGCTCGACCAGGTCGAGGTGCATTACGCCTACTTCGCCCATGCCGACGACGACGCCGACATGGTGCGCCACCGCCTGCGCCAGTCCTCGAACATGATCGGCCCGAGCGGCTTCGTGAGCCTGGAGGACGCCACCGTGTTCCTGCGCATCCAGCAGGCGCTGGACACCGACCCGGCGACCACTTTCTTCCTCAAGGGCTACCGGGAAGGCGCAGATCTGGTGGAAACCAAGCAGAACGATGAGGCCCCCAACGCCCTGTGGTGGGAGCATTACCGCCAGATGATGGGCTTTGCGCGCGAAGGCGCCTGAACGTCGGCCCGACGGCTTATTCTGCGGGCACCGGCCGCGGTCGGCGCTGTTCGTCGACGGCGACGAAGGTCACGGTCGCTTCGGTCACCTTGACCACCTGGCCAGGATCCGCGGCGCGCTCGGCGTAGGCGGTCAGCTGCAAGGTCAGCGAGGTGCGGCCAACCCGCACGACATGGCCATAGCAGCTGACCAGGTCGCCGACGAACACCGGCTCCAGGAACTCGAAGGCGTTCATCGCCACCGTCACGACCCGACCGCGGGCGCGCCGGCTGGCGAGGATGCCGCCGGCCAGGTCCATCTGGGCCATGATCCAGCCGCCGAAGATATCGCCGGTGGGATTGGTATCGGCCGGCATGGCCAGTACGCGGATGGCCGGCTCGGCGCCGGCAAGGACTGGGTCGACCACGTGGGCGCCTCTTTCATACGGTGGGGATTGCCCCCATCTGCTGCCCGTCCAGCATCCGGGCCGATAAACCGGCTGGCGGATGGCGCTCCCTAGGGGAGTCGAACCCCTGTTTTCGCCGTGAGAGGGCGACGTCCTGGGCCACTAGACGAAGGGAGCCGGTGGCCTGAAAGGCAAGCTGGTACTATAACCGACACACGTCCTGTTGCGACAGGCGGGCACTGCGCCCGCCCCCGGGACGCTCCTCTACACGAGACCTATGCCGGAACCTTTCCTCGGCCCGCCCCGCATCCTGCCCCGCAGCGAACATTCCATTTCCCGCGCGCACATCAGCAAGAGCGCGCTGAACGTGCTGTACGGCCTGCACAAGGCCGGTTACGAGGCCTGCCTGGTCGGCGGCGGGGTGCGGGACCTGCTGCTGGGCGTGACGCCCAAGGACTTCGACATCGCCACCAGCGCGCTGCCGGAGCAGGTGCGCGCCACCTTTCGCAACAGCCGGCTGATCGGGCGCCGCTTTCGCTTGGCGCACGTGCATTTCGGGCCGGAGATCGTCGAGGTGGCCACCTATCGTGCCTCGCACGACAAGGCCGAGGACGAAGCCGACGCCCGCCTGGATGGCGATCGCATCCTGCGCGACAACGTGTACGGCACGCGCGAGGAAGACGTGATTCGCCGCGACTTCACCGTCAACGCGCTGTACTACCGCATCGAGGACTTCTCGCTCATCGACCACGTCGGGGCGCTGGAGGACATCGACAAGCGCCGCCTGCGCACCATCGGCGACCCCGAGGCCCGCTACCGCGAGGACCCGGTGCGCATGTTGCGCGCCGTGCGCTTGGCCGCCAAGCTGGAACTGAGCATCGAATCGGCCACCGAGGCGCCGCTGTTCGAGCTGGGCTATTTGCTCGAAACGGTGCCGCAGGCGCGCCTGTTCGACGAGACGGTCAAGCTGCTGCTGTCCGGGCACGGTGTGCGCAGCTATGAGCAGCTGATCCGCTATCGGCTGCTCGATTACCTGTTCCCGGTGGAGTCCGCCGCGCTGGAGCCGGAGCGCGACCGGCTGATCCGCGCCGCGCTCACCAACACCGACCAGCGCGTCGCCGCCGGCCTGCCGGTGACGCCGGCGTTCCTGATCGCAGTGCTGCTGTGGGAGCCGCTGCAGGAGGCGATGGCACATCAACTGGTTCGCGGCGTGTCCGAGCACGAAGCCCTGACGCAAGCCCAGGAGAACGTGCTGCGCACGCAAAACGACCTGCTTGCGGTGCCCAAGCGCTTCACGCTGCCGGCGGCTGAAATCTGGTCCCTGCAAAGCCGCCTGCAGCGCCGTCGCCAGCCGGACCGCCTGCTCGGCCACCCGCGTTTTCGGGCCGCCTTCGATTTCCTGGCCCTGCGCGCCCAGACCGAGCCGGACCTGCAAGCGGTGGTCAATTTCTGGGCTGCCCGCCAGGAAGGACTGGACCTGCCGATGCCGGTCGAAACCGATGGCGAGTCCCCCGACGGCACGGGTCCGCGCCGTCGCCGCCGCCGGCGTGGTCGACGGCGCGGCGCACAGAGCGCTCCGCCGCCGGCCGCCGCCGACGCATGACCACGCGGCCGGCATTCATTGGCCTGGGTGCGAATCTGGGCGACCCGGCCGGACAGATCGAGCGGGCGCTGGACGCCATCGCCGGCCTGCCGTCGACCACGCTCGTGAAGCGCTCCGGCCTGTACCTGAGCCGCCCCATGGGGCCGGCCGATCAGCCGGATTACGTCAACGCGGTCGCGCAGGTGGACACGGGCCTGCCGGCCGCCGAGCTGCTGACCGCATTGCTGGCCATCGAGCGCGGGCAGGGCCGGCAGCGCCGCGCCGATCAGCGCAACGGGCCGCGTACGCTGGATCTGGACCTGCTGCTGTATGCGGACCTGGTCAGCGACGATCCGGCCCTGACCTTGCCGCACCCGGGCGTCCACCAGCGCGACTTCGTGCTGGTACCGCTGGCCGAGATCGCGCCGCAGGTGCTCATACCCGGTCGCGGGCAGGTCGGCCATCTGCTGGCCGGCTGCATCGACCACGGTCTGCGCCGCCTGGTGCGGCCGGGGTCGGCCGCAACACCGGCCGCGCTTGCGGGCTGACCCCCCTTCATTAGAATGTCGCGCCCCGCAGCCCCCCGGTTGCCGCGCGGAGCCAGTGCCATGGCCGTCACCCTCGATACCCTGCGCAAGATGAAGCAGGCCGGCCAGCGCATCGCCTCGCTGACCGCGTACGACTACTCCTTCGCCCGTCTGCTCGACCAGGCCGGCGTCGACGCGGTGCTGGTCGGCGATTCGCTGGGCAACGTCATCCAGGGCCAGGCCACCACCGTGCCGGTGACGCTGGACGAGATGGTCTACCACACCCGCTGCGTGGCGCGTGGCATCGAACGCGCGCTGCTGATGGCCGACCTGCCCTTCCTCAGCTACCAGGAAAGCCCAGTGCAGGCCCTGCGCAGCGCCGGCCGGCTGATGAAGGAAGGCCTCGCGCACATGGTCAAGCTGGAAGGCGGTGCCGCGATGGCGCCGACGGTCGAATTTCTGGTCGAGCGCGGCGTGCCGGTGTGCGGACACCTGGGGCTGACGCCACAGTCCGTGCATCAACTCGGCGGCTACAAGGTGCAGGGCCGCGGCGAGGCGGCGGCGCAGCGGCTGCGTGAGGACGCGCTGGCCCTGCAGCAGGCCGGCGCCGCGCTGCTGGTGCTGGAGGCGGTGCCGCGCGCCCTGGCGGCGCAGGTCACCCGCGAGCTCGCCATCCCCACCATCGGCATCGGCGCCGGCGTCGACTGCGACGGCCAGGTGCTGGTATTGCAGGATGCGCTGGGCATGAACCCCAACCCAGCGCGCTTCGTGCGCAATTTCCTTAAAGAGCGCGACGATCTGGGCGCCGCGATCGCCGCCTACGTGCAGGCAGTCAAGGACGGCAGTTTCCCGGCCGCCGAGCACGGTTACGACTGATGCTGCGCGTGTCGGACGCGGCCACGCTGCGCGCCACGCTGCACGCCTGGCGGGCGGCCGGCGAGCGCATCGGCTTCGTGCCGACCATGGGCAACATCCACGAAGGCCACCTGCGCCTGGTCGATGCCGCCCGCCGGCAGGCCACGCGGGTGGTGGTCAGCGTGTTCGTGAACCCGACCCAGTTCGACCGGGCGGACGACTTCGAGCGCTACCCGCGCACGCTGGAGGCAGATGCCAGGGCGCTGGCCGGCCGTGGCGCCGATGTGCTGTTCCTGCCCGAAGTCTCGACCCTGTACCCGCACGGCCTGGACCTGGCCGCCTACATCGAGCCCACGCACAGCGCCCAGCCGCTGGAGGGCGAGTTCCGGCCCGGCCATTTCCGCGGCATGGCCACCGTGGTGACCAAGTTGCTGAACCTGGTGCAGCCGGATTGCGCCGTGTTCGGCGAGAAGGACTACCAGCAGCTGGCCGTGGTGCGTGCCGTGGTGCGCGAGCTGCTCTTGCCGGTCGAAATCGTCGGGCTCCCGACCGTGCGCGAGGCGGATGGTCTTGCCATGAGCTCGCGCAACCAGTACCTGACGCCCGCCGAGCGCGCACTGGCGCCGCGTCTTCATCAGGCGCTGCAGGCGGCGGCCCGCGAGGGCGCGCCGCCCACTGCAAACCTGTCGCAGATCGAGGCCTACCACACGGCAGCCCTGAACGGCGCGGGCTTTCGTGTTGAATATTTCCGTTTTCGCAATGCACAATTGGCGCCCCCCGCGCCGGCCGACGGCCGACGCGTGGTATTGACCGCCGCCTGGCTGGGGAAGGCCAGGCTGATCGACAGCCACCCGTTCGATGTCGCCCGCGCTCAGGAAACGCCGGGCTGATCGTCCGCAAGCCAGTCACCGCAGGTAAAGGCAATGATTCAGTACATGCTGAAGGCCAAGCTGCACCGGGTCACCGTGACCCGGGTCGAGCTTGACTATGAGGGCTCGTGCGCCATCGATGCCGACCTGCTGGACGCAGCCGGCATCCGCGAGTACGAGCAGATCGACATCTACAACATCGCCAACGGCGAGCGCTTCACCACCTACGCCATCCGCGCCGAGCGCGGCAGTCGGGTGATTTCCGTCAACGGCGCCGCCGCCCACAAGGCGAGCGTGGGCGACAAGGTCATCATCGCCGCCTACTGCGGGCTGGAACGCGCCGAGGTGCTCACGCACAAGCCGCGCCTGGTCTACGTGGATGCCGACAACGGCATCACCCGCATCGGCAACGACATCCCGGAACAGGCGGCCTGAGCCGCCCCGCCCTGCCCCGTCTGTAGGCCGGCCGGCGTGCGCGCCGGCCGGTAGCTCCCTGAAGGCCGCATCAGGCCAACGTTTCAGCGTATAAAAAGCGCAAAGGTGCCGCTGCCCGGATCAGCGTTGCCAAAGGGGAGGCTTCATGCGCAGATCGCTGCTGCCCGGTGTCATTCTGGGGCTGCTGCTGGCCGGCCCGGCGGCGGGCGCCGGCGACGCCGTCGCCGTATCCGTGGCCACACTCGAATTCGCCCCGCCGCAGGCTCGGTTGCTGCTGCCCGGCACGGTGCTGGCGCGGCGCAGCGCTTTGCTGTCGGTGGAAGTGGCCGGCGTGGTGGCCGAGCTGAGCGTGGACGATGGCGATGCCGTGCGCGCCGGCGATGTGCTGCTGCGCCTGCGTGACCGGCCACAGGCACTCGCGCTTGAGGCAGCGCGCGCCGAGGCGCGCCGCACCCAGGCTGCGGCCGAACTGGCCGCCGCGCAGGAACGCCGCCAGGCCAGCCTGCTCGCCCAGCGCATGACGCCCGAGGACGCCCACGACCAGGCGCGCGCGCAGCGCCGTCAGGCGCAGGCCGACACCGCCGCGGCGCGGGCGCGCGTGGCCTTGCTGGAAGACGAACTCGCCCGCCACGTGCTCAAGGCACCCTTCGATGGCGTGATCGCCCGCAAGCACACGGAGCTGGGCGCCTGGGTGCGGCCCGGCGACGGGGTGCTGGAGCTGGTCGAGACGGGCGCGCTGCGCGTTGAGTTCGCCCTGCCGCAAATCCATTACGCCGCCGTCAGGCCGGGCACGCCAGTCACGCTGCGCTTCGATGCCGTGCCCGGCGAGCCGCTGTCCGCGCAGGTGTCGCGTCTGATTCCGGTCGGCCACGAGGCGGCGCGCAGCTTTCGGGTACGCATCGAGCTGCCCAATCCCCAGCAGGTTTATGCGCCCGGCATGTCGGTGGACGTGACCTTGCCCACCACACGCGCCGACGCTGCGCCGGTTGCCACGGTTCCGGTCGACGCCCTGGTGCGCAGCGCCGATGGCGGTGCCGTGGTGTGGACGGTGCAAGGCGAGGGCGACAGCCTGCAGGCCGCGCCGGTGCCGGTACGACCGGGCCGCGCGCTCGGCGATCGGATCGAGCTGCAGGGCAGCGATCTGCCGCCCGGCACGCGCGTGGTGCTCCACGGCAACGAGCGCCTGCGCCCGGGGCAGGCGCTGCGCATCGTCGGCGGCCCCTGAGGCGACCGTGCTGGAGGGCATCGTCCGGCACGGCGTGGTGGTGGCAGTCGCCGCGCTGGCGGTGTGTCTGCTCGGCGCGGCGGCAATTTTCCGCGTGCCCGTGCAGATGATCCCGGACATGGACATCACCTCGCTGACCGTGGCCACCACGTGGCCCGGCGCCGCGCCGCAGGACATCGAACGCGAAATCCTGATCGAGCAGGAGGAGTACCTGCGCTCGATTCCCGGCCTGTCGCGCATGACCGCCGAGGCCACCACCGGCAACGCCACCGTTGAGCTGGAGTTCGGCCTCGGCCGCAACCTCAGCGAGGTGCTGGCGCTGACCAACAACGCGCTGTCGCAGGTGCCGCGCTACCCGGACAACGTGGACCGGCCGCGCATCTTCACCACCGCGTTCTCCGACAACTATTTCATGTTCTACGTGATCCAGCCGGCGCCGGGCAATCCGCGCGGACTGGACATCGAGGGCCAGTTCGACTTCGTCGAGGACCACGTCAAGGCGGCGCTCGAGCGCACGCCGGGCGTGGCCGAGGTCAAGGTCGAGGGCGGCGCCGAGCGCCAGCTGCGGGTGTACGTGGACCCGGCGCGCCTGGCGCAGCGGCGCATCACGCTGGCCGGGCTGCGCGACGCCCTGCTGGCGCGCAACCGCGACCTGTCCGGCGGCGACATCGACGCCGGCAAGCGCCGCTATCTGGTGCGCACGCTCGGCCGCTTCACCGACGCGCGCGAGCTGCCGGACGCCATCGTCGCCGAGCGCGACGGCACGCCGGTGTACCTGCGCGATCTGGCGCGGGTGGAGCTGACGCACGCCGAGCTGCGCACGCACTCGCGCTTCGGCGGCCAGCCCGGGCTGATGGTGATGGTCAAGAAGCAGCGCGGCACCAACGTGGTGGCGGTCGAGCGGGCCGTCACCGAAACCGCCGCCGGCCTGCAGCGCAGCGTGCTGCCGGCTGCGGGGCTGCAAATGCACCTGATGCACTCGGACGTCAACTACGTGCGCCAGGCGGTCGGCGTGGTGCGCGAGAACCTGATCCTGGGCGCGCTGCTGGCGCTGCTGGCGCTGTATCTGTTCCTGCGCCGGGCGACGCCGACGCTGATCGGCGCGCTCGGCATTCCGGTGGCGACGCTGGCGGCCTTCATCGGCCTGCTGTGGGCCGGGCGCACCATCAACGTGGTATCGCTGGCCGGCGTGGCGCTGGCCATCGGCATGACGCTCGACAACAACATCGTGGTGCTGGAGAACATCCACCGCCACCGCGCCGCCGGCCGGCGCGGTCTGGATGCCGTGCTGGCCGGCACGCGCGAGGTGTGGGGCGCGGTGCTGGCCTCCACCGCCACCACGGTGATCGTGTTCATCCCGCTGCTGCTGGTGCGCGAGGAGGCTGGCCAGCTGTACTCGGACATTGCCATCGCCATCTCGGCCGCCGTGATCGCCTCGCTGCTGGTGGCGCTGACCCTGGTGCCGGTGGCCGAGGCACGCTTTGCCAGTGCGGCCCGTGAGGCGCCGACCACAGGGCTGCTGCAACGCTTTGGCCAGGGCTTTGCCGCCGCCTATGTACGCCTGCTCGGCTGGCTGCTGCACAGTCGTGCGCGCAGTGCCGGCTACGTGGCGGCGGTCGCTGTGACGGCCGGTGCGGTGGCGCTGCTGATGACGCCGCGCGCGGAGTACCTGCCGGAGGGCGAGGAGGCGGTGACGTTCTCGATGCTGTTCCCGCCGCCGGGCTACAACATCGGCACCATGGACCGCATCGGGCGTGAGATCGACGCCGCCTTCACGCCGCACCTGCAGCGCCCGGCCGGCGACTACGATCCGGCCCGCGACGCCATTCCGCCGCTGCGCTGGTTCATGACCAACGCCAGTGCGGGCGGGCTCGAAATCATCGCCGGCACGCGCGATCGGGCCCACATCACGCCGCTGATCGAGACGCTGGGCCGGCGCTTTGCCGAGTACCCGGGCATGATCTCGTTCTCCGCGCGCGGGTCGATCTTTTCCGGCAACGAGGGCGGCACGCGCAGCATGGAGCTCGACATCTCGGGCGAGAACCTGCAGCAGTTGTTCGACCTGGGCCTGAAGGCGTTCCTGAAAACCCGCGAGGTGCTGGGCGACCCGCAGATCCTGCCCGACCCGCCGAGCCTGAGCCTGGGCCAGCCGTTCATCGAGGTGCGCCCGGACTGGGAGCGGGCAGCGGAACTGGGCATCGGCGCCGACGAACTGGGCTACCTGGTGTGGGCGCTGGCCGACGGCGCCTATCACGACGATTTCTACCTGGGCGACCGCAAGGTGGACCTGTTCCTTTACGGCAGCGAACGCCCGCCGCAGCGCCCGGCCGACCTAGCCGCGCTGCCGCTGTACACCGAGCGCGGCGGCATCGTGCCCCTGGCGGCGCTGGCGCAGCTGCGCGAGACCGTCGATACCGACACCATCCGGCGTCTGAACGGCCAGCGCACGGTGACCCTGAACATCGTCTCGCCCAGCGACATGCCGCTCGAAACGGCAGTGCAAAAAGTGCAGACCGAGGTCGTCGGCGCGCTGCAGGCGGCCGGCGAGGTGCCGGCCGGCGTGAACATCGCCATCGGTGGCGCCAGCGACAAGCTGGCCGCCACCCGCGCCGCGCTGGCCGACAACATGCTGCTGGCCTTGGCGCTGACCTACCTGATCATGGTGGCCATCCTGCGCCACTGGGGCTACCCGCTGGTCATCATGCTGACGGTGCCGCTGGGCTACGCGGGCGGCGTGCTGGGCCTTTGGCTGATGAACGCGGCCGGCATCAGGGCCACCTTCGACATGATCACGGTGCTCGGATTTTTGGTGCTGATCGGCGTGGTGGTGAACAACCCGATTCTGCTGGTGGAGCGCCACCGCGAGAATCTGGCCGCCGGCCTGGCGCCGATCGATGCCCTGCTGGATGCCGCCGGAACCCGCCTGCGGCCGATCATGATGACCACGTTGACCACGCTGTTTGGCCTGTTTCCGCTGGTGTTCCTGCCGCGCGAGGGCACCGAGCTGTACCGCGGTCTGGGCATCGTGCTGTTGTTCGGGCTGCTGTTTTCGACCCTGGTGACGCTCAGTTTCACGCCCTGCCTGCTCAGACTGCTGCGCCGCGGCGGTCCGCCGATAGCGCGACCGGCGTGACGGGCGAACTCGCCGCCATCAGGACGCGGTGCTACCCTGCCGCGCCGCGTTCAGGTCACTGATCCGATGTCCCCTCCTCGACTGGCGCTGTTCCTGCTTGCTGCCTACGGCCTGATCGTGCTGGGCGAAGGCGCTGCATCCGCATTCGGCAGCGGCGTCGGCACCGAGCTGTCGCGGGCCGTCATCACCGTGGCCGGCGTGCTGTGGCTGCTGCACGGCCTGCGGCGTGATCAGGCCTGGGCCTGGTGGCTGGCCACCGGCGGTGCGACGGTGTTTCTGATCTCGGTCGGCACCGCGCTGCTGATGGCCGGATGGGCCCGCCAACCGCCCAATCTGCCGCCGACGCTCTATGCCAAGAGCGCGCTGCTGCTGGGCGCTGCCTGGCTGCTGCTGCTGCCGGCCAGCCGGCGCCGGTACCTTGGCCGGCGCGACGCGACATCCTGATACCGCCGTGTTCGGGCAAACCGCGGCGCAGCGCCTGGCGCGGACGCTTGGCAAGATGCTCGACCTGACGACGGAGCTGCGTATCGCTGCCCGCCCGCTCAATTCAAACCGATGCCCGCCTACCTGATCTACCGCGCCCACGTGCACGACGCTGACGCCTACCGCGCCTACATGGCGCGCACTCCGGACGCCATTGCCGCTTTCGGCGGGCGGTTCCTGGCCCGCGGCGGCGAGACCGTGACGCTGGAAGGCGAGCCCGAGACGGCACGCGTCATCATCGTGGAATTTCCAAGTCTGCACGCCGCGCAGGCGTTCTACGATTCGGACATCTATCGCGCCGCGATACCGTTTCGGCAGGACGTGGCGGACGTGCAGATGGTGGTCGTGGACGGCATCGCGCCGTGAGCGACGCCAGCATCGCGGTGCTGCGCAGCGGCCCGCCGCCTACGCTGTCGAGCGTGTTCATGTTTCATCTTTCGAGGTCGAGACCATGAAAATCCGGCCGGCGCTGATCCTGATGGCGGCCTGCGTGCTGACGCCGGGCGCCTGGGCCGGCATACGCTGCGGCAGCAAGCTGATCGATGTCGGCGATTTCTCGGCCTACGTGCTCAAGCAGTGCGGCGAGCCGGACTCGCGGCAGGTGATTTCCGGTTCGGTCGGGGCGGACAGTCCGGTGATCGAGCAATGGGTCTACGACTTCGGGACCAGCAAGCCCTTGCAGATCTTGACCTTCAGTGGCGGGCGGTTGCAGCGCATCGAGGACGCCGGCCGGCCGCGCTGAGTCGCCCCCGCTGAACCGGCCTGGCAGCTCAGGCCGGCTCGCGCACGAAGCCCATCGCCTTGCGGTACCACTCCCAGCGCGGCATGTTGCCGGCCTCGTCGTTCTGCTTGAAGTCGAACCACAGCGCGTGCTCGTCGTGCACGCCTTTCTGGAACACGGCGTTGCCGGGCGTGCGGTTGCCGGCCTGGATGCGGTGAAAGATGGCCGCGTCCTCGATCGACACCAGCCCGCTCGGTCCCAGCATGTTGCCGGCCTGGCGCAGGCGGTGGCGGATCATGTCCGGGTCGTCGTCCAAGTGATGAAAGTAGCCGTAGTGCACCTCGGTCTTGCCCACCGCGCGGGGGATGGCAAAGCGGATGTTGATCATGTCCAGGTGCATGGTGATCACCGTCAGCGGGCTGATCACCACCGCCACGGAACCTTGCGAGCGGTGTGCCTGGCGAAATTCGAGCAACGACGGGTCGCGCAAGAAGCCAGGGTTGTCCGGCAGCTTCAGCTGCGCCTCGATCACCACGTGCCCGCGCTCGGTGGCGTACTGCGTGCCGGCGCCGCCTTGCCAGTTGAGCATCTTGAAGGCCTTGTGCAGCAGCGGCGGGTGGTAACCGTCGTTGTCCACGTAGGCCTTCCAGTTGGTGTCGTAGACGACCTTCTGGTAGCCGAGCAGCCCCAGGCGCCCGTCGCCGCCCAGCGCCGTGCGCAGCGCAGGTCCGATGCGGCCCAGAAAGTCTTCGAGGCTGGGCGCTGCGTCGCTCAGCGTGACGAACAGCAGGCCGCCGAAGTCGGCCGAGCGCACTTGGGCGAGCCCGAAGGCGTCGGCGCTGAAACCGGGCGCGAAGTCCTCCTTGCCCGGCGCGCCGCGCAGGCGGCCCTGGGCGTCGAACAGCCAGCGGTGGTACGGGCACTCGAACTCGCTGCGGTTGCCACAAAAGCGCGTCTCGAGCAGCGTGCCGCGGTGTGCGCAGGCGTTGTAGAACACACGCAGCCGGTCATCGTCGCCGCGCACGATCAACAGCGGCCGGCGCCCGACGTGCAGGGTCTTGAAGTCGCCTCTGCGCGGCAACTCCCCGGCCACCGCCACCGGATGCCATTCCGGGCCGTAGAAGATGGCTTCGAGTTCCCGCTCGAACAGCGCCGGGTCGTCGAAGATGGCCTTGGGCACGGCGTTGGTGGCGGCCGGCCAGCGCAGCGCCCTGTGTTCCGGTGCGTTCATGCCCAGGCTCCTGTCGCGAGGGGATCAGGCTTTGCACGAATACGGGGTGCCGGCCAGGCCGGCACGGCACCCCTTGGTCGGACGCGCTAGCGCACGCCGAACTTGCGCAGCCCCGCCGGCGTATAAAGCTCCGGATCGGGCCGGCCCTTGGCGGTGAAGTCCGGCGGCGCGGCCGTACCCTTCGGTCCGACGTTGTAGTACGAGTTGAGCGCCGAATGGCGGCCGGAGATGAGGTCGGTGTGGTCGTCGCCCCAGAAATAGGGCACCGGCACGTTGTAGTAATTCATCAGATAGGACTCGGTCACCCGCCACAGGTCGCCGCGAGCGTCGAACATGTCGCCCAGTGCGCCGTCCCAGCTGTCCTCGTCGATGTACGCGAAACGGTGCGGCGACAGGTGGCGCAAGCCCGGCTTCAGCTTGGCCTCCACCACCCACACGCGGTGCAGCTCGTAGCGCTTCAGCTCCGGGTTGTTGTGGCCGGCCATGACGATGTCCTTGAACGTCAGCCCCGGCTGGGCGAGCTTGTAGCTGTTGTAGGGGATGAACATCTCCTTGCGCTGCAGCGGCTCGAACTCGTACCACTCCTCCTGGCCGGTCAGCCAGTACACCCAACGCGAGTCGGCCGTGCGCAGGCCGTCCGAGCCGGTGCCGGGACTGTCGTAGAAGCCGATTTCCGGCGCCTTGCGCACCCGGCGCTGACCGGGCACGTACAGGTAGGCATCGAAGGTGGTGTCCTGAAGGTACAGGCAGGCGCTGAAGATGGTGCCGGCGGTACGCGGCGGCGCGATGTCCTCCTGCGAGGCGCACAGGCCGCCGCCGCCCAGCCGGGTGAAGCGCTCCTGCGTCAGCGGCGGGTCACCGCCGGCATCCGGACCGATCCACAGCGGCATCAGGAACCGGTCGAGCTTGATATGTTCGGCGTAGCTGCCGTCCGGAAAGGCGTTGTAGCCGTAGGCTGTTGCCGTGTACCACTTGGCGATGAAACGGAAGGTGTGGTTCCACATCACCTCGGCGGAGTCCTTGGGAATCGGAAAGAACACGCCGGGCTTCCATGTGTCCGAGGCCAGGCAGCGCTTCTCGCGGTTTGGGCCGGGTGAGGGATTGCACCAATCGGCGCGCGTGGCGTTGTACAGCGAGTTGTCGTAGTGCCACTGCGGGAAGGATGCGCTGCGCCGACTCGGATACACGTGCATCTTCCACGTGTCCGGGTACTTCTTGAACAACGCGATCTGGCCGGCGCTGAGCTTGTCGGCGTATTGCTGATAGTTCTGCGCGGTGATCGTGAACAGCGGCTTGTCGTCGGCGTAGGGGTCTATGTACCAGTCGCCCTCCTTGTACCCGGCCGGCGGCGTCTTGATGCCGCCCTCCCAGGCGGGGATCGTCCCGTCCGCGTTGCCGGCCCGGATGGCGCCGAACGGCGTCAGTTCCGTGCCTTCCATCCCCAATCGGGCCGCCTCCTCCGGCGACACCTTGGCAACCGCGCTTCCAACCAAAGCGGCAGTCAATGCCGCTGCCCAACCCGCCCGTTCAATCCGTTTCACGTCAGTTCTCCTCGCTTGCAGTGTTGTCATCTTCGTGGACACGGGCTTGGGCGGATCACGACCCGCCCAAGCCAGGAAATGGCACTCCCGGTTGAATCAACGAACCCCGAACTTGCGCAGCCCCGCCGGCGTATAGAGCTCCGGATCGGGCAGTCCCTTTTTTGTGAAGTCCGGAGGCGCAGCCTCGCCGGGCGGACCGACGTTGTAGTACGCATTCAAGGCCGAGTGGCGTCCGGAAATGATGTCCGAGTGGTCGTCGCCCCAGAAGTACACCATCGGCAGGTTGTAGAAATTCATCGCGTACGCTTCCGAAACGCGCCACAGGTTGCCCCGCGCGTCATACATGTCGCCCAGCACGCCCACCCAGCTGTCTTCGTCGACGTAAAGCGTGCGATGCGGCGACAGGTGACGGAAGCCGGGCTTGAGGTTCAGGTCCAGCATCCAGACCCGGTGCAGTTCGTAACGCTTCAGGTCGGGATTGGTGTGCCCCGCGCGCACGATGTCCTTGAATGTGAGTCCGGGCTGGGCAATCTTGTAGCTGTTGTAGGGAATGAACATCTCCTTGCGCACCGGTTTGGCGTACTCGTACCAGTCCTCGGTACCGGTAACGAAGAACATCCAGCGTGAATCGGCCGTGCGCAGGCCATCCGAGCCGGTGCCGGGGCTGTCGTAGAAACCGATCTCGGGCGCCTTGCGCACGCGCCGTTGCCCGGGAACGTACAGGTAGGCATCGGCGTCCGTGTCGTGAAAATAGATACAGGCGCTGAAGATCGTCCCGGCAACGCGCGGCGGTGCCAGGTCTTCCTGCGAAAAACACAGGCCTGCGCCGCCCTTGCGCGTGTAGACATCCGCTGTCGGCCGATCAGCGTCACTCATCCACATGGGCAGGAAAAAGCGGTCACGCTTCAGGTGTTCTGCATAGGTGCCATCTGTGAAGGCATTGAAGCCGTAACTGTCGGACGTGTATCCCGCGCCTATATAGAAAAAGGTATGGTTGAACATGATCTCGCCGCCGTCCTTCGGAATAGGGAAGAACGTGCCAGCCCGCCAGGAGCCGGTGGCGAGACAGCGTTTCTCCCGGTTCGGGCCCGGCGAGGGGTTACACCAATCCGTGTTGGTCGCGTTCCAGATCGAGTTCTCGTAATGCCATTTCGGCAGCGAGGCGCTGCGCCGGCTCGGGTACACGGGCATCGTGTACGTGTCCGGGTACTTCTGGAACATCGCGACCTGGCCGGCGCTGAGCTTGTCGGCATACTGCTGATAGTTCTGCGCGGTGATCGTGAACAGCGGCTTGTCGTCGGCGTAGGGGTCGATGTACCAGCCGCCCTCCTTGTAGCCGGCCGGTGGGGTCTTGATGCCACCCTCCCAAGCGGGAATCGAACCGTCCGCATTCCCGGCGCGAATGGCGCCCACGGGCGTCAGTTCGGTGCCCTCGATGCCCAGTCGTGCTGCTTCTTCGGGTGACACCTTGGCGACCGCGCCGGTCGACAGAAGCACGCCAACAGCCATAAACGCCCAATTGCGCCATGTGTGCATCACCGTCCTCCTCATGCAACAACGCGGCACGCGGCGTGCCATGTGTACATCGGGCAATGCAGGCCGTCCTTGGCCGGGGAGGCTAAGATTCCGGGGCTCGCGGGGCTATCGGATCAGAAAAACCGGGGTATTCGCTGCGGCTTGCCGGCGTCCACCCCTTCCAGCCTCCCCACCCTTTCGACATCGCATTTTTTATAGTCAAGGCGGCGCCGATGCTGGCACCGACGCTGTGCGATGTCAACGATCGTTCACCTCGGCCGCCGCCGACTCATCTGGCGGCAGACCAGGGGTGCCGGGCGAAACGAGCGCCAGCGGCTTTCCGGTCCCGGGAAGATATGAAAAACGCGTTCGGCAGCATGTGTCAGCGCGCACCGATGCCCTATCGTTAGCGATCGGATAACCACGCTTTCCAATTGCTGGCGCTGGGAAATCCAGGCCTGTTCCCGTGGCAACCGGGGATGGAACTATTCAGCGCTCATTCAGCGCACCAGCAGCAGTGCGCAACCGCCTTCCGTGAGCAGGCGCTCGGCTGCCGCCGGGTGGGCGAAGCGGCTGTCGGCCGCAAGAATCAGCCCCTGCGCATTCCAGGTACGCAGCAGGGTGAGCAGATCGGGCAATCGCGTGGCCTCCGGCAGACCGATTCGCTGCAGGGGGATTGCGTGTGCATCGCCGGCCTGGGCGAGGCCTGTGGCTTCCAGGGCCGGTGTCACCAGCAGCATCGGCGCGGCCGGCATGCCTGCCAGGGCACGTGCCAAACCCAGCACCGCCTGTGCGCCGACCGGGGTATCCAGCAGTGCCAGCCAGCGCGCGCCGGGCCTCAGCTGGGGCGGCACCAACAGCAGCGAGGAATCGGTGGCAAGCAAGGCCGCCCGCGCCACGGAACCGAGCCGGCCGGCGGCGCGGGTGCCGCTGCCCAGCCCGGTCAAGCGCGCGCTGCGGGCGGCCAGTGACATCGCCTGCGCCGCCCGGCCGCGAACCACCTGAAAAGTAAAGGCAATCCGGCGGGCCTGTGCCGCGCGCGTCAGGGCACTGCGGGCTTCGGCGGCCACGGCGCGCCAATAGCGCTCCAGATCGTCCGCGGTGAACGGCGCCACCTGCGCCGACTGGGAGCGCACCTCGCGCACGAACGGCAGGCCGGCCGCGTGCAGCAGATGCTCTTCCTCCACATACAGACCGGCCAGGCTTGTGCGCAGCGCTGCCGCCAGATCGGCCGCCAGCTCCAGCGCCAGCAGGCTGGCAGCCGATGCATCGACCGCCACCAGGATGCAGTCCTGCGCGGCTTGATCAAGTATCGCCATTGCCACTGCCCTCGCCGCCGTGCGCCAGCGCGGCGCGGATGCGCGCGTACTCGGCCAGGCGGTCGGACACCAGGCCGTTGATGCTGCCTTCCGGATAAACGCCTTCGGCGTCGGCGACGCCCGCCGGCAGGCCGGTCAGCAGCTCGATGCCCTCGTCCACCGTGCGCACGGCGTAGACTTGGAACTGGCCGGCGGCGACCGCCTCACGCACGTCGGCGCGCAGCATCAGGTGCTGCACATTGGCGGTCGGGATCAATACGCCCTGCTCGCCGCTGAGGCCGCGGGCCCGGCAGATGTCGAAAAAGCCTTCGATCTTCTCGTTGACGCCGCCGATGGCCTGCACCTCGCCGAACTGGTTCACCGAGCCTGTGACCGCCAGCGACTGACGGATCGGCGCCTCGGCCAGCGCCGACAGCAGCGCGTACAGCTCGGCGCAGGAGGCACTGTCGCCATCGACGCCGCTGTAGGACTGCTCGAACACCAGGCTGGCAGACAGCGACAACGCCTCGCCGGCGGCGTAGCGCGCGGCCAGGAAGCTCGACAGGATCAGCACGCCCTTCGAGTGCAGCGGGCCGCCCAGCTCCACCTCGCGCTCGATGTCCAGCACCCGGCCCTGGCCGGGCCGCACGCGGGCGGTGATGCGGCTTGGCCGGCCGAACATGACCCCGCCCAGACCCAGCACCGCCAGGCCGTTGATCTGGCCGATGCGCTCGCCGGCGGTGTCGATCAGCAGCGTGTCGCGCAGGATGGCCTCCTGCACGCGCTCGCGCACGCGCCCGCTGCGGTGCTCGGCAGCGTCGATGGTCTGCTGCACGTGCTCCGGATCGACCTGCGTCGCGCCGGCGCGACGGGCGAAGTAGTCGGCCTGCGTCAGCAGATCGTTCAGGTAATTCAGACGCACGTCGACGCGCAGCGCATCGCCGATGCTGCGCGAAGCATGCTCGATCACCCGCGCCACCGCGGCGGCGGCAAACGGCAGCAGGCCCCGGCGGTTGGCCTGCGTGGCCAGCAGGCGCGCGAGCGCGGCGACGGTGTCCGGGCTGCGGCGCAGGTCATCCTCGAAATCCGCCGCCACCTTGAACAGCTCGGCGAACTCGGGGTCGTACTCGGCCAGCAGGTAGTACAGGCGCCGGTCGCCGATCAGCAGCACGGTCACGTCGAGCGGGATCGGCTCCGGGTCCAGCGACACCGTGGTCAGCAGACCGATCGCCCGCTCCAGCGGCTCGATGCGCAGCTCCTTGGCGCGCAGCGCACGCTTCATGGCATCCCAGGCGTAGGGCTGCGTCAGCAGGCGCATGGCGTCCAGCAGCAGGTAACCGCCGTTCGCCTCGTGCAACGCGCCCGGCTTGATCAGCGTGAAATCGGTCGACAGCGTGCCGAAGCGCGCCTGGTGATCGAGCCGCCCGACCAGGTTCGGGTAGTTCGGCAAATCCGCGTACACCACCGGCGCGCCGCGCGTGGGTGGGTGCTGGATCAGCAGGTTCACCTGGTAGCGGGTGAAGCTGGGCTCGGGCGCGAACGGCAGCCGCGGGCCGGCTTCGTCGCGCGCGGCGGTGAAATCGCCGACGTTGTCGACCACGTCCCGGCAGGCGGCGTCGAGGTACTCGGCCACGCCCGGCGTGTCGGCAAAGGCGGTCTTCAGCTCCGCGAAGGCCGGCTGCACGATGCCGAGCGCGACCTCGCGGTCGAGCTCGCGGATCCGGCGTCGGGCTTCCTTCTGCCACTGCGGCAGGCGCCGCAGACGCTCGGCGAGTTCCTGCTCGAGCTGCTCGATGTCGGCCTCGATGCGCTTGCGCGTCTCCTCCGGCAGCTTGTGAAAGGCGGCCGGCGACATCACCTCGCCACCCGCCAGCGGCGCGAAGGCGAAGCCGCCCGGCGTCGTGATCAGCGCGATCTCCTTGGCGCGGGCGCGCTCGCGGATTTCGTCGATGGCCTGCTCGTGCCGGTCCTTGAACTCCTGCTCCACGACGCGCCGTCGGGCCTGGTATTCGTCGCTCTCGAAGGCGCCCGGAATGCTGCCCTGCAGGTCAAGCGCCAGTTGCGTCATGGCCTCGCAGAAACGCCGCCCCTGACCGGGCGCGAAACGCAGCGCGCGCGGCCGGTGCGGCTGCTCGAAGTTGTGCACGTAGCACCAGTCGGCCGGCGTGGCCTCGCCGGCCGCGCGCTGTTCCAGAAAACGCCGCACCACGCCGTGGCGGCCGGCGCCGGGCGAGCCCAGGATGAACAGGTTGTAGCCGTCGCGGCGCACGCCGGTGCCGAACTCGAGCGCCGCCAGCGCCCGCTCCTGACCGACCACCTCCAGCGGCTCGGTCACCTGCGCCGTGCTCTGGAACGGGATGAGCTCAGTTGGGCACGGCGCGTAGAGCTGCTCGGCCTTCAGTGGTGCGAGGGCCATCTACGATCTCCCCTGGCGCGCCGCATGCCGCCGGTGGCATGGGCTTCAGGCGGATCATAACCAGCGCCGCCGCCCGAATCGGCGACCAGGATCAAGCGCTTCGCATGCGTCGGTGCTCGCCGGCGCGGCGCGTCAGGCGCCGGCGCGCTGGCGCTCGGCCATTTTCTTCATCTCGTCGACCACCGACTGCTCGTGGTCGACCAGGCCCTGCTGCCACACATCCAGCGTGTCCACGCCGCGCGCCAGCAAGCGCGGCTTGGGCGGCGCGTCTTCAGTGAACTGGCGGGCGCCGAAACTCATCTCGGCCACCGTGTCGGGGCCGGCGAAGTAGAAGCCCACCGAGGTCGACGGCGCGTGGCGCAGCAGGTCCATGGTGATCGGGTAGCCAAGCTTGCGGACCACAGCGCGAGCGCGCATCACATCGTCCAGCCCCGGCGGCTGGAAGCAGACGTGGTTCAGGCCGCTGCCCGGACCACCCAGGCCGCCGACGCCGATGCCGTGGTGCCAGCCGTTTTTCAGGTGCAGGAAGCACACATCGCGCTCCACCCAGTCCGACTCGCGCAGGCCCAGCACGTCCCGGTAGAAGGCCATCGAGGCGTGCGTGTCGGCAGCCCCCAGCACCACGTGCTGGATGTCCAGCAGCTGCACCGTGCGCGGCTGCGGCGCGGTCGGCATGGCCACCATGTCGCAGTACAGCTCCAGCGGGTTGCCGGCCGGGTCAGCGAAGCGCAGGTAGCGGTCGACCCGCTCGCTGGCCAGGCCGTCGCCGGCCTGCACGGCGATGCCGAGCGACCTCAGGTGCGCCTCGAACAGGTCCAGCTCGGCGCGCGTCTGCACTTCCAGCGCCACCCGCGCGAGGCCCGGCTCGGCCGACGGCTCGAGCACGATCCAGTGGTGCTGCATCCCGCCGCGCAGGAACACCTTGCCAGCCTGGCGGGCGCTGATCTCCAGCGGCACCGCCTGCGTCCAGAACCTGAGCGACTCGTCCAGGTTCTTCACGCGCAGGTGCACATAGCCCAGGCGCAGCGGGCAAAGACGGGAGTCGGACATGGCGCAGTCTCCGTGAGGCGGCTGTTCAGAATCTTGCGCGCAGGCACCGCCGCCAGCAAGCTGCCGGGAACCAAGCGCCCGCGCGGCCGCGGCCCGGCGCCCGACGCACACCCTCGGCAGTGGCCCGGCGCCGCGGCTCGCGCCGATAATGGCCGCCGGCCTTCGAACTTCGCACCGCCATGCCTGAGCCGCTCGTGTTCGTTTACGGCAGTCTGCGCCGGGGCGCGTTCGCCCACGGCCGTCTGCGCCCGGCGGCGTTGCGCCTGGGATCGGCCAGCGTCGCCGGCTGCCTGTACGACCTTGGCCCCTACCCCGCCGCACGGCCGGCGCGCCGGCCCGCCGATCGCGTGCAGGGTGAGCTTTACCGCCTGACCCGGCCGCATGCGCTGGCGGCGCTCGACCGTTACGAAGGCTGCGATCCGCAGCATCCGCAGCGCGGCGAGTACCGACGCGAACAGGTCGCGGCCCGCCTGGCCGGACGCTGCGTGACGGCCTGGGTCTACTGGCACAACGGCCCGCTGCGCGGCGCGCGGCGTGTGCCCAGCGGCCGCTGGCGCGCACGACGCCGATGAAGCTGCCGTTTCGCACCTATCTGGTCGGCGGCGCGGTGCGCGACCGCCTGCTCGGCCTGCCGGTGACCGACCGCGACTACGTAGTGGTGGGCGCCACGCCGGACGATCTGATCGAGGCCGGCTTCAAGCAGGTCGGCGCCGACTTTCCGGTGTTCCTGCACCCGCAGACCGGCGAGGAGTACGCCCTGGCGCGCACCGAGCGCAAGACCGCACGCGGCTACCACGGCTTCGCGGTCCACTTCTCGCCGGACGTGACGCTGGAAGAGGACCTGCAGCGGCGCGACCTGACCATCAACGCCATGGCGCAGGCGCCGGACGACACCGTCATCGACCCCTACGGCGGCCAGGCCGATCTGGCCGCCCGCCGCCTGCGGCACGTCTCGCCGGCCTTCGCCGAAGACCCGGTGCGCATCCTGCGCGTGGCGCGCTTCGCCGCGCGCTTTCACCGCCTGGGCTTCACGGTGGCCGACGACACCCGCGCGCTGATGCGGCGCATGGTCGACAGCGGCGAGGCCGACGCGCTGGTGCCGGAGCGGGTGTGGCAGGAGTTCGAGCGGGCGCTGCGCGAGCCGGACCCGCAGTGCTTCATCGGCGTGCTGCGCGACTGCGGGGCGCTGGCCCGAATCCTGCCGGAACTGGACCGCCTGTTCGGCGTGCCGCAGCCGGCGCAGCCGCACCCGGAAATCGACACCGGCGTGCACGTGCTGATGGTGCTTGAGCAAGCCGCGCGCCTGAGCGACGACCCGCAGGTGCGCTTCGCCGCCCTGCTGCACGATCTGGGCAAGGGCGCCACGCCGCCGGCCGAGTGGCCCAGCCACCACGGCCACGAGGCGCGCAGCGTGGAGCTGGTGAACGGGCTGTGCGCGCGCCTGAAGGTGCCGGTGGCCTATCGGCAGCTGGCGCTGGCGGTGGCGCGCGACCACGGCAACGCGCACCGGGCGCTGGAACTGCGCCCCGGCACGCTGTTGGAAATCATCGAGCGCACCGATGCCCTGCGCCGGCCGCAGCGCTTCGCGCAGTTCCTGCTGGCCTGCGAGGCCGACCACCGCGGCCGCACCGGCTTCGAGCAGCGGCCCTACCCGCAGGCGCAGCGGCTGCAGATGGCATTCGAGGCCGCCCGCGGCGTGGACGTGGCGCCGCTGGTGGCGCGCGGCCTACCCGGCGAGGCCATGCGCGAGGCCCTGCGTGCCGCCCGCACGCAGGCGATCAAGAAGGCCGTGGCGGAGGCGGCAGCATGAACGACCCCGCCCCACCCGCGCCCAGGGGCCGCGGCGCGGGCCTGAATCCCACGCCGCGCTACGCCCGCATCGAACGCGCCGCCGCGCCGCCCGATGCCGAACTGCCGGACGAACCCGGCGCCGACCCGCGCACCGTCGTCAGCGTGGACGCCAGCCGCTCGATCATCACCCGCAACGACTCGCCAGACCTGCCGTTCAGCCAGTCGCTCAATCCCTACCGCGGCTGCGAGCACGGCTGCATCTACTGCTTCGCCCGGCCCAGCCACGCCTACCTGGACCTGTCGCCGGGGCTCGATTTCGAGACCCGCATCCTGGCCAAACCGCGCGCCGCCGAGCTGCTCAAGGACGCCCTGCGCCGGCCCGGCTACCGCTGCCAGGTGCTGGCCATGGGCACCAACACCGACCCCTACCAGCCGGCCGAGCGGCACTGGCGCATCACCCGCAGCGTGCTGCAAACGCTGCTGGACTGCCGCCACCCGGTCGGCATCGTCACCAAGTCCGGCCGCATCGCGCACGACCTGGACCTGCTCGCCGAGCTGGCCCGCCGCAACCTGGTCAGCGTGTTTCTGTCCATCACCACGCTCGACCGCGACATCGCGCGCACCTTGGAACCGCGCGCCGCGGCGCCGCAGGCGCGGCTGGACACCATCGCCCGCCTGCATGCGGCCGGCGTGCCGGTGGGCGTACTGGTGGCGCCCATCATCCCGGCGCTGACCGACCACGAGCCGGAGGCCATCCTCGCCGCCGCGCGCCAGGCCGGCGCCGGCTTTGCCGGCTACACCGTGCTGCGCCTGCCGGGCGAGGTGGCCGGCCTGTTCGAGGACTGGCTGCACCGCCACCGGCCGGATCGTGCCCAGCGCGTGCTGGGCGCGCTGCGCGCGCTGTGGGGCGAGCGGCTGTCCAGCAGCACCTTCGGCTACCGCCAGCGCGGCAGCGGCGACTACGCCGACATGCTCGAACAGCGCTTTGCGCTGGCCTGCCGCCGGCTGGGCCTGCGCAACGCGCCGGCGCTCGACACGCGCGCCTTTCGGCCGCCGGCCGGCGGACAACTGGGGCTGGATATTTAGTCGCTGGAAGTGCCTGGAGAGCTCAAGCAATCGTCCGAGTTGGCTTCTCTCTGAGCGGTGATGGCGATCGGCGGCGCGCCGGCCAGGATCAAGACGAAGCTGGGCAGAAAGGTAAAGAAGGTTCCCGGCGCGCAGCACACTCGCACGCTCTCAGCCCGTCTCCCGCCGGTCGAAGGACACGCCCTTGACCAGCGCCCACACCGGCTGCCCCGCGGCCAGCCCGAGCGCGGCGGCCGCCTCACGGGTGATGCGGGCGCGCAGGTGGGTCGGCGCGGCGCCGGGGGCGGCGAGGTCGAGCAGCACTTCGGCGTGGGCGCCGGCGGCTTCGGCGTCGATGCGCAGCACCCGCCCTTCGAGTTGGTTGCGGATGCTGATGGCATCCACCCGGTGCAGCGCCAGGGCCACGTCGCGCGCGCGCACGTGCAGGCGCAGCCGCGTGCCCGGCGCGGCATCGATGTGCGGCAGGACGAGGCGCTGGCCGGCGAGGTCCAGTTCGGTCAGCGCGTACTCGGGCAGTTGGCCCACCAGGGTGGCGTCGAGCAGGGCGCCGGCCTCGAAGCGGCCGGACACCGCCGCCGCCTCCGGCCGCTGCAAAACGGCGTGCACTTCGCCGCGGGCGGTGACGCGCCCGGCGGCGAGAATCAGCACCTCGCCGGCGAGCTGGGCGACTTCCTCCACGGCGTGGGAGACGTAGATCAGCGGAATGCCGAAACGCCCCGGCAGTTGACGGATGTAGGGCAGCAGCTCGGCCCGGCGCTGCGCGTCGAGCGCCGACAGGGGCTCGTCCAGCAGCAGCAGGCGCGGGTTGGCCAGCAGCGCGCGGGCGATGGCCACACGCTGGCGCTCGCCGCCGGACAGGCCGGCGACGCGGCGACCGAGCAGCGGCCCCAGATCGAGCGCCGCGACGACGTCATCGAAATTCGGCGCAGCGGCGCCCGGCCGCGCCCGTGCCAGGCCGTAGCGCAGGTTGCCGGCCACGCCGCGATGGGCGAACAGCCGCGCGTCCTGGAACACGTAGCCGATGCCGCGCCGGTGCGGCGGCAGGCATACGCCGGCTGCGGCGTCCTGCAACAGCGTGCCGCCGAGCTGCACGCGCCCGCGCGCCGCCGGCTCCAGCCCGGCCAGCGCCCGCAGCAGCGTGCTCTTGCCGCTGCCGGAGGCGCCCATCACGGCGGTGATGCCGGCCAGCGGCAGCGTCTCGCAGGCGCGCAGCACGAACGCGCCGCGGTCGACGGCCAGGTCGAAGGCCAGCGCGCTCACGCGGCATGCACCGGAAAGCGGCGGTTCAGCGCATAGACCAGCACCAGCACCACGAATGAAAAGAGCAACAGCCCGGCCGAGAGCAGGTGCGCCTGGGCAAAGTTGAGCGTCTCCACCTGCTCGTAGATGGCGATCGAGAGCACCCGCGTGCGGCCGGGGATGTTGCCGCCCACCATCAGCACCACGCCGAACTCGCCCAGCGTATGCGCAAAGCCGAGCACGCCGGCGGTGACATAGCCGCGCAGCGCGAGCGGACTGGCGACGGTAAAGAACGCATCCAGCCGCCCGGCGCCCAGCGTGGCCGCGGCCTCCAGCGGCCCGCGGCCGACTGCCTCGAAGGCGCCCTGCAGCGGCTGCACCACGAACGGCAGCGAGTAGACCATCGAGGCCAGCACCAGGCCGCTGAACGAAAAGGTCAGCGTCTGCCCGGTCAGGCGCAGCCACGGCTCGCCCAGCACGCCGGCCGGCGCAAACAGCACCAGCAGATAAAACCCGATCACCGTGGGCGGCAGCACCAGCGGCAGCGCGGTCAGCGCCTCGATGAGCGGTTTGACGCGCGTGCGGGTGTGCGCCAGCCACCAGGCCAGCGGCGTGCCGATCAGCAGCAGCAGCGCCACCGTGATGCCGGCCAGACGCAGCGTGAGCCAGACCGGGCCGAGGTCCAGATCGCTCATGCTTCAGGGACCGGAAAGGTCGTAGCCGGCAGAGCGAATCATGTCGCGGCCGGCCGGGGTCTTCAGGTAATCCAGAAACGCCTGTGCCGCCGGGTTGGCGCGGGCGCGGGCGATCAGGATGGCGTCCTGATTCAGCGGCGCATGCAGCTGCTGCGGCACCGTCCAGTGGCTGCCCGGCGTGGCGGCAGCGCGGGTTTGCGACAAGGCAACGAAGCCGGCTTCGGCGGCGCCGCTGGCGACCATGGCGTAGACCTGCCCGATGTCCTCGCCGCGCACGATGCGGTCCTGCACGGTCGACCACAGGCCGAGCGTTTCCAGCACCTGCTGCGCGGCCACGCCATAGGGGGCGACGGCCGGATTGGCGATGGCCAGATGCCGGAAGACGCCGGCGCGCAGATAGGCCGGGCCATCGTTGCCGATGGCCTGTGGGTCAGGGCTCCACAACGCCAGCCGGCCGATGGCATAGGTGAAGCGCGAGGCCGGCACGCCAAGACCCGACTTGGCGAGCAGTGCGGGGCGCTCGACATCGGCCGAGAGCAGCACGTCGAAGGGCGCCCCCTGCTGGATTTGCGCCGCCAGCTTGCCGGACGAGCCCAGCACCACGGTCAGCTGATGGCCGCTGGCCCGCTCGAAGGCCGGCTCGATGCGCGCCATGGCGGCAGCGAAGTTGGCGGCGACGGCGGCCACCACCTCCTGGCCCCGAGCGGCAGGAATACTCAGCAGCAGCATGCCGAGCAGTACGAAACGATGAAAATCACGCGGGGTCATGATCGGTTCTGCGGCAAGAGCGCGTGAAGGGCTTCAGATATCCACGTGCAGGCGGCCGGTAGTGGCGATGGCGCTGCGACGCATTGGTTCTCCCCCTGAGTGATCGCAGCGGTGGTGGTCCACGATATCGCTTCTCGGCTATATCGAGGGGCGAAAAAAAGCCCGGCCGCCCTGCGACGGCCGGGCCTTTGCGATCAGTTCTGGAACAAGCCGAGCGGGCCTTCCTCGAGGTTGATCACCACGCTCTTGGTCAGCGTGTAGTGGTTCAGGATGTCGAAACAGAACTCGCGCCCGAAGCCGCTTTGCTTGTAGCCGCCCAGCGGCATGCCGGGCTTGAGGTTGAAGTAGCGGTTCACCCACACGGTGCCGGTCTGCATGGCACGCGAAATGCGGTGCGCGCGGGTCAGGTTGCGCGTCCACAGGCCGCCGGCCAGCCCGTAGGTGCTGTCGTTGGCCATGCGCAACACCTCGTCGTCGTCCTTCCAGGTGATGGCGCAGGTGACCGGCCCGAAGATTTCCTCCTGGGCGACGCGCATGCTGTTGTCGACGTCGACCAGGATGGTCGGCTCGATGAAGTTGCCTTCATCCAGCCCGGGGCCGGTGGCGCGCTTGCCGCCGCGGTACACCCTGGCACCTTCCTGCAGGCCGATTTCCAGGTAAGACAGCACCTTGTCGCGCTGCATCGCCGACGCCTGTGCCCCGATCTGCGTGGCCGGATCCGTGGGATCGCCCTGCTTGACGGTGTCCAGGGTGCGGGCCAGCTTTTCCAGGAACTCGTCGCGAATGCGCTCGTGCAGCATCAGGCGCGTGCCGGCGATGCAGACCTCGCCCTTGTTGAAGACGGTCGACAGGGCTGCCGCTTCCACCGCGGCGTCGATGTCCGCGTCGTCACACACGATGTGCGCCGACTTGCCGCCCAGCTCCAGCGTCTGCGGGATCACGTTGGTGGCGGCATAGCCCATGATGCGGCGGGCGGTGGCGATGGAGCCGGTGAACGCCACCTTGCGCACCAGCGGGTGGGAAACCAGCGCCTCGCCGACATCGGCGCCGTAGCCGGTGACCACGTTGACCACACCCGGCGGCAGCACGTCGGCCACCTCGCGGAAGAACTCCAGCACCGACAGGCACACCGTCTCGGCCGGCTTGAGCACGATCGTGTTGCCGGCCGCCAGCGCCGGCGCGATCTTGGTCGCCATCATCACCAGCGGCACGTTCCAGGGGATGATCTGCGCGACCACGCCGTAGGGCTCGCGGTGCACGATGCCGATCGCATCCGGGTAGTCCAGCGACTCGCCATGCAGGTGGAAGGCCGCGCCGGCGAACAGCTCGAATTGCGCGATGGTGGTCGGCAGGTCGAAATGCAGCGCCTCGCGAATCGGCTTGCCGTTGTTGAGCGTCTCCAGCAGGGCGAAGTCCTGCATCCGTGCCTTCAGGCGCCGGGCCAGCTCGAGCAACAATTCCTGGCGCTGACCCGGCGTGCTGTGGCCCCAGGTGATGAATGCCTTGGCGGCGGCCTGCACCGCCCGTTCGGCATCCACCGCATTGCCGGCCTGGATACGCGACAGGCGCTGACCGTTGGCTGGATTGAGCAGGTCGATGGTCTTGCCGCTGGCGCCGGCAACCCATTCGCCGCCGATGAAATGGCCGTACTCGGGCAGATGCAGCCCGGCCGCCGAAGGCTGTTCCAGGGGTTTGTTCATGGCAATCTCCTTTGAGAGGTTGGTGGTGCAGTGGCACGTCGGCCCGGCCGCCCGGGCATGACGGCACGCAGATCGGCGTGCGCTATTTCCAATTGAATATAACGAAAACTCAGTCGACCCCGCGTATTTTGCACGCCCCGATCGTTTGGGCCGTGGAGCAGTCCCGGTCCGTGGGTTGCTGAGCCAGCTTTTCAACCAGCCGCGCCAGGCCGTCGTGCACCACCGTTGCCGCCTGGAATTGCAGCGTCTGATACACGCCCAGGACTTCGGCCCCCAGGGGCGTCAGCGCCGCGCCGCCACCGTGTGCGCCGCCACGGCTGGCGCTGACCAGTGGCGCCGCAAAGTCACGGTTCAGACTGTCGACCAGTTGCCAGGCGCGCTTGTAGCTCATGCCGATGCGGCGCCCGGCGGCGGCGATCGAACCGGTCTCGACGATGCCCCGCAGCAGCTCGGCCTTGCCCGGACCGAACGACACGCCGGGCGCCAGATCGAGCCGCAGCCGGGCGCGCGGTTGGCCGGACCCGTCCGCCCAAGTCACCGGCTCAGTCCTCCCCAACCTGCAGCGTGAAACCTGCCGCGGCCAGGAATTGCGCCTCCTGCGCCAGATCGGCGCCGGTCAGCGGGTGGCGTTCCAGCCAGGCCGGCGGGAAGTCGATGGTCAACGTTGTACCCGCCGCATGCAGCGTGAACCGGGGCAGGCGCAGCGCCGCGCGGCTGCGGTGCAGCGCCACCACCAGGCGCAGCAGGACGGCCAGGCGGGTGAGGGGCTGGCGCGTGTCCTCGGCCAAAGAGGCGAATTCGACAAGCGCGAACTTGCGCCGGTGCACGCGCACCAGCAGCGCCAGCTGGTGCTGTTCCTGGCGCGAGAATCCGGCCAGATCGGCATGCTCCAGGATGTACGCGCCGTGCTTGTGGTACTGGGCGTGGGCGACATCGAGGCCAATTTCGTGCAACTGGGCGGCCCAGATCAGCAACTGTTCGTGGTGCGGATCCGTCAGCTCCCAGGCACCGCCGACCATGCGCAGGCAACGTTGCAGGGTGCGGGCCACGCGCCGCGCATGTGCGCCATCCACGTGATAACGGCGCGCCAGCTGCGCCACCGTGCGGTCGCGCACGTCCTCGTCGTGAATGCGGTCGAGCTGGTCGTAAAGCAGTCCCTGGCGCAGTGCGCCGTCGGAGATTTCGAGACGCGTCAGGTGCAGCCCCTCGAACAGCGCCAGCACGATGGCGAAACCGCCCATGAACACCGGCAGGCGATCGGCCCGGACCTCCAACTGCGCCAGCTTCTCCACCCGGCCGAGCTTGAGCACGCGCTTGCGCAGCTGCCGCAGTCCGGCGGCGGTGATGCCGCCGCTGGCCAGGCCGGCCACACGCAGCGCATCGGCCACCGCCACCATGCTGCCCGAGGCGCCGATGGCACGCTGCCAGCCGAGCGCGCGGTAGTCGGAAATGATCGGCTCAAGCTCGACCAGGGCGGCCAGTTCGGCCTCGCGCAGGCGGGCCGCGGTGATGCGCCCATCCTCGAAAAATCGCTGGCTGTGCGACACGCAGCCCAGGTACAGGCTCGCCAGGCGCAGCGGCTGGTAATGACGGCCGATGATCATCTCGGTGCTACCGCCGCCGATATCGATCACCAGCTGCTGACGTCCGTCCGCCGGAATGCTGTGGGCAACGCCCACGTATATCAGGCGCGCCTCTTCGACGCCGGAGACGACCTCGATCGGATGCCCGAGCGCCCGCTGCGCGTCGGCCAGAAAGCGCTCGCTGTTGCCGGCCAGGCGCAGGGCATTGGTGCCCACCGCCCGCACCGCGCCCATCGGCAACCGCCGCAGGCGCTCGCCGAAACGGCGCAGGCAGGCCAGCGCATCGGCGCAGATGGCCGGGGTGAGGTTGCCCTGGGCATCCAGGCCGGCGCCAAGGCGCACCGGCTCGCGCAGGCGGTCGACCACCTGCAGGGCATCGCCGCTGACCCGCGCCACCATCAGGTGAAAGCTGTTCGAGCCCAGATCGACTGCGGCGATGGTGTCGAACGCGGCGCCCTTGGCCGGTAGCCGGGCTGGCGGTGCGGGAGGTGTTTTCATCGCCCGGAACGGTCAGCGGCGCGCCATGCGGGCCAGATGTTCAGGGGTCAGCAACCATTGCAACCGAGCGCCGCCAGGCCGCGGCGACCCCGGAAACTCGAGCAGGCAGGCGGCGGCCCGTTCGAAGTAAAAAAATCGCCCGGCCAGCCCGGTCAGCATGTGGCAAACCCAGTAACTGAGGTCGTCCTCATGCCCGACCAGCGCCACGGCGTCCGGCTGATCGGCCAGCCACGACGCCAGCCTGTCCAGGCCACCGGGCGCCAGAACGGCGGTTTCGCACATCGGCACGGCGAACACTTCCGCCAGCAACGCGGCCGTTTCGCGGGCTCGGCGCAGCGGGCTGTGGGCAATCAGATCAAGATCCGGCACCAGCGCCTGCAAGGGTCCGCGCACCTGGCGCAGCAGGCTGACGCCGGCCGCGCTCAGCGGACGGTCCGCATCCGACAGACCGGACTCGGCGGGGGCGTGGCGGATAACCAGACAGCGCACGGCAACTCGGGCTTGAGGACGGGGCGCCGGTATTATCGCCGGCAACCTGTTACCAATGATCAAGGCCCGGCCGGCGCCGACTCTGCATGCACCCACACATCATCGAGCGGCGCTGGCGCCTGATCTGGCTGGCGCTGGCCGGGCTGGCGATATATGGCTCGCTCTACCCGTTTCAGGGGCGGGCAGCTCCCCTGCCCTGGCGCACGCTGCTGACGGTGCCGGAGCACATTTCGCGCAGCGACATTCTGGGCAACATCGCCCTGTTCGTGCCGCTTGGCTTCTGCGGCGCGCTGGCGCTGCGCCGCGGTCAGGTGCTACTGGTCCTGATCAGCGGCGCCGCGCTGGCGGTGGCGCTCCAAGTCGCGCAGCTGTGGACCGCCCAGCGCACGGCGGCGCTTTACGACGCCGGCTGGAACGTGGTCGGGCTAATCGCCGGCCTGATGGCGGCGCGGCTGTTTGGGCGCCTGGCGGCCGGCCGGCATGCCGGCGCCCTCGGGTCGACACGGGCCGTCGCCGCGTTGCTGGTGGCCGCCTGGCTGGGCAGCGAGCTGCTGCCGTGGGTGCCGTCGCTCGACTGGCAGCACATCAAGGACAACGCACGCCCGTTGCTGGCGGGCACGACCGGCCTGTCGGGCTGGCAGGTCTTCGATACCGGCCTGCGCGCACTGGCGGCGGGCGAGGTCCTGGCGGTCGGCTTCGGGGCCGCCGGATCGCTGGCGCTGCTGCCGCTGGGCGGGCTGTTGCTGCTCGGCAAGGCACTGGTGGTCGGGCAAACGCTCACCCCCAGCGTGGTCCTGGGCGTGGCGCTGGGCGCCGGGTTGACGCTGCTTGGCCTCGCGCTGCGCACTGGCCTGCGTCGCCTGCTGGTCATCCTGTTGCTGCCGGCCGGCATGGCGGCGCTCGCACTGCTGCCGTTCGATCCGTACCTGCCGCGACTGGCGGCGGATTGGGTGCCGTTCGCCGGCCTGCTGCGCGGCGACATGCTCCTGAATGCGCAGGCGCTGGCCGGCCGGCTGTTCCTGTACACGGCTTTTCTGTGGCTGCTGCGGGCGGAAGGCGCGCGCCCCATGCCGGCGGCGCTGGGGCTTGCACTGTGGTTGGCGCTGCTCGAGTTGCTGCAAGTGGTGCTGCCCGGTCAGCGGGCGGATATCACCGAACCGCTGTGGGCGCTGCTGTGCGGCTGGGGGCTGGCCCTGTTGCCGGCGACCCCGGTCGATGCGGCGTCCGGGGCGCCGGCACGACCGACCACGCCGGTGTCGACGCCTCGGCCGCCAGTGGCGAACGCGCCGGCGGCGCCGTGGCGGCCGAAGCCGTGGGCCACCGGACTGCGCGCGGGCCTGCTGGCAGCCGGCCTGACCCTGGCGCTGCTGGCAGTGCTGCGTATGCCGGCGCTCCCCTACAACGTGCGCGAGCTGTTCTTGCTGGACGGGGCTGCGCCGGCGGTTTTCGTGTTCAGCCTGGCGGCGCTGTGGATCGGCGGTTCAGCCGCGTGGATTGGCCAGGCCCTGGCCCAGGGGCGCCCGCCATGGCTGTTTTTTCCGGGCGCCGTGCTGCTCGCGGCCCTGATCAGCCTGGGCCTGCTGTACTGCAGCGTCACCGCGGAAAGCATTCTGGACATTGCCGGCTCGAACAACCTGTTCTGGTTCGTCACGCAACGTGATCTGTGGGGGCCACTGGCGCGCGAGCTGTTCCTGCGGGTTGGCCCGGGGCCGGTTGCCTTGGTCGAGCGGCCGGTGCGCTACGCGGCGCTGGTCGGGCCGATCTGGTTCTTTCTGGCGTTCGCCCTGGCGGTATCGCGGGGCCTGCGTGGGCGACGCGCGCTGCCGGTTGTCCTGTCGGCGCTGCCGTGGCTGTGGCTGTGCAAGGCGATCGCGTTCGATGGCTCCTCCACCGACAACCTGAACGAGTTGATCGCCCGTGACGGCCTGTGGGGCACCGGCGGCGGGGGCTATCTGTACGCGTTGTTGATGCTGATCTGCGTGAGCGCGGCGCTGCTGGCCCACCGTTGGCGCCCGCCGCTGCTGGCGCCGGCAGCCTGGCTGCTGGTCCTGCTTGGCGTGCCGCTGGGGTGGTGGCTGCTGACTCACGGCCTCGAGCCCGCGGTGCACAAGTACGAGCGGGTGTTTTCCGGCTGGCAGTTCCTGCTCGCGCCCGACCGCGACCACACCCTCGCAGACAGCGTGCTGCTGTGGCGCTGGGCGGCGGTGCAGCTTGGTCTGGTGTGCGCGTTTGCGGCCGGGGCCTGGGCCGCGGCGCCTGTGTTGCGGGGCGCGCCCGGCGTTGCCGCGCAGCGGCCCGTGGCCGCCGGCTCGCGCCTGAGCATGGCCGCCGCGGGCGGCGGCTGATACCGGGCCGAATTGGCGGGCGTGCTCCTCAGGCGAGGCCGTCGCTACGGGCCGGGACCGCCTTACAGCCGCACGCGGTTCAACCGCAGCGCATTGCCGATCACCGACACCGACGACAGGCTCATGGCCGCGGCGGCGATGATGGGCGACAGCAGCAAGCCGAAGAAGGGATACAGCACACCGGCCGCGATCGGCACGCCGAGTGTGTTGTAGACGAAGGCGAAAAAGAGGTTCTGGCGGATGTTGGCCATGGTGGCGCGGCTGAGCCGGCGCGCGCGCGCGATGCCGTTCAGATCGCCCTTGACCAGCGTCACGCCGGCGCTTTCCATGGCGACATCGGTGCCGGTGCCCATGGCGATGCCGACCTGCGCCTGCGCCAGCGCCGGGGCGTCGTTGATGCCGTCGCCGGCCATGGCCACCTTGCGGCCCTGGGACTGAAGCTCACGAATCTTCGCCGCCTTCTGGTCCGGCAGGACGCCGGCGATCACCTCGTCGATGCCGAGCCGGCCGGCCACCGCCCGCGCCGTGGTCTCGCTGTCGCCGGTGAGCATGACGATGCGCAGACCCTCGGCGTGCAGGGCGGCGATGGCTTCGGGAGTGGAGTCCTTGATCGGATCGGCGACGCCCACCAGCCCGGCGAGCGCGCCGTCCACCGCCACGAACATCACCGTCTGGCCTTCCGCTCGCAGGGCTTCGGCACGCTCGCCGAGCGTGCCCGGCGCCACGCCCAGATCGGCCAGCAGCGCGGCGTTGCCCAGCGCCACCGCGCGGCCGTCGACCTGTCCGCGCACGCCCTTGCCGGTCAGCGACTCGAACTGCTTCGCCTCGGTGAGCGCCACGCCACGCGCCTGCGCGCCGCGCACGATGGCGGCGGCCAGCGGGTGTTCGCTGCCGCGCTCCAGGCTGGCGGCGAGCGCAAGCAGCTCGGCATCCGCAAATCCGGGCGCGGGCTCGACCGTCACCAGCTCCGGCCGGCCCAGCGTCAGGGTGCCGGTCTTGTCCACCACCAGGGTGTCGATGTCGCGCAGCACCTCGATTGCCTCGGCGTTCCTGAACAGCACGCCAAAGCCGGCGCCGCGGCCGGTCGCGACCATGATTGAGATCGGCGTGGCCAGGCCCAGCGCGCAGGGACAGGCGATGATCAGCACCGCCACCGCGTTGACCAGGCCGTAGACCAGCGCCGGCTCCGGCCCGATCCATGCCCACACCGCGAACGTGATCACGGCGACCGCCACCACCGCGGGCACGAACCAGCCGGCGACGGAGTCGGCCAGCTTCTGGATCGGCGCGCGGCTGCGCTGGGCCTCGGCGACCATGTGCACGATCTGCGACAGCAGCGTGTCCGCGCCCACGCGCCTCGCTTCCATCACCAGGCTGCCGGTGCCGTTCACGGTGGCGCCGATGAGCGCGTCGCCGGCGCTCTTCTCCACCGGCATGGGTTCGCCGGTGAGCATCGACTCGTCCACGGCGCTGGCGCCTTCCAGCACCTGGCCGTCCACCGGCACTTTCTCGCCCGGCCGCACGCGCAGGCGGTCGCCCACCTGCACCTGATCCAGCGGCACGTCCTGCTCGCTGCCGTCGGCGCCCAGCCGCCGTGCGGTCCTGGGCGCCAGCCCCAGCAGAGCCTTGATCGCCGCGCCCGTGCGGCTACGCGCGCGCAGCTCCAGCACCTGTCCCAGGATCACCAGCGCGGTGATGGCGGCGGCAGCCTCGAAATACACCTCCGGCAGACCGTGGTGGCCGCGAAAAGCCGGCGGGAACAGGCCGGGCGCGAGCGCGGCGACCAGGCTGTAGACATAGGCGACGCCAACGCCCAGGCCGATCAGCGTGAACATGTTGAGGTTGCGCGTGACCAACGAGCGCCAGGCGCGGGTGAAGAAAAACGACCCGGCCCACAGCACCACCGGCGTGGTCAGCAGTCCTTCGATCCACACCAGCGTGCGCGGCGCGGCAAGTCGGGCCAGGGCATCGCCGACGCCCGGCAGCATCTTGCCCATGGCAATGATCACCACCAGCGCGGCCAGCGGTGCGCTGACCCACAGGCGGCGGGTCATGTCGTTGAGTTCCGCGTTATCGGCTTCGCCCGCGACGGGCAGCAGGGGCTCCAGCGCCATGCCGCAGATCGGACAGTCGCCCGGGTGATCCTGACGCACCTCGGGATGCATGGGACAGGTGTAGATCGTGCCGGCGGGAGCGGGCTGCGCGGGTGCGGCCGGCATCGCATGCCCATGACCGTGGCAGGCAGCGCCATGCGGCGCCGCAGGTATCGGTTTGGAGTCCAGAAAGGCCGCGGGCTCGGCCACGAAGCGGTCGCGGCAGCGGGTGGAGCAAAAATAAAACGTCTGGCCTGCGTGGTCCGCCGTCGCGGCGGCGCGGTCCTGCACGACGTTCATGCCACAGACCGGATCAACAGCGGCCATATCGGGCTCCCGGATCAAATCGAAAAAATGCGGGGACGAGCATCGCCCGTCCCCGCCATCACGCGACTACGGCGCCGGATGGTGCTCGGCGGCCGGCTTGCCGGCCTTGTCCCCCATGCCGCCCATCATGTGCATGCTACCCATCATCTCCCGGCACTCGCGCATGCGCTCGCGCATCTTCTGGCGGTCGCTGGCGTCGATCACTCCGTCCTTGTTGGCATCCATGCGGGCAAATCGCGCCTCGGCACGCTCCAGGAACTGTTCCTTCGTCACCTTGGCATCGCTGTCGCCCATCATGCCCATGCCGCCCTGTGCGGTGGCAGCGCCCGCCCCAGCCAGCACGCCGGCGGCGATCAACAACAGTCGTTTCGTATCCATAAGACTTCACTCCTGTAAGACTCGCAAAAAACATCAGGCACGTTTCGTCACTCACTTGCGCTCGACACTCATTAGGAACCCGCGTCGGCCTCGCGGTTCGCTGCATCGGTGCTGGGCGTTGACCACCCTCAAGCCTGCTCACATCCAAGGCGGCCTCCCTCGGACGGCAGCGCCCGCTCGCAGCGCGGCGACAGGCCTGATTTCCGAGCGATTTCGTGAAATATGTCTCATCGACAATATGAGGTGCTATGGTCGCGCCCGGCATTGGCCCGGGGGCCGTCGGTGCGCCGTCGCGACGAACAGATAATCTTCGCGCGGCCGGCGTACCGGGACGGGGCGGCAACCGCTGTACGGTCCGCGATGGTGGTCGTGCCACGCGGGTGTTCATCGACCAGCGGCAGATCACCCAATGCGAGCCGCTGACCAACGGGAGGCACACATGATCAACCCCTTCAGTTCACATCAACCCGGAGTGGTGGTTGCTCTGGCAGACACGGCCAAAAGCCTTCGCCTTCACCGCCGCCTGCGCTATCAGGTTTATTGTCAGCAGCTTGGCTACGAAGATCCGACCAGGTTTCCCGACGGCGAGGAGTGGGACGAGTTTGACGAAGCCGCTGCGCATTTCCTGGCCTACGACACTCGACGCGATACCTGGATCGGTGCGATGCGGCTTGTGTCACCCGGCGCTCTTGGCTTGCCGATGCTCCGCGTCACCTCGCTCCATGCCACAGCAGCCCGGTGCGTGGAGGAAGGCAGGGTCGCAGAGGCTTCGCGGATCTGCGTACTGCGGGATCGGCGGCCGAACACACACCCGCCGAAAGACGATTCGCCCGGCGCCTGGCACAGTTGCGCTCAGGCGTATGCCTTTTTCGCCTTGATTCGCGCCAGCGTCGGCTATTCCTACCGTCACGGCATCGAGCATTGGACATTCCTCGCAAAGCGCTCCCTGAGCCGCTTGTTGGCCAGCGTGGGGATCGAGGATGCGCCCGCTGGAGAGCCTTGCCAGTACCGTGGTCTGCGCTCTCCCCGGATCGTCAACGTGGCACGGATGTACAAGAATCTGATAGAAGAAGTTGCCGCGCATCCCTTGTGCCGATACGTGTCGCCGGAGGCTTATGTGCGGTACTCCGCCCTGTCGCCACGGGCAGCGGGCATGGCCGCCTAGGCCAGAGCGATGACGGCCTCAAGGAGGTGTTGCGTGTCCACGTCGACAGATATCGCTAGGGCCTTCGGGCAGCACTTTTCGATCGTCCTGGGACGCGACTCGGACACGATTCGTGCCGCCCAACGGCTGCGCTACGAAGTGTATTGCCGCGAGTACGGCTTCGAGCGCGAGGAAGACTGCCCCGGCGGCTTGGAGCAGGACGACTACGACCCGCTGGCCTATCACTGCCTGATCAAACATCAGGCCACCGACACCGTGGCCGGGTGCTTGCGGCTGATACCGCACCCGCCGGAGCCGGCGCAACTGCTGCCCATCGAGCACCACTGTGCTGCCGCGCTGGTCGGCGCGACCCGCCGACCTTCGGGACTGCCGCAGCGGGAGGTTTGCGAAATTTCCCGCATCGCAGTGTCGGCGCAGTTCAGGCGACGCCTCACCGAACATGAGACGCCGCTCGGCAACCCGGTGTCGGCCGAAAACGACGATCTTGCCGCGCGCATCTACCCGATGTTGGCCGTGGCCTTGTTCATGGCGGCACGCCTGATGATGCTCGGCTTCCAAAGACCCTGCGTATTCGCCATGATGGAACCGCGTCTGGCGCGCATGCTGCTCCGCGTCAACATGGTCTTTGATCGCCTTGGTCCTGTGGTCGATTACCATGGGCAGCGGGCCGCGTATTTCCTGCATTACACGCCCGCCGTACATGCCGCCGCGGTGGCCGACCTGCGGACTGAGTTAGTCGACCTGCTGCAGGTGGTGCAAGCGCAAATCGGACCGCAACTGGCCGCGCTGGCAGACTCCTGAGCCGCTTGGGAGGCGGCGCGCTCCATCAGCCGCCGTTGAGGGGACGCAAAGCGTTGTGACGAGCTTCGATTACCAAAAAGCCTTCTCGCGCACCCTCGGCTGGGTGACCGAGAACGAATTGCAGCGTCTGCGCGGTGCGCGCGTGGCCATCGCGGGACTCGGCGGCGTGGGCGGCAGCCATGCGCTGACGCTCGCTCGCCTGGGGGTCGGGCAATTCAATCTGGCCGAATTCGATCATTTCGAAGTCCACAACTTCAACCGCCAGGCCGGCGCGTTCATGCACACCATCGGCCGCCCGAAGCTGGACGTGGTCGCCGAAATGGCGCGCGCCATCAACCCGGAACTGGACCTGCGCCTGTTTCCGGCCGGTGTGAGCCTCGACAACCTCAATCAGTTCCTGGATGGGGTGGACGTGTACGTCGACGGCATCGACTACTTCGCCTTCGATATCCGCCGCGCAGTATTCGCCGAGTGCCGGGTGCGCGGCATCCCGGCCGTTACCGCCGCCCCGCTGGGCATGGGCACGGCGCTGTTGGTATTCACGGCGGACAGCATCAGCTTCGACGACTATTTCCAGCTTGCCGGACAGCCCGAACCCGAGCAGGCGCTGCGTTTCCTGGCCGGGCTGGCGCCGGCGCTGCTCCAAGGCAGCTACCTGGTAGACCCAACCCGCATGCGCCTCGCCGACCGCGCCGGGCCTTCGACCCCGATGGCGTGCGAACTGTGCGCGGGCGTCGCCGCCACCGAAGTGCTCAAGCTGCTGCTCGGTAGAGGTCGCGTGCGGGCGGCGCCCCACGGCCTACAATTCGATGCCTTCCGCGGCCGGCTGGCCCATACCTGGCGGCCCGGCGGCAACCGCAACCCCCTGCAACGCCTGCTCCTGGCGCTGCTGCGTCGGCGTCTGGGGGCCAGCACGACGACGGCACGATGATGAATTCCGTTCACGCTCCACGCCTGTACCGCGGCCTGCTGATCCTGTGGCTGGCCGGCGCGATGGGCCTGCACGCCCATGCCGCGGCCCCGAACGACGGCGCCGCGATCGCGCAGCGCGTCTACGCCCGGCCAGACGGCAAGGATCTGGCCACCCGCTTCACCATGACCCTGAGCCGCGCCGGCGCGACGCCTCGCCAGCGCCTGGCCTACGGTTTTCGCACCGACGCACCCGATGGCGGCACGCAGTCCCTGCTGCGTTTTGCCGACCCTGCGGACATCCGCGACACCGGCCTGCTGGTGCACAGCAAACCCGATGGCGAGGCCGACCAGTGGCTGTACCTGCCGGCCCTCGATCAAGTGCGGCGAATCGCCTCGCAGCGGCGCGGCGGGCGCTTCGTCGGATCGGACATTTACTACGAAGACCTCGAAGACCGCCGCCCGGAGCGCGACACGCACCAGCTGGTCGGCCAGGAAATCGTTAACGGTCAACACACGCAGCGGCTGCAAAGCACGCCAGTCGATCCCGGCAACTCGGTCTACAGCCGGCGCGTGGCCTGGATACACGAGGCAACGCTGTTGCCGCTGCGGGTCGATCTTTATCAGTCCGGCGCGCAGCCGGCCAAGCGCCTGACGGTGCACAAGGTGGAGCAAATCCAAGGCTACTGGACGATCACGGACAGCACCATGACGGACCTGGAAAGCGGCCACCAGACCCGCATCACGGTCGACAACGTTCGCTACGACCAGGGCTTGCCCGCGAGCCTGTTCACCACCCAGACGCTGGCCGATCCCGCCACCGACAAGGCCCTCAGGCCGCAATGACCGCCACCACCCCAGCCCCGGCCCGCCGCAGGCGCCGTCGGCTGATGGCCGCGACGGCACTGGTCGCGGGCGGCGCATGCGCGAGCGCAGCAGCGGCGCCGCTGACCGCCGTGCGTGTGGTGGGCTTCGACGACGCCCGCAGCGCCGCCGAGGTGGCCGTACGGGTCCGCCAACTGGGCAGCCCGGCCCTGGTGCGTCGCCTCGCCGACGATGCGTTCGTGGTCCAGGCCGGTGCCTTTGCCGATATCGGCCGCGCCGAGCGACACGCCGCCCGGCTGCAGGCAGCCGGGCTGGCTCAGGTCAGCCTGCAGGCAGTCGGCCCCGCGGCCGGCGCATCGTCTTTTGCCGCGCCGGACCTGACCGCGGGCGTCGACTCGCCGGCACAGGCCGACACGGCGCCCCGCGCTCTCGCGCCATCGCCCGCAGCGCCCATCACGCAAGCCAACCCCCCAGGCGCGATGGTGCTGGCGCTCAACGACGCGCCGCCTGCCATAGCGCCTGGCCGGGCGCCGGCCACGGCGACGCCTTCGCCGATGGCGTGGCAAATGAACCGGATGCAGGCCGAGACCGCCACCTTCACCGGCGATGACCGGCTGGCCCGCCAGGCCCAGTTCCTGCATGCGACCGGCGGCTTGGTGTGGCAACCATCGACGGCAATGGAAGTTCGCCTGACTGCCCGCGGCGACGCCTTTTGGCAGCAAGGCTGGCGCGATCACGATGAGGCGCGGCTCGACTATGACGAGGTCTACCTGCGCCGTCGCTGGTCCAGCCTGCGCCTGACCGCCGGCGCGCAGCGCATCGCCTGGGGCCGCGTGGACGAAATCGCCCCGACCGACCGCCTGTCGGTGGTCGACCTCACGCGCATGGTGCTGGATCGCCTGCCCGATCGCAGGCGCACCGCGCCGGCGCTGCGGGCCGAGTGGTTCGGCGCCGGCGGCAAGCTGGACCTGGTGTGGGTACCCGCCTTTCGGCCCGCCGAACTGCCGGACGATGACAGCGTGTGGCATCCGGTCAACCGTCGCGACGGGCGCTTCTTCGGCCTGCCGCGCAGCGACCTGCAAAGCGCGCTGATCAAGGCCGGCCGCTTCGATGATGACGGCGCCGGCAGCGGCGGCGGCGCGCTGCGCTATAGCCGGGAGCTGTCCGGCTTCGACTACGCCCTGTCCGCGCAGCGCGTGCGCCACTCGACGCCTTACTACGAACTCGACGAGCGCGTACGGGCGGCGCTGGCCGCCGGCAGCAGCGTGCCGACCGCCGTGGCGCTGGCTCCGGACACCTTCGTCGGTCGCCACCCGTACACCTGGGTGCTGGGGGGCGATGCCGGCTTCGTCACCGGCCGCACCACCTGGCGCGTCGAGGCCGCCTGGCTGAGCGACGTGCCGGTCACCGGTGCCGCCGGCGCACTGGACACGGTCGATGCCGTCAATGCCGTGGCGGGCGTCGAGTTCTATCCGGGCGACCGCGACCTGCGTGTGAACCTGCAAGCAGGTGCCAATGTTCTGCTGGGATCCTCGTCCATGCTCGACCGGCGGCGGCGCTATTTCACCAATGGCACGGTGGTTCACCCCTTCGGCGGCGGGCGCTTCGAGTTCGAAGTCCGCTACTCGCTGGGCCTGAACACGCGCGACGTCTACTTCAACCCCGAGCTGCGCTACCTGTTCCTGGACGCGCAGCAGTTCTATATCGCGGCGCATGTGTTTCGCGGCGCCGACGACACCCTGGGCGGTTTTTTTCACGACAACACCGGCATCATGCTGGGCTGGCGCGCCAAGCTGTGACCCACTGGTGGCTCGACCGCCCGCGTCTGGCGACGTTGTGCCTGGCCGCCCTGATCGTCCTGCCGCTGGCCGCGCTGCCGCGCCTGCGGCTCGACAACTCGCCCGAGACCTATTTCCCGACCGACGCGCCGGCGGTGCTGTTCACCCGCGAGCTGCGCCGGCAGTTTCCTGAAGATCAGGTACTGCTCGCTCTGTTCAGTGGCGATGCCCTGTGGGAGACCGCCACGCTGCGCACGCTGGCGACCCTGAGCCAGACGCTCGAACGGGCGCCGCAGGTCGAACGGGTGCTCAGTGTGTTCACTTCGGATCACATCGCGCCGACCGAGGACGGCTTCAGCGTCGCACCGCTGATCGATCCGGCCGCCGCCGGCCGGCGCACCGCCGAGCAATGGCGCGCCCTGGCGCTGGCCGACCGCTTCGCGCCCGGCGCCCTGGTGGCACGCGACGGCTCGGCCCTGGCGCTGGTGGTCCGCCCGCACCCGCTGCACGACAGCCGCGAACGCCTGGCGCTGGACACCCTGGTGCGCCAGGCAATCACGCAGGCTGGCCTCGATCCGCTGCTCGTGGCCGTGGGCGGGCCGATCGCCCTTGACGTGGCGCAGCTGCATTCGATGAACCGCGACAGCGCCACCTTTACGCCGGTGACCACGGTCATCGGCCTTGGCCTGCTGTGGTGGATGTTTCGCCGCTGGCTGGTGGTCGTGCTGGCCGGGCTCACCTACGCCGCCGTCATCGGCAGCAGCGTCGCCTTTCTGGCCCTGTCCGGGCGCCCGTACACCCTGGTCGACGCCATGCTGCCGCCGCTGCTGCTGGCACTCGGCACGGCCGCCCTGATGCACCTGTTCAGCGGTATCGCGCATGCCAGCAGGCGCCCGCTAACGCCGCGAGAGCGCGTGCTGGACGGTGTCGGGCACGTCACGCGGCCGGCCCTGTTTGCCGCGCTGACCACCATCGCCGGCTTGCTGTCGCTGGCGGCCACGCCCATTCGGCCGATCACCGATTTCGGCATCGCCGGCAGCGTCGGTCTGGTCGTGATCTACACCGTGACCGTCTGGCTGTTGCCACCGCTGATCCTGCGTTACGACCGCCATCCCTGGCCGATACGCGAATTCGGCCTGCGGCGTCTGGACGGCCTGGTGCGGCGTACCACCCGCATCGCCCTGCGGCGGCCGGCTTGGGTGCTCGGCATCTTCGGACTGGTGCTGCTGGCCGGCGCGCCGCAACTGGCCAAAATCCGTGTGCAGACCGACCTGTACGAGTTTTTTTCGCAAAGCCACCCGCTGACGCAGGCCACCCACGCCATCGAGCAGCGCCTGACCGGCGTCACCACGCTCGAAGTCGTTTTCGACGCACCGAAGAGCGACGGCCTGACCGACCCGGCCGCCCTGGCCGCCATCGCGCAGGTGCAGGCCTGGCTGCGCCAGCAGCCGGAAGTGGCCTACACCCTGTCGCTGCCCGACCTGATCAGCGAGATGCACTGGGCTTTTGGCGGCGGCGACACGAGCACGCCCACGCGCACGCTGCCGACCCGCCGCGAGCTGATCAGCCAGTACCTGCTGATCTACGACGGCGACGATCTGTACGACCTCGTTGATCGGGACCTCCAGCGCACGCGGCTGCTGATGAACCTGAATGCCCGCGGCAGCGTTGAAATCAACGCGTTCATGGCTCGACTGCGGGAACATCTGGAGCAAAATCCCCCGGCGAGGCTGGCGTGGCAGCTCGCCGGCTACGGGCGTCTGTTCGGGGATCAGGAGCGGCTCCTTATGAGCGGCCAGATCTCGAGCGCCATCGCGGTGGGGGTGATGGTCTTCGCCCTGCTGGTCATCCTGTGGCGCTCGCCGCGCGCGGCGGCCCTGTGCATGCTGCCGAACGTCACGCCCGTGGTCCTCACGTTTGTGTTGATGGGGACGCTGGGCATCTGGCTGGACATGGCGACCGCGTTGATCGCCAGCGTCGCCACCGGCATTGCTGTGGACGACACGATCTATCTGTATCAGGGCTATCGCACACGGCGGGCGGCTGGCGCCGGACCGGCGTGGGCCCTGGCACGCACGCTGCGTCGCACGGGGCCGGATTGCCTGGCCACCAGCGCCATTCTGGGCGCGCAATTCCTGCTGCTTGGCTTGTCGGGGTTCATCCCGACGCGCGAGTTCGCGCTGCTGACCGCCTTCGGGCTGGTCATCGCCGTCGGCTTCGATCTGTTGATGCTGCCGGCGTTGCTGCTGGTGGCCGACTCACCCTGGCGACGCCGGCAGGCGGCGTCGCAAACGCCCGGGTCAGGCACGCCCGGAACGAACCGCTGAAAAACGCCCAAGGAAGGAACTGTTCAACGTTTCCCGCGGGGAGACCAACCGACCTCGAGCCCGCCCAAGCGAAACAGCGGCCCAAGGTCGCCATAGTCAGTCTTGTGCCACGGCGGCATTCGATCGAAAAGCGCCTGTAGCTGCTGGCGCGTGCTCGCCTCCGGTCGCTGCCGAATCGCACTCTTGACGCACACCATGTAGGGCAAGGGAAACATCCGGTGCAGGCGGCCATAAGCGGCCAAATGCTGGGCGTGGCAACGGCGCCAGTCGGCCAGGTCGAAAGCCGCCCGCAGCGAGTTGTGGTAGTCGCGGGTAAAAAGCTCCGGTTGGCGGTCCGCATACTGTTGGGCGAAATAGCGGATGACCCGCTCGGTCTTCAGGTGCGCGAAGTCGACCAGATAGAGACCACCGCCGGGCCTGAGCACGCGCGCAACTTGCCGGAAAACGGCCTCGAATGCCGCAAGGTCCGGCAACTGGTGCAACACCACCGTCGAGAACACGGCGTCAACGCTGGCGTCGGCAAAGTCATTCAAGCGCGTGATGTCCTGCACCAGGAACTCCACGTTCTGCAGCCCACCGTCACGCACCCGCTGCCGGGCGTGCCCCAGCATCTCTTGCGACAGGTCCAGGCCAATGAAACGGCTGCGCGGGTTCAGGCGGGCGATCATCGCGAGTTGGTTGGCCGGGCCGCAGCCCAGATCGAGCACCGTGTCGCCGGGCCGCACGACAGACGAGACATTGGCGGCGTGAAACAGGTACACCGGCGCCATGACGCCGTTTTCCAGCCCCGCCTCCCGGAACGCGGCCACCTGGGCCGGGTCGTCCATCACCAGGTCCGGTTCCGGTACGCGCGGCGCATCGCGGGTTGCGAAAAGCTCGATCAGTACCTGTTTCAGCATCGCGCTGCTGGGCATGGCAATTCCTCGCTGTCTGGAGGTCATCGGACCAACGGCCCCGGCGGGCGGACCGACTGCACAGTTTACGGCCCCCTGTGGCGACGCTTTACCCATGCGCGATCATGCGTCGTCGATCGGGTGCCGGAGGCGGCCGCCACCACTGCCAGGCGCCTCGCCGAGGATGGCTTTTCCCGGAGGCAGGCTGCGCCCCTTTCGCACGCAGCCATACGGACGAACATGCAGGCAAAAAAAAGCCCGCTTGCGCGGGCTTTTCGAGAAAAGTCGCAGTTCTCAGATTTTGCGGCGGCGGCCCATCGAGGCCAGGCCCAGCAGGCCCGCACCGAGCAGGCCCAATGTAGCCGGGGCCGGAACCGTGGTCGCCAGGCGGAACGTACCGTCCTCGACACCGCAGAAGAAGGTCAGGCTCTGGTTGCCCGCCGTGCAGCCGAACCCACCACGGGTCTCATCGAGCAGACCGTCGTTGTCGCTGTCCAGGTCGAAGTTGCTGTCCACCAGACCGAGCGTGAGCCCCGGAGCCAGTTCATCGCCAGCCAGAGTCTTGAACACGCCCTCAACCCAGACATCGGTCAGTACAAACGTGACATCATCGGATCCGTCCAGCGTACCGGCCACGTTCGCCGAGCCGCCGTCTCCCTCGACGGGGGCGAAGGTAAGGACCTTGACTCCGTCGGTATAAAGGGTGCCGTCACTCGGGAGTGCCTTGCTCCCATCACCCAGATCGTCAATGTAAAAATCCAGGTAGTCGGTTGCGCCCACGACGTGCTTCCAAATAGGAGCGCCCGCGGAGCCACCAATGACCTCGACTGTCAGCACGGCGTCATAGCTGATTTCATAACCTTCGAAGCCAGCAAAGAAGCCTGGCAAATTCAACAGTGGCTGCGAAATGACGCCAGTGGCAGTGTCCCCCAAGGTGTCCATCACGCCCTTGGTCCGAATAGTGTAGCGATCGCCGATCCCGTAGCCCGCCGCGCCAAGGTCAACAAAGGTCGCACTGAGCGGCGAATCGGTGAAGCCCATGTAGTCAATGCCGGAGGTAGCCGAGGTACCCCCAACCGGGGCGCCGCCGGTAATGCCCAAAGCGGGATTGCTGAAGTCGATCTGCCAATCGTTCACCACGAAGGCGGCATTAGCGGAGCCCGCAGCCGTCAGGGCGGACGCCACTGCGAGGCCGGCAAGTTTGCTCTTGAGGGTTTTCATCACATCACTCCTGACAGAGGTTTCTGGGTTTCTGAACTCGGGCAGCCGGATCATCCCGCGCTGCTGTGCAAACTGTAAATCACCATTCGTGCCAGATGCAGAAACTATAAATAATTATCTTTAAAAACAATATCTTGATAAATAATCAACGAGCGGTCGAAGCGCTCCCGGCCCTTTCTCGCGCTGAAGTGTAAAAAATCCTGACAAGTCGCCTACTCCCCCGCATGCCCCACGAACCTTTATGGCGGCCATCGACAAGCGCCATGTAAAAAAATCTGACGGGGCCTTCGACAGAGCCGACGCGTCGAGCGCCGGAGCGCCGGCCATCTTCAATGTCGGCCTTGAAGCTTCACGTCAATAACGGCGGCCGGTGCACCGACCCTCGTGCGCTAGGGCGCTGGCGTACCAAGCCGCAGGGCCGCCAGTGGCAGCCGCAATGAGCGGCTCCGCGGCGCCTGACTCACCCCCAACCGCCCCATGAATACGCCGCGGGTGAGCGTGTCCGGCCCCACCAGCCCGGCGAGCCGGGCGGCGATGAGCACCGCCCGGTGCTGCAACGCCGGCACGCGGGTGAACCCAAGCCCTTCGCGCTGGTAACGGGCGAAAATCAGCGGCGTCATTTCCGGCTGCAGGTGCAAACCCTGCTGGGTTGCCGTCAGCCAAAAACGCATCAGCTGTCGGCCCGCCGCGACGAAATCATCCGTCGTCTCTGCCGGCGTCGGGGCGACCAACACGAAATGCGCGGCGCATGCCAGCGCCGGCATGAAATCCAGTTGCAGCGCCGGCAGCAGCGTGCCGCCCAGATAGCGGTTCAAAAACGACAGACGGGCCCAGCTTTGCAGCGCCCAGCGTGACACCCGCGCAGTGACCGGATCGAAGCCGACCGCCTGCTCCGGGATGCGGTCCTCGCTGAAGCGGGCGCCCCATTCGATGATGTCCCGGTGCAGCGGAAAGCCCTCCGGCAGCAGCAGGCGCAGGCGACCGTTGCTGAACAGCACGCGCGCCATTCGCATCCTGTCGGCGCCGGCCAGCCAGCGCACCGTGTAGCCGCGCGCAAGACACGCTTCCAGCGCCTGCCGCTGGTCGGCGCCGAGCGGGCGGCGCGTCATCGGGCGGCGTTGCACGGTACGCCGCTCGATGCACTGCGCCAGTGGATCCGGGGCGATGGCAGCATCCGTAACCAGACGGACGTCGTAAACCGGCGCGTGGTCGGGGCAGTCAGGCCGGGCCGTGGCAACGGCGCGCAGGCCGTGCTGGCTGGCGGCGATGGCGATGCACTCCAGCAGCGCGCCATGCGCCAGGCGGCTGGCCTCGCCGCGCAGGTCGTACACGCAGTGCTCGCGCGTGTCGCGGCCGAGCACCACGATGTGGTCCGGCGACTCGATCCGAAACCGCCACGGCTGCGTGTTGTCGCCGCTGGGCGCCCAGCGGGCAAGGTTCAGAATCTGCTCGGCGATACCAAGGCCGGGCACGCCACTGGCGCCGCCCGGGTGGCCAGGGGTTTCTGTCATCGGCATACGTCGAAACTCGCCGGGGTCGGGCCGCGCGCGAACTGCTGGGCCGTCACGCGGAGCCCGGCGTGCGCGTTCGGAATCAAGGACGGCGTGGCGACTTCACAGCAAGCGCGCGCGGCCAAATACAACCGAGCTCGACCGTGGCCTCGAAAATCGCCCTGACGGGTGATGGCCGAGGTTGCCATGGCTCAGCGTCCGAGTTCGCGGACCGCCGTTTCGAGCTGCGCACCGGCCAGTGCGTGCAGCTCCGGCAGGTCGAGAATGTCCACCGCGCGGCCGTCAATGGCCAACACCCGCGTATCCTGCAGGCGGCGCAGCAGGCGGCTGACGGTTTCCGCGGCCAGGCCCAGGAAGTTGGCAATGTCGATGCGCGCCATGGGCAGCACAAAGCGCGTCGCCGAATAGCCGCGCTGCGCGAAGCGCGCCGACAGGCTCAGCAGCAATACCGCCAAACGCTGCTCCGGTGACTGCTTGCCCAGCGACAGCAGCTGTGCCTCGCGCTGCGTGATCTGGCGGCTCATCAGGCGCAGCAACTGGTGTTGCAGCGCCGGCACCTGCCGCGCCGTTTCCTCCAGGCGTTCGAACGGCACCTCGCACACGCTGACGGTCTCCAGCGTGCGGGCGCTGGCAGCGTGCACGCCGTCGGTCAGCCCATCCAGACCCAACAACTCGCCCGGCAAATGAAAGGCAATGACCTGCTCGCTGCCGTCCCGCCCCACGGCGAAACTTTTGACCGCCCCGGATCGGGCCACGAAAATGGACGTGAACGGGTCACCCTCCCGAAACAGATATTTGCCGCGGGGCAGCGGGCGCGACCGGTGAACGATTTTCTCCAGCAGGTCGATGTCCGAGCTGTTCACTCCCAGCGGCAGGCACAACTCGTGCAGGCTGCAAGAGCCGCAAGCACGCTGCATGTTGCGCAAGGAAAATGGGGTGTCGTTCACGCCGTTGATCGTCCGGTGGGTTTGCCTTACCGCCAGTATCGCCCGCACGACGCCTGGCGGCGAGACCGTTCGGTGTAGATAACACGCGGATCGTACCCTTGAACATCCTGGCCCATGCCCTGCTGGCCGAGCAAGCCGGCTGCTCGCTGGTCGGCAACCTGCTGGGCGATTTTGTGCGCGGTGCGCCGCCGCCCGAGTACCCCCTGGCCTGGCAGGACGGCATCCGCCTGCACCGACGGATCGACAGCTACGTGGACCGGCACGCGGCATCGGCCCGCAGCGTGGCACGCCTGCCGGCTGAGCAGCGACGCTGGGCACGAGTGGCGCTGGATGTGTATTACGACCACCTGCTGGCCAGCCGCTGGGCGCGCTACAGCAGCCTGCCCCTTGGGAGGTTTGCGGCCGATGTCTACGCCGAGCTGGAGCAGCACCGCCCTGCGCTGCCGCCGGCCATGACGCGCTTCGCCGGGTTCATGATCGAACGCGATCTGCTGGTCGGCTACCGCGAGCCGGCGGTAATCGAGGAAGTACTGGTTCGCATGGCCGGGCGAGTTCGGCGTCCGAACACGCTCGCAGCGGCGTTCTCCGGCCTGGCCGCGGCCCACGACGGCATTGGGCAGGATCTGGACGACCTGTTTCCGGCCACGCTGGCCTTCGCCCGCCGCGAGGTCGCCACGCGCCGCCAGGAAACGCGAAACGGCTAAGCGTTCCGCCAGCCGTGGGTCCGAGACCGTCCTGCACCTAATGCAAGCTCAAAGGGGCGCTGGCGACAGCGCTTCGGGCATCATAGGCACCCGGCTGCGCGGCCTCACGGCCACGCAACATCCCAACGGTTTTCAAGGCCAGTGAACAATCCGGAGCGCAGCGTGGTTAGCATGATCACCGACCTTGAAGGCTACTTTCGGCGCCAGGCACGCCCGCAGCGGGCGCAGCTGACTCAGGTGGCCATTGCCGCGGCCAGCGACGACATTCCGACAATCGGCCCGGTGCTGGGCAATCTGTTGGCGCTGTTGGCGCAGTTCGGTGGCGTGCGGCGGGCGCTGGACCTGGGTGCCGGCAACGGCTATTCGGCCCTGTACCTGGCCGACGGCATGGTCAGCGGCGGCGACATCGTGGCCTTGGAGCAGGACCCGAGCCGCGCCATCGCGGCTCGTCAAAACCTGGCCGGCACCGGCGTGAAAACCAGCGTGCTGATCGGCGCCGCTCAGGAGGTGCTGATGGGCCTCAGCCCGCCGTTTGACCTGATTCTGCTCGACATCGAAAAGTCGGACTACCTGCATGCGCTGGATCACTGCGCCCGTCTGCTGCGCCCCGGCGGCCTGCTGGTGGCCGACAACACCGGCTTTGCGGATGCCGAGCCGTTCAACGCCGCGCTGTCTGCCGACGCGCGCTTTCGCAGCGTGAACCTGCTGTGCCTGCTGCCGGGGCACAGCCCGGAGCAGGACGGCGTGGCGCTGGCCGTGCGCCTGTAAACGGCCGAACCTTCATGTGCCTGCTGGTGCTGGCCTGGCGCGTGCAGCCCAACTGCCCGCTGCTGCTGGCGGCCAACCGGGACGAACTCTACGACCGCCCGGCCGCCCCGGCCCAGTTCTGGCCCGAGGCGCCGCAGCTGCTGGCCGGGCGCGACCTGCTGGCCGGCGGCACCTGGCTGGGCGTGACGCGCGACGGTCGCTTTGCGGCGGTGACCAATTACCGCGAGGCGCGGACCGTGACACCGCCGCCCCGCTCGCGCGGCGAACTGGCGCGCGATTACCTGCTCGGCGGGGCCAGCGCCGGGCAGTACGTGCACTCGCTGCCGGCGCTCGCGGCCGATTACGCCGGCTTCAACCTGCTGTGCGGCGATCGCGACGCGCTGTGGTGGTACAGCAACCGGGGCGGCCCGCCGCGGCACCTTGCGCCGGGCGTCTACGGGCTTTCGAACGCCCTGCTCGACACACCATGGCCGAAGGTGCTGGTGGCCAAGGCAGCGTTGGCCGGTCTGTGTGCCGATGGGACCGCATCGCCGGGCGCCCTGCTGGAGCTGCTGCAGGATCGGCGCACGCACCCGGCAGACGCCGATCCGGCGCTTGGCCTCGATGCCCCGCTCGCGCAGGCGCTGTCGGCCATCTTCATCGAAACCCCACGCTACGGCACCCGCTGCTCGACCGTGCTGCGGATCGGCGCGGACGGATGTGCAGAGTTGGTCGAGCGCCGCCACGCGCCCGACCGCGGCGAGTCGCAGTTTCGTTTTCCGCTCCAAGCATCGAGGACACCCCAAGGATGAGCATCTGGCGCCCCGGCCTGACCGTGGAACAACTGAACGCGCCGCGCATCGGCGGCAGCATGGCCTGGCACCTTGGCGTTCGCTTCACCGAGGTGGGGCCGGATTACCTCAAAGCCACCATGCCGGTGAACGAATTCACCCGCCAGCCGGCCGGCATCCTGCACGGCGGCGCGAACGTGGTGCTGGCCGAGACCATCGGCTCGGTTGCATCCGGCGTGCTGGCCGGGCACGAGGGCCTGCGTCACGTCGGCCTGGAAGTGAACGCCAACCACCTGCGCAGCGTTGCCGAGGGCCTGGTAACAGCCACCGTGCGCCCCATCCATACCGGCAGAACCACGCAAATCTGGGACATCCGGATCCAAGACGAGGCGGGTAGAATCAGTTGCGTGTCCCGCCTCACCGTGATGACGGTCGATGCACGCTGAGGCCGATACCGTTTTCTGTTTTCCATCCCCCCACTTGCGAGGAGCGCTCCCATGAGCATCAAAGTTGGCGACAAGATTCCTTCCGTGACCCTGACGCAGATGACTGCCGAAGGCCCCAAGCCGATCTCCACCGACGACCTGTTCGCCGGCAAGAAGGTCGCGCTGTTTGCCGTGCCGGGCGCCTTCACGCCCCTGTGCTCGGGCCAGCACCTACCGGGCTACGTGAAGCTGGCTGACCAGTTCAAGGCCAAGGGCGTGGACCAGATCGTGTGCGTATCCGTGAACGACGCCTTCGTCATGGGCGCCTGGGCCAAGGACCAGCAGGTCGGCGACAAGGTACTGCTGCTGGCCGACGGCAATGGCGACTTCGCCAAGGCCATGGGCCTGGACCTTGACGGCACCGGCTTTGGCATGGGCACCCGCTCGCAGCGCTATGCGCTGATCGCCGAAAACGGCGTGGTCAAGCACCTGGGCGTCGAGGAAGGCCGCACCTTCGAGGCCAGCAAGGCCGAGACGATTCTGGCCGCGCTGTAAGGCATGGCGCGTCTTCCGGGTCGCGCACACGGCGCGTCCCGGAAGGCCGCCCACCGGGTTGCTTCACATGAAGACAGACCTTCTCGATCAAGCCCGCAAACTGAGCCTGCCGGAACAGATCGACCTGGTGGAAGCGCTGTGGGACAGCATTGCCGGGCAGGCCGATGCCGCGCTGCCGACGGCTGCCCAGCGCGAGGAGCTCGACCGTCGTGTGGCCGACCAGCAGGCCAATCCGCACGACCTGCACGACTGGAGTGACGTCAAGGCGACTGCCCTTGCCCGCCTTGGGCGATGACATGGCGTCCGCCGGGCGGTTACCGCACGATTTCCGTACAGCATTTACTTTGACCCGCAAGAACGACGCGTCGTGGTGCTGGCGGTTTTCCACGGTCGCCGGGATCCGGCCATCTGGCGGCGACGTGCTCCCTGACTACGCCTTATAAACAGCCATAGACCCAAGGCGTCGCCCGGCGGCGCGAGCGAGGAGATTCCGATGGACTTCGCCTTCACCGACGAGCAGCTCGCCATCCGCGAGGCGGTCGCCCGCTACGGTGCGCAGCGCCTGGCGCCGGGTTACATGCAGCGCGAGCAGACCGGTTTCGAGCCCGGCCTGATCAAGGAGATGGGCAGCCTGGGCTACATCGCGCCGGAAATGCCGGAGGACTTCGGCGGCGCCGGCCTGGACGCCGTCACTGCCGGTCTGATCGTGGAGGAAATCGCCCGCCACGATTTCAACGCCTCCTACGTGCAGCTGATGGGCTCGCTGTGCGCCACCATCCTCACCCGCCACGCGCAGCCGGAGCTGGCGCGCGAGGTGGTCGGCCAGATCTGCCGCGGCGAAATCCTGGTCGGCCTGGGCCTGACCGAGCCGGGCGGCGGCTCGGACGCGGCGAACCTGAAACTGCGCGCCACCCGCCAGGGCGACGTCTACGTGCTAAAGGGCGAGAAGGCTTCGGCCTCGTTCGCTGCCCACATGCACAAGATCGTCGTGTTCGCCCGCACCGGCCGCCAGGAAGATCGCGCCAAGGGCATCAGCGCCTTCCTGGTCGACATGGACAGCCCCGGCATCAGCCGCTTGGCGTATGACGATCTGGGCACCCGACCGGTCGGCCGCGGCTCGGTGTTCTTCGACGACGTGCAGGTTCCGGCCGGGCGCATGCTGGGCGACGAGAACCGCGGCTTCGGACAGGTCATGGCCGGCTTCGACTACAGCCGCGGCCTGATCGGCCTGCAGTGTCTGGGCGCGGCGCGGGCGTCGCTGGACGAGACCTGGGCCTACGTCAGCGAGCGGGAGGCGTTTGGCCGGCCGATCGCCAAGTTCCAGGGCGTCACCGAACCGCTGGCGCAGTTCGAGACCCTGATCGAGGCCTGCCGCCTGCTGTGCTTCAAGACCCTGTGGCTGCGCGACCGCGGCCTGCCGCACACGTCCGAGGCGGCCATGGTCAAGTGGTGGGCACCGAAGCTGGCCTTCGACATCATCCACCAGTGCCTGATCACCCACGGCCACTATGGCTACAGCACCGACCTGCCGCACCAGCAGCGCCTGCGCGACGTGCTCGGCCTGCAGATCGGCGACGGCACGGCGCAGATCCAGAAAATGATTATCGCGCGCGAGAAGATCGGCCGCGTGGCCGTGCCCTATGCCTGAGCCGCTGGCAGTCAGCCGGCATGGCGCCACCGCGGTGCTGGAACTGGCCCGGCCGGACAAGTTCAACTGCCTCAGCAGCGCGCTGCACGACGCCATCGAGGCCGCGCTAGACGCCGCCGAGGCCGACCCCGCCTGCCGCGCGCTGCTGATCGCCGCCCAAGGCAAACACTTTTGCACCGGCGCCGATCTTGCGGAAGTCCAGGCCCTGCGCGCCGCCGGCCGCTTCGACGAGTTCATTGCCCACGGCCACCGCGTGCTGTGCCGGCTCGAGGCCTCGCCGCTGCCGGTGGTCATCGCCGTGCAGGGCCTGTGCCTGGCCGGCGGCCTGGAACTGGCGCTGGCCGGCGACGTGATCCTCGCCGGCGAGACCGCCAAGTTCGGCGACCAGCACGCGCAGTACGGCCTGGTGCCCGGCTGGGGCGGCAGCCAGCGCCTGCCGCGGCGGGTCGGCCAGACGCGGGCACTCGATCTGATGTTCTCGGCCCGCTGGCTGGACGCCGCCGAGGCACGCGACTGGGGCATGTTGGCGCAAGTAATCCCGGATGCCGAGCTGCGGGATCGGGCGCTGGCCTGGTGCGAGCAGCTCGCCACGCGCAGCCGGGCCGGCCTCGCCGCCATGAAGCGGCTGGTCCGCGAGGGCGCCGACCTGCCGCTGGCCGAGGCCCTGGCGCTGGAACGGCGTCTGGCGCTGGAAGCCATGGCCGGCCCGGACGTGGACGAGGGCCTGGCGGCTTTCGGCGAGCGGCGCCCGCCGCGGTTCTGAAAAGCCGGTTGGCGCGCTTCCCGACGGCCCGCTACACCAGCCACGTCACCACCGCGAACAGCGGCAGCAGCGCGGCGCAGGACCACGCCGGATAGCCGAAGAACGCCGGCACCTCATCCCTGGCCGCTTCGAGGGGATCCAGCCCGGCCTCGCAGGCCAGCGCGAGCAAGGCTCCTTCGGTGGGATCGCCCACCAGTTGGCAGCCGCCGGCCGCATCGTGTCCGAGCCGGGCGTCGTTGCACAGCAGGGCGCAGCGGCACAGCCCCTGCAGCAGCCCGTCCTGCGCGGCGTCCACGATCACGCCATGCCGGTGAAAGCCGCCCTCGGGCGCGTAACCGGCGCCGGTCACTTGCAGCGTATGCGTGGGCAGCATGGACGCCGGGCAGCCTCCTGCCGGCTCAGGCCAGTGCCGGCACAGACCGACAAGGCGTCCAGCACCTCATCGAAGGGCCGGGCGTGCCAGGCGGGCGGATCGGCGGCGGCTGAAGGTTGGGGTGGCGTCATGACAATCGTTTCGCGCGGTGATGGCCGGTCGCGGCGGCTTCAGGAACGTCACCCCGTGGCTCACTCCTCGGGCGGCAGCGGCGGCTTCGCCCGCGGATCGAGGTGCAAGGCCGCCTTCACCAGCAGGTGAGCGCTGACCGGCGCGCTGATGAACAGAAACAGCGTGATCAACAGCTCGTGCAGGCTCAGTGTCGGCCCGCGCAGGCTCAGGTGCAGGCTCGAGGCGATCAATATGCTGCCCACGCCCAGCGTGGTCGCCTTGGTCGGGCCGTGCACGCGCTTGTAGAAATCCGACAGCTTGAGCAGGCCGAACGAGCCGATCAGCGCGAAGCCGCCGCCGACCAGCAACAGACCGGCGGTGAGGTAGTCGGCCAGCAGGCTCATTCGATGATGTCCCGGCGCAGCACGTAGCGCGACAGGGCCACCGTGCCGACGAAACCCAGCAGCGCGATCACCAGCGCCGCCTCGAAATACACCCTGGTGCCCAGATGAATACCCTGCAGCACCAGCAGCGCCAGCGCGTTGATGTAAAGCGTGTCCAGCGCCAGGATGCGGTCCGGCAGGGCCGGACCCCGCACGGCACGCCACAGGTTCAGGGCCATGGCCAGCGCCAGCATGCCGGCCACCAGCGGCAGCGCGTAGTCCAGCGGATTCACGTGAAAATCTCCATCAGCGGGCGTTCATAGCGCTGTTTGATGCTCGCCGCCAGCGCTGCGGGATCGTCGCAGTTGAAGGCATGCACCAGCAGATGCCGCCGGTCGGCGCTCAGGTCCGAGGACACGGTGCCCGGCGTCAGGGTAATGATGCCGGCCAGGGCGGCAATGCCGTAAGGGTCGCGGATGTCGAGCGGCAACCACACGAAGCGTGGTTGCAACACCGACTCCGGCCCGAGGATGCGGCGCGCCACCTCGATGTTGGCCAGCACGATGTCCACCAGCACCACCACCAGCAGCCGCGCCGCCCGCAGCGGCCGACGCAGGCGCACGCGCTCGGGGCGCAGGCGAACGGTCAGCAGCGGCAGCGCCAGCGCCAGCAGCGCGCCCAGCAACACCTGGCCGGGCGCCAGCGTGCCGTTCAGCAGCAGCCAGACCAGCAGCAGCGCGACGCTGAGCGGCGGCGAGGGCAGCAGGCGCCTCATGGCCTTCCGCCTCCGCGCGACACCGGGCGGGCGCCCAGCACCGCGTCGACGTAATCCGTCGGCGCCAGCAACTGCTGCGCACCGGCCTGGGCAAACCGCAGCACCGGCGCCGCCAGCACTGCCAGCAGCAGGCCGCCGGCCAGCAGGCCAAACACCGGGATCATCGCCAGCGCGCCATGCCGCGGACCTTCCTGCGCCGGCGAGACCTTCCAGAACAGGCGGCTGCCGGCCCGGCTGAAGGCAATCAGAAACGCAAACCCGGACAGCAGCAGCGCGGCCCACACCGCAAAGCCGCCCACCTGGCCGACCGCGCCGCGCAGGATCAGCAGCTTGCCGACGAAGCCCGAAAGCGGCGGCAGACCGGCCAGGGTGGCGCCGGCCAGCAGGAACGTTCCGCCGAGCAGGGCCGGCTGGCGCACCGCCGGACCGGCGACCAGCGCGCCGCCCGGATCGCCGCGCTGGCGGGCGATCAGCTCGGCCAGCAGAAACAGCGCCGCCACCGCCAGCGTGGTCTGCGGCAGGTAGTAGAGCGCCGCCGCCAGGGCCCTGTCGCCGGACAGGCCGACCGCGGCCAGCAAGGTGCCCGCCGATGCCATCGTGAGGTAACCGGCGAGGCGCGGCACGCTGCCGGCGCTGAGCGCGCCCAGGCTGGCCAGCGCCAGGGTCGCCAGGCCGAGCGGCAGCAGCAGCGGCGCGGCCACGGCCAGTCGCTCGCCGACGAAAATCAGTGTGAACACGCGCACGATGGCGTACACGCCGACCTTGGTCATGATCGCAAACAGCGCTGCCACCGGCGCGCTGGCCGCGCTGTAGGTAGTCGGCAGCCACAGCCCCAGCGGCAGCACGGCGGCCTTCAGACCGAACACCACCAGCAGCAGCAGGCCGGCGGCGTGCAGCAGGCCGACATCGGCGTCGGGCGCCTGCGCCACCTTGACGGCCAGGTCGGCCATGTTCAGCGTGCCGGTCACCCCATACAGCAGGCTGACGGCCAGCAGGAACAGCGCCGAACCGACCAGATTCAGGGTCACGTAATGCAGGCTGGCGTGCAGCCGGCGCCGGCCACCACCGTGCAGCAGCAGCCCATAGGAGGCGATCAGCAGCACCTCGAAGAACACGAACAGGTTGAACAGGTCGGCGGTCAGGAAAGCGCCGTTCAGGCCCATCACCTGCATCTGGAACAGCGGATGAAAATGCGCGCCACGCCGGTGCCAGCGCGGCATTGCAGCCAGCAGGCTGGCCAGCGCCAGAACGGCCGTCAGCGTCAGCATCAGCGCCGCCAGACGGTCCACCGCCAGCACGATGCCAAACGGCGCCTGCCAGTTGCCGAGCAGGTACGCCGTCACCCCGCCATCGGCCGCGCGCCCCAGCAGGCCGATGCAGACCACCAGCAGCGCAGCCGTCGCCAGCAGATTGACCGGCAACTGCCAGGCCGCACGCCAGCGCTCCAGCGCCAGCAGCAGCACGGCCGCGAACAGCGGCAACAGGATCGGCGCGATGGGCCAGTGGCTCATTGCGGCTCCTGCCGCCCGGCGTCGACATGGTCATCGTCGCCGGCGCGTCGGGCAGCCAGGGCAATCGCCACCAGCAGCGCCGTCATGCCGAAGCTGATCACGATGGCGGTCAGCACCAGCGCCTGCGGCAGCGGGTCGGCGTACTGTGCGAGCGTGGCCTCGGTATCCGGCGCCAGGATGGGCGGCCTGTTCACGGCCAGCCGTCCGGTGGCGAAGATGAACAGGTTCACCGCGTACGACAGCAGCGTGAGCCCCAGGATCAGGTCGAAACTGCGCGCCCGCAGCACCAGATACACGCCGCACGCGGCGCACAGGCCGACACCGAGCGCGAGCATCAGTTCCAGGGACATCACCGTGCTTTCCGAGGTTGCCGGCGCGCCAGACTCAGCAGCGCCAGCAGGGTGGCGCCCACCACCACGGCGAATACGCCCAGATCAAAGGCCATGGCGCTGGCCAGCGGCAGTTCGCCCAGCAGCGGGAGCACCGGATGAGCCGTGGTGCTGGTCAGGAACGGGTGTCCGAACAGCCAGGCGGCGACGCCGGTCAGCCCGGCCAGCAGCAGGCCAGCGGCAATCCACACCTCAAACCCGGCATGGAGCCGGGCGTCGACCCAGGCGCTGCCGCGCGCGAGGTACTGCACCAGCAGCGCCAGCGCCAGCACCAGCCCCGCGATGAAGCCGCCGCCGGGCAGGTTGTGCCCGCGCAGCAGCAAAAATATCGCCACCGCGCTCGCCAGCGGCAGCAGCGGGCCCGACAGCAGCGTCAGCAGCAGTGGATGACGGTCGGTTGCCAGCCCCGCCTGCGGCCGCGGCGCCCCGCGCAGGCGTCGCAATACGGCGTGGACGATCAGCCCAGCGAGTGCCAGCACGGCGATCTCGCCGAGCGTGTCGAAACCGCGGAAGTCGACGATGATCACGTTCACGACATTGCGGCCACCGCCCAGCGGATAGGCCTGAGCGAGAAAATAGTCGGAAATCGACGTCGTCGGCCGTGTCAACACGCCATACAGCACTGCCGCCACCCCGCCGCCGGCCAGCAGGGCGATGCCGGCGTCGCGCAGCCGCCGGGCCACCGGCTCGGCCGGCGCGTCATTCGGCAGGCGGCCCAGCGCCAGCAGCAGCAGCAGCAGGCTCGCCATCTCGATCAGGATCTGCGTCAGCGCCAGGTCGGGCGCCGACAGGTACACGAAGGCCAGCCCCACCACCAGCCCGGCGATGCCCAGCAGGATCACGGCCACCAGTCGCTGGCGGTGCAGCACCGTCGCGCACACCGCCGCCAGCAGACCCACCAGCCAGATCAGGGCGATGATCGGCGGCACGGCCTGGCCCGCCACATCGCCCGGCTGATAGCCATGCCGCCACAGCGGCCAGGCGCCGGCGGCAATGGCGGCGAGCAGCAACAGCGCCATGTAACGGCCCAGCCGGCCATCGTCGACCCACCGCGTGACCTGCCGGGCGCCGGCCAGCAACCCGGCCAGCAGCCGCTCGAAGGCTGCCTTGCCACTGTAGGCGGTCAGCTCCAGCGTGTGCAGGTCCACCCACCGATGCAGCCCTACATACACCGCCACGCCGCCGACCAGCGCCAGCACGCTCATCAGCAAGGGCAGGTTCAGACCGTGCCACACGGCAAGACTGTAGGGCGGCAACGGGCCGCCGTAGGCGGCGCCGGCCGCCAGATGGAGCAAGGGCGCCACGGTCAGCCCCGGCAACACGCCGACCAGAAGGCACAGCAGCACCAGCAGTTCGACCGGCACGCGCATCCAGCGCGGCGGCTCGTGCGGCGTGCGCGGCAGATCGACGGCCGTGCCATTGAAGAACACGTCATGGATGAAGCGCACCGAGTAGGCGACGCTGAACAATCCGGCCAGCGTTGCCACCACCGGCAGCGCCCACGCCAGCGCGCCGCGCTCGCCGAGCAGCAGGGTTTCGGCAAAAAACATTTCCTTGGACAGGAAACCGTTCAGCAGCGGCACGCCGGCCATGGCCGCGGCGGCCGTCATGGCGAGCGTCGCGGTGTACGGCATGTGACGGTAAAGGCCGTGCAGGCGGCGCATGTCGCGGCTGCCGCTCTCGTGGTCGATGATGCCGGCCGCCATGAACAGCGACGCCTTGAACGTGGCGTGATTGATGATGTGGAACACGCCCGCCACCACCGCCAGTGGCCGGTCCAGTCCGAACAACAGCGTGATCAGCCCCAAATGACTGATGGTCGAATAGGCCAGCAGGCCCTTGAGGTCATGCTGGAACAGCGCCAGCACGGCGCCCAGCAGCAGCGTTGCCACCCCGGCGCCGCTGACCAGGTAGAACCACGCATCCGAGCCACCGAGCAGCGGATACAGCCGTGCCAGCAGGAACACGCCGGCCTTCACCAGCGTCGCCGAATGCAGGTAGGCCGACACCGGCGTGGGCGCCGCCATGGCCTGCGGCAGCCAGAAATGAAACGGCACCTGCGCCGACTTGGTGAACGCGCCCAGCAGGACCAGCACCAGCGCCGGCAGGTAATGCGGGTGCTCGCGCATGACCGGGCCGGCGGCCAGCACCGCATCGAGCTCGTACGACCCCACCGCCTCGCCGATCAGCACCACACCGGCCAGCAGCGCCAGCCCGCCGCCGCCGGTGATGGCCAGCGCCATGCGCGCTCCCTGGCGGGCGTCGGCGCGGCGCCACCAGAAGCCGATCAGCAGGAAGGAGCTCAGGCCGGTCAGCTCCCAGAACACCACCAGCAGGATCAGATTGTCGGCCAGCACCACGCCCTGCATGGCGCCCATGAACAGCAGCAACAACGCATAAAAGCGCGCGATCGGCTCGCCATCGGCAAGGTAATAGCGGGCGTACAGCACGATGACCAGACCGATGCCCAGCACGAGGCCGGCGAACAGCAGCGCCAGACCATCGACGCGAAACCCGAAGTTCACCCCGATCGCCGGCAGCCAGGACCAGCTGGCACGCACGATGCCCCCGCCCGCCACCGTTGGCACACTGGCAGCGAGCGCGGCGATGGCCAGCGCCACCACCGCCCCGGCCAGCCAGGCGCAGCGGTCGCGCGCGTCGTTGCGCCGCCCGAACAGTAGCGCCGCGCCCAGCCAGGGCAGCAGCGCGGCTGCCAGCAGCGTCATCGGCATGGCACTGTCGGGGAATGCGAGCGGGTCATTGGCGATGTAGTCGAGTGGCGGGCGGACCGTGCGCCACCACGGCGGTGGGCAATCGTATCCCGCCGATCCGGCGGCGCCTACCTGCCGGCCGTCAGGCCCGCCGCGCCCAGGCCTCGCTCAGTACCAGCATGGCCACGGCACCGCCGATCAGCGCCAGCCCGCCGGTGTTGGTGGCCGACAGCGGCTCGTCCAGCCACCAGGCGCCGGCCAGCATACCGACCAGGGGCGTTGCCAGCGAGCCGATGGACGTGGTCACCGCCGGCAGCGCGCGCGTCACCGTAAGCAGGATCCAGAAGCAGAACCCGCTGGTCAGCGGCCCGTTGTAGGCCAGGATGGCGATCGACTCGGGCGTCCAGCGAATCGTGGCGTCGGCCTCCAGCAGCCAGGCCAGCGGCGCCAGCGCCAGCACCGCCACCGTCTGCTGCCAGGGCAGCAGCGACAGCGGCGTGCCGACCCAGCGGTGGGTGCGCACGTGCACGATCTGCAGCGCCCACAGCGCGGCGCCCAGCAGCAGCAGGCCATTGCCCAGCAGCACGCGCCGATCGCCCCAGTCGAAGCCGGCGGGGTTGAACAGCACCGCCACCCCGGCCAGGCCGAGCACGAAGCCGGCGATCTTGCCGCCGCTGAGGCGCTCCTTGAGCACCCAAACTGACAGCGGCAGTACCCACAGCGGCGTGGTGTAGGCCAGGATCGCCGCCCGCCCGGAGCCGACGTACAACAGTCCGAGGAAACCCAGCACCATGAACGTGCCCATCTGGATCAGCCCGACGCTGAGCACGATCGGCCAGTCCTGACGCGCCGGCAGGCGCAGTTCACGGGCCAGCGCGGCCACGGCAAACATGGTCACGGCCCCCAAAGTCATGCGCAGCAGGGCAAAGTGAAACGGCGGGATGTACTCCAGACCGACCTTCATCACCGGCCAGTTGACGCCCCACAGCACGACCATCAGCACGAACAGCCCGGCGGCGGCGCGCGGGCTGGTTGGCGCGCTGACGGCCGCCGTCACGCCGCGGCGGCCTGGAACCGGTCCAGCGGCTGCCCGTTGTCGGCGAACCACACCGGCAGCATGGTCAGGCGCTTGAAGTAATGCGCCACGTCGAGCTCGTCGGTAACGCCGATGCCGCCGTGCAGCTGCACCGCCGTCTGGCCGACCAACCGCCCGGCGTCGGTGCAGAACTGGCGCGCCGCCGCCACCAAGCGCTGGCGTTCCCCTGCATCAACTTCAGACGCGCCGGCCTTGAGCGCCGCCGCGAGCGTGATCGAGCGCGCCTGCTCGGCGGCCATGTACATATCCACCAGTGCGTGCTGCAGCACCTGGAACTCGCCGATCCTGCGCCCGAACTGCTCGCGCGTGCGCAGGTACTCGGCGGTACGGTCGATCAGCGCGCCCATGCAGCCGAGCGCCTCGGCACAGCCGGCGATGGCGGCCACGTCGAGCAGCCCGTCGAGCAGCGCATAGCCGCCGGTCGCCTCGCCGAGCAGCGCGTCGTCGCCCAGCTCCACGCGGTCGAGCGTGATTTCGGCCGCGCGCAGGCCGTCGACGGTGGCGTAGCTGCGGCGGGTCACGTCATGGGCCCTGGCCGGCACCAGGAACAGGCCGATGCCGCCGGGCGCGTCATGGGCGCCGTGGCTGCGGGCGACCACCACCAGCGTGTCGGCGCTGGCGCCGTGCAGCACCACGGCCTTGTGGCCGGACAGCTGCCAGCCGCCGGTCACCTTCCTGGCCTTGGCCGCCACATGCAACGCCCCCGGCCGACCGCCGGCCTCGGTGCTGGCCAGCGCCAGCCGGTGCGTGCCGGCGATCAGGCCGGGCAGGATGGCTTCCTTTTGGGCCTCGTTGCCGCCGCGCTCCACGGCCAGCCCGCCCAGCACGTTGGCCAGGTACGGCTCCACCACCAGGCCGCGGCCGAAGGCCTCGAACAGGATGGCGAGGTCCGCCAGTGTGCCGCCGAAGCCGCCGTTGTCCTGCGCAAACGGCAGACCGAGCCAGCCCAGTTCCGCGAAGGTCCGCCAATGCGCCGGGCTGAACCCGGGTTCGGCGGCGATGATCGCGCGGCGCTGCTCGAAGCCGTAGTCGCGCTCGATGAAGCGCTCGGCCTGCTCCTTCAGGAGCTGCTGGAATTCCGACAGGGCAAAGTCCATGGGGAGTCTTCCGTTACAAGCCGAACACGGCCTTGGCGATGATGTTCTTCTGAATCTCGTTGCTGCCGCCGTAGATCGAGGTCTTGCGGGTGTCGAAGTAGCTGGCCGCCAGCGGCGCCGCGTAGTCGGGGCCAACCGGCGCCGCACCCTGCCAGCCGAGCTTGAGCACTTTGGCGTCGTACGGCAGCGCGTATGGCCCCACCGCCTGCATCAGAAGCTCCGTGAGCGCCTGCTGAATCTGCGTGCCGCGAATCTTCAGCAGTGATGCCTGCGGCCCCGGCGCATGGCCGGCGGCCTCCTCCCACAGCGCGCGCAGGTCGGTGAACTCGAGCGCCAGCAGGTCGATCTCGAGTCGCGCCAGCTGGTCTGCGAAGCGGCGGTCGGCCAGCAGCCCGCGCTCGGCGGCGATGCGTTTCAGGCGCCGCAGCTGCTGCTTGCTGCGCGCCACGCCGGCGATGTTGCTGCGCTCGTGGCCGAGCAGGAACTTGGCGATGCCCCAGCCCTTGCCCTCGCCGCCGACCAGACAATCGGCCGGCACGAACACGTCCTCCAGGAACACCTGATTGACCACGTGCAGGCCGTCGATGGTGATGATCGGCCGCACCGACACGCCGGGACTGCGCATGTCGATCAGCAGAAAGGAAATGCCCTCCTGCTTCTTGCCGGCGCTGTCGGTGCGCACCAGCGCGAACATCCAGTCGGCGTAATGGGCGTAGGTGGTCCACATCTTCGAGCCGCTGACCCGGTAGCCGCCCTGCACCGGCTCGGCGCGCGTGCGCAGCGCGGCCAGATCCGACCCCGCGCCCGGCTCGGAGTAGCCCTGACACCACCAGTCCTCGGAGGCCAGGATGCGCGGTAAAAAGCGCTGCTGCTGCGCCGGCGTGCCAAAGGCCATCAGCACCGGCGCCAGCATCTTCAGGCCGAACGGCATGATGCGCGGCGTGTCCGCGGCCGCCAGCTCGTCCTCGAAAATGTAGCGGCGCGTGGCCGACCAGCCGCAGCCGCCAAACTCCACCGGCCACGACGGCGCGATCCAGCCCTGCAGGTACAGCAGGCGCTGGAACTGCACATAGTCGTCCTTGCTCAGCGCCAGGCCGAGTTCCACCTTGCGGCGGGTGTCGGCGGGGTAGCGACCGGCCAGGAACTCGCACACCTCCCCGCGAAAGGCTTCGTCCTCGGGCGAGAAATCCAGATCCATGCCGGTCCTCCTGCGGTAGCTGCGAGCCTGTCGGGTCGTCGGCAGATTGTAGTGGCTGCCGCCACCGGTGGCCGCAGCGGGCGGGCGCCTGATCGGCAGCGGGGCTCGCGCGATCAGTCGCGCGCGGCCAGATCGTCCAGAAACTCGGACCCTGGTGCCACGCAGGTCACGAGCAGCCGATCGCGTGCGCGCGTGGCCGCCACGTACAGCAGGTGCCGTTCCGTGCTGTAGACCTCTTCGAGATCCGCGCCGTCCGCGATGGACTCGATGCGCTGCTGGAGCGGGATCACCTCGTCGTCGCATGCCATCACAGCCACCGCGCGGAACTCAAGACCCTTGGCCAGATGCATGGTGCCGATGGCGAGCGTCCCGTGCCCGGCTTCGACGCGTTCATCGAGCGCCTTCCAGGCAAGACCCGCAAGGCGCGCTGCCTGTGCAGCGCGGTCGAGCTGGGCCTCGGAGCGCACGAACACGCCCATCTCGTGCGCGGCGATGCCGTCGGCCGCCAGGCGCTGGAGCCACTCGCCGACGGCGGCAGCCTCGGCCGCCGCCGTATCGAACACCCGTACCACCGGTTGCGGCCCGTTGAATACGGACACCGTGCCGCGCCGCTGCTCGGTGTTGCCGTCCACATCCGCCACTTCCGGCGCCAGCAGCCGGTCCGCCTGCATGCGGATCTGGTGCGAGGTGCGGTAGTTGACGTGCAGCGTGCGCGCCCGGCCGCGGATGTCCACGCCGAGCGACTTCCACGAAAACGGCTGCTGGAAGATGCGCTGCCCCAGGTCGCCGGCAAAGAACAGCGCGTTCGGGCGATCGCCGCCCAGCGCCGCCAGAAAGCGCAACTGCGCAACGCTCACGTCCTGCGCTTCGTCGATCACGGCAAAGTCGAACGGCGGGCGCCGGCGCGCCGGCAGTGCCGCGGCCAGCCGGGTGAACAGACCCGCGTAGGTCAGCAGGCCCTGCTGATCGAGTCCGGCCCGCACCCGCTCGAACACCGCCCACAGCGCCGCGCGCTGCGCTTCGGCAAGGCGCGTCTTGCGGCCCAGGCGGCGCACGTCCCGGTACGCCTCCCACGATTCGAGCTGCCAGGCGTCCACCACGTCTTCCCACTCGCCGAGCAGAAAGCGCGGACTGAACTTGAGCCCGCCCGCTTCGGCCGCGGCGGATGCAATCAGCCCGCGCACCTGCTCGCGCGAGGCGAGCCGCACCGGCCCGAACTGCGCCTCGAACAGCCGCTCGCCGATGGCGTTCATGGCATGCACCTCGAGACGCTCGGCAAGCCGCGGCTCGCTGCCAATCAGGCGGCGCAGGCGGCTGCGCAGTGCATTCGCCAGCGTTTCGGAGAACGTGGCCAGCAGCACGCGCGCGTCCGGGTGCCGGCGGGCCAGATACACCGCCCGGTGCAGCGCCACGATGGTCTTGCCCGTGCCGGCCGAGCCGGACACCCGCGCCGGCCCGCTGTAGTCGCGCTCCACCCACTCGCGCTGATCCGGGTGCAGGAACACCGTCCATTTGTCCCAGGGGTAGGCCAGCGCGCGTTCCAGCTCCTCCACGTTCCCCATCACGCGGAAGCGGCGCTGCGCATCGGGGTGGTCGAAGGGGCTGGCGCCCGCGGCCGCGACCGGGGCAGGCCTGGGCGTGCCGCCCGTGGCCAGCTCCAGCAGCGCTTCCGCCGCCTCGCCTGGCAGGTGCTCGGCGAGGATCAGCAGGCTGTCCTCGGTGGCGGCGCGGACCTCGGCCAACCACTGCTGCGGCACGCCGTAGCCGAGCAGCGTGTCCTCCGCCACCCCGTCGAACAGCGGCGGCTTGGCCGGTGCGGGCTGCTCGACCGCCACGTACTGCGGCACGGGGACTTCCTGCACCCGCTCGCGCAGCTCCACCAGTTGCGCGGCGCCGGTCTTGGGGTGCACCTCCAGCCGCCGCCGCTCGGCCCACTGGTACGCCTTGTCGTGGTGGTCCACGTAGCACAGCAGCAGGCTGGCGTCGGTCCGGTGGACGATGATGCGGATGTCGTCGCTGACCCGCACCGACCAGAAGTGCTTGTCCTTCGTTCGGTCCAGCTTGTGGAAACTCAGGCCCGGCGCGGCCGGATTCATCTGCAGGTCGAAGGCCGTGGTCTTGACCGCCTTCTGCTCATCGCCGGTCAGGCGCGCCAGGCTAGCGGTGAAGGTGTCGGCGATGCGGAAGTTCATCTTGTAGGTGCCTTGCGCACTTCTTTAGCGCAACAGCGGCGCGCCTGCAGCGCTCGCGAGCAGCACGGCTAATTCCCTCTGTCTGGCTTTTTGAAGTTCCGGATCGTTGTCCATCCACGGCCAGTTACTGATGACAGCATGTCGCATCGGCGGCTCGTCGGCGAACACTTCCAGTTGAGCTGCCCTGACATCGCGTGCGCTGCAAAACACCGCCCCGTAAAGATTTCTGGAACCTGCGGCTTCCTGGCCAATTTGCCAAAGGCTTTGCTCCGGCTGCCGTCCGTGGCGTGAAACCGAGGTTTCACGGTCCCTGGGGTTCGGCAGAAAGGCGGCCGGCTTCGCCATGATGGAGTTGAACTGGTTACTCTGGGTGAGGAACCGGACCAGATCCTCCTCGTCAGCAACGCTCTCAGGCAGCCCGGAGGGGAGCACGATCAAAAACTTTACGAATTTCGGAAAGCACCCGCGCCGGGATGGTGAATCCATCAAACCCAGCGACTCCATGGCCCTTGTCTGTGCCGTCCAGCCAAGCAAAGGACAGCCTGTTGCTGGAACCAACACTGAGAGAAAACAAGTGACAGCGCGATTCAATCCAGTCCAGAGAAATGGAGCCATCCGGCTCTGGCGAAAACTCCGGCATCGGGAGTCCATTGGGCAAGGAGCGCACAAGATTTTCAGCGTTGTGCAACGCAGTCGGATCAATTGCTTCTGCCATATTGCCATCCCAGTCAGGCTTATCGCACTCACTCGCCAGTGCATGCAGCGTTGAAATGGCCGCCGCCTTTTCACCGAACAATGCCTGAGAACCTTCAGAAAATCGTATCTGAGCCGAAAAAGCCTTGCGCACTTCCTTGGCGGCCGGCGATACGGCACTACCCTGCTGGGCATAAGCGTTCATTGAGGCATAGCCAGCCCCGAACATACGCGCGGTTACTGAAAGAGTTGCAAGCATGGCTCAGTCAAGGTGTTTTTGAAGATGTGGTTTTTCAACGTCCGAAGCGCCTGGATTCTTTCAATAATCCAGGACCAATCGTCCGGACTTCCGGATTCCGCCGTCGCTACGCTGTTATCAAAAATAATAGGGAGCTTATCGCCCTCGGGGGCCTGACTGGTGAGCACAAGATTTACCTGACGACCAGTCCCCTTCTCCACGGCAGCCTGCTGGTTCATAAAGCCTGTCAAAGCCAGATTGTTTTCATCAGCCAAACGCGGCCCGATTTTCAGGAAAAGGTCCAAATCAACCCGCCCATCTGTCAGAGGCAGCAGGATGCGGTTGATGTAGCGCAGACGAATGAGCTTGATCTGAACGGGGGACGCCAGCCCAACGAACAGGCGCCACACACGCTCGATCTCCGGCAGGTAGTCGTCGAGGCTTGTATAGGGCGCAAGACGGTTGAAGGAAAAACCCTCACCGCGAACCTGCACGATTTGCCGCTCGTCCTCGCTCAGAAACTGCAAGGCCTGCACCCCCTGCCGCATAGACAGCTTGGCTTCTTGCCCAGGACCCGCCTCGATCTGATGTTCGTGGAAGACTTGGGTTCGAAATTTTGGATAGTGGTCCTTGTAGCGGTCACGGGCTGAACTTTCGAGCTCCGTCAGTTTCTGGCCTGGCGGCAAATCGCAGTCCACGTCCAAGATCGCCTCGACGATCGGCGGGTTTGGCAGCTTGAACTCAGAACCGTTCATCGTGGCGAAACTGTAGCAGCTCAGGGGCTTCTAAACACCTTCATCACCTCATCCCCCAGGTGATTGATCACCTTCACCGCAATCCGCCCCGACCTCGGCTTGTCGAACGGCCGCGAGGTGTCGCTGTTCAGCGTGGCCCAGGCGTCTTCGTCGATTTCGGCCTTGAGGGTGGTCTTGAGGGCCTTGTACGGATCGTTGGCGCCCAGGAAGTAGGCGTGGCGGACGAAGAAGCTTTCTTCGTTGTAGTCGGTGTCGAGGAACCAGCAGGCGATGCCGTCGGCGCCGTCGCTGCGGACTTCGCCGGTGCTGGGGTCGAACACGTCCACGCCGTTGACCTTGACCTGGAGTTGGCCGTCGCCGGTTTCGATGATGTCGATGTCCGGCTCGCCGAAGATCACGAACAGGTTGCCCTTGCCGGTGTTCTTGAGGTCTTCGGCCATGTGCAGGTCGGCGTTCATGCGCGCCTTGAGCACGGGGATGCGGCCGAGCCTGGCGAACTCGCTGGCGTGGGCATCGTAGTTGAAGGCGCAGGCGATGAGCACGTCGAAGCCGGCATCGGCGGCCTCGCGGGCGGCTTCCACCAGGTCGGGGCGGGAGACAGTGCCGAACTCGGGGCCGATGAAGATGGCGGCGCGTTTCTCGGTCTGGCCGCCGTCTGCGCCGCCACCTTCCACGTAGCGCCCTTCGGCGCAGACCAGATCGCCGGGCCAGGGCACCAGCGAAATGAAGTCGATCTTGTCGGTCTTGTGCGCCTGCTGCACGCCGGCGGTGCACAGGTTCTCCAGGATGATGGAGACGAAATCGCGCGGCTGACCGCCGTAGTCGGCGCCCGGCTCGCCGATGTGCTCGGCCGGGTCGATCAGCTCGTCGTTCTCGTCCACGCCCAGCACGCGGTGCGGGGAGAGGCTTTCGACCGTGAACGGGCCGGCGACGCGGACGCGCTTGTTGTCGGCATAGGGCTTGTCGTAGAGGTATTCGGAATCGGCCTTGGCGGCGATGGAGGCGTCGATCTCCTTCTGCCGGGCGATGCGGACCTGCCACCAGTCGGAATGCAGGGTTGCCACTTCTTTCGTCACCCCAGCGGAAGCTGGGGTCCAGCCCTTGTCCTGTTTCTGGATTCCGGCTTTCGCCGGAATGACGGCGGAGAGGTCGCGGGGGATTTCCCACTCTTCCCAGTTCTTGCCGAGCGCGGCGTTCAGTTGCTTGCGCAGCGGCTCCAGCACTTGCTGGTACTTCTCCCAGATGACGTCGATCTCGGCGTTGTTGGCGATGGATTTGAGGGTGATGTGCGGCACGCGCTCGTAGACGAAGCCCTGGCGCACGCTGCCGCGCGTGGGCCGGGTGGATGGCGCGGTGCGGGTGAGTTCGGCTTCCTTCAACTGGCCTTCCGGGCTGTCGGCCAGCAGGTACCAGGGATAGCGCGCGCCCATGATGCGGGCGCGGGCCAGCGCGAGCGCGACGCGCGAGGTATCAATGGTGATCCAGCGGCGGCCCCATTGCTCGGCGACATAGGCGGTGGTGCCGGAGCCGCAGGTGGGGTCGAGGACTAGGTCGCCGGGGTCGGTGGTCATCAGGATGCAACGTTGAATTGCGCGCGGCGTTGTTTGAACAACGTAGATCTTGGGGTCGGCGAATCCACTAATGACCGTATCGGTCCATGCAGCATCAAGTGGCATGACAGCAAAGTCATCGAAAAATCGAACATAACTAAGCGTCTTCCCGATTCCCAGGAGCCTGTTTGCTTTCGCCAATCTTTCCATTCCGCGGATATTTGTCTTCCACCCACCCTTCTTAGGTGTTAGAAACAGCTTCCCATTAAGCTCGAAGTCGAATAGCGTTGTCGCGCTGGCGGATTGTGACGTCATGTCGCCATAGCGAAATAGTCGACCGGACGCTCCCGGGCTCTTGAATGAGGAGTAGAAGCCTTTTTCATCCATCACGCTTCCATACTGGCCTCCACCCAGTCCATCTTCTTCTTTTTGGTTGTAGAGCCGTCGAAATTTGCATTGCTCTGACGACTTTGCGAACCAGATGATGTAGTCGAACGGGTCGTCTACAAACGAAGTTCCAAGTGAGGATGTTTTCTTGAACTTCATTAGCGCAATTGAGTTTTCGACCCCAAACACCTCATCCATCACCGCCCGCACCCGGTGCACGTTCTCATCCCCGATCTGCACGAAGATCGAACCCGAGTCCGTCAACAAGTCCCGTGCCACCGTCAGCCGGTCGCGCAGGTAGGTCAGGTAGCTGTGAATGCCGTCGCGCCAGGTGTCGCGGAAGGCCTTGACCTGCTCCGGCTCGCGCGTGATGTGGTCGGCGTTGCCATCCTTGACGTCGCGGCTGGTGGTGGACCACTGAAAGTTGCTGTTGAATTTGATGCCGTAGGGCGGATCGAAGTAGATGCACTGCACCTGCCCGCGCAGGCCCTCGCGCTCGGCCAGGCTGGCCATGACCTGCAGGGAATCGCCCAGGATCATGCGGTTCGACCAGTGGGCGTCGTGCTGGTAGAAGTCGGTCTTGTCGGCGGTGTCGGGCAGGCCGTTGAAGTCGGCGAACAGGTCGATTTGTTCGCCGCCACCACGCGCCTGCGGCGCGCCCTCACCCCCGGCGCCCTCACCCCCGACCCCTCTCCCGGAGGGAGAGGGGAGATAACGGCGCAGGTCGTCGATCAGCACCTTGGGATGAATCTTTTCCTGGATGTAGATCGGCGGGGCGTGGACGACCAGGTCCGACCAGTCCTGGATGTCTTTTCCCCGCCAGACGAGCTGCGGGTCCAGATCCCGGTTGCGGCGTTCGTAGGCGACCTGGATCGGCGTCCTGGTCTGCTCGTCCACCACCGACTGGTATTCGGCAGTGGGGATGTTCTTGCGCGTGGCCTCGTCGTGGGTGAGGGTCTCGACGCGCACGGGCGCTTTGGGTGGGTTGGCCATGCCGGGCTCTTTAATCCTTGAAGGGGTTCTGGATGGTCAGGCCGTCGATCTGCTGGCCGTTCTGAAGGTCTTCGGTCAGCAGTCTCTGGCAGCCGGCTTCGAGGGCGGCGGCAACGATGAGGCTGTCGTAAAAACTGAAGCCGTAGAGCTCCTGTAGTTGCAGGGCGCGGGCGTACAAGGCTGGACTGGGTTGCACCCGCCAGAGCGGCGCCAGCACGTCCGTGAGCGTGTCGCGGGCGTCGGCGGCGCTCAGCCTGGGTACGAGCTTGCGCGTCAGGACGTTCAGTGTCTCCTGCACGACCTGGTGGCTGATGACGGCGCTGCCTTCACGCTGGGCCTGGGCCAACAGCGTGCTGGCAATGGTGTTGCGTCGCGGATCGCGGGTGTCGAACGCGTACACCAGGACGTTGCTGTCGAGAAAGTCAGCGGCGCTCATTCATCTGGTCCCGCGTCAGTTTGGGACCGGTCATCTGGTACTGGCTGCGGATGCGATCTACCACTTCCATTGCCCGCTCGGACTGGCGCTTGCGCGCGTAGGCTTCGAGCCACAGCCGGAACTGCTCGTTGAGCGTGCTGCCCTCGGCCTTGGCGGCTTCGCGGGCGGCGTCGATCAGGGCTTCGTCAGCGCTGAAGGTGATGTTTTTGGTCATGGCACGATCCTGTGGCGAATGGACACGGGCAATTTCACACTGAGGACGTGGCCGTGTCCATCACCACGTGCTCGATCATGCCGTTAAATGCGGCTTCGACCTTGTCGGCAAAATCCACCTGCATCTGCCACACGTCGGTGAACTCGGCAAAGGCCCAGCGGCCATGCGTGCGCAGGTGGTTCACGCCGGGCACCCAGTAGGTGTCCATGGTGGATTTCTTTTCCTTGGCGTCCTCGCCGCGGTAGCCCTTGATCTCGACGATGAGGTTGAGCGGATCGTCCGCGCCCCGGCCGTCGTCCACCTGCACGATGAAGTCGGGGCGGTAGGTGCGCGTCTCGGAGCCGTAGCGGTAGGGCACGTCCAGGCCCATGTTGTGGTTCTTGACGTAGGCCAGCACGCGCGGGTGCGCCTCGGCCACGCGGCAGAACTCGGCCTCCCAGTCGCTGTCCAGGATCACCCAGTTGAGCGGGCACTTCGGCGGCGGGCCGGCGGTGTCCCAGCGCACGGTCTTGCTGGTGTTGAAGTTGACGTGGGCGGTGCTGCCGGTGGGGTTGTAGGGGTCCAGCACGGCGGTGATGGGGCGGCTGCCGATCAACGCCCGGGTGATGCCGGCTTCGATGCGGTTGCAGGCCATGTCGGCCAGCGTCTTGTACTTGAGCTGCGCCGGATAGGTGCCGCCCTTGCAGACCAGGTAGCCGTCCAGCCACTCCCGGGCGATGCGCTTGAGCTGGCCGAACAGGTGCAGTTGCGGCTCGCCGTTGGCGTCGCGGTATTTGTTCAGCACCAGGTGGGAGGTGAGTTCGTAGACCACCTGCGAGGGCCGCACCTCGCCGGTGTGCACCAGGTTCAGGTCCACCGTCTCGCCGATGATTCCGGAGTTGCGCGTTTCCGTGGCGCCGACCAGGTCGGGCGTGAGTTCCAGCACCGAGTCGGCGTTGAATGCGGCGGTGAGGCGCTCCTCGGGCAACTCGGCGCGGTAGCCCTGTACGCGCGGGAAGCGGATTTCCAGGTGGTCGCGCGCCGGGCGCACGGCCTTGACCTGGATGGTGTCGCGCGGCGGCTGCGGCGGGCTGACCACCGGCTTGGCGGTGAAGTCGAAGGGAATGCCGAGCACGTCGGCGTACTCGACGTTGAAGAGACCTTCTTCGTTGAGGTCGTAGGACTGGCGGCGCAGCGCGCGGCCGATGACCTGCTCGCAAAGCAATTGGGTGCCGAAGGCGCGCACGCCGAGCACATGGGTGACGGTGTTGGCGTCCCAGCCCTCGGTGAGCATGGATACCGACACCACGCAGCGGATGGCCTCGCCCAGGCGCCCGGGCTTGCCGACGGTGTTCATCACCTCGCGCAGCAGGCGGGCGTCGTCGAACGCCTTGCCGTCGCGAATCTCGTCCGCCAGCGGGCCGCCGCGTTCCAGCACTTCGTGCCGGAACTGCTCGATCTCGGGCCCGGCGGCCTGGCGGAAGCTGTCGTCCAGTGCCTCGCCGGATTCGAGCTGCTCGCTATCGATCAGCAGGGTGTTGGGACGCGGCAGCGGGTTGCCGTGCTCGTCGAAGTTGCGAAACAACGGCAGCCGACCGAATTCGTGCCGGCTGCTGCCGTCCGGGTGCTGGCGCTGGAAACCGCTGATGTAGTCGTAAACCAGCTTCGAGGTGGCGGTGTTGTTGCACACCACGATGAAGCAGGGCGGCACCTTGATGCCTGCGTCCTGCCACAGCGCGTGGGTTTTTTCGTAGTGGCCGTAAAGGGCTTCCAGCGCGGTTAGCAGTTGCGTGGGCAAGTCCAGCGGATTGAGTGCTTCGGCCTTGCCGCGTCCTTTTTTGGGCATCCACTTGCCGATGTGTTCCCACAGGTTGCGGAACATCGGCATGTCGCCGGGCTGGGCGCCGGGCAGGTTGTCCGCCACCGGCACCCGCGGCAGCTTGACGATGCCGCACTCGATGGCGTCCATCAGCGAGAAGTCGCTCATGGTCCAGGGGAACAGCGTGCCCTCGACGTAGCCCGAGCCGCTCAGAAAGAACGGCGTGGCCGAAAGATCGAGCACACGCGCGAGGCCCAGCGCGCGATCGACCGCCTCCAGGCCGGAAATCCACACGCGGGCGGCTTCCGTGTTTTTCTCGGCCTCTTTGCGCTCGTCGCCCTTCAGCTCCTCGTCGGCCGCAGCACCGGGCTTTTCGCGGTAGCAGTGGTGGGCCTCGTCGTTGATGGCGAGGATGTTTTTGAGGCCCATCAGCTCCGGCATCACCCGCTGCAACATCTGGCCTTCGGTTTCGAGCGTGTCGAGCGGCTCGCCGCCGCGGCCTTGCAGCAGCAACCGGCCACCCTTGGACAGCTCCAGGCGCTCGCGGCGCCGCAGGGCGTGGTAGTTGGTGATGACGATGCGCGCCTTGCCCAGATCCGCCAGCAGGTCGGCCGGCACCAGCTCGCGGCTCTGGTAGTAGCTGTCCGGGTCGTTGGGCTGCAGGACGCGCAGGCGGTCTTTGATGGTGATACCGGGCGCGACGATCAGAAACCCGCGCGTGAAGCGCCGGCTGCCCGGCCGGCGCACGGCGTTGATGGTCTGCCAGGCGATCAGCATGGCCATGACGGTGGTCTTGCCGGCGCCGGTGGCGAGCTTGAGGGCGAGCCGCGACAGCCCGGGGTTGGCGTCCCGGTTGGCGTTGTCCAGGTGCTCGATGAAGCGCGCGCCGGCGCGGCCGAGCTGGGGGGCGACCTCGGTCAGCCAGATGGCGGTCTCGACCGCCTCGACCTGACAGAAGAACGGGCGGATGCTGCCGAAGGCGTGATGGCGCCAGTGCTGGAGCAGGCGCGCGGTCTCGGGCGTGACGCGCCAGTCGGCTGGGTTGGGGATCGCCCGCCAGCGGTCCACCTCGGCGCGCACGCCGTTGATGATGGCGGCGTGGTACTGCTGCTGCGCAGTGGACAAACCCTGGCCGTCCCCCAGCAGCAAAGCGCCTTGCTCGGCCGCATCCTTGCGCTTGCGCGGCCTGGGGATGGGCGTGATGAAGTCGGCGCTACGTCGGCTGGGCTTTATGACCTGGGTCGGCTGACCGCTGGCATCCAGTTCCCAGTGGCGGGCGGGATACGCGTAGGGCGAGTTCAGGATCGGGGCGTCGAAAAAGGTATTGTCCATGGCGCTCAGGTCAGGCTGCTGCGAACAAGGTAACCCGAAGGACTGTTCGCACCGACACGCCGCCTCAGCGGGTGATGCCCCGCCGGGCTTCGCGCGGCGAACGAGGGCGACGGCGTGGCGACGCCCGGAGCCGGGCAGCTCAGGCGACCGCGCGACCGGCCGGCGGCGGCCGCCACAGCGCCACGGCGCACAGCGCCGACACCGCCGCGACCGACGCCCAGGCCGCGCCGAAACCTGGCCCGTCGGCCAGTGCCCCGAAGGCCAGCGGCCCGAGCACGAAGCCACCCCAGGCGACGTTGATCAGCAGGCCGACCGCAGTGCCGGCCACGGCAAGACCGACCGACTCGGCGATCACCACCATCAGCAGGCCCTGCCAGCCCATGGCGCAAAAACCGTACAGCAGGCCGACCAACGCCGGCACCAGCAGCGGTCCGCCACGCGGCAGCAGGGCCAGCGCGCCGGCGGCCAGCGCCGTGAGCGCCATCACCAGCGCCAGACAGCGGCCGCGGGAATGGGCAAAGAACCGGTCGGCGATCACGCCCCAGGCGACCCGCCCCAGCGCCGCGGCCAGCAGGGCGCCGCTGAGCAGGCTGCCGGCGGCGGTGGCCGGGACACCCTGGCGGTCGGTCAGGAACAGCACGAAAAAGGTGGTCATCGCAATCTGCGCGTAGGCGATGAAGGGCGCCAACATCAGCAGGCGCACGAAGGGCCGGTTGCGAAACAGCTGCCCGGCCACAGCCTTCAGGCCCGGCCGGGCGGCGCCTGGCGCGGCGTCCGCCGCCGGCGGCTCCCGATACAGCAGCCCGCTGACCACGGCCGCCAGACCCGCACCCGCCGCCACCAGCAGCACCGCGCTGCGCCAACCCAGCCACAGCGCCAACGCCGGCAGCACGGCCGCGGCCAGCGCGGCGCCGAGCATGTTGCCGGTCTGGCGCATGCCCATGGCGGTGGCCCGCCGCTGCGGCGGAAACCAGTGCAGCACGCCGCGGGCGCCGACCTGATTGATGGCGCCGTTGCCCAGGCCGCACAGGCCGGCGAGCACCGTCACCGCCAGCAAACTGCTGGCGCGACTGAGCAGCGCCAGCGGAATGGCCATCGCCAACAGGCAGGCCAGCAGCAACCAGCGACCGTCGAAGCGATCGGCCATCAGCCCGGCCGGCACCGCCATCAGTGCGCCGACCACGTAGAAGGCCGACTGCACGGCGCCGAACTGCGCCTTGCTGACCGACAGTTCGGCGACCAGAAACGGCGCCAGCGGACCCCACAGGTAGGCGCCGCAGGACATGGCGATCTGGCCCACGATCAGCAGCGCCAGCATGGTCCAGGCGTTGCGCCAGGCCGCCGGCCGGCCGGCGCTCACGCGGCCGGCCAGGGCAGACTTGTCGGATCGGCCCGCAAACCGTCGCGCAGGTTGGCCTTGGCGATCTTGCCGGTGGCGCCCTTGGGCAGTTCGTCCATGAACAGCACCGCCTTGGGCTGCTCGAAGCGGCCCAGGCGCGGCTTGCAGAACGCCAGCAGCTCCTCGGCCGTGGCGGTGTGACCGGGCTTCAGACTGACGATGGCCACCACCGCCTCGCCCCAGTCCCGGTGCGGGGCGCCGACCACGGCCACCTCGCGCACCGCCGGGTGCTCGGCCAGCACGGCTTCCACCGTCACCGGGTAGACGTTGTAGCCGCCGGTGATGATCAGAAACTTCTTGCGGTCGGTCAGGTACAGGTAGCCGTCCTCGTCGATGCGACCCAGATCGTGCGTGCGCAGCCAATCACCGCTCAGCAGGCCGGCGTTCTCGTCCGGGCGATTCAGGTAGCCGGGTGTGGTGACCGTGCCCTGCACCCAGATCTCGCCCACCTCGCCGGTCGCCAGTGCCTGGCCCTGCTCGTCCCGGATCGACAGATCCACGTGCAGCGCCGGGCGGCCGCAGGAGGCCAGCAGCTGCGGCCGGCCGTCGAGCGCCTTCAGGTGATCGTCGTGCTGCAGAAAGCTCAGCCAGCCGGCGGTGGCCTCGGTCAGGCCGTACAGCTGGATCATCTCGCAGCCGAGCTGGCCCATGGCGCTGCGAATCAGCTGCGGGGTGGCCGGCGAGGAGCCGTAGCTGACCATGCGCAGGGCGGACAGGTCATGGTGGCCGGCGGCATGGTGCTCCAGCACCCGTTGCAGCATGGTGGGCACGAAAATGCCGGTGGTGGCGCGGTGCTCGGCCATCAATTCCAGGCTGCGCGCGGCCTCGAAATCGCCATCCGGCAGCAGTACCGCCATGCCGTTGACCAGCCCCAGGCTGGCGCACAGCAGCGGCACGCCGGCCATCGGAAACGGCGCGTAGTACAGGTCCGACTGGCGCAGGCCGAGCAGCAGGCTGGAATACACCAGCGCGTCGCGCACACCCCGCTGCGTCCACAGCGCGCCCTTCGGCAGGCCGGTGGTGCCGGTGGTGTAACTGATGGCGATCAGGTCGTCCTCGCCCAGCGCCGGCAGCGTCGGGCGGCTGCCCGCGCCGGCCAGCAGCGTCTCGTAGTCCAGCGGCAGGTCGTGACCGGCGCCAAAGCCGATCAGGATCAGCCCGGCCCGGCGCAGGGCGTCGAGTTCGCCCGCCAGCAGCGGCACGCAGGCGGCCTCCACCAGCAGCACGCGCGCAGACGAGTCGTGCAGCAGGTGCAGCATCTCGCGCGGCGCGTAGCGCCAGTTGATGCCCACCCGCAGCGCGCCCAGTTTGAGGCACGCGTACCAGTGCTCGACCACCTCCACGCGGTCGTGCGCCAGCACCGCGCACACGTCGCCCTTGCCGATGCCGAGTCCCTGCAGGGCCGCCGCCAGACGGTCGGCGCGGCGGTCCATGTCGCCCCAAGTGCGGCGCCGATCGCCGTCGATGAAGGCGGTGTGGTCGGCCAGCGCCGCACCGCAGCGGCGCAGCAAATCACGCGGCAGGATCATTCAGTTTTCCCCCTCTGGCACTGTGCCGGAACGGGCCTTCCCTGGCCGCAGTCCAATCGGCGATGGTCGCTTCGCCCTAGAATGCCGGCGCGACCGTTGTCATGTGCCGGAGGTTACCGCAATGAAACGCCTGATCGGATGCCTGTTTGCGACCTGCATCGGCGTTGCCGGCGCGGCCGAGGACGATTTCAACAGCCGCTGCGGCAGCTCGCTGCCGCGCCAGCTCGCGCCCACGGCCGACACCGGCGTGGTGATCGTGGACGCAACGCTGCGCGCCTACGTGCCGGTCGAGATGACCGTCGAGCGCGCCATCGCCGTGCTCAATGGCATGCAGCAAGGCCTCGGCTCGCGCAGCAGCCGCTATCAGTGCACGGAGTTCATGGTGATCCCGGACCTGCCGGCCGGCCGTTACCGGTTGAGCTCGCTCGAAGGCCGGGTCAGCAGCGCCACCCTGCCGCAGCGCTTCCTGTACCCCATGCCCGGCGACGGTTACCACGTGGTGAACCCGCACGACTGGCGCGAGGGACCGCAGCAGTACCGGGTGCAGCCGCGCCGGGCGCCGGAGCTTGAGATCGAGGTCAAGGCCGGCGAGGTGAGCTACCTGGGCCGCGTCGAGGTGGTCCGCAATCGCGGCTCCAGTCACGCCGTCATGGTCAAGCTGGAGCCGGACGCCGCGCGCGAGAAACTGGCCCGCGCCCGCCTGCGCCAGCTGGCCGGATTGCCGCCGCTCAACGAGCCGCCGCCGGCCCCGCCCGCCGATGCCGCGCCACCCGACGCGCCGGCTACGCCCGCGGCGCCCCCGCCGGCTGACCCTGCCCTGCCGGCTACAGGTGCCAGTCCGCCGGCAGTTGCGCCACCGGCAGCGGCGCCACCGTGATGTCCCGCGCCGGGCCGTTCAGCGGCGTGTAGCGCACCGTCACCGTCGGCGCCTCGCGGCCCTGGCTGTAGCGGCCCACGATGCGCGCCGCCAGCGCGACATCGTCGTCGCCCAGGGTGCCGTCCACCAGCGTCAGCGGGCCGCCGTGGCTGACCGGCTCCAGGTGCGCGAACTGGCGCCGGTAGCCGGTCAGGAAGTTGTTCTCGCCGTCCTCGCGCGCCACGATCAGCTTGAAGTGCGGCCGCGGGCGCAGGTGCCGGCCCACCTTCAGCAGCATGATGTCGTCGAGTTCGTATTCCTTGCTGCCGCGCGCCTGCCACAGATCGGCCAGCTTGTGGCTGTAGTTCGGATCGGTCAGGAAACAGCAGCCGCCGGCCGGCTGTGCCCAGTCCGTAAACCCGAAGCGTTCCGCCAGCGCCATCTGCGGCTTGCGGCTGCGGCCATTGAAATCGTGCAGCCGCTCGCGATCCACCCAGCCTTCGCGCTCGGGCAGCGTCTCGGGCAGCAGCTTGGCGCACAAGGGCCGCAGCAGGCGGTCGAAGGCTCCGGATTCGCGGGCGACGATCGGCATGGTCTGCTTGCGCTGCGACATCGGCCGCTGGCCGATCACCTCGCCGGTGATGATGAAATCGAAGCCATTTTCCTGCATCCAGGCCCGCGCCTGGCCGACCATGAAGCCCTTGCAGTCCAGGCACGGGTTAAGGTTCTGCCCGTAGCCGTGCTTGGGGTTGATGACGACGTCCTTGTACGGCTCGATCACGTCCACGATGTGCAGGCGGATACCGAGCTGCTCGGCCACCCACAGGGCGTTGTTGCGCTTGGGCTTGGCGCGGTCCTGGCGGCGGATGGCATGCGTGTGGCCTTCCACGCAGAAACCGGTGAAGAAATTGATGCCCTCGACATGGATGCCCTGCTCCAGCATGACCTTGGCGGCCAGCATGGAATCGAGCCCGCCGGAGATCAGGGCAACGGCCTTGCGTGGGGAGTTCATGGCGCTGGGAACACGGTGCGGGGGGCCGGCTATGGTACCGGTGCCGGCGCAATCACATGGAAAGCACGGGTTTGGCAAACATGAGTAAGCGTTGGATGACCGCCATCGTCCTGCTGGCGCTGGCCGGTGCCGGACTCGCCCTGTGGCAGCGCGACACGCCGGCCGCGCTGCCGGCCGATGTCGCTTTCGAGCCGGTGGCGCGCCGGGATCTGACCGAAACCGTCACCGCCCAGGGCAAGCTCGAACCGAAGTCCTACGTCGACGTCGGCGCCCAGGTGTCCGGGCAGCTCAGCCGCCTGCTGGTCGAAATCGGCGACGTGGTCGAAAAAGGCCAGCTGATCGCCGAAATCGACCCGCGCATCTACGCCGCCCGCGTCGCCAGCGACCAGGCGCGCATCGCCTCGCTGACCGCGCAGCTGGCCCAGCAACAGGCGCTGCTGGAAAACAACCGCCTCGTGCTGGCACGCAATCGCGGCCTGATCGCCGAGCAGGCCACCAGCCAGGAGCAGCTCGAACAAAGCGAGGCCGATGTGCGCGTGGCCGAGGCGGCGGTCAAGTCCATCGCCGCGCAGATCGAGGAGGCCCGCTCCACCCTCAGCGGCGACCAGACCAATCTGGGCTACACCAAGATTTACGCGCCGATGACCGGCACGGTCGTCACGCAGACCTCGCGCGAGGGCCAGACCCTGAACGCGAACCAGATGGCGCCGGTCATCGTGCAGATCGCGGACCTGGACACCATGACCGTGCGCGCCCAGGTGGCGGAAGCGGACGTGATGCGCATCCGCCCCGGCACGGCGGCCGAGTTCACCACGCTGGGCTCGCTCGAGCGGCGCTGGCAGGGCAGCGTCCGCCAGGTGCTGCCCTCGCCGGAGGTCATCAACGAAGTCGTGCTCTACAACGTGCTGGTGGACGTCGACAACCGCGACCGGCAGCTCATGAACGGCATGAGCACGCAGGTGTTCTTCATTCTGGGCGAGGCCAGGAATGCGCTTACCGTGCCCACGTCGGCGCTCGGGCAGCGCCAGCCGGAGCAGGACCAGCCCGGCACGCAGGCCTACGAGCTGCGCGTGCGCGAGGGCGAACAGCTGGCCCGCCGCGTGGTGCAGGTGGGGCTGCTGACGCGCCAGTTCGCGCAGGTGGGCAGCGGTCTGGCCGAGGGCGAACAGGTGGCCGTACCCCGGCCGGCCGAGGCCAGGGCGGCGCCGCGGCGGGGCTTTTTCTGATGCCCCTGCTGGAACTGACCGACATCGCGCGCCACTACGGCAGCGGCGCCGGGCAGGTGCGGGCGCTGGCCGGCGTGTCGCTGAGCATCGAGGCCGGCGAGTTCGTGGCCATCATGGGCCAGTCCGGGTCGGGCAAGAGCACGCTGATGCACATCATCGGCTGCCTGGACCGGCCCGACGCCGGCCGCTACCGGGTGCGCGGCCAGGACGTGGCGGCGCTCGATTCCGACCAGCTGGCCGCGCTGCGCCGCCAGACCTTCGGCTTCGTGTTCCAGCGCTACAACCTGCTCGGCGGCGCCAGCGCGCTGGACAACGTGCAGATGCCGGCCATCTACGCTGGCCTGCCCAAGGCCGAGCGGGCAGCCCGCGCGCGGCGCCTGCTGGACGAACTGGGTCTTGCCGACCGCGCCGGGCATCACCCGAACGAACTGTCCGGCGGCCAGCAGCAGCGGGTCGCCATCGCCCGGGCGCTGATCAACGACCCGCCGGTGATCCTGGCCGACGAGCCGACCGGGGCGCTGGACAGCAAGAGCAGCGCGGAACTGATGGCGCTGCTCGCGCGCCTGCACCAGGCCGGGCGCACGGTGGTGCTGATCACGCACGATGCGCAGGTCGCCGCGCACGCCCAGCGCGTGGTGCGCATCGCCGACGGGCGCATCGTGGACGATCGGCCGGCCGAGCGGGCACCCGCGCCCTCGCCCGCCGGCGCGGCGCCGGCCGAGCCCGCCACCGTGCTGGTGCCGGAACTTGGCGAGGCCACGCGCATGGCGCTGCGCTCGCTGCGCGCCAACGCCCTGCGCACGGCGCTGACGCTGCTGGGCATCGTCATCGGCGTGGCCTCGGTGGTGGCCATGCTGGCGGTGGGCGAAGGCGGCAAGCGGCAGGTGCTGGCGCAGATCACCGCCATGGGCACCAACCTGATCATGGTGCGGCCGGGCGCGCCGGGCATTCGCGGCGGCGGCGACGTCGTGACTCTGGTGCCGGAGGACGCCGCCGCCATCGCCGCCCTGCCCAACGTGCTTGAGGTGCTGCCGGAACGCAGCAGCCGCCTGACCGTGCGCGCCGGCAACGTCGACTACCAGACCACCGTGCAGGGCAGCGACGTCAGCCTGCCGCAGGTGCGCGACTGGCCGGTCGCCGCCGGCAGCTTCTTCGGCGAGCGCGACCTGCGCGGCTACGCGCCGGTGGCGGTGCTCGGACAAACCGTGGCGCGCACGCTGTTTCCGGGCGGTGTCGATCCGGTCGGGCGCTACCTGCTGGTGCGCAACGTGCCGTTCGAGGTCATCGGCGTGATGGGCGAGAAAGGCGCCTCCAACTGGGGCGGCGACCAGGACGACGTGGTGCTGGTGCCGATCACCACCGGCTTCGTGCGCCTGTTCGGGCGGCCGTACCTGAACGCGCTCACGGTCAAGGTGGCGGACCTGGCGACCATGGACGCCACGCAGGAGGCCATCCGTCAGCTGCTGCTGGCGCGCCACCGCACCGAGGACTTCAGCGTGCGCAACCTGGCGTCGATCCTGGACGCCGCCAGCAGCGCCTACGACACGCTCACCCTGATGCTGGGCACGGTGGCGGCGATCTCGCTGCTGGTCGGCGGCATCGGCGTGATGAACATCATGCTGGTCAGCGTCACCGAGCGCACGCGCGAGATCGGCATCCGCATGGCCACCGGCGCGCGCATGCGCGACATCCTGCTGCAGTTCAACACCGAGGCGGCGGTGGTGTGCACGGTCGGCGGGCTGTTCGGCCTGACCCTCGGCTTTGGCATCGGCCTGGCGCTGCGCCTGGCCGGCATGCAGGTGATTTTCGCCGCCACGCCGGCGGTGATGGCCTTTCTGTCCGCGGTCGGCACCGGGCTGGTGTTCGGCTACCTGCCGGCGCGCAAGGCGGCGCGGCTCGATCCGGTGGTGGCGCTGGCGGCGGAGTGAGTTGCCCAGGCCCGCCCTGCGCCGAGTCCGAACGCGAGATACCGGGCCGGACCGCGGTTCCGGCGGGGGCAAAAAGAACTCGGCGGTAGGTTTTGGCCGCCGTGCCGGGCGGGCGTAGAGTGCTGTGCACATGCCGATGAGGGGCGCCATGCACAAAGGCATCGCAGTCACGACGATCGGTGGTTTGCCCTTCAAAGAGCGGACAACCGCGTCGCTACCCGACCCCTGATCAGCCGCCGCAGGAATCGAACCGATGACCACCCACCGTGACCTGGCCGCCCTGCTTGGGCGCGAACGCATCGCCGCCGTGGTGGCGGATTTCTACGACCGCGTGCGGCACGACCCTGAGCTTGGCCCCACCTTCGCCGGGGTCAGGGACTGGGACGAAGTCAAAGCGCGCATCGGGCACTTCTGGTGGCTCGACCTGGGCGGCCAGCGTTACCGCGACGACGTCTACAACCCGCACACGGTGCACCGCCATTTCGGCGTGCGGCCCGAGCAGGTCGATCCGTGGCTGCGGCTGTTCGAGACGACGGTGCGCGATCATCTGCCGGCCGAGCTGGCCGATGTGTGGCTCACCCGGGTCCGGCGCATGGCCGAGTGGGTGCGCACGGAGCTGCAAAACCCGACATCCAACAAGAAACAGGAAGCCTGAGGGTGGACGAGCACCACAAGCAAACCGCCCTGCGCTGACCGGCAAGGCAGCCGTGGTCCGCCAGCAGCCGGCCGGGCGCGCCGGTGGCGCCACGTTGTGCCTCAAGGACCTGGGAGAAGGTGCTCTACGGCGGCTGAGGCAGTCGTCCGGCAAGCCGCACGCCAGCAACGCCGGGCATCAACCGGCCATCGAACGCGGCTGCGGTGGCGGGTAAAGCTCCTCGAAACCGACTGAGCGCCCGTGCTCCACCATCATCCGCGCGTGTCGGCGCCCGAGCGCGCGCGGCTGCGGCACGCCGCAGGAGTGGGCGATCATGGCGATCTCCTTCTCCATGTTGCGGGCGAAGTGCGCCACCCGCTCGGCCTTGTCCTCGGGCACCAGGCCGCGTTGCAGGCGCGGGTCGTGGGTGGTGATGCCGGTGGGGCAGGTGTTCTTGTTGCACTGCATGGCCTGGATGCAGCCGAGCGCAAACATGAAGCCGCGCGCCGAATTGACGAAGTCCGCCCCCACCGCCAGCGCCCAGGCCGCGCCGCGCGGATTGATCAGCTTGCCGGAGGCGATCACCTTGATGCGATCGCGCAAATTCCAGGCGGTCAGCCGGTCGACCACCGCCGGCAGACTGTCGCTCAGCAGCATGCCCACGCCGTCCATCAGCGGCATCGGCGCCGCCCCACTGCCGCCCTCGGCGCTGTCGACGGTGATGAAATCGGGCGCCGATTCCGCCCCGCGGCGCATTACGAGGGCGCACAGCTCGTCCAGCCAGTCCAGGCTGCCGATCACGGTCTTGAAGCCGACCGGCTTGCCCGTGATGTCCCGAATGCGGGCGATCTGATCCAGCAGATCGTCCAGGGAGTTGATGTCCAAGTGGCGGTTGGGAGACAGCGAGTCCTGGCCGACGGGAATACGCCGAATGGCGGCGATTTCGGGCGTCACCTTCACCGCCGGCAGGATGCCGCCCTTGCCCGGCTTGGCGCCCTGGCTGAGCTTGATCTCGAACATCCGGATCTGTTCCAGGGCCGCCAGCTCGCGCAAACGCGGCTCGGACAGCTGACCAAAGCCGTCGCGTACGCCGTACTTGGCGGTACCGATCTGAAACACCAGATCGCAGCCGCCTTCCAGATGCGCCGGCGCCAGGCCGCCTTCGCCGGTGTTCAGCCAGCACCCGGCCTTGGCGGCGCCCATGGACAAGGCCCGCGCCGCCGGCTGCGACAGCGCGCCGTAGCTCATGGCCGAGATGTTGACGATGGCGCGCGTGCTGTACGGATGGCGGCAGAACGGGCCGAGCGTGACCATGGCCGTTGGGGTCGTTTCCTGCTCCAGGGGCGGGAACAGGCTGCTGACGAAAATCACCGAGCCGGGCCGGTGGATGTCTACCGTGGAGCCGAACGCGACGGTGTTGTCGACGTTCTTGGCGGCGCGGTATACCCAGCTGCGCTGGGCGCGATTGAACGGCAGCTCCTCACGGTCCATGGCAAAAAAATACTGCCGGAAGAACTCGCCGAGCCGCTCGAACAGATACCGAAACCGGCCGATCAGCGGAAAATTGCGCCGCACCGTGTGCTGCGTCTGGGTACGGTCGACCACGTACATCACCAGCGCCGAGACCAACAATGCGATCAGTAAAAGAATGAACAGTGCGGCGAGCAGCTCAAGCACTGCCGTCAGCCAGCGGGTCAGGTTTTCGGGCAGGATCGGCATCGTGACAGCTCCAGGCGATGGCGCGACATGAACTCTGGCCCGTCCATTATCGACCCCCTATTCCCAATGTCTGAGTCGGCGCCGCGCCTGCGCCTCGGGGTCAGCGCCTGCCTGCTCGGCCGGCCGGTGCGCTACGACGGCGGCCACAAGCGCGACAGCTTCGTGGCCGACCTGCTGGCCGAGCACTTCGAGCTGCTGCCGCTATGCCCGGAGGTGGCCATCGGCCTTGGCGTGCCGCGCCGTCCGATCCGGCTGGTGCAGACCGCCGCCGGTCTGCGCGTGCGCGGTGTGCACGACCCGGCGCTGGACGTGACCGATGCCCTCGATGACGAGGCGGCGCGCGTCAGCCGTGATCTGCCGGACCTGTGCGGCTACGTGCTGAAGAAAAACTCCCCCAGCTGCGGCATGGCGCGGGTCAAGACCTACACCGAAGCGGGCCTGCCGACCGGCCGCGCCAGCGGCGCCTACGCCGCCGGCCTGATGGCGCGCCAGACCCTGCTGCCGGTGGAGGAGGAAGGCCGCCTGAACGATCCGCCGCTGCGCGAGAACTTCATCGAGCGGGTGTTCGCCTACGCCCGCTGGCAGGCGCTGACAGCGGGCGAAGTGAGCGGCGCGGCGCTGGTCGACTTCCACAGCCGCCACAAATACCAGCTGCTGGCCCACAACCAGGCCGCCTACCGGCGCCTGGGTCCGCTGGTGGCGCGCGCCGGCCGCCGCCCGGCCAAGGCCCTGCTGGACGAGTACGGCGGGGAATTCATGGCCGCGCTGGCCCGGCCCGCCAGCGTCGGCAACCACGTCAACGTGCTGCAGCACCTGGCCGGGTATCTGAAGGATGCGCTGGGCCCCGGCGACAAGGCCGAACTGCAGGCGGCCATCGACGCCTACCAGGGCCGCCGCGGCCCGCTGCTGGTGCCGATCACCTTGCTGCGCCATCACCTGCGGCGCAATCCGCAGCCGTGGGCGGCGCGACAGACCTATCTGCATCCCGACCCGCGCGAGCAGCTGTTGCGCTATCACGCCTGAAGCCATTGCCACCGGGCCGGCAAGGACGACCGGCAGTACCGGGCGATGGCTGTCCGATCAGCCGGCACCGCCATCGACGCGCGGCCGGCTCAGCATGGGCGCGTAACACCACGCGAACAGCCCAAAGCCAAGGCACCACAGGGCCGCCGAAAGCACCACCGCCAGCCGCGGCGCCACGCCGGCCAGTCCGGCGCGCACGGCGGCGGCCAAAGCCACAGCCCCGAACGCGAGCGGCATCAACGCCGGCGGCTGCAGCGCCCGCCCGGTGTGGCCCAGGCTGACGCGCGCCATCATGGCCAGGATCAGACCGCCTACGGTGCCGATGGTGAACAGGTGCAGCGCCGCACGGCCCTGGATCGGCAGACCCAGGTGCCAGGCGGCCAGCGCGAGCAGCGCCGCCACCAGCCAGGCGTAGGCCAGGTGCAGCGACCACAGCAGCGGCACGCGCAAAATGCCAGGGCGAAACCAGCGGGCCAGGCGCAGGCCATGGCTAATGGCCAGCAGGAACAGCAACGGCGCCAAACGCCAGTCCGGCGTCAGCCCCACCCCGGCGAGTGCCAACGCCGCCAGCAGGGGCAGGCCGCCGTGGGCCAGCGCTTCCAGCCAGCGGTGCGGGGCCATTGGCGCCGGCAGGTGCAGGCCGCGCTCGGTGAACAACGGAATCACGCGCCCACCGACGATGGTGACGACCGTGCCGATCAGCCACAGCGCCGCCCACACGGCGCGGCGCAGCCCTTCGAAATCCCCTGCCGCCAGCGCCCCCAGCGCCAGCGCGTCCGCCAGCGTCAACAGCACCAGCAGCGCGACCAGCGGGTAATTGCGCCGCTGTTTGACTCGCCACAACTGCCAGCCCACGCGCAGCGCCACCGCCGGCAGGAATGCGAGTTCCAGCGCCACTAGCAGCGGCCACGGCAAACCCGGCCACAGCCAGCCGACGCGCGCCGCGAGCCACAGCGCGAACACGGCGGCAAGCCACCGGCCGCGCAGGCCGGGCGAGCCGGTCCAGGCCTGCACGGCGGTGAGCAGAAACCCGGCGATCACTGCCGTCACGAAGCCGAACGGCATCTCGTGCATGTGCCAGGCCAGCCAGCTGCCGCGCGGCGCGAGCCCGCCCAGCCAGCCGGCGTAGGCCGCCGCCCACAGCCCCGCCGCCAGTACGGCGAACAGCGCAGCGCCCAGGAAAAAAGGCCGAAAGCCGAGCCGCCACAGCGGGGCGGTGGGCTTTGGGTCAGGCTGCCCGGTATTGGCCATCAACGCCTCCGCCGCGTGGGCGATTCAGCGTGCCGGTTCCGCTGCGGTCGGCTCCAGCGCCGCCGCAGGGCCGAAGAACTCCCAGTGCATCTGCCCGGCCGGCACGCCAAGCTCGCCCAGCATGCGCCTGATGGCGCCCATGAACGGCGGCGGCCCGACGAAATAGGCATCCACGTCGCGCGGGGCGGGCAGCCAGCGATCGAGCAGTTCGGCGCTCGGGCGCCCGTACGCATCGGCCTGCGTGGCGCCCTTTTCCTCGTAGCAATAAAACCGCCGCGCCTGCGCATGCCGGGCCACCAGGTCGTCCACCCAGTCGCGAAACGCGTGTACCCGGCCGTTACGCGCGAAGTGCAGGAAGGTCACCGGCCGGTTTTGCTCATGCGCCGCGTGCAGCATGGGCAGGGTGGGCGTGATGCCGACGCCGCCGCTGATCAGCAGCAGCGGCCTGCTGGCCGGCTCCAGGACGAATTCGCCGGCCGGCGGGAACAGATCGATGGTCGCCCCGCTGCCGACCGCATCGTGCAGGAAATTCGAGACCCGCCCGCCCGGCTCGCGCTTGACGCTGATGCGATAGGTCGACCCGTTGGGCGGCGCCGACAGCGAGTAGTTGCGCCGCACCTCCTGGCCGTCGATGGTCAGCTTCAGGCCGATGTACTGGCCCGGCCGGAAGGCCATCACCGCGCCGCCGTCGGCCGGTTGCAGGTACAGCGAGACGATCTCGTCGCTCTCGATCACCTTGCGCGCCACCTGGAACGGCCGTGCGCCGCGCCAGCCGCCGGGCGCTGCCGCGGCGGCCGCGTACACATCCGCCTCGGCACCGATCAACAGATCCGCGAGCTGCTGGTAGGCCGCCGCCCAGGCATCGATGACCGCATCGGTCGCCACCTGCGGCCCGAGCACCTCGCGAATCGCCCGCAGCAGGCAGGCGCCGATGATCGGGTACTGCTCCGGCAACACCTGCAGCGAGACATGCTTTTGCACCACCTGCCCGACCAGCGGGCCGAGCGCGTCCAGTCGGTCGATGTGGCGGGCGTATTGCAGGATGCCGTTGGCGAGTGCCCGCGGCTGCGCGCCGCTGGCCTGGTGGGCCTGGTTGAACAGCGGGCGCACCTGCGGGTACTCGGCCAGCAGGATGCCGTAGAAGTGGCGGGTGAGCGCCTCGCCGCCGGCCTCCAGCAGCGGCACGGTGGCCTTGACGATGTCGCGGTGTGGTTCGGAAAGCATTGTCTGACTCCATGGCGGTGCGTCGATTGCGGACCGAGTCGCTCGCGCGTCCATCCCGACGGACGGTGGCGCGACACGGTGTGCCCGTTCCGCATTGCACATTTCACGTTTCGTGCCATGCCGGAAAGCCGCACGCTTACACGCTTGCCGCCGTCGCCATGTCAGAATGACAAAGCTGAAGTGAGTCGATACGACATCGAGGAACAGTCAGAATGACCCCTCCCCAGCAGCTCGCTGCCTTCGCGCAGGTGGTCGAAACCCTGGCCCGGGACGCACCCGACGAGGCCCCTTACCAACGCCTGCTGCAGACCGCACGGGCGCTTTTCCCCTGTGACGCCGCGGCGCTGCTGCGCCTGGAAGGCGACGCGCTGCGCCCGCTGGCGGTGACCGGCCTGAGCCACGACACGCTCGGCCGGCGTTTTCGACTGGCGGATCACCCGCGCCTGCTGACGCTGCTGCAGCGGCGCGGGCCGACCCGCCTGGCCGCCGACTGTGAGCTGCCCGACCCCTACGACGGCCTGGTCGAGGGGCGCACCGGCCAGCTCGAAGTGCACGACTGCATGGGTTGCCCGCTGTACGTGGATGAGCATCCCTGGGGCCTGCTGACGCTGGATGCGCTCGATCCGCAGGCGTTCGGCACGGTCGATCCGGCGCTGCTGGAAGGCTTCGGCCGGCTGGCCAGCGCCGTCGTGGCGGTCGGCGAGCGCATCGGCAGCCTCACCCAGCAGGCCCAGCGCGAACAGCAGCTGGCGCGGGCCCTGGCGCAAGACCCGATGCCGCTGCGCGCCCGCGAGCTGAGCGGCCACAGCGCCCCCATGCGCCGCCTGCAGGCCGAGATCGATACCGTGGCTGCCACGGACCTCACGGTACTGATCAGCGGCGAGACCGGCGTCGGCAAGGAACTGGTGGCGCAGGCCATCCACGCCCGCTCGCACCGTGCCCAGCAGCCGCTGATCACGCTCAACTGCGCCGCCCTGCCGGAAAACCTGGTCGAAAGCGAGCTGTTCGGGCACGTGCGCGGCGCGTTCACCGGCGCGCTGCGCGAGCGCTGCGGCAAGTTCGAGCTGGCCGACGGCGGCACGCTGCTGCTGGACGAAATCGGCGAGCTGCCGCTGGCGGTGCAGGCCAAGCTGCTGCGCGTGCTGCAAAGCGGCCAGTTGCAGCGCCTGGGCTCGGATCGCGAACACCAGGTCGACGTGCGTGTGCTGGCCGCCACCAACCGCGATCTGGCGGCGGAAGTCCGCGCCGGGCGTTTTCGCGCCGACCTGTACCACCGGCTGAGCGCATATCCGCTCACCGTGCCGCCGCTGCGCGAACGTGGCCGCGACGTGCTGCTGCTGGCCGGCGGCTTCCTGGAGGAAAACCGTGTGCGCCTGGGCCTGCGCGGCCTGCGCCTGGCCGCCGACGCGCAGCAGGCGCTGCTGCACCAGCCCTGGCCCGGCAACGTGCGCGAGCTCGAACACCTGATCGGCCGGGCCGCCCTGCGCGCGCGGGCACAGCAGCCGCAGCGCCCGCGCATCCTGACCGTGCACGCGCAGCACCTGGACCTGTCGCCGATGCCCGGCGCCACAATGGTTGATTCACCCGCCGACATGCCGCCCGCCCCGGCCGGCCTGCGCCAGGCGATCGCCGACCTGCAGCGACGCATGATCGAACAGGCCCTGACCCGCAACGCCGGCAACTGGGCCGCGGCCGCGCGCGAGCTCGGACAAGACCGCGGCAACCTGCAACGCCTGGCCGGGCGCCTGGGCCTGAAATAGGACCTGACCCGGCGCTTGACCTGGCCCGGTAAAAGCTCGCCCAGAAACAGCAGCGTCAGGTGAAGGTTTTCCGGCGCCACCGCAAAGCCGCCGCAGCGGCGCTGGCACCAGGCAGCCAGCCGGTCCAGTCCGGCCTGTACCGAAGGCGGCGGCAGCAGGCCAAAAAGCAGGCGCTCGGCGGCGGCTACCAGGTGGCGAACGCGCCCGCCTGCATGGCCAGCTGCAGCGTGGCTCCGGCCAGCAGCCCGGCCGCCACGTCATCCAGCATCACCCCGAGGCCACCACCGACCTGGCGGTCCAGCGCGCCGACCGGCCAGGGTTTGAGGATGTCGAAGGCGCGAAACAGCGCAAATCCCGCCAGGTAATGGGGCCAAGCCAGCGGCACCGCGAGCAGCGTGAGCGCCATGCCGATCACCTCGTCCCAGACGATGGCGGAGTGGTCCGACACTCCCAGGCGCCGCCCGGCGATGTCGCAGCACCAAACGCCAAGCACGCCCAGCAGCGCCAGCACCAGCGCAGCCACCGGCAGCGACACGGTGGTGAGCGCGGCCGCCAGCGGCAGGCCGAGCAACGCGCCGAAGGTTCCCGGCGCCCGCGGCGCCAGGCCGGCGCCAAAGCCAAACGCCAGCGCGCAGGCCGGCTGACGCAGCAGCGCGGCGGGCGGACGGCGCGGCCGCTCAGCGGAAGTGGTCATGCCCGCCCGGCGGCGCCGATCGAACTTCGCCCGCGGCATCGACCAGCCACAGACCCGGCCCCGCCTCGATCCGGCCGATGCGGGTGAGCGCGCAGCCGACCTTGGCCGCCAGCGCCGCGAGGGCCGGCTCGTGGCGCGGTGGCACGGTGAAGCACAGCTCGTAGTCATCGCCGGCGCTGATGAGGCTGTCGCAGGCAGCCACGTCGAGCGCACCGTCCGGCAGCGGCAAACGGGCCAGATCGAGCCGGGCGCCGACACCGCTGCTCACGCAGATGTGGCCCAGATCCGCCAGCAGGCCGTCCGACACATCGATGGCCGCGCTGGCCAGACCGCGCAGGGCCAGGCCGAGCGCCACGCGCGGCTGCGGGTGGTCGAGTCGCTGCGCGGCATGGGCGGCGAGCGCTGCCGGCAGCGTGATCTCGCCGCGCCGTGCCCGCACCGCAAGACCCGCCGCGCCGATCTGCCCGCTCAGGTACACGCCATCGCCGGGCCGGGCGCCGCTGCGGCGCAGCGCCTGCCCACGCGGCACGTGGCCAAGGGCAGTGATGGTGACGGCCAGCGGCCCCCGGCAGGTATCGCCGCCGACCAGGGACACCTCGAACTGGCGCGCGAGCGCCGCAAAACCGCTCGCGAACTGGGCCAGCCAGGCGTCGTCGGCCGCCGGCAGGGTGAGCGCCAGCAGCGCCCAGGCCGGCGCGGCGCCCATGGCGGCCAGGTCGGACAGGTTGACGGCCAGCGCCTTGTGGCCGAGCGCCGCCGGCGGGCAGTCGGCAAAAAAGTGCACGCCAAGGGCCAGCGTATCGACCGTGGCGACCAGTTCCTGGCCCGGCGGCAGGTCGAGCAACGCGGCGTCGTCCCCGACGCCCAGCACGACATCGGCGCGCGGCTGCGTCAGGGCGGCGAAATGGCGGGCGATCAGGTCGAACTCACCGGGCATCGCGGCGGCGATCCGAGCGGGACGGTCGGGTCAGGTCGGCAGCGCGCGTTCGGCGGCGCGCAGCTCGCGCGCCAGGCGATCGAGGATGGCGTTCACGTAGCGGTGCGCGTTCTCGCCGCCGAACTGCTTGGTCAGTTCCAGGGCTTCGGCGATGACGACCCGGAACGGAATGTCCCAGCGGGCTTCCAGTTCATAGCTGCCGATCCACAGGATGCCGTGCTCGACCGGGTCCAGCTGCTCCAGCGGGCGATCCAGCAGCGGCGCGATGCGTTGGTCGTAGTCCGCGCAGCGGCGGCCGACCTCGGTCAGCAACTCGTGGAAATACTCGGCGTCGATCTCGCCCAGGTCGCGCTCGGTCAGGAGCTGGCGCTCGATGGCGGCCAGACTGTCGTCGCCGCCGGACAACTGCCACTGATAAAGGGCTTGCAGCGCGCCGCGGCGCGCCTTGGAACGGGCTCGGGACATCGGCTCATGCGCTCCGTCAGCCGATGGCGGCCAACAGGTTGACCATTTCCAGCGCCGACAGGGCGGCGTCGGCGCCCTTGTTGCCGGCCTTGGTGCCGGCCCGCTCGATGGCCTGCTCGATGCTGTCCACCGTCAGCACGCCAAAGGCCACCGGCAAACCGCTGCCCAGCGATACCGACGACAGGCCCTTGGCGCACTCGCCGGCCACATAGTCGAAATGCGGCGTGGCGCCGCGGATGACGCAACCGAGCGCGATCAGCGCGTCGACGCGGCCGGACCCGGCCAGGCGCTTGGCCGCCAGCGGCAGCTCGAAGGCGCCCGGCACCCAGGCCACGGTGATGTTGGCCTCGGCCACGCCGTGACGGCGCAGGGTGTCGATGGCGGCCGCCAGCAGGCGCTCGCCGATGAAGTCGTTGAAACGGCCGATCACGATGCCGAAGCGGGCGTCGGGAGGCGCCGTCAGGCCGCCGGAAAGCACGGTGTGGGACGCGGTCATGAGCGGAATCATTCCTCGCGGGCCGCCTCGGGCGGCACGAAATCAACCAGTTCCAGCCCGAAACCGGCAAGGCCGTGCAGTTTACGCGGCTTGCCCATGATGCGCATGCGCCCGACCCCCAGCTGCGCCAGGATCTGCGCGCCCACGCCGTACATGCGCAGTTCCGGGTTCGGATCCAGGCCCGGCAGCGGCACGCCCAGGTGGCGCATCTTGTAGGCCTGCACCTCGCCCAGCAGGGTCTGCGGCAGGTCGGTCGGGCTGAGCAGCACCAGCACCCCGCGCCCGGCGTCGGCGATGGTCGCCAGCGTGCGGCGCACGGTCCAGCGGTTGGGCGACTGCGCGCCCAGGATGTCGCGCAGCACGCTGGCCTGTTGCACCCGCGCGAGCGTTGGCTCGTCGCGGCGGATGTCGCCCATCACCAGCGCCAGGTGCACCTCGCCGTGGTCGTTCTCGTGGAAGGCGACCAGCCGAAAGGTGCCGAATTCGCTCTCGAAGCTGCTCTCGGCCACCCACTCGACCGAGCCTTCCTGCTCGACCCGGTAGCGGATCAGGTCGGCGATGGTGCCGATCTTGAGGTTGTGCGTTCTGGCGAAATCGACCAGCTGCGGGTAGCGGGCCATGGTGCCGTCTTCGTTCAGGATCTCGACGATCACCGCCGCCGGCTCGAAGCCGGCCAGGCGCGCCAGGTCGCAGCCGGCCTCGGTGTGGCCGGCCCGCGTCAGCACGCCGCCGGGCTGCGCGCGCAGCGGAAAGATGTGGCCCGGCATGACGATGTCGCCCGGCCGCGCGTCGGGCCTGACCGCCGCCTGCACCGTGACCGCCCGGTCGGCCGCCGAAATGCCGGTAGTGACGCCGCTGGCCGCCTCGATCGACACCGTGAAATTGGTGGTGTTCTTGTCGTTGTTGTCGGCCACCATCAGCGGCAGGTTCAGCTGCCGGCAGCGCGCCTCGGTCAGCGTCAGGCAGATCAGGCCGCGCCCGAAACGGGCCATGAAGTTGATGGCCTCCGGCGTCACGCACTCGCCGGCCAGGATCAGGTCGCCTTCGTTCTCGCGGTCGGCGTCATCCATCAGGATGACCATCCGGCCGGCCTTGATGTCGGCGATGATTTCTTGCGTGCTGTTCAGGTGCATCGTGGGTTGACCGGCGTTCATCGGTTCAGGAATCCATGCTCGGCCAGCAGGGCCAGGTCGACCTCGCCGCCCGCGTCGCGCCCCAGCAGGCGCTCCAGGTAGCGGGCCAGCAGATCGACTTCGAGGTTCACGCGGCTGCCGGCGCGCAGCGCATCCAGGCTGGTGTGGGTCAGCGTGTGGGGCACGATGTTGACACCAAACTCGGCGCCGCTGACGGTGTTGACGGTCAGGCTCACGCCGTCCACGGTGATCGAGCCCTTGGCCGCGATGTAGCGGGCCAGCGCTGCCGGCGCGCGCAGGACAAAGCGCTGCGAGCGGCCATCGGCCTGGCGCGACACGAGCTCGCCGACGCCATCCACGTGGCCGCTGACGATGTGCCCACCCAGGCGTTCGCCCACCGCCAGCGCCCGCTCCAGGTTCACGCGCTGGCCCACCGACCAGGCGCCCAGCGTGGTGCAGGCCAGGGTCTCGGCCGACACATCGGCCACGAAGCCGTCGTCGATGAACTCGACCGCGGTCAGGCACACGCCGCTGACGGCGATGCTCTCGCCCAACGTGCCGTCCGGCAGCGGCAGACCGACGATGCGCAGGCGCGCGTCGCCGCCGCGCCGGTCGATGGCGGCAACCTGGCCGACGGTCTGGATGATGCCGGTGAACATGGCGTGGTGGGCTTCCGGGGTCAGGTGCGGGCGGCCGGGCGCAACCGCAGCCGCAGATCGGGGCCGAACGATAGAACGTCCAGCGGTTCCAGGTCGAGCCGCGCCTGCATGCGCGCCACCGGCGGCAGCTCGAATGCCGGCCGGGCGTCGTGCCCGAGCAGGTGCGGGGCGATGTACACGATCAGTTCGTCGGCGAGGCCAGCGGCCAGGAAGGCACCGGCCAGGCGCGGTCCGGCCTCGACCAGCACCTCGTTGCACTGGCGCCGGCCGAGTTCTTCGAGCAGCGCCCCCAAATCGACGCCGCCCGCGCCCCTGGGCAGGGTCAGAAGCTGCGCCCCGGCCGCCGCCAGGGCGGCGGCTTGCGGCGCATCCGCCTGGCAGGTCGCCACCAGCGTGTCACCGGGCTCCTGCAGCAGGCGCGCCGTCGGCGGCAACTTCAGATCGCTGTCGAGCACCACCCGCAGCGGCTGGCGGTCGACGCCCGGCAGGCGCACGGTCAGCTGCGGGTCGTCGGCCAGCACGGTGCCGATGCCGGTGAGGATGGCCTGCGAGCGCGCCCGCCAGCGCTGCACGTCGGCTCGTGCCGCCGGTCCGGTGATCCAGCGCGATTCGCCATCGGCCAGCGCGCTGCGCCCGTCCAGGCTTTGCGCCATCTTCACCCGCACATGGGGCCGCCCGGTCTGCATGCGTTTGATGAAGCCGGGGTTCAGCGCCGCCGCCTCTTCGGCCAGCAGGCCGCATTCGACGGCGATGCCGGCCGCGCGCAGCAGGGCCAATCCCTTGCCCGCCACCTGCGGGTTCGGATCCTGCATGGCCGCCACCACGCGGGCGACGCCGGCGCCGATCAGCGCCTGCGTGCACGGCGGGGTGCGGCCGTGGTGGGCACACGGTTCGAGCGTCACGTACGCCGTGGCGCCGCGCGCCCGGGGGCCGGCCTCCAGCAGCGCGTTGACCTCGGCATGCCCCTCGCCGGCGCGGCGGTGATAGCCCTCACCAACCACCGCACCCGCGCGCACCAGCACGCAGCCGACCAGCGGATTGGGCGCCGCGCTGTAACGCCCGCCCTCGGCCAGGGCGAGCGCCCGCCCCATCCAGGCGACATCGTTCATCAGGAATGCGGTGGCGCTTCGGGCGGCAGGGCGGCGCGCTCCAGGCGCTCCACCTCGTCACGAAACGCGCGCAGGTCCTCGAAGCTGCGGTACACGGACGCAAAGCGCACGTAAGCGACCGGATCCAGGGCCCGCAGCTCGTCCATCAGCCACTCGCCGAGCTGCCGCGACGGGCACTCGCGCTCGCCCAGACTGAGCAGCTTGCGCTTGATGCGCACCAGCACGGCGTCCACCTGGTCGCTGCGCACGGGGCGCTTTTCGAGCGCCCGCTCCATGCCGGCGCGCAGCTTGGCCTCGTCGAAGGGCACCCGCCCGCCGTCGCGCTTGACGATGCGCGGCCAGGCCAGCTCGGCCTGCTCGAAGGTGGTGAAGCGCACGCCGCAGGTCAGGCATTCGCGCCGCCGGCGCACGCGGTCGCCCTCCTCCGCCAGGCGCGAGTCCACCACGCGGGTGTCGGGCGCGGCGCAGAACGGGCAGCGCACCGCCGGTACCTAGTCGCCGTAGACCGGGAAACGCTGGCACAGCGCCAGCACCTGTTCCTTGACCCGTGCCTGCACCCCGGCGTTGTCGAGGTCGTCCAGCAAATCGCAAATCCAGCCGGCCAGTTCGCGCATTTGCGCCACGCCAAAGCCGCGGGTGGTGCTGGCCGGCGTGCCGATGCGGATGCCGCTGGTCACGAACGGGCTTTGCGGGTCGCCCGGCACGGCGTTCTTGTTGACCGTGATGTTGGCCGCGCCCAGCGCCGCCTCGGCCGCCTTTCCGGTGAGGCCCTTGTCGATCAGGTCGACCAGGAACAGATGATTGTCGGTGCCGCCCGAGACCACCTTGTAGCCGCGCTGCATGATCACCTCGGCCATGGCGCGGGCGTTGTCCACCACGGCGCGCTGGTAGCCCTTGAAGTCCGGCTGCAGGGCTTCCAGGAACGACACCGCCTTGGCGGCGATGACGTGCATCAGGGGTCCGCCCTGGCCGCCCGGGAACACGGCGGAATTGAGCTTCTTCTCGATGTCCGGGTTGGCGCGGGCCAGGATCAGGCCGCCGCGCGGGCCGCGCAGGGTCTTGTGGGTGGTGGAGGTGGTGACGTCGGCGATCGCCACCGGGTTCGGATACAGCCCGGCCGCCACCAGACCGGCCACGTGCGCCATGTCGACCACCAGGTAGGCGCCGACCGCATCGGCGATGGCCCGAAAGCGCTGCCAGTCCATGGCCCGCGAGTAGGCGCTGAAGCCGGCGACGATGACCTTGGGCCGGCACTCGCGCGCCAGGTGCTCGACCTGCCCGTAATCGACCAGGCCGGTGGCGATGTCGATGCCGTACTGCACGCCCCGATAGATCTTGCCCGAGAAGCTGACCGACGCCCCGTGCGTCAGATGCCCGCCGTGGGCCAGGCTCATGCCCAGCAGCGTGTCGCCCGGCTCCATCAGCGCCATGAACACGGCGGCGTTGGCCTGCGAGCCCGAATGCGGCTGCACGTTGGCGTAATCGGCGCCGAACAGCGCGCGCGCGCGCTCGATCGCCAGCCGCTCGGCCACGTCCACGTACTCGCAGCCGCCGTAGTAGCGGCGGCCCGGATAGCCCTCGGCGTACTTGTTGGTCAGCTGCGAGCCCTGCGCCGCCAGCACGCGAGGGCTGGCGTAGTTCTCGGAGGCGATCAGCTCGATGTGCTCTTCCTGGCGGCGCACCTCGTCCTGCATGGACTGCCACAGCTGGGGGTCGAAGTCGGCAATGGTCTGGGCGCGGCTGAACACGGGCTTCACTCCGAAAGGGCGTCGGCAGGAACGCGGCGAGGCGGGCGGGCTAGTTTATCAGGCCGCCTGCGCGCGCCCGGAGGATTCGCCGAGGCCGCTCCTACCTGCGTATAGGGCAAACGGCGCGGAGGAACGTAGGAGCGCCTTCAGGCGCGAATGTTTTGGCGCGCGGGGGTGGTGGCACTCGAAGATTCGCGGCTGAAGCCGCTCCTACGCAAAGGCCGCCCCGGAACGTCCGGGCACGCCACGGGCGGTTTGCTACCATCCGCCCGCCCCCGAATCTGCCCCGTCCGCACCGTGAAGCTGACCGACACCACACAGCTGGCCGACCTGCACGCGCGCATCGATGCCGCCTGCCGGCGCCTGGACATCGACGCCAACCCGGGCCTGCCCGAGCCATCCGAGTGGGCCATCCTGCCGCGCCACGACGACGACCGGGCGCTGTTCGAGGAGCTGTGCTTCCACATGTTCGCGGCCGGCTTCTCGCGGGACGTGGTGCGCCAGAAATGGCCGGCCACGCGCAGCGCCTTTGCCGGTTTCGACATCGCCGAACTGGCCAGTTGGGATGGCTCCCGGCTGGAACCGCTGCTGACCGACCGGGCGCTGATCCGCAACCGGCGCAAGATCGAGTCGGTGGTCCACAACGCCCGCGTGGTGCAGGCGCTGGCCGCCGAGCACGGTTCGTTCAAGACCTGGCTGGGGCATTTCCCGGCCGGGCAGCTGCATCTGCTGCACAAGGAGATCGCGGGGCGCTTTGCCAGCGTCGGGCCGAGCGCCGGCGAGTGGTTCCTGCTGACTTCGGGTTTTGCGTACTACTTCAAGACCGACCACGCGCAGCGGCTGCTAAAGCGCCTTGGCCTGCTGCCGGCGCGCGCCCGGCCGGACGATTTCAACGCCGTGATGGAAGCGGTGCATCAGGCCAGCGGGGCCAGTCGCTGGGCAGTGAGTGCGCAGATGTTCCGCTTTGCCAGCGGTTTTCATCTGCGCGAAGGCATTTGCCAGGAATCGCCACGCTGCCCCAAATGCCCGCTATGGGATTACTGCGACCACTTCAATCAAGCCGGGACTGGCTGAATCAGCCGCCGTCGCGACCCAGCAGGCCGTCGAACAGGCCCTGTTCCTCGTCGCCGGCCGACGCGTCGCCGCTGGGCTGTGGTTGTGCCGCGGGCACATCGGCCTCGCCCCCTTCGACGGTTTCGTACTGGCGCGCCTCCTCGGTCTTCACGAAGCGCGCCAGGTCGCGCCGACCGGGCTTTTTGCGCGCTTCGTCCGCGTCCCCAGCGCCAAGCAGGCGCGCCAGACGGCCGCGGCTTTCCAGTTCCGCCGGCACGTCGACCGTGGTGCGCGTGCTGGCGGTCAGCAGGTTCTTTTCGCGCGCGCCGGCCACCGGCTGCACGTCGCCTTCCACCCGCAGCAGGCGATCACCCGCGAAAACCAGCGACACCGTGCGTTGGGCGCGCGTCTCATAGCCCTTGCGCTCGGTGAAGGTGTAATCCCAACGGTCCGGGCGAAACGGGTCGCGCAACTGCGGTGTGCCCAACAGGGCCCGCACGCGCTCGCGGTCCATGCCCGGCTGCAGGCGCGCCAGCATCGCGGCATCGACGACGTTGCCTTGGCGAATATCCATGCGGAAAGGCGCCAGCGCCGGAATCAGCGGCCTGGCATCGGCGTCATCCGGGCGACCGCCGGCACACCCCGCAAGCAGGAACGCACAGGCCATGGCCAGCAGTAAACGTTGCATTGATCAGGGGTTCCAGACGGGAGCGGCCGGTGCGGCGAACGGGCCGGCCAGGCGGCAAAATGGCAGCGGAGGCTAGTTTACAATGCCGGGCTGCTGCGGCAGGGATGCCCGGCGCCGGTTCGCGCGCGATGCCGGCCCGCTTTCTCCGCCGCGCCCCCGCAGCCCGACCAGAGAACGCCCATGGCCAACAGCAATGCCCTGCGCAAGGCCGGCCTGAAGGTCACCACGCCGCGCCTGCGCATCCTGGAGTTTCTGGAGACCAGCGACCAGCGGCACGTCACGGCCGAGGACGTGTACCGCGCCCTGCTGGGCACCGACGAGGAAGTCGGCCTGGCCACCATCTACCGCGTGCTGACGCAGTTCGAGCAGGCCGGCATGGTGGTGCGCCACCACTTCGAGAGCGAACGGTCGGTGTTCGAGCTGGGCACCGGCGTCGGCCCCTGCCATCACGACCACCTGGTGTGCGAGCGCTGCGGGGCGGTGCTGGAGTTTCGGGACGAGGTCATCGAGTCGGCGCAGCAACGCATCGCTGCCGAGCGCGGTTTCAAGGTGACCGATCACAGCCTGTACATCCACGGCGTGTGCGCCAACTGCCAGCGCGAGGCAGCCGAGCGCGGGCGCTGACCGGCGCCCTCAGCCGCCGACCGCAACGCCGGCGCCGGCCGGCGCATCCAGGCGCAGCATGACGGCGATCTCGTCGCAGCGGTTGAACTTGTAGCACTTCACGCACACCTGCCAGACCTTCTCCGGCAGGTCATCCTTGCTGACCACCTCGAAGCCCAGCCGGGCGAAGAAAGCCGGCACATAGGTCAGCGCCATCAGGCGCTTCAGCCCCACGGTACCGGCCTGCGCGATCAGGGCCCGCGTCAGCTGCTCGCCGATGCCCTGCCGATGAAAGGCCGGCGCCACCGCCAGGCTGCGCACCTCGCCCAGGTCCGGGCCCATGATTTCGAGCGCTCCGACGCCGGCCAGCGTGCCGCCGCGCTCGGCCACGACGAAGTCACGCACGTGCCGCACCAGGTTTTCCTGCGTGCGCGGCAGCAGGTTGCCGGCGGCGGCCTGCTCGCGCAGCAGCGCGTGGATGGCCGGCACATCGGCCAGCCGGGCCGGACGCAGGGAAAGCTCGGAATTGGGCATGGCTCAGGACTGCTGGGCGGCGGTCAGCATTTCGGCCGCGTGGGCTCGCGTGCGCTCGGTGATGTTCACGCCGCCCAGCATGCGGGCAATCTCGTCCACGCGCGCGCCGGCCGGCAGACGCTCGACCGCGGTCGCGGTGTGCGCCTGGTCGGCCTGCTTGCTGACGCGCAGGTGATGGTGCGCCTGCGCGGCCACCTGCGGCAGGTGGGTGATGCACAGCACCTGCCGGTCGGCGCCCAGGCCGCGCAGCAGGCGCCCGACGGTTTCCGCCACCGCGCCGCCGATGCCCACGTCCACCTCGTCGAAGATCAGCGTCGGGATTTCGCCCTGCGCCAGCGTGGCGGCCTGGATGCCCAAGCTGATGCGCGACAGTTCGCCGCCGGAGGCGACGCGCGCCAGCGGCCGCCAGACGTCGCCGGCATTGGCCAGGATGCGAAACTCCACCCGCTCGGCGCCGGCCGCGCTGGCGTTGCCCTCTTCCAGCGGCAGCAGTGCGGCCTGGAACTGCGCGCCGGGCATGCCAAGGCCGCCGATGCACTCGCTCACCGCGCCGGCCAGGCGGTCCGCGGCTGCCCTGCGGGCCGCGGTCAACAGCGCTGCCGCCGCCTCATAGTCCGCGAATGCCGCGCGCTGCGCCTGTTCCAGGGCGGCGCGGGGTGGGCCGGCTTCGTCCAGCGCGGCCAGTTCATCGCGCAAGGCGCCGTGCAGCGCGGCCAGCTCGGTCGGGGCCACCTGATGCTTGCGCGCCAGCGCCATGACGGCGGCGACACGGTCTTCCAGCCAGCGCAAACGGGCCGGGTCCACCTCCAGCGCATCCAGGTAGTGCCGCAGCGCCGACACCGCCTCGGTGAGCTGTGCCAACGCGCCGTCGAGCAGCGTCACCGGCTCGGTCAGGCGCTCATCGAAGCCTGACAGACGCTGCAACTGGCCGGCTGCCTGCGCCAGTTGGGCGTAGGCGCCGGTACCGTCGTCGTCCAGGGCGCGCAGCGCGGCGCCACCGCCCTCGACCAGCGTTTGGGCATGCCCGGCACGGCGCAGTTCTGCATCGAGCTGCGGCCACTCGTCGGCGCCCAGCGCCAGCGTGTCCAGTTCGTGCAGCTGATGACGCAGTTGCTCCAGGCGCTGCGCACGGCCGGCGGCGCTCGCCTCGGCTTCGTCCAGCGCGCGGCCGGCCGCCTGCCAGCGGGCGTGGGCATCGGCGACGGCCTCCAGCAGCGGGCCGGCGCCGGCGTGGCGGTCCAGCAGCGCCCGCTGCGCGACCGGCCGCAGCAGGGCCTGATAGGCATGCTGGCCGTGGATGTCCACCAGCAGCTGGCCGAGCTCGCGCAGCAGGCCGGCCGCCACCGGACGGCCGTTGACGTAAGACCGCGAGCGGCCGTCGGCGCGCACGGTGCGGCGCAGGATGCAGTCGCTGCCGTCGGCCAGGTCGTTGGCGTCCAGCCAGCCGAGCGCCGCAGGTACCGCCGCGACGTCGAACACGGCCGTCACCTCGGCCTGCTCGGCGCCGACTCGGATCGACTCGGCGCCCGCGCGTTCGCCCAGGGCCAGCAGCAGCGCATCCACCACCAGCGACTTGCCGGCGCCGGTCTCGCCGGTCAGCGCGGTCAGGCCGGTCTCGAATTCGAGCTCGGCCGCCTCGACGATGGCGAAGTTCTCGATCCGCAGTCCGACCAGCACCCTCAGCCTCCCCAGTGCAGCTTGGTGCGCAGCAGCTCGAAATAGTCGTAGCCGGCCGGGTGGATCAGGCGCAGCGGGCGCTCGCGGGCGCGGATCAGCACCCGGTCGCCGATCTCCAGGGGCAGGCTTTGCTGGCCGTCGCAGACCACCCGCGCCTTGGACCAGCTGTCGTTGGTCAATTCGATCTCGATTGCCTGCTGGGCACCCAGCACCATGGGCCGGATGGCCATCGTGTGTTGGCAGATTGGCACCACCACCAGCGCCCGCAGGTCCGGGTACAGGATCGGCCCGCCGGCCGACAGCGCGTACGCAGTCGAACCGGTCGGCGTGGCCACGATCAGGCCGTCGGCGCGCTGGCGGTTCAGCAGCCGCCCGCCGGCGCGGGTTTCGAATTCGATCATCTTGAGGCTGTCCCACTTGTGCAGGGCCACCTCGTTCAGGGCAATGCCGGCGCCCAGCACCTGAGCACCGCGGTGGATTTGAACCTCCAGCAGCAGGCGCTCCTCGGCGCAAAACTCGCCGCGCAGGATGGCCGGCAGCACGTCGAAGGTTTCGGCCGGCGAGATGTCGGCCAGGAAGCCCAGCCGGCCCAGATTGATGCACAGCAGCGGAATGTCGAGTGCGGCCAGGATGCGCGCGGCGGCCAGCAGCGTGCCGTCGCCGCCCAGCACGATGCCAAGGTCGGTGCCTTCGGCCTCCAGACGGTCGCGAACCTGCGCATCGAAGGCGGCGTCGGAGTCGGGCCGCACCTGCGCCCCGCCAACCCGGCAGCCCAGCTGCGGCAATGCCGCGCGCAGGCGATCGGCCAAACCGCTTACGACAGCATCGTCGCGGTGCCACAGCAGGGCGGGCTGGCAAAAAGCGAGCGGCATGGCGGCACAGGCGGCGAGCGGAGCGCGCGCGACTCTAGCACGCGCTGCCGGCCCGCCAGTGGCCGGATCGGGCGACACATTCGGGGGCGGGCTGCCGGAGCGTGCGGTCATTTGTTTATAGTATGACCAGACCGCGTATCCAGTCGGCAAACCCGAGTTCGCCGTGCCCGCGCCCAGAAGAACGACTCCCGATGAGCTGAACGACCGTGCCCTGGCCCTGCTCAAGGGGCTGGTCGAGCATTACGTCGCCGATGGCCGGCCGGTCGGCTCCAAGACCCTGGCCCGCGATCTGGGCCTGGGCTTGAGCCCCGCCACGCTGCGCAACGTCATGGCCGACCTGGAACGCCTGGGCCTGATCGCCGCGCCGCACACCTCGGCCGGGCGCATTCCAACGGCGAAGGGTCTGCGCGTGTTCGTGGATACCTTGCTGCGGGCAACGCCCATAGACGGTGCCGAGGAAGGCGTCCTGCGCCAAAAATTGGGCGCGGGTACCGATCCGGGCGGGCTGGTGGAAACGGCCGGCCGCCTGCTGGCCGACCTGAGCCAGCAGGCGGGCGTGGTCCTGCTGCCGCGCCGCGATGTGGCACGCCTGCGGCAGGTGGATTTCGTCAGCCTGTCCGAGGACCGGCTGCTGGTGATCCTGGTCACCGACGACGGTGACGTGCACAACTGGGTGGTCCGCCAGCCGCGCAGCTACGGCGAGGCGGCCCTGACGCAGGCGGCCAATTACCTGACCGAGCACCACGCCGGCCAGACGCTGGCGCAGATGCGGGACGCGATCCTGAAAGAGCTGCGGCGGGCTCAGGCGGCCGTCGGTGCCTTCATGGAGACCATGCTGGATCTGGCCGAGCGGCTGGCGCCGCCGCCGACCGGCGGCGACATGGCCGGGGACTACCTGATCCGCGGCGAGTCCAATTTGCTGGTCGGCGCCGACCCGGCGCCGGATCTTGGCAAATTGCAGGCGCTGTTTCGCGCCTTTGGCGAGAAGCGCGAGCTGCTGCACGTGCTCGACGAATGCCTGCACGGACAGGGCGTGCAGATTTTCCTGGGCGCCGAGTCGGGCTACCAGTTTCTGGGCGACTACAGCCTGGTAACCGCGCCGTATGAGGTCGACGGCCAGGTGGTCGGCGCGCTGGGCGTGATCGGGCCGGCCCGCATGCCGTACGAGCGGGTGGTGTCGGTGGTGGATGTGACCGCTCGCCTGCTGGGCGCAGCCTTGAATCGGCGCCTGCCTGCCCCCACCTGAGCGCACGCGTCCGCAAGTCAGGGCCGGCGCGGATGAACCCGCCAGCCCCAACCCGTATTTTTTAAGAGTTTGCCTATGAACGATCCGACCGAACCGCCAGTGGCCGGTGAGCCGGCGGCCGAGCCGCAGACCGACGCCGGCACCGCCACGCCGCCGGAAACCCCACAGGAAACCCTGGAGCAGGCGCAGGCCCGCGCTGACAATGCGCGCGACCAGATGCTGCGTGCCCACGCCGACATGGAAAACCTGCGTCGGCGCTACGAGCGCGAGCTGCAGAACGCCGTGCGCTATGGCGTGGAATCGCTGGCCACCGAACTGCTGCCGGTGCGGGACAGCCTCCACGAGGGCCTCAAGGCTGCCGAGGCGCCGGGCATCGATCCCGCCGTGGCACTCGACAAGATTGTCGAGGGTACGCGCATGACGCTGAGCATCCTGGACAAGGCCCTGACCAAGGCCGGCCTGAGCGAAGTTCATCCGCAGGGCGAGCCGTTCGATCCGCAGCTGCACCAGGCCCTGAGCCTGACCGACTCAGCTGAGTTGCCGTCCAACCATGTCGTGCAGGTCGTGCAAACCGGTTATCGCCTGCACGACCGGCTGGTGCGCCCGGCCATGGTCATCGTTTCGAAATAGACGCTTGAAACCGGGCGCCGGCGGCACCACCTGACCGACCACGCCCCATTCCCCGTTCACGGAGACCTGTACATGGCCAGAATCATCGGCATCGACCTTGGCACCACCAATTCCTGCGTGGCCGTCATGGAAGGCGGCAAGCCGCGCGTAATCGAAAATTCCGAGGGCGACCGTACCACCCCGTCCATCGTCGCCTTCACCAAGGACGGCGAGGTGCTGGTCGGCCAGTCGGCCAAGCGCCAGGCGGTTACCAACCCGCACAACACCCTGTACGCGGTCAAGCGCCTGATCGGCCGCCGCTTCGACGATGCGGTGGTCAAGAAAGACATCGGCATGGTGCCGTACAAGATCGTCAAGGCCGACAACAACGACGCCTGGGTCGAGGTCGACGGCAAGAAGATGGCGCCGCCGGAAATCTCCGCCCGCGTGCTGCAGAAGATGAAAAAGACCGCCGAGGACTACCTGGGCGAGCCGGTCACCGAGGCCGTCATCACGGTGCCGGCCTATTTCAACGACAGCCAGCGCCAGGCCACCAAGGACGCCGGCCGCATCGCCGGCCTGGACGTCAAGCGCATCATCAACGAGCCGACCGCGGCGGCGCTGGCCTATGGCCTGGACAAGAAGCGCGGCGACCAGAAGGTGGCCGTGTACGACCTGGGCGGCGGCACCTTCGACATCTCGATCATCGAGATCGCCGAAGTCGACGGCGAACACCAGTTCGAGGTGCTGGCCACCAACGGCGACACCTTCCTGGGCGGCGAAGACTTCGACGTGCGCCTGATGAACTACCTGGCCGATACCTTCAAGAAGGACAGCGGCGTCGACCTGCGCAACGACCCGCTGGCCCTGCAGCGCCTCAAGGAAGGCGCCGAGAAGGCCAAGATCGAGCTGTCGTCCGCGCAGCAGACCGAGATCAACCTGCCCTACATCACCGCCGACGCCAGCGGCCCGAAGCACCTGAACATCAAGCTCACGCGGGCCAAGCTCGAATCGCTGGTCGAGGACCTGATCACGCGCACCCTGGAGCCGTGCCGCATCGCGCTCAAGGACGCCGGCCTGACCGGCGCGCAGATCGACGAGGTAATCCTGGTCGGCGGCCAGACGCGCATGCCCAAGGTTCAGGAGGCGGTCAAGGACTTCTTCGGCAAGGAGCCGCGCAAGGACGTGAACCCGGACGAGGCGGTCGCCGTCGGCGCCGCCATCCAGGGCGCCGTACTGGGCGGCGAGGTCAAGGACGTGCTGCTGCTGGACGTCACCCCGCTGTCGCTGGGCATCGAGACGCTGGGCGGCGTGATGACCAAGCTGATCGAGAAGAACACCACCATCCCGACCCGCGCCGCGCAGACCTTCTCGACCGCCGACGACAACCAGACCGCGGTCACCGTGCACGTGCTGCAGGGCGAACGCGAGATGGCGGCCGGCAACAAGTCGCTGGGCAAATTCGACCTGACCGACCTTCCGTCGGCGCCGCGCGGCATGCCGCAGATCGAGGTCACCTTCGACATCGACGCCAACGGCATCCTGCACGTGTCGGCCAAGGACAAGGCCACCGGCAAGGAGCAGAAGATCGTCATCAAGGCCTCCAGCGGCCTGTCCGACGAGGAAGTGCAGCGCATGATCCGCGACGCCGAGGCGCATGCCGAGGAAGACCACAAGGCCGCCGCGCTGGTGCACGCCCGCAACCAGGCCGACAACCTGGTGCATCAGGTGCGCAAGACCGTCGCCGATCTGGGCGACAAGCTGGACGGCGATGAGAAGGCCCGCGTCGAGGAGGCCATCAAGGCGACCGAGGAAGCCGCCAAGGGCGACGACCAGGCTGCCATCGAGGCCGCGACGGCCGCGCTGACCGCCGCCTCGCACGGCCTGGCCGAGAAGATGTACGGCGGCGGCGAGCAGAGTGAGCCGCCGGCCGGCGCGACAGCCGGCGGCCGCGCCGGCGACGACGTGGTCGATGCCGAGTTCAAGGAAGTTCGCGACGACAAGTAAGCGCGGCCACGGCCGCCGCACCCCGGACCGGCTCGCCCGATCCGGGGTTTTTGTTCATTTGGACCGATAGCAAGAACCCTCAGCATGGCCTTACAGGACCTCTACGAAGTGCTCGGCGTGCCGCAGACCGCGGACGAGAGCGAAATCAAGAAGGCCTACCGGCGCCTGGCGATGAAGTACCACCCGGACCGCAACCAGGGCGACGCCGAAGCCGAGGAGCGTTTCAAGCAGGTGCAGGCCGCCTACGAGGTGCTGTCCGACTCGCACAAGCGGGCCGCCTACGACCGCTTCGGCCATGCCGGCATCGACGCGCAGGCCGGTGCTGGCGGCGGCGGCTTTGGCGACATCTTCGGCGACGTGTTTGCCGATATCTTCGGCGGTGGTGGCGGGCGGGGCGGGCGCGGCGGCACGGGCCGCGGTGCGGATCTGCGCTATGAGCTGGAAATCAGCCTCGAGGAAGCGTTTCGCGGCACCGTCTCCACGCTCGACATCCCGGTCCTGAGCACCTGCGAGACCTGCAATGGCAGCGGCGCCAAGCCGGGCACCGCGCCGGTCAGTTGCAAGACCTGCGGCGGGCACGGCCAGGTACGCATCCAGCAGGGCTTTTTCTCGCTGCAGCAAACCTGCCCCACTTGCCGTGGCGCCGGTCAGACCATCAGCGACCCGTGCAGCGACTGCCGTGGCGCCGGACGCGTGCAAAAGTCCAAGAAGCTCGAAGTCAAGATTCCGCCCGGGGTGGACACCGGCGACCGCATTCGCCTGGCCGGCGAGGGCGAGGGCGGCCGCCGGGGTGGCACGCCGGGCGATTTGTACGTGGACATCCACCTGCGCCCGCACCCGCTGTTCGAGCGCGACGGTGGCGACCTGTATACCGAGGTGCCGATCAGCGTGGTCACGGCTGCGCTGGGCGGCGAGCTCGAAGTGCCGAGCCTGGAAGGGCGCCTTAATCTGACCGTGCCGGCCGGCACCCAAACCGGGCGGGTGTTTCGCCTGCGCGGCAAGGGCATGCCGTCCGTGCGCGGGCGCGAGGTGGGCGACCTGATGGTTCGCGCCACCGTGGAAACACCCGTCAATCTCGACGATCGGCAGGAACGCCTGCTGCGCGAACTGGGTGAGACGATGGGCGAGCGCCATCGGCCGCGCGAACAATCCTGGCTGGATCGGGTGAAGCGCTTTTTCGAGTAGAACGGCCAGCACACGCACGCTGCGCGGGCCGCGCCGACAGGAGCGTTGCACCCGCCGGCCACGCCCGAGGTTTACACATGACCGACGCCAACACCCAGCCACGCATCGCCATCGCCATTGCCGGCGCCGCCGGGCGCATGGGCCGCACGCTGGTTGGCGCCTGCGCCGAGCAGCCGGGGCTGGCGCTCACTGCCGCCTTCGAGCACGCCGGCAGCGGCGCGCTGGGTCTGGATGCCGGCGTACTGGCCGGCTTGCCGGCCAACGGCGTGGCCATCGCCGCGGACGATGCACTCGCCGCAACGCCGTTTGACGTGCTGATCGACTTCACCGGCCCGGCCGCCACGCTGGCCCACGCCGCCGCCTGCGCGGCCAGCGGGCGCGCCATGGTGATCGGCACCACCGGCCTCGACCCGGCGCAGAAAGCCGAACTGGCGGCGGCAGCCGCCCGCACGCCAATCGTCTTTGCCGCCAACATGAGCGTGGGCGTGACCCTGTGCCTGGCCCTGCTGCGGCAGGCGGCGCAGGTGCTGGGCGACGATTTCGACGTCGAGATCATCGAGGCCCACCACCGGCACAAGGTGGACGCGCCCTCCGGCACCGCACTGCGCATGGGCGAGGTGGTGGCGCAGGCCCTCGGGCGGGATTTGAGCCAATGCGCCGTATACGGCCGCGAGGGCCAGACCGGCGCCCGCGATCGCCAGACCATCGGCTTTGCCACCGTGCGCGGCGGCGACATCGTCGGCGACCATACAGTGCTGTTCGCCGGCGACGGCGAGCGGATCGAAATCACCCACAAGGCCAGCAGCCGCCTGACCTTCGCCCGCGGCGCCCTGCGCGCCGCCGCCTGGCTCAAGGGCCGCCCGGCCGGGCTTTATGACATGGAGGACGTGCTCGGCCTGCGCTGACCTGGACCGTAAAACCCATCCGTGCACGGGCTCAGCTCCAGCAGACCTTTTGGTCCCGGCGGGCGGGGCGAATCAAGTAGCTCGTAGGGCAAGTTCGGCCAGCGAGTTGCCGCGTGTCGGAGACACTCGATTGGCTACTGCCTTGCCTGTGGTCGGAACACCGGTGCCGAAAGCGCTGCGGCCGGCACGACCACATGTTGTAATAATTGGCGGGCGTGATGTAGCAACTGAGCAAGTTGCCAGCGGTGAGCTCCCCCATGTCCGGTTACGCCGAAACCCTCGATGCGATCTATTCGTCCGCTGCGGACCCTGCCAACTGGTCGCGGACTCTGGAGCGCGTGGCCGACTTTACCGGCGCTTTCGGGGCGCTGCTCCTCCATAACAAGCTGCGCGCGGGAAAGGGGTCCCTGATCACCGCACGCCTTCGGGAGGATCTGAACGAGCTCTACCTTCGCCAACACACCAGCAACCCTACCGCCAAAATGGCCCTGGGCGCGGGGACAGGCCGGGTCTATGTCGCCAGCGCCCTGGTGCCGCCGGCCGTGCTGCGCCAGGACCCTGTTCACCCCGACATCCTGGCGCCTCAGAAGATTGAAGAGCAGGTTATGCTGCCGCTGGACACCTTCAACCGCGGCGGGGGAGAAACCGGAGGGGTCGGCCTGACCCTCACCCGCAGGCAGGCCGACAACGCCGAAGCCGTCGCCGCGCGTCTGACCCGTCTGGCGCCGCATTTGTCTCGCGCGGTGAGCCTGTCCGCCCTGGTCGCTCGGCGCGGATCGGAGCAGCGCGCGTTGGGTTTGCTCCTCGACGCCATGCCGCAGGCGGCGATGCTGTTGGGGCCGCAGGGCGGCCTGCTGCGCGCGAACGCCCGCGCCGAGCAGTTGCTGTCGGCGCGAGACGGGCTCACCGTAGGCCCGCGGCCGGCGCTGCAGCTCAAGGCGCATCTCCCGCACGCCGATCGTCGGCTGCAGTCAATGCTCCGGCGCGCCATGTCCAGCCTGCAGGCGGCGGAACACGAGCTGGAGCAGGCCATCCAGATCGCGCGGCCCTCGGGCGGCGTTCCCTATCTGGCGATCGTCACGCCCCTGCCTGTCAGCCTTCAGTGGCGCGCCTTCGTCGAGCCCGAAGCCCGCGTGCTCCTGCAGGTCGTTGACCCGGCTGCGCCGGCTCAGGCTCAGTTATCGCTGCTGCGGTCGGGTTTCGGTCTGACTGCCGCCGAAGCCAAGGTCGCCCGGCTCGTGGCCTCGGGTCTCTCAGCGCCACAAGTGGCCACGGCGTTGGGGATCAGCTCCAATACCGTGCGCACCCATCTGTCTCGCTGCTTCGACAAAACAGGCGCCAGGTCCCAGGTGACGCTGTCGCGACTCCTTGCCAGTTTGGCGCCCCGGTCACGCGACTGACGTCAGGGACGCGCCGCAAGGCGACAGTGGGACCGCTCCCGCTACCGGCCCTTCACAGGACTGCCGCCCCGCCTCCGCTCCCTTGGTCGATTCTGAGGGAGGAAGGGACATGCCCCGGACAACTCCTGGGCAAGGCGACCACGACCTGGGCCCTGATGCGCGCGCGGTTCGGTCTGCTCGGCGTCGCCCTGCGGTCGGATCGCGAAAAAACTTCTGGGGGCGGCATCGTCTCGGACCTACCGGGTGAGTTCGCCCCCCCTATGCCGCGGGCCCCACAGCGCAGATCGATGACACGCGGGCGGCCACCGGATCCCGCGGCCGGTGGGGCGGTGGCGGCTGGGGCTCGGACGAATGCTTCGCCCCTCGATGAGCTTTGCGTACTTTCGGCTCTGGCGATCACGCGGCGGCTTACCGCAGCCGGCTCCGGAACTGCCGACGCCGGGCCTCACCAAAGTTTCCGCGACGGCGCGCGGGTCTATCGGCGAGCCCCAGCAGTTCAGCCAGTCACCTGGAACGGCTCGGCTCGGCGGAATCAAAACGGACCATCACCCAATCGAGTGACGCACGGCGTCGGATTGGAATGTCAGCATCGGCTCTGGAGTGTCATTCCTCGGGAACCCTGGAGCCCCAGATGAACCAGAGCCTCGCCCTCGGTTTTGCCTCCCTCACCTTGGCGGCCGGTCCCGCCACGGCCGCCGCATCCATCACCATCCCCTGGAACCTCAATTTCACGCTCGTCCGCGGCAACCAGACGGGCCTGAGCGGCAGCGGCGTCCACAGCGGCGATATCGCCCTGCAGCCGTTCGAGACCCAGCATCAGATCCGGACCCGGGTGGAAGGCAAGGTCGAGGTCCCAGTCATCGGCACGGATCTGGCCGGTATCGACGTGACCGGCGGTCCCTGGACTGCGGAAGCGCGGCCCTTCATGGAACACGGCAGGTGTAGTCAGTGAAAACCTTGCATATTCCGTTTTCGATATCCGGCCATAGGCTCGGTCTAGCCGCTTGTATAGCGCTGGCTGCTTGCACAGGCCCGGAGGCGGAAGCCCCCCCGCCTCGCCCGGTGCGGGCGGTCCAGATACCGGCAGCCGCCGATCTGATCGGCCAGCAACGCTACGCGGCGCGTATCGAGGCCCGGCACGAGGCGGTGCTGGCCTTCCAGATGACCGGCCGAGTCAGCGCACGGCGGGCAGAGGTCGGGGATGCGGTCGCAGCGGGCGCCGTGCTGGCGCGGCTGGACGACAACGATTTTCGACTGCGGGAGCGCGATCTGGCCGCCCGGCTGGCAGCGGCCCGCGCCGAGCGCACACATGCAGCGAACGTCCTGCGGCGGGCCAACGAGCTACGCCCCAAGGGCTTCATAAGCCAGGCCGACTACGACCTGGCCACCTACCGCGACCAGGCCACGGCCGCGCAGGTCGAGGCGCTCGCCGCCCAACGTGCCTTGGCCCAGCGGGAACTGGGCTACACCACGCTGATCGCCCGTACGCCTGGCGTGATCACCGCCCGTACGGTGGAGACGGGCCAGGTGGTGAGCGCCGGCCAGCCGGTGTTCAGCCTTGCCCGAACCGACGAGATCGAAGTCGTGTTCGACCTGCCCGAACAGCGCCTCGCGGACCTGCCCGAGACAGTTGAGGTCACGCTGTGGATACAGCCGGACCGGCCGCTTACCGCCCGCGTGCGCGAAGTGGCGGCGCGGGCGGCCGAGGGCAGCCGCACGTATTGCGTGCGCGCCACGCTCGCGGCCACCAATGCCGTCAAACCGCGCCTGGGCATGAGCGCCAGCGTCGCCTTTTCCGCATCTTCGCCGTTGCAGGCCCTGCCGGCGAGCGCCGTGCTCAAGCGCGCCAACGGCCAGCCGGCGGTATGGGTGATCGACGCCAACCGCGCCGTGCGCCTGCGGCCGGTGACGCTGGGTCCAGTGCAGGGCGATCAGGCCACGGTCGCGGATGGACTCGCGGCCGGGGACTGGGTGGTTACCGCCGGTGTGCATGACCTGCGCGATGGCCAGCTCGTCAGCCTTCCCTGAGCCGATGCCATGTCGCGGTACAACCTGGCTGAATGGAGCCTGCGGCGGCCTGCAATCACGGTGTATCTGATCGGCCTGGTGTTGCTCGCCGGCGTGGCGGCGTTCTTCAGCCTCGGCCAGACCGACCTGCCCAACTGGACCATGCGCAACATGTTGCTGCGCGTGTACTGGCCGGGGGCCAGCGCCGAACAGATCGAGCAGCAGGTGGTCGACAAGATCGAGCGAAAGCTGCAGGACACGCCGTACCTGGACAACATTGCCAGTACTTCCAAGCCCGGCGAGGCGTGGATCTGGGTCAACCTGCGCGGCAGTCTGGGCAACGTGGAGCAGAGCGTGCCGCAGGTCTGGTACCAGGTGCGAAAGAAAGTCGGCGACATCGGCGACAGCCTGCCACCGGGCGTCCAGGGGCCGTACTTCGACGACGAATTCGGCGACGTATACCCGCTCGTGTATGCAATCTGGGGCGACGAGTTCAGTTATGCCGAACTGAAGGATCACGCCGACTCGCTGCGCCAGCAGTTGCTGCGTCTGGACATCGTCCACAAGGTGGTGCTCACCGCTGCCCAGCCGCAGCGCGTGTATGTGGAGTTCTCCACCGCGCGCCTCACCCAATTACGCATGAGCCCACTGGCGGTGATCGAGGCGATCAGCGGTCAGAATGCGATCCAGCCAGCCGGCTTGGTCGAGAGTATGGACGGCCGGGCACACTTGCGCCTGGATGGGCAGTTCAAGGCGCTGGATGACATTCGCCGGGTAACAGTCAAGGCTGCCGACGGTCGCGTTCTGCCGCTCACCGACATTGCTGATCTGCGGGCTGGCTACGCGGATCCACCGCAGTTGCGAATGCGGGTCAACGGCCATCCTGCGCTGGGACTGGCCATTTCAATGGCGGCCGGGCGCAACGTGGTCGACCTGCGCCGCGACGTGGTGGCGCTGATGGACCGCCTGCAAACCGGCCTGCCACTCGGAGTGCACGCCACACTCGTGGCGGACGAGCCGACCGGCGTTTCTGCCATGCAGAAGAAGTTCCTGTCCAAGCTGGCCATGGCGATCGGCATCGTGCTGCTGGTGAGTTACTTCACGCTCGGTTTTCGCTCGGGACTGGTCGTGGCGACGGCGTTCCCGTTGGTGCTCGGCGCTACCTTCGTCATCATGAAGCTGCTCGACATCGACCTGCAGCGCATCTCGTTCGGCGCCCTGATCATCTCGCTGGGCCTGCTGGTGGACGACGCCATCATCATCGTGGAGATGATGCTGGTGAAGATGCGCCAGGGCCTGGACCGCTTTGAGGCCGCCAGTGCGGCCTATACCAGCACCTCGTTTCCGATGCTGACTGGAACGCTGGTTGCCGTTGCCGGCTTCATGCCCGCAGCGCTCGCTGCAACCATCATGCGCGAATTCCTGTTCGGCCTGTACGCGGTGATTGCCATCTCGCTCCTGGTGTCCTGGTTGATATCGGTACTGTTCACGCCGTACCTGGCCTACCGCCTCCTGCCGGCCGGCGGTGGCCATACCGAGGAGGTCTACGAGTCGGCGTTCTACCGGCGGCTGCGGTCCCTGGTGACCTTTTGCGTAGCACGCCGCTGGTGGGTGCTGGGCGCCGTGGCGGGCCTGGCCGCGCTGGCGACAGTCGCCGGCAGCCTGGTGGAAAAGCAGTTCTTTCCACTCAGCGATCGGCCGGATTTGCTGGTCGAGACCTGGCTGCCGGAGAGTGCGTCGTTCGCCGCCAACGAGGCGGTGGCGAAGGAAATCGACCAGATACTGGCTGGCGAGCAAGGCGTGCAGCGCTGGGTGAACTACATCGGCGCCGACACGCCGCGCTTCTATCTTGGCCTGTGGATCGAACCGCCGGCGCACAACATGGTCAGGACTTACATCCTCACCGCCGACCACGCTACGCGTCACCGCCTGCGCGCAGAGCTGATCAGGCGCATCGCACAGCGCGTGCCGCAGGCACGCACACGCGTGAACGTGTTTTCGTTCGCCCTGCCGGTGCCGGCCTCGCTCGAATATCGCGTCAGTGGACCAGACCGGGAAAAGGTGCATGAAATCGCCGCCCAAGTGCGCGCGGCAGTGCAAACCTACCCGCAAGCGACCGGCGTGCATTACGACTGGCGTGGCCCGGTCAGTATCGTGAAGGTGCAGATGGACCACGCGCGACTGGCTACCGTGGGACTGTCCGCGCAGCGTCTGGGTGAGTCGCTGGACATGCTGTTGTCCGGCCGACCGGTGACCCAGCTGCGTGACGGGGACGAAACCATCGACGTGGTGCTGCGCCTCACCGGTGACGAGCGCACGCGCGTGGGCTATCTGTCGAGCGTACCGATACCGGTGAGGGACGGCATCACGTTGCCACTGGACCAGGTGGCAAGGCTCGATCGCGGCGTGGAAGAAGGCGTGGTGCGCCGTTACAACGGCGTACCGACCATCGCCGTGCGGGCTGACCTGCCATGGTTCGTAGAACCGTTCGATGTCGATGCGCAGCTCAAGGATCAGCTCGACGCCGTGCGCGCCGATCTGCCGCCGGGTTACTACCTGGAGGTGGGTGGCACCGGCGAGGTAAGCGCAGAGATGGACGCCGGCATCGCCGCCGTGCTGCCGGTCATTCTGGTCGTCATCGTCACACTGTTGATGCTGCAATTGCAGCACCTGGGTCTGACCCTGTTGGTGCTGGGCACAGCACCGCTGGGCCTGATCGGCGCGGTGTTCACGCTGTACGCGGTGGACCTGCCGCTGGGCTTCGTGGCACAACTGGGCGTGCTGGCGCTGGCGGGCATCACCATGCGCAACACGGTGATCCTGATCGACCAGATTCGCCAGGACGTGGCGGCGGGCCTCAGTCGCCACGAGGCGGTCATCGAATCCACCGTGCGCCGCTTTCGGCCGATTGTCGTGACTGCCGCCGCGGCCATCCTGGCCCTCATCCCGCTGCTGACCGATCCTTTCTGGGGACCGATGGCGTATGCCATGATGGGTGGCCTGACAGTAGCCACGGCGCTGACCGTACTGTTCGTGCCGGCACTCTATGCGGTGTGCTTTCGGCTAGGTCAGCCCAGAGGGCCCATGGCTCCTGAAACGGAGGAGGTAGACCCTCCTATCCACCTGGCGGCCTGAGCGCATCGCAATAACAATCAGGCTGAGCGTCCCGGGATTGCCCGGGTGGCGCCGTCGCAACAGGCCCGCCGGGCCACCGCTCGGGTGGAAACCGTTTTTGGGCCGCCGGGCTGGGCGGCAGCTGCGACTCTCGCCAACTCAGCAGGGAATCTTGTACCAGCGCCCGCCGAAGTAGATCCAGTAATAGCACGAGCCTTCGACCTTGAGCACAGTCACCTGACTGAGGTTGCGGATGGCCTTGATCCCGTCCTCGGGCGGCTTCTCGCTCGGCGGTATCAGTTTTCCATCCGGCGTGCGCGCCTCGAGATTGCCGTCCGGCGCCGGTACCAACACGAAGGGCAAGCCGGCAAAGGGGCTGGCCGGCGGCGGTTCGGTCGACCGGTCCTTGCCGCAGCCGGACAGGCCCGCGCCGACCAGCAACAGCACCATCGTCAGTGCGCTTTTTCCCATCGCTTTCATTGTGGGTTCTCCCTGTGGATGTCAATCCAGCATCAGGCTGACGCTGGCGTAAAGCTGGCGCTGCGGATACAGCTCCGGGTGCTGCGGGTCCGTGTCCTGGAACTGCACGGCCGTGTCGAACAGATTGCGCGCGCCGATGCTCAGCAGCCCGCGCCGGCCGGGCAGTTGCCAGGCCACACGCGCATCGCTGAGCCAGAAGCGGTCGCGGGCGTGGCGGTTCTCATCCAGCGTGGTAACGAGGAAATCACCGCTTTGCCGGTAGCCGGTAACGGTGAAGTCGGCAAGCCAGCCGGCAGGGTGGTTATATCGCAAGCCGACCGGGAAGCTATGGGTCTGCAATTCAAAGATGGCCCAAGTGCCGGACTCGACAGCCCGCGGCGCCTCGTCGGAATATTCCTGCTGTTGGTAACGGTACTCGGCGCGCAGCGCCCAACGCGGTGCCGGCGTCCAGTAGGCGTATACGCGATGCAACTGGTGGCGGTCGTCGCTGAATTGGCGACCGGCCAGAAAATCCAGGTAAGGCGTCCTCAAGTCGCGCCAGGTCGCCTCGACACCGACCTGCAGTCCATCGGCCAACTGCCGGTCCAGACCCAGCGCGTAGCGGTCGCTGCGCGTGCCGAACGCATCGTCGAAAAATTGCACGAAACCCGCCACCTGCACCGGCTCGATGGTGCCCTTGCCGACAAGCTCGCGCTTGACCGCCCGCAGCGCCGCCGCGCGCAGGGTGGTGCGCGGGTCAAGCCTCCATGTCACGCCTAGCTTGGGGCTGACACGGGTCTTGTCGATGACGTCCGCCTCGACGGCGTCGATCGACAAACCCAGCGTCCACCAACTGCGACCGGGGCCGTCCAGGTAACCGTAGGCGTAACCGTTGTGCTGGCGTGTGTGCCGATCAAGAACAGAGCCGCTGATGTCCAGATCACGGTTCTCGCGGTAATGGCCCGCGCCCACCAGCAGGCGCCCGGCAGCGCCGTGCAGCAGCTGCTGCGCTTCCGCCAGCAGCGGCCGTGAATCGCCGCGCACCTTGACCGGCAAGGTCATAAAGCCAAGATCGAGCTCTAAATCCAGCCCCGCGCGCACCGTCTGGCGCTGCACCGACAGCAGCGTGCTGTTGCCCGGCCGCCAGTCGTGCCGCAGGCCGAGGCGATAGGTGTCGCGATCCTCGAAGCGGCGAAGCGTCGGCGAGTCCACGTCGTCGAACGGATACAGGCCGATGTCGCCGCGCTCTTCGCGGCTGCGGCGCAGCTCCGCCTGCATGCTGGTGCCGGGCCTCACGCGCCAGTGGGCGAACAGGTCGTAGAGGTCGATTTCCTGGTCGGCGTTGTCGCGAAAGCCGTCGGTCTTGTAGCGGAACTGAGCGGCCGAGATCGACAGCGGCCCGGCCAGCACGCTGGCGACCAGGTCGTCGCTGAACAGATCGTCGCCGCCGCCCACGGCGCTGCCGAGCACGCTCACCCCGTCGCGCACGAACAGCGGCGTGTATTCGTTAAGACCGCTGTTGAGCGACACCACGCCCTGGCGGATGGCCAGACCCTCGGCGCGCGCCTGCGGCTGCAACGGCATGACGCTGTGCGGCTGCCACAGCTGTGCCTGCAGCAGCTCGGACAGGCGGCCGGTTTCATGATCGGGCAGGCCCAGATAGCTGTCGGCCAGCAGGCGGTGGGCTGAGAAATTGGTGGGGTCCACCGTCAGCGATTCCGCGCCACGCCGCTGCGCGAGCTGGGTGAAGCCGAGCGCCTCGTAGACGCGGCCGGCGCCGGCCTGGCGCGCCGCCAGATCCTCGTCCAGTTGCAGCTTCGAGCGGTACACGGCGCGGTTGTCGTTGCGCTTTACCGACTCTTCGAGCGATGCCAGGGCCTCGACCGGCCGATTGTCGGCCAGCAGGCGAAGCGCCTCGTAGAACCACGGCGTCGGATCGGCCGGGTCGAGCGCCTTGGCGCGGCCCAGTTCCGCCTGCGCCGGATGGCTGCGACGCTCGGCCAGGTAGGCCTTGGCAAGATAGCTGCGCAGCAGGGACTGTCCCGGATCGAGGCTGACCGCGATCTCCATCTGCCGGCGCCCGGCGGCCACCCGGTTCTGGCGGATCAGCGCCAGGCCCAGGCCCAACCGTGCCAGCGGGTCCAGCGGATCGAGCGCTGCCGCCTGCTGGAAGCTCGCCTGCGCGGAGGCTGCATCATCGGCCAGCAGATCGGCGAAGCCGAGCGTGCGCAGCGCCAGCGCCGCCTGCGGTCCACGCGCAGCCGGCTGCGCCAACCGGCGCGCCGCGCGGTAATTGCCGCTCGCCAGCTCAAGTTCTGCCAGGCGCAGGGCCGGCAGATCATCGCCATGGGAAAGCTCGGCGGCGCGCGCCGCCGAGCGCCGGGCCGCCGGCAGGTCGAACAGTGCCTGCTGGGCATACGAGCGCGCCAACCAGGGATTGGGCTGATCGCCGGCCAGGGTGACCGCCTCGGCGCTGAGCCGGTCGGCCGCGGCCGTATCGCCCTGGGCAATCGCGATCACCGCCTGCAAGGCCCGTGCCTGCGCCCGCTCGGCCGGTCCGCCCCGGGCCGCCGCCGCCTCGGCCAGCTGCGCCGCGGCTCGGGCATCGCCCGCGGCCAGCCGCGCCTGGGCCGCGCGCAGAGCAGCGGTCGTGACCAGTGGCGGATAATTGAGCGCCCACTCCAAGCCCTCGCGGCTGCGGACTGCCAGGCGCAGCTCGCGTCCGCCGCTGGGGCTCACGCGCAGGCCCTGGCCGGGCAGCAGCTGCCGGCCGTCGACCGTCACCCGGCCCTCGAACAGCACCAGGTCATCGGCTGCGGGCGTCGTAACCAGCAGGAACTCCGTGCCGTCGATGGCGGCGTTCAGGTACGGCGTCGAGGCATCGAAACGCTGGCGAGTGCGGCTCAGAAAGTGCCCGCGGCCGCGTTCGATGCGCACCGCCGGCGCGGTTGCGTTGGGGTGCCGGCGAATGGACACGGCGCTCAGGCCGCTCAGGCGCAGGAGGGTGTCGTTCGCCAGCTCGAGCGCAGCTCTGCCGCGATCGGCCACGCGCACCGACACATCCTCACAAAAGGCCTCCCCGGCTGCCGCGGGGCGCCAAACGGCGTCTCCCGCCCGCTGTGCCTCGACTAGGCCATCGGCGCTGGCCAATCGGGCCAGATGATGCTCGCAGGCCTGCGCCGATGCCGTGCCAAGCAGGCACAGCAGCAAACCGGCAGCGGCGGCGGGGCGCCATAAATCCGTGGTGAACACAGCGTTCTCCCTGAAATTTCTTCTTGTTTGGATGAGCGCCGGCGGGCTGTCCGCCGGGCGTCACAGGGACCGATCGCAATCCCGCTATTTGGGCATCACGATCACTCCGTCCTTGAGCACTTTATCACCCCGTTCCTGCGCCAGTCCGTGCAGGATTTCGAGGTAGAACGCGGCCACCGTATCACCGGGATCGATTGCCAGCGCCGCCTGAAAGCCGCGCCGCGCACCGATGACATCGCCGTCCTCGAAGGCGCTCAGCGCCGCCGCAAAGGGCGCTCGCGCAGCGGCCTGCGCGGCACTGGGCACCGGCATCACTTCATGTATGTCCAAGGCCTGCGCTTTGCCCGCCAGCTGAAAGCGCCCGACCGCCCGGCTGTCGATCCCCGGCAGCCCGCCGACGGTCGCCGCGCTGGCCAGTATCCGGGTGCCCAAGTGCTTGTTCAGGCCCTCGATGCGACTGGCGGTGTTCACCGCGTCGCCGACGGCGCGGTACTCGAAGTGATCGAGCGCGCCGACGGGACCGAGCATCAGCTCGCCGACGTGAAGGCCGATGCGCGTCGGCAGCCCGCCTCCGCCCGGCACCTCGAACTGCGTCAGTGCCGCCTGGATATCCAGTGCGGCCCGGCATGCCCGCAGCCGCTGTGCGGTGTCCGCGTGCTTGATCGGCCAAAGTGCCAGCGCCGAATCGCCGACGATGTCGGTCACCATGCCGCCCTGGGCACTGATGGGCGCCAGCAGCGCCGCGTAGTAGCGGTTCATCAGCTCGCGCAGGTCGCCGGGAGGCAGGCATTCCGCCAGCGTCGCGTAGCCGGCGGCGTCGCTGACCAGACATATGGCCTGTTGCCGGGTGGCTGCCACCCGGCCTGGCGCGTCGGCGCTGGCCCGCGCGATCTGACGCACGACGTGGGCCGGCAGATAGTGGCGAAACTCGGCCGCCACCTGCGCCCGCTCGCGGCCGCTGTGGCGGGCGCGCAGGGCCAGCGCGCCCAGTAGCGCGACCACAATCTGCGCCAGCCAGGGGGTCAGCGGCAGCCACAGCTGCCGGTGCCCGAAGGCCCCCAACACCGCCACGCCGACGGCTCCCGCAAGCACCAGCGCCAGCGCGCTGGCGGCTATCGGGCGCAAGGGCATGAACGCGGCCGCCAGCCCCACCGCAGTGACCAGCAACCCAGCGGCGATGGCGAGCGGCGAGGCCGGCACCAGAAATTCGCGCCGCAGCGCGTTCAGGTACGCGGTCGCGGCAATCTCGACTCCCGACAGATCCAGTCCATCGGGGCGGCTGACGGCGGTCAGAAAGCTGTCGGTCTGATTCGGGAAATACGGCTCGACGTGACCCACGAATACCGCTCGGCCGGTCAGACCGGGCGCCTCCCCCAGCAGGACATCGGCGGCCGACACGATGCGCACACTGCGCGGTGGCCCGTAAAAATTGAGCATCCGTTCCTGTGGGCCCCGTTCAAGATCACAGGCGGCCTGCTGCGCGGGCGTCGCCGCGGCGTGGGGCGGGCAAGCGACGTCGCCGGCCTGCACCCGCACCGCAGCGGCCGGCAGGGTAACCAGGCCAGGGGCCGCCGGGTGCTGAATCCAGACTGTGTCCACGCGCGCCGGGGACTTGGGCAGCACGAATGGCGCCACCGCCGCCGCGACGTCGGCAAAGGCCCTGTGCGGTCGGCGCAGCGTATCGATTTGCAGCTGCCCGTCGGCACCGGCACCGGGCAGGGCCTGCACCTGGCGCTTCATCTGCCCGAACAGCACCACGTTGCCGGCCTCGGCGATGGCGGCGGCCAACGCCGCATCGCCATCACCCAGGCGCGCCCGGGCAAAGAACACATCGATCGCAATCACACTGGCGCCGCCCGCGGTTGCGCGCCGGATCAGGTCGGCATAAACGCGCCGCGGCCAGTCGGCAAAGCGCGACGGCAGACCCAGTCGCCGCGCGGATGCGCCATCGATGGAGAAGATGACCGCTTCGGCCGGCGTGGGTGGTGGACCGCGACTGGCAAACAGCCACGGCAGGGTCAGTTCACGCTCCAGCCGGTCGGCGCCGGGCAGTTGCCAGGCCGCAACCCCAGCCACCCACGCCGCCGCCGCCAACGCCAGACACTGCCCCAACGCACGGCGGCGTCCCGCGCCACGGGTTTGCATGGCGCCAACGTCGGGCCAGATAATCGCGCGATTCACACAATCTCCCGCTATGGCACCGGCGCACGGTCAATGTTGTCGCAACTGAGACAGTTTTCCATCCTGCAGCCCCTGTCGGATGCCGATCTGCAACGTCTGCTGCAAATCGGTCATGTGCGCGCAGTGCCCGCCGGCCACCTCCTGATCGGCGAGAACGAGGCCAGCACGGCAGTGTATTTCCTGCTCTCGGGCGAGGCGCGGGTGTTCATCACCGGCGCCGACAAGCGGGAAGCGACAGTAAATTCATTGCGCCCGGGCAGCTGGTTCGGCGAGCTGGCCATCCTGGGCGATGGGCTGCGCTCGGCGTCGGTCACCGCCACCGCTCCGTCGCGCCTGCTGAGCGTGCCAGGTCCGCTGCTGCGCAGCGTCCTGGTGCGCTATCCGGAAGCGACCGAACGCCTACTCGAAACCCTGGGCCGGCGCATTCGCGGCTTGACCGAGACCGTACGCGGTTTCGCCCTCGGCGATGTCTACCACCGCCTGGCACAGCTATTTGGCGAGCTGGCGATCGAGCGGGACGGCGAGCGCTTCATCCCCGACCCGCCTCCGCAACGCGAACTGGCTGTTCGCTGCGGCGCTTCGCGAGAGATGGTGGCACGGGTGCTGCGCGAGCTGCGCAAGGGCGGCTATGTCGAGACCAGCCGGCAGCGGATCGTGCTGAAAAAGCCTCTGCCGGCGCGGTTTTGAACGCCCGCGCCGGCTGGCACATCAGACCGGATAAATGATGTAGCGCGGCGGCACCGCCGTATCCATCACGGCCCGCTTGGAGACAAAGCGCAGCGCGCCACCCTCGTCGACGATGATGTCCTCGTAGTGCCCCACCGCCAGCAGTGCCGACTTGCCTTCGGCATTGGTGTAGAACACCGAGAAATTGGTGCTGGCAGCCAAGCTGCCGTCATCGCTCCAGGCACACAGGTCGCGCGATAGCAGGTGACGCGCCAGGTAGTGCTCTACGGCGTGATTCCAGACCTCGTTCACATACTTGACCCGATCGCGCAGGCGCTCGTGGCAGTCGTCCAGCATCATGCCGACCGGCAAACCCATGCGCACGTTCTCGGCCGAGGTCAGCTCGTAGCGGCCGTTGCTGGCGAAGCAGGCCAGCCAGCCTTGCATGTCGCGCCGGTCGAGCGCGTGCGCGTAGGCCTGCTGCAGGGCATCCACCCGCGCCAGCAGGCCCGGATCGGTAATGACAGTCATGCTCACAGCCCCATCACCTGCTTGTAATAGCGCCACCAGGGCGTGTTGCCGGCCTCGTCGTTTTGCAGGCTGCGGTGACCGTCCGGGCTGTCCTTCAGCCCCTTCAGGAAGTTGATTTCGCCGCCCGGCGCGCCCATGGCCTTTTGCACCCGCTCGAACATCGAGCCGTCCTCGATGCTCACGAAGCCGCTCGGCCCCAGCAGGTTGGCCGACTGGCGGATGCGGTGCTGCAGCAGCTCCGGCGGGTCGTCGGCAAACGCCAGATACGTGTAGTGAACCTCGGTCTTGTCCGGACCGAGCGGGCGCCCGAAACGGAAGTTCATCGCATTGAGGTGTTTGACCACCTGCGTCACCGGGCGCAGCAGGTTGACGGCAGCGGTTTTCTCGTCGCCCTCGGTGAACACCAGCGTCGGGTCGGCGAGGTAGCCGTTGTCGACCATGCGGTGGGCGCCGTAGTGCGCGCCCCAGTGGCCGGCGAAGCCGTCGGCCACCAGCGGCGCCGTACCGCCCTGGTAGTTGAGCATGCGAAAGGCGGTATGGAGCAGGCCGGCGTGGTAGCCGTCGTTGTCCATGTACACCTTCCAGTTGCAGTTGAAGACGATCTTCTGATAGCCGAGCAGCTTCAGCTTGCGATCGCCGCCGCCGAGTGCGGCGCGGATGGAGTCGGCCACCTCGCCGAAGAATTCCTCGATCGGGGGCGTGGCCTCGTCGAAGGTCGCCCACAGCACCTGGTTCCAAAGCACCGCGCGCAGGCGGCGCAGGCCGTAGTGCTTTTTGTCGAAGCTGTCCGGGAAGCGCTCCTCGCCGGGCACCTTGCGCAGGTTGCCGCAGTTGTCATAAGCCCAGGCGTGGTACGGGCAACTGAAATCGCTCGCCGTGCCCTTGAATTCGGTGGTGATCTGCACGCCGCGGTGGGCGCAGGCGTTGACCATGACCGCGAACTCGTCGGCGCCGGTACGGGTGACGATCAGCGGCGTCTCGCCGACCACGATGGTCTTGTAGTCGTTGACGGCCGGAAGTTCGGCTTCCAGTGCCACCGGCTGCCAGAACGGCCCGTAGAAGATGCGCTCCAGTTCCTGGCGATAGATCGCCTCGTCCGTATAGAGGTGATACGGGATGTGCGTGTGGTCGGTCCACGCCCGGATCGGCAAGTCGCGGCTGGGTGCGTTCATAATCGGTGCTCCACTATCGTTTGATCGGGCTCGGCGTGCCCGATAGGCCTTTATATAACAGCTTCGATTGAACATTCCAGAACGTTCATTGACCTGGGTCAGGCGGCCCGCAAGCGCCGCCGCGCTGTCCCTGCCCGACTACGCCCACAGCACGCTGAGCCTGATGGCATCGATCGAACTGGCCTGTGGCGGTCCCGGCATGGGCACGGCGTCGCTGGCCGAGTTGCCGCCCGATCGGCTCGCCGCCAAACGCAGCGTGCTGCTGCTGATCATCGACGGCCTGGGCCTGGACTACCTGCGTCAGGCGAGCCCCGATGGCCCGCTGGCCGACAACCTTCTGTGCGGCCTGGGCAGCGTGTGTCCGGCCACGACGTCAGCCGCCATCACCAGTTTTTTCACCGGCCTGGCGCCGGCCAGCCACGGTCTGCTCGGCTGGTTCACCCCGTTCGAGGGGCGCGACCAGGTCGTGCTGCCGCTGCTGGCGCGGGTGCGAAACGGCCCCGGATTGCCGCCTGCGGATCTGGCCACGCTGTATCGCAGTGCGCCGCTGGCCGCCCGCCTGACGCGGGATTGCCACGTGGTTACCGGCCGGCGCATTGCCGGCTCGGCCTACTCGCGCTTTCATGCCGGCCCGGCGCAGGTGCACGGCTACCGCTCCCTCAGTGGCCTGTTCGGGCAGCTCGAGCGCCTGGTGCGCGCCGACGGCCCACCGCGCTACGTGCACGCCTACTGGTCGGAACTGGATCACCTCGCGCACGAGCACGGCATCGGCAGCCGCCGCACGCGCGAACACCTGCGCCAGATCGAGGCTCAGCTGGGGCGGTTTTTGAAAGCCGTTGCCGGCACCGATACGCTGCTGCTGGTCACCGCCGATCACGGCTTCATCGACACCGCGCCCGAGCGCAGCCTGCTGCTGAACGATCACCCGGACCTGGCGCAGCGGCTGCGTCTGCCGCTGGCCGGCGAATCGCGCCTCGCCTTCGTGCATGCCAAAGCGGATCAGCGTGAGGCGCTGGGGGCGGGCTTGGCTGAATTTCTGGGCGATCGGGCCACCGTGTTCAGCGGCGAGCAGTTCATTGCCGACGGTTTTTTTGGCCCCGGCGAACCGCACCCGGCCCTGGCTCAGCGCGTTGGCGACTGGGTTGTGGCGATGGCCGACGGCTGGACGCTGCGCGATCGCCTGCCCGGCGAGCAGCCGTTCTCGCCGATCGGCGTGCACGGGGGGCTCAGCGCGGCGGAGCTGAACGTGCCGCTGGCGCTGTTCGAAGCCTGAATCACTTGGCGGCCGCGTTTTAGGCCGCCTCGTCGCCCGGTGGCGGTGGCGGCGATGGCGGTGGGCACTGCTCGCGCAGCAGCCGCGCCAGTTCACGGCAGGCGTCGGTCACAGTGAACACGCCCGCCAGGCGGCCCTTGCGCGTGACCAGGGCCGAGCCGATGCGCCGCGCCACCAGCGTGTCGAGCACCTGATCCAGCGGCGCGCTCAGATCCACGACGTAGACGTCGGTCGCCATCGCGTCGCGCACCCGAAGGCCGCTGCGCTGCGCGTAATCCGGGTCCAGGCCCAGCAGCAGCTTCAGGTCCCGATCGCTGATGATGCCGACCAGGCGCTCCCCGTCCATGACCGGCAGATGGTGCAGGCGGTGCCGGTTCAGGAACTCGCGCGCTTCCGACACCGGCGCATCGGCCGCGATGGCGTGCGGAAACGGCGTCATGATGTGGCGAATTTCGGGCATCCGTTTCACGACTGGACCCTGAGCAGCAGCTTCGGCCAGCATGCCACAGCACGCCGCCGGTAACCGCTATGCCGCCTCCGGCGCGCCGCGCCGGTACCAGTCACGACTGCGGTTGACCAGCGCCACCAGCGCCAGCATGGCCGGCACCTCCACCAGCACGCCGACCACAGTGGCCAGCGCGGCGCCCGAGTGCAGACCGAACAGGCTGATCGCCACCGCCACCGCCAGCTCGAAAAAATTCGATGTGCCGATCAGCGCCGCCGGCGCGCCCACCGCGAGCGGCACCCGCCAGGCGCGCGCCCACAGGAACGCGATCGCAAAGATCAGCGCCGTCTGCACCAGCAGCGGCACGGCGATGAGTGCGATATCCAGCGGCCGCTCGACCAACGTGCGCGCCTGAAACGCGAACAGCAGCCCGACGGTAGCGATCAGCGCCAGCACGGTCAGCGGCTTGATGCGCGCGGTGAACGCACTCACCGCCTGCGCACCGCCGCGGCGCTCCAGCCGCCGACGCGTGAGGTTGCCCGCCACCAGCGGGATCACCACGTAAAGAAGCACCGACAGCAGCAGCGTGCCCCACGGCACGTTTACCTGCGTGACCCCGAGCAGCAGCGCCACGATGGGCGCGAACGCGAACACCATGATCAGGTCGTTCACCGCCACCTGCACCAGGGTGTAGTTGGGATCCCCGCGCGTCAGGTTGCTCCACACGAACACCATCGCCGTGCACGGCGCGGCGCCGAGCAGGATCATGCCGGCAATGTAGGCCTGCGCCAGTTCCGGGCCGACGCGGTCTCCCCACAGCGGGCCGAAGAACAGCAGCGCGATGCCGGCCATGGTGAATGGCTTGATCAGCCAGTTGACCACCAGCGTGATGATGAGCCCGCGCGGGCGTTCGCCGACCCGCCGCACGGCGGCGAAATCGATGCTGACCATCATCGGGAAGATCATGGCCCAGATCAGCACCGCCACCGGCAGGTTCACGTGGGCGTATTCCAGCCGCGCCAGGGTGACAAACGGCCCGGGCGCCAGGTTGCCCAGCGCGGTGCCGGCCAGCATGGCCAGCGCCACCCAGACGGTCAGATAACGCTCGAAAACACCCAGCGGCGACGCCGTCGTCGCAGCGCACGCGGTCTTCATCGCAAACTCCGAAAATCGTTGGAACCCCGCGCCATGGAGGCGGACACAGCGCGGCCGAGTCTATCCCGCCGACCGAACATCGTTGTGACAGAACGATGACATGTGGCCCCTCTTGCAATTGACGCGGGCCGCCCCAAATACCAGCCACCCGACCGCAAGCACATACCCGACAATTTCGGGGCGCACTGTCCAACACCGCACGAGGCCGCCATGTCCCAAGCCGAAACGCTCGCCTTCACCACCGAGACCAGTCAGCTGCTCAAGCTGATGATCCACAGCCTGTACAGCAACCGCGAGATTTTCCTGCGCGAGCTGGTCTCGAACGCGTCCGATGCGCTCGACAAGCTGCGCTTCGAGGGCTACAGCGACGCCGCGCTGATGGACGGCGGCGGCGAGCTGGGCATCGAAATCGAGTGCGATCCGGCGGCGCACACCGTGACCGTGCGCGACAACGGCATCGGCATGAGCCGCGAGGAGGTCATCGCCAACATCGGCACCATCGCCCGCTCCGGCACCGCCGAGTTCCTGAAGACGCTGCAGGCCGGCCAGACGCAGGACGCGCGCCTGATCGGCCAGTTCGGGGTCGGCTTCTACTCGGCCTTCATCGTCGCCGACCGCGTCACGCTGACCACCCGCCGCGCCGGGCGGCCGGACGCGGAAGGCGTGCGCTGGCAGTCGGCCGGCGAGGGCGAGTACAGCATCGAGACCGTGACCGCGCCGCGCGGCACCGAGATCGTGCTGCACCTGCGGGACGACGCGTACGAGTTCGCCGATGCCTGGCGCCTGAAATCCATCATCCGCACCTACTCGGACCACATCACCTTCCCGGTGCGCATGCCGGCGGCCAAGCCGGCCGGCGATGACGAGAAAACCGAGCAACCCGAGGCCGAAACCACCGAAGCGCCGGCCTGGGACACCGTCAACCAGGCCACCGCGCTGTGGGCCCGGCCGCGCACGGAAATCACCCAGGACGAGTACGACGCCTTCTACAAGCAGCTCAGCTACGACATGCAGGCCCCGCTGGCGCAGCTGCACAGCCGCATCGAGGGCAGCCACGAGTACACCGCGCTGCTGTTCGTGCCGTCCGCCGAGCCGTTCGACCTGTGGGACCGCGAGCGCCGCCACGGCGTTCGCCTGTACGTGAAGCGCGTGTTCATCATGGATGACGCCGCGCACCTGCTGCCCACCTATCTGCGCTTCGTGCGCGGCGTGATCGACGCCGACGACCTGCCGCTGAACGTTTCGCGCGAAATCCTGCAGGGCAGCAAGACGGTGGACAGCATCCGCGCCGGCTGCACGCGGCGCATTCTGGGCCTGCTGGAAGACATGGCGCGGGACGATGCCGAGCACTATCAGCGCTTTTGGGGGCTGTTCGGGCGCGTCCTGAAGGAAGGCGTGGTCGAGGATCACGCCAACCGCGACCGCATCGCCGGCCTGCTGCGCTTCGCCACCACGGCCGAAGCGACGCCCACGGTGTCGCTGGCCGACTACGTGGCGCGCATGAAGGACGGCCAGAAGGCCATCTACTACATCACCGCCGACTCGGTGGCCGCGGCCGCCGCCTCGCCGCACCTGGAGGCCCTGCGCGCGCGCGGCGTGGAAGTGCTGCTGCTGGGCGACCGCATCGACGAGTGGCTGGTCGGCAGCCTGCACGAGTTCGACGGCAAGCCGCTGCAATCGGCCGCGCAGGCCGACTTGAACCTGGACGAACTTGGCCCGGCCGAAACCGAGTTGCCGCCAGTGGCCGACGCCGACTGGCAGCCGACCCTCAGCGCCCTGCAGACCGCGCTCAAGGACGTGGTCGAATCGGTCCGCCTGTCCGAGCGGCTGACCGAATCCCCGGTGTGCCTGGTGGCTGGCAAGGAGGGGCTGTCCGGTAATCTCGAGCGCCTGCTCAAGTCCGCCGGCCAGGCGGTGCCGGATAACAAGCGCGTACTCGAGATCAACCCGCGCCACCCCTTGCTCACGCGCGTCAAGGCCGGCGCCGACGCCGAGCACATCGAGGATTGGGCGCGCCTGCTCTACGAACAGGCCCTGCTGGCCGAGGGCGGACAGCTCGAACAGCCGGCGCAGTTCGTGCAGCGCCTGAACCGGCTGCTGCTCGGGGCTTAGGTAAGCGCTGGATAAATCCATCCTGGACTTCTTGAGCGAAGCCCTCGGAAAGGCGTGGCTTTCCGAGGGCTCACAAAGTCAGCAGCGTGCCGCTGCCGATTTTTGGCAGCGCGTCCCTGCGCTGCGGGAAGCGCCGGCAGGGCTCATTGGCCATCGCCGCCGTCTGGGTACACTGCGCCGGCCACCCGGCCACCGGCGGATACGCGCCGCCGGCGGCTCGGCATCTCACTACCGGGAGCAGACTCAATGGCTTTGCATATCATCGGTGCAGGTACTGCTCGACACGCATGCGAAGCGGTACAAGCTTTAGGATCGGCGGGGCGGTAGCCGCCTCGCGCCGCCATCGAGCCGGGGCTTAACGGTACGCCAACGTCGCGTCAGAGGACTGAGCCTTGGCATTGCACATCAACGCCCCCGTTGTGCCGTCGCAGCGCCTGTCGTCCCCGGTCGCGTGCTCGCAGCCATCGGTTCACGGCCCAGGCGCGGCGTGAGCGTGGAAACCCGGCTGCTGTATGGCAAGGCCTTCGCCGCTGCGCTGGACCAGCGCCTGCGCGATCACTTCGCGAGCCTGGACCAAGCCGATAAACCGCTCCCCGCGCCACTGACCGTCGGCCTGTTCGGCGGCTGGGGCAGTGGCAAGACCCTGCATCTGACCCATCTGCGCGATCAGTTCTGGGATGCACCACACAACGCGAATCAACCGGTCACCCTGCCGGTGCTATTCAATGCCTGGCGCCACGAGAGCGAACCGCACCTGATCGTGCCGCTGCTGAAAACCACTCACCAGCAACTCAACAACTGGCTCGACAAACACACCAGCCAGTTCGACAAGGGGCGGATTGCGGTCTGGAACGGACTGACCGATACGGCGGCCAGCCTGCGCGACGCCGCCCTGGCGCTGGCCGTAGGTCTCGGCAGCATCAAAGTGCTGGGGCTCGAAGTGGGCAATGTCAAAGACATGCTCGAAGAAGACGCCAAACGCGGCGCCGCCCGGCGCAAGCCGGATCCAGCAACTGGCTGGTTCCGGCGCACTTTGGGCGGCAAGCGTCCCGGCGCACCCGAAAGCCTCGCCGACCTCGACGCCATCTACCACGACTTCGAAAACCATCTGCGCGCCCTGACCGGCGTCGATGGCAAGACCGCGCATCGCCTCAACCTGCTGTTTCTGATCGACGATCTCGACCGCTGCCTGCCGGAAAAAGCGGTACAGATGCTGGAGTCGATCAAGCTGTTTCTTGACGTGCCGGGCTGCGCCTTTGTGCTGGCGCTGGACGACGAAGTGGTCGAGCGCGGCATCGCCCACCGCTACCGCGACTACCGCCACGCGGAACCCGCCTGGGACAGCGTTGCCCACGCGCTGAGTCCCAAGCGTTTCGAGCAGTTCCGGGCCGAGCGCGACCACCAGCAGGTGGGGCCGGACAACCCGGTCAGTGGTCACGAATACCTCGAAAAAATGGTGCAACTGCCGGTCTATGTGCCGCGCCCTGTTCAGGCGGAGGTACGTGCCTACCTCGCCCAGCTTTTCCCTGCGCTGTTCGCCGCCTTGCCTGCGCAACCGGAGCCCGACCCCGGCGACCCGCAGCGCCAGCGCGACCGCAACGCCGCCGAAAACGACATTCGCAACCGGCTGCTCGAACTGATCGTGCGGGCGGTACCGAACAATCCACGCAAGCTGAACCGACTGGCCGAGTTGTATGCCTTCAAGCTCAGCGTCGCGGCCGGCAACGGCTGGCGGCTCGAAAGCGAAACCGAGCGCCTGACGCTCTTGCGGCTGGCGACGATTCAGTTGCTGGCGCCGGCGCTGTACCGCTTCGGCGCAGGCCACCCGGTATTTGCCGCCAAGCTGGAGCAGTGGCTGACCGAGGAAGGCGACAAGGCACGCACTTCCGGACAGCTCGAAGAGCGTAATCGGCGCCTTCGCGATCAGTACGCAGCTGATTCTGCGGCCTCAGGCGCACTCAACCTGCGCCAGCTCGAACGCCTCGACGAACCGCTGCTGGCCCACCTGCGCAACGCGCAGCATCAGCGCAGCCGCTTTGATCCCTTCGATCTGCTCGACCCCGCATTACCTTGCGATACCACGCTGGAGGATTACTACCGCCTGACGCGATCGGTTGCTGCCTCCAGCGCAACTGTCGTCTTTAACATCAACGTCGGCTTTGCCGTGGTTACCGACGCCGTCGGCGGATCGGCCGAGGTGGCCACCACCGAGCGCGCCTGGCTCGGCAACCCGCGCAACTTCATCGAGCAACTGCTCGCCGCCGACCCGTTGGCCTGGCGCGATGCGCTGGCGCAGGAGTCCGAGGCGCTGGCCGGCCGCGTGCTCGATGACACGACCTTCGCGCAGCTGGAAGCCGGCATCCGCGCCAACCCCGGGCAGGTCAGCCTGCCCTGGCTGGAACTGTTGGCGCCGCACCTGGACACGGAGCAACTCTACCGGCTCTACAAGGCCGGCGATCTGCTGCGGCGCCTGAACAACGCCATACCCTCTGAGGCCCCGCCATGAGCGCCCCGCCCGAACACCCCACCCTCGCCCGCCAGCGGCTGCGCGCCGCGCTAGAGCTGCTGGCGCGCCACGCCAACCCGCCCTACCGGCCGCAGGTACGGCCCATCGATGTCGACGACTTGATCGATGTCTCCGCGCTGAAGCTCGAGCAGCTCGATCTGCGCGGTGCCTGGTTGCGCGGCCTGCAACTGGACCGTGCCACCTGGCCGCCTGCGGAACGGATGGCCGGTTGCGAACAGGGGCAGATGGCGCGACAGGACGCCGGTACACCGCCAACACTGGCCGTCGGCCGTTTTGGCCTAGTAGGTGCGTTGCCAATAGGTGCGTTGGCGGTGCTGCCTGACGGGCGCTTTCTGTCGGCGGGTGATGACGGCATCGTGCAGCTGTGGTCACCGGAGAGTCCCGAGCCGCTCGCGCGGTTCGCTGGGCACAAGGGCGGCGTGCTGACAGTGGCGGTGCTGCCTGACGGGCGCTTTCTGTCGGCGGGTGATGACGGCCCCGTGCAGCTGTGGTCACCGGAGAGTCCCGAGCCGCTCGCGCGCTTCGCTGGGCACAAGGGCAACGTGCTGGCAGTGGCAGTGCTGCCTGACGGGCGCTTTCTGTCGGTAGGCACTAACGGCACCCTGTTGCTGTGGTCACCGGAGCGCCCTGAGCCACTCGCGCAGTTCGCCGGGCACGCGGGCTGGGGGCAGGCGCTGGCAGTGCTGTCTGACGGGCGCTTTCTGTCGGCAGGCGCTGACGGCACCGTGCAGCTGTGGTCACCGGAGAGTCCCGAGCCACTCGCGCGGTTCGCCGGGCACAAGGGCGGGGTGCAGGCACTGGCAGTGCTGTCTGACGGGCGCTTTCTGTCGGCAGGCACTGACGGCACCGTGCGGCTTTGGTCGCCGGAGCGCCCTGAGCCGCTCGCGCAGTTCGCCGGGCACGAAGGCTGGGTGGAGGCAGTGGCGGTGCTGCCCGACGGGCGCTTTCTGTCGGCAGGCATTGACGGCGTCGTGCAGCTGTGGTCACCGGAGAGTCCCGAGCCACTCGCGCGGTTCGCCGGGCACAAGGGCGGGGTGCAGGCACTGGCAGTGCTGTCTGACGGGCGCTTTCTGTCGGCAGGCACTGACGGCGCCGTGCGGCTGTGGTCACCGGAGCGCCCTGAGCCGCTCGCGCGCTTCGCAGGGCACGAGGGCAGGGTGCGGGCACTGGCAGTGCTATCCGACGGGCGCTTTCTGTCGGCAGGCGCTGACGGCGCCGTGCGGCTGTGGTCACCGCAGCACCCTGAGCCGCTCGCGCGCTTCGCAGGGCACGAGGGCAGCGTGTGGGCACTGGCGGTGCTGCCTGACGGACGCTTTCTGTCGGCAGGCGCTGACGGCGCCGTGCGGCTGTGGTCGCCGGAGCGCCGTGAGCCGCTCGCGCGCTTCGCAGGGCACGAGAACTGGGTGTGGGCACTGGCGGTGCTGCCCGACGGGCGCTTTCTGTCGGCGGGTGATGACGGCACCGTGCGGCTGTGGTCACCGGAACCGGAGCGCCCGGAGCCGCTCGCGCGCTTCGCCGGGCACGAAGGCAGCGTGCGGGCACTGGCGGTGCTGTCTGACGGGCGCTTTCTGTCGGCAGGCACTGACGGCACCGTGCGGCTTTGGTCGCCGGAGCGCCCTGAGCCGCTCGCGCAGTTCGCCGGGCACGAAGGCACGGTGGGGGCAGTGGCGGTGCTGCCCGACGGGCGCTTTCTGTCGGCAGGCACTGACGGCGCCGTGCGGCTGTGGTCGCCGCAGCGCCCTGAGCCGCTCGCGCGCTTCGCAGGGCACGAGGGCAGCGTGCGGGCACTGGCGGTGCTGCTCGACGGGTGCTTATTGTCGGCGGGCGCTGACGGCACCGTGCGGCTGTGGTCGCCGGAGCGCCCTGAGCCGCTCGCGCAGTTCGCCGGGCACGAGGGCTGGGTAGGGGCACTGGCGGTGCTGCCCGACGGGCGCTTTCTGTCGGCGGGTGATGACGGCACAGTGCGGCGCTGGAGCCTTGCGACCGAACGCTGCGATGCCCTTTGGGCGACGCGGCCAGGGCTGTGTATCCATGCCAGCGCGGACGGTATTCGCTACACCCGCGACAGCAGTGCGCCCTGGCAGACCACGGACTATCAGGGCCGTGTCGTCCCCTGCGACCCGCTGCTGTACGGCCACACCCGCTTTCTCGATATCGATGGCTGCACCCAGCCGGCCTACCGCTACCCCGAGCTGATCGAATGGGAGAACGACCACCGCACGCTGCGGCTTGCGTGGCCCAAGGATTACGACTGGCAAAGCCAACTGGGGCAAGCACGCTGAGCGCCGCGTGCCTGCCCCGCCCTCACCGCACCTGAGCGGATGCCAGCGCACGTCCGATCAAACGCTTCACCGCGCTTGCCGAGGCCAGCGCGAGCCACGCCGAGCGCTACCGGCTGACGTAGCAGTCGTCTGCCTCAGCGCCGGCCGCCCAGCAGCGAGCCCAGCACGCCGCGCACCAGTTGCCGGCCGAGCTGGCTGCCGATGGCGCGCAGCGCGCTCTTGGCGGTGGCTTCGAGCAGGGTGTCCGGCTCGCGGCCGCGGCGTGAGGGCGGCGCGGCGGGCTCTTCGCCGCGCCGCGGCGGCGCCGGAGCGACCGCTTCCGGCACCGTGGCAGCGGCCCGCGCGGCCAGCAGTTCGTGCGCGGATTCGCGATCGACCGGCGTGTCGTAACGGCCGGCCAGCGGCGAGCGCGCCAGGTGCTCGGCGCGCTCCGGCGCCGTCAGCGGGCCGAGCCGCGAGGCCGGTGGGCGGATCAGCGTGCGCTCGACCGGCGTCGGCATGCCGCGCGCGTCGAGCACCGACACCAGCGCCTCGCCGACCGCCAGCTCGGTCAGAACGGTTTCGACGTCGAGCCCCGCATTGGCGCGAAAGTTCTGCGCCGCCGCCCGCACCGCGGCCCGATCGCGCGGCGTGAAGGCGCGCAGCGCATGCTGCACGCGGTTGCCGAGCTGGCCGAGCACGGCATCCGGGACGTCCTGCGGGTTTTGCGTCACGAAATACACGCCGACGCCCTTGGAGCGGATCAGGCGCACCACCTGTTCGATCTTTTCGAGCAGCGCCTGGGGCGCCGTGTCGAACAGCAGGTGCGCCTCGTCGAAGAAGAACACCAGCCGCGGGCGGTCGAGGTCGCCGACTTCGGGCAGCCGCTCGAACAGTTCGGCCAGCAGCCACAACAGAAAGGTGGCGTACAGGCGCGGGCGCGGCATCAGGGCGCTGGCGTCGAGCACGCTGATCACGCCCTGGCCCGAGAAATCGGTGCGCGTCAGGTCGGCCAGATCAAGCGCCGGCTCGCCGAAGAACTGCTCGGCGCCGTCCGCTTCCAGCACCAGCAGCTGGCGCTGGATGGCCGCCACGCTGGCGCCGCTGAGGTTGCCGTACTGGGCGCGCAGGCTCGCGGCGTTGTCGGCCACCCAGGCCAGCAGGCTGCGCAGGTCCTGCAAGTCCAGCAGCAGCAGGCCCTGATCGTCGGCCACCTTGAAGGCCGCATACAGCACGCCGGTCTGGGTGTCGTTCAGTTCCAGCAGACTTGCCAGCAGCAGCGGCCCCATGTCCGACACGGTGGCCCGCACCGGGTGGCCGGCCCTGCTGTACAGATCCCAGAACACGACCGGGTTGGCGCGCGGCGCGAAATCGGCAATACCCAGCTCGGCCACGCGGGCCAGGATGCGCTCACCCGGCTGCGCCGGCTGGGCCAGGCCGGCCAGGTCGCCCTTCACGTCGGCCAGGAACACCGGCACGCCGGCCCGCGAGAAGCCCTCGGCCAGGGTTTGCAGCGTGACCGTCTTGCCGGTGCCGGTGGCGCCGGCGATCAGGCCGTGCCGGTTGGCCATGGCCGCCCGCAGGTCGACCGGTGCGCCGCCGGCGGCGCCGATCGGGATCATCGTCATGCCGCGCTTCCTACTGGCCGGGGGCCGGCGTCGACTGCCAGGCCGTCAGCTTCCAGGTGCCGTCCTGCTGCACGTACACGGCGGTATAGAGCACGTCCAGCTGCAGCGGCTTGCCGTCAAGCAGCACTGCTACGCGGTTGCTGCCGGTCAGCAGCGCTACCTGCGGCGAGAGCACGCGCACCTGCTGCTGCACGGGCGTGATGGCGGTGTAGGTCATGGCGCCGCCGACGGCGGCGTCGAGATAGGCGGCGCGATCCTGGACCAGGCCGTTGCCGTGCACGTAGCGCAGCGCGTCGGCCAGCGTGGCGTCGAGCGCCGCGCGGTCAGCCGCGATCAGCGCCGCGGTGCGCGCCGCGTCCACTGCCAACACGTCCTCGGCCGCGCCGGCCGCGGCGCGGCCGGCGAACATCAGGAGCAATCCAAGGCAGACCAGGCGCTTCATCACGCCGTCCGGGGCAAGCGCGCCAGTGCCAGCAGGGCCAGGGCGGTGGTGATGCCCTCGTAGATCGCCGCCTGGGGATTGAAGCCGGCCGGGCCGTGGATGCCCATGGCGATGCCGCGCGTGAGCACCAGGCCGCCCATCACCAACGCGATGGCGGCAAGACCCGGCCGGGTCCACTCGCGCCGCCAGCCGGCAAGCAGACAAAACAGCCCAAAACCGGCCTGCAGCCCGCCGTACATGGCGCGGACCTCGACCATGCCGGCGGCCGCTTCGAGGCCATAGCCGGTGAAGTAGCCGGCCACGTCGACCGGATACAGAAAGCACGCCACCCCATAACCGGCAAACGACAGGCCGGTGAATATCAGCACGAATCTGGCCAGCGCCATGTCCCATCCTCCCTGAACGAACCTGCCGGCAGTGTAGCCGGCCGCGCGCGGCGGCAGCCTCAGTCGCGATAACCCGGATCGTGCCGGTCCAGCCAGCGCAGCAGCGACCGGAACGGCAGCCCGCCCAAGCCGGTTGGCGTGATGATGCCCTGCTGCGTGGGCACCAGCTCGGCGATGCGCCCGAGCACGTCCGGCGCGCCGTGCAGCGGCTGGCCCATGGACAGCGCCGCCACCTGCGTGCGGCAGGCGTGTTCGAGCAGCCACATCAGCATGAAGGCCTCGCCAACGCTGGCGCCGGCGGTCAGCATGCCGTGGTTGCGCAGCACCAGCACCTTCTTGTCGCCGAAGTCGGCCACCAGGCGCGCCTTCTCGGCGTCGTCCACGGCCAGGCCCTCGAACTCGTGGTAGGCCACCTGGCCGGTCAGCTGCATCGAGTCCTGGTTCACGTGCAGCAGGCCGGGCGCGCAACTGGCCACCGCCTCGCCGGCCACGGTGTGGGTGTGCATCACGCAGCCAACGTCGTGGCGGGCGGCGTGGATGGCGCTGTGGATGACGTAGCCGGCGCGGTTGATGCGCGTCTCGCCCATGTAATCGCCGACCACGTTGCCGTCCAGGTCGATCTTGACCAGGTTCGACGCCGTGATCTCGTCGTACATGAGACCGAAGTTGTTGATCAGGAAGTGATCGTCCTTGCCCGGCACGCGCGCGGTGATGTGGTTGAAGATCAGCATCGACCAACCGAAGCGGTCGGCCAGGCGATAGGCGGCGGCAAGCTCCACTCGCGTCTGCCATTCCTCGGGCGAGCACTGGTCGCGGCGGATGCCGACCGGCAGTTCAAAGTCACGGGGCTGGTTCATGGCGTGTTTCTCCTCGGCGTCATGGGCGGGCCGTCCGTAGCCGCGTGGGCAGCGCGCCGGGCGGGCCGACGCGGCGCAACGAAGCATAGCGCCGGGTGGCGCGCTTGCGGTGCCAACCATACGATCGTTAAAGTGACCGCGCCAGGGACGGGGCATCTGCAACCAGGCTTGCCGCGCCGCGCAGGACCGCCGGCCGTGCCGCAGGAGAAACCGATGAACGCCATCCACGACGGCGCCCGGCCGGGACCGGAGCGCTACCTGCACGACGACCCGGCGGCCGGCGTGTTCGATGTCCATCGCGACGTGTACCGCGACCCGGCGCTGTTCGAGCTGGAAATGCGCTACGTGTTCGAGCGCCACTGGGTATTCCTGGCGCACGAAACGCAGGTGCCAAAGCCACTCGATTACCTCGCCACCTGGATCGGCCGCCAGCCGGTGCTGCTGCACCGCGACGACAAGGGCAAGCTCAGCGCGTTCCTGAACGTGTGCCCGCACAAGGGCGCGGCGGTGTGCCAGAGCGAATCGGGCAACCGCAAGTTCCACGTCTGCCCGTATCACGGCTGGACTTTCGACGCCCGCGGCAACTGCGTGCTGGTCAAGGACCGCGCCCAGGGCGCGTATCCGGCGCACTTCGAGCAGGCCGACACGCGCCTGCCGCCGCTGGCGCGCTTCGGCAACTACCGCGGCTTCCTGTTCGGCAGCCTGAATCCGGACGTGCCGCCGCTGGAGGAACACCTGTCCGGCATCAGCGCCTTTCTGGACATGATCGTCGACCAGTCCGAGCACGGCGCCGAGGTCATCCCCGGCCGCTCGTACTACACCTTCGACGCCAACTGGAAGATGCAGCTCGAGAACTGCCTGGACGCCTATCACCTCACGTCCACGCACCCGAGCTTCATGAACATCGCCGCCTCGCGCGCCAGCGGTGGCAGCAGTTTCCGCAACATCGACATCGCGGACTTCGTCGACCCGGCCATCCCGTCCGGCAGCTACACCTTTGCCAACGGCCACGCGGCGATCTGGATCCACACCGCAAACCCCGAGGTGCGCCCGCTGTACCGCCAGTACGACGCGCTCAAGGCCCGCGTCGGGGCCGAGCGCGCCGACATGATGCTCAAGACCATCAACTTCACCGTGTTCCCGAACCTGCAGTTCTCCTGCAACGCCTGCATCCAGATGCGCGTCATGCGCCCGCTGGCGGTGGACCGCACCGAGATGCGCAGCTACTGCGTCGGGCCGCAGGGCGAGCCGGCGGAGGCGCGCAAGCTGCGCATCCACCAGTTCGAGGACTTCTTCAATCCGACCGGTCTGGCAACGCCGGACGACTCGCGGGTGTACGAATCGGTGCAGGCGGGCCTGCGGGCGCGCAGCGCGCCGGCGGCCGGGCTCGGCCACCTGCGCGGGCTGGGTCAGGTGATTCAGGGGCCGGATGCGTTCGCCAAGGAAATCGGCATCACGCCGCTGACCTCGTCCAGCGGCCGCTCGGACGTGCAGGACGAGACCGTGTTCCACGGCTCCTACCGCGAGTGGGCGAGGCGCATCAAGGCCGGCCTGGCCAGCGAGGTGCCGGCATGAGCCCGGACCAGGCGCTCGCCACCGGCAGCGCGCTGCTGTACCGCCAGGGCCGGCTGCTCGACGAGCGCCGCTGGCAGGACTGGCTCGACCTGTTCACCGAGGACTGCCAATACTGGGTGCCGGCCTGGGTCAGCGAGCAGCAGCAAACCCAGGACCCGGACCGCGAGGTGTCGCTGATCTACTACGACCTGCGCTCGCGCCTGGCGGATCGGGTGTGGCGGGTGCAGTCCGGCACCTCGGTGGCGTCCGACCCCATGCCGCGCACCTGCCATGCCGTCAGCAACGTCCAGGTCGACACTGCCGGCGACGAGCGCATCGAGCTGTTCGCCTGCTTTCGGGTCGACTACCACTGGCGGGCCAAGTCGGACGCGTTCTTCGGGCATTACCAGCACACGCTGCGCCGCGAGGGCGACGCCTGGCGCATCGCGCGCCAGAAGATCAGCGTGCTGAACGACTACATCCCCACCCTGCTCGATTTTTACCTGGTCTGAGGCCGCTCATGAACACATCGGGGTTTCACACGCCATTCTGTGAGCGGGTGGGCATAGAGCTGCCCATCGTGCTGGCCGGCATGGGCGGCGTGTCCTGGCCGCGGCTGGTGGCGGCAGTCAGCAATGCCGGCGGGCTTGGCGTATACGGCGCGGCCGGTCTGGAGCCGGCGCAGATTCGCGAGCATATCCAGGAGATCAAGTCGCTCACCGACCGGCCCTGGGCGCTCGACCTGCTGGTGCCGATGGCCGGCGTGTTCGACGCCCAGCTGGACGTGATGATGGACGAGGGTTGTCCGATCTTCCTGTCGGCGCTCGGCCTGCCGGTCGAGTTGCTGCCGCAGCTGCGCCGGGCCGGCATGAAGGTCGGCGCCATGATCGGCGCGCCCCGCCACGCCCGAAAGGTGGTCGCGGCCGGCGTGGATTTCATCGTGGCGCAGGGCACCGATGCCGGCGGTCACACCGGCAACATCGGCACCTGGAGCCTGATCCCGCAGGTGGTGGCGGTGGCCGGCGACACGCCGGTGCTGGCCGCCGGCGGCATCGCCCACGGCAGCCAGCTGGTGGCGGCGCTGGCCATGGGCGCGCAGGGCGTGGTGCTGGGCACGCGCTTCATCGCCAGCGACGAGGCCCGCGCGGTCGATTCGTGGAAGCAGCGCATCGTCGCCGCCGAAGCCAGCGACACCACGCTCACGCGCTGCTACAGCGGCAAGCAGATGCGCGGCTTTCGCAACAGTTATACGGATTCGTGGATCGGCCGCGAGGCGGACATCCTGCCGTTTCCGCAGCAGATGGAAGTGTCGCGGCAGGCCGGCGTGCTGGACCTGCTGGGCACCAGCGACGACCCGGACCGCGGCTGCCTGCCGACCGGCCAAAGTTGCGGCGGCGTGCACGACATCAAGCCGGCGGCCACGATCGTGCGGGATTTCGTGGCCGAGGCGCGCGGCGCGCTCGGCCGCCTGACGGCCGGCTGACGCACCCGGCCGGGCGCTGAATGAGTCAGCACCTGCCTAGCCCTCGCCCTGGCGCGGAGCCGTCGACAGCGGACGGCTGAACACGATCGGCGCGGGCTCTTCCTTCGGCAGTTCCTTGAGCGCGAATTTTTGCGAGTCTTGGGCGAGCTGCGCGGCGGAACCGTCTTTTTCGAGTTTGATCAACAGCCGCAGGTCGTTGGCCGAGTCGGCGTTGGCGATAGCATCGTCGTAACTGATGAGGCCCTCTGCGTACAGGGCGTGCAGGGCCTGATCGAAGGTGCGCATGCCCAGTTCGTTCGAGCGGGCCATGATCGGCTTGATTTCGTGCACCGCACCCTTGCGGATCAGGTCGGCGATCAGCGGACTGGCCAGCATCACCTCGACCGCCGCCCGCCGGCCCTTGCCGTCCACGGTCGGCAACAGACGCTGCGAAACGATGGCCTTCAGGTTCAGCGACAGGTCCATCAGCAGCTGCTGGCGGCGCTCCTCGGGGAAGAAATTGATGATGCGGTCCAGGGCCTGGTTGGCGTTGTTGGCATGCAGCGTGGCCAGGCACAGGTGGCCGGTCTCGGCGAACGCGATGGCGTGTTCCATGGTTTCACGGGCGCGGATTTCGCCAATCAGGATCACGTCCGGCGCCTGACGCAGGGTGTTCTTGAGCGCATCCTCGAAGGAGATCGTGTCCACGCCGACCTCGCGCTGGGTGACGATGCAGCCGGCATGGTCATGCAGGTACTCGACCGGGTCCTCGATGGTGATGATGTGGCCGCTGCTGTTGTGATTGCGGTAGCCGACCATGGCCGCCAGCGTGGTCGATTTGCCGGTACCCGTGCCGCCCACCATCAGCGCCAGGCCGCGCTTGATCATGACGATGTCGCGCAGCACCGGTGGGACGTTCAGGTCCTCAATGGTCGGAATGTGGGTTTCGATCTTGCGCACCACCATGCCGACGTTGCCGCGCTGGATGAAGGTGCTGACCCGAAAGCGGCCGATGCCGCGTGCCGAGATGGCGAAATTGCACTCGAAGGTGTTCTCCAGCTGCGTGCGCTGGCGCTCGTTCATGATGCCGTAGCACATCTCGCGCGCCTGCTCGGCGTTGAACTTTTCCTCGCAGGCGGGCTTCACCGCGCCGTGGGTCTTGATGCTGGGCGCGACACCGGCCGTCACGAACAGGTCGGACGAGTTCTGGTCGACCATCATTTGCAGCAAGGTGGCGAAGTCGATCATGGCAAAACTCCGAAATGCGTAGCGGGCCGCGGCAGTGGGCAGCGGCCGAAGTCAGTGGCTCTGACCGCTGATGGTGTGAGCCATCGGAAAACCACGTTGCTCGATGGCCGCACTGAAAAGGATCACGAGGGACTTTTCAGCCCTTTTTAACGAAACAGTTCCTTGTTGACCGCGCGCACGGCCGCGTCTTCCCGGCTGACCTTGTGATGGGCCACCATTTTTTGCAGGCACTGGTCCAGAGTCTGCATGCCGTGTGCCTGCCCGGTCTGGATGGCCGAGTAAATCTGCGCGACCTTGTTTTCGCGTATCAGGTTGCGAACCGCCGGGGTGCCCATCATGACCTCATGGGCGGCGACACGGCCCCCGCCGATGCGCTTGAGCAGGGTTTGCGCGATCACCGCCCGCAGCGACTCCGAGAGCATGGCCCGCACCATGTCCTTCTCGCCGGCCGGGAACACGTCGATGATGCGGTCGATGGTCTTGGCCGCCGAGCTGGTGTGCAACGTGCCGAACACCAGGTGGCCGGTCTCGGCCGCCGTCAGCGCCAGACGGATCGTTTCCAGATCACGCAGTTCGCCGACCAGAATGGTGTCCGGGTCCTCGCGCAGGGCCGAGCGCAGGGCCTCGCTGAAGCCGTGGGTGTCGCGGTGAACCTCGCGCTGGTTGATCAGGCAACGCTTGCTCTCGTGCACGAACTCGACCGGGTCCTCGATGGTCAGAATGTGGCCGTACTCGGCCCGGTTCTTCTCGTCCACCATGGCGGCCAGGGTGGTCGACTTGCCCGAACCGGTCGGGCCGGTCACCAGCACCAGGCCGCGCGGCAGCATGGCCAGATCGCTGAAGCTTTGCGGCGCCTCGAGCTCCTCGAGCGTCTTGATCTTGTTCGGCACGTTTCGAAATGCCGCCGCCGCGCCGCGCTGCTGGTTGTAGGCGTTGACGCGAAAGCGCGCCAGGCCCGGAATCTCGAACGAGAAGTCGGTTTCGAGAAACTCCTCGTAATCCTTGCGCTGGCGGTCGTTCATGATGTCGTACACCATGTCGTGGACCTGCGAGTGGTCCATGGCCGGCAAGTCCAGGCGGCGGATGTCGCCGTCGACCCGAATCATGGGCGGCATGCCCGCCGACAGGTGCAGATCGGATGCGTTGTTGGTGACGGTAAAAGCCAGCAGCTCGGTGATATCCATTCGCTGATTGCGCCTTTTTGAAGGCCCCTCGGGCCTGGGTAATGGGCCGAAACGCCGCTGCTATACTGCGCCGCGACTCGCCCCCGGGGTTATGCCATTACATCTGCCGATACTGCAAATTCTTTAGTGTTTCTGGCAAATCGCTGGCGCGCCGTGAATGATCGCCTGCGCCGGGCGCAGGCCCAATACGGGCGTGCGCCCGGTAGTGTGGCGGTGGTGGCAGCCAGCAAGTCCCAGCCGGTGGACAGCATCCGGCAGCTGGCCGGGCTCGGACAGCGCCGCTTTGGCGAGAACTACCTGCAGGAAGCGTGCCCGAAAATGGACGCCTGCGCCGACCTGAAGCTCGAATGGCACTACATCGGCGCCCTGCAAAGCAACAAGGCGGCGCAGGTCGCGCGCCGCTTCGACTGGGTGCACACGGTTGCCTCGCTGCCGGTGGCACAGCGCCTGTGCGCGGCCCGGCCAACCGACCGGCCACCGCTGAACGTTTGCCTGCAGGTCAACATCGACGGACAGCCCAGCAAGGCGGGCATCGCGCCTGCTGCTGCAGCGGACTTGGCGCAAGCAGTCGCCACGTTGCCCGGCCTGTGCTTGCGCGGCCTGATGACCCTACCCGCCCCGGCCGCGGCTTTTGCGGCCCAGCGCCGGCCCTTGCGCGCACTGCGCGAGCTGCTGGAGTCCCTGTGCCGGCAAGGCGTTACTCTGGACACGCTGTCGATGGGCATGAGCGACGATCTCGAGGCCGCTGTGGCCGAAGGAGCGACCTTCGTGCGCGTCGGCACAGCGCTGTTCGGGCCCCGGCGAGCGGCGCCCGACAACCGACTTTGACAGGGACCATTGGCATGGCAGGCAAGATCGTATTCATCGGTGGCGGCAATATGGGCCGGGCCCTGCTGGGCGGGTTGATCGCCGATGGCACATCGGCGGCGCGCCTGGCGGCGGCCGAACCGGACACGGCCCGGCGCCACGCCCTGGCAGAGGAATTCGGCGTACTGACCGCAACCCATGGCGCCGAGCTGGTGGCCGATGCCAACGTTTTAGTGCTGGCAGTCAAGCCGCAGGTGCTCAAATCGACTGCCCGTTCGTTGGCAGGGCACTTCGGCGCCGCACGGCCGCTGATCGTGTCGATCGTCGCCGGTGTCACCGAAGCGGACATCGATGCCTGGCTGGGGGGCGGATTTCCGGTTGTGCGCTGCATGCCCAACACGCCGGCGCTGGTGCGCCAGGGCATCAGCGCCCTGCACGCGAACCCGCACGTTAGCGCCGCTCAGCGCGAGCAGGCCGACCATATTCTGCGATCCGTCGGCGCAGTGTTGTGGGTGCAGGATGAGGCGCAGCTGGACGCCGTCACGGCGCTGTCGGGCAGCGGTCCGGCGTATTTCTTTGCGGTGATGGAAGTCATGGAGCAGGCCGGCGTGGCACTGGGCCTGAGCACCGATATCGCGCGCCGGCTGACCTTGCAGACGGCGCTGGGCTCGGCCGTACTGGCCACCCAGAGCGGGGACGCGCCCGCCACGCTGCGGGCGCAGGTCACCTCGCCGGGCGGCACCACACAGGCGGCGCTCGAGGTGCTGCAGGCGGGCGGGCTGGCAAGCCTGTTCAACGAAGCAATCAGCGCCGCCAATCGCCGCGCGGGTGAACTGGCGCGTCAGGCGCAGGGCTAAGGCATGGTCTATTCGCCCCTCACCCAGGCCGGACTGTTCCTGGTGCAGACCGCATTTGGCCTGTACGCCGCGATGGTGCTGCTGCGCCTGCTGTTCCAGGCCATGGACGTCGATTTTCGCAACCCCCTGTCGCAGTTCGTCTACAAGGCCACGCAGCCGGTGCTGCGGCCCCTGCGCCGGGTGCTGCCCTGGCGGGCGCGGGTCGAGCCGGCGCTGCTTGCGTTGCTGCTGCTGGTCAAGCTGTTGGAGGTATATGCGCTCAGCGGCCTGCGCGGTTACCTGCCGGGCCTGATCGGCGCGCTGCTGATGGCGCTGGCGCAGTCCCTGTCGCTGCTCACGCTGACCCTGAGCGCGCTGCTGATCGTGCGGGCCATCGCCAGTTGGGTGGTCGCCGCGGGCGCCGGTTACAACCCCATGCTGAGCCTGCTCGAACAGCTCACCGAACCCCTGCTGGCGCCGCTGCGGCGGATCATCCCGCCCCTGGGCGGAATCGATTTCTCGGTGCTGCTGGCGCTGGTGGCGGTGCAGCTGGTCAATATCCTGCTGGTACAGCCCTTCATCATTCTGGCGGCCCGGACCATGGTTCAGGGCGTGTGAACGCAGCGCCGTATCGCCGCCAGGGCGCGGCCTGGCGGCTGGATGTTCTGGTGCAGCCGCGGGCGGCGCGCACCGAACTGGCAGGCCTGCACGATGGCCGCCTGAAACTGCGCCTGGCCGCGCCGCCGGTGGACGGCGCCGCCAACGCGGCGCTGGTGCAGTTCCTGGCCGAGCGCCTGGACCTGCCGCGCAGCGCGCTGCAGGTCACCAGCGGCAGCACGGGCCGGCGCAAGACAGTCGGCATCAGCGCCGGTTGCGAGCTCGCCCCGCGCCTGGCGCGCCTGCTGGGGGCGTCGCCATGATCGACTGGACTTGCATCGACACCGTGCTGCTGGACATGGACGGCACGCTGCTGGACCTGCACTACGACAACGCCTTCTGGTTCGAGCACCTGCCCCGCACCTGGGGCGAGCGCCGGGGACTCGGCCTGCACGAGGCGCGCAGCGTCATCCACGGCCAGGCCGAGAGCCGCCGCGGCACGCTGGATTTCTACTGCATGGCCTACTGGAGCGAGCTGCTGGAACTCGACGTAGCGGCGCTCAACACCGAGCTGGCGCACCTGATCGGCCTGCGCCCGCAGGTGCCCGAATTCCTGGAATGGCTGGGTACGGCCGCCAAGCGGCGCGTGCTGGTCACCAACTCGCACCGCAGCGGGCTCGATTTCAAGCTGGCCCGCACCGGACTTGCGGCCTGGCTGGACGAGATCATCTGCGCCCACGACTTGGCCCTGCCCAAGGAAGCGCCGGATTTCTGGCCACGCCTGCAGGCGCAGCAGGGATTCGACCCGGCACGCACGTTGCTGGTCGATGACAACCCGCACGTGCTGCGCGCGGCGCGCGACTACGGCATCGGCCACCTGCTGGCCATCGCGCAGCCGGATTCGCGCGCCGAGCCGCAATTCCTGCCCGACCTGCCGATGCTCGAAAGCTTCCGGCAACTCCTGCCACAGACCTGACCCGCGTTTCAAGCCCTCTCACAACATGTTGTGAGGAAAGGCTTTTTGGATGACGCCCGGCAGGGGGCTTGAATACCTCTTGGCGCCTCCCGAACAGTTAAGCAACTATCTGTTGTTGAAGGAATAAAAATTTATTCCTGCGAGTCGTTGACGCCACTCCCACAAGGCGCGTAAGGTCCCCCGGCGTTCACAAGATGTTGTGTTTGGTGGTCGGCGTTCAAGAGGCCGATCGCACACATGCCAGCGGCGCCCAATTCGCACCAATAACGCCAGGGAGTCCCCACACCAATGAACAAGGTGGTCGCCATTCACGCCCCAGCCCGCAACACGGAGGTCCCCGTGCAGCCCGCCTCGCTGGACATCTGGGACAAGAAATACCGCCTCAAGGCCAAGGACGGCACGGTCATCGACCGCACCGTGGACGAAACCTACCAGCGCGTGGCGCGCGCCCTGGCCGATGCCGAGGCGCCTGATCTGCGCGAGCACTGGTACGAACGCTTCCTGTGGGCGCTGCGCCGCGGCGCCATCCCGGCCGGGCGCATCACCTCCAACGCCGGCGCCCTGGAACACAAGCCGGCCACCTCCACCATCAACTGCACCGTGTCGGGCACCATCGAGGACTCGATGGACGACATCCTGCAGAAGGTCCACGAGGCCGGGTTGACGCTCAAAGCGGGTTGCGGAATCGGCTATGAATTCAGCACGTTACGCCCGCGCGGCGCCTACGTGACCGGCGCTGGTTCGTACACCTCCGGGCCGCTGTCGTTCATGGATATCTACGACAAGATGTGCTTCACCGTGTCGTCGGCCGGCGGCCGGCGCGGCGCGCAGATGGCCACCTTCGACGTCGGCCACCCGGACGTGGTCGATTTCATCCGCGCCAAGCGCGAGGATGGCCGCCTGCGCCAGTTCAACCTGTCGCTGCTGGTCACGCGCGAGTTCATCGAGGCCGTCAAGGCCGGCGCCGACTGGCAGCTCGCCTTCCCGGTTGCCAGCCACGAGGCGGCGGCCGACGGCATCGACGTGCACAGCGCCGACAACATCATCTGGCGCGAATGGCCCACCCACCGCGGCTACATCGTCAACGACCAGGGGCTGGTCGCCTGCCGGGTCTACAAGACCATCAAGGCGCGCCGGTTGTGGGACCTGATCATGACGTCCACCTACGACTACGCCGAGCCGGGCTTCATCCTGATCGACCAGTACAACGACCTGAACAACAACTGGTTCTGCGAGAACATCCGTGCCACGAATCCCTGCGTGACGGCGGACACCTGGGTGCAGACCGCGGTCGGTCCGCGCCAGGTGTCAGATTTGATCGGCACGCCCTTTATGGCGCGCGTCAATGGGCAGGATCACAGCACCGGCGCCGAGGGATTCTTCAAGACGGCCGACAAGCCGGTGGTCAGGCTGCAAACCACGGAAGGCTATGGCCTGAGTCTGACTGCCGATCACCGGCTGCTGCGCGTGTCGCGTTTCACCCGCTACACCTGCCAGACCGAATGGTGCGCCGCCGGCGAACTGCAACCAGGCGACCGCGTGGTGCTGCACGACCATCGTGCCGCGCCCGAATGGCAAGGCGAATACACCCGCGAGCAGGGCTACCTGCTGGGCCTGCTGGCCGGGGACGGCACGCTCAATTCCGACAAGGCCGTCCTGTCGGTGTGGCAGCCTGCCGCCGTTGCCAACGGCGACGCTAGCGGGTTGCCCTGCGGCATTCACGCTGTGATGGCCGAGGCCCTGGCCGCCGCGCGAACGCTCCCGCACCGTGCCGATTTCGCCGGCTGGTCGGCAGTGCCTGGCCGCAACGAGTACCGGCTGTCCACCGCCGCCATCCGGGATCTGGCCAACGAAGTCGGCATGGCGCCCGGCCACAAGCGCATCACCCCGCGCATGGAGCGGGCCTCCAGCGCCTTCCAGCGCGGCTTCCTGCGGGGCCTGTTCGATGCCGACGGCTCGGTTCAGGGCAACCACGACAAGGGCGTCAGCGTGCGTTTGGCGCAGTCGGATCTGCCCCAGCTGGAAGCCGTGCAGCGCATGCTGCTGCGCCTGGGCATCGTCTCGCGGCTGTATCGCAACCGCCGCGCCGCAGGCAGCACGCTGCTGCCGGACGGCAAGGGCGGCCAGCAGCAGTACGCCACGCAGGCCCAGCACGAGCTGGTCATCAGCGGCGAGAACCTGGCCGCGTTCGCGCAGCGCGTCGGCTTTGCCGACAGCGACAAGGCCGCGCGTCTGGACCAGTCCCTGGCGCGCTACGGCCGCAACCTGAACCGCGAGCGCTTCACCGCCCGTGTACAGAGCATCACCGAAGCCGGCGTGCAGGCCGTGTACGACGTGCAGGTGCCCGGCATCAACGCCTTCGACGCCAATGGCCTCTACGCCCACAATTGTGGTGAACAGGGCCTCCCCCCCTACGGCGCCTGCCTGCTGGGCTCGATCAACCTCACCACCTTCGTCGAGGCGCCGTTCACGCCCGAGGCTCGCTTCAACTGGGACGAATACCGCGAGGTGGTGCGCGTGTTCACGCGCATGCTCGACAACGTGGTGGAGATCAACGGCCTGCCGCTGCAGCAGCAGCGCGACGAGATCTTCCGCAAGCGCCGCCACGGCATGGGCTTCCTGGGCCTGGGTTCCACGCTGACCATGCTCGGTCGCCGCTACGGCGACGCCCAGTCCCTGGAATTCACCGAAGCCGTGTCGCGCGAGATGGCCATCGCCGGCTGGGAGGCCGGGGTGGAGTTGGCCGAGGAAAAGGGTCCGGCGCCGATCATGGACGAACTGTTCGAGATCACGCCCGACATGCTGCGCAAACGCCCGGAACTGGCCGCCGACGGCCACAAGCTGGGCGACAGGCTGCCCGGCCGCGTGCTGCTGGCCCGCTACAGCCGCTACATGCAGCGCGTCGGGGGCGTGCGCCCGGACCTGATCGAGACCATCGCCGAGCGCGGCGCGCGCTTCACGCACCACAGCTCCATCGCACCCACCGGCACCATCTCCCTGTCGCTGGCCAACAACGCCAGCAACGGCATCGAGCCGAGCTTCGCCCACCACTACTTCCGCAACGTCATCCGCGAGGGCCGCAAGACCAAGGAAAAGGTTGACGTGTTCTCGTACGAGCTGCTGGCCTACCGGCACCTGGTCAATCCGCGCGCCATTCCGGGCAGCACCGACCCGGCCGAGCAACTGCCGGACTACTTCATCACCGCCGAGGACATCACCCCCAAGGCGCATGTGGACATCCAGGCCGCCTCGCAGCGCTGGATCGACTCGTCCATCTCCAAGACCGCCAACGTGCCCACGGACTACCCGTTCGAGGACTTCAAGAACATCTACCTGTATGCCTACGAGCAGGGCCTGAAGGGCTGCACCACCTTCCGCTTCAACCCGGCCGCCTTCCAGGGCGTGCTGGTGAAGGAAAAGGACCTCGAAAACACCACCTACCGCTTCGAGCTGGAAGACGGCACCGTCATCGAGGCCAAGGGCAATGAGGAAATCGAATACGACGGCGACATGCACAGCGCCGCCAACCTGTTCGACGCCCTCAAAGAAGGCTACTACGGCAAATTCTGATTACCCGGACACCCAGCCATGACCATTCGCATCGAAAAGAAAATCACCGGTTACGGCGTGGTCGGCGCCGATGAGCCGGCCCGCACCAGCGCGCCCAAGGCCGAAGCGCCGGCCGCGGAAAGCGCCGATCGGCACAGCGCCAAAGTCATCCAGATGCACGAAAAGCTGGAGCGGCCGGAGACCCTGCGCGGCACCACCTACAAGATCAAGACGCCGCTGACCGAACACGCCCTGTACCTGACCATCAACGACATCGTGCTGAACGAAGGCACCGAGCACGAGCACTACCGGCCGTTCGAGATCTTCATCAACTCCAAGAGCATGGAGCACTTCCAGTGGATCGTGGCGCTCACGCGCATCGTGTCCGCCGTGTTCCGCAAGGGCGGCGACATCACGTTTCTGGTGGAAGAGCTCAAGGCCGTGTTCGACCCGCGCGGCGGCTACTTCAAGAAAGGCGGCCGCTACATGCCGTCCCTGGTAGCCGAAATCGGTGATGCCATCGAGCAACATCTGCGCACCATCGGCATGCTGCCCGACAGCGACCTCGACGCCCGCCAACTGAAACTGATCGAAGAAAAACGCAGCGAATACGAAACCCGCACCGGCCAGACCAAAACCGAATCCGACGCCACCTATCCGGACGGCGCCCAGCTTTGCTACAAGTGCAACACCAAGGCCATGATCATGATGGACGGGTGTCTGACGTGCCTGAATTGTGGGGAGTCGAAGTGTGGATGATGGATGATTTGTCATCGGAGCTATCACATGGAATATACAGCGAACATAAATTGCCCTGCATGCAAGCGGCCGATGAAGGTGAAATTTAACGAAATGGTCCCTGGCCGAAAGAAAAAATGCGCGGCGTGTGGCGCCGAGATCATTTTCTCTGGGGACAATTTACGAAACGTGCAAAAGTCGCGCGATGAACTGCAGAAAAATTTCAAAAATATCTTCAAGTAATCCGGCTTTTGAATATCCATATAACATAAATGAAGCCCGCCTAGGATGCGCTGAGATACTAACCGCATCGTTCGAGGTGAACTAAACATGAAGAAGTCGCCGACTTATGACGAATATATAAAGTCTACGCAGTGGCGAAACATCTCTGAGGTGATGAAAAGGCGCGCCAATTTCGTGTGTGCTCATTGCAAGAAAAGTGCCGCCGTTCTTGAAGTGCATCATAAGAATTACGAGCGCCTTGGCAGGGAGCGGATGTCTGACCTTGAAGTCCTTTGCAAGCCTTGTCACGAGGTGGCAGATCGGAAGCGGATTGAAAAACGTGAGGAGCAGGGAATGCAGCGCGCTTACGAAAAAGCAATAGATACTTATGTTTCCAAAAAATATGGAGATCACGCTATTGGCCATCCAGGCATGGATGAAGAGTTTGAAGAATGGGTAAACCGAAAGAACTACTGTGAATCCTGGGAATAAATTTATGATCTCGCGTAGCGAAATGTTAGGCTGGGCTGACGCAGGAAGCCCAACAAGCTACGGCAGGCAAGGTCAATGCGTTATCGGCGGGCGGATAGGGTGAGCGGGGCGCGTTATTTCGAAACGTACCCGCCGGAAAAAGCTTGGACACGCAGATGTAGCGCATCGCCGACCCGTGGCGGAGAGAATGAATGTTGGGCTTCCTGCGTCAGCCCAACTCACATGAACTGCAACCGACGGCAAGGGACGCGCCCATGACCGAACTTCTGGAACCTTATCTCGCCCGCCTCGGCGTTACGGGCACGCTCTCGCCCACACCCGAAGCGCTGTCAGCACTGCACCGCGCGCATGCGCTGCGCGTGCCATACGAGAACCTCGACGTGCAGCTGGGCCAGCCGCTTACGACCGACCCGGCGGCAGCGCTCGCCAAGCTGGCGGCGGGGCGGGGCGGCTGGTGTTACGAAATGAACGGTGCCTTCGGCGCCGCGCTGACGCTGCTCGGCTTTACGGTGACGCGCCTGGCTGGCGGCGTGCAGCGGGCAGCGCTGGGTGATGCCGCGCTCGGCAACCATCTGGTGCTCAAGGTGGTGATCGACGGCGCCGCCCTGCTGTGCGACGTCGGCTTTGGCGATGGCCTGGTCGAGCCGATCCCGCTTCAGGAAGGCCACTATCGGCAAGGCGTGCTGGGCTTTCGCCTGCAGCGTCTCGACGATGGACTGTGGCGTTTTCATGGCGACGCCATAACCGGCGGCGCGCCGTCGTTCGATTTTGCCGATGCCCCGGCCGACGAGGCCCTGCTGGCGCGGCAATGCGCCGCGTTGCAGAGCGCCCCGGAATCGCCATTCGTACTCAATGCAGTGGTGCAACGGCACCGCCCGGACGGGCATGTCGCCCTGCGCGGCCGGGTGCTGCGCACCCTGACAGCAGACGGGGTGCGCGAGCGGACACTGGACGGCCCGGACGACTATTCGGCGACGCTGGCTCGTGAGTTCGGGCTCGAACTGCCGGCCGCGGCGCTGTGGCCGCGGATCGTTGCGCGGCACGCGGCACTGTTCGGATAGCAGCCGGAGCCTGGATGAGGCGCAGCGGAATCCGGGATGATCCCGCCAAAGCCGGTATAGGGAGGGAACCACACCGTTTTCCGTCTGTCGGAAGCAAGCCATGGCCTGAAGCCCGAGGCGCGCCGTACCCCAGTCGTTTTATGGGATGAAGCCCCGAAACGCCGGCATCCGCTATACGGACGCTGGAAACCTTTTGTCCCGGTCCCTAGGCACGCAGAAGATCTGCTTGCGGTACAGCCGACCGCCGACATCGCGAAAATCCAGATCGCAATCCAACCACTCGATTTCGCCCCAATCGGCACGCAGAATTTCGAATACAACCAGCTCGCCATCTTTCGCCAGCGCGTAACCTTGGCCAATGCCGCGCAACATGAAATGCCGCTCCGGCAGCAACTGTGCCGCGCGCAGTTGGTCAACGACATCGTCGTAATCCAGGTCTCTAAGATCCTGGCCGCGAATCCCCAGGTGGTAACGCACCTTGTGCATGATGGCGGTGCCACTGCCGGCATTCCTTATCATAATCCGGAAGACATCGCCCGGATCGAGGTCGCTATCCGCTCGACGATCGGCGTTTCCCTCGTAGACCACATACGGCATCTGGGCGTCGACAATCTGCTTTCGGGTATAGAACAGCGCTATCAACGCCGTGAATACGGCGAGCGCGTCGCTGGCATCGAACAATTTGAGCCGGCACAGTGTCGGCACCATGCCGAAACACTGGGGATCCTGCGCCTTGATCAACGATTGCAGAATGGCGATGAAAGCCAGCGCGAAGCTAGCAAGGAAAATCCATTTTCCAAGCCGGATTTCGCGCAGCACATACTGACCGCCGGGCTTGTCGGGCCGCTGCGCCACGGCGCTGCCCGCGGCTTTCGCACGCCGCGTTGTCATCGGTCAGCTCGAGCCAGGCGTCGCTTCGTTCGGTCGCGGGCTGTGTGCGCAGTCAATGCGCGCCGGCCCGGCGCCGATGTTTGTCAGCACGTGCTCGACGCCTGCCGGCACGGTCACGGCATGGCCCGAGTGCAGGGTTTGTTCGAAGCCTTGGTATTCCATCTTCACCACGCCCTCGACACACTGCGAGCGGCTGGTGCCGGCATGCGTGTGGGCGAATGCCTCGTTAGATTCCAGAATAATCGTGGCCACGGATACCTCCTGTGCAAGATCGTGTCGCACCGCCTTTGGGACCTAGCTTCGTCACCGCGGGAAATCGTGCCGTGACCACTCTACAGGGGCAAGCGCCCGAACGGGCCGGCGGCAACCGTCGCCCGGATGAAGCGCAGCGGAATCCGCGGTGATCCGGCCTGAGGCCACGCAGGACCCGATAGCGCAGCGCCCGCCTTTCGCATTATGCGGACCACGCTTGCTGCGCCGGACTATGTTCGGCGATAGGCCGCGTTCGGCATGAGCCGCAGTTCGAGCAGGACCAAGAATCACTTTGCCCGGCGCGGCCGGCCTTGCGAGTCATCTTGGTCTCGCATTTCGGACAACTGGGCGTAACGTAATCGCCGCGTGTCACGTGCTGCAACAGCGCCGCGCGCTCGGTCTCCGCGAGCGCCTGGAGCTGCCTTAGCAGTTCGTCGCCGGACACAAGCTTCAGATGTTTGCCGGCGGCAAAGTTGCCAGCCTCCGTTGAGAACCCGGACACCGAATAGAAAATCGCCCGCTGCGCGCCAAAGTGATCCTTGGCTTCCCACAGTGCCCGCACCGGCTCGACGCCGACGGGGCTCGCGACGGCCTTGCATTGCGCCACGGCAAACACCCTATTCGGGTTCAGAGGGTCGGCGATGGTCAGGTCCACGTCGCCATGGGACTCGGGGCCGGTGCCGCGCGCGGGGTAGCCGTTGGCCGTCCAGACGCCCTCGCACACCTCCTCGAAGCGCTTCCATTCCAGCGCGCGCAAGAGTGAGGCTGTCCATTCGGTCGGGCGAGCAACCGTGTCGGGCGTGGGCTCAACGCGGAGTGGAGGGCTCCACATCGAATCTTCGTCTGGCGCTGGCCGGGCAGTGCGAAGCCGCGGCGGTGAGTCGAAGACCACGCCCGGTGTCGGTTTGGCAGGTCCGCAGCGGTTCTTGCCCTGCCGGCTGTGCAGCCAGAGCCTGCCGGTGATGACGAGCGCCAGCATTGCGATAACCCAGAACGCCACTTTCCAGACCGCACTGACGGCCGGCTGAGACGCGTTTTCGGTCGGTACCGGTCGCTGGACCGGCACATTCACGCTTGGGCGTTCTGTTGGCCGTGGTTGGACGGGTGGCGCGGGCCGGATAGAACTCTTGCCCGAGCTCGGCGCCGCGACCGTCTGATGCGATGGATCACACGGCCGATCCTGCGCCCCCATTACGCCGGTTGGCGATCGACAAAGCCAAATCGCTAGCCGGGGCTTGGCCGAAACGGCCATCGACGACAGAACAAGCAGGGCACACGCCGCCACTATCCAGCGTACTGCACTCATCCCAGGGAGCTCCGGAACGCATGCTCCCCTTAAGATCTCGAGCCGGATCTTGTGCCTGCAAAATAAGCGCAATAGCCCCAACGCAGCAACCTGGCTGTGTTACCCCGGGGACCGAGCAAGGTGCACGCCCATACACTTTCCGGGTAAGAGGTACGCGCCTCAGTGCCACTTCCTATCCGTCAAGGCGCGAAGCGGCTGGCCCGTTGACCGGCACGATCCTGCTACGCAATCCGGCGCGCGCGGGTGATCGCGTTCCCGATCACGTCTGGCCCGCCGGGCGGCGCGGGGCCGGCGGCGCGGCGGCCAGCGGATCCTCCGGCCACGCGTGCTTCGGATAGCGGCCGCGCATCTGCTTGCGTACCTCGGCATAGGCGCCGCGCCAGAAGCCGGCCAGATCTGCCGTCACCGCCAGCGGCCGGCCGGCCGGCGAGAGCAGGTGCAGCACCAGCGCCACGCGCCCGCCGGCCAGGCGCGGCGTGTCGTGCCGGCCGAACAGGTCCTGCAGGCGCACCGCCAGCACGGGGGCGTCGGCGCTGTAGTCGATGGCGCGCGCCCGGCCGTTGACGCTGAGCTTGCGGGGCAGTTCGGCGTCCAGACGCCGGCTCTGCGCGTGATCGAGCAGGCTCGACAGCGCCGTTCGCAGTCGCCCGTCCTCAAGCTCGTCCAGGCGCCGCAGGCCGGGCAGGTACGGCCCCAGCCAGTCGGCAAGTCCCGCCTGCAGGGCCGCGTCGGACAGGTCCGGCCAACCGGCCTGCGGTTCCAGGCGGTGCATCAGCGCCACCCGCGCCCGCAGTTGTCGGTCGGCATCGCTCCAGGGCAGGGCGGCCACGCCGCGGCGCGCAATGGCCTCCAGCAGCGCCCCGGCAACGGCCGCGGCCGACGGTTGCGACACGGGATCGTCCGCTAGCACCAGCGCGCCCAGGCGCTGCACCCGCCGCGCCTGCACGGCGCCGCTGGCGGCATCGAAGCGCGCTTCTTCGGCGGTCTCGATCAGCGGCGCGCAGACGGCCTCGATGTCGCTGCGGGCGATGGCGGCGGCCAGGCGAATGCGGGCGTTGTCACCCACGTCGTCCAGTTCCGCCACCACCAGAAACTCGGCCCCGGCCAGCGCATCGGCTGCATCCAACGTGGCGCCGCGACCGCCGGCCAGGCGATAGCTGCCGCGCGCCCGGCGCTGGGCGATGCGGTCCGGAAAGGCCAGCGCCAGCAGGACACCGCAGCTTTGTGGCGCGCCGCTCGCCGCCGGCAGGCTCCGTCGAAGCCCTTTTTGCAGGCGCCGCGCCAGCTGCAGCACGGCATCGAAGGCCGCGCGGTCCACATCGCCGCCGGCGCGGCCGGTGCGCAGCGCCGTCAGGCGCAGCTCGATGTCCACCGCCGGCGCCTGCCCCGGCGTGCGGCGCAGGAAGTCGCGCTCGGCCAGCAGCGCCGCCAGCAGGCAGGCATCCGCGCTGGCGCCGGCCAGCAGCAGGTGCGCCAGACGCGGCGGCAGGCCAAGGCCGGCCATGGCGCGGCCGTGCGGGGTGATTGTGTGGTCGCCATCGAGGGCGCCCAGCGCCTGCAACACCTGCCGCGCCTGGGCCAGGTGCGGCGCCGGCGGCGGCGTCAGCCAGGCCAGTTCCGCCGCATCGCGCACGCCCCACAGGGCGAGTTCCAGCGCCAGCGGCGCCAGGTCCGCCACGGCGATCTCGGGCGCGGCGTATGCCGGCAGGCGGCTTTGCTCGGCCTCGCTCCACAACCGAAAACACGCGCCCGGTCCCAGGCGCCCGGCGCGGCCGGCGCGCTGCTCGGCCGCCGCCCGCGACACCGGCACCGTGACCAGGCCATCCATGCCGGTGCGCGGATTGAAGCGCGTGTGGCGACTCAGGCCCGCGTCGATGACCACGCCGATGCCGTCGATGGTGAGGCTGCTCTCGGCGATGCTGGTGGCCAGCACGATCTTGCGCTCGCCAGCCGCCGGCGCGGCGATGGCCGCATCCTGCGCCGCAGCATCCAGCCCGGCATACAGGGGGCAGACGCGCACCTGCGCCGGCAGCTCGGCGCGGTCGAGCTGGGCCGCCAGACGGCGGATTTCCGGCGTGCCGGGCAGGAACACGAGCAGGCTGCCGGTCGTCTCGGCCAGCGCGCGGCGGATGGCCGCCACCAGGCGCCCTTCGAGCGGCCCGTCGCCCGGCAGGTAGCGTACGGCCACCGGAAAACTGCGCCCGGCGCTGGTGATGCGCGGCGCCCCGCCGAGCAGCTCGGCCACGGCCGCGCCATCCAGCGTGGCGCTCATCACCAGAATCTTCAGCTCCGGTCGCAGCAGCGCCTGCGCCTGCACGGTCAGCGCCAGGCCCAGATCCGCCTGCAGGCTGCGCTCATGGAACTCGTCGAAGATCACCAGGCCGTAGCCCGTCAGCGCCGGGTCGGCCTGCAGCAGGCGGGTCAGGATGCCCTCGGTGACGACCTCGATGCGCGTGGCCGCCGACACCCGGCTGTCCAGGCGCGTGCGGTAGCCGACGGTCTGGCCTTCCGGCTCCCCGAGCAGGCTTGCCATGCGCCGTGCCGCGGCACGCGCCGCCAGGCGGCGGGGCTCCAGCAGCAGGATTTTCCGATCCGCCAGCCACGGCGCATCGAGCACTGCCAGCGGCACCCGCGTGGTCTTGCCGGCGCCCGGCGGCGCCTCCAGCACCACCGCCGGATGCCCGGCCAGCGCCGCGCGCAGGGCCGGCAGGGCTTCGTCGATGGGCAGTTCGGGAGCGGACATGTGCCCATGCTAACAATCGCCTACGCGGCGATTGACACGACCGCTGCGCTCGCGCACATTCCCGAACGCTCGATCAGGACAGGTCGGCGCCCCACATTCCCCAAGAGGCTGGAGACAAGGTCATGGACTACCTGCGTTATTACCTCAACTGCCTGCTGCCGCTGGCCGCCATTGCCGGCTTTCTGCTGGGGGACCAGTGGGTGTGGCTGGGCATCGGCACGCTGCCGCTGCTGCTGTTGGCCGACGCGCTGTCGCCGCAGGACTACGCGCCGCGCAACATCAAGAACGGCGCCCTGGCGGACGTGGTGATCTACGTGCAGATGCTGCTGGTGCTGGCCACCTTTGCCGCGTTTGGCTGGCGGGCGCATGTCGGTTTCGACCCGGCGCTGGGCAACCTTCAGCCGTGGATCGCCAGCGCCGCGGCGCTGATCTGGGTGGGCCTTGGCGCCAACGTCGGCGCCGCGCACGAGCTGATGCACCGCCACAACCCGCTGGCCGCCTTCATCGGCAAGCTCGGCTTCGGCATCATCGGCGCGCCCAACCGCGACATCTCGCACACGGTCACGCACCACCTGTACTTCGATACCGAGCGGGATTTCGACACCGCCCGCCGCGGCGAGTCGGTGTACCGCTTCGTGCCGCGCTGCATCTGGGGCAACACGGTGGACGAATTCGAGTTCGAGCGCCGCCGCCTGGCCGCGCAGGGCCTCGGTCTGTGGCACTGGAAAAGCCAGATCCTGTGGGGGCTGGTGCTGACCGTGGCGGTGCTGGCAGTCATGTACTGGGCCGGCGGCGTGCCGGCCCTGCTGGTGCAGGCGGCGGCCATGATCGGCGGGCGCATCCTGGGCGAGGCGCTGAACTACCTGCAGCACTTCGGGCTGCTGCGCGTGCCCGGTCGGGCCATCGAGGACCGCCACACCTGGAACCACCTGTCGGCAGTCACGCGCATCCTGGGCCTTGAGATCACCAACCACGTCGAGCATCACCAGGACCCGGACCGGCCGTACTACGCGCTCAAGCCGCGCCCGCAGGGCCCGCAGATGCGCAACATCCTGCTGTGGGGCATCGCGGCGTTTTTCCCGCCGATCTGGAACCGGCTGATCCAGCCGCGCCTGAAGGACTGGGACCTGAACCACGCCAGCGCCGAGGAGCGTGCCCTGGCGCGCGAAGCCAACCGCCGCGCCGGCTGGCCGGACTGGCTGGGCGAGACCACCCCCGACGTGCAGACCGCCGCCGCGCACTGACGCTGCCCGGCAGACAAAAAACCCCGGCCCGGGTCAGTCCCGCGCCGGGGTTTTTTATGCCCGCTCAGGCGTAGGCATCTACCAGGCCGCGGCCGATCACGCGCACGCGCTCGCCGACGACAGACGCCCCCATGGCCATGTCCGCCACCGAACCGCGGGCCTCGCCTGCGGCGTGCTGCCAGGTGTCCTGCTGCGGCGTCTGCTGGCCGGCACCGGCCTGCTGCTGGGACACGTCCGCCTGACCCAGTTGCAGCCCCTGCTGGGCGAGCAGTTCGCGCAGCTGCGGCAGGGACTGCTGCACCGCGGCGGCGGTGCCGGCGTGCTGCGCGCTGAAGCTGAGCTGCGCGGCGCCATCGCTGACGCCGATACGCACCTCGATCGGACCCAGCTCGCGCGGATTCAGTTGCAAGCGCGCCTCGTGCACACCCTCGCGCACCAGCCACAGCAGGCGCTCGCCCAGCTCCTGGCTGAACTGCGGGCTGCCGGGCGGGGCCGCCACGGGCAATTCCAGCGGTGGTCCGCCGGGCGCTGCCGGCGCGCCCGGCCGGCCGGCGAGCTGCAGGGCCGCGGCAAGCCCGTCGCCCGGCAGGGTGCCGACCGGCGCCGATTCATGTGCCAGATCGGGGGTCGGCGCGGCCGGAGCAAGCTCCAGCCCGGCGGCAGTGGCCGGTGTCATCGCGGAGGCCGCGGGCTGATCGGCCGCCTGCCCGGCAGGAGCCGCCGGCCGGCCGTCGCCGGCACCGGGTGCGGCGGCGTGTGCATTGGCCGCCGTGTCTGTGATCGGCGAGGCATGCAGGAGCAGGCCGGGCGGTAACTGGCCGGCGGCGGCCGGATCGACCGGGTCTGCGGTCAACGCCCGGCGCGTCGCTCGCCGCGCCGCCCCCGGAGCATCCTCCACCCCCTGCGCCGCGGTGACTGTCGCCGCCAGCGGCGCGGCGTTCCGGCCATGCTCTTCGGCGACGGCGGTCGCCGGCACCGCGTTGCCGGCCGGGGCCGGCGCCGCGGCGGACTGCCCGCGCGCGATGTCGCCGAGCGCGTCCACGACCGCCGCCACCGTGCCGGGCGGCTGCGCATCGGCGAGATCCGGCAGCCCATCGGCCACGGGCGTTAGCGGCTCGGCTTGGACACCGGTTGGGGCCGGCAAAACCGGCAACATCTGGCCGCCGGCGGGCGGCGGGCTGTTGCCGTCCGCGGCGACCGCCGGCTGGGCCAGCGCCTGGCCGAGGGCCGCCGGAAAACCGGCAGCCGGCGCCTGGGCGTCGGTATCAACAGGCGGCGCGGGGCCTGCGGCCGCGCCCGGCAATACGGTACTTACTGCATCCACCGCTCATGCTCCTGAAAAATCGCCAACCGGCATCCCCGAGCGGCGCCATGCCGCATCGGGGTTCCGCATCACTGCATTGCACGGTCCGGGCCAACCGCTCCCCGCTCACCGGACCTGGGCCGGGCAGCCGCCTCAGCCTGCTCTGGGCCGGCTGCTGACCCAGTCGTCCAGGGTGCGCTGCTCGCGTCGCTCGGCCGCCTGCAGAGCCTGCGCCTGGTAACGCCCGATAAGCCGACGCAAACCCTCGCTGCGGCGCTGGTGCCGCAGCAGTTCCTCGCGCGCCCGGGCGCAGGCCTGCTCTGCGGCGGCCACGGCGCGTTCCTGATTCAAGGCCAGGTGTTCCAGGCGCCCGACGAACTGCTGGTGATCGCGCAGCGTTGCCACCGGCACCGCGCCGGCCTGTGTGCGCTGCCGGTACTCGCCGGCGTAGCGGTGCAGATCGGCCAGGCGCGCGCGCTGCGTGGCCCACTCCGCCTCGCAGGCAAGCAGGCGGTGGCGGGCCTGACGCTCCGCTTCGAGCAGGCGCTGCAACACCGGCTCCAGGCGCGCCGCGCGCTTCAAGCGCCGCCCCCGGCGAACAGTGCGTCAAGGCCGGCCACGCTGGCCGCATGATCGACGCCCTCTCGCAGGTCCTGACGCAGAAAATCCAGCAACTGCGGCTGGCGGGCGATGGCCTCGTCCAGCAGCGGGTCGGCGCCGGCCTGATAGGCGCCCACGGCCACCAGATCGCGGTTTTGCCTGTAGGTCGAGTACAGCTGACGAAAGCGCCGCGCCGCCGCCAGCTGCTGCGGGCCGGCCAGCTCCACCATCAGGCGGCTGACGGAGGATTCCATGTCGATGGCCGGGTACAGGCCGGTCTCGGCGATGTCGCGGCTGAGCAGGATGTGGCCATCCAGAATGGCCCGCGCCGAGTCGGCGATCGGGTCGTTCGGGTCGTCGCCTTCCGTGAGCACGGTGTAGAAGGCCGTGATCGAGCCGCCGCCCGGGGCGGTGCCGGCGCGCTCGATCAGCGCCGGCAGGCGCGCGAACACCGACGGCGGATAGCCCTTGGTGGCCGGCGGCTCGCCGACCGACAGCGCGATCTCGCGCTGGGCGTGGGCGACCCGCGTCAGCGAATCGACCAGCAGCAGCACGCTCAGGCCCTGATCGCGAAAGTACTCGGCGATGGCCGTGGCCAGCATGGCGCCCTGCAGGCGCTGCAGGGCGGTGGTGTCGGCCGGCGCGGTCACGACCACCGCCCGGCGCAGCCCCTCGGCGCCCAGGATGGAAGTGACGAACTCGTTGACTTCCCGGCCGCGCTCGCCGATCAGGCCGACCACGGTCACGTCGGCGGCGGTGTAGCGGGTCATCATGCCCAGCAGCACGCTCTTGCCGACGCCGCTGCCGGCGAACAGGCCCATGCGCTGGCCGCGCCCGACGGTGAGCAGGGAATTGATGCTGCGCACGCCGACGTCGAGCGGCTCGCGGATCGGCGGGCGGCCGAGCGGGTTCTGCGGCGTGCCGGTGAGCGGTACGTGCCGCTCGGCGCGGATCGGCCCCTTGCCGTCCAGTGGCCGGCCGGCGCCGTCCAGCACGCGCCCGAGCAGGCCCGGCCCGACCGGTGCCAGGGCGCCGTGGCGCAGCGGCAGCACGCGCGCCGTCGGCCCCAGGCCGTGCACCGGATCGATCGGCATCAGCGACATGAAATCGCCCGAGAAACCGACCACTTCGGCCTCCACATCCGCCTGACCCGGCTGGCGCACCAGGCAGCGGCTGCCGATGACCGCCGGCAGGCCGATCGCCTCCAGCGTCAGCCCGACCATGCGCGTGAGCTTGCCCTCGACCTGCACCGACGGCGGCGCGCTCAACTCCGCGGCGCGGCTGACGAGCTGCCGGGCCAGGCGCCGCTGCAGGGCCGCGCTCATGCCGCGCCGCCCTCCAGCAGCCGGGCGAACGCCTCCGTCAGGCGCGTTTCGAGCGTCAGGTCCACCTCCGACGATTCGGTGCTGATGCGACAGCCGCCGCGCGACAGGCTGGCGTCGGCCACCAGCTCCCAGCGGGCGTCGTTGCGGCCACGTGGCGCCATGGTGCGCACCAGGTCCAGATCCAGCGGGTTCAGGTGCACGCTGATCTGGCGCGCCGCCGGCGGCAATGCCGCCACGCCCTCGCGCACCAGCTCGCCGATGCGCGCCGGCACGGCGGTCAGTTCGCGCCGCACCACCTGACGCGCCAGGGCGCAGGCCAGCTGCAGCATGCTGTCGAGCAGTTCCTGTTCCAGGCTGGCCAGCGGCGCCGCCAGGCTGTCGAGCAGGGCCGTTAAACGGGTGGCGTCTGCCGCCAGTTCCTCGCCCGCGCGTTGCCGGCCCTCGGCGAGCCCGCGCTCCAGGCCCACTGCGTAGCCCTGGCCATTGCCCTCCTCGCAGGCCTGCGCGCGCGCCGCCTCGACCGCCGGGTTGACCGTTTCGGCGGCGCGGGGGCTGACCGATTGCCAGACCTGAAACGGCTTATTCGACAAAATCGCCCCCGGACTTGCCCAGACGGATGACGCCGGCTTCGGCCAGGCGACGGGCGGCGCCGAGCATTTCCTTCTGCGCTTCCTCGACCTCGGCCAGGCGCACCGGGCCGCGCAGCTGCATGTCCTCGCGCAGCATCTCGGCGGCACGTTTGGACATGTTCTTGAAGAACCGGTCGCGGACCACTTGGTCGGCACCTTTGAGCGCCACCAGCAGCACTTCCGAGGTGATCTCGCGCAGGATGGCCTGCAGGCCCTTGTCGTCGACATCCACCAGGCTTTCGAACAGGATCAGGTTGTCCTGGATTTGCTGCTCGAGCGCCTCATCGGCCTCGCGCAGTTCCTCCAGCACGCCGTTGCCGAGCGCCGGATCCAGTCGCCCGACGATGCCGGCGGCGGTCTTGATGCCGCCCACGCGGGCCGATTTGGTGTCCACATTGCGGTAGAAGTGGTGCTCCAGGATCGCCCGCACTTCGCTGAGCGCGCCCGGTTGCAGCTCGTCCAGCGTCGCCACGCGGCTGACGATGTCGGCACGCTGGTCGGACGGCAACAGGGCCAACACCAGCGCCGCCTGTTCCTGTTCCATCGAGGCCAGGGCCAGCGCCACCACCTGCGGATGTTCGTCCTTGAGCACCGCGGCGATGGCCTTCGGATCCATCCACTTGAGGTTGCCCAGCGTGTCGTCATCGCCGTCGAGCACGCGGTCCAGGATGCCACGCGCCTTCTGCTCGCCCAGCGCACTGACCATGACGTTTCGCAGGTAATCCTCGACACCTACCGTCAGCATGCTGTCGCTTTGCACGGCGATCCCGAATTCGGCCAGCACGGCGTTCACCTGGTCGCGGCTGATGTCGCCCAGGCGCGTCATGGCAGCGCCGATGCGCTGCACCTCCTTGGGCTCCATCTGGCGCAGCACGTCGGCCGCCTTGCGCTCGCCGAGGGCCAGAATCAGGATCGCCGAGCGCTCGGTCCCGCTGAGTTTTTGCGGATCAGGCATCGGCGGCCATCCAGTTGCGCATCACCTGCATCACCCGCTGCGGGTCCTGCTGGTGCAGGTCAGGAAGCGGCGGCGCCTTCGGCGCCGCCAGCCGTGGCGCCGCGCCGCCGGCGAGTTCGGCCTCGGGTGCAGCGAGGGCCGTGGCGCGGGTCTGGCCGGCCTGCGCAATCACCGCTGCACCGGCCTGGCGCACGCTGCGCAGCAGCGGCCGCAGCACGCCCAGCACCACCGCCGCCAGCGCACCGGCGCCCAGCAGCATGCGCACTGCCTGCCACAGCCACGATTGCTCCCATACCGGTGTCGTCGGGGTGGCCGGCGCCGCCTCGGTGGGCGCGAACGCGGCGTTCACGACGTTGATGCTGTCACCGCGCTTGGCATCGAAGCCCACGGCATCCTTCACCAGCGCGGTGTAGCGGTCGAGTTCTTCGGCGCTGCGCGCGGCGCTCGTCTCCTTGCCACCCTCGCCGGTAGCGCGGCGGTCGTCCACCACAACCGCCACCGTCAGGCGCTTGACGCCTCCCCCGGCGAGCTTGCTGTGACTGACGGTCCGATCGATCTCGAAATTGCGCACCGTGCGGCGGCTGCGGTCCTTGGCGGCAGCGCCCGGGGCCGGCACGGCTGCGGCGACCGGTGTCGCACCCGGTGCACCAGCCGTGGCCGAGCCGGGCGCCGTGGCCGCACTCGCCTCCGGCGCCAGCGCGCCTCCCTGGGGCGGCGTGTTGCTCAGGGTGCCCGGCACGCCGGCCTGCGTGGCGCCGCTGCCGGCGGTTTCGGTTTCCTCTTCCTGCGAGCTGCGCAGGACGGCCCGCTCGGGCTGGTATTCCTCGCGGGTGCGCTCGGTGACCTCGAAGTCGACCTCGGCGCTGACCTTGGCGCGCACGCCACCGGGGCCGACCACGGCCGCCAGCAGATCCTCGATGCGGCGCACATAGTCCTGCTCCAGGCGGCGCGCGTAATCGTATTGCTCGCCGGAGCGATCCAGCCCGCCCTGGCCGGCCGGGCGGGTCAGCAGGTTGCCGGCCTGATCCACAACCGTGACGCGCGCGGCCGAAAGGTCCGGCACGCTCGAGGACACCAGGTGCACGATGGCTGCCACTTGGCCGTCGTCGAGCGTGCGACCGCGATACAGCTGCAGCATGACCGACGCGGTCGGCTTGTCACGGTCGCGCACGAACACCGATCGCTGCGGAATGGCCAGGTGCACGCGCGCCTGCTGCACGCCGGCCATCGCGCCGATGGTGCGCACCAGCTCGCCTTCCACGGCGTGCTGGTAGCGCGCGTTCTCCATGAAGCTGCTGACCCCGAAACCCGGTTCCTGGCCGAGCATCTCAAGCCCGCTGCCGCTGGCCTTGGGCAGGCCTTCGGCGGCCAGCTTCATGCGCGCCTCGTGGACCGCCGTTGATGGCACGCGCAGCGCGCCGGTGGCGGCGTCCAGCCGGTAAGGAATGGCGGCTTTCTCGAGCGCCGCGACCACCTCGCCGGCATCGCGTTCCTCCAGGCTGCCGTACAGCAGGCTGAAGTCGGGCGTGCGCGCCCACAGGACAATGCCAAACACGCTGGCAATGCAGGCAGCCAGCGCCACCAGCAGCACCGCCTGACGCGAGGCCGGGAGTTTGATGAAGCCCTGGATCAGCGCTGCCGGACTGCCGGCGGAAGGGGTATTGGTCGACTCGGCCATGGTGGTTCAGTTCCCGCTAAAAACCGCTCAGATCTGCATGTTCATGACGTCCTGGTAGGCCGCCAGGAGCTTGTTTCGCACCTGTACTGCGGCCTGCAAGGACACGTTTGCCTGCTGGCTCGAGACCATCACCTGCGCCAGGCTGACGGTCTCGTCGCCCAACTCGAAACGGCTGGCCAGATCGCCGGACGCCTGTTGCGCCGTGTTGACCTGATTGACGAACTGACCAAGCACGGCGCCGAAGCTTTCCTTGGGGCCATCAGCCGGCGCCGGTGGTCGGGCCGCGCCAAGATCGATCTGTTCCCGCAGAGCCCGTATTTGGCCCAGCACGGCGTTGATTTGCATGTCCGACATTGGTTCAGTCCTCATCCCGTGCGGCGCCGACGGCGGGCACCTCGAAGCCGGCCTCGCGCAGCTGCGACAGCTTGTAGCGCAGCGTGCGCTCGCTGATGCCAAGCTGCGCCGCGGCCTGCGCCCGGCGGCCGCCGCTGGCACGCAGCGCGCCCAGGATCAGCTGGGCCTCGCGGCTGCGCAGGTCCCGGTCCAGATCGCCGGCCGCAGGCGGCTCGTTGGCAGATGCCGCTGCCTGCCCGCCCGCCATCAAGGCCGGCCCGCCGAGCAGGTGCGCGGCCTCGATGGCGCCGGCGTCGGCCAGGATCAGCGAGCGCTGGATCATGTTGTCGAGCTCGCGCACGTTGCCCGGCCAGGCGTAGCCGACCAGCGCGCTGGCGGCGGCATCGGCCAGCACCGGCGCCGGGGTCGGCCGACGCCAGTGGCGCGCCAGCAGGCGGCGCGCCAGCGGCAGGATGTCCGCCGGCCGCTCGCGCAGCGGCGGGATGTGCAGCGGGAACACCGCCAGGCGGTAATAGAGGTCTTCGCGAAAGCGCCCGGCGGCGACTTCGGCACCCAGATCGCGGTTGCTGGTGGCCAGCACGCGCACGTCGAGCGCGATCGCCTGCTTGCCGCCCAGGCGCTCCACCTCGCGCTCCTGCAGCACGCGCAGCAGCTTGGCCTGCAGGCCGATCGGCATCTCGGATATCTCGTCCAGCAGCAGGGTGCCGCCGTGCGCCTGCTCGAACTTGCCGGCGTGGGCGCCGGTGGCGCCGGTGAAGGCGCCCTTCTCGTAGCCGAACAGCGTGGCTTCGAGCATGTTCTCGGGAATGGCGGCGCAGTTGATGGCCACGAACGGTCCACCCTGGCGCGGCGAATGCCGGTGGATGTAGCGCGCCAGCACCTCCTTGCCGGTGCCCGACTCGCCGGTCAGCAGCACGCTGACCTCGCTGTGCGCCACCCGCGCCGCCAGGGTCAGCAGCTCCCGCGAGCGTGGATCCTCGGCCACAGGCTCGTCGGCGCTGTCGCCCTCGCGGGGCAACAACTGGCCGATCAGATTGACCAGCGTCGCCGGCTCGAACGGCTTGGCCAGGTACTCGACGGCGCCGTCGCGCACGGCCTGTACGGCGCTGCGAATGGTGCCAAACGCAGTCATCAGAACCACCGGCAGGTCCGGCCGCTGCCGGCGCAGGGCGTGCAACAACGCATTGCCATCCATCGGCTGCATCTGCACATCGCTGACCACCAGCGCCGGGCGCTCGCGGGCGAGCAGGGCCAGCGCCGCCTGACCGTCGGCCGCCGGCAGGCTGCGGTAGCCGGCCAGATCGAGCGTGTCGCACAGCGCCTCGCGCAGCGCCGGATCGTCCTCCACCACCATCACCGCGGCGTGCCCCATGGCTCAGGCCTCCAGCGACTCAAGCACCGCCGGGCGGCGGGTGACCCGACACGACAGCGTGATCTCGAAGCGGCAGCCGACGACCGACTCGGTCAGCCGCAGCGTGCCCCGGTGACGTTCGATCACGCTGCGTGCGACGGTCAGGCCAAGCCCGGTGCCGCCCGGCCGACCGGACACGAACGGCTCGAACGCGCGCCCGCGCAGCGCCGGCGCCATGCCCGGCCCGTCGTCGCTGACCGTCAACCGCAACTGCCCAAGCGGGGCCGGCAGACGCTCGACCGTGACGGTGCGCGCGCCGGCCTCGAACGCGTTCAGGCACAGATTGGCCAGCGCACCGCCGAGGCTCTCGATGCCCCCGGTCAGGCGCACGGCTGCGTCGGGCGCCGGCAGGATCAGGCGCCCATCGTGCGGGCATTGCGGCTGAACGGTCGCGGCCAACGCCTGCAGCAGATCGGCAAGGGAAAATTGCTGCATGCCGGCATCGGCGCCGTGGGCATAGGCCAGCATATCGGCCACCAGGCGCTCCAGCCGGCGCAGGCGCTCGACCAGGCGCTCGGCAAAACGGGCCTGATCGGCCGGCTCCAGGGTGGCGTCGCGCAGGTGGCAGGCGTAGACCAGCGCCGTGGCCAGGGGCGTTCGCACCTGATGCGCCAGGCCGGCGGTCATCTCGCCCAGCGCGGCCAACGGGCGCTGGTCGGTCAGCTGCTGTTGCAGGGCTTCAAGACGCCGCTCGAGCAGACGGTAGGAGCTGCCCAGCGTGCCGGACAGCTGGTCGAAGGCGGTGGTATCGGAAGCTGGCGAGCAGCGGGGCAAGGCCGGCATGGTCGGGGCATCCTGATCAGTGCGCCCCGGGGCTTGGGGCCAGTCGACCGGATGTAAAGCAACCGCCGTACCAGATTATTTATTATTTAATAGTCAATGAGTTGATCGATATACCGGGGCGCGCGTCAAACATCCGACGCCGATCCCGCCCGCTGCAAGCCGTATTTGCGCATCTTCTCCACCAGCGTCGTACGGCGCATGTTCAGCATCGCCGCGGCGTGCGCCACGATGTCGTTGGTCTCGGCCAGGGCCTGGGCAATGTAGTTGCGCTCCAGGTCCTCGAGGTAATCCTTCAGGTTGATGCCGGCCGCCGGCAAACGGGCCGGGGCGCCGTCCAGCGGCGGCAGCAGGGCCGGCAAGGGCAGGTCCGAATCGGCGGCCTGGCCGGCGGGCCGGTTGTCGTCGACGGCCTGGCGCAGCCGCGGCGGCAGGTCGGCGGCGGTAACCACGCGGTCGCCGTTCATGATGGCCATGCGCTCGATGACATTGGCCAGCTCGCGCACGTTGCCCGGCCAGGCGTACTGGGCCAGCGCCGCCAGCGCGTCCCGCCCGACGCGCACGCCGATGCCCTTCTCGCGCCCGATGCGGGCCGACAGTTCCTCGACCAGCGCCGGTATGTCCTCGCGCCGTGCCCGCAGCGGCGGCAGCTCGATCGGGAACACGTTCAGGCGGTAGTACAGGTCCTCGCGAAATGCCCCGTCGCGGATGCCGGTTTCAAGGTCGCGGTGGGTAGCGGCGATGATGCGCACGTCGGCGGCAATGCTGCGGTTGCTGCCGACCCGCTCGAACACCCGCTCCTGCAGCACCCGCAGCAGCTTGACCTGCATCGGCAAGCTCATGTCGCCGATCTCGTCCAGGAACAGCGTGCCGCCCTCGGCCGCCTCGAACCGGCCCTGGCGGGCGCTGATGGCGCCCGTGAAGGCGCCTTTCTCGTGTCCGAACAGCTCGCTTTCGAGCAAGTCCGCCGGAATCGCGCCGCAGTTGACCGGCACGAATGGCCGATTGGCGCGTGCCGACTGGAAGTGAATATTGCGCGCCACGACTTCCTTGCCGGTGCCCGACTCGCCCAGGACCAGCACATTCGAATCCGTGCGGGAAACCCGCTCGATGAGGTATTGCACGCGTTCCATGGCGTGGCCGCGGCCGACCAGGCGGTACACCAGGCCGGCGTTGGGCGGGCCGGCAGCGCGCTCGCGCACGAAGCGCGCCCGGTCCAGCGCCGCCGACAGCGCATCGAACTGCAGCGGCATGCTCACACTGGCCACCAGCGCGCGGCCGAGCGCGGTCTGCCAGTCGGCGTCGGCGGCCTGGCCGTCGGGCACCAGCAGCACCACGACCAACCGCGGCCAGCGCGCGCGACAGACTTCGAGGACCGACAGGGCGGCCTCGCGCCCCTCGCCCTGGAACAGCAGCAACGCCAGCGGCGAGGCTTCGTCGGGAAGGTCCTGCAGGCGATCGGTGGCTACTGCGTGGTAGCCCAGAAAACGCAGCAGCTCATCGGGCGCCGGCGAAACATCGCGCGGTGGCGGAGCCAGCAGCAGACTGTCGCGGACCATGCCTGGGTATCCCTGCGTGTCGCGCGGGCAGGGCCGATCCTGTCGCCGCTCCCTGCACGCTCGTACATTTCGGCGGCATGGTGGCGGGGTGGAAAGGCAGTGTCAAGAAAGTGGCGCGGCAGCCCTTCCAGAAGCGCTGGTTTGCTCGGCGCTTCCCGCAGCACAGACGCGCTGCCAAGATCAGCGACTGCAGGCTGCTGATCGGGTAAGCCCATCGGAACTTACGCCTTTCCGATGGCCGGCGCTGATGAATCGAGGATGGATTTGTCCGGCGTTTCCTTAGCCGGGACGCCGGGTCTGCGCCACCGCCCGCCGGTGACGGCGAAAGATGTAGCGCTCGAGCCCGTCGGTCACCTGCGCGTCGAGGCCCTGGAACTTGGCCAACATGCGGCCGTCGGCAAGGACCTGCAACACGGCCGGCAACTGCAACGCCACCGGCAGGCTGGCATGCAGGTAGATGTCGATGCGGCCGGGGCCCGGCGGCAGCTGCGCCAGCCACACCACGCCGACCACGCTGATACGCGCCGGCTGCGCCGCCGGCAGCGCCCGGTCCCGGCTCAGCCAGTGGCCAACCAGGTCCAGCAGCAGGTCGAGTTTCTGATCCAGGCGCTGCAGCTGGGCGGCGATTTGAGGTTCGTCCTCGGCCAGCGGCAGCGGCTCGTCCAGGCTGCCCAGCAGCGCCAGCACGGCGCTGGCGCGGCGGTTCAGGTCGCCCAGCTCGGCGCCATCCGGAAAACCGGGCATCGACTGCCAGGCGAGCACCATCGGCTCGGCGTGACTGAGGCTGCCGGCCAGCGGATCGGGCGCGTCGAGGTCGTCTTGCAGCATGTTGTTTCTCCCGCGCCGCCCGCACCGGCGCCCTGCCTGGGCCACCGCGCGACGAGCGCGGTGCCCAGCATAGCGCCCTCAGCCGATGGCCGCTTGCGGCGCGTAGGCGTCCTGCATGCGCCGCCCGCCGCGCAGCTCGCGCAGCGCCACAGCCGTCTGCTGGCGCGCGTCGGCAGCGCGCTCGGCCAGCCGGCCGTCGGCTGCCAGAATGTCGCGCAGCTGTTCGACCAGCGCCGCCTGCAGGCGCCATGCGCCATCCGTCAACGCGCTTTGCAGGCAGACGTGACGCTGGCCGGCCAGCGCCGCCACGCTGGGCCAGTCGCCGGCGTCGGCGGCGGCTGTCATGGCGCCGGTCAGTTGCCGCGCCTTGGAAATCTCGGCGGCGTCCATCAGCCGTTTGCCGCCCGCGGCACCGGCGCATCCGGATCAATGGCGCGCCAGGCTTCGGCCAGGGTGCCCAGCAGCAGGCTGGCCTCGTCGAGCGGCTGTTCGTGGTTGCCGGCGTTGGCCTCGCTGAGGCGCCGCAGGATGTAGTCGTAGAGGGCCGCCAGGCGGTCGACCAATTCCGGCGCGGCGTCGCGGCGCAGACTGCCGGCCAGCTCGCCGACGATGGCGATGACCGCCGAGATCAGTTCACCCTTGGCGGCCAGTTCGCCGCGCTGCAGGTGACCCCGGGCGCGCGCGATGCGCTCCAGGGCCCCGTCGAACAGCATGGCGGTCAGTCGATGCGGCGAGGCCTCGGCCAGGCTGGACTGCACCTGCACGGCGGCGTAGTGCTTCAGGGCGATGCGGGACTGGGACATGCGACGGATCTCCGGACTGGCTGCCATGGGGTGGTCCGAGCCACCGCTCAAACGATTCCGTGCGGGGAACGTTTTGGGTTTACCGCGGCGTGGTACCTGTCCTAGTTATCGGACGATTTGGCGCCGGGTAAAGTGGCTAATTGCTGAGTCAGGAAACTTCCGGTCGACTGGATCTGCGCCAGCAGCCCGTCGAGCGCGTTGAACTGGGTCAGGTAGCGGGCTTCGAGCGCGACCAGGCGCGTACTGAGGGCGTCACGCTGCTCGCTGATGTCGCCCAGGCGCCGGTCGAGGCCGTCGGTGCGCGCCTTGATGACCCCCCCGCTGCCGGCAAGGTAGCCGTCGACTACCGCGCTCAGACGCCCGACCAGTCCTTCATCGCCCTGCAGCAGCCCCGCCAGGGCGCTTCGGTCACTGGCCAACGCGGCGTCGAAACGGGCAGCATCGAGCGTCATGTTGCCGTCCGCGTCGAAGCTCAGGCCAAGGTCTGTGGCGCCGCTCGGCGCGCCGCCGGCGCCCGGCACGGGCGCGCCCATTTGGCGTCGCAACTGGCCCTCCAGGTTGCGAAGGGCCGGCTCGCCGATCAGTACGCCGCCCCGGCGGGCAGTGGCGTTGTAACCGGCCTGTTCCTTGATGACCCGGTGCATGCCGTTGTAGGCGTCGACCAGGGCCTGCACCTTGGCACGCACGCTGCCGGTGTCGGCACTGACGGTGAGGGTGGCAGGCGCCGTGGTGACGGCCTTCAGGTTCAGCGTCACCCCGCTCAGGGCGCCGGTGATGGTGTTGCCGGGGGCGGCGTAGGTAAAGCCGTCCACCTTGACCACCGCATCGGCGGGCGGATCCTTTTCCGTCAGGCCGTTGGCCAGGCCGCCGGTTTCATACTGCAATGCCGCCAGGCCACCGTCGCCGCCGGCCTGGGTCAGGCTGATGGTGTTGGCGGCGCCGGTCTTGGCGGAGCTGAGCACCAGGTAGGTGCCGGCCGGCTCGACGGCGCCGGTGCTGGTCACCAGGGTGGCGGACACCCCCAGCGGCTGGCCGTCGGCATCGCGGGCGGCGTTGATGGCGTCACGTATGCCGCCCAGGGTGTTGTTGCTGGTGTCGATCGTAATGTCGGCGCTCTTGCCGGCTAGCGCCAGGGTCAGCGTGCCGGTGCCGACTACGGCAGCGGCGCTGCTGAAAACGCCCGAGCTCAGTTTCTGCGCCTTGGCCAGGCTGCTGACTTCCACTGCGTAGGTGCCGGGCGCGGCGCCATCACTGGCGCTGGCGCTGGCGGAAAACCGCGTGTCGTCGCTGACGGCCGCCTTGAAGGCGCTCAGCAGCGTCGGTGCGTTCAATCCGTCGAGCGCCGACTTGAGTTTGTCGAGTGCCCCACGCAGCAGCCCGTAGCCGGACAGCTGCGCCTGCAAGGTGGCTTCCTTGCCGGCCAGGCGGGTCAATGCCGGCGTCCGTTCGGCATCGATCAGCTTGCTCACCAGACCGGCCACGTCCAGGCCGGATCCGATGCCGCCGGAAGTAAGCGTCGGCATCGCCGGACTCAGGCCTGCTCGCGCAGCAGCAGGCCGCTGTTGGCCTGCATGCGATCGACACGGTCCATCATCTCGAGCACGTTTCGGCTGGGCAGCTGGCGCACCAGGGCGCCGGTTGCCACATCCACCACGCGCAGCACGGTCACGCCCGTGGTCTCGTCGACCCGAAAGTTCAGCTCGCGCCGCACCAGCTGGACGTGATCGTTCAGTTCGCTGACGCGGCCGCGCGGCTCGGCAAGGGCGGGCGCGCCCGCATCCGTGTCCGGACGCCCAGCGCCGGCGCCGATGCGTGCGGCCCCAAAATCGATTTTCATGTCCATGGACGAATCCTCCGACCTAGACGCTGGAATAACCCCAGCAAACGCGCATGGCGGCAGTGCAGGCACGCGAAGCGGCGGGCCAAGGTTGCCCCCGGCCCGCCGTACGCTCCTACGTGGCGCTTCGCGCGCTCATGCTTACCGCAGCAGCGAGAGCACGTTCTGCGACTGCTGGTTGGCCTGCGCCAGCATGGCGGTGCCGGCCTGCTGCAGGATCTGCGCGCGCGACAGCATGGCGGTCTCGGCCGCGAAGTCGGCATCCTGGATGCGCGAGCGCGCCGCCGAGACGTTCTCCGCCGTGGCCGCGTTGCTGGCCACTACCGAACTGAAGCGGTTCTGCACCGCGCCCAGGGCGGCGCGCAGGTCGTCGACGTACGCGAGGGCCCCATCAGCCACCGCCAGCGCGTCGCCGGCACCGGTCTGGCTGCCGATGTTGACGCTGCCCACGGAGGCCAGCGCGCTGGCCACCGTGCCGGCCGTCAGAACGGTATTGGTGCCGTCGTTGCTGGCCAGGCTGTAGGTGGACGAGGCGTTGAAGCTCACCTTGCCGCCGACCACCAAGCTGTCGGTGCCCGCGCCGCCGGTGAGCGTCGCACCGGCCAGTGCCACGGTCTTGGTAGCGGCGGTGTTGTTGAAGTCCTGCACGCCGATGTTGTAACCGTCGGCGCTCACCAGCTTGATGGACGCCTTGTCCGCCGACAGCTCGGCCGAGATGCTGGTGGTCGAGGCCTTGGCGTTGATGGCTTCCGCCAGGGCGCTCAGGTCCGAGGTGCTGGTCACATTGGCCGAGATGGCCACACCGGTGGCGTTAGAGCCGAACAAGGTCAGCGAGACCGTGCCGGCTTCGCCCAGCGACGCGAGCGTCGCCTCGGTGCGTGCCGTGGCGGTCACGCCGGTGCTGGCCGATGCGCCATTCACGCCGGCGGCGACGTCACGCGCGGTGGCGTCGGCAGCCACGGCAACCGCGGCGGTGCCGGTGGTGCCGGATACCGTCAGGCTCTGCGCGGCAACGTTGTTGCCGCCGGACACGTCCGCAGCCGCCGTGAGCGCGCCGCCCACGTTGGTCTTGGAAGCCGCCTGGTGGGCGCCGATGTCGGTGGCTTTGGAGGAGCCGATCGAGAAGCTGATGGTCTGTCCGCTGTAGGCGCCGACCTGGAACACGGCGTTGGCGAAGCTGCCGTCGAGCAGGTTCTTGCCGTTGAACTGGGTCTGCGTGGCGATGCGGCTGATTTCCTGCTGCAGCTGCGACACCTCTTTCTGCAGCGAGGCACGGTCCACGGAACTGTTGGTGTCGTTGGCCGACTGCACGGCCAGCTCGCGGATACGCTGCAGGGCGTTGGTCATCTCGCCGAGGGCGCCTTCGGCCGTCTGGGCGACCGAAATGCCGTCGTTGGCGTTGCGCACGGCCTGGTTCAGACCGCGAATCTGCGCCGTCATACGATCGGAAATGGCCAGACCGGCGGCGTCGTCCTTGGCGCTGTTGATGCGAAGGCCCGACGACAGACGCTGCAGGGACGTGGCCAGGTCGCCCTGGCTGCGGTCGAGGCTGCGGCGCGTGGTCAGCGCGGCGATGTTGCTGTTGACAATTTGCGGCATGGGAATGCTCCACGTGAGTTGAGTTGCGTTACCTGGGCCTTGTCGCCAGCAGGCGTCGGGCCTTTTCAGGAACCCGGAGACAGGCTCCGCTTCCGGGCTGTGTATCGGCGACGCAAACAGGAAGCTTGAGCGGCGGCTGCAAATTATTTGTGCAGCCCGCGGGAGGGATGGACACCGGCACCGGCTGGCCGGCGCAAACGCACGCGCGCTATCGGCTCTGGGCGTGCGAATGGCGTGTGCAACTGGCGCAGGAGGGGCCCCGGCTCGGGGGCCGGGGCAGGCCCCAGCCGCGAATGTTCTTCCCGGAGCGAGTGGTAGACGACTGGGATTCGCGGCTGAAGCCGCTCCTGCGAGAGCCTCTGTGCCGGGCCGTCACCCAGGGGAAGCGTGTCGCAACGACGCTAAAGCCCTCAGCCCGGTCGCGGCAGGCTGCGTTCCCAATCGAGCGCGGTGCGCACGATGAAATCCAGGTCGTTGTACTGCGGCTGCCAGCCGAGCGCGCTGCGGATGCGCGCGCTGTCGGCCACCAGCGCGGCCGGGTCGCCGGCACGACGCGGCGCGTCCTGCGTGGCCAGTGGCCGGCCCAGCGCGCCCTCGACCGCCGCCAGTACCTCGCGCACGCTGTAGCCGTGGCCGTAGCCGCAGTTGAGCGTGAGCGACTCCCCGCCGCCAGCCAGATGATCCAGCGCCAGCACGTGGGCGCGGGCCAGATCGTCCACGTGGATGTAGTCGCGTATGCAGGTGCCGTCCGGGGTCGGGTAGTCGGTGCCGAACACGTCGATGCGCTCGCGCTTGCCGCAGGCCAGCTCACAGGCCACCTTGATCAGGTGCGTGGCGGCCGGCGTGGCCTGCCCCAGACGCCCGCCCGGGTCGGCGCCGGCCACGTTGAAGTAGCGCAGCGTCACATGCTCCAGGGCGCCGGTGGCGGCCAGGTCGCTGATCATCCGCTCGCTCATCAGCTTGGAGGCGCCATAGGGGTTGATCGGCAGTAGGGGCGCGGTTTCGCTCACCGGAATGTGCTGCGGCGTGCCGTACACGGCGGCGGTGGACGAGAACACCAGCCGCCGCACGCCGTGGCGCACCAGCGCCTGCAGCAGGCCAAGCGTGTTGCGGGTGTTGTTGGCGTAGTACTTGAGCGGATCGGCCACCGACTCGGGCACCACGATGTGCGCCGCGAAGTGCAGCACCGCCTCGAAGCGGCCGGCGGCGAGCGTCGCATCCAGGCGCGCCGTGTCGGCCAGATCGGCCTCGACCAGCGGCGCCCCCAGTGTGGCCCAGCGAAAGCCGCTGCAAAGGTTGTCGTAGACGGTGACCTGGTGGCCGGCTTCGAGCAGTTGCCGGGTGACGTGGCTGCCGATGTAGCCGGCGCCACCGGTGACGAGCAGACGCATGGACGAATCCTGTTGGGTGTTCGGGGCGCCGATGATAGGGCGCTTCGCGGTACGGATCAGGACAGTACCGGCGCGCCATGGGTCAACTGCAGGCGCAGCTGCACCCGGCCGCGCGGGTGGTCACCCTCGGCCAGGCCAGCGATGCTGGCGCGCAGCGGGCGGCCCTGGTCCAGCCAGCGGGCAATGGCGGCGTTGTCGGCGCGCGGCAGGTAACCGAGCTTCTCGCGCCGGTAGTACACGGCCACCGCCAGCGGATCGTGGCGGTTCCACGGCTCGCGGCGCAGGCGCAGTTCCAGACCCGGCCGCAGGAATGGCCAGATGCCCTCGGCGCGGTGGTACTGGAATCCGGCAAGTGTCAGGTGCAGCGCCGGGATGTCCGGCTCACGGACGAACAGGCGCGGCATGCGGGCCAGCAAATGGGCGGGCTTCAGGGACAGCGCCATGACAGATCTCCACGACAGGCAGGTCCAGGCACTGTAGGCGGGCACTGTCCTGAATCCTGAGACACCGACCGGCCGAGCGAAGTTTTTTCTGGGCCGATCCGCGGCCATGACCCACAATCGGCCCGAGCCATGCCGCAACACCCGCAGGACCTCGTGTCACGCCCGTTCATTGCCCGCCATCCGCATCTGGCCCTGATCAGCCTGATCCTGGTCTGGGGCGTCGGTTACCCGATCATGAAGATCGGCCTCACCTACTGCCCGCCGCTGCTGTTCGCCGGGCTGCGCGCGGTGGGCGGCGGCCTGCTGCTGACCGCGCTTGCCCTGCACCACGACGGCTTGCCGGACCTGGCCGGCACCTGGCCGGCGCTGCTGGTGAGCACACTGTTCAATGTGCTGCTGTTCTTCGGCCTGTCGACGCTGTCGGTGCAGCTGCTGCCGGCCGGCATCGCCTCGGTGGTGCTGTACCTGCAGCCGATCTTCATCGCCGGCCTGGCGCACTTGTGGCTGGGCGAGCGGCTAACGCGCACCAAGATGGCCGGCCTGCTGCTCGGCTTCGGCGGCGTGGCGGCCATCATGGTGCACGGGGTCGAGGGCACGCTGTCGCCGGCCGGGCTGGCCTACGGGGTCGGCTCCGCGGCCGCCTGGGCGCTGGGCACGGTGGCCTTCAAGCGGGCCGCGCCGCGCTCGATCCTGTGGTTCATCGCGTTGCCGTTCCTGGTGGGTGGCCTGCTGATCATTGCCTGCGGGCTGGCGCTCGGCGAGCGCTGGCCGGACATCGCCTGGACGCCGACTTTCGTGCTGGTGCTGGCCTACGGGGCGGCGGTCGGGCTGGCGCTGTCGTGGACGTTGTGGCTGGCGCTGGTGGCAGCCGGCGAGGCCTCGCGCATGGCCGGCAACACCTTCCTGGTGCCGCTGGTATCGGTGGCCGCCGGCACGCTGTTCCTGGGCGAACCGCTCAACGTCATCCTGGCCGTCGGCGGCGCGGCGGTGATCGGCGGCGTGTACCTGGTCAATCGCGCGCCGCTGCGCAGTGGCTAAACATCCCCGTGGGAGGCCCGCCCCCGGGCCGAATGACTCCGGCGCCGTCGGGGGGGACGCCCCGGCCACCAATCGCCGGCCGGCATGAGCCGCTGGCACGATGCGTGCCTTGCCCAGCCATGCCAAGGTATGCACCGGAGTCCCAGGACATGGCCAACCCCGCGCCGGCTTTTCTCAGGTCCGGACGCCCACCGGCGTCTCACAACGTCACTTCGATCGGAACGCAGATGCGCATCGACTGGAACCACTACGACCCCGGCACGCATTTCGACGAACTGCTCGCCGCGGCCGGTCAGCCGCGCCCGCCGGCCCGCGGCCTGACGCAGTACCTGCGCTCGCTGTCAGACGCGGATCTGGCAACGCGCAAGGCCGCTGCGGAGCTGGCCATCGTCGAGATGGGCATTACCTTCACGGTCTACTCGGAAGGCCAGAACATCGATCGCGCCTGGCCGTTCGACATCATCCCGCGGGTCATCCCGGCGCGCGAATGGGCGCACATCGAGCGCGGCCTCAGTCAGCGGCTGGCGGCGCTGAACCACTTCATCGACGACATCTACGGCGACCAGAAGATCATCCGCGACAAGGTGTTCCCGGCCGAGGTGCTGGCGCAGTCGAAGAACTTTCGCCCGCAGTGCGTGGGCGTGCGCCCGGCCTACGGCGTGTGGGCGCACATCTGCGGCAGCGATCTGGTGCGCGACGCCGACGGCACGATGTACGTGCTCGAGGACAACCTGCGCGTCCCGTCCGGCGTTTCCTACATGCTCGAGAACCGAGTGGTGATGAAGCGCGTGTTCCCGGAACTGTTCGAGACGCAGGCCATCCTGCCGGTCGATGCCTACCCCACGCAGCTGTTCGACACGCTGGCTGCCATCTCGCCGCGCCCGCTGGACTACCCCCAGGTGGTGGTGCTCACGCCCGGCATCTACAACTCGGCCTATTTCGAGCATGCCTTCCTGGCCCAGCGCATGGGCGCCGAGCTGGTGGAGGGCAGCGATCTGACCGTCGGCGACGACGACTGCGTCTACATGCGCACCATCGAAGGTCTGAAGCGGGTGGACGTGATCTACCGGCGCGTGGACGACCTGTTCCTGGACCCCGACGTGTTCAACCCGGACTCGCAGCTGGGCGTGCCCGGCCTGATGCGCGCCTGGCACAAGGGCACCGTCGCGCTGGCCAATGCCCCCGGCGCCGGCGTGGCCGACGACAAGGTGGTGTACGCCTACGTGCCGGACATGATCCGCTACTACCTGGGCGAGGACGCCATCATCCCGAACGTGCCGACCTTCCTGTGCCACGAGCCCAGATCGCTCGACCACGTGCTGGCCAATCTGGACAAGCTGGTGGTCAAGCCGGCCAACGAGTCCGGCGGTTACGGCCTGCTGATCGGCCCGCACGCGAGCCGCAAGGAGCGCGCCGAGTTCGCGACGCGCCTGAAGGCCGACCCGCGCAACTACATCGCCCAGCCGACGCTGGATCTGTCGACCGTGCCGACGCTGTGCGACGGGCGCCTGGAACCGCGCCATGTGGACCTGCGCCCGTTCGTCCTGCAGGCCGACCGGACGCACGTCACGGCCGGCGGCCTGACGCGGGTGGCGCTGCGCAAAGGCTCGTTGGTGGTCAACTCTTCTCAGGGCGGCGGCAGCAAGGACACCTGGATCGTCGCCGAGGCCGATACCTGATGCTGTCGCGGGTCGCCGAGCGCGTGTACTGGATGGCCCGCTATCTGGAGCGGGCCGAGAACACGGCGCGCCTGGTCAGCGTGTACACCAACCTGCTGCTGGACCTGCCCAAGGGCTACACGGTCGGCTGGCACACGCTGATCACCATCACCGGCATCGAGGAGCCGTTTCGCAAGCACTACGAGCAGCCCGACGAGCGCAGCGTGGTGCGCTTCCTGCTGACCGACACGGCCAATTCATCGTCGGTGCTGTCGGCCCTGGCCGGCGCCCGCGAGAACGTGCGCACCACGCGCGACCTGTTTCCCAGCGAGGCCTGGGAGGCGGTCAACGAGCTGCACCTGTTCGCCCGCGAGCACGCACTCGGCGGCGTCGACCGCAGCCAGCGGCACGACTATCTGGCGCAGATCATCCACGGCTGCCAGCAGCTGGCCGGCCTGCTGGCCGGCACGCTCAGCCACGACGCCGCCTACGACTTCGTGCGCCTGGGCCGGGGTCTTGAGCGCGCCGACATGACCACGCGCATCCTGGACGTTGGCATCACCACCCTGCAGGAGCAGGACGACGGCGCCGCCGCGCTGCTGTCCACGCTGTGGATCAACGTGCTGCGCTCGCTGTCGGCCTACCAGATGTACCGCCGCCACGTGCGCGCCTCGGTCAATGGCCGCGACGTGTCGGCCTTTCTGCTGGGCGATGCGCAGTTCCCGCGCTCGGTGCGCTACTGCGTGGACGAGCTCGCCGCCGCGCTCGGCCGCCTGCCGCGCAGCGAAGCGCCGCTGCACCGGATCGCCCACATCAGCCGCCTGCTGACCGAGACCGACCCCAGGGCCATCGAGCGCGAAGCGCTGCACGGCTTCATCGACGAACTGCAACTGGAACTGGGCCAGGTCCACGACGCCATCGCCGCGACCTGGTTCCCGGCCCCGACACCAAGCTGAGACGACACACTGAATGGCCATCCGCGTCGCGCTGGAACACCACACCGAGTACCGCTTCGACCGGCCGGTCGACATCCACCCGCACGTGCTGCGCCTGCGCCCGGCGCCGCACAGCCGCACGCCGATCAGCGCCTACAGCCTGCGCATCGAGCCGGCCGAGCATTTCATCAACTGGCAGCAGGACCCGTTCGGCAACTACCTGGCGCGGCTGGTGTTCCCCAAGCCGGCGCGAAAGCTCAGCATCACGGTGGAAGTGATCGCCGATCTGGCCACCATCAACCCGTTCGATTTCTTCGTCGAGGACTACGCCGAGAACTACCCCTTCACCTACGCGCCGGCGCTGCACACCGAACTGCTGCCGTACCTGCTGGTGACCGAAAGCGGCCCATTGCTGAGCGCGTGGCTGGCGAGCTTCGATCGCGGCCGGCGACCGATCAACGATTTTCTGGTCGACCTGAACCAGCGCCTGCAGCGGGACATTGCCTACAGCGTGCGCATGGAGCCGGGCGTGCAGACCTGCGAGCAGACGCTCGAACGCGGCATCGGCTCCTGCCGCGACACCGGCTGGCTGCTGGTGCAGATGCTGCGGCAGATGGGCCTGGCTGCGCGCTTCGTGTCCGGCTACCTGGTGCAGCTGACGGCCGACATCAAGTCCCTGGACGGCCCGTCCGGCCCCGAGCAGGATTTCACCGACCTGCACGCCTGGGCCGAGGTGTACGTGCCGGGCGCCGGCTGGCTGGGCCTTGACCCGACCTCGGGCCTGTTCGCAGGTGAGGGCCACATTCCGCTCGCCTGCACCGCCGAGCCGGCCAGCGCCGCGCCGGTCACCGGCGCCACCGGCAAATGCGAGGTCGAGTTCCATTTCCGCAACACCGTCACGCGCATCCATGAGGACCCGCGCGTCACCCGGCCCTACAGCGAGCACCAGTGGGCCTGCATGCTCGCGCTCGGCCGCCAGGTGGACCAGGATCTGATCGCCGGCGACGTGCGCCTGACCCAGGGCGGCGAGCCGACCTTCGTGTCCATCGACGACATGGACGGCGCCGAGTGGACCGTGGCCGCCGACGGTCCGCACAAGCGCGAGCGCGCCCGCGACCTGACGCGGCGCCTGTGGCAGCACTTCGCGCCCGGCGGCCTGCTGCACTACGGCCAGGGCAAGTGGTACCCGGGCGAGGCGCTGCCGCGCTGGGCGCTGGCCTGCTACTGGCGCAAGGACGGCGTGGCCCTGTGGCGGGAGCCCGCCCTGCTGGCCGACTTCGACCGCGACTACGGCCACGACCTGGCCGCCGCGCAGCGCCTGGCGCAGGCGCTGACCGGGCACCTGGGCGTGCCGGCGCAGCACCTGATGCCCGCCTTCGAGGACATCGTTTATTACCTGTGGCAGGAAGGCCAACTGCCGGCCGATGTCGACCCGCACACGGCCGACCTGAAGGACCCGGCCGAGCGCCGGCGGCTGGCCGAGCTGCTCGGCCGCGGCCTGGGCGAGCCGGCCGGCTTCGTGCTGCCGCTGCACTGGGACTACCGGCACGGCGGCTGGCGTTCCGGCCCCTGGCCGCTGCGCCGCCAGCGGCTGTATCTGGTGCCGGGCGACTCGCCGCTGGGCCTGCGCCTGCCGCTCGACAGCCTGCCCTGGGAAGCCGAGCGCGAGGATCCGCAGCCGGCGCAGTTGTTCGAGCCCAAGCCGGCGCTGGGCGACTACTACGGCGAAGTCGCGCGCCGCTACAGCCAGGTCACGGCCACGCCGACCCCTTCGCAGCAGGCGCCTGCCGACGAGCACGACGAGACGGCACCGGCCAAGGTCATCCACACCGCGCTATGCGTGCAGGCCCGCCACGGCCGGCTGCACATCTTCCTGCCGCCGTTGACCGAACTGGAGCACTACATCGAGCTGATGGCCGCCGTCGAGGCCAGCGCCGCCGCCTGCGGCCTGCCGGTGGTGCTGGAGGGCTACGAGCCGCCGCGCGACGGGCGCCTGGAGCGCCTGGCCGTCACGCCGGACCCGGGCGTGATCGAGGTCAACGTCCACCCGGCGGCCAGCTGGGACGCGCTGGTCGAGACCACCAGCACACTGTACGAACTGGCGCGCGAGGCGCGCCTGGGCACCGAGAAATTCATGCTCGACGGGCGCCACACCGGCACCGGCGGCGGCAACCACATCACGCTGGGCGGCCCCACGCCGGCCGACAGCCCGCTGCTGCGCCGGCCCGACCTGCTGCGCAGCCTGCTGACCTACTGGCAGCATCATCCGGGCCTGTCGTTCCTGTTCTCGGGGCTGTTCATCGGCCCCACCAGCCAGGCGCCGCGCGTGGACGAGGCCCGCCACGACAGCCTGTACGAGCTCGACATCGCCTTCCAGCAGATGCCCGATGGCGAGGTGCCGGCGCCGTGGCTGGTCGACCGCCTGCTGCGCAACCTGCTGGTGGACCTGACCGGCAACACGCACCGGGCCGAGTTCTGCATCGACAAGCTGTATGCGCCTGGCAGCGCCAGCGGCCGCCTCGGCCTGCTCGAACTGCGCGCCTTCGAGATGCCGCCGCACGCCCGCATGGCGCTGTTCCAGGCGCTGCTGCTGCGCGCACTGGTGGCGCGTTTCTGGGCCGCGCCGTACCGCCAGCCGCTGGTGCGCTGGGGCAGCGGCCTGCACGACCGCTTCATGCTGCCGCACTACGTCACCGCCGACCTGCGCGCCGTGCTGGCCGAACTGCGGCAGGCCGGGTATCCGTTTCAGGACGACTGGCTGGATCCGTTCGTCGAGTTCCGCTTCCCGCGCTACGGCACCGTGCAGGTGGGCGATCTGACGCTCGAGCTGCGCGCCGCGCTCGAACCCTGGCACGTGATGGGCGAGGAAGCCACCGCCGGCGGCACCGCCCGCTACGTCGACTCCTCGGTCGAGCGCCTGCAGGTGCGCCTCACCGGCGCCACCGACGGCCGGTACCTGGTGGCCTGCAACGGCCGGCGGGTGCCGCTGCGTTCGACCGCCACCCACGGCGAGCAGGTGGCCGGCGTGCGCTACCGGGCCTGGAACCCGCCCTCGGCGCTGCACCCGACCATCGGCCCGCACGCGCCTTTGGTGTTCGATATCATCGACACGTGGAACGGCCGCGCCGTGGGCGGCTGCACCTATCATGTGGCCCATCCGGGCGGGCGCAACTACGAGACCTTCCCGATCAACGCCTACGAGGCCGAGGGTCGCCGCATCATGCGTTTCTGGAATTACGGCCACACACCGGGCGCCATCACGCCCCCACCGGCGCTGGCCGGGCTGGGCCAATTCCTGCCGCACGGCAGCCTGCCGGCGCCGCTGGCGCCGCCGCCCGAGCCCGTCAACCCCGACTATCCGCTCACCCTGGACCTGCGCTGGCAGCCGAGCTGAGCTCGCCTCGCCCGAGCCGTGCCATGCCCCGCAAGAACCGCGAACCGGAGCCTGTGTTCAGCAGCTGGGACGAACTGTCCGGGGACCAGGACCAGCATCCGCACTGGCAACGCCTGACCCGCGCCCTGCGCGCCCTGGGCCCGGCCGCCCTGACCGACCGGGCCGATGCGGCCCGCCGCCTGCTGCACGAAACCGGCGTCAGCTACAACGTGTATGGGGCTGCCGACGGCGCCCGCCAGCCGTGGCCGCTCGACGTGGTGCCGCTGCTGATCGGCAGCGACGACTGGGCCGCCATCGAGGCCGGCCTGATACAGCGCGCCGAGCTGCTGAACCTGATCCTGACCGACCTGTACGGCCCGCGCGACATCCTGCGCCGCGGCCTGTTGCCGCCGGCCCTGGTGTACGGGCACGGCGGCTTTCTGCGCGCCTGCCAGGACATTCGCCTGCCGTCCGCTCACCAGTTGCCGCTGTACGCCGCCGACCTGGTGCGCGACCGAGCCGGGCAGACCTGGGTGCTGGCCGACCGCACGCAGGCGCCGTCGGGTATCGGTTATGCGCTCGAGAACCGCCGCGTCACCTCCCGCGTGCTGCCGAGCCTGTACCGCGAGGCGCAGGTGCATCGCCAGGAGCCGTTCCTGCGCGCCCTGCGCAGCAACCTGATCGCCGCCGCGCCGCCGGCGGCGCGCCACGACCCGGCGCTGGCACTGCTCACGCCCGGCGCGCACAACGAGACCTATTTCGAGCAGGCCCTGCTGGCCCAGAAGCTGGGTCTGCAACTGGTGGAAGGCTCGGATCTGCTGGTGCAGGGCGGCCGCCTGCGGCTGCGCGCGCTGGGCGGACTGACGCCGATCGACGTGCTGTGGCGGCGCGTGGACGATGCCTGGTGCGACCCGCTGGAACTGCGGGCCGATTCCTTCCTGGGCGTACCGGGCCTGGTGGAAGCCGCGCGCCGCCGCCAGGTCAGCGTGGTCAATCCGCTGGGCAGCGGCGTGCTGGAGAACCCGGCCCTGGGCGCCTACCTGCCGGCCCTGGCGCGGCATTTCCTGGGCGAGGACCTGCGCCTGCCGAGTGTCGACAGCTACTGGTGCGGCGATCGGCAACACCTGCAGCACGTGCTGGCCAACCTGGACCGGCTGGTCATCAAGCGCCTGCAGCGGCACCCGGGCCAGCGCTCCGTGTTCGGTGCCACTCTGTCGGCGCAGGAACTCGCCGCCTGGCGCGAGCGCCTGCTGGCCCAGCCGGCCCAGTACACCGCGCAGGCCGCCGTGACGCCGGTGCCGACGCCGTCGTTCGGCGGCGCGCAACTGGGCATGCGCCCGGTGCTGCTGCGCGCCTTTCTGACCGCCGGCGCGGAAGGCTACCGGATCCTGCCGGGCGGCTTTGCCCGCGTCGGCCCGCAGGCCGACACGCTGTTCATCAGCAACCAGGCCGGCGCCATGGGCAAGGACGTGTGGGTACTGGCCAGCGAACCGGAAACCGACACCGCCGCGGCGGTGCTGGCACCGGTGGTCGGCGCGGCGCATGGCGGCCTGCCGCGGCGCGCCGCCGAGAACCTGTTCTGGGTCGGCCGCTACCTGGAGCGCAGCGTGGCCAGCCTGCGCCTGCTGCGCCTGACGCTGGAGCGCCTGACCGACACCGACGCCGCGCGCGATCCGGCGGCGCTGGGCAGTCAGCGCCTGCTGACGCGAACCCTGACCCACCTGAGCGGCACCTATCCGGATACGGTGGACCCGATCGCAATTGCCGAACCGCTGTGGACGCTGCTGACCGACCCGCGGCGCCCCGGCAGCGTGGCCTTCGACTTACAGGCGCTGGCGCAGGCCGCCGAAACGGCGCGCGAACATCTGCCGCAAGACGCCCTGCACCTGCTGGTCGACCTGTCGGCGCCGCTGAGCCGCCTGCCGCAGGCGCCCGCCGACGCCGAGCAGATGCACTCGGTCGCCCAGCAGGCGCTGCACGGAGTTCTGGCGCTGTGCGGGGCGCTGGCCGGCGACGCGCCGCAGGACGCCGGCTGGCATTTCCTGGAGCTGGGCCGCTGCATCGAGCGCGGGCAGAATCTGGGCGTGGTCCTGCGCAGCCTGCTGTGCAGCCCGGCGCCGATGGCCGCCACGCCGACCGCGATCGAAACGGCGCTGGCCTTCGGCGGCAGTCTGCCGGCGTACCGCCGCCATGGCCCGGAGGCGCCGGCACTGCGGCTGGCGCTGGAATTGCTGCTGCTGGACGCCGCTCAGCCGCGCAGCCTGATGCGCCAGCTGCAGGACATCGAACGGCATCTGGCGGCGCTGCCGGACCCGGCAAGGGGCGTGCAACTGAACCCCAGCGGCCGGCTGGCGCTGGATGCGATCACCCGCCTGCGCCTGCTCGACATCGCCAGCCTCGCCACCGCGGACGGACTCGACCAGACCGCGCTGGACCAGTTCCTGGGCCGCGGCGATTATCTGCTGCGGGAACTGTCGGACGCGATCTGCGGCGCGCATTTCCAGCCCCCCGTGGCACCGCATTCGCTGCTGCGGGTACCGACCGAGTCGCCATGAACTACCGCACCGTGCATGTGACCCGTTACCGCTACGACAAGCCGGTGGCCAGCAGCTACAACGAGGCGCACCTGCTGCCGCGCAGCTGCGCCGGGCAGGCCCTGGTCAGCGCCAGCCTGAGCATCGATCCGCCGTGCCGGGACTACCGCGACCGGCAGGATTTTTTTGGTAACACGGCCAGTTACTTCGCCATCCTGGACCCGCACCAGGAAGTCACCATCACCGCCACCAGCGAGGTGCGCCTGCAGGCGCCGCGGCGCCAGCTGAGCTTTGGCGATGCCATCGACTGGCAGGAGACCGCCCGCCGCCTGGCCGAAGCCGGCGACTCGGAAACCCTGGACGCGGCCCAGTACTGCCTGGATTCGCCCATGGTGCACGCCCTGCCGGCCCTGCACGATTACGCGGCGGCCAGCTTCCCGGCCGACCGCCCGCTGGCCGAGGCAGTGGCGGAGCTGATCGCCCGCATCCACGAGGATTTCACCTACGACCCCGCCGCCACCGATGTCGCCACGCCGGTGCTGGAGATACTGCAACGGCGCCGGGGCGTGTGTCAGGATTTCGCGCACCTGGCCATCGGCTGTCTGCGCAGCCTGGGTCTGGCGGCCCGCTACGTGAGCGGTTACCTGGAAACCCTGCCCCCGCCCGGCAAGGCCAAGCTGCAGGGCGCCGACGCCTCGCACGCCTGGCTGCAGGTGTACCTGCCCGGCACCGGCTGGCAGGACTGGGACCCCACCAACAACCTGCAACCGTCCGGCCGCCACATCACCACCGCCTGGGGCCGCGACTACAGCGACGTGACGCCGCTGCAGGGCGTGATCTACGGCGGCGGCGACAATCACCGGATCGAGGTCGCGGTGGACGTGACCGCCCTGCCCGAGCCGGTGGAGCTTTGATGGCCATCCAGCGCACGGCGAGCGAGTTCCTGCGCGCCGGCCGCTACGGCGTGCTGGCCACGCAGTCGCGCAGCCTGCCCGGCTACCCGTTCGGCTCGATCACGCCCTACGTGCTCAGCGCCGCCGGCGAGCCGGTCATCTACATCAGCACGCTGGCCGAACACACCCGCAACATCGGCGCCGACCCCAGGGTTTCGCTGACCGTGTTCGATCCGGCCGATGCCGCCGACCCACAGGCCGGCGCGCGCCTGACCTGGCTGGGCGAGGCCCACGCCCTGACCGCGGAAGGGGCCGACGCGGTTGCCGAACGCTACTACCGCTTCTTTCCGGCCGCCCGCGCCTACGCCGGCACGCACGATTTCGGCTTCTACGCCCTGCGTGCGGTGCGCCTGCGCTACATCGGCGGCTTCGGCAAGATCGGCTGGATCGAGCCGCACGAAATCGACCTGACCAACCCGCTGGCGGGTGCCGAAGCCGGCATCGTGGAGCACATGAACGCCGACCACGCCGACGCGCTGCGCGCCTACTGCCGGCATTTCTTCGGCCGCGACGCGCAGCAGGCGACGCTGGTCGGCGCCGACCCGGACGGCGTCGATCTGCTGGCCGACGGGGTGGCGCTGCGTCTGCCGTTTGCCACCCGCGCCGAAGGTGTCGATGCCGTGCGCCAGCAGTTGATCGGGCTGCTGCGCGAAGCACGCGCGGCCGCGGGCGGGGCCTGACGTTGCGTACCGTGGTCGAGGCCACGGCGGACCCGAGCACGTAAACTTCGCCACCGGCGGCGCCACCCCCCCGCCCGCACCGAATCCTGACAAAAGAGGAGCTCCGCTCATGGCCCGCATCGCCCGCATCCGGACCGCCGCCGGTCCGCGTCATGCCCTTGAGCAACCGGACGGCCGGCTGTATCTGATCGAAGGCGACCTGCTCGGCGACTGGCGGGCCACGGATCAGGTCGCACCGGCCGATGCCGCGCGCCTGGCGCCGGTCGTGCCGCCGACCATCTACTGCATCGGCCTGAATTACCGCAAGCACGCCGAGGAAACCGGCGCCGCCATCCCCCAATACCCGGTCCTTTTCATCAAGGCCAACGCCGCGCTGCACCACCCGGAGCAGCCGATCCTGATCCCCACCCATGCGCCCAGCCACAAGGTGGACTACGAGTGCGAACTGGCGGTGGTGATCGGCCGCCGGGCCAAGAACGTGCGCGCCGCCGAGGCCCTCGACTATGTGCTTGGCTACACCTGCGCCAACGACGTCAGCGCCCGCGACTGGCAGATGGAATGGGGCGGCGGACAGTTCTGCCGCGGCAAGTCCTTCGACACCTTCTGCCCGCTGGGGCCGGTGCTGGTCACTGCCGACGAAATCCCCGATCCGAACGCGCTCGACATCCGCACGACGCTCAACGGCCAGGTCGTGCAGTCGGCCAACACCAGCGACATGATTTTCAACGTGCGCACGCTGATCGAGTTCCTGAGCGCCGACTGCACGCTCGAACCGGGCAGCGTGATTCTGACCGGCACGCCCAGCGGCGTCGGCGCCGCCCGCAAGCCGCCGCTGTGGATGCAGCCCGGCGACGAAGTGTGCGTTGAAATCGACCGTATCGGCCGCCTGCGCAACCCGCTGGCGGCGTCCTGAACCCAATGCCGGAAATGGCCCTTGCTATGCGACATCCAACGGCGGTACGATGGCCCCGACTGACCGATCGGTCCACCCCTCCGTTTCGGCCAGTCAGGCTCCGATAATGACTAAGAATCCCCCTCCCAAACCCTGCGCCGCCGCTGCCCACCGAGTCCTCCGGGCAGCGGCGGAAGTTTTTTCCAGCCAGGGCTACGATGCCGCCTCCATCAGCGCCATCGCCGAGCGGGCTTCGGTCAGCAAGGCCAACATCTTTCACCACTTCAAGAGCAAGGCGGCGCTGTATCAGCAGGTCCTGAAAGAGGCTTGCCAATCGTTCACCGACGCCATCGACGCCGCCTCGCGGCTGGACCAGGACACCCCGCAGCGCCTGGCCGCCTATGCCCGCCAGCGCCTGTGCGCGTACATCGAAGACCCGATGGCCAGCCGCCTGGTGCTGCGTGCCCTCACCAGCGACGGGGCCGACAGCGACATCCAGCCGGTACGGGATGACTTTGCCAACAGCTTCCACCGCCTGGTCGAACTGATCCGCGCCGGGCAGGTCGCAGGCCACCTGCGCGCCGACATGAACCCAGCCCTGCTGGCGCTGCTGATCAACGCCGGCAACGTGTTCTACGCCCAAACCCGGCCATTGCTGCGCCACTTCACCGACATCGATTTTGCCGATGACCCGCAGCGCTACAACGCGCTGATGATGGACATCCTGCTGCGCGGGATCCTGCCGGCCTGAGCACCCCTGGGCACCGCTAGGTCGCTACCTGCTCCGTCCACACCCTGAAGCTCTCGAGCGTATTGGGGCCAAACGTGGTCGTGATGGCCACGTCGGCGGCATCCCGGCCGCGCGCGATCAGGACCCGCCCGATGCGCTGGCGGTTGTTGCGCGGATCAAACGTGCGCCAGGCACCGCCGAGGAAAACCTCCATCGACGCGGCGAAATCCATCGCGGCATCGTCCGGCGGCACGCCGATGTCGCCCAGGTAACTGGTGCAGTAGCGCGCCGGAATGTTCAGGCTGCGGCACAAGGCAATAGCCAGATGAGCGTAATCGCGGCACACGCCCCGGCGCTCGTTGTAGACCTCCCAAGCCGTTTTGGTGGGACGGGCATGCTCGTAGCCAAAGCTGATGTGGTTGTGCACGAAGTCGCAAACGGCCTGCACCCGCGCCCAGCCCGGCGCCGTCGTGCCGAAAAGCCGCCAGGCACTCTCGGCCAGCAGATCGGACTCGCAGAACCGGCTTGGCAGCAGGAACACGAGCGTTTCCTCGGGCAGCGACTCGACCGGATGTTGCAACGCCCCCGGAACCACCGGATCGAGCGTGCCGCGATCGTTGATCAGCGCATCGCTGGTCAGGCGAAAACGTCCTGCCGGCGCCACCAGGCGCGTGCACCAGTTTCCAAAACCGTCCCGATACATGCTGGTCTCCACCCATGGATCGGTGTGCATCTGGTCCGGACGCACGAGGTCGGACGCCCGCGTGTAGTGCACGTTGAGCGTGACGATCATCGGCGTTGGCTGCGGGAACTGGTAGACCAGCTCATAACCCAGGCGAATCTGCATCGGAACACTCCTTGGCGGGTGGCGAGGAACGCCTCGTGGTAGAACTCGGGAAGCCGACCGTTAGCGGGAAAGCGGAAGCGTGGCGCGGCCGGCGAGTCAGCATCAGGAAAGGCAGCTGTGGACACCCAGCAGCAATCGCGCCAGCCGTTCGGTCCACACCGACTGCCCGGCCGGGTCGGCGATCAGATCCTGGCGAATCTCCAGTTCGACGTGAAGCAGACCGCGTGCCTCGCCGTAACGGGGAATGGCGTAATCGGTGTCGTCGCTGACGGCGTAAGGCTCGTTTTCACCAACGACCAGGCCGCCCTCATCCCGCAAAGCCCGCGCAACCAGAAGCGCCAGACGCGAGTCACGGTTATAGAGCACCGCCGCATGCCACGGGCGGTGGACGCCCAGATACACGGGCGTGAAGCTGTGCAGGGCAACCAGCAGCGTGCGCCGGCCCTGGCGCAGACGGTCGTCCAGCAGCTCGCGGATATGCGCGTGGTAAGGAACGAAAATCTCGGACTCTCGCGCCGCCGCCTCGCCACCGGAAATCGACACATTGCCGGGGATGATCGTCCGCTCGCTGCGGCTCACGATCGAATCGGCGCTGCCCGGCGGCCGGTTGCAGTCGATCACCAGGCGTGAATACGGCTGCAGGATGACGCACGCATCCAGTGCGTCGCCCAAGCCGGATGCGACCGCGCCGGCACCGATATCCCACGCGATGTGACTGGCAAGGTCGACCGCATCCAGGCCGAAGTTACCCAGACGCCGCGGGACCCGATTGCCGGCGTGGTCGCAGATCAGCACGTAGTCCGAACGGCCATCAGCGTGCTCGATACGCCACGCAGGCACCTCGTCGGGCGCCAGCAACGGCGGGGTCACGACGCGCATCGGGCAGTATTCATGGTCGCGACATCCGGGTGGGTGGCAGACAGTTCAGAATGAAGAGCCGACGCACCGCGGTGCGACAGCGCCCGGACCCTTTGACCAGGGGGCGGCATATGATGTTCCGTCCCCGCATCGGGCGGGGGCACCCCAACCCGAGGAGAAATCGTCATGAAACTCTATGGAGCCGCTTACAGCCGCGCCGGGCGCTGCATCTGGATGCTCGAAGAAATCGGCCAGCCCTACGACCACGTCGGCACCAGCCCGCGGGGTGAAACCCGCACGCCCGAAATGCTCAAGCTGAACCCCAACGGCCACGTGCCGGTGCTGGACGACAGCGGCTACGTGATCTGGGAATCGCTCGCCATCAATCAGTACCTGGCCGAGAAGACCGGCACCCTGTGGCCGGCCGGCGTTCAGGCACACGGGCAGATCGCCCAGTGGAGCCTGTGGGCCATGACCGAGGTCGAGCCGCACCTGGTCACCATGCTGATGCACATGATGTTCCTGCCGGAAGACCAGCGCAGCCCGGCCGCCATCGAACAGGCCAAAGTCGCGCTCGCGAAGCCGATGCAGGTACTCAACGAGCATCTGGCCGGCCGGCCTTACCTGCTCGGTTCGGATTTCAACGTCGGCGACCTGAACGTGTGCTCGGTGCTGGGCCTGGCCGCCATGCTGCATTACGACTTCTCGCCCTTCGCCAACGTCGGCGCCTGGCTTGGCCGCTGCAACAGCCGCCCGGCGGCGCAGCGCTACCAGCAAAAGGCGCAGGAAGCATTAGCCAAGATGGGCTGAGGAACCCAGCGCGCGAATCCCGGCCGGCCCCTGCGCGGGCACGGCCGGGACGCTCTCGGCGCACGCCGCATTTGCGCGTCCGCTGACGGGATTGATGCTGAGCGACGGGTATCCGCAGCCGGTCCGCAGCGACGGACTGGCCGGGGCCACCGCGGCCTGGCACCAAGAGAAAGGCTCTGGGTTTCAACACCAGCTATCCATCAACGTGAGTACCTCCGTTTCATCGCGCCAGGCGTGGTTGCTGCTTGGCGGTCTCGTGGCGCTGTGGGGCGGAAACTGGCCGGTCATGAAAATCGGCCTGCAACATTCGCCACCGCTGACGTTTGCGGCGCTGCGCATGCTGACCTGCGTGGTCACCATGTTCACGGTTGCGTGGGCGCTGAACGATTTGCGCCTGCCGGCACGGCGCGACTGGCCGTTTCTGTTCAGTGCGGGTGTGCTGCAAATGGGCGTGTACATCGCCATGCTGACGTACGGCATGCAATACGTGCCAGCCGGGCGGGCATCGATCCTCGCCTATACGATGCCCGTGTGGGTCGTGCCGGGCGCCATCCTGTTGCTGGGGGAGCGCCTCAATGCGTGGAAGGGGCTCGGCTTTCTGTGCGGCATCGGTGGCTTGATGGTGCTGTTCAACCCGGCTTCATTCGACTGGAGCGACGGCAGGGTATTGCTCGGCAACGGTCTGATTCTGGGTGGCGCCGGCATCGGTGGCCTTGTCATGCTGCACATTCGCGGGCGCACCTGGAGCGCATCGCCGTTGTCGCTGGCGCCATGGCAATTTGTGGTGGCCACAGCGGTCGTCCTGCCACTGGCGTTGCTGCTGGAGCCCGACGCGCAGGTTGTATGGGATCGTGAACTTGTCGCGGTGGTCGCCTACAACGGCCCCCTTGCCACAGCCCTGGGGCTGTGGGCGTTCGTGGTCATCGGCCGGGCACTGCCCTCGATCACCGCCTCGATGGGACTGCTGGCAGTGCCGGTAGCGGGTGTGTTGCTGTCGGCGTTTTTCCTCGACGAACCGATTACGCCGGCCAACGCCACTGGCCTGGCGATGATCGTGGCCAGCGTGGCGGCAACGTCGCTGGGCGAGCGGCGGCGTTCGGCCGCCTAGCGCGCCGGCAGCCCGCCGTGCGTACCGACGCGCTGTGCTTTGGTTTTTCCGCTTCACCAAACGAACGATTACTTATACTGCCGATCAGCCCTATAATCGGCGTGCCCTGAATCCTTGCGCAAGGAGGCGCACCCAATGACGACTGTCACGTTCATCGAAGCCGATGGCACCCGCCACGAGGTGCAGGCCCGCAACGGCCGTTCGCTGATGCAGGCGGCGGTGCAAAACGCGGTACCCGGCATTGATGCCGACTGCGGTGGCAAATGCCTGTGTGCGACCTGCCACGTCATCCTCGATGCGGACTGGTATGCACGCTTGGGCGGTCCGGGTCCGGACGAGGCCGAAATGCTGAACCCGACACCCGAGCGCACCTCAACCTCGCGCCTGTCCTGTCAGATCGAGGTCAGCGATGCGCTTGAAGGGCTGGTCGTGCAGCTGCCCGCATTCCAGATGTAACCGACCGAACTGTGCTCCCCTACGGCAGGAGAGAGTCATGCTGGATTCGGCAAACCGCCTCAGAATGATCGATGTCGATCCGTACGGCATCCCGCTTGAAAAAATCGACGTCAGTCAGGCGGACCTTTACGAGCACGACGCGCACTGGGGCTTTTTCGAGCGCCTGCGCCGGGAAGACCCGGTCCACTACTGCCGGGACGGCGACTTCGGGTCGTTCTGGTCCGTGACCAAATTCGACGACATCGCGCACGTTGAAAAAAACCACCAGATTTTCTCCTCCGAGCCCACCATCACCATCAGCGAGCCCCAGGAAGAAGTCCCGTTCCAGAGCTTCATCCAGATGGACCCACCCAAGCACGACGCGCAGCGCGCCGCGGTGCAACCGGTGGTGGCTCCGACCAATCTGACCAAGCTCGAACCGATCATTCGCGAGCGCGCCGGCAAGATCCTGGACGAATTGCCGGAGGGCGAGACCTTCGATCTGGTGGACCGCGTCTCGGTCGAACTGACCTGCCAGATGCTGGCGACCTTGTTTGATTTTCCCTTCGAGCAGCGGCGCAAGCTCGCCTATTGGTCAGACATCGCCACCGGCGGCCCGGAACTGGCCGGCTCCGACTTCGTCACCGAGGAGGAACGGACCAGAGGCCTTGGCGAGTGCGTACAGGCGTTCAGCGAGCTTTGGCACCAGCGCGTCAAGGGCCCGCCCGGCAACGACCTGATCTCCATGCTCGCCCATTCCGAGAAGACGCGCGACATGCTCGCGACGCCGATGGAGTTCCTGGGCAACCTGATCCTGCTGATCGTCGGCGGCAACGACACCACCCGCAACTCCATTACCGGCGGCGTGCTGGCGCTTAACGAAAACCCGGCCGAGTACGACAAGCTGCGCCGCGATCCCGCACTGATCCCGAACATGGTGTCCGAGATCATCCGCTGGCAGACGCCGGTTTCCAGCATGAGCCGGCGTGTCCGCCAAGACACGCAATTGCGCGGCAAGCACATCCGCAAGGGCGACAAGGTGGTCATGTGGTACGTGTCCGGCAATCGGGACGACGAGGTCATCGCCGACCCGATGCGCTTCAGGATCGACCGCGAAAACGCCCGGCATCACCTGTCGTTCGGTTTCGGCATACACCGCTGCATGGGCAACCGCCTCGCCGAGATGCAGCTGCGCATCGTATGGGAAGAAATCTTGAGGCGCTTCCACGCGGTGGAAGTCGTTGGGCCTGCGGTGCGCAACCGGTCCAACATGATCCGCGGCTACCGCTCGCTGCCGGTGCGGGTCCATCGCGCGCATTGAGTGCAAATGAACACAGCCGCCGCGGGCGGCTTCGATCACTTCTAACGATGAGGGAACATCATGTTGGACACAGTCAAAAACCTGCGCATGCTCGACCAGGATCCGTTCGGCATCCCGCTGGACAAGATCGACGTCAGCCAGGCCGAGCTTTACGAGCACGACGCGCAATGGGGCTTTTTCGAGCGCCTGCGCCGGGAAGACCCGATGCATTACTGTGCCGACAGCGAGTACGGCCCGTTCTGGTCGGTGACGAAGTTCAACGACATCGCCCATGTCGAGAAAAACCACCAGCTTTTCTCGTCCGAGCCGACCATCACCATCGCCGACCTGCCGGAAGCAATCCCGTTCCAGAGCTTCATCCAGATGGACCCGCCGAAGCACGACGTGCATCGCGCGGCGGTGCAGCCGGTGGTGGCGCCTGCCAACCTGGCCAAGCTCGAGCCGATCATCCGCGAACGGGTCAGCAAGATTCTGGACGGGCTGCCGGTCGGCGAAACCTTTGACTGGGTAGAACGGGTATCGATCGAACTGACGACCCAAATGCTGGCGACCCTGTTCGATTTCCCCTTCGAGGAGCGGCGCAAGCTCACCTACTGGTCGGACGCCACCACCGGCGCGCCCGACATCAGCGGCGGTGATTTCATCACTCCCGAAGACCGCGATGTGGCGCTTGCCGACTGCGGCGAACACTTCGTGCGGCTTTGGCACGAGCGGGTCGCCAAGCCGGGTAATGACCTGATTTCCATGCTGGCGCATTCCGAACGCACCCGCAACATGATCGACTCGCCCATGGAGTACCTGGGCAACATCATTCTGCTGATCATCGGGGGCAACGACACCACGCGCAATTCGATCACCGGCGGCGTGCTGGCGCTGAACCAGAACCCGGCCGAGTACGACAAGCTGCGGGCCGACACCACGCTGATTCCGAACATGGTGTCCGAGATCATCCGCTGGCAGACGCCGATCCTTGGCATGCGCCGGCGCGCCACGCAGGACACCGAACTGTTTGGCAAGCAGGTCCGCAAGAACGACAAGGTCATGATGTGGTACGTGTCCGGCAACCGGGACGACGAGGTGATCGCGGACCCGATGCACTTCAAGGTCGACCGTGAGAACGCCCGGCACCACTTGTCGTTCGGTTTCGGCATTCACCGCTGCATGGGCAACCGCCTGGCGGAAATGCAGCTGCGCGTGTCCTGGGAAGAAATCATGAAGCGCTTTCGCATGGTGGAGGTCGTCGGCAGCCCCGTGCGTGCCAAGTCCAACATCATCCGCGGCTACCGCAGCATGCAGGTGCAGGTTCACCCGTGGTGAGGCGGCCAGGCCTCGGGGTGCGGCGCGTTGCCACTTGCGCGCACCGCACCAAAAAAACCTGTATCCTGCTGCCCGCAATGTTTGATTGCTTGTCTGGTCAGTGAGTGTGCGTTTGCTTCTTGATCGTTCCCGGGCTGCCTGCCCAGTGACCGCTTTTCCCGCCAGCGAACCCGCCGTGGTTCCCCTGCTGGTCGTTCGGAATGGCGCGCGTCTGAACAAAACCCTGCCCTGCGTGCCTGGCGCCTGCTGCGCCCGGCATTCTGTCGTTTTCCGACGGCCCCTTTTGACGGACCTGTAGTCCGTACCGTCTGTCGCCCGCCTGCCGTCCAGAGTGCCCCGTGGCCAAGCCAAACTACTCGTTCGAGAAACGTCAGCGCGAGCTGGCGAAGAGCAAGAAAAAAGAAGAAAAGAACCTGCGCAAGCTCGCCAAGAGTTCCGCGCAAGGGGATGTGTCGGCGCAGTCGCCGTCTGATGAATCGGCATCCGCCGACCCCGGCGCCCCCGCCGGGAATCCTTGAAACCCTGGAGTGCTTAAATGCAGCAAAACAAACTGTACGTTGGAAACTTCCCCTACTCGGTCACCGAAGACCAGCTGCGGGCGTTGTTCTCGGAGTATGGGCAGATCACCGATCTGGCCATGATCATGGACCGCGAGACCGGTCGTCCGAAGGGCTTCGCCTTCATCACCTTCGCTGCCCAGCAGGCGGCAGAAAAGGCGCTGGAACAGAATGGCCGCGACCTGGGCGGTCGCCCGCTCAAGGTCAACATGGCCATGGAGCGTGATGCCAGCCGTGGCCCGCGTCCGGGCGGCGGCGGCGGCTACGGCGGCGGCGGTGCCGGCCGCGGCCCGCGCTACTGAGCGAACAGCTCGCTATTAAAAAGCCCGGAATTTCCGGGCTTTTTTTTGTGCTGCGTTTTGTACGAACAGCCGCTTCGGAGCTTCGGCCGGCGTCGCCAGGCCGACCTTGTGCCATTCTTGCAGGGTGGCCAGAGGCCGCATACAACAGCGTCGACACTGCATCGAGGAGGCGAAACATGGCGGATATGCGCGGCCGGGTGTGCGTTGTAACCGGCGCCAACTCGGGCATCGGCAAGGCCACTGCCCAGGGCCTGGCGGCGGCCGGTGCCCGCGTGCTGATGGTGTGCCGGGACAGCGCACGTGGCACGGCTGCTCGGGAGGAAATCATCGCCGCAACGGATAACCCTCAGGTCGAGTTATGGCTTGGGGATCTGGCCTCGCTGACCGACGTACGGCGCTTGGCGGGCGAGCTGCTCGCCGTGCACCCAACCATCCATGTCCTGATCAACAATGCCGGCGTAATGCTGGAGAAGCGCCAACAGTCCGCTGATGGATTTGAGCTTCAGTTTGCGGTCAACCATCTGGCACCGTTCCTCCTGACGCGGCTATTGGAACCGGCGCTGGCAGCCGGCGCCCCATCGCGGGTGGTCAATGTCAGCTCGCGGGTGCACAGCATGGGCAACATCGACTTCGACGACCTGCAAAGCACACGCAAGTACCGGATGTTCGCCGCTTACGGCCAGTCAAAACTGGCCTGCGTCATGGCCAGCTTCGACCTTGCCGAACGCTGGCAGCCGCTGGGCATTACGGTGAACTGCCTGCATCCGGGCGTGATCGACACCAACCTTGGCGGCATGCCGGGCTTCATCAAGAGGCTCCTGCCCAAGGCGGACAAGGGCGCCCGTACTTCGCTGCACCTGGCCATGGCACCCGAACTGGCGGATGTTACCGGGCACTATTTCAGCGGCTGCAAACTGGCCAACGCTTCATCCAAGGCCAATGACCGTGCGGTCCGAGCGCGGCTGTGGGACGAAACCGAGCGCATGACAGGCCTGGCCTGAGCGCACGCCGCGGCCTAGTCGGCCACCAGGTCCCGTTCTATCAATTGCGCGCCGCGCCAGGCGATCGCCATCGTCGCGGCGTTGGTATGGGCCGATACCAGGGTCGGCATGATCGAGCAGTCGATCACCCGCAGGCCGGTGACGCCGTGCACGCGCAGGCGCGCGTCGACCACCGCCAGCGGATCCGAACCCATCTTGCAGGTGCCGGCCGGATGCGCCACCGGGCCGCCGAACTCGCTGTGGAAGGCCAGCGCGTCCTGATCGGTCTGCACCTGTGCGCCGGGGCTGGTCTCCTGGACCAGTTGCTCGGCCAGCGGCGCCTGGGCGGCCAGATTGCGGATGTAGCGCAGGATGCGCCCGCTCATGGCGCGGTCCGTGTCGGCAGTGAAGAACGCCGACTCGATGCGCGGCGGGGCGGCCGGATCGGCGCTCTGGATCATCACGCTACCCTGGCTTTCCGGGCGCAGCTGGTAGCCGAAGATCTGCATGCCGTGGGCCTGCTCGAAGGCCATCGACATCCTGCCGGGCTTGAGCGAGAACGGCGCCATGACCAGTTCCACGTCCGGGCGGGTCAGGTCCGGCGTGCTGCGCACGAAGGCCACCACGTCGTGCGAGCCGGTGGCCATCAGGCCCTTGCGTGTGACCAGGTACTGCAACACGTTGCGACCCAGGCGCCAGCCGCCGAACTGGCCGTTCAGGCTGAGCGAGGCGCGCAGGCGAAACTGGACCATCATCATGCGGTGCTCGCGCAGGTTCTGGCCGACGCCCGGCAGGTCACTGACCACCGGTATGCCCAGATCGGACAGGTGCTGCGCCGGGCCGATACCGGACAGCTGCAGCAGCTGCGGCGATTGCAGCGTGCCGCCAGCCAGGATCACCTCGCTACTGCAGCGGTATTCCTGCGGCTGCCCGTTGAGCGTGCCGGCGACGCCCACCGCGCGCGTGCCCTCGAACAGCACCCGTCCGGCCAGAAAGCCGGTCACCACGCGCAGATTCGGACGGTTCATGACCGGCCGCAGGAAGGCCGTGGCGGCATCCTCGCGGCGGCCGTTGCGGATGGTGAACTGCACGTAGCCGATGCCTTCCTGCTCGGGCCGGTTCAGGTCGTTCCTGACCGGCAGGCCGAGGCGGCTGCCGGCGGCGATGGCGGCGTCGCACAGCGGGTGCGGATTCGGATGGCAGCCGATGTGCAGCGGGCCGCCGCTGCCGCGCACCTCGTCGGCGCCCAGCTCGTGGTCCTCCATGGCCTTGAAGCAGGGCGCGATGTCGGCCCAGCCCCAGCCGGGGTTGCCGGCCGCCGCCCAGTCGTCGAAGTCCTGCGGTTGGCCGCGGGTATAGAACATGCCGTTGACGGTACTGGAGCCGCCCAGCATGCGCCCGCGCGGCCAGGATTCGGACGCGTTGCCGTTGCCCGGCTCCGGCTCGGTATCGAAGCGGCGCACGTGGTGCTGGTCGAACAACAGCTTGCCGAAGCCCTTGGGCATGCGCACGATCAGGCTGTTGTCGTCCTTGCCGGCCTCCAGCAGCAGCACGCGGTGCCGGCCGCTGGCGGTCAGCCGATTGGCCAGCACGCAGCCGGCGGAACCCGCACCCACAATGATGAAATCTGCGTCCACCCGATCACTCCTCCCTGTTTGTTGTCCGTTTTCGGCCCGACCATGCCGGCCGCAGCATCCGCCTCGGTCGATGCACCTCTCCTCAGGGCGCCCGGCAGGCCGGCTTGCGCCCCTGGGCGCGGGCCTGCTGATGCAACTCGAGCGCCTGCGGCAGACGGTTTTGCAGCGCCTCGATGCGTCCACCCGGCGAGGGATGGGTGGACAGGAAGGCCGGCGGCCCGCTGCCGCCGGCGCGCTCCATGTTCTGCCACAGGGCGACGCTCTGGCGCGGATCGAAGCCGGCGCGCGCCATCAGGTCCAGGCCCAGCAGATCGGCCTCGCTCTCCTGCGTGCGCGAGAACGGCAGCAGCACGCCGACCTGCGCGCCAACGCCGAGCAGGCCCATCAGCTGCTGCTTGGCCGGCGACATGCTGCCGCTGATGGCCTGCGCCGCCTGCAGGCCGGTGTCCACGACGGCCTGGTTCGACAGACGCTCGCCGGAATGGCGGGCCAGCACGTGCGCCACCTCGTGACCGATCACCGTGGCCAGCTGATCCTGGTTGCTGGCCACCTTCAGCAGACCGCTGTTGACGCCGATCTTGCCGCCCGGCAGCGCAAACGCGTTGGCCGAGTCGTCCCGAAACAGTGTCACCTGCCAGGACTGGCGATTGCCCGGCACCACCGCGGTGATGGCATCGGCCACGCAGCGTACGTAGGCGTTGGCCGCCGGATTGGCGTCGGTGGGCTGCTTCTTGCGGATGTCGTCGTAGGCGGCCAGGCCCATCTGCGACAGGTCAGCGTCCGAGAACAGCTGCAGCTGGCTGCGCCCGAGCGGTGAGGTGGCGCAGGCGGCCAGCAGGACCACGGGCAGCAACACGAACAAGCGCTTGGACATGGTGCGCAAAGACTCCGAGCGGGATTGCGGGAAATGAAACAGGCGTTCAGCGTGTGTTCAGGCAACGGGTCCTAAGGTGGCTTCACGCAGCGGGGATGGGCCCTGCGGCGAATCCCCGCGGAGGGATATGCCATGACTACCAGAAGGGTACTTAAAAAACTGTTGCTGATGTCGGCGCTGGCCGCCGCCTTGCTGGTCGCCGCGCCAAGCCAGGCCGGCGAGCGTTACCTCGGCCAGCACCACGAGTACCGTCACCACGGTGACCGGCACGGTGACCGACACGGCGGCGGCCATTGGCGCGGTCATGACCGACACCACGGTTGGCATGGCGGTCACGGCTATCGACACGGCTGGGACCATCGTCCGTACCGCCACCATTACGCGCCGCCGCGCCGCTACTACCCGTCGCATTACCACCGCCATTATCGCGGCTGTGGGCATGACGGCTACGACCACAGCGGACTGGTCGGGTTCCTGGTCGAGTACGCCCGATACGACTGAGCCGGCTGGTGGGTGGAGGACATGACATGAAACTGGCACGACTGCTCCTGATCCTGCCCCTGTCCGCCGGCTGCGCCAGCAATGCCGCAGCCGGCCATCGGGGCGACCGCGACCGCTATTACGTTGACGCCCGGGTGGTGCACGTCGAACCCATGTACCGCACGGTGCGCGTGGAGCAGCCCCGGCGCGAGTGCTGGGACGAGGAGGTGTATGTCGAGCGGCCCGGTTATCGCTCGCACACCGGTGTCATCCTGGGCGGCATCGTCGGCGGCGTGCTGGGGCACGAGCTCGGCGGACGTCACCACCACGGGCTGGCGACCGCCGCCGGCACAGTGCTCGGCGCCTCGGTCGGGCGCGATCTGAGCAACCGGCGCCGCAGCGATGACGGCTACTACACCTCGCGCGAACGCTGCGAAGTACGCCACGAGTACACTTCCGAGCAGCGCATCGACGGCTACCGGGTGACCTACGCCTACGCCGGCCGCGAACACGTGACCATCACCGACTACGAACCCGGTGACCGAATCCGCGTGCGCGTGGCGGTGCAGCCGCAGGATGACTACTGAGCGCCCGCGCCGGGCGCGGGACAGCACCATGAAGCGCACACGACATGGCCTTCGCCTCGCTACCTGCCTGCTCGTGCTGGCGGCCTGCGGTCCGCTGTTCGCCGGCCCGGCGCTGGGCGGCTCCGATGACCGACGCGGCCACCAGCGCGGCGACGATCGGCGCGACAGCTATCAGTCCGATGACCGGCGGGGCGAATACGGCAGCCGCGATCGCGACTCAAGCCGGTCACGATCAGGCGAGCGCACGCGGGCCCAGGAGCGCCCCCTGGGCACCTTGCACGACGACCACCGCGGTCGCTCCGACGACCATCGATGGGAACGCCGCGACGACCGGCACGGTCATCCGGACCAGCGCCATCGGTACGGCAGCGATGCCCGGCGCGCCGCCGACGCCGTGCGCCGCGACGAGCGCGGCCGCGTGCTGTCTTCGGAACCCACCGGCGATCGCGGCTACCGGGTGCGCGTGCTGACCCCGGACGGCTACGTGCGCGAGCGCTACGTCGAGCCGCGCGACGACCGGCACCGCTGAGCGAGCCGCAGCGACATGCGTGCCCTGGTGGTCGAGGATGACGCCGCGCTGCGCGAGCAACTGGTCGGCGGCCTGATCGCGGCCGGCTTCGTGGTCGACAGCGCCGGCGACGGCATGGAAGCCGAGTACTACGGCCTGGAATTCCCCTACGACGTCGCCGTGATCGACCTTGGCCTGCCGCGGCGCGACGGCATGGCGGTGATCCGCCGCCTGCGCGCACGCGGCTGCCGCTACCCGATCCTGATCCTGACCGCCCGCGACAACTGGCAGGACAAGGTGGCCGGCCTGGATGCCGGCGCCGACGACTACCTGGTCAAGCCGTTCGAGATGGCGGAGCTGATCGCCCGCCTGCGGGCGCTGATCCGGCGCACCGCCGGCTGGGCCGACAGCGTCATCGCCTGCCCGCCGCTGCGCCTGGACACCCGCGAGCAGCGCGCCTATATCGACGACGCCGAACTGGACCTGACCGCCTACGAATACCAGGTGCTCGAATACCTGATCCTGCACGCCGGCGAAGTCGTGTCCAAGACCGAACTGACCGAGCACCTGTACCCGGATGACGCCAGCCGGGACAGCAACGTGCTCGAAGTATTCATTCGCAGGCTGCGCCAGAAACTCGACCCGCACGAGCGCCTGAATCCGATCGAGACCCTGCGCGGGCGCGGCTACCGGCTGGCGCTGCGCCGAGCCTGAATGGGGTCCATTCGCCGCCGGCTGCTGCTGTCGTCGCTGCTGGTGCTGGCCGTGTTTCTGGGCGGCACGGCGATCGCGCTCGACCGGGCCTATCGCGACAGCGCCGAGGGCGCCTTGCGGGCGCGCCTGAAGACCGAGATCTTCGCCCTGCTGTCGGCCGCGGAACTGCGGCGCGGCAAGCTGGAACTGCCCCAGGATCTGCCCGAAAGCCGGCTCGAAGTGCCCGGCTCCGGGCGCTACGCCGAAGTCAGCGCCCGCGACGGCAAGGTGCTGTGGCGCTCGCCTTCGTCGGTGGGACTGAACCTGCCGTTCGTGCGTGGCCTGCCGCCGGGACGCGAATCCTGGACCCGCGTACGCGCCGACGGCGAGACGCTGCTGGCGTACAGCCTGGGCGTCGGCTGGGAAGTGCAGGGCGGCGCGGCGCAGCAGTTCACGTTTTCCACCGCCGCCCGCCTGGACGAGCTGGCGGCCGAGATCGGCCAGTTCGAAACCACGCTGATGCTGTGGCTGGGCGGCGCCGCCGGCCTGCTGCTGCTGACGCAGATGCTGATCCTGCGCTGGGGCCTGCGCCCGCTGCGCCAGGTGGCCGGCGATTTGAACCGCATCGAGCGCGGCGAGCGCGACGAGCTGATCGGCCGCTATCCGGCCGAGCTGCTGCCGCTCACGGACGGCCTGAACGCCCTGCTGCGCCACGAGCGCGCGCAGCTGCTGCGCCAGCGCAACGCCCTGGCGGATCTGGCCCACAGCATCAAGACGCCGCTGGCGGTGTTGCGCAACGCCGCCGCCGAGGCGCCGCCGGCCCAGCAGCGCCTGCTGACCGACGCCGTGGACGCCATCGACGCCTCGCTCGCCTACCAGGCGCGGCGCGCGGCGGCTTCCGGTCGCACCACGCTGTCGGCGGCGGTGCCGGTGGCGCAGGTGGCCGGCCGCGTCATGTCGAGCCTCGACAAGGTCTACGCCGACAAGGCGGTGGCCGCGGAACTGGACGATCCCCAGACCGGCCAGTTCGCCGGCGACGAGGGCGACCTGTACGAGCTGCTCGGCTGCCTGCTCGACAACGCCTACAAATGGTGCGAACGGCGCGTGTGGCTGAGCGTGCAATCCACCGATGGCGACGGGATCAACCCGCGCCGTCTTGATCTGATCCTCGAAGACGACGGCCCCGGCGTGCCGCCGCCGCTGCGCGAGGCGGTCCTGGAACGCGGCACGCGCGCCGACCGGCGCGTGCCGGGCCAGGGCATCGGCCTGGCCGTGGTGCGCGACATCGCCATCGCCTACGGCGGCCGCCTCGACATCGACGACTCGCCGCGCCTGGGCGGGGCGCGGGTCACGGTGCGCCTGCCGGGCGCCTGAAACGCACTGTTCGCCTGCCCTCTGCGGGCCTGCCAAAACAGGCTACAGTGTCGCCGGTCGATGTTTCGCCGCAGCGCGCATGCGCAGGAGGCAGGCATGAACAAACCGGTCGCGTCCCGCTGGGCGCAGCAGTTTCCGCAGCTCGGCACCGAACCGGTGCCGGTGGATGCGCTGCTGTCGGAAGACTATTTCCGGCTCGAGAAGGAAAAGCTGTTCAGGCGCACCTGGCTCAAGCTGGCCCGGGTCGAGGAACTGCCCGGGCCGGGCTCCTGGAAGATCAAGCCGCTGCCGATCTGGGACTCGTCGATCATCCTCGTGCGCGGCGAGGACGGCGTGATCCGCGGTTTCCACAACACCTGCTCGCACCGCGGCAACCGCGTCATCTGGGCCGAAGACGGCCACGGCAAGGACCGGCGCTTCTCCTGCCACTTCCACGGCTGGACCTACAACCTGCGCGGCGAACTGATCCACGTGCCGCAGGAAGAAGAATTCTTCGACAGCTTCTGCAAGGCCGACAACGGCCTCGCGCCGGTGGCGGTGGACGTGTGGGAAGGCTTCGTGTTCGCGCACCTGGACCCGCAGCCGCCGCAGAGCCTGGCCGATTATCTTGGCGAAGCGGCGGCGCGTCTGGCGGGATTTCCGTACGGCGAAATGACCGCCGTGTACGCCTACCGCACGGTGCTCGACTGCAACTGGAAGATCGCCCAGGACGCGTTTTCCGAGGCCTATCACGTCACCACCATCCACGCCGGCTCGTTCCCGGAGGGCTTCTCGGCCAAGCTGTACGACGTGCAGTTGTTCGGCCCGCACCGCACCAGCGCCGTGTACATGGACGACAAGGGGCCGACGCCGACACCGGTGGCGGCGCTGTCGCACCGGCTCGGCACCACCTCCATCGCCAAGCGCGGTGCGCGGGTGGCCCTGCCGCCCCGGGTCAACCCGACCCGCAGCCCGAACTTCGCGTTCGAACTGTCGGTGCTGTTCCCGAATTTCCTGGTCCACATCATGGACGGGCTGTATTTCACGCACCAGTTCCACCCGCTGGCGGTCGACAAGACGCTGTGGGAGGGCATCCAGTACTTCCGGCCGCCGCAGAATGCCGGCGAGCGCTTCAGCCAGGAGTACGGGCAGGTGCTGCAACGCAACGCCTGGCTGGAGGACACGGCCACCATGGAAGCCACCCACGCGGCGCTCAAATCCGGCGCCAAGAAGGTCATGCACCTGCAGGACCAGGAAGTCCTGCTGCGCCACCACTACCAGGTGGTGGACCAGTACGTGCGCGGCTGAGGAACCGGACATGACAGGCAGTCCCTTGTTGCCGGCCACCTTCCGTCACCTCGAACCGTGGGCGCAGCGCTGGGCGCTGACCACGCAAAACGAGCGCGAGGCGGCGCGGCGCGCCAGCAGCGGTGCGGACCTGAAGGCTTTCTACGAGGCGCTGGTCGGCGCCGTGGACGGCATCATCGTCCACCTGAACACGCTACCCCTGGATGCCCTGCCGCCGCCCGAGCAGCGCCTGCTGTATCTGACGCTGTCGCTGGCCGAGGTCGCCCCGCACGTCGAGCTGTACCGCGGCGATCCGCGCGTGCCGTTCAGCTTCGAGGAAGAGCGCTTCATCGCCGAGCACGGCGCGGCGGCGCACTACCTCGGCGATCTGTATTCCCTGCCCGACCGGCCGGCCTGAGGTGAACGCGAGCGACGACCTCGCCCGGCGCGTGGCGCGCCTGGAGTCGCTGGAGGCGATTCGCGACCTCATCGCCAGCTACGCGCGCGGCGCCGATCGCAGCAACGACCCGGCCATCCTGGCGCCGCTGTTCGCGCCCGATGCCACCTGGGGCGCGCGCGGCTTTGGTCCCTTCGAGGGACGCGAGGCGATCGCCGCGGGCCTGGCCGCCACCGGCCGCAGCGGCATCCTGTGGTCGCTGCACTACATGATTTCGCCGCTGATCGAACTGGCGGCCGACGGTCTTTCGGCCACCGGCAGCTGGTACCTGTGGGAACTGGCCACCGTGCCCGGCAGCCACCCCGACACGCCCGACTCGGTGTGGGTCGGCGGTACGTATCAGGCCGATTTTCGGCAGCTCGACCGGCGCTGGCATTTCCAGAACGTGTGGCTGGACATCCGCCTGGCCACGCCGTTCGAGGAAGCCTGGGGCGGGCAACCGCTGCGGCGATTCAAATAGCCCCCACCGCGAGGCCAAGCCATGCCCGCACTGCGTTTTGGCGTGTACTGCGAGATGCAGTCCCCGCCCGACAAGTCCCACCCGGAGCTGACCTGGGAAGTGTTTCGGCTCATCGAGCACGCCGACGCGCTCGGCTACGACGTCTACAGCCTGATCGAGCACCATTTCTTCCCCACCTTCGGCATCTCCGCCAACCCGCTGGGCATCTTCACCGCGGTGGCGCAGCGCACGCGCCGGATTCGCCTGCGCACGCTGTGCCACACGCTGCCGCTGCACAACCCGCTGGTGCTGGCCGGCGAAATCGCCCAGGCCGACATCCTCACCGGCGGCCGGCTCGAGGTCGGCGTCGGCCGGGGTCACGCCTGGCTGTATCCGCCGTCCGGCCTGCCCTTTGCCGAAAGCCGCGGCCGTTACGAGGAGGCGCTCGAACTGTTGCGGCTTGCCTGGTCCGGCGAGCGGTTCTCGTTCGACGGCCGCTACACCCGGGTGCAGGACGTGCAGGTGGTGCCGCAACCGCTGCAAAAGCCGCACCCGCCCATCTACATGACCGGCACCAGCGGCGCGGCCTTTCGCATTGCCGCCCGCAATGGCTGGCGCATCTGCTCCGGCGGCCCGGCGCCCATCGACGTGTTCGCCGAGGGCTTCAGCACTTATCGGCAGGCCTGCGCCGAGTTCGGCACCGAGCCGCACGTCGGCTATGTGCGGGCGGTGTTCCTGGCCAACGACGAGAACACCGCCCACCGCGAGGCGCGCGAGGCGATCCTGAACTTCTATGCCTACAACGTGCGCCCGCACGACTCGCTGCTGGACCCCGCCCTGCAGGAACCGATGCAGCAGGCCGGCTACGGCTTCTACGCCAGCGACGCGCTGCAAGCCATGAAGCGCCTGAGCTACGACGACATCATCGACCAGGACCTGGTCTACGTCGGCACGCCCGAGCAGGTGGTGCGGCGCCTGGGCGACCTGCACAGTCGCTGGCAGTTCGACGAGTTTTCCATCGTCTCCCACTACGGCGGCATCGCCCCGCACCAGGCCTACCGCAACCAGGAACTGTTCGCGCGGCGTGTGATGCCGGCCCTGCGCTGACCCGCCCGCCATGTGGCACACGCACGGCATCGCCGAACTCGCACGGGCGATGGCTGACGGCCGCCTCACCGCGGTCGCCCTGACGCGGCATTTCCTGGACCGCATCGACGCGCTGAACCAGGCCGGCCCGGCGCTGAACGCCGTGCGCGAGCTCAACCCCGCCGCGCTCGACATCGCCGCGGCGCTCGACGCGCAGCGCCGCGCCGGCCGGGAGCGCGGGCCGCTGCACGGCATCCCGGTGCTGCTCAAGGACAACATCGCCACCGGCGACGGCATGGCCTGCACGGCCGGCTCACTGGCGCTGGCGAGCCTGCGCCCAGCGCGGGACGCGGGCCTGGTGCGCCGCCTGCGGGCCGCCGGCGCGGTGATCCTGGGTAAGTGCAACATGACCGAGTTCGCCGACTATCTCTCGGACGTGATGCCGTCCGAGTTCAGCTCGGCCGGCGGCGTGGTGCGCCACCCTTACGGCAAGCGCTACGACCGCGGCGGCGGCTCGTCGGTCGGCCCGGCCTGCGCAGTGGCGGTCGGCCTGTGCGTGGCGGCCATCGGCAGCGAAACGCAAAACTCCATCCAGACGCCGGCCAGCCAGTCCGGCGTGGTCGGCCTCAAGCCCACGGTGGGCCTGGTCAGCCGCGCCGGCGTGGTGCCGCTCGCCATCAGCCAGGACACCGCCGGACCGCTGACCCGGCGGGTCGCCGATGCCGCGCTGCTGCTGACCGCGCTGGCCGGCGTCGATCTGGATGACACGCTGACGCTGGCCGCCGGGCCGCAGGTCGATGTCGACTACGCGCGCTTTCTGGACCCGCACGCCCTGCACGGCGCGCGCATCGGGATACCCCGGCAGGTGTACTTCGGTCGCGCCGGCCACGAGGCGGCCGAGGCGGTCGCCGAGCAGGCCATCGCCACGCTGCGCGCGGCCGGCGCCATCATCGTGGACCCCGCCGACGTGCCCACCGCGCACGAGGTGGCGCGGCTGCGCTCGAGCGTGTTCGCGCGTGAGTTCAAGGTGGGCGTCGAAGCCTTTCTGATGACCCAGGGCGAGGCCGCGCCCCTGCATACGCTGGCGCAGATCATCGCCTTCAACGAGGCGCACGCCGGGCAGTGCCTGCGCTACGGCCAGGCGCTGGCCGAGGCCGCCGAGCGCACCGGCGGCCTCGACGCTGCCGCTTACCATGCCGACCGGCTGCGCGACCTCACGCTGACGCGCGAGTTGGGCATCGACGCCGTGTGCCGGCAGTACCGGCTCGATGCGCTGCTGACGCCCGGCGGCGCAGCCGCCAAGCTGAGCGGCAAGGCCGGCTACCCGGCAGTGACGGTGCCGGCCGGGTTCACCGACGACGGCATGCCGGTGGGCGTCAGCTTCATCGGCCCGGCCTTTGCCGAAGGGCGGCTGCTGGCGCTGGCGCATGCCTTCGAGTGCGCGCGCGGCGAGCTGGCGACGCTGCCGGACGGGCTGTAAGGAGCACTCGCCGTGCCTGCCCTGCTGATCATCGACATGCAGAACGACTTCGTGCTGCCCGGCCGCCCGGTAACGGTGGCCTGCGCGCAGGCGACGGTGCCGAACATCCGGCGCCTGCTGGATGCCTTTCGGGCGCGCAGTTGGCCGGTGCTGCACATCACCCGCGCCTACCGGGCGGACGGCAGCGACGTCGAGCTGTTCCGCCGCGAGGCGTTCCTGCGCGGGCCCAAGTTCCTGCTGCCGGGCACGCCCGGGGCCGAAATCGTCGAGGAACTCAAACCCCTGCCCGGCGAGCAGGTGCTGGTCAAGCCCCGCTTCAGCGCCTTCATGGGCACGCCGCTGGACCTGCTGCTGCGCCGACTTGGGGTGCAGGAACTGGTGGTGAGCGGCACCCAGTACCCGAACTGCATCCGCGCCACAGTGCTGGACGCGGCGTGCCTGGATTACGCAGTCACGCTGGTGACGGACGCCTGTTCCGCCCAGACCGAGGCGGTGGCGCAGGCCAACATCGCCGACCTGGCCGGCATCGGCGTGCGCTGCCTGTCGACGCGGGAGTTTCTGGCTAAGCTCGGTCAGGAAAGCGGATTTACTTGACGCTGCTCGGAGCGCTGGGATGTGCTTTATTCGCGGCTGGGGCCCGCCCCGGCCCCCGAGCCGGGGCCGCTCCTACGGCTGTCGCGCCGCCCTACTGCGGCGCCAGCAGGCGCAGCGTGAGCGGCGGCAGCACCACCGGCTCGACCGGTTTTTGAAACCGGTAGCCCTGCCGGGCGAACTCGGCCTCGATGTCGCCCTCGGCCAGCAGGTCGGCGATCGCCTCGTTGGACAGCTCCACCATGCCGCGCTGCGTGTCCAGGGCCACGAAGCCCACGTTCACCTGCATGGGATGCCGGTAGCCGCTGTCCCGCAGCGCGCTGCCCGGGTGTGCCTGTTGGTAGGCGTCGAACTGCGGGCCTTCCACCAGCGCCGCGTCGCCGTCGCCTTTTTCGAGCGCCGCCAGCACGCCCGCCTGCAGCATCGGGACGTGCACCACGTCCGGGCGCAGCACGCCGCCGCCATGGGCCAGCAGCAGGTTGTCGGCCAGGCTGTTCTGCTCGGCCAGCAGGCGCAGACCGCGGGCCTGCTCAAGGCTGCTCACCGTGCGCTTGCCTGCCGCCAGCACCAGTCGAAAGTCGACCGACCGGTAGGGCACGGTGTGGATGGGCGTGCCCAGGGTCACGAAGCGGCGGGCGCCGCCTGGCAGAACCACCGGGTACTGGTCCGTCAGCGGCACGCGCAGGCCGTCGCTGACCAGCGGATAGCCGCCTGCCAGCTGGCACACGCCGGCCGACAGCAGTCCGTTGACCTGCGCCGCCGGGGAGGCGTCGGCATCGTCCTCGACCTCGTACCAGACGATTTCCAGCGGCCGGCCGAGCCAGTCCGCCACCTGCCGGGCGACCGCAAGATCGATCCCGCCCCGCGCTTCGGATGAAACCGGCGGCGGTCCCCTTTCGAGACACACCTTCAGGCCCTGGCCCATACCGAAGGCCGGCCCGGCCAGCAGCGCCAGCGCGCCAACCAGGCCGCGCCGCAGATTTCGCCGGGCACTCATGGCTTGCCTCACTGCCCTTGTGCCTGCTGCGTGGCCACCACGTAGGCAAACAGGGCATCGACATCCTCGCTGCTCAGGACGTCGTCGTGCGCCGGCATGCCGTCGTTCTTGCCGTGCATGACCGACTCCTGAAAACGCCCGGGATCATCCGGCGGGAACTGGCGCAGGTCGAAGGACCCGGCGCCGCTGCTTTGCAGCTCGGGGCCGTGGCACTGCCGGCACATCTGCAGATACAACTGTGCGCCAAGTTCGACCTGGGCCGGGTCCGGCGCCGCATGTGCGAGCGAGGCGGCCAGACCCAACACCCCGGCGCCGTGCAGAACCGACCGCCTCACCGTGCGCCCTCGCCCGGCAGGCGAAACACCGTCAGGCTGCCGCCCTTGGGCACCTTGGCCAGTTCCGGATGCGGCAGGTACAGCGCCAGCAGGCCGCCGACGCCGCTCATGACGGCCACGTACTGCTGGCCATCGAGCTCATAGGTGATCGGCGGGCCGATGATGCCGGAGGCCGTCTTGTGGCTCCACAGCCGCTTGCCGGTGCGCGCGTCGTGCGCCACCAGCTCGCCAGTCATCAGGCCGGTGAACACCAGGCCACCGGCCGTGCTCAGCGTGCCGCCGTTGGGCGGCGGATCGTAGGGCACTTCCCAGACGCGCTTGCCGGTCAGCGGGTCCACGGCCCGCAGGTAAGCGAGCGGCTTGCCGTCATCGGGCAGGCGAAACGAGAAATCCGCGGCCACGAACATCATGCCGCGCCGCCAGGAGGCGTTCAGCAGCTTGTAGTTCATGGACAGCTCGAAGCCGTTCAGATACACGAGGCCGGTGTTCGGGTTGAACGAGGCCGGCCCCCAGTTCTTGCCGCCGATGTTGGACGGCCAGATGACCTTCTGCTCGCCGGCCAGCACCGCCTTGGCCGTGTCGGACAGGATCGGCCGGCCGGTTTTGGGCTCCAGGCCCTCAGCCCAGTTCTGGTTGTCGATGTATTGGTTGGCCCGCAGCAGCTCGCCGGTGGCGCGGTCGATCACATAAAAGAAGCCGTTGCGGTTGGCGTTCAGGATCACCTGGCGGGTCTTGCCGTCGATCTGCAGGTCGGTCTGGATCAGCTCGTTCACGCCGTCGTAGTCGAAGGTGTCGTTGGGCGTGTACTGGTAGTGCCAGACGAGCTGGCCGGTCTTCGGGCGCAGCGCCACCACGCTGTCGGTGTAGAGGTTGTCACCCGGGCGCACGGTGGCGTTCCACGGGCCGGGATTGCCGATGCCCCAATAGACGAGATCCAGCTTCGGATCGTAGGAGCCGGGCAGCCAGGTGGCGCCGCCGCCGTGCAGATAGGCATCGCCCTGCCAGGTCTTGCCGGCGGGATCATCCGGCCCGGCGGTGGTCCAGAAGCGCCACAGTTTCTTGCCGGTGCTGGCGTCGTAGCCGTCCAGAAAGCCGCGCACGCCCATGTCGCCGCCGGCCACGCCGGCAATCACCACGCCGTCGGCCACCAGCGGCGCGCCGGTCATGGTGTAGCCGTCCTGCCAGTCGGCGGCCTGCACGCTCCAGACTTCCTTGCCGGTTTTCAGGTCCAGCGCCAGCACGCGGTTGTCGAGCGTCTGGCGGATCAGCTTGCCCTCGTAGAGCGCCGCGCCGCGGGCGATCATGCCGCAGCACACCACGCGGGCCATGCGCTTCTCGAAGCTCAGGTCGTGGCGCCACAGCGGCTTGCCGGTGCGCGCGTCGAAGGCGAACGTGCTCTTGTGGGTGATGGCGTAGATCACGCCGTCGTGGACCAGCGGCTGCGCCTCCTGGCCGCGGTCGTCGTCGAGGTCGGCAGTCCAGCCGGGGGCGAGCTTCCCGACCGTGCTGGCGTTGATCTGATCCAGCGGGCTGAAGCGGTTCACGTTCAGGCCCATGCCGTAGGTGACCACGTCCTGCGTGGTGTCGGCATCCGCGAGCAGGTCGGCCTGGGTCGGGCCGGCCGCCCGCGCGGCGGCGACCCACAACACGGCCGCCACTGCCGCTGCCTGCGCGGTACGCGCTGTGCGCAATGCGGGCATCTGAATCCTCCCCCGAGAGTTGATTTATCGACGCATCCTGGCCCGGACATTGTCGCACCGCGGGCCGCCGACAAGCCGGCGGCGGATCGCCCTGAGCCACCGCTGCCTGCGACGAACCGCCGCAGCCGGCGCGCATCCCCTGGCCGATAAAATGCCCGGCTCGCCACGATTCGGACCGTCCGCACGCGCCCATGGCCACCGTCTCTTCTTCCAGCGCCCTGCTGCTGGTGCACCTGCGCAGCGTGGCACTGGCCACCCAGGCGGCGGCCGTGCTGCTGGCGGCCGGTGCGCTTGGCATGCAACTGCCGCTGGCGATGGACGGCATGCTCCTGGGCACGCTGGCTTTCATGAACGCCCTGGCCTGGTGGTACGCCAGGCGCGGCGCCGAACCTTCGGCCTGGGTGCTGACCGCCCAGCTGGCGCTCGACATCGTCGGCCTGACGGCGTTCCTGTACTTCAACGGCGGCTATGCCAATCCGTTCGCGTCGCTGTTCCTGCTGCCGCTGGCAGTGGCCGCCACGGTGCTGCCGATGCGCCACACGGCCGGCCTGACGGCGCTGGTGGTGGCCGGCTACAGCCTGGTCATGTTCACCTACCGGCCGCTGCCGCATTACCACGGCAGTCTGGGCGACAGCTTCGACCTGCACCTGCTGGGCATGTGGCTGAGCCTGGTGGTGGCGGCGGTGGTGATCGCGGCTTTCGTGGCGCGCCTGGCCGCCACGCTGCGGGCGCGCGAGGCGCACCTGGCGCAGCTGCGCGAAGCGGCCCTGCGCAGCGAACAACTGGCCGCGCTGGGCGCGCTGGCCGCCGGCACGGCGCATGAGCTCGGCACGCCGCTGTCGACCATGGCGGTGCTGGTCGGCGAACTGCGCGCCGGGGCGGGTGCCGACCAGCGCGCCGATCTGGACCTTCTGTCGCAGCAGATCGACCGCTGCCGCGCGGTGCTGACACGCAACCTCACGGTCACCGGACAGGGGCGGGCGGAAGGCGGCGGGCGCCAGAACCTTCAGGCGTGGCTGACGGCGCTGGTCGACACCTGGCAGCAGACCCGGCCGCAGTCGCACGTGCATCTGTCGTGCTCCGGCCCCGGCGCGCCGCCGCAGGTGGTCGCCGACGAAACCCTGCGCCAGGCCCTGTGCAGCCTGCTCGACAACGCCGCCGATGCGGCCGACGCGGTCGAGCTGTCGGCCAACTGGGACGGGCAGGCGCTGCGGCTGGATATCGCCGACCGCGGGGCGGGCATCCCCGGCGATCTGGCGCCGCGCCTGGGACAGCCGTTCGTCACCGGCAAGCCGGGCGGCCTGGGCCTTGGCGTGTACCTGGCGCGGGCGGTGATCGAGCGCCTGGGCGGGCGGCTGCTGATCGGGCCGCGCCAGGGCGGCGGCACGCTGGCGCAGGTGTCGCTGCCGCTGGCAGCGCTGGCGGCCTGAGATGACGCAGCCGGTACCCTCGGCAACCGCCGGGCCCGCACTGCTGCTGGTCGACGACGATCCCGTGTTCGGCCGGGTGCTGGCCACGGCGCTTCGCCGGCGGGGCTTTCAGGTCACGCTGGCGGCCAGCGTCGCCCAGGCGCGCGATCTGCTGCCGCAGCTGCGCGCCAGCCACGCCGTGCTCGACCTGCGCCTGCCCGACGGCAGCGGTCTGGAGCTGGTGCCCCTGCTGCGCGAGCGACTGCCGCAGGTGCGCATCGTGGTGCTCAGCGGCTACGCCAGCATCCCGACCGCCATCGACGCCATCAAGCTGGGCGCCACCTACTACCTGGCCAAGCCGGTGGATGCCGACGCGGTGGTGCGGGCCTTCGATGCCGGCGATGCGGCGCTGCCCGCCACCGCGCCGCAGGAGCCGCCCTCGGTGCGGCGCGTGGAGTGGGAGCACATCCAGCGCGTGCTCAAGGACTGCGACGGCAACGTGTCGGCCGCCGCGCGGGCGCTGCGCATGCACCGGCGCACCCTGCAGCGCAAGCTGGTCAAGCGCAGCGGCAGCCTGTAGGCGTCGGCCCCATCGGGTCCGGCGCGAGCGGCCGTCGGCTCACGGGAACCGGCAGTCCCCGCAACGCTCAGAACCCGCGCGCCTCGCGGATGCGCCGGTACGCGTCGTTGATCGCCTGCGCACGGGCCGTTGCTGCCGGATCGTCGCCGGCCCGGTCGGGATGATGGCGGCTCATCAGGCGCCGATAGGCGCCCTTGATCGCCACCGGATCGGCGCTCGCCGGCACGCCCAGCACCGCGTAGTCGTCTTCCAGGCGCGGCGCGGACGGCCCCACGCGCCGCCCGCCGCCGGCCGCGCCCGGCTGGCCGAGCATCGCATCGAGCAAGGCCGCTGGCACACCCAGCGCCGCCAATACGCCGGCAAGCGCTCCGCGCGAGGCCGCGGACAGGCGGCCATCGGCCCTGGCCACCGACACCTGCATCTGCAACAGCGTGCGTAGCAGAAGGGCATCCCCACCGGCCCTGACGCGAAATTCGCGCACGGTGCGGGCGACCGAAAATTCGGCCCGCTTGCCGGCCTCGAACTGCGCCACGGCGCGCTGGCGCTGGGCCGGGGACAGGTTCAGGCGGCGCATCCAGGTTTCGGCGGCGGCGATCTCGGCCTCGCTGACGCGTCCATCGGCCTTGGCTACGTGGCCCATCAGCGCGAAGGCGCTATCGATCAATGGCTCCACACGCAGCGCATGGCGGGGGCGCGGCGACTCGCGCTCGCGGGCCTGATCCACGCCATGCCCGGCGGCCACGCCCAGCATGGCGCCCAGCGGCCCGCCCACCGCGAGGCCGGCCACGCCGCCGATCAGCTTGCCCCAGAAGGCCATCAGAACGGCTCCAGCGGCGGCAGTGCGATGCCGCAAAACGTGCAGTGCGTGGCGTCCAGGCCGTGTCCCTCGCAAATGCAGTTGTGGCAGGTCCGGGTCCTGACCGAAGCACGGTCGCGGACCGGCCCCATCTCGACGGTGGCGATGCCCGTCGGTACGGCAATGATGCCGTAGCCGTGGATCATTGCCCTGCCGGCCAGCAGCCGTCCGGCAGGGCTGACGGCCGACAGCTCGCCGTAGCCGACCGTGGCGCGCCGACGCCGGGCGGCAAAAGCCCGCGTCACGCTGCCTCCCGATGGTCCGACAGCCGTGCCGCCAGCCAGCCGCGCACCGAGTTGAACACCGCCAGCGCCGGCGTCGTGGCCAGCTGATCGCGCCGCAGCACGCCCTCGCGGATGCGGCCCTGGCGCAGCAGCGCCGCGCGCAGGGTGCCGGGCAGCAGGCCGCAGCGCAGCGGCGGCGTGTGCCATGCCCCGTCGCGCAGGAAGGCGATGTTGGCGACGGTGGTTTCGGTCAGTTGGCCGCGGCGGTTCCACAGCAGCACGTCGTCGGCCGCTGGCTGCCGGGCGCGGGCCTGATCGTAGAGGTCGCGCCGGGTGGTCTTGTGAAACAGCAGCGGATCGGCCGCATCGACCGGCTCCGCTGCCAGCGCCAGCGTCCACAGCCGGCGCCCGGGCCAGACCAGTGGTGCGGCCTCGACGCGCAGTTCGCCGTCGGCGCCGAGCTCAAGCCGCACCCGCTGCGCCGTGTGCGGGAACCCGCTCGCCGCCGCTTGCAGGGCCGCCCCCGCCGCGCCGGCCGGCAGCTGGATGCCGGCCCAGGTGGCCGAATCCCGCAGCCGCCGCAGGTGTTCCTGCAGCAGAAAATAGCCCTCGGCCGGCGTCCAGCGCAGGGTTTCGATCAGCCCGAACGGCGCCGGTGGCCGGCGCAGGGCCCGCGCCTTGAGGCGGCACTCGCGCGCCTCGGCCTGGGGATCCGAATCCCACACGATGCCGCTGCCGGTGCCGAACCGGGCCTGTCCGGTGTCGCGATCGAGCAGCAGCGTGCGGATGGCGACATTGAAGCTGGCCGTGCCGTCCGGCGCCGCGTAGCCGATGCTGCCGCAGTAGATGCCGCGCGGCGAGCGCTCACGCGCGGCGATCTGGCGCATGGCCTGCACCTTGGGCGCGCCGGTGACGGAGGCGGCCGGGAACAGCGCGCGCAGCGTATCGCTCAGGCTGACGCGGCTGCGTGCCTGCACGCGGCTGATCATCTGCCACACGCCCGGATGGCGCTGCACCTCGAACAGCCGCGGCACGCGCACCGTGCCGGGCACGGCGATGCGGCCAAGGTCGTTGCGGGCCATGTCGGTAATCATCAGGTTCTCGGCCCGCTCCTTGGGCGAGTGGCGCAGCGCCCGCGCCAGGCGCCGGTCCTCGGCCAGCGTGCGGCCACGCCGGGCAGTGCCCTTCATCGGCCGGCACTCGATCAGCTCGTCGGCGCGGGCGAACAGCAGCTCCGGCGAGGCGCTGGCCACCACGTAGCGGCCCAGATCCAGATACGCCCCGTGCGTGGCCGTGCGCGCCGCACTCGCGAACCAGTGCCACGGATCGCCACGCCAGGCGGCTCGCAGGCGCTGGGTGAAGTTCACCTGATAGCAGTCGCCGGCGCCGAGCGCGCGGCGAATGTCCGACACCGCGTCCAGATACTCGGCCTGCGCCAGCTCGGCCCACCAGCGCACGGCCGGCGGCGGGGCGACGCGCGGCCAGTCGAAGCCCCGCACGGCGCCGTAGAAGCCGAACCACAGCAGCGGAAACTCCCCACCCGGGCGCACCGCCAGTGCCGCGTCGAAGGCGGGCGCCGCCTCGTAGGCCAGCATGCCGACCGCGTACAGGCCTGCAGCCAGCGCATCCTCGACCTGCGCCAGCGCCGGCAGCACCTCGCGGAGCGCCCGCGCCTGGACCGCGCCGGTCGGCGCGCAGAACTGCAACCAGCGCCCGTCGACAGCCCGCAACAGCGGCCCGGACAGCGCCTCACCGATCAGCTGACCGGTCCTCCTCCACGTAGGCGCGGCGCAGGTGCACCGGCGCCGCAGCGCGGCCGCGCACGCGGATGTTCAGCATCTCGACGGCGACCGAGAAGGCCATCGCGAAATAGATGTAGCCACGCGGGATGTGCATGTCCAGACCCTCGCCGATCAGCGCCATGCCGACCAGCACCAGAAAGCTCAGCGCCAGCATCTTGATGGTCGGGTGGCGTTCGATGAACTCATGGATGGCGCTGGCCGCCACCAGCATGATGCCGACCGAGATCACGATCGCCAGCACCATCACCGGGATGTCGTTGGCCATGCCGACCGCGGTCAGCACCGAGTCGATCGAGAACACGATGTCCAGCAGCACCACCTGCACGATCACGGCCGCGAACGAGGCCACGGCGCGCGCCGAAGCGCCGCCTTCCTCGCCTTCGAGGCCGGAATGGATCTCGAGCGTGCTCTTGGCGAGCAAGAACAGGCCGCCGGCGATCAGGATCAGGTCGCGCCCGGAAATCTCATAGCCGAGCAGCGTGAACAGCGGCTGGGTGAAGCCCAGCAGCCAGGACAGCGACAGCAGCAGCGCGATGCGCATGCCCATGGCCAGGCCGAGACCAATCTGGCGCGCCTTGGCCTGCTGCGCCTGGGGCAGCTTGGCCACCAGGATGGACAGGAAAATCACATTGTCGATGCCCAGCACGATCTCGATCGCGGTCAGGGCGCCGAGCGCCAGCCACGCCTCGGGATTGGCCATCCAGTCGAAGAACGCCATGAGGTCTCCTTGGAGAGGTGTGAACGAAGCGATCCGGCATTTGCCGCCTCAGCCGGCTGCCGATCGAGCCGCTGCGCGCATTATCGCCGCTTGCCGACGCCCGCGGCATGGCATCGGCCGGTCACCGCGCGGCGGCCGGCGCAGTGTGCCCGGCGAGCACCATTCGGACCGTTTCGGCCTGCACGAATTCGTCCCGCTCGGGGCTGAAGTCCCACTTTTCCGCGTGGCATTCACGCGCCGCGCGCAGCGGGTCGTAGCGCAGCAGGTTGACGGAGTTGGGCGCCTCCCAGCGCACGCGCGAAGACACCGCCGTGCCGGCCTGCACCGACCATACCGAGCGGGTCAGCGTGAGCGGCACGGCGAGCGGCTCGATCGACGGCAGGTGAATGTGCCCGCCAAGAATCAGGTCGGCGCCCGCCGCCGCCCACTGCGCCACCGCCTCGCGGTAGCCACGCAGCAAGTTGTGCTCCTCGCTCGGTCGCGGCACGTACACCGGGTGATGCATCGCCACCAGTTTCAGTCGCCCGGGCGGCGCGGCGCGCAGCTCATCGCAGCTCCATTGCAGCTGGCGGCCCGACACGGTGCCGTTCACATGCCGGTACCAGCGCGTGGTGTTGAGCGCCACGATGAACTCGCTCGGCCCGCAATAAACACGGCTCAGAGGGCCGTCGAAGACTTCCCGATAACGCGCGTACGGCCGGAACAAACGGACGAGCACATTGTCGAGCGGAATGTCGTGATTGCCCGGCAGCGTGATCACTACAGGCACGCCGAGCGCCCGCACGAACTGGGACGCGGCGGCGAACTGCGCGCGCCGCGCGCGCTGCGTGATGTCGCCTGAAAGTACCGCGATGTCCGGCCGCTCGCGTTCGGTGAGCCGAATCAGCGCCTGTGCGACGGCCGGGCGCTCGGTGCCGAAGTGGGTGTCCGACAGGTGCAGGATCAGTCGCACGCCGCACCCGCCGGCGAAGCGCTGTAGCGCGGCACCAGCAGCGCCAGCCGCTGCGGCGCCACCCGAAACACCAGCGGCGCCGACAAATGGACGATCTCGCCGTCGACAGCCACCTTCAATCGTCTGCCGCGGCCGGTGGTCAGCGGGCGCACCGTCAGCGCCGGTGTCGAAAAGCTGATCACGCTGTCCGCGTCACCGAGGCGTGAGAAAGCGCCGCGCAGCAGCAGACCGAACAATCCGGCCGTGCCCACCGGGCGCAGCATCAGCACGGCCAGCGCGTGGCCTATGGCATCGGCCTCCTCGACACCGACCTGTTGCAGCTGCAGTGCGTTGTTGCCAACGAACAGCGACTGGGTGGCCAACACCTGCCGGTCGCCGTCGACCTCGACCTCGATCGGCATCGGCTGCCAGTGCCGCCGCAGGCTCGCCAGTGCGGAGCAGAAGGCGACGAAACGGCTGCGGCCAAAGCGCTGCTTGAACGCTTCGCGATCTTCCAGCAGTCGCGGATACAGGCCCAGGCTTGCGTTCACCAGGAACACCCGATCATTGACCATGCCGACCTGTACATGTACCAGACGGGCATCGAGCAGCGCCTCGGCAGCGGCACGCAGGTCCTGTGGGATGCCATGCGTACGGCCGAAGTAGTTGAAAGTGCCGCGTGGCACCATGGCAAACGGGCGCCCGCCGCCAAGCGCGAGCTGCGCGACCGCGTTCAACGTACCGTCGCCGCCGGCCGCGGCGATGACGCCGTCGTTTTGCTGCGCTTCATCCAGGGCACGCGCCGCCAGCGCCGGCAGGTCGCCGCCCCGGCGGGCCTCGAAAAAGCGGCAACGGTGCCCGCCCGACTCGAGCACCTCGCGGATGACTGTCTGCGTCTCCTTGCTCCGCTGCGACCCGGAGCCCGCATTGACAACGAAATAGAAGCCGCCGCTCGGGATCGCCTGCCGGGTCGGTTCGGGCGCCGGGCGCGGATCGGCGCTCGCCCCGCCGCTCAATCGCCGCCCGGCAGATCCTGCGCCATCTCGAGGTGATGCTCGAGCTTGGGCAGCGTCGTTTGGGCGAAGGTTTTCAGTTCGGGCGTCTTGCCGTACTCGGCCTGCTGCTGAAAGGCGGCCACGGTCTTGCTGTGATCACTGACCATCGCCAGCCGGTAGGCCGCATCGAACCGCTCACCGGACAGCTTCTTGAGGTTGGTATAGGTTTCCCGGTGCTGCGGGCCCATGTCGGTCGGCAGAGTCCAGCCGAGTTTTGCTGCCACCTGCTTGAGCTGCTCATTTGCGGCGGTGTGGTCGGTGATCATCTGATCGGCGAAGGCCGTCACCGCCTTGTTGGTCGACTTTTCCTTCGCCAGCTTGGCCATCTCGATTTCCGCCACGCCGCCGGCGGCCGTCTCGGCCGCGAAGTCCGCATCGAGCATGCGGGCCGCCGCGGCCTGCGGCTGCGCAGTCGTGCCGTCGGCGGCCAACACCGCTGCACCGGGACCAAAAAGGACCACGCCGGCGGCCAGACACAGGGGGGTTAGAACTCGCATGCCAGTCTCCTTTTGTTTGCCGTGGTGGCCTCTTTGAGCCCGGCAAAGCGCGGGAGTTCGCACCGTGGCAGCACGATTGCCGAATGGCGGAGCGGGTGTCGTCCGAGGCCTGGCGAGCGTCTGAGCAGGGCGGCCGGGCCAGCGGTGGTTGGCGCTGCGACGGGTCGCGTACCCGGAGGCTGCACCGATCGAAAATCGACGGGGGCGCTTTTGTCTGCGCAAGCGCGGATAGACCGCGCCTGTCCTACACCGGCGCAGCGGCGAGAGAGTCCGAAAACACGCCATCGACGCCGAGCGCCGCGAGGCGGGCCATGTCCTGCGGGCGGTTGACGGTGTAGACCCACAGTACGCAGCCGATCTCGTGCACCGCGCGCACCGCCGCCGCGTCGGCATGCGCCAGGGCGCAGCCGATCGTGCGCGCACCGAGCGCACGAGCGGCAGCCAGCGCGCTGTCGTTTACGTCTTCACACAGCACCCCGAGCGCCAGCCCGGGCAGCGCCGCGCGCAGCCATTCGAGCTGCGCCCAATCGAAGGACGAGCACAGCAGCGCGCCGGCCGGCCAGCCGCCGGCCAGCGCCGCTTCGAGCAGTGGCAGCAGGCCGGGCGCCACGCCCGGGCCCTTGAGCTCCAGATTCACGGCGCAGCGCCCGCGGCAGAGATCCAGCACTTCCTGCGGCAGCGGGATGCGCTCGCCATCGCCGGCGTCGAGCGCCCGCAGCGCCGCCAGCGGCTGTGCGGCCACCGGCCCGTGGCCATTGGTGGTGCGTTCGAGCGTTTCGTCGTGGATCACCACCAGGCCGTCGGCGCAGGCCTGCACGTCCACTTCCACCCACGGCGCGCCCCGTTCGATGGCGCGGCTGATGGCGGCCAGGGTGTTTTCAGGCGCCTCGCTGCTCGCGCCGCGGTGAGCGATGCGCAGCACCTTTTCAGTCGGCCGCATCCAGGCGGGCGCGGTCGGCCGGCGAGGCGCAGCTGACGCCAAGGTCGTTCACCAGACCGTCGGCGATGCCGTAGATCCAGCCGTGCACGGTGACCTCCTGGCCACTCGCCCAGGCGGCGCGCATTACCGTGGTGTCGCACACCGCCCGCACCTGGGCGCGCACGTTGTGCTCGCACAGCGCATCCAGGCGCTGCTCGGCCGGTAGCGCGTCGATGTCCCGATGCTGCCGGTAGACCGTTTCGATGTTGCGCAGCCAGTTGTCGATCAGGCCCAGCGGCTGGCCAGCCAGCACCGACTGCACGGCGCCGCAGCCGTAGTGCCCGCACACGATCACGTGATCCACGCGCAGCACCTCGACCGCGTACTGCAGCACGGCCAGGAAGTTCAGGTCCGTCTGGTGCACCAGGTTGCCGACGTTGCGGTGCACGAAGATCTCACCCGGCAACAGGCCAACGATCTGGTTGGCCGGCACGCGGCTGTCCGAGCAGCCGATCCACAGGTAATGCGGCCGCTGCTGGCCCAGCAGGCGGGTGAAGAATTCCGGATCGCTCGCCGTGACGCGCGCCGCCCAGGCGCGGTTGGCCTCGATGAGTTTGTTCAGGTCAGACATGGGGGATTTACGCAGCAGTGGTTCGGGTTGTCCGGGTATAGAGCGGACGCAAGGATTATGCCGGCGTCACAGCACCCCCGACGCACGCAGCGCGGCGATGTCGGCGGCGCTGCGACCGAGCAGGCCACCCAGCACCGCATCCGTGTGCTCGCCAAGGCGCGGCGGCGGCAGGTGGTAGCTCACCGGCGTGTCCGAGAAATGAAACGGACTGCCGACCAGCGGCACCTGGCCGGCCACCGGGTGTGGCAGCTCGATGCGCAGGCCGCGCGCCGCGACCTGCGGCAGCTCGAACACCTGCGCCATGTCGTTGATGCGCCCGGCCGGCACGTCCACGGCGCACAGGGCTTCTTCCCAGGCCAGCGCCGGGCGGGTGGCGAAAATCGCCTGCAGCCGCGCGATCAGTTCCTCGCGGTTGCGCACGCGGCCGGCGTTGGTCGCATAGCGCGCATCGTCGGCCAGCTGCGGCGCGCCGGCCACCGCGCACAGACGCCGGAACTGCGCATCGTTGCCCACCGCCAGCACCAGCGGCCCGTCGGCGGCCTGGAACACCTCGTAGGGCACGATGTTGGCGTGCGCATTGCCGTAGCGGCCCGGCACCTTGCCGCCGATGAACCAATTCATGGCCATCACCGCCATGCTGGCCACCTGCACGTCCAGCAGCGCCAGATCGATGTACTGCCCACGGCCGCTCACGCCGCGCTGCACCAGCGCCGCCAGCACGCCGATGGCGGCGTGCATGCCGGTGGTCAGGTCCGCGTAGGCGATGCCGAGCTTCTGCGGGCCACCGCCGGGGCGGTCGTCGCGCTCGCCGGTGACGCTCATCAGCCCGCCCATGGCCTGGATGATGAAGTCGTATCCCGGCCTGCTGGCCAGCGGGCCGGTCTGCCCGAACCCGGTGATCGAGCAATACACCAGGCGCGGATTGATGGCGGAAAGGTCCTTGTATGCCAGGCCGTAACGGGCCAGGTCGCCGACCTTCAGGTTCTCGATCAGCACATCGCTGACGGCGGCCAATTCGCGCACCAGCGCCTGCCCCTCGGGCCGGGTAAAGTCCACCGTCACCGATTTCTTGCCGCGGTTGGTGGCGAAAAAATAGGCCGCGTCGGGCGTGTCCCGGCCGTCGCGGTCCTTCACGTACGGCGGACCCCAGGCGCGGGTGTCGTCGCCACGGCCGGGCCGCTCGATCTTGATCACCTCGGCACCCATGTCGGCCAGCATCTGGCTGCACCACGGTCCGGCCAGCACGCGCGACAGGTCGAGCACGCGCAGGCCGGCCAGGGGCCCTGCCATCAGGCGCGCTCCAGGATCACGGCCAGGCCCTGCCCCACGCCGATGCACAGACTCACCGCCGCATAACGCCCGCCGCCGGCGGCGAGCGCACGCGCCACGGTCAGCGCCAGGCGCGCGCCGGAGGCGCCCAGCGGGTGGCCGACGGCGATGGCGCCGCCGTTCGGATTCACGCGCGCCTCGTCGAAAGGCAGGCCCAGCAGCTTCAGGCAGCCGAGCACCTGCGCCGCGAAGGCCTCGTTGATCTCGATGAGGTCCAGATCGGCCATCCGCACGCCGGCCCGCGCCGCCGCCTTCGGAATGGCCAGCGCCGGGCCGATGCCCATCAGGCGCGGCGCCACGCCCACCGCGGCGCCGGCCAGAATGCGCGCCAGCGGCGCGATGCCGAGCCGCTCGCCCAGCGCCCGGCTGCCGACCATCAGCACCGCGGCGCCGTCGTTGATGCCCGACGCATTGCCGGCGGTGGTAACGCCGCCGGCTTCGAGCGGCCGCAGCCTGGCCAGCGACTCGGCGGTGCTTTGCGGGCGCGGGTGCTCGTCCGCAGCCACGACGATCGGCGGCGCCTTGCCGGCGCCGGGTACTTCGACCGGCGTGATCTCGTCCGCAAAAAAGCCTTCCGCCAGCGCCCGCGCGTAACGGGCCTGCGAGCGCGCGGCATAGGCGTCGGCCTGCTCGCGCGTGATGCCGTACTCGCGGGCCACGTTGTCCGCGGTCTGCGCCATCGTGTCCTCGCCGAATTGGGCACCGATCAGCGGATTCGGAAAGCGCGCGCCGATGGCCGAATCGAACACCTTAAAGTCGCGGCTGAAGGCCTGCTCGGCCTTGCCGACCACGAACGGCGCCCGGCTCATGCTCTCGACTCCGCCGGCCAGGTAAAGATCACCTTCGCCGCAGCTGATGGCACGGGCGGCATCCAGCACCGCCGCCAGCCCGCTCGAACACAGGCGATTGACCGTCTGCCCCGGCACCGTTTCGCCCAGCCCCGCCAACAGCGCCACGTGTCGCGCCACGTTGCGGGCATCCTCGCCGGCCTGACAGGTGCAGCCCAGCAGCACATCCTCGACCGGCGCGCCAGCCAGGCCGTGACGCGCCACCACGGCGCGCGTGACCTGAGCCGCCAGATCGTCCGGCCGCAGCGCGGCCAGCACGCCGCCGTGGCGGCCAAAGGGCGAGCGCAGGCCGCCGTAGAGATACGCGTCGAGCATGTCAGAACCTTGTTTGCAAGTGTGGTGAGCGGGATTTAAACGGGCAACGCAGGGCAGCGCGAATAGCGGCTTGAGCACAGACGGTGCGCATACCCGCTCTCGGAAACATTTGCGTTGGCCCAAACGAAAGGCCGCGAGGTGCCGAGTCGCCCAACGCGGTGGAGACCATCGGTGTGAAACGCGCCTCCTTAAATAGCGGGCCAGTCATGCAGAAGCTCCGAGACGGTTCCACTGCAGGGAACGTTGACGCCAATGCGCGTCAATGCTCTGCGTGAATTCGGGGCAAACGAGCTTGGCTCTCGCCTGAAGCCAGGCGCCCTTCTCCAAACGCACGACCACGCCCTCCATTGAGCCCCTCCGATACCGGCTTTTCTCTTGGCTTAATAATTCTTTCAAGGAAGCCAGATTGGTAAGGCCGCGAAACAGAATTGGAACTGTTGGTAGGCCAAGCTGATTTGCCCACCGATTGCGCCGCGCCGTGCTCCAGAACCTTGCAGCATTACGGTCGTATACGTCGAACAGCACCCACCAGCCCGGCAACGCGGAATAGTCCAGCGAATGCAGCGCAGCGCACCACTCGCCGAACGCAATGAGGTCCGGACCCAGGGCATCACGCAAGTCTGCTTCGTAAGATGCTATCCAGTCTGTCAAGCGTGCGAACTGGCCGCTGTATGGCTGATGCAAGTATTGGCCGCGATTCTGCGCGCGCAGTTTTCCATCCGCGCCCACCGAAATTCCGAGATTGGCACCGTCGAGCTTCTCTTCGACCACCACCTCGCCCGCAAGCAGCGCAGCGACCTCTTCTGGCGACAGTAGCTTGTCGTCGCGCGGCTCGCCGCTGCCCAACCAGGCCAGGTGCGGGGTACGCGGAAAGCGGAAGAAATCAGTCATTTCCTGACCTGTTTCGTAGCCCATTTGGCGCGCAGCCAAGGCTCAATAAGGTGCTCGACAGCAACGCCGGCACGCGTCATCGCATCTTCGCAATCGAGCCAATCCGTATCGCAGGCGTTGGTAAGCTGACAGTCATGCCCCTGCTCGGTGGCCGCGAGCACGGCGGCCACAATTTTTCGATCTTCCATATCCGTTACCGCTGTCGATAACTCGAGCGGAAGCATGGCGTGACCGTGCTCGTTCACGGTGAGCCCCACCCAGACAACTTCATTGCGATCTTTTTTCGCCATCACGGCGAGCCAGCCGTAATCCTGCTCAGTCAGCTTGTTTTGGTACTCGCTGCAAATATGCCAATCCCAGTCCAATACCGCGTGGCGCCTGCTGTCATCTTCAAAATCATGCAGCCAATCGAGCACCAATTGGCGCAGCGCTGCTTCCTCGACGGGTGTCGATTCCGGTCGGAATGGCGATTCGTCGTCGGCCGCACTGGCGACGATCAGAACATTGGTATCGATCACCCGCGCCTCAGCCACTGGATGGCTCCCGCATCCGCTGCGCACGTGCCTTGGCCTGCTCTCTCGCCTCTCCGACTACATCGCCAAAAAACTGCTCGGGCCAGTTGCCGACAGCACCGAATTCATCGACGCTCAGGGTGCGCAACACCGCGCTGTCGTGAAGACGCTCTACGAAGTACATCGCGAGGTGCTGAAGGTTAGTTTTGCGTTGCGCTATGAGGGTCTGCATGCGTCGGAACAGATGCTCCGAGTGGGTCTCCACGATGAATTGCACGTCACGCCTCTTGCTGGTCTCCACGAACAGTTCAGCCAGAACCGACTGCGCCAGCGGATGCAAATGAATCTCGGGCTCCTCCAATATGATCGTGCTTCCAGCCGGCGCGAAGTGCGCCAGCGTGAGCACCGGCAGCACTTGGGAAATGCCGATGCCGACATCGCGCAGGTTGGCCAGCACTCCGTTCCTATGCACCACCACCTCGTAACGCGTCGAACGCCCGACCTGGCGCACCTCAAGCTTGTCGGCCAGCTTCATTCGCTTCAGCCAGTGGGAAACACCCTCCAGAACCTTGGCCTGCTCGGCATCGCGCAGCAACGCACTGGCTAAAAGAGCGTCGATAGTCTTGCTGCCATCGCTGCCAATATCGCCGGGGCTAGATTTGTTCCAGACATAGTCCCGCTCCGGCTTGCGGCGCAGCGGCCCCAAGTAGCGCAAGCCCTCCAGCTCGCGGCGGATGGCCAGACTCAAATCCTGCACAAGCGGGCCGTCCGCCCCAAGTGCGACGATGGCCTCGGGCGGTAGCGCGATCGAACGTTCCGGCGCGAAGCCGCGGCCCTTGCCGCGGGGCTGCGGGTCGTCATCCACCAATAGCGAAAACGCACCTTTCTCCCGCCGTATCGAGCGGAAGCGCCGCCGCGGGGTGCCAAGTTCCAGCTCCTGCACCACCACCGCTCCGCTGGAAGCCTGCCCGTAACTGCACGTGAAGCTGCCCTCGGTGACACGTTCACCACTGGGCCGTTTAAAACGAAAGGCGATTTCGAACCGACGTGGCACGCTTTCAGCGGCAGTCAGCACCGAATCGAAATCACCGAAATTGAACAAATCGTTAACTTCGTCCCCGCCTAGATTCAGATGAATGGATCGGTCCGGCGACTGGGCCGTTTGTTTCAGGAGTAACAGGCTCTGGATCAACGATGATTTTCCGGACGAATTGGTCCCCAGCAACATAGTCACGGGCCGTAAGACAATTTCATCGGTGTCACGCCAAACCTTGAAATTCTTGAGATGCAATTCGGTCAGCATGGAGGAACTCTCTCGTTATGGACTTGGTCCAGCGCATCCTACCTAGAACGTCAACGCCGACGACCAGGAGCGGCGCATTTCAGTAATGACCCTATGGGATTCCGGAGCTGGTTCCCCCGCAGGCTTCGCTACGCGCTTGCGCGTCGCCATCTCAGTGTGAACCACGCGACACGTCGTCCGCCCCGACATACTCGGAGACTCCTCAACGCTCAAAACCGCCCGAGCGCCGCCACGGCCGCGGTACGCAGCAGGATGGCGTCGGCGCCGATCAGGAAAAAGCTCGCGCCCAGCGCGCCATAGCCGGCCGCGATGGCCGGGTCGGCGCAGTACACGCCGGCCGCCTTGCCGGCGGCGCGAATGCGCGGCAGCGCCGCCTCCACGGCGGCGCGCACGTCGGCGTGCAGCGGCTCGCCCAGGTGGCCCAGCGCCGCGGCCAGATCGGCCGGCCCCAGGAACACGCCGTCCACGCCGTCCACGGCGGCGATGGCGTCGAGGTTTTCGAGCCCGGCCAGGGTTTCGATCTGTACCGCCAGGCACAGCTGCCCGCCGGCGTGTCGGTAGTAGTCCTGAACCGCGCCCCAGCGCGCCGCCCGCGCCATGCCGGCGCCCACGCCACGGATGCCGCGCGGCGGGTAGTGCATGGCCGCCACCAGCGCCTGTGCCTGCGCGGCCGTGTCCACCATGGGTACCAGCAGGCTGCGCACGCCAAGGTCCAGGTACTGCTTGATGCGGGCCGGATCATGGTCGGCCGGGCGCAGCACCGCCTGCACCGGGTAGCCGGCCAGCGCCTGCAGTTGCGCCAGGATCGAGGGCAGCTCGTTCGGGCCGTGCTCGCAGTCGATCAGCAGCCAGTCGAAGCCGGCACTGGCCATGAGTTCCGCGCTGTGCGCGTCGCCCAGCGCCAGGAAGGCGCCGAGCTGACGCCGGCCCTCGGCAAACGCGTGTTTGAAGGTGTTTTCGGGCAGCTTCATGGTGCGGCACCGCACGGGCGGGGTTCAGGAGCAATCGGCGCGTCGGACATGCGGTTTCTCGGCAGGGGCGTTTCGCGCCTATTGTCACAAGGGAAACTGAAGTATTCAGTTTCCCGCAGCGCAGGGACGCGCTTCCCGCGCGGATGGCGGCCGCGAACGGATCGGCGCCGACCCTGCTCAGGGTGCCGGCGCGGCATCCTCCAGGGGGCGCAGCACCTGCGTCAGCGGCAGCAGATTGGCGTAGGCGCGGCGCGCCTGCGGGCTGTCGAAAGCGGCCTGAAAATCGCTGCGAAAGCCATCCAGCGCGCCGTAGCACTCGAGCACCGTGGCCAGCACGTTCAGATGATCGACGGTCTGCCGGAAGCGACCCACCGCGACCCGCTGCGGAGGACCGACCAGCACTGTCAGGATGGGTGCTGGCGGGCCTATGTTCGGGGCGCCGTCCTCGTCGAAGGTCACGATCAGCAGGCTGTTGTGGGCGCGTGCCCAGTCGGCATAGGGCCGGATGTGGGTCGCGAGCCAGGTGTCGGCGGCCGCCAGGCTGTTGCTGTGGGCATCGTTCTGCTCGTTGGGCACCACCAGCGACACGGTCGGCAGTTGCTCGTAGCCGATCGGCTGACCATCGGCATCCACGGCAAAGCCGCGGTACCGGTGGCCGGTGCCCGGATCGACGGTGTTCAGGAAGCCAAGATTGGTTTCCAGCGGCAACACGAATCGCTGCGCTGCGGCCGGCACGGCTGCTTTTGACAGGTTGATCCAGTTGATCGTGGGGTTGTGTTTGCGCCGGTAGAAATCGTGCGCCGGGTCGAGGTCGCCCTCGCCGTCATAGGCCGGATAAGGCAGCGATTCCGAGAACGACGCGTAACTGGCGCCGGCCGCGATGATGGCCGCGCCCAGATTGGGCGTTGTAAACGGTCGCAGGTCCTGCGGCACCAGCCGATTGCCGGTACCCACCGGCACGCTGTGCAGCGGCGCGGGCAGCTTTTTGCCTTCGGCGCTGTGGGTGGCAGTGCCCAGATAAGGCGACTTCGGCGACTCGAACCAGCCCGGCAATACGCCCTGGTTGCTGGCCGAGAACAGGTAGAGGTAATTGGGCTGGCTTGGCCGGGCTGCCAGTTGCGCCGGATCGCCCGGCGTTACCGTGGCGTATGGCGTGGTGGCGGCGTAGGCGCTTTCGAGCAGCGCGCCGGTTTTGACCAGCGCATTCAGGTACGGCGCCTCGGCGTTGCCGATGACCTGCGATGCCGAGCGGTTCTCCAGCACCACGATGACCGTGTGATCCGGTCGCCAGACCGTCGACGGCTGCGGGCCACAGCCGGCCAGCAGAACCGCCACCAGCAGACAGGCGGCACGCAAGCGCGTGATGTTTCGGCCGGGCGTGTACTCGGCGGCATGCATCTGCGACCTCCCCTGGCGGTAAACCGACGGTTGTTGTGCTTGTTGGCCCCGCCCGCGGGGACTCGGACGGCATCCTACCGGGCCCTCGCCGGGGCTCACAAGACCGCGTTAACGGAACCGGAAACTCGGCATCGTGCGGCCCGGCGCGGACTGCACGCGGCCGTCAGGCGCCGGCAACCGGGCCGCCCTGCTCCAGCCAGCGGGCGCAGTCGGCGCCCAGTTCCGCCAGCGCCCGTTCGGCATAGGCCGCTGCCTGCTGCGGGCTGAGCAGCTCGCGCCAGCGCCCGGCCTCGCCGCGGTGCAGGAACGACGCCGCCCCGCCGCGCCACATCGCCCCGCCGGCCGGCACGGTGTGCTGGCCGTGGGCGCGCATGTAGTCGAACGAGCAATGCTCGACGGCGGCGGCCCACCGCGCGGCATCGAGCGTGATGCCCAGGAAATCGGCGATGCGCCGCATCTGGCCGGCCAGGTCGCGCTTCAGATCCGCGTAGTGCACGAACAGCACATTCGGCAGGTGGCGGATCTCCCACCACGAGCGCACGCTCGAAAAGAACGGCCAGAACGGCGCGCCGTCCTGCGCCAGCCAGGTGTCGAAGGCCTCGGCGGCAGTGGCGGCCGGCGGCGGCATGGGCGGGCCGACCCGGCCGGGCGTGTCGTTCAGCATGCGGTACCAACCCTCGGTGGCGCTGGCGTGGTGGTTGTAAAGACTCACCGCCACGTCGCGCCCGTCGCGGCCGATGTAGAGGTATTTGGCGCGCGGCGAGTACACCAGCGCATCGACCGGCAGATGGGTCTTGATGAAGCGCCGGTGCGTCTGCGCCGCCAGCAGTGCGTGCTTTTGCGCCGCCGGCGGCGCGCGCAGGTCCAGCCACGGCGAGATTTCGTGCACCGGCACATCGTCGGCGCCGCCGAACACCAGCTGGCCGACGATCTGCTGCGTCCAGGTGGTGCCGGCCTTGGCGTAGGTGGCGATGACGATGTCGTCGTCACGAAAGGCGAAGTCGTTCCAGGCCGTGGAATCGAAATGGTGGTTGTGCAGCTCGCGGGTTTTCAGCGGCCAGCCGTCGCGCGATTCCGGCATGTCGTTGCGCTCCTTTCAGTTCAGTCCCGGCCTGTTGCGATGCGGCTTGCGACCACCCCATCGCGGGCACCTGCGGTGTCCGTCAGCCGCCCGGCATTGTGCCCCGCGTCAGCTGCCATGCGTCAGGGGCGCCGGACACGAAGGCGCACGCACCGCGGCCGGACGTCCGCTTGCGCTCGATGCCCCGCGCCCGATTGCCGAAGGCGGCTGATGCCCCTCAAGCCTTGCCCGGATCGCGCCGACAACTCCCGAGCCTTGCATCGGCCCGCGCAGGGCGGCGTTCCACTTTCATTGCCGTTGGAAAGAGATGCAGAACTTCCTCAAGCCGCCTGCCCGGCCGCGCCGTCGTTCGAGCGACACATCCGCGCCCGCCGGAACCGGCGCCCTGGAAGTCCCACGCAAGATCGTGGCAGTGCTGTTCCTGCTGCTGGGCGCCTGGTACCTGGCCTGGCGCTCCGGCACGATCAACCCGGACGCGCCGATCTTCTCGATGCTGATCTACGGCGCGGAGCTGTTCGGGTTCCTGAACGCGGCCCTGCACATCTTCATGTGCTGGCGCCTGAGCGAGCGCAACGCCCCGCCACCGCGCGTGTGGCCCAGCGTGGACGTGTTCGTGCCGACCTACAACGAGTCGCCGGACCTGGTTCGCAAGACGCTGGTGGCCGCCATGGCCATGGATGGCGCCCACACCGTCTGGTTGCTCGACGACGGGCGCCGGCCGGAGATGCAGGCCCTGGCCCGCGCCCTTGGCTGCAATTACCTGACCCGCCCCGACAACACGCACGCCAAGGCCGGCAACCTGAATCACGCCTTGCGGCACAGCACGGCGCAACTGATCGCCATTTTCGATTGCGACCACGCGCCGCGGCGCGATTTTCTGGTCAAGACCCTAGGCTACTTCGACAATCCGCGGGTCGCCTTCGTGCAAACGCCGCAGGATTTCTACAACCTGGACTCGTACCAGCATCGCAAGCGCGGCGGCAAAACCACGGTCTGGACCGAACAGGCGCTTTTCTTCCGTGTCATCCAGCGCGGCAAGGACACCTGGAATGCGGCGTTCTTCTGCGGCAGCTGCGCCGTGGTGCGGCGTGAGGCCCTGGACCAGATCGGCGGCTTTGCCACCGACACCATCACCGAGGACCTGCACACGTCCCTGCGCCTGCACGCCAGGGGCTGGGAGTCGGTCTACCACGCCCAGGCACTGGCGTTCGGCCTGGCGCCCGAGTCGATCGAGCCGTTCATTGCCCAGCGCCTGCGCTGGGGACAGGGCGCGATGCACGTGTGGCGCAAGGAGGGCATCCTCACGCACAAGGGCCTGACATTGGCCCAGCGTTTGAACTATCTGGCCTCGGTGCTGACCTATTTCGACGGCTGGCAGAAGGCCCTGTTCTACCTGGCGCCGGTGATTGCGCTGACCACCGGGACCATGCCGCTGGTGGCCAGCACGCCCGAGTTCGTCCTGCATTTCGTGCCGTACTACCTGCTGACGTTCTGGGCGTTCGAGGAAGTCGGCCGCGGCTATGGACGCAGCCTGTTCATCGAGCAGTACAACATGGCGCGGTTTGCGGTGTTCGCCTGGGCGACGCTGGCCTGGGTATTGCCGCGCATGAAATTCAAGGTCACCCCCAAAGGCGCGCCGGCCCGGCAGGCGGTGCGCCTCAGCCTGCCGCAATGGCTGGTGCTGTTCGGCAACTTTGGCGCCATTCCGATCGGAATCACGCTGTACGCAATGGCCAGCACACTGCCGCTGGACGGCTTGGTGACGAACATCATCTGGGCTCTCGTGAACGGCTCCCTGGCGATCGCGGTGTTGTCGTTCACGGCGGTCCGGCAGCGGTTCACGCGCTCCCGTTACCGCTTCCCGGTGCCGGTGGCCGGCACGCTCACCTTCGCCAACGGCACGCGCAGCACCGGCACGGTTGACGATCTGTCCGACACCGGGCTGCGGTTCTATGGCCCGTTGCCAAACACCATCCAGGCCGGCGATCCGCTGCAGGGCGCACTTGAACTGCCGGATGGTCCGTTGCCGTTCAACGGCCAGGTGCGGGCCGTCATCGGTGCCGACGCGGCGCAGTCCCCGCCGCGGGCCATCGGCTGCAGCCTGATTACCAGCATCGAGGCGCAGATGCGCCTGGAGCGCTTCCTGTTCGGCAGCGACCTGCAGTGGCTGATCAACGGCCTGACGGATCAGATTCACACGCCGCTGAGCCGCCTGTTGCCGGGCCGGGTTGCTGGCCCGGCGCCGCAGCCGCTGGCCGGGCACCGCTGGAACTCGGCTCAACTGAGCGGGCCACCGGGCACGCCGCCGCACGCTGCCCTGGCCAGCCTGGCCGGAAACGGCGATCGGCTGGTCCTGAGCTACGCTCCGCTGGCACAGGATCAGACGCTGCTGCTGGACATCTTCGCGCGCACCCACAGCGCACCTGAGGCCGTGCGCCTGACCCAGATCGAGCACGTGGAGGCGTCGTCGCTTTACATCTACCGGGCCAGCCCGGCGCCCGTGCCGGTTCCGGCAGGCGTGCCGCAGGCGCATCCGGGGCCGGCAGCATCCGTCGATGCGGCCTATGCCGCGCACTGACCCGGACCACAACATCATGACCCTGCCCGTGCTGCGCTGCGCCCTGCTCACTGTGCTGATACTGCCGTCAGGCAGCTGGGCCCGGGGCCTCGATTTTGGCCAGATCGACACCTCCTCGTCGTCGACCAGCGCGGTTCTGGTGCGCGTGCTGGGCGACCCGCGCGCCGCCACGCCGGCGCCGGTTGCCTCCGCCAACTACAGCCGCTGGGAAGACGGGCAGACCGGCAGTATCGGCGTCACGAAACGCTGGCGGCTGGTGCCCGGATCACGCCCGGTCATTGTGGGCGCCGGCGTGGGCGCCGATTCCTTCCGGTCCCGCGCGCCCGGCGATCATGAAACCGAGGACCGTCCATCGCTGCGCGCCCAGATCGAAACCTACGGCCAGGTGCCGGGCGGCTTCATCTATGCCCTGGCGCAAGGCTCGAGCTTTCGCGCCAGCGGCTTCGCCACCGTGCGCTACGAGCCGCGGGCCATCCCGTTGGCCTTCGAGCTGTCACACATCAACACCCGTGGTTACAGGGCCAACAGCGGCGCGCTGAGCCTCCCCCTGGGACGCTCGCGCTGGTCGCTGCGCGGGGGCCTGCTGCGTGATGAAAACGAACAGCACGGGTTCTTCGGCGTCAGCTACAACGCGTTCTGATCTGCCCTGTCGGCGCCGCACCGGCTTGGCCGGCGTAGCATCCGGGGGCGCAGCGGGCAGCCGCTGCGCCACATGCGGAGGGCACCGACCATGGGCACCATTCACGACAAAGCGTTTCCCGGCGAAAGCGCCGCCTATCGCGCGGCGCGGGACACCCTGCTGGCGGCCGAAGCTGCGTTGCGCAAGCAGATCGAGGAGGTCGCCGCCCTGCGCCGCGCGCTGCCGCCCGGCGGGGCCGTGCCCTGCGATTACCGGTTCCAGGCCGCCCCGGGCGGCGCGCCGGTGCAGATGTCGGAGCTGTTTGCCCCCGGCCGCGACACGCTGGTCCTTTACAGCTACATGTACGGGCCGCAGGCCGCGGCGCCCTGCCCGCTGTGCACGTCCATGCTCGACAGCCTGGACGGGGCAGCGCAGCACCTGAGCGAACACCTGAACCTGGCGGTGGTTGCCCGCGCGCCGGCGGACCGGCTGCACGCGGTGGCCACGCAGCGCGGCTGGCGGCACCTGCGGCTGTTGTCCTCGTGCGAGAACACCTATCAGCCGGACTACCTGGGCGAGGACGCGGCCGGCAACCAGTGGCCGATGCTGAACGTGTTTCGCCGCACCGAACAGGGGCTGATCCACACCTGGGGCAGCGAGCTGCTGTACGCGCCGCGCCAGGCCGGCCTGCACAGTCGCCACGTCGACCTGATCTGGCCCCTGTGGAACGTGCTCGACATGACCCCGGCCGGCCGGGGCACGGACTGGCTGCCCCGCTTGCAGTACCCGTGACGGGGCTACACTGCTCCCGCCCCACATATAACGATACGGGCAGGCCGACCCGGCCCGCCGGGCCGACTGGGTTCAGGCATTGCTCAGGCGCCGGCGCCGGCTGAGGCCAACCAAGCCGAGTCCGCTCAGCATCAGGGCCCAGGTCTCAGCTTCCGGGACGGGGCTGAGCAGGTAGGCAAACCCATAGTTGCTGTTGGCGATGATCTGGCCGGCGTCGTTGATGCCGCGGGCTTCGGACAGGTAGTCCCCGGCGCCCAGAACGCCGAAGCCGATCAGGTCATTCAGATCGCTCATGCCCATGCCATCGGGGCCGGTGAGGAAGGCATGGTAAAAGGCTTCCCCGGAGGTGCGGGACCTGCCCACGACCTGGCCGCTGGCGTTGATGCCCCAGGCTTCGCTGTAGGTGCCGCCCAGGGTGCCCAAGTCGATCATGCCGACGCCATCGGGGCCGGTGATGAAGGCATGGTGGTCCCCCTCGGAGGTGTCGGAATAGCCCGCGACCTGGCCGCTGTCGTTGATGCCGCGGGCTTCGCTCGAGGCGCCGCCCAGGGTGCCCAGGTCGGTCATGCCCATGCCATTGGGGCCAGTGATGAAGGCATGGATGGCCACCCTGCCCCCTCCCCCGAAGGCTTCGGCCCAGCCCACGACCTGGCCGCTGGCGTTGATGCCATAGGCCTGGCTGTAGGCGCCGCCCAGGGTGCCCAGGTCGGTCATGCCGGCGCCATCGGGGCCAGTGATGAAGGCCCGGTGCGCCCCCCCGGGGATGTCGGCTATGCCCACGACCTGGCCGCTGGCGTTGATGCCATAGGCATCGCTGTTGGGGCCGCCCAGGGTGCCCAGGTCGGTCATGCCCATGCCATTGGGGCCAGTGATGAAGGCATGGTGGAGATAGTTGTCCCCGGAGGTGCGGGACCTGCCCACGACCTGGCCGCTGGCGTTGATGCCCCAGGCTTCGCTGTAGGGGCCGCCCAGGGTACCCAGGGCGGTCATGCCGGCGCCATCGGGGCCAGTGATGAAGGCACGGTGAACCTCAGAGGAGTCGGAATAGCCCACAACCTGGCCGCTGGCGTTGATGCCATAGGCGTAGCTGTAGGTGCCGCGCAGCGTGCCCAATGGCGTCACGGTGTACGTCGGGACGGCCGCGAGGGCGCTGCTGGTGGCGAGCGCCAGGGCGAGGGCAGTGAAGGTGGGTTTGATGCGGGCGTGCATGACCGGGGAGTCCCTTGAACTTGGTAGACAAACGCAACGTGCGGCCGGTGGGCTGCCGCCAAACGAAAACTATCAGGCTTGTTGTTACGGAACCGTGAAGGGTGGCCGCAGCATGGGCACTGCCCGCGCCAGACTGCCATCGAGACGAGGGCTCACCTTCGGACCGGCGCCCTCACCGGGCAGGCTTAAAAACCATCCAGCAACCCCGACTTGCGGTCAGTCTGCGGCGCTTGTGCGCAGGGGCGCGCCCACCCTGGGGCAATGGCCTGATCTGGCCCCTGTGGAACGTGCTCGACATGACCCCGGCCGGCCGCGGCACCGACTGGCTGCCACGCTTGCAGTACCCGTGACGGGGCTACACTGCTCCTGCCCCACATATAACGATACGGGCAGGAGGAGCGAACATGGATTTGCGATGCATTTCCGCGGACTCGCACATCGTCGAGCCGCCCAACTGTTACGTCGATTTCATCGATCCGAAGTTCCGCGACACGGCGCCGCGCGTGGTGCGCCACGCGGATGGTTACGACACGTATTGGGTGCGTGACCTGCCGCGCACCACCACGGTCGGCCTGCTGGCCAGCGCCGGGCTGAAGGACCACGCCAAGCAGGACTTCATCGCCCGGGCAACCTTCGACCAGCTGCCGGCCGGCGGCTGGGATCCGCAGGCGCGCATCGAGGCGCAGCAGCGCGACGGCCTCGATGCCGAGGTGATTTACGCCTCGCTCGGCATGGTGCTGTGCAGCCATCCGGATTACGCCTACATGGACGCCTGCTTTCAGGCCTACAACCGCTGGCTGCAAACCTTCTGCGGCGCCGCGCCGGGGCGTTTGTTCGGGCTGGCGCAGACGGCTGTCACGTCGGTGGACGCTGCCATCAGGGACTTCGAGCGCGCCAAGGCCATGGGCTTCGTCGGCATGATGATGCCGGGCAACCCGCAACAGGGCGATTACGACCAACCCGAGTACGACGCCCTGTGGCAATGCGCCGTGGACCTCGACCTGCCGATCTGCTTTCACATCCTGACCGCGCGCGGCGGGGAGATCGCCGCGGCGCTCGACAACCGCCGCGGCCACCCGCTGACGGCGTTCCTGAAGATCATGCGCACGGTGCAGGACATGATCGGGCTGTTCGTGCTCGGCGGCGTGTTCGAGCGCCACCCGCGGCTGCGCATGATCTGCGCCGAGGGCGACGCCGGCTGGCTGCCGCACTACGCGTACCGCATCGACCACGCGGTGAGCTTCCATAACCCCGGCGGCAACATCGAGGGCTTCTCGAAAATGCCGAGCGAGTACATCCGGGACAACGTGTGGGTCACCTTCCAGGACGACTGGAGCGCCTTCAAGGTCAAGGACCTGCTGAACGTGGACCACCTGCTGTGGGCCAACGATTACCCGCACTCGGACTCCACCTGGCCGTGGTCGCAGGAAATCCTGGCCAAACACACCGTGGACCTGACGCTGCAGGAACGCCGAAAAATCCTGCGCGACAACGTGCGCGGGGTGTTCAACCTGCCCTTGCAGTAAAGCCGGCGCCGAAGGGGGCTTCGACAACAACGTCCGGACACGCATCCGGCCACCAGGAGAACCGACCATGCACGACCTGATCATCGAAGGCGGCAGCATCGTCGACGGCAGCGGCGCGCCGGCCTTCACCGGCGACATTCTCATCGACGGCGATCGCCTCAGCGCCGTCACGCGCACGCGCAGCGGCAGCCGGGCGCGACGCCGCATCAAGGCCGACGGCCTCACGGTGAGCCCCGGCTTCATCGACCCGCACACGCATTACGACGCGCAGTTCTGCTGGGACGGCCTGCTGACATCCTCGCCCGAACACGGCGTCACCACCGTGGTCACCGGCAACTGCGGCGTGGGGCTGGCGCCGGCCCGGCCGGACCTGCACGAGGTGCTGATCGGCGACCTGGTGCACGTCGAGGGCATGCCCTACGAGGCGCTGCGCCAGGGCCTTGACTGGCGCTGGCAGAGCTTCGGCGAATACCTCAACGCGATGGACGATATGGGCCTTGGCATCAACGTCGCCGCGCTGGTGGCGATGACGCCGCTGCGGCACTGGGTGATGGGCGCCGCGGCGCGCGAGCGTGCCGCCACCGCGACCGAGGCGGCAGAAATGGCCAAGGTGTTCCGGCAGGCCATGCAGGACGGGGCGTTCGGCTTCTCGACCACGGTGCTGGGCATCCACGTCGGGCACGAGGGCCAGCCGCTCGCCTGCCGGCATGCGGATCACGGCGAATACCGCGCCCTGTGCGGCGTGCTCAAGGACCTGGACCGCGGCGCGATCGAGCTGACCGTCACGCCGACCGACACCGTATCGGCCGCGCAGCGCGACCTGCTGCACCTGCTGGTCGCGGAAAGCGGCCGGCCGGTGACCTATGTCGGCAGCTTCAACACGCCCGGCACGCGCGACACCTATGTGCAGAAAATGGCGGCGCTGACCGACCTGATCGGCCGCGACCGGCTGGTGCCGCAAACCACCTGCCACCCGATTAAATTCCAGTTCCACCTGCGCAACCCCTTCATCCTGGGCATCTTCGAGTGCTGGCGACCGGTCATGGCCATGTCGCAGGAGGACAAGATCCGCGCCTACCGCGCGCCGGAATTTCGCCAGCAGTTCCGCCACGACATCCTGAAAAACGAAGCCCTGAGCGTCGATTTCTGGGATCGCGTGCGCCTCATCGACGGCCAGGGCGCGGCCACGCTGAAGCTCGCCGAGTCCAAGCACAGCGTCGCCCGCATGGCCGCTGACGCCGGCCGCGATCCGGTGGACGTGATGTTCGACATCGCCTTCGCCGACGACCTGGGCGCCATCTTCGAACTGGTGGCGCTCAACCACGACGCCGCCGAAGTGGTGCCGGTGATCCAGGACCCGCGCCTGCTGATTGGTCTTTCCGACGCCGGCGCCCACGTCGACATGATGTGCGACGCCGGCTACGCCACGTACATGCTGGCGCGCTGGGTACGCGAGCAAAAAGTGCTGCGCATGGAAGACGCCGTACGGCGGCTCACCTCTGAGCAGGCGCAGTTCTTCGGCATCCCCGGGCGCGGCACGCTCAAACCCGGCTACTACGCCGATCTGGCCCTGTTCGACGCGCCGCGCGTGCGGCCGCTGGAATCCGAAAAGGTGTTCGACCTGCCCGGCGGCGGCAAGCGCTGGGTGCAGCATGCCGAGGGCATGTTCGCCACCCTGGTCAACGGCGCCGTGCTGTACCAGCAGGGCGAACACCAGGGGCCAATGCCTGGCCGGGCCCTGCGCAGCGGCGAGGTGTTGGCCTAAGCCGCCCATCCGGCCGGACCGCACCGTCGGCCGATGTGGTTTTCGGGATGCCCCGGCGACGCCGGGGCATCCCGATCGAAGCCGTGCGCCCGCATGGCAATGGCGCTTGCCGCGATCCCAGCCTGCCTCCACCTTGACGGCTATCAATTCTCGCCGCGTCCACGGGCGAAGAATGTCTCCTGCGCATCTTCGAGGGCCCGCAAATGGCTGGTGCTCGGCGAGCGCTGGCTCGATTACTACTACCGGATCGATGAAGACCCCGCCGTCACCGCCTGAACCGAACCCGAGGACACCGCCGTGGGCATGATCAAGGAAGTCGACTTTCACACCGCCCCGCGCCGGTGCAGCGAGGCGCAGGTGCGCGAGGGCGCGCGCAACCTGCTGATCAACTGCTGCGAGGTCAGGCGCGGCACGGAGCTGATGATCGTGAACGAAAACGGCCTGGTGGACCCGGCCGTGGCGCGCATCATCGAGGACGAGGCCCGCGCGCTCGGCGCCCGCGTGCACGTGCTGTGGGCGGACGCCATCGTCGGCCCGGATACGGTGCCGCGCACGCTGCTGGCGGCGGTGGCCGAGGCCGACGTGACGCTGCTCAATCACCTGATGGCGGCGGTGCTGCGCCTGGTGCCGTTCGAGGGCCGGGGCCTGAAGGTGATGAACCCGCTGACCACCTGGGACCAGCTCGGCTCCGAGTACGCGCGCATCCCGTTCCAGGTCAGCGCGCAGATTCTGCAGGCGCTGGCGCCGCAGCTGGCGGCGGCCGGCGACTACCAGGTCACCTGCCCGCTGGGTACGGACCTGCGCGCGCCGCTGCATCCGAAGCCGGCCGCGCCGGCGGCGGTCGACAGCTTCACGCTGCGCACCTTCCCGCTGAGCGTGACGGCGGTGTACTCGTGCCTGGAAGCCAGCGGCCGGCTGGCCATCCGCTGGGTGACGCCGTCCACCATCCGCGTCATGAAGGCCAAGGGCGTGATCCTGCCAAGCCCGGTGCTGGCCACCGTGGAACAAGGTCGCATGGTGGACTTCGACGGCGAACCGACGGCAGTGGACGCGCTGCGCCGCTACCTCGACGCCGCCGGCGCCGAAATCCACAAGGACGGCTACATCGTCAATTCCTGGCACATGGGCACCCACCCGGGCTGTGGCAGCCCGGTGCGGCCCGAGCAGGATCTGTTCGGCTGGATCCTGCACGCGCACGGCAACCCGCGCCTGGCGCACTTCCACGCCATCGGCGAGGCGCCGCCGGGCGAGGGCTCGATCCCGCTGCTCGACCCCACCGTACGCTTCGGCGGCAAGACGCTGTGGGAGCACGGCCGCCTGCTGCTGGCGGACGATCCCGACTTTCGCGCGCGCATCGCCGGGTTTGGTGACCCGGCCCGGGTGCTGCGGCCGAACCGCGAGGTCGGCCTCGAACCCGCCGCCGCGCTGGGCGGGTGACAGCGGGCGGGCTGCTGAAGAACTGGCTGCGAAAGACCCACCACCCGTTGCGTCCAGCGGCCAGTTTATAAGACGCCAACGGCGGCGCCGTCGGGCTGCGCACAAGCGCGTAGCCGCACCGACGGCCATCTACGCCCTGCGCCCTGACCCGATACGACCTCGCCATCCGGCGCAATGGAGCTTTGCCTTGTGCGCCCTGCACGGTTGTGCGGGCTCATGCCCGGTTGGGCGGGGTTCAAGAGAAGGTCGAAGGCCATGGTCTTGACCGCCTGTTGCTCATCGCCGGTCAGCCGGGCCTGGCTACTGGTGAAGATGCCCGCGATGCGCAAGGGCACGAGCCTGAACTTCAGCTTTTGCGCCAGTCGTCGCCCGGCAGGGTGCGCTTCATGAATTCGTCGAACATCGGGACCGTGAAGGCGGTGTCACCGTGGCTCGGGCTCCAGACCATGCCCTTGGCTATGAGCTGGTTGCGTGTGGGACCCAACGCCGTCACCTTCTTGCCCAAAATCTGCGCGATGTCTCCAGAGCGGTGCGGCCCCGGGCCAAGCTCCGCCATGGCGCGCAGGTAACGCTTCTCCGCCGGTGTCAACCGGTCGAACCGCACGCGGAAAAAGCTTTCGTCCAACGCCGCGATGGCTTCACGCGAAGCCCGCTCGACGTCTTGCTCGGTAATCGGAGACGCGGCTGCCACATCCCAGACGTGCTTGCCCCACTCCTGCAAGAAGTAGGGATATCCCTGGGTCTCCAGGACAATGCGCCGCAGCGCGCCAGGCGCGAATTCAACGCCCTGCGCCGCCGCCGGTTTCTCAATGGCGACCCGTGCCGGGTCGGGCGGCAAAGGGCCGACGTCGGGAAAATCGAACAGCCGCTCCGCATAGGACTTTGCGCGCCCCATGCGCCCCGGCAACTGGGGCAGCCCGGCGCCGACCATCATGACCGGCAGTTGCCGCTGCGCCGCCCGGTGCAGCGCGGTAATCAGAGCCGCGAGTTGATCCTCTTCGACGTACTGAAGCTCATCAACGAACAGGATCAGCGCCGTGCCGGCCTTTTGCGCCGCGGCACCGGTCGCTTCCAGCAAGGCCTGCAGGTCGTGCTCCAGATCACCGTTATCCGCGAGCCCCGGCTCGGGCTCGAAATCGAGCCCGACCTCGATGTCCCGGTACTTGATCTTCAAGCCCTTCGCGAAACCGGCCAGCGCGCGCAAGGCACGGTGGCCGAACTCGCGGGCTTGTTCGTTTCGGGACAGCCGCAGCAGCGCCTGACGCAACTGAGGCGCGAGCATGGCCGGCAGGGACCGCCCCTCCGGCGCTTCGATCCGCAAGGTCTGCATGCCGGCCGCCTCAGCGTCGTCACGCATGCGGTCCAGCAGAACCGTCTTGCCCACCCCGCGCAAACCCACCAGAAGCACGCTCTTGGCGGCCCGTCCGGCGCGGGCCCGCTCGGTGGCAATCCGCACCGTCTCGCGCAGCTCATCGCGGCCAGCGAGTTCCGGCGGAGGCGTGCCCGCGCCGGGGGTGTAGGGGTTGGTGACGGGGTCCATGCGCCACAGTCTATATCGAGTTTAGCGAAATTATAAAATATCGATAACTTTACTAAACTCGCTCAAACTGCCGGTGCCGGGCGATGCGCAAGTCCATCCCGGCGCCGGCAGGTTGCGCCGTGCCCGCCCGCGCGGGCCGTAAGCGCCGGCGTTTTCTCAGCCGGCGGCCAACTGGCTGCGCAGGGTCTTGCGGCTGACCTTGCCGGTGTTGCCCTTGGGCAGCTCGTCCATGAAGCGGTACTCGCGCGGCCGGGCGTAGGGCGCCAGGTCGGTTTCGTGCACGAAGGCGTCGAGCTCCTGCTCGGTGACCTCGCCGCGCCTGACCACGCAGGCCACCACGCGCTGGCCCCAGCGCTCGTCCGGCACGCCGATAACGGCCGCCTCGCTCACCGCCGGGTGGCGCATGACGGCGTCCTCGACGGCGCTGGGCAGGATGTTGATGCCGCCGGAGATGATCATGTCGTCGATGCGCCCGCGCAGGTACAGGTAGCGGTCGGCGTCGATCATGCCCATGTCGCCGGAGTGCCACCACGGGCCCTCGAACACCTTGCGCGCCAGTGCCGGCCGGTACCAGAAGCCGACCGCCACCGACGGGCCGCGGATCAGCACTTCGCCTTCCTCGCCGGGCGGCAGCACGTCGTCGGCAGTGCCGCCCGGTTTGATGATGCGGATGTCGCTGTTGAGCATCGGCCGCCCGACGCTCTCGATGCGCGACTCGTCCTCCAAGTCGCTTGGGAACATCACCGTGCCGGCCGAGCAGGAGCCCGACTCGGTGCTGCCGTAGATGTTGAAGATGTTGGGCGAGATGCGCGCCTTGATCTCACGCAGCGTGGCCGTGTCCATCGGCTCGCCGGCAAAACCGGCCGAGGTGATCGACGACAGGTCGTAGTCGTCGATGCCGTGGCGCAGCAGCATGCGCCACATGGTGGGCGCCAGGAAGGCGTGCGTGCAGCGCTCATCCTGCACCGCCCGCATGAAGTTCTGCGCGTCCCAGTGGGGCAGGAACACCACCTTGGCGCCGGCGTTGATCACCGGCAGGGTCACGTTGTACCAGCCGATGAAGGCCGTCGACAGCATGTTGCACATGGCGTCGGACGGCATCATGCGCCACAGATAGCTGCCGCCGCGGGCGCTTTCCATCAGCGTGCGGTTGCTGTGCATCACGCCCTTGGGCAGGCCGGTGGTGCCCGACGACAGGGCGATGATGGCCAGGTCGTGCTCGTGGATCGGCATCGGCTCGAAGTCGAGCCGATACCGGTCCAGATCGCGCGGCAGGATGGGATCGGCGCCGGTGTCGCGCGCCTGCGGCGGCGTGTGCGCCGACACCACACGCACGAAGCCGGTGATCAGCGGATTGCGCTGGCGCAGCTCCTCCACCACCTCCGCGAAGGCGCCGTCGTACACCAGCACGCGCGGGGAAAGCTCGCCGAGCACGGCGCTGAGCGTGGCCACCGATTCGCGCACATGCAGCGCGGCGGGAACGGCGCCGATCTCGAAGGCGCCGAACAGCGCCACCGTGTGCTGCACCGAGCCGACCGTGAGCAGCGCTACCCGGTCGCCCTTGCGCACGCCAAGCGCGTGGTAGAGCGCCGCGCAGCGCTGCACCTGGTCGCGCAGCTGCGGGTAGCTGTAGCGGAACAGCGCGTCCACCACCCGCTCGCCCTGCGGGAACCAGGCGGCCGCCCGGTGCAGCATGTCGCGCAGCGTGACATCGCGTGTGGCCATCGCCCCCTCCGGTTGAGCTTGCATCGCCTGATCGTTCGTTTAGGATGAATCTTGCGCATGGGGCCAGTGGGCGTCAACCGCGCCAACGACAAAAGCCTACTGCGAGCCGATCGCCGAAGATGCCCCGCAGGGCGTTTTCGGCGTCTCCAAGGGGAAACACGATGACCCGCGACGAGTTCTACTGCGACGCCGATCCTGCCAGCCGCGGCCCGCTGGCCGGCTACCGCGTGCTGGAAGTCACGCAGGCGGTGGCCGGGCCGGTGGTGGGCACGATGTTCGCGGACCTGGGCGCCGAGGTGCTGCGCTGCGAGTTGCCTGGCCAGGGCGACATGACGCGCTGGATCGACCCGTTCCTGGATGACAGCCGCGACCCGAACGCCGCCTGCTGGCACATGTCGGTCAATCGCGGCAAGCGCGCGGTGACGCTCGACATTCGCACCGCCGAAGGGCAGGCCATCTTCCGCGACCTGGCACGCGAGGCCGACGTGCTGGTCGAGAACTTCACGCCCGGTTCCATGCAGGCGCTCGGGCTCGACTACCCGGCCATCCGCGCCGTCAACCCGGCCATCGTCTACGTGTCGGTCAGCGGCTTCGGCCAGTGGGGGCCGCTGCACGCCATGCGCGGGGTGGACACGGTGGCCCAGGCCATGTCCGGCATGATGTCGATGAACGGCGTCGCCGGTGGCGACCCGCTGATCTCGACCGCCAACCTGGTCGATCACCTCACCGGCTGGCAGGGCGCCATCGGCGCCATGGCCGCCCTGCTGCACCGCCACAAGACCGGCGAGGGCCAGTACATCGACGTGGCCCTGGCCGACACCGCCATTTACGCCAGCGACCAACGCATCATGGCCGCCCACAACGCCGGCCGGCAGTGGCCGCGCATGGGCAACACCATCGACATGGGCGCGCCCATGAACTGCTACCGGTGCAAGGACGGCGGCTACCTGTACCTGTTCGCCATCCTGGACACGCTGTGGCCGCGCGTGTGCGCCGTGATCGGCCGCGAGGACCTGATCGACGACCCGCGCTGCAAGGGCATGCGCGCGCGGGCGCAGAACCGCGAATTCGTCGACCAGGTGACAGCCGCGTGGATCGCCGCGCACGACCGCGACGAGGCGGTACGCCGCCTGCAGGCGGCCGGCGTCAGCGTGGGGCCGGTGCTGGACCACGCCGAAGTGGCGCAGCACGCGCAGTTCCTCGAACACGAGGCGGTGGTGGACATGCAGCACCCGCGCTACGGAACGCTGCGCACCTACGGCGTGGTACCCAAGTTCTCCAGAACCCCGGCCCGGGTACGCGGCCCGGCGCCGGACATGGGCCAGCACAACGACGAGGTGTATCGGGACCAACTGGGCCTGGACGCGGCGCGTCTGGAGCAACTGAAGGCCCGGAACATCATCTGAGCTTCGCCACGCGAGAAACACATGACCCAAGCCGTCACACTCAACACCAACCCACTCGGCTACCGAGGCACGCTGATCTCGGCCGAGTCCTGCGTCACGGAACCGGCCGAGCTGTGGCAGCAGGCCCTGCCTGCGCATTGGCGGCAACAGGGGCCGCGCGTCAGCGCCGGCCCGCAGGGCGACCAGTTCGAGATCGCCGGCACGCCGGCGCGCCCGCTCGGCCTGCGCGGCCCGCTGGCGCAGCTGCGTCGCATCGACATCAACGGCGGCCACGGCTACGAGAACTACCGCTACGACGCGGCACCAAGCTGCCGGGACGGCGGCGCGCGTGTGGCCTGGCAGCGTACGGCCGGTATTGCCGCGGAGGTGTTGTACCCGACCCTCGGCCTGCTCATCTGCACCAGCCCCGACGCGCAGCTGCAGCAGCTGTGCTGCCGCATCTACAACGACTGGCTGGCGCAGTTTTGCGCAGCCGACCCGGCGCGCCTGCGCGGCATGGCGCTGCTGCCGGCCAAGGCCGACATGAGCGGCATCGTCGCCGAGATCGACCACGCCGCCGCGCTGGGCATGGCCGGCGTGGTCCTGCCGGCGCGCCACGCGGTGCTGCCCTACAACATGCCGGCCTGGGATGCCGCCTGGGCGGCGCTGCAACAACATGGCCTGGTGTGCGCCATCCACCTGGGTCCGGAGGAAGGCGCCGCCGTGTCGCCGCGCGGGCCGGGCGCAGCCGGCATTTTGCTCAGCACCGGCAAGTACGAGCTGAACGAGTTCTTGCAGATGATCGTCTGGGGCGGCGCCGTGCAGCGTTTTCCGGGCCTGCGCTTCGGGCTGGTGGGCAGCGGCGCCGGCTGGCTGGCCACGCAGATCAACCTGATGGACCACTGGTGGCACGACCACAAGGGCTGGATGGAGCCGCGCCTGAACCAGGCGCCGAGTCACTACTGGCACCAGCAGGGCTTTGCGACCTTCCGGACCGACGATGCGGGCCTGGCCACGCGCCAGATCATCGGCGTCGGGAATCTGCTGTGGGGCCTTGGCCCGGACGCGGACTCCCTGCCTGAGCCGCTGGCCGCCGGCCTGTGCGACCTGCCCGGCAGTGACGCCGCCGCCATCGCCAGCGGCAACGCCGCCCGGCTTTTTGGCATCACGGCGATTTCCTGAGAGGACACCGACATGCACGCACGCTACGAGCAAGTCACCGAACCCTACGCGCAGCGCATCCTGTCGGCGGACTCCCACATCGTGGAGCCGCCGGACCTGTGGACCACGCGCATGGACCTGAAATGGCGGGACAAGGCGCCGCGCATCGAGGCGCTGGACGAAACCGGCGACTACTTCATCATCGACGGCATGCGGCCGCGGCCGCTGGCCTTCGAGGGTCCGATGGCCGACCTGAAGGCCCACGGCCTGGAGATTCCGTCCCCCAAGGGCTACCGCTACGCCGACAGCATCCGCGCCGGCTGCCATGATCCCGACGCGCGCATGCAGGACCAGGACATCGACGGCGTGGCCGGCGAGCTGATCTACCCCGGCCTTGGCCTGTTCATGGCGCTGGCGCCCGACCCGGCCTACCAACTGGCCGCCTGCCGTGTCTACAACGACTGGCTGGCCGAGTTCTGCGGCGCGCACCCGAACCGCCTCAAGGGCATGGCCGTACTGCCGACCGCGGGCGATCTGCGCCTGGCGGCCGACGAGGCCGAACGCTGCCGCAAGCTTGGCCTGGTCGGCGCGATGCTGCCAATCGTGGCGCCGGACCGGCCCTACAACCTGCCCGACTGGGACGTGCTGTGGCAGCGCCTGCAGGCGCTGGCCATGCCCTGCTCGCTGCACGTCGGCGGCGGCCAGGAAACCTTCGGCCGTTACCGCGGGCCCGGGGCGGGCGCGCTGATCGTCTGCGGCGGGCGCTTTGACTTCAACATCGCGCTGCAGCAGGTGATATGGGGCGGCGCGCCGGTGCGCTTCCCGGGCATGAAATGGGTCATCACCGAGGGCGGCATCGGCTGGATTGCCGCCGCGCTCGGCTATGCCGATGCCTGGTGGCGCGAAGGCCGCCAGCGCGGCGCCTGGATGGACCCGGCCCTGCCCGAACCGCCGAGTTTCTATTTCCGGCGCAATTTCGCAGCCACCTTCGAGGACGACCGCGCCGGCATCCTGACCCGCGACGTGACCGGCGTCGACACCCTGCTGTGGGGTTCGGACTACCCGCACACGGAGGGCGTGTGGCCGTTCTCGCGCAAGCAGATCGCGCACGACTTCGCCGGCATTCCGGCCGCCGACACGCGCCGCATCGTGCACGACAATGCCGTTGCCATCTTCGGCTTTCCGGCCGCCTGAAGCCGCCCGTCCTTTCATTGACGATCACAACACTGGAGCACGCCGTGGGACCGCTACAAGGCATCAAAGTCATCGAAATGGTGGGTCTCGGCCCCGGCCCGCTGTGCGCCATGATGCTGGCCGACATGGGGGCGGAAGTGATCCGCGTCGACCGGCCGGGCGGCAACCTGTTCAGCGGCGCCAAGGCCGACCTGCTGGGGCGCAACCGCCAGTCGATCGCCGTGGACCTGAAGCACCCGGACGGCGTCGCCACCGTGCTGCAACTGGTCGAGCAGGCCGACGCGCTGATCGAGGGCTTTCGCCCCGGCGTGATGGAGCGCCTGGGCCTGGGTCCGGACCCATGCCTCGCCCGCAACCGCAGGCTGATCTACGGCCGCATGACCGGCTGGGGCCAGGACGGCCCGATGGCGCAGGCCGCCGGGCACGACATCAACTACATCGCGCTGGCCGGCGCGCTGCACGGCATCGGCGAGAAAGGCGGCAAGCCGATCCCGCCGCTGAACCTGGTCGGCGATTTCGGCGGCGGCGGCATGTTCCTGGCGTTCGGCATCGTCTGCGGCCTGCTGGAGGCGCGCGCTTCCGGGCAGGGGCAGGTGATCGACTGCTCCATGGTCGAGGGCAGCGCGGTGCTGATGGGCATGTTCTACGCCATGCACCAGGCCGGGATGTGGAAGGACGAGCGCGGCAGCAACATGCTCGACGGCGCCTCGCACTACTACAACACCTACGAAACGGCCGACGGCAAATGGGTGTCGGTCGGCGCCATGGAGCCGCAGTTCTACGCCACGCTGGTGCGGGAAACCGGCGCCGATCCGGAACTTTTCAAGAACCAGCACGACGCGCGCGCCTGGCCGCAACTGAAAGCCGAACTGGCGCGCATCTTCAAGACCAAAACGCGCGACGAGTGGTGCGCCCTGCTCGAAGGCGGTGATGCCTGCTTCGCGCCGGTGCTGTCACTGGCCGAAGCGCCGCAGCACCCGCACAACGTGGCGCGCGGCAGCTTCGTCGAGGTCGATGGCATGCTGCACCCGGCGCCGGCGCCGCGCTTCAGCCGCACCGCGCCGCAGATCGCGCACGGCCCGCGGCCCGTCGGCGCCGATACCGATCAGGTGCTGGCCGCGTGGGGCCTGAGTGCCGCCCGGATTGCGGATCTGAAGGCCAAGGGCGCAGTGGCAGGGCCCGCCACACGCTGACCGGCCGCGTGGCTGGCACGCAAGGCGCCGGGCACCTCCGTTACGCTTGCCGCACGTCCTGCACCCGGCCAACCCGCATGAGCCAAGCCGATACCGACCGCTGGGAAGCCCGCTACCGGACCGGCGACGCCGCCTACGCATCCCGACCGTCCCGGTTCGTGCTCGACTGGCTGGCGCCCCTGCCGCGCGGGCGGGCGCTCGACGTCGCCTGCGGCCTGGGCGCCACGGCCATCGCGCTGGCCGAGGCCGGCTTCGAGGCCGAGGGGATCGACATTGCGCCCACCGCGCTCGCCCGCGCCGGCGAGGAAGCGCGCCGACGCGGCGTGACGGTCGACTGGCACTGCGCCGACCTGGCCGACTGGCGCCTGCCGGAGGCCCGTTACGACCTGATCGTGAACATCCACTTCGTGAACCGCGACCTGGTCGCGCAGTTCGCGGACGCGCTCAAGCCCGGCGGCTGGCTGCTGTTCGAGCAGCACCTGCGCTGGCCGCAGCCGGTAGCCGGGCCCGGCTCGCCCCATTTCCGACTGCGCCCCGGCGAGCTGCGGCATCTGCTGTGGCAACTGGACATCGTGCATTACGAGGAAGGCCTGTTTCCCGGCGCCGACGCCGACAGCCGCTTCGCCCTGGCCCGTGCCGTGGCGCGGCGGCCGCCGGCGGGCAGCGACGTAAAATGACCACCCGACACGACTGAACAGCACGCAACAGGCATGGACAGCTCCGATCTGAACGTCATCCGCGCCCTGCTGGGCTGGGTCCGGGCCGGCGCCCGGGCGCATCTGGTCACCGTCACGCACACCTGGGGTTCCTCGCCACGGCCGGTAGGCTCGCTGCTGGCGGTCGGTGCCGCGGGCCAGTTGATGGGCTCGGTGTCCGGCGGCTGCGTGGAGGACGACCTGATCGCCAAACTGCGCGGCGGGCAGGTTGCCGGCACCGCGCCCGAGCGCGTCATCTACGGCCTCAGCCGCGAGGAAGGCGAGCGCTTCGGCCTGCCCTGCGGCGGCACGCTGGAACTGGTGTGCGAGCCGATCACGCACGCCGGCAATCTGGCCGAGGTACTGACGGCGCTCGAACAGCGCCGCGCCATCGCCCGCGAACTGAACCTGCGCACCGACGCCAGCCGCCTGCTGCCGGCCGGCCCGCACACCGCCGCCTGCACCCTGCGGGACGATGTGCTCCACAAGGTGTTCGGCCCGCAGTGGCAGCTTCTGATCATCGGCGCCGCCGAGCTGTCGCGCTGCATCGCCCAGCTGGCGCAGGCGCTCGACTACCACGTGGTGGTGTGCGACCCGCGCCCGGACTACGCCGCCGCCTGGGACGTGCCGGGCACGGAACTGGCCACCGGCCTGCCGGACGAGGTGATCCGCACGCGTGTCACGGACGAAGGCTCGGCCGTCATCACCCTCACGCACGACCCGCGCGTGGACGATCTGGCGCTGATGCAGGCGCTCGAATCGCCGGCCTTCTACGTCGGCGCCCTGGGCTCGCAGCGCACCACGGAAAAGCGCCTCGAACGCCTGCGTGAACTGGACCTGCCGCCGGCGGCCATCGCCCGCCTGCATGCACCCATCGGGCTGCCGATCGGCTCGCACGCGCCGATGGAAATCGCGGTCGCCATCGCCGCCGAGCTGATCGCCGCCCGCAACGGCGCGCTGGCCGGCGCTCGTGCGCGGCTGCTCGACCCGGTCAGCCGCAAGGCCGTCAGCGCCGCGTGACCGTCGCCATCCTGCTGGCCGCCGGCGCCGGCTCGCGCTTCGGTGGCGACAAGCTGCTGGCGCCGCTGCACGGCAAACCGCTGGTCCTGCACGCCGTCAACGCCCTGCGCGCGGCCGTGACGGAAATCATTGCCGTGGTGCGCCCGGGCGACGCAGACCTTGCCGCAGTGCTCACGCAGGCGGGCGCGCGCGTCGCGGTCTGCGATCAGGCGGCCGCCGGCATGGGCCACAGCCTGGCCTGCGGGGCCCGGCTGGCGCCGCCGGATTGCCATGTACTCGTCGCCCTGGGCGACATGCCCGCCGTCGCCCCGCACACCGTCGCGCGCATCATCGCCGCGCTGGAGGCCGGTGCCGCCATCGCGGTGCCCTGCTATCAGGGTCGGCGCGGCCACCCGGTGGGCTTTGCCGTCCGCTTTGTCCCGCAGCTGCGGGACCTGACGCAGGATCGCGGCGCGCGCAGCCTTCTGCACAGCGATGCCGAAGCCGTGCTGGAAATCGCCGTCGACGATGCCGGCGTAATGACCGACGTGGACACAATCACGGACCTCGAACAGGTGTCCGACCGTTACGCGGGATAGCAACCGCGTCGGCCTTCGGCAACAGCCAAGGAACGCGGTTCAGACATGAAAAACCCGCCCCGGCGTAACTCGGGGCGGGCTCTTGAGATCACCGCTCACACTTCATCGAGCAACCTGCGCTTGGCGGCAATGCCGCCTACCGCCAGAAGGCCGGCGACCAGCATCCACGGCGTAGACAGTTCCGGCACAGGCGTGAACACCGGAGTGTATTCAAGAACCAACAAAGCGCCGCTGTAGAGGAAATCGCCAAACCCGAACACGCTGCCCGTCAGGCTGGTCCCACCCAACGCAACCTGATCAAGCACTGAACCGAGCCTGTACCCGGTGAACGAAGAAATGGGCGTGGTCAGGAAAGTCTTGACCGAATTGTTTCCGAAGGCGGCCGTACCTGCCGCTTCAGGCGCTGAATCGCCGTTATCACCGAGAAACAGAAACAACGTGGCGCTGTCTATCGATGCCCACCCGGTCGTTTTGTAAGAAAGGCTGAAGGTCTCGGGTGAAAAGAAGCTGACCGTCGAAGGCGCCTGCATGTCAAAAACCTCGTAGGTCTTGGCATGGGTGGTCCCCGCAATGCCAAGACCCAGAGCCGCGCCGAAAGCAAGTGACTTAAAATTCATAAACATATCCTCATGGTAGCTACAAAAAAAGAAGCAATCCTGGCGGTCACGCAAGCCGTATCCCGGAAGCCCGCCCCGCGCATCTTCCGGAAGCAGCAAACACCTTTCGTGCCAGCTATTTCCTCCATCGAATTCAACGGAGCAGGCCAAATAAACCTGCGCTTAGCTTACAGATCGTTTATGAATATCTAATTACAGTGATTGCAACGACGCCCAGACTGCGACAATCGGCTCGCGCTCGGTGCCCCGCCCTAGGGCCGGCGTTGGCTGCGTTGCGCCAACGCTTTGACCACGCGCCGGGGCAAGGTTCCGGCGCGCACACGCTTTTCAGGTCGTGCCCGAACCCAAACGCTTGGGTGGTCCGCCGGTCCGCGGTATCCTTGGCGGCCCGCAGTGACCGGCCGGTCAGCGGCTTGCCCACCTTGTGTCGTTTGATCCAAGTGGCTCGGCTACGGCCCCGGCTGTGCTGGGGGCGCTTGCCGTGCGCCCTTGGGTAAGCAGAACTGGAGGTCTGCCATCGCATCCATCACCGCATCTGATCGTTCCGTCTACCGCCGGCAGCAGCCGCCGGCATCAACCCACAGGACAAGGAAGACCATGTTCAGCAAATCCATACCGATTCTGGGCGCCGCCGCGCTGCTCGGGCTGGTGTCCGGCGCGCAGGCGCAGGACATTGCCGCAGGCACCGTGCTCAACGCCGCCAACATCGACCAGCTCAAGGCGCAGACCCTGCACGGGAAGCCGCTGGCCGACCTGATCCTGCCCACGCAGGAGAAGATGATCCGCGAGCTTGGCCTGCAGATGCGCCTGCAGCCGAGCCAGGACATACAGATCGATCCACGCCTGGTGGCCGCCACCAAGGAGCACGCCGGCAAGGCCAGCATGGACGATAAAAAGCGCCTGCAGAATTTCGTCACCGGCATGCCGTTCGCCAGCATCGACGCGAACAACCCAGCCGACGGCATCAAGGTGGCCTACAACTTCATGCGCGGCCCGTGGTACGCCGACGTCGTGGACTACAACCCCATGTACTTCGCGCTGATCAACGGCCAGAAGGGTTTCGAGCGCGAGCAGCACTGGCGCTACGCGCGTTACCTTGCCGACGGCGCGCTGGACCCGGCGCTGGCCGACCCCAAAGGCGAAATCGCCAAGTACGAAGTGGTGCTCAACAAGTACCCGAACGACTCGCGCGGTCTGGGCGTGCTGACCATCCAGTACACCGACGCCCGGCTGCCGGACGTGTATGCCTACGTACGCAGCGTGCGCCGGGTGCGGCGCCTGTCCAGCAACGCCTGGGCCGATCCGCTGTCCTCCACCGACCTGCTGAACGACGAGTCCTTCGGCATGACCGTGGACCCGTCCTGGTACCAGGAGTGGAAGCTGCTGGGCAAGCGCTCGATCCTTGCGTCCGCGCATTCCAAGGTGGAAGTGCCCCTCGACGGCAGCAACCGCTTCCCGATGATCGACACCACCAAGGCGCCGTACTGGAACATCCTGGACGACTGGGAGCCGCGTGAGGTGTTCGTGGTCGAGGCCAAGCCTGGCCCGGGCCACCTGCTCAGCCGCAAGGTGCAGTACTACGACACCGAAATCCACGCGCCCATGCTGCACTGGCAGGAGTTCTACGACAAAAAGAACGAGCTGTGGCGCATCGAGAACTGCAACTATCGCTCGGTCAAGCGTGACGACGGCTCCATGGCGCAAGCCGTGTCCTACGTGCCGGTCTACGACCTGCAGCGCCTGCACGCCACCATCGTGTTCGCCGACCCCAAGGGCCGGCACAACTTCGAGGGCGCCAAGGCCGCCGACTTCTCGCCGGACGCCATCCCGCGCCTGATCAACTGATCGCGCCGGGCCATCGCGGCCCGGCCAGGCAGGACAGACGCCCGTCGACCGCAGGGTCGGCGGGCGTTTTTTTGTGCGCCGGTTGCCGCCCGCGTGGGCGTTGCCCGTGGGTGATACTTTTGCCCTCGGACCATCGCAGCACGCACGAGGAGACCGGTGGAAAAATCAGAATTCTTCGCCAACGCCCGCCCCGACACCCAGGGCCCATTGACCGGCCTGCGCGTGCTGGAGGCCACCAACTACGCCTCCGGCCCGGTGTGCGGCATGATCCTGTCGGACCTTGGCGCCGAATCCATCAAGTGCGAACTGCCGGGCACCGGCGACCCCAACCGCTTCGTGCCGCCGTTCATCGGCGGCCAGCGCGACGGCGAATCGTCCGTGGTCTACAACAGCATGAACCGCGGCAAGCGCTGCGTGACGCTGGACTTTCGAAAGCCCGAAGGCCAGGCACTGTTCCGGCGGCTGGCGGCCACGTCCGACATCCTGATCGAGAACTTCGCCCCCGGCACCATGGACGCCTGGGGGCTGGGTTACGAGGCCATCCGCGCCATCAAGCCGGACATCATCTACACGTCGATTTCGGGCTTCGGCCAGTTTGGGCCGCTGTCGCACAAGCGCGGTTTCGATCCGGTCGGCCAGGCCATGGGCGGCCTGATGAGCGTCACCGGCGAGGCCGGCGGCCGGCCGCTGCGTGCCGGCACGGTGATCGCCGACGACATGGCCGGCTGGCAGGCCGCCATCGGCACGCTGGCCGCGCTGCACCACCGCAATGCCACCGGCGAGGGCCAGCGCATCGACGCCTGCCTGACCGACTCACAGCTGTACGCCACCTCCTACGGCATCATGGCGGCGGCCGAATGCGACTACATCTGGCAGCGCTCGGGCAATGCCATCGGCGGCGGCGCGCCCATGAACACCTACCGCACCGCGGGCGGCCACTGGCTGTGCCTGTTCGCGCCGTTCGAGAAACAGTGGCAGGCGCTGTGCGGGGTCATGGGCAAGCCGGAGCTGGCCGCCGACCCGCGCTGCAAGGACTGGGACGCGCGGGTGCAGAACGCACAGTTCGTGGACCTCGAAGTCGCCGCCTGGATCGCCACACAGACCGCCGAGCAGGCCGAAGCGACGCTCGAAGCGGCCGACATCGTCGCCGCGCGGGTGATGGACTTCGGCGAGATCGTGAACTTCCCGCACTACCACGCCCGCGACATGATCGTGAAGGCCGAGCACCCGGTGCATGGGCCCATCACGCACTACGGCGTCGCCACCAAACATTCGCGCACACCCGGCGGCGTGCGCCGCGCGGCGCCGCTGCTGGGCGAGCACAACGGCGAAATACTCGGCGGCGAACTGGGCCTGACCGAGGCGGAACTGGCCGGGCTGAAGGCCAACAAGATCATCTGACATGCCCATGCCGCCGAAGCTGCTGGACCTGATCGGCGCGCTGGTGGCCACGCCCTCGGTCAGCAGCTTCGAGGCCGGACTCGACCGCGGCAACCGGGCGGTCATCGACCTGCTGGCCACCTGGCTGGAAGACCTCGGCTTCCGGGTCGAGATTCAGGATCTGCACACCGATCCGGCCAAGGCCAACCTGATCGCCACCCTGGGCGCGGGCGACGACGGCCTGGTGCTGGCCGGTCACACCGACACCGTGCCCTGCGACCCGGCGCTGTGGCAGCGCGACCCGTTCACCCTGCACGAGGCCGACGGGCGCCTGTACGGCCTGGGCACGGCCGACATGAAGGCGTTTCTGGCGCTGGCCATCGAGGCCGTGCGCGACCTGCGCGCCGCGGATCTGAAAAAACCCCTGGTGCTGCTGGCCACGGCGGACGAGGAAAGCGGCATGCTCGGCGCCCGCCGCCTGGCCGACAGCGGCCGGCGCCTAGGCATGCATTGCATCATCGGCGAGCCGACGGGCCTGAAACCCATCCGCCAGCACAAGGGCATCTTCGACGAGCGCATCCGCGTGATCGGGCGCAGCGGGCACAGCAGCGATCCGGCGCTCGGCAACAGCGCGCTCGAAGGCATGCACGCGGTCATCGGCGCCCTGCTCGCCTGGCGCGACGAACTGCAAGCCCGCTACCGCGACCCGGCTTTCAGCGTGCCGGTACCGACCCTGAACCTGGGCCACATCCACGGCGGCGACAACCCGAACCGCATCTGTGGCGAGTGCGAGCTGACGCTGGATTTTCGCCCGCTGCCGGGCATGGCCATTGCCGAACTGCGCGCGCAGTTGCGTGCCCGGGTACAGGCCGTGGCCGACGCACGGGGACTGCACGTGGCGTTCGACGCCATCTTCGACGGCCTGCCGCCGCTGGCCACCGCCGCGGACGCGCACATCGTGCGCCTGGCCGAACAGATTGCCGGTAGCCCGGCCGGCGCCGCCGCCTTCGGCACCGAAGGCCCGTACTACGACGCGCTGGGCTGCCAGACGGTCATCCTCGGCCCCGGCGACATCGCCCAGGCGCACCAACCGGACGAGTACCTGGCGCTGGATCGGCTTGCGCCCACCGTGACGATGCTGCGCGCGGCCATCGAGCGCCTGTGCCGCTGAACGGATTCACGAGCTGAACCGCTGCGCGCTTTGACCGGCGGGGGATCGACCCCACCCACAACCAAGCCCTGGACCCCGGAACAGGCCGGTGCAGCCGGAGCCGCGCCGGTGCCCGCCCGCTGTCCCCGCGGCCAGCATTGACGCGAGTCAAGGACCATCCGCGCGGCGCCAGACGGGCGTCAACAGGCACGCCACGCACCTTGTCGACACTGCGCCCAAGCTCGCCCAAAGGCGGGCGACGCAAGCAGTGTTTCGCCAACCCAGAGGTGCAATCGAATGACTTTGAAGAATCAGAACACCACCCGCGTGGCACTTGGCCTGGCCGCAGCCCTGGCCGGCGCCGTGCCGGCCGCTGTCGCCTACGAGGCCGGCGACATCCTGGTGCGCGGCAGGGTGATCGCGGTCGACCCGAACGAGGACAGCAGCGTCGTGAAAAGCGACGGCGCGCCCATTGCCGGCAGCGGCGTCGGGCTCGACTCGAGCATCGTCCCGGAAGTCGACTTCACCTACATGCTCACGCCGGCCTGGGGGCTCGAGCTGATCCTGGCGTCCAGTTCCCACGACGCCGACGGCACCGGCAGCCTGGCCGGCATGGGCAAGCTGTTCGACGCGCGCACCCTGCCGCCCACGCTGACCGTGCAGTACCACTTCAACAGCAGCGGCAGCATCCGGCCGTACGCCGGCATCGGCCTGAACTACACGCTGTTTTTCAACGAGGACGCCACCTCCGGCATGAAGACCGCCGGCGGCGGCAAGGCCCGCGTGGAGCTCGACGACTCCTGGGGCCTGGCGGCAAACGTGGGCGTGGATGTGGCCATCAACAAGGACTGGTTCATCAACGCCGACCTCAAGTACATCGACATGGACACCACGGCCACCATCAAGACCAACACGCTCGGGCGCCTGAAAGTGGACGTCGACATCGACCCGTGGGTGTACGGCATCGGCATCGGCCGGCGCTTCTGAGCCGGCCCGGCGCTGACGCGAAGTCCCCGATCCGCGTCAGCGCCGCGCTCAGGCGGCGCGCGCCGGATGCGCCGCGTGCAGGAAGCGCAGCAGTTCGGCGCGGGCATGCGTGAAGGCGGCGTCCTCGGCCAGGGCCAGGCGCTCGCGCGGGCGGGCCAGCGGCACGGGCATGACTTCACCCACGTGGGCGTGCGGGCCGTTGGTCAGCATCACCACCTTGTCCGACAGCAGCACCGCCTCGTCCACGTCGTGGGTGACCAAGATCACCGTCATGCCCAGGCTGGCGTGCAGCTCCAGCAGGGCGTCCTGCAACTGGGCGCGGGTCAGGGCATCGAGCGCGCCGAAGGGTTCGTCCATCAGCAGCACCTTCGGCTGCATGGCCAGCGCCCGGGCGATGCCGACCCGCTGGCGCATGCCGCCCGAAATCTCGGCCGGCTTGCGCTCGGCGGCGTGCGCCATGTGCACCAGCTCCAGGTGCTGCAGGGTCCAGTCGTGGCGCTCGGCCTTCGATTTGGTCTTGCCGAACACGCGGTCGACCGCCAGGCGCACGTTGTCGTAGGCGGACAGCCACGGCAGCAGGGCGTGGGTCTGGAACACCATGGCGCGGTCCGGGCCGGGCGCGGTGACTTCGCGGCCTTCCAGGATCACGCCGCCGCGACTGGCGGTGTGCAGGCCGGCGATCACGTTCAGCAGCGTCGACTTGCCGCAGCCGGAGTGGCCGATCAGGGCCACCACCTCGCCGCGGGCGACCTCGAAACTGGCGCCTTCGAGCACCGTGAGCGGGCCTTTGGGCGTCGGGAAGATCACGTCGACCCGCTCCACGCTCAGGAATTTCGATTCGTTCATGGACTGACTCCGGCAAGAGAACTCGGACTTCGTTCGGGCGCGCCGCGGCACACGGATGTGCCGCCGTTTTCAACCACCACGGGGGCGTTGAAAGGCAAATCACGGCAACCGACGGGCCAGCAGCAGCAGGGCCTGTTCCAGCAGCAGGCCGACGGCGCCGATGACGAAGATGGCGATCAGGATGTGCTCGACGTTCAGGTTGTTCCACTCGTCCCACACCCAAAAGCCGATGCCCACGCCGCCGGTCAGCATCTCGGCGGCGACGATCACCAGCCAGGCGATGCCCACCGACAGGCGCACGCCGGTCAGCACCTGCGGCAGGCTGGCCGGCAGCAGGATGCGCCGAAACACGGTCCACTCGGACAGGCGCAGCACGCGCGCCACGTCCAGGTACTCGCGCGGCACCTGCTGCACGCCGGACGCGGTGTTCACGATCATCGGCCAGATGCTGCAGATGAAAATGGCGAAGATGGCCGACGGCTCGGCCGAGCGGAACAGCAGCAGGCCGATCGGCAGCCAGGCCAGCGGCGACACCGGCCGCAGCAGGCTGATGACCGGCCCGGCGGCATCGCCCAGAAACCGAAAGCGGCCGATCACGAAGCCGAGCGGAATGCCGACCAGCGCCGCCGCCCCGAAACCCAGCGCCACCCGGCGCAGCGAGGCCAGCACGTTCCAGCCGATGCCCTGGTCGTTGGGCGAGTTGCGGTAGAACGGGTCGCTGACCAGCTCCACCGCCGATACCCAGGTGGCGCCCGGCCCCGGCAGGCGGGTGCCGGCAGCCAGCGCCGACCACAGCGCAACCAGCGCCAGCAGGCCGGCCAGCGCCGCCACCAGCTGCCGTGCCGCAGCCTGCGCGCGCGGATTGGGGCCGCTGGCACGCAGCCAGGCGGGGCCGCGTGGTGCCGGCGGCGGCAATTCGGGCGCGGGCGAGGTGACGGCGGGCGCCGTCGGGGCAGCGGGCGCGATGTTTGCGCCGCTCACGAGCTGTATCACTGCGGCCATGGCTCAACTCCTGATCTTGAAACTGGCCGCATAGGCGGCCGGGTCGGTGCCGTCCCAGGCCGCACCGTCGATGAGCGTGGACGTGCGCAGCGTGTTCGTGGGCACGGCCACGCCGACCGCCGCTGCGGCCTGCCCGTACACATCGAGCCGGTTGACCTGCCTGGCCACCGCCAGATAGTCCGGGTCGCCGGCCATCAGGCCCCAACGCTTGTGCTGGGTCAGGAACCACATGCCGTCCGACAGCCAGGGGTAGGTCACCTCGCCGTCGCGGAAAAAGCGCATGGGTTTGGCATCCGTCCATTTCTTGCCCAGGCCGTTCTCGTACTCGCCCAGGATGCGACCCTTGATGATGTCCACCGGGCAGTTCACGTACGACTTGGCGGCCACCGCCTGCGCCATCTCGGCGCGGTTTTCCTGCGCATCGCACCAGCGGGCGGCGTCCAGCACCGCGGCGGTCATGGCACGCGCGGTGTTGGGGTACTGGGCGACGAACTCGGCGCTGGTGCCGAGCACCTTTTCCGGGTGATCGGGCCAGATGTCCTGTGAGGTGACGGCGGTGAAGCCGATGTCGTCGGCAATCGCCCGCGCGTTCCACGGCTCGCCCACGCAGTAGCCGTCCATGTTGCCGACGCGCATGTTGGCCACCATCTGCGGCGGCGGCACGACGATGTTCTTGACGTCCCGGAACGGATCGATGCCGTTGGCCGCCAGCCAGTAGTACAGCCACATGGCGTGCGTGCCGGTCGGGAAGGTCTGGGCGAAGGTGTAGTCGCGGGCCTTGCCCTCGACCAGTTTTTTCAGCGTGGCGCCGTCGGTGACGCCCGCCTTTTTCAGGTCGTTCGAGAGCGTGATGGCCTGGCCGTTGTTGTTGAGTGTCATGAGCACGGCCATGTCCTTCTGCGGGCCGCGGGTGCCCATCTGCACGCCGTAGATCAGGCCGTACAGCACGTGCGCGGCGTCGATCTCGCCGTACATCAGCTTGTCGCGCACGGCCGCCCAAGAGGCCTCCTTGGTCGGCGTGATGCTCAGACCGTACTTCTTGTCGAAGCCCTTCAAGGCCGCCATCACGATGGGCGCGCAATCGGTCAGCGGGATGAAGCCGATCTTGAGGTCCGGCTTCTCCGGCGCGTCGGAGCCGGCCGCCCAGGCGGCGCTGCGAATGGCGGACGGCACCAGGTTCAGCAGCGCCGCGGCGCCGGTGGTGGCCAACGCACCGCGCAGCAGGCTGCGGCGGCCCGGATCGACCGGCGTTTCGATCGGCGCAGCGCCGCTGCTGAGGGGGCTGCCGGGAATCTTCGAATCGTTCATGCACAGGCTCCTTGCGCGTTGCCGTGAGACCAAAAAAAAGCCCACCGCCACGCGGTCCGTGGCGATGGGCTCCGTTGCCCGCGACCGGCCCGCCGGCTCTGGCGGACTGGGTCGCTGATGCGAGTCGTGCGAGTGGCTTCGCTGCCGGTCACACGACGATCAGGTTCTACCTGCGTTGGCTTAAAGCATCGCCCATGCCAAACCACCTCAGCTGCGCGCCAGGGCCAGCAGCAGCGCGATCGCCAGCACCGCGCACAACCCCTGCCAGAAGCGCAGCGGATTGCGTGCATACAGCGGCTGGCGGCGTTGCGGCGCCGTGCCGGCGCCGCCGGACAGGCCGTGCTCCAGGTCCGCCACCAGGTCCGCCACGTGGGCATAGCGGTCGGCCGCCTGCACCGCCGTGGCGCGCGCGAGCACCGCATCGAGCCAGGCTGGCAGCTCCGGGCGGTAGTGCGCCAGCGGTTGGCGGCGGCCAAAGCGCGGCCGGGCGAAGGCCTCGGTCTCGCCGTACGGGTAATGGCCGCTGAACATGCGATACAGGGTCACGCCCAGCGCGTACAGGTCGGTGCGTTCGTCGCCGGCGTTGCCCTCGAACAGCTCCGGCGCCAGGTAGCTCGGCGTGCCGGGGATGTCCTCGTCAGGCGCGCTCTCCAGACCCGGCAGGCGCGCCACGCCCAGATCGAGCAGTTTCAGCCCGCCGCCGGCCAGCAGCAGCACGTTGTCGGGCTTGATGTCGCGGTGCACGATGCGCCGCCGGTGCAGTGCATCGACCGCCCGGCCCAGCTGGCTGGCGATGGCGATGCCCTCGGCCAGCGGCAGCGGCGCGCGCCGCAGGCGCTGCTCGAGCGTCTCGCCGACGTAGAACGGCATGGCCGAGTACAGACGCGTCTGGCGATCCGGCGCCAGCTCGATCACTTCGGCCACGTAGGGACTGCGCACCTGCGCCGCCACCGCCGCCTCGCGCAGAAAGGCGCGCCGGTAGATGTCCTCGCCCTCCAGGCGCGGGTGCGGAAACTTCAGCGCCACCTGGCGCGGCTCGCGCAGGTCCTGGGCGCGGAACAGGCGGCTGTAGCGGCCGTCCGAGATCTGCTCCAGCAGCGCAAAGCCGTCCACTTCGTCACCCACCTTGGGCAGCGGCAGCAGCGGCAGGGCCGCCAGCGCCGCCTCCAGGCCGGTGCGGTCCAGCGGCGGCAGCGCCAGCACGTCCAGCACCAGCGCCGTCACGTTGTCGCGACTGCCGGCCTCCAAGGCCGCCGCGACGATTTGCGCCGCGCTGGTCTGCGGCTCGGCACGGGCGGCCAGCAGCTCCTGAAGCCGCCGATCGGGCAGCGTGCCGTGCACGCCATCGGTGCACAGCAGGTAGCGATCGTGCACACGCAGCGTGTGCCGGCCGGCGTCGGCGCGCAGGTTTTCCTCCAGCGCCACCGCCCGGTACAGCACATGCCGCAGGTCCGGGTGGTCGTGGGCGTGGTCGGTGGTCAGCCGCTGCAGGGTGGTATCGCGCAGGCGGTACACGCGGCTGTCGCCGGCGTGCAGCACGTAGGCCTCGCGCCCGCGCAGCAGCAGCGCGCTGAAGGTGGTGGCCATGCCGCGCAGGTCGGCATTCTGCTGGGCCAGGCCGTGCAGCCAGCGGTTGATCGCCTGCAACGCGCGCCCGGCGGCGCGTTCCGCGCCCAGCGTCAGCGGCAGGCCGAAGTAGCCGTCCAGAAACGCGCGCACGGTGGTTTCCGCCGCCAGGCGCCCACCCGGTCCGCCGCCGACGCCGTCGGCAATGGCGGCGGCGAACTCACCCGCCCCGCGGCTGCCGGCCGGGCGATCGGCCGCCACGAAGTCCTCGTTGCGGGGCCGCCGGCCGGTTTCGCTCGCCAGGCCAACGCCGACCTCCAGCCGCTCGCTAGTCATGCCGGGGCGTCACACGCGCGCCTCGGCCACGGCGCCCCAGGTGGTGCGCCAGCGGGTCTTGACGGCGGCCAGGCCGATCAGGCCGACCAGCGCCAGCCCGGCGAACAGGAAAAAGCCCGCACCGAAGCCGCCGGTCGCCACCTTGGACCAACCCAGCGTCTTGGCCAGGAAAAAACCGCCGACGCCGCCGGCCGCGCCAACCAGGCCGGTGACCACCCCCATCTCGCGCCGAAAACGCAGCGGCACCAACTGAAACACGGACCCGTTGCCCATGCCCAGCGCCATGGCGCCGACAAAGAACGCCGCCACCGCCAGCCAGGCGATGCCCGGCAACTCGCCGATGCCCCAGCCGGCCACCTTGGCCTCGGCCACGGCCCCGGCCAGCGGCGCCGGACCCTGCGGCAGAAGGCCAACCACCACGTAGCTGACCGCCACCACACAGAACAGCACCTGCAGGGAGCGGATGCCGCCGACCCGATCGGCCAGCCAGCCGCCAACCGGCCGGAACATGGAGCCGGCAAACACCACCAGCGCCACCATCAGGCCGGCCGCCACGCCGGACACGTGGTACCAGGTGGTGAAGTACAGCGGCAGCGCGTTGCCCAAGCCGACGAATCCGCCAAAGGTGATCGAGTAGAAGAACATGAACCACCAGGTGTCCCGATCGCCCAGCACCGCCCGGTAATTGGCCAGTGATACCGGCGCGCGCTGTTCCGGTGCATCCCGGGCCATCAGCAGGTACAGCACGAACACGATTGCCATCGGGATCAGCAGCACGCCGAACACGGCCCGCCAGCCCCAGGCCTCGGCCGCCCACGGCACCAGCAGCGAGTCGAGTACCACGCCCATGTTGCCGGCCCCGGCGATGCCCAGCACGATGCCCTGATACTTGGGCGGATACCAGCGCGAGGCCTGCGGCAGCGCCACCGCAAAACTCGCCCCGGCCATGCCCAGCATGAAGCCGAACACCTCCAGCGCCAGCACCGAATGCAGGCCCACCAGCCAGGCATAGGCGAGCGCCGCCATCACCAGCAACTGCGCCAGCAAGCCGGCGCGTTTGGGCCCGATGTGGTCGGCGAGCATGCCCAGCGGCACCCGCAGCAGGGCCCCGAACAGCACCGGGATGGCGACCACGGTGAACTTCTGCGACACGTCGAGGGCGATGTCCTGCGCGATGTACAGCGACAGCGGCCCGAGCACCACCCACACCATGAAGCTGAAGTCGAAATACAAGAATGCCGCCAGCAGCGTCGGCCAGTGACCCGACTTTCGAAAATCCTGCCAATCCATGCCCCATCCTCCAAAAAAACAAAAAGACCGCTGCTGGCAAGGCAACGGCGCGCAACGCGGAATCAAGCAACAAACCAGCCAGCGCCCGGCACAGGGCTGGCCGGACGCCCGATCAAGGCGCCCGGCCGGCCATCAACCCGCTGCGCCGGCGGCGCTCAGAGTTTGTGAAGAAATGCACGTCCTGTGCATTTCTTCTGTCGCAAGTCCGGTACACGCCCGGACTTGCTCCCGCGGATCAAGCACTTGCGTGCTGGATCCGCGACCGGCCGTCCCTGGCCGGACTGAGAGCTTGAATGTCACAAGCTCTCAGATCTTGATCTGCACCCACAGCCAGCTCTTGCTGACGTCGCTGGTGTCCGGCCGCCCGGCGATGAAGGCCGGCGCGTCGGTGCTGTAGTCGGCGTATTTCAGGCCCACGGTGTACTTCTCGGCAAAGGTCTTGCTCAGCAGCACGCCCCACTCGTCGCCGTAGTCGTCGCTGCCGGCGTCCGACTCGTAGCGGTCGTAGCGCACCAGCCAATCCACGGCCAGCCCCGGCACCGGCCCGCCGACTGTGACATAGGTGTCTTTCAGGCCTGCCGCGGGCGTGCGCAGAAACTGGTCCGTCCAGCCGTTGAAGGCGTGCAGCGTGGCCAGCGGCGTCTGCAGGGCGCGCGTACCGTTCATGGCGCCGCCTTCGAGCAGCTCGTAGGCGGCCTTGAAGCTGACGCCAAACAGGCGCACGCCGCCTTCCAGCAGGCCGTAGTCCAGATCGAAACTGCCGGCGTTGTCGGCGTAATCGCTCTGGCGGGCGTACTCGGCGGTGTACAGGATGGCCGAACCGGCCGCGCCGGGCAGGGTCGGCAGCTTCAGTTGCGGCAGCGGGATTTCCCCCATCGCGCGCAGACCATAGGTGGCCGTGGATTCCGCCGCGAAGTCGTCGAAGTCGAGCAGGTAGGCGTAGCCGGTCAGCGTGGTGAGCGGATTGGGTTTCCACTGCAGGTTGACCAGGTGGCCGGCCATCTGGAAGTCGCCGGTATTGGCGAAGGCGCCGTTTGGCGTGTCCTCGCCGAACACGCGGTTCACGTTGTAGACATAGGCATAGCTGCCGGTCACGCCGGGCAGCATCTTGTTCTCGTAGAAAAAGCTGTCGAAGGTCTGCTGGTTCTGGCGCCAGCCGACGTCACCGATGAAGCGGTGATTGTCGAAAAAGAAGGCCTGACGGCCATAGCGCAGGGTGTTGCCCTTCAGGCCCAGATATCCCAGGTAGGCCTGGTTGACCTCGGTGCCGTCCGGGTCGGCCACGACCGGGAACTTGGTCTTGCCGTTGTAGGTGTTGTTGTAGTCCTCCTCGCCGACCACCGACACGTTCTCGGCTTCGCCATAGGCAAAGAAGCCGTGGAACAAACCGGTGCGCCAGCCCAGGCGCGTGCGCACGGTTTGGGCGCTGGCCTCGTCCAGAATGCTGGCGGGGCGGTCCTGGTCGACCTGCTCGAAGCGGTAGCGCACGTCCAGGCTGACCTTGCCCTGCATGAGGGAGTCGGTGAGCGGGAACAGTGCGTCGTCGATGGCGTGGGCGGCGGCGGTGCTGCCGACCAGTCCGGCGGCCAGCAGCGCGCCGGCGCGGATAACTGCGGTGTGGGCTTGCATGGTTCCATCCCTGCGTTGAGCGTGTCCGGCTTTCGGCGGGCACAAAAAAAAGGCCGCACCCGCCCGTTTGGCAGGTACGACCTCGTTGTCGTTGCGTGACGCGACCGCGCGTCGGATGGGGCGAACCCCGGTGACCGCAGCGTCGCGGCCAGGCTGGTTAAAGCAAGAGCCGGGCCAGATGCAGCGAGCGCTTCGCGGCCGATGACGGGGCCGGGCAACGGCCGTCCACCGCCGGGGCGACGCGCGCCTCAGTCAGCGTCGGTCAGGCTCCCGTCCGCCAGGGTCAGGCGGCGATCGAGCAGCCGCGCCAGCTGCGGATTGTGGGTGACCACCACCAGGCCGCCGCCGCGCTCGCGGCAGACCTCGACCAGTTGCTGGAACACCTGCTCGGCGGTGTGCGGGTCCAGATTGCCGGTCGGCTCGTCGGCCAGGATGCAGCGCGGGCGGGTCACCAGCGCCCGGCCGATGGCGACCCGCTGACGCTCGCCGCCGGACAGTTGCCCGGGCTTGTGGTGGCCGCGCGCAGCAAGCCCGAGCCGGTCCAGCATGGCATCGGCCGCCTGCCCTGCCCCGGCCGGCGCCATGCCGCCGATCAGCAGCGGCATGGCGATGTTCTCGCACGCCGTGAATTCATCCAGCAGGTGGTGGAACTGGTAGATGAAGCCGAGCGACTGGTTGCGCAGGCGCGAGCGCTCGCGCTCGCCAAGGCCGGTCAGGCTGCGCCCGTCCACCCACACCTCGCCGTGGCTGGCGGCGTCCAGACCGCCCAGCAGGTGCAGCAGCGTACTCTTGCCGGCGCCGGAGGCGCCCATCACGGCCACGCTCTGCCCGGCGCGGACCGTCAGATCGACGTCGTGCAGCACGGTCAGGGCGCCGCCGGCATCGAGGTAGGTCTTGCCAAGGCCGCGGGCCTGGAGCACCGGTACCTGATCACTCATAGCGCAGGGCCTCGGCCGGGTCGGTGCGGGAAGCGCGCCAGGCCGGGTACAGCGTGGCCAGCAGCGACAGCAGCAGCGCCAGACCGGTGATGTTGGCCACATCGGCGGCTTGCAGGCGCGAGGGCAGGCTGGAGATGTAGTACACGTCGGTCGGCCACAGACTCACGTGCAGCGCCCGCTCCAGCCACGGCACCAGGGTTTCGATGTTCAGCGCCAGTGCCACGCCGCCGATCAGGCCCAGCAGCGTGCCGACCACGCCGATGACCGCGCCCTGCACGATGAACACGCCCATCACGCTGCCCGGCGTGGCGCCCATGGTGCGCAGGATGGCGATGTCGGCCCGCTTGTCGGCCACCATCATGACCAGCGTCGAGATGATGTTGAAGGCGGCCACGCCGACGATCAGCGACAGGATGATGAACATCACCGTCTTTTCGGTGCGCACGGCGCGAAAGAAATTGACGTGCTGGCGCGTCCAGTCGCCGACCGCCAGGTACGGCAGGCGCTGCGCCAGCCGCTGCGCCGCTGCCGGCGCCTGCATCAGATCCGCAAGACGCAGCCGCACGCCGCTGACCGCATCACCCAGGCGCACCAGGCGCTGCGCGTCCGGCAGGGCCACCAGCGCGAGGGCGCTGTCGTACTCGTACATGCCGGCCGAGAAGTAACCGAGCACGGTGAAGCGCTTCATGCGCGGCAGCACGCCGGCCGGCGTGGCGCTGGCCTCCGGAATCAGCACCGTCACCTTGTCGCCGGGCTTGGCGCCCAGGGCCAGGCCCAGATCGCGCCCCAGGATGATGCCGAACTCGCCCGGCTGCAGCGCCGCCAGCGTGGTGCCGGTGGTGTTCAGCGTCAGTTCGGCGACCGTCGGCTCCTGCGCCGGGTCGATGCCGCGCAGCAGCACGCCGTTGGCGTTGCCGGCGAACGAGATCATGGCCTCGGTCTCGACATAGGGCGCGCTGGCCAGCACCCCGGGCTCGGCCGCCACCAGCTGCTGCACCTGCGGCCAGTCGCGCAGCGCGCCGCCGTCGCCGCTGACCGTGACGTGCGCCACCATGCCCAGGATGCGCGAGCGCAGCTCCTGCTCGAAGCCGTTCATGACCGAGATGACGGTGATCAGCGCCATCACGCCCAGGCCGATGCCGGCCATCGACACCAGGCTGATGAACGAGATGAAGTGGTTGCGCCGCTTGGCGCGCGTGTAGCGCAGGCCGATGAAGATTTCGTAGGGTTTGAACATGGTTCAGGGGGCGTCGGTGTGTCCGTACTGTTGGCCGGGGTCGCGCACGAAACCGAAGCGCGCCGGCAGGGCCACGCTCGGGCAGTGCTCAAGCGGCAGGCGCCCTTCGGGCAGGTCCAGAAACAGCGCCGGCGCGTCCGGCCCGCCGGCCATCAGATCGGCCAGAGCCGTCTCGTCGGCGGCGCGTCCGTCGGCCTGACACACCCGGTCGGCAAAGTATTCGAGGCTCGTCTCGTCGACCCGCCCGGCGCCCAGCGCGGTCAGCAGCGTGAGCCCGCCGGCCTCGTCCAGACAGGCCGCCCGCACCGCGCCGGCCGGCTCGCCGGTGTGGGCCACCAGCGTCCCGTCTTCCCCGACGTGCAGGACGTAAGGCGCATGGTCCAGCTGCACGAACACGATCTGAGCGCCGTTTTGCACGAAGTAGCGGCCCTTCGCGTCGCGCGCGTAATGGCGGTTCAGGTGCGCGCGCAGCGCGGGGTGTTCGACCGCGGCGTCGCGGATCAGCCACGCGCCGCGCCCGCTCAGGCGCAGCCAGCCGGCCAGGGGCTGACCCGGCGACCAGGCCGATTCAGTCACCACAAGCGCACCCGCTCGCCGTGGATCGGCACCTGCGCCTGCCAACCCATCCGCTCGTGCAGGCGCAGGCGCAGGGCATCGGCCGCCGCCGGCTCGCCGTGGGTGATGAATATCCGCTGCGGCGCCGGTATCTGGCCGAGCCAGGCGAGGATGCCTTGCCAGTCGGCGTGAGCGGACAGGTTCTGGATGCTCGCCACCTCGGCCGCCACCGGCACATAGCGGCCGTGGATCTTGATTTCGCGCGCGCCACCCAGCAGCGCCGCGCCGCGCGTGCCGCCGGCCTGGTAGCCGGCGAACAGGATGGTGTTGTGCGGGTTGCCGGCGCGGGCCTTCAGGTGATGCAGCACCCGCCCGCCGGTGGCCATGCCACTGGCCGAGATGATGATCATCGGGTGCGTGCGGGCGTTCAGGGCGATCGACTCCTCGCGCTCGCGCACGCAGGTCGCCGTCGCGCACACCGCGCGGGCCTGACTGGCGCTGAGCCGGTGTTCGCTGGCGAAGCGCTGCAGCAGCTCGCTGGCGTCGATGGCCATCGGGCTGTCCAGGAACACCGGCAGGTCGGCGATCGCCTGCTGCTGTTTCAGTTGATGGATGTAGAACAGCAGCTCCTGCGTGCGCCCGACGGCGAAGGCCGGAATCAGCACCATGCCGCCGCGCCGGGCAGTGCGGTTGATGACATCGGCCAGCGCCTGCGCCGGGTCGGTATCCGCGTGCAGACGATCGCCGTAGGTCGACTCGACCACCAGGCAATCGACCGGCGGCGCCGGCTGCGGATCGCACATGAGCGGATCGCCGCTGCGCCCCAGGTCGCCGCTGAACAGCAGCCGCCGGCCATCGGTTTCGATTTCCACGCTGGCGGCGCCAAGGATGTGCCCGGCCGGCCGAAACCGCACCCGCACGTCGGCGCACGGCTCGAACCACTCGCCAAAGGCCACGCTTTCCAGCGCCGGCAGGGCGTCGATGGCGTCCTGCTTGTCGTACAGCGGCAGCGCCGGGTGGTGCCTGGAGAAACCCTTGCGGTTGGCGTACTCGGCGTCCTGCTCCTGCAGGTGGCCGCTATCGGGCAGCAGCAGGCGACACAGGGCCGCGGTACCCGGCGTACACCAGACACGCCCGCCGTAGCCGTTTTTCACCAGCAGCGGCAGGTAGCCGCTGTGGTCGATGTGGGCATGCGTGAGCAGCACGGCATCCAGCGTGCCCGGCTCGAACGGCAGCGGCGCCCAGTTTTGCAGGCGCAGTTGCTTGTAGCCCTGGAACAGGCCGCAGTCGATCAGCACCCGCCGGCCGGCGACTTCCAGCAGGTATTTCGAACCGGTAACGGTGCCGGCCGCGCCAAGAAAGCTCAGGTGCACGGGCCGCGGGTCTCAGGCCGGGGCCAACAAGGCGTGCACATAATCCGCCACGCCCTGCTCCACCGGCATGAACTCGCCGTCGTAGCCGGCCAGACGCAGGCCGGTCAGGTCGGCCTGGGTGTAGTTCTGGTAGCGCTCGGCAAGACCCGGCGGGAAGTCGATGTAGCGCAGCGCGCCGGAGTCGACCAGCGCCGGCAAATCGAGCGCCGGCTCGCCGGCCGCGGCGCGGCAGGTGTTGACCACTGCCTGCGCCACGCGGTTGAAGCTGGCCGCCGCGCCGCTGCCCAGATTGAACACGCCGCTCACCTGCGGGCGATCCAGGAAGTGCAGCACCACGCGCGCCACGTCCTGCACCGCCACGAAATCGCGCTGCTGCTCGCCGTCGGCGTAGCCGCCGCTGCCGCGAAACAGCTGCACGCTGGCGCGCTCGCTGTACTGCAGGAAGAACTGGCGCGCCACCGAGGCCATGCGGCCCTTGTGCGCCTCGCCCGGCCCGTAGACGTTGAAGTAGCGAAAGCCGATCACCGGCGCCCGCAGGCGCGGCAGCTGCCGGCGCACGTAGTCGTCGAACAGCAGCTTGGAGTAGCCGTAGACATTCAGCGGGCGCTCGTTGTGCGGATGCTCGGCGAAGACCTCGCTCGGGCCGTAAACAGCCGCCGAGGAGGCGTACAGCAAGGGCACGCGCGCGTCCTGGCAGTGCTCGAACACCGCCTTCGAGTAGGCGTAGTTGTTGTCCATCATGTAGCGGCCGTCCAGCTCCAGGGTGTCCGAGCAGGCCCCCTGATGCAGCACGGCGGTGAGCTTCGGCACGCCGCCGGACCCGAGCAGGCGCAGGAACTCCCGCTTGTCCAGGTAATCGGCAATCGCGCAGCCGACCAGGTTGCGGAACTTGGCCGAATTGGTCTCCAGGTTGTCCACCACCAGGATGTCGGTCACGCCGCGGGCGTTCAGCGCCCGCACCAGATTGTTGCCGACGAAGCCGGCACCGCCAGTCACCACGTACATGTTCAGTTCTCCTGCGCCAGTTCGGCAGCCACTTCCTGCGCCGTGGCGGTGGCGGTGCCCAGCTTGCCGACCACGATGCCGGCGGCCAGATTCGCCAAGTGCACCGCCGCCGCGTCGTCCAGTTCGGCGGCCAGCGCCAGCGCCAGCGCCGCCACCACCGTATCGCCGGCGCCGGACACGTCGAACACCTCGCGCGCCCGCGCCGGGTCGTGCAGGGCCGGGGCGCCGGCGCGAAACAGGGTCATGCCCTGCTCGCTGCGCGTGACCAGCAGGCGCTCGATGCAAAGCCTGGCCAACCAGTCGGCGGCCTTCTCGTGCAGCTCATCCTCGCTGCGCCAGGGCCCGGCCACGGTGGCGAACTCGCCGCGGTTGGGCGTCAGCAGGCTGGCACCGGCATAAGCGGCGTAGTCGTGACCCTTGGGGTCGACGATGACCGGCCGGCCGTGGCGGCGCGCCAGCCCGATCAGTTCGGCGGCCGCCGCGAGCGTGCCCTTGCCGTAGTCCGACAACACCACCACCTCCGCCCACTCCAGGGCATCGGCAAAGGCCGCGTGCAGCGCCGCCAGCGCCGCGGGGGCCGGACGGGCCTCGAAATCGAGCCGGATCAGCTGCTGGCTGCGCGACAGCACGCGCAGCTTCAGCGTGGTCGGCAGCGCCGGATCGCGCAGCAGGCGCGCGTCGATGGTGCTGTCCGCCAGCAGGCTGTCGATGCGCGCTGCCGCCTCGTCCTGACCGGTGATCGCCAGCAGACGCGCCCGACCGCCCAGCGCCACTACATTGCGCGCCACGTTGGCGGCGCCGCCCAGGCGCTCCTCGCTGCCACCCACAGCCACCACGGGCACCGGCGCTTCCGGCGAGATGCGCTCGACCGCCCCGAACCAGTAGCGGTCCAGCATGGCGTCGCCGACCACCAGCACGCGCACGCCGGCCAGACGCGCCAGATGAGCCGGCAGCAGGGCGCTGAGCACCGTTCAGGCGCCGTCGAGGCTGGCGGCGATGGCCTGCAGGGCCGCCATGGGATCCGCCGCGCCGGTTATCGGCCGGCCGATGACCAGCCAGTCGGCGCCGGCCGCCAAAGCTGCCGCCGGAGAGAGCGTGCGCCGCTGGTCGTCAGGCGCATCGCCCGGGCTGCGGATGCCGGGGGTGACCAGCCTGAAGTCCGACCCCAGCGCCGCCCGCAGCGGCGCGATTTCGAGCGGTGAGCAGACCACGCCGTCCAGCCCGGCATCGGCACAGCAGCGAGCCAGGCGCAGCACCTGCCCGGCCGGATCGGCAGCCACGCCGACCGCCGCCAGTTCGGCCTGATCCAGGCTGGTCAGCACCGTGACGCCCACCAGCAGCGGGCGCTGGCGGGACGCACTCAGCGCCTCGGCCGCCGCGGCCAGCATGCGCGGGCCGCCACCGGCATGGACATTGATCATCCACACGCCGAGCGCCGCCGCGCTGCGGCAGGCACCGGCCACGGTGTTGGGAATGTCGTGGAACTTGAGGTCCAGGAACACCTCGAAGCCACGCGTGTGCAAGGCTTCGACCGCCCCCGGCCCGGCGGCGGTGAACAGCTCCATGCCGACCTTGAGCCGACACAGGGCCGGATCGAGGCGATCGGCCAGCGCCGTCGCCTGGCCAAGATTGGGCCGGTCGATGGCAACCACGATGCGAGGTCCAGGCGCGGGGTGGGTCATGGAGCCAGCGTTGCCCAAATCAACAGATCACGGTTGCGGTGGCCGCGCAGCGGATGGGGCCAGCGCGACCAGTTCGGCCTCCAGGCGCCGTTGCTGCGCGCGCAGCCGGCGCAGTTCGCGGCTGTAGCGCCAGCGCTGCGGCAGCGCTGCCAGCCAGCCAATCGCCATACCGACGCCGATCACCCCCAGCAGCAGATAGGCGAGGCGCAGTTCGCCGCTGCCGACCAGGTAATTGACGCTCACCGGCTGCGTGTTCACGCTCGCAAAAAGCCCGGCCAATACAGCTACCGCGAGCAGCGCCAACAGTCGCAATGTGCGCATCAGGCACCTCCAAAAACAAAAACGGCATGGCTACAGCCATGCCGTTCGTGTGGATTCGCGTCGGCACTGCCAGGTCTGCGCATCAGGCATGCCGGCCCGAAAACCGATCGCACCGGCGGCAAGCTGGCCGCCACCGATGCCACTGAGCCTGCTCAGTTCCCCCGATCGCCCAGGTGCTCCTTGAGCAGGTCGCCCAGACTGGTGGTGCCGGTGACGTTGGTGGAACGGTAGTCCTCCACCGCCGCGGCTTCTTCCTTGAGCTCCTGCGCCCGCACGGACAGCTGGATGCTGCGCGCCTTGCTGTCGATGGCGATGATCATGGCCTCGACCTCGTCGCCGACCTTGAGGACCTCGGTGGCATCCTTGGTCTTGTCCTGCGATGCATCGGAGCCCTTCATGCTGCCTTCGATGCCGGGGGCCAGCTCCAGCAGGACCAGCTTCGGCTCGACCTGGGTCACCTTGGCAGCGACACGGGTGCCGCGCGGGTTCTGTTCCACGTAGTCGGTCCAGGCATCGCCCTCGACCTGCTTCATGCCCAGCGAAATCCGCTCGCGCTCGGGGTCGACCAGCATGACCACGGCGTTGACCAGATCGCCCTTCTTGAGGTCGCGGATCGCTTCTTCGCCGGGCTTGTCCCAGGAGATGTCGGTCAGGTGGACCAGGCCGTCGATGCCGCCGTCCAGTTCCACGAACACGCCAAAGTCGGTGATCGACTTGATGCGCCCGCTGACCTTGTCACCCTTGCGGTGCAGCGCAGCGAATTCTTCCCAGGGGTTCATGCGGCACTGCTTCATGCCCAGCGAAATGCGCCGGCGCTCGCCGTCGACGTCCAGGATCATGACCTCGGTCTGATCGCCCGGCTGCACCACCTTGGCCGGCTGCACGTTGCGGTTGGTCCAGTCCATCTCGGACATGTGCACCAGACCCTCGACGCCGTCCTCGATCTCCACGAAGCAGCCGTAATCGGTGACGTTGGTCACCGTGCCGACCAGACGCGAGCCGACCGGATAGCGGCGCGCAATGTTGACCCACGGGTCTTCCTGCAGCTGCTTCAGGCCCAGCGACACGCGCACGCGCTCGCGGTCGAACTTGAGGATCTTGACTTCCAGCTCGTCGCCGACCTTGACCACTTCGCTCGGGTGACGCACGCGCTTCCAGGCCATGTCGGTCACGTGCAGCAGGCCATCGATACCGCCCAGGTCCACGAACGCGCCGTAGTCGGTCAGGTTCTTGACCACGCCGTGCTTGATCTGGCCCTCTTCCAGGCTCTCGATCAGGGTGCGGCGCTCCTCGACGTAGCTGTCTTCCAGCACCGCGCGGCGCGACACCACCACGTTGTTGCGCTTGCGGTCGAGCTTGATGCACTTGAACTCGATTTCGCGCCCTTCCAGATGGGTCACGTCGCGCACCGGGCGGATGTCGACCAGCGAGCCGGGCAGGAAGGCCCGCACGTCGCCGATCATGACCGTGAAGCCGCCCTTGACCTTGTCGGTGATAACGCCGGTGATCGGCTCGGACTTCTCGAAGGCGTCCTCGAGCACGATCCACTGCTTGTTCAATCGCGCTTCTTCGCGCGACAGCACGGTCTCGCCGTAGCCGTCCTCGATGGCCTTCAGGGCCACCTCGACCACGTCGCCGATGGCGCACTCCAACTCGCCGCGCTCGTTGCGGAATTCCTGGACCGGGATCAGCGCCTCGGACTTCAGGCCGGCGTTGACGGTTACGAAGTTGTTGTCCAGGTCGACAACGGTGGCACGGACAATGGAGCCAGGCTGCAGTTTCCTGTTCGACAGGCTTTCTTCCAGCAGGGCGGCGAACGATTCGGTCATGGGTATGGGCTAACGCTGGGCGGCTTCCGTGATCCGCATTGATTGAAAAAATTGCGCTGTCCGCGGGGCTTTCGCCGCGAAACGGAAACGCCGGCCATGCCCGAACCCTTACGGGACCGGGTCGGGGCCGACCGTCAGACCGCGCTCCTGGCAGTACCCGGCAATCCGGGCACACACTTCATCCGCCGTCAGGTCGCTGCTGTCGATGAGGACCGCATCGTCCGCCGGGCGCAGCGGGGCAGTGGTACGCGAGGCATCCTGCGCGTCACGCCGCCGCAAATCATCCAAAATGGCGGCAAGACTAGCATCGACGCCGGCCTGGCTCAACTGCAACCAGCGCCGCCGGGCACGCTGCTCGGCGCTGGCGGTCAGAAAAATCTTCAGCGGCGCCTGCGGAAACACCACCGTGCCCATGTCGCGCCCTTCGGCCACCAGACCCGGCGGACGGACGAACGCGCGCTGCAAGGGCAGCAACGCGGCGCGCACCGGGACGTGCATCGCCAGCCGCGACGCCGCGCGGGCGCAGGCTTCCTCGCGAACGCCCGCGCTCACATCGACGCCATCGAGCAATACCTGCAGGGCGTCGGCCAACACGCGAAACTCGATCCGCAGCCGCCCGACCCGACGTGCCAGCGCGTCGCCGTCGTCGATGTCGATACCGTCCCGCGCGGCGGCCACCGCCACCAGCCGGTACAGCGCCCCGCTGTCCAGGTAATGCCACCCCAGCCGGCGCGCCAGCAGCAGGCTCACCGTGCCCTTGCCGGCGCCGCCCGGTCCGTCGATGGTGACGACCGGCGCCTCGCTCATGCGGCCTCGATGGCCAGGCCGAGCCCGCGCATGAGCTCGACGTAGCCCGGAAAGGAGGTGCCGACGTTCACGCAGTCGCGGATCCGCACCGGCCCATCGGCGCGCAGCGCGGCCAGGCTGAAGGCCATGGCGATGCGGTGATCGCCGTGGCTGTCCACCACCCCGCCATGAAACCGGCCGCCCTGGATGCGAAGGCCGTCCGGCAGCGCCTCGACTGCAATGCCGAGCGCCTTCAGTCCGTTCGCAATGGCGGCAATGCGGTCGCTTTCCTTCACGCGCAGCTCCTGCGCGCCGGTGATCAGCGTTTCGCCCTGCGCGCAGGCGGCGGCCACCGCGATGGCCGGGAACTCGTCGATGGCCAGCGGCACCAGCTCGGTCGGCACCACGATGCCGCGCAGCGCCGAGGCGCGCACGCGCAGGTCGGCCACCGGCTCGGCGCCGGCCTCGCGCGGATTCAGCAGCGCGATGTCGGCGCCCATGGCGCGCAGGATGTCGAGGATGCCGGTGCGCGTCGGATTGACGCCAACGTTCTCGATCAGCGCCTCGCCCGATTCGGCGATCAGCGCCGCCACCAGCGCAAATGCGGCCGAGGAAATGTCGCCGGGAATCGCAAACGACGTGGCCCGCAGCGGCGTGTCGCCGCCATCGATGCAGACGCGCGCGCCGTCTCGCTGCAGCGGCCGACCGAAGGCGGCCAGCATGCGCTCGGTGTGGTCGCGGGTCGGTGCCGGCTCGGTCACACAGGTGCGTCCCTGCGCATACAGACCCGCCAGCAGCAGGCAGGATTTGACCTGCGCGCTGGCCATCGGCAGTACGTAGTCGATGCCCCGCAACTGGGCGGTCGATCGCAACACCAGCGGCGGCGTGTCGCCCTCGGCGGCGGCGATGTCGGCCCCCATCTGCCGCAACGGCGCGATCACTCGGCGCATCGGCCGGCGCGACAAAGACTCGTCGCCGATCAGCGTGACGCCGAAACGCTGCCCGGCCAGCAGACCGGCCAGCAGGCGCATGCCGGTGCCGGCGTTACCCATGTCGAGCGGTCCTGCGGGTGCCCGCAGGCCATGCAGGCCAACGCCCTGCACCGTGACCCGGCCTTCATTCGGACCGTCGATGCGCACGCCCATCGCGCGAAACGCCGCCGCCGTGGCCAGCGTGTCGGCGCCGGCCAGAAAACCCTCGAAGCGGCTCTCGCCCTGCGCCAGCGCGGCCAGCATCACGGCCCGGTGCGAGATCGACTTGTCGCCCGGCACGCGGCCATGGCCGGCAATCTGCCCGCCCGGCGAAACATGAAAATCCACGCTGAAACCTCAGGCCGGCGGCAGACGGTGTTGTGCGGCCTGGGCGGCCGCGAACAGCTTTTCGAGCCGCGCCGCGTCGCCGGCATCGACCGCCGCCGCCAGCTCGCCCAGGCGCTCCAGGTAGCGGCGCAGGGCCAGACTCAGCTGCGCCCGGTTGGCCAGGGACACGTCCCGCCACATCACAGGATCGCTGCCGGCCAGGCGCGTCATGCTGCGAAAGCCGCTGCCGACCAGCGGCGCCAGTGGCGTGCCGGGCGTCTCGGCAAACTGCCCCATCAGCGTGTAGGCCAACATCTGCGGCAAATGGCTGGTCAGCGCCAGCGCGGCGTCGTGCTGTTCGGGGCTCATGCTCAGCACCCGTGCGCCGACCTCCTGCCACAGGGCAGTCACGCGCGCGGTGGCGGCAGGGTCCGTGTCCGGGGTTGGCGTCAGCACCACGGTACGCCCGGCGAACAGGCCCTCCACGCTGGCGGCAAAGCCGCTGTGTTCGGTGCCGGCGATCGGATGACCGGGCACGAAACGGGCCGGCAACTGGCCGCACAGGGCTTTCAGGTCACGCACCACCGAGCACTTGGTGCTGCCGACGTCCGTGACCACTGCGGCAGCCGCCAGATGCGGGCCGATACGGGCATAGACCTCGCGCGTACGTCCGACCGGCACGCCCAGCACGACGATGTCGGCACTCGCCGCGGCGACCTGCCAGTCGGCCTCCACGGCATCGACGATGCCAAGCCCGATGGCCGGCGCCAGACGCGCGGCATCCCGGCCGCAGGCCGTCACCCGATGCCCGCAGCGGCGCAGATCCCGCGCCAGAGAGCCGCCGATCAGGCCAAGACCGATGATGAGGACCTGCGCCATCAGCCGGCCAGCGCCTGCGGCAGGGCGGTGAGCAGCCGGTCCATCTGCGCCGGGGTGCCGATGGTGATGCGCAGATGATTGGGCATGCCGTAGGGCGCCAGCGGCCGCACGATGACGCCGCGCCGCAGCAGGGCCTCGTACACCGGCCCGGCCGGGCGGCCGACATCGACGGCGATGAAGTTGCCGACCGACGGAATGTAGGCCAGCCCCAGCCGCTCGCAGGCCGCGGCCAGCGCCGCCAGGCCCTGCGCGTTGAAGTCCCGCGCGCGGTGCACGTGCGCGTGATCGGCCAGCGCCGCCTCGCCCGCGGCCAGCGCCAGGCTGTTGACCGTGAACGGCTCGCGCAGGCGATTGAGCAGGTCCGCCATTTGGGCGCTGGCCACGCCGTAGCCCAGGCGCAGGCCGGCCAGGCCGTAAATCTTCGAGAAGGTGCGCGACACCAGCAGGTTCGGAAACCGGTCCAGCCAGGCCAGGCCGTTGGGGTAGTCGGGCTCGCCGACGTACTCGCAGTAGGCCTCGTCCAGCACCACCACGACGTGCGCCGGCAGGGACTCCAGAAACGCCCGCAATTCGGCCGCCCGGTGCCAGGTGCCGGTCGGGTTGTTCGGGTTGGCCAGGAAAATCACCCGCGTGCGGTCGGTGACCGCCGCGCGCATGGCCGGCAGGTCGGCGCCCCAGTCGCGCGCCGGCACCGTGACCACGCTGCCGCCGGCACTGACCGCTACCGTGGTGAAGATGGCGAACGCGTACTGCGCCACGACCACCTCGTCGCCGGGGTTCAGGAAGGCCCGCGCCACCAGTTGCAGGATTTCGTTGGAGCCGTTGCCCAGCACCAGCTGGGCAGGCTCTACCGCCAGCGCCGCCGCCAGGGCCTGCTTCAGGGCGAAGCCGTGGCTGTCCGGATACAGCGCAACCTCGGCCAGCGCCTCGCGCGCCGCCGCCAGACCCAGCGGACTCGGGCCGAGCGGGTTCTCGTTCGAGGCCAGCTTGATGGCGTCCGTGATGCCGTACTCGCGCTCGAGTTCCGACAGCGGCTTGCCCGGCTGGTAGGGCTGCAACGCGCGCACGCCGGGGGTGGCCAGATCGCGGATGGAAAGGCTCATGACGCATCTCCGGTCGCCCGCGGGTAGGCGCCCAGCACCTTGCACAGGGCGGTCACTTCGCGCAGTTCGGTGAGCACCTGCTGCACCGAACCGTCCTGCACGTGGCCTTCGATGTCGACGAAGAACACGTACTGCCAGCGGCCGGTGCGGGCCGGGCGCGATTCGATGCGGGTCATCGAGATGCCGTGCCGGCGCAGCGGTTCGAGCAGGCTCACGAGCGCGCCGGGCCGGTTGCCGGTAGACAGCAGCAGCGAGGTCTTGTCGTACCCCGACGGCTGCGTATCGTGCCGGCCAACGACCAGAAAGCGCGTGGTGTTGCCGGGCTCGTCCTCGATATTGGCGGCCAGGCGCGTGAGCCCGTACAGACGCCCGGCCGACTCGCCGGCAATGGCGGCGGCGCCGGCTTCGCTGGCCGCGCGGCGGGCCGCCTCGGCGTTGCTGCTGACCGCCTCGCAGGCCACGCCCGGCAGGTGCCCGGCCAGCCAGCGCCGGCACTGCGCCAGCGACTGGGCGTGCGAATAGATTTGTTTCACGCCGGCCAGGTCGGGCGCCTTGCTCAGCAGCTGCTGGTGCACCGCCAGCTCGACCTCGCCGCAGATGGTCAGCGGCGTGCTCAGGAACATGTCCAGCGTGTGCGTGACCGCGCCCTCGGTGGAGTTCTCGATCGGCACCACGCCATAGTCGGCCGCGCCGGCGTCGACCTCGCGAAACACCTGCTCGATGGTGGCCTGCGGCAGGCTGCTGATGGCCTGCCCGAAGTGCTTGTGCGTGGCGTCCTGCGAGAAGGTTCCCGGCGGACCCAGATAGGCCACCGTGAGCGGCCGCTCCAGGGCCAGGCAGGCCGACATGATTTCCCGAAAAATATGCGTGACCGCCTCGTCCGGCAACGGCCCGGGGTTGGCAGCGGCCACCCGGCGCAACACCTGGGCCTCGCGCTCGGGACGGTAGAAGACCGTCTCGCCGGCCGCCTGCTTGACCTGCGCCACCTGCTGCGCGCACGCCGCCCGCTCGGACAGCAGGCGCAGCAGGTCGGTATCGATCGCGTCGATACGGCGCCGAATCGCGGCCAGCTTGCCGTCCTGCGTCATGCCTGCCCGCCTCGCGCTGCTCAGGGGCAGCGCACCGCCAGCACGCCCGCGATGGCGCGGATCTTCGCCAGCAGCTGCGCCGGCAGCGGCCGGTCCACGTCCACCAGCGTGTAGGCGAGCTCGCCCCTGGACTTGTTGATCATGTCGATGATGTTAAGCCCGGCCTCGGCCAGGGCGGTGGTGATCTGGCCGACCATGTTGGGCACGTTGGCGTTGACCACCGCCAGGCGCACCGCACCCTCCGCGCGCGGCATGACCACCCACGGGAAATTGACCGCGTTGGTGAGGTTGCCGTTCTCGATGTAGTCGCGCACCTGATCGGCCACCATCACGGCGCAGTTCTCCTCCGCCTCGGCGGTCGAGGCACCCAGGTGCGGCAGGGCGATCACCCGCGGGTGGTTCAGCAGGCCGGGCTTCGGGAAATCGCTGACGTAGAAGTGAACCTGGCCGGTTTCCAGCGCCGCCGCCACGGCGTCGGTGTCGACGATGCCGGCGCGGGCGAAGTTCAGCACCGTCAGGCCGGGACGGGCCAGGCGCAGCGTGTCGGCGTTGGCAAGGCCGCGGGTGTGGTCGTTCAGCGGCACGTGGAAGGTGATGAAATCAGCCTGCGCGAACACCGCCTCGACGCTCGGCGCCCGCTGCACCTGCGCCGACAGCAGCCAGGCGCCCTCGACCGTGATGCCCGGATCGTAGCCGACCACCTTCATGCCCAGCGCCAGCGCGGCGTTGGCCACCTGCCGGCCGATGGCGCCCAGGCCGACCACGCCCAGCGTGCGCCCCGGCAGCTCGAAGCCGGCGAACTGTTTCTTGCCGGCCTCGACCGCGTGCTCCACGGTCTGCGCGTCGCCTTCCAGCGCCCGCGTGTAGGCCCAGGCCTGGCAGATGTTGCGCGCCGCCAGCAGCAGGCCGGCGATCACCAGCTCCTTGACCGCATTGGCGTTGGCGCCCGGCGTGTTGAACACCGGAATGCCGCGCGCCGACAGGGCCGCCACCGGGATGTTGTTCACGCCGGCGCCGGCCCGGCCCACGGCCAGCAGCGAGGCCGGCAGGTCCATGCTGTGCAGGTCGGCCGAGCGCAGCAGGATGATGTCCGGATCGGCCAGGTCCTTGCCGATCTGGAAGCGGTCGGCCGGCAGGCGCGACAGGCCGGCCTTGGAGATGTTGTTCAGCGCGAGTACGCGGTACATGGCGAATTTCCCGGGAAGCTAGGTGACCGTCAGCCGTGGCGACGCTCGAAGTCGATCATGAACTCGACCAGCGCCTGCACGCCGGCCAGCGGCATGGCGTTGTAGAGGCTGGCGCGCATGCCGCCGACGCTGCGGTGGCCCTTCAGCTGCACCAGGCCGGCCTGCTTGGACTCGGCCAGGAAGGCGGCGTCCAGGTCCGGATTGGCCAGCGTGAACGGCACGTTCATGCGCGAGCGGCTGGCCGGCTCGGTCGGGCAGTTGTAGAAGCCGCTGCGATCGAGCAGGCCGTAGAGCAGGCCCGCCTTCTCGACGTTGGCCCGCTCCACCGCCGCCAGCCCGCCCTGCGCCAGCAGGTGCTTGAACACCAGGCCGGACACGTAGATGGCAAAGGTCGGCGGCGTGTTGTAGGCCGAATCGTTTTCGGCATGGATGGCGTAGTCGAGCATGGTTGGCGCGCCCTCGCGGCAGCGGCCGATCAGGTCGTCCCGCACGATCACCAGCGTCAGACCGGCCGGGCCGACGTTCTTCTGCGCGCCGGCATAGATCAGGCCGTAACGGCTGACGTCCACCGGCCGCGACAGGATGTGGCTTGAGGCATCCGACACGAGCGGCACCGCGCCGGTGTCCGGCGTGTAGGGGTACTCGGTGCCGAAAATGGTGTTGTTGCCGGTGATGTGCACGTAGGCCGCGCCCGGATCGAGCTTCAGCTCGGCCTGCGTCGGGATGCGGTTGAAGTTGGTCTCGGCGCTGCTGGCCGCGATGTTGACCGTGCCGTAGCGCTTGGCCTCGGCGGCGGCTTTCTTGGCCCAGGAGCCGGTCAGCACGTAGTCGGCCTTGCCGCCGGGCGGCAGCAGGTTCAGCGGCAGCATCGAGAACTGCAGGCTGGCGCCGCCCTGCAGGAACAGCACCTTGTAGTTGGCCGGGATGCCCATCAGCGCGCGCAGGTCGGCCTCGGCCTGCGCCTGGATGGCCATGAATTCCTTGCCGCGATGGCTCATTTCCATCACCGACATGCCGCTGCCGTGCCAGTCGAGCAGCTCGTCCCGCACCTGCGCCAGGACCGGCTCGGGCAACACTGCCGGGCCGGCGCTGAAGTTGTACACGCGTGCCATCGTTGTCTCCGTGTCTGGGCCGCCGCGCGCGGCGGAGGCCATGTGCATCATGCCTCGGGCGAAGCGTCGTCCGGGTCGGCGTGGTCCGGCAGTTCGGGCGGATCGACACCGGCATCATCGGCGGCGTCGCCGAGCTCGTCCTCGGACGCCTCATCCTCGGGCGCCACCACCGCCAGACCGGCCAGCAGCTCGCCCTCGCCGATGCCCATCAGCTTCACGCCCTGGGTGTTGCGGCCCAGCCGCGAGATGCTCGCCACCGTGGTGCGGATGGCCGTGCCGGCGTTGGTGACCAGCATCACCTGCTCGGACTCGACCACCTGCACGGCGCCCACCACCGGGCCGTTGCGGGCACTGGTCTGGATCGAGATCACGCCCATGCCGCCGCGACCGCGGGTCGGGTAATCGGCCAGCGGCGTGCGCTTGCCGTAGCCGTTGGCGGTGACGGTCAGGATGTCGCCCTGCGGCTGCGCCACCACCATGCCGATCAGATTCTGCTCCTGGCTCAGGCGCATGCCGCGCACGCCGCGCGCGTCGCGGCCCATGGGGCGCACGTCGCGTTCGTCGAAACGCAGCACCTTGCCGTCGTCGGTGAACAGCAGCACGTGATCGGAGCCGCCGGTGAGCGCCACCGCCACCAGGGCGTCGCCGTCCACGATGTCCAGCGCGATGATGCCGGCACTGCGCGGGCGGGAGTAGTTGGCGAGCGCGGTTTTCTTGACCAGGCCGCGGCGCGAGGCGAACACCACGAAACGCTCGGCGTCGAACTCGCGCACCGGCAGCACGGCGCTGATGCGCTCGCCCTCGCCCAGCGGCAGCAGGTTCACGATCGGCCGCCCGCGGCTGCCGGAGCCGGCCAGCGGCAGCTCGTAGACCTTCAGCCAGTACACCTTGCCGGCATTCGAGAAGCACAGCAGCGTGTCGTGGCTGTTGGCCACGAACAGGCGCTCGATGAAGTCCTCCTCCTTGACCCGCGCGGCCGATCGGCCACGGCCGCCGCGGTGCTGCGAGCGGTACTCGGTGACGCGCTGGGACTTGCAGTAGCCCTGGTGCGAGAAGGTCACCACCAGGTCCTGCTGCGCGATCAGGTCCTCGGAGGTGAGGTCCAGGCGATCGACCATGATCGTCGTGCGCCGCTTGTCGCCGTACTGATCGCGGATTTCCAGCAGCTCGCGGCGGATCTCGGTCAGCAGGCGCGTGTCGCTGCCCAGGATGTCCAGCAGGTCCGCGATCTGCGCCACCAGCTCGCCGTATTCGTCGACGATCTTGTCGCGTTCCAGACCCGTCAGGCGCTGCAGGCGCATGTCCAGGATGGCCTGCACCTGGCGCTCGCTCAGGTAGTACACGCCATCCACCAGGCCACGACCGTCTTCGGTCGGGCGCTGCGCGTCCACGCCCAGGGCGCGGCTGAGCATCTCGCCCACGAAACCGGGCGCGAAACCCTCGGCGGTCAGCTTGGCGCGGGCTTCCTCGGTGGTCTGCGAGCCGCGGATCAGGGCGATCACGCGCTCGATGTTGGCCAGCGCGACGGCCAGGCCTTCCAGGATGTGCAGCCGGTCGCGCGCCTTGCGCAGCGCAAACAGCGTGCGCCGGCTGACCACCTCGCGGCGGTGACGGATGAACGCTTCCAGCACTTCGATCAGCGTCAGCTGGCGCGGCTGACCGTCGACCAGCGCCACCATGTTGATGCCGAACACCGCCTGCAGCTGCGTCTGCTGGTACAGGTGATTGAGCACCACCTCGGGCACCTCGCCGCGGCGCAGCTCGATCACCGCCCGCATGCCGTCCTTGTCGGACTCGTCGCGGATCTCGGTGATGCCCTCGATGCGCTTTTCCTTGACCAGCTCGGCGATCTTTTCGAGCAGGTGCGCCTTGTTGACCTGGTACGGCAGCTCGAAGATGACCAGGCTGGCCTTGCCGGTCTTCTTGTCTTCCTCGATCTCGACCCGGGCGCGCAGGTAGATCTTGCCGCGGCCGGTGGCGTAGGCCTCGCGGATGCCGGCGGCGCCGTTGATGCTGGCGGCGGTCGGGAAATCCGGCCCCGGCAGGTGCGTCATCAGGCCGTCGAGATCGATCTCCGGGTCGTCGATCAGCGCCACGCAGGCGTTGACCACCTCGATCAGGTTGTGCGGCGGGATGTTGGTGGCCATGCCCACGGCAATGCCGGTGGAGCCGTTGACCAGCAGGTTCGGCAGGCGCGAGGGCAGCACCGCCGGTTCGCTTTCCTTGCCGTCGTAATTGGGCACGAAATCGACCGTGTCCATGTCGATGTCGGCCAGCAGCTCGCTGGCAATGCGCGACAGGCGCGATTCGGTGTAGCGCATGGCGGCCGGCGAGTCGCCGTCCACCGAGCCGAAGTTGCCCTGGCCGTCGATCAGCGGGTAGCGCAGCGAGAACGGCTGCGCCATGCGCACCAGCGTGTCGTAGATGGCCGAGTCGCCGTGCGGGTGGTACTTACCCATCACCTCGCCGACCACGCGCGCCGACTTCACGTGCGCCCGGTTCCAGTGGTGGCCGGACTCGTGCATGGCGTACAGCACGCGCCGGTGCACCGGCTTCAGGCCGTCCTTCACGTCCGGCAGGGCGCGCCCGACGATGACGCTCATGGAGTAGTCGAGATAGGAGCGCTTGAGCTCGTCCTCGATGTTCGCGGCAATAACTTCGCGGGCGAACTCGGTCATGCTGTCGCCAAAGTAAGAAAAGTGAGTGAGGATTGGGGGCGGTCGGGCCACCCCTGCGGATGCTTGCGAAGAGCCCGGTTCAGAGCCCGGAACGGGGCCGCAAGAGCGCTCCAGCGCGCCGCGAAGTCTAGCACAGCCCCCCTACCGGCCCGCCGCCGCGGCCGCCCTCGCATGGCGTGCCGGGCCTGGCCAGGCGGCGCGCCTACACTTATGCAGCCACACGCCCCGGAACACTGCCGTGAGCCTGCCCGAGAACCACACCCTCGCCGCCGCCGCGCGTGCTTCGCGCGCCGCCCTGCTGGCGACCCGCGCCGCTCGCCCGTTCGAGCTGCCGCTGCGCTTCTGGCGCCAGCAGGTGCACTTCACCACGCCGGCCAGCGGCCGGCCGGAGAAAGCGCTGTCGGCATTGGCGGCAGTGCCGCGCCTGCTGGCTCGGTTCGACTTGTCGGTCGAAGTGGTTGCCGGGCATTTGGGTGTGGCTGCGGATGTTCTGCGCACTGCGCCCGACGCCCGGCTTCCGGCGGTGCTGCTGGATGCCGAAGATGCCGTCGCCGCTACCGACGAGGCGGCACGCCAGGCCCGCAGCGGCGCCGTCGCCTGTTTCCGAACGGCGGCGTTCGGAAACACGCTGCGGCTGTTCCGCCCGGCCGGCCTGGGACTGGAAGGCTGCGTCGACGACCTGGTCACCGTCCTCGCCGCCGTTGCCAACCCGCAAGAGCCGGGCAACTATCCGATCGACGCGGTGATGTGGCCGAAGGCCGAAGACGGCCAGGAAATCGCCTGGCTGTGTGAGGTGCTGGGCATGGTCGAGCGCCAGATCGGGCTGCCGGAGGGCCACATCCGGGTGCAGTTCCTGGTCGAGTCGGCGCGCGCCGTGGAGCGCCTGACGCAGCTGACCGATGCCGCCGGGGCGCGTCTGGCGGGCATCGTCTGGGGCATTGCCGACTACAGCGCCGACGTCGGCCTGCCGGAAATCCGCAACGACCACCCGGTCTGCGACTGGGCGCGCTGCGCGCTGATCAACGCCGCCGGCGCCTGCGGCGTGCCGGCCATTGACAGCATGACGCTGAACTACCCGACGCCGCTGCACCGCGGCGAGCAGCTGAGCCCGACCCAGCGCGAGCAGAACCGGGCCAAGGTGCTGGCGGCGCTGCAACAGGTCTACGCCGACGCCTGCCACGGCATGGCGCTGGGCATGGCCGGCAAGTGGGTCGGCCACCCGCTGCAGGCCTGGCTGGTGCTGGCCGCGTATCGCGAGGCACTGCCGGCGGCGCAACTGGCGCGCGACCTGGCCGAAGTCGAGGCCTATCAGCGCGCGGTGCTGGCGGGCAGCGGCGCGACCATCGTCGGCGAGGGCATGCAGGCCTACATGGCCGACCGCGCCAGCGACCGCCACCTGCGCAGCCGCCTGCGCCGGGCCGCCGCCTGGGGATTGTTGCCGGCCGCCGAGGCGGCCCGGCTGGGCGTGATCAGCGAAGCCGAGCGCGTGCAGCTCGATAGCGGCGCCGCCTGAGGCCGAACGCGCCGCCTCAGCGCAGGTAGTTGAACAGCGACAGGTTGGCCAGCCGGCTGAAAGCCTCCTGCGCCGCCTGCAGGCCGGTGATGTTCTGCGCCAGGCGCGTGGCGGCTTCGGCATAGTCCAGATCGCGCACGTCCGACAGGGCCTGCTGGATCTGCAGCGCCGATCCGGCGTGGGCATCGGCGGCCACCTCGGCTGCCCGCAGCCGCGAGCCGACGCTGGCGCGCACACCCGACAGGTGCAGCAGCTGCTGGTCCACGTTCTCGAGGCTGCGGTTCAGGCGGTTGGCCTGGGCCGCGCTCCGCGTCGGCGAACCGTCCGGCAGTTCGAGCGCCGTGGCCAGTTCGGCGAGGGCGGAGAACACGTCCTGCCGTCCGGCCGGCGCAACGCTGAGGGTGTCGCCATTCGCCGGCAGACCGCTCAGGCTCAGGCTCACGCCGTTGAAAGTGAGGGTATCGCCGCTGGCGTATGGGCCGCTGGCGACCAGCCCGGACAGGGCGCCGGCGACGGTGTAGCTGACCGTCCCGTCGCCGGCCACCGCGAAGGCCACCGTGTAGTCATCCGGCACCAGGCTGCCCACCACCGCCGTGCTGCCGACCTGCAGGGCGCCCGCATTCCCAGCCCCCGCAGTGGTGACGAAGCTGCCGTTGCCGGCGCGCGCGCCCGCAAACACGGCCGAGCCGGCATCGGCCACGGCGATGCTGTTGTCCGGATTCAGTTCCAGCATGCGCTGGCCGGCGTCGCCGACGTAACTGACCAGGCCCGCCGCCTCCTGAAACGGCGGCGAGTCGACCCGGTAGCCGGCGAACAGGTGCTCACTGTCCGGTCCGCGGCTGTTGGCGAGCGCCAACAGCTGGCCACGCAGGGCGCGCACTTCGGTGGCTATGGCCGCGCGCGACTCCGGCGAATGGGAGGCCGACAGGCCCTGCACGGCCAGTTCGCGCACCCGCTGCAACACATCGGTGGCGCTGGCCAGGGCGCCTTCCTCGGCCGACAGGGCGGCGGTGGCGCGATTCACCGTTGCACTGTAGGAATCGCCGGCCGCCAGCGCGGCGTCCAGACGACTGACACTGGCCGCCCCGGCCGGGTCGTCGACCGGCGAGTTCACCCGCAGGCCACTGCCCAGCTGACGCTGGACTTCCGCCAGGGCCGACTGGCGATCGCGCATGCCGATCAGGCTGCGGGCATAGAAATCGGCGGTCGATACGCGCATGGTCAGTTGGCTACCGCGTTGATCAGTGAAGCGAACAGGGTCTGGCTGATGGCGATGATCTGGGATGCGGCCTGATAGGCCTGCTGCAGTTGCACCAGGTTGGCGGCTTCCTCATCGAGGTTGACGCCGGACACCGCCTCGCGGGCAGCGCGGGCCTGGTCGACCAGCGCCTGGCGGGCGTCGGCGCCGATGCGTGCCTGCTGGCCGGCACTGCCGACCCGCGCCAGCAGTCCGGCGTAGCTGTTCAGGGCGCTGGCGCGACCGCCTTCCAGAATCTGTTTCGACTCCTGGCCGGCCAGCGCCTGGGCGTTGCGGCCGTCGCCGCTGCCACCGGCGTTGGCCTGGACGGTGAAGACATCACCGGCTGCCGGCTTGCCGTCCAGGCGCACGCTCCAGCCGTTGAAGGCGACGGTGGCGCCGGCCACCGGGTCGTAGGTGACGCCGGTCGCCGGCAAGCCGGCGCCGCTGCCGGCCACGTTGAAGGTCGTCGGCGAGGTGAAGGTGATGGTCACCGAACCGAGCAGATCGCCTGGCGGCGTCGGCAGGGACAGCGCCTGCGGAGCGCCGATCAGGCCGCTGCCGGTGTTGCCGTTCGCCGCCGCGCTGCGCACCGGCCCGGCCAGGGCCAGGCGCGCCGGGTCGGTAATGGCGAGGCGAAACTGCCGTGCCGCGCCGCCGGTGGGGTCGACCAGGAAACTGTCGCCGACCGCCATCGTTCCCGAAGTCAGGCTCAGGGTGACGCCGTCCACGCTTTCCGGCGCGCCGGGAAAGGTGCTCAGGTTGAACACGGTGCCGTCGTTCAGACGGGTCAGGGTGTAACCGCCCGCATCACGCGCCAGCCGGTAGCGGCTGTCGGTCAGCCCCGCCACGTCGCTGATGGCGGCATCGACCGTCCCGGTGCCGGTGTTGGCTCCGCTGCCAGACACGTGCGCAACATTCGACAGGTCGGCCCACAGGTCGCCGCCGAGTTCGCCATAGGCGTCCAGACCCAGCCGGTGCTGGGCATTTCCGGCGATTGCCACACCGGTCACGATGCGGCCGATGGAGGCGCGCGCCGGGTCCAGCACCTGGCGTCGAAAATCGAGCAGGCCACCCAGTTCACCGCCGGTCAGCTGCTCGGTCACCGCGGCGCTGCCGCTGCTGCCGGCGTGATAGATCTCCGGCCGGCTGGCGTCGTACAGGTTGGCGCCGGTGACCAGCGTGAACGCCTGCGTGCCGGTGACCACCGACTGGCCGGTACCGATCAGCACGTTCACGGTGCCGTCCGGCTGCGGCACGACCTGCACCGCGGTCTTGGTGGCCAGCTCGCCGATCATGCGGTCGCGGCTGTCCAGCAGGTCGTTGGGCGGCGCCGTGCCGGCCGCCGCAATGCGCCGATTGACATCGGCAATCTGCGTCGCCAACGTGCTGATCTGGGTCACCGTGGCGGCAATGCGCCCGTTGACTTCCTGATCCAGCGACGCGAGCGCGCTGTCCAGGGTCTGCACGCGGGTGCTGAGCATCTGCATGCTCGCCAGCGCCACCTGGCGGGCCGAAGCATCCTGCGGCGAGGCCGACACGGCGCGAAGTGCCCCGTAGTAACCCGACAGCGCGCCCTGGAGGCTGGACGAGGCATCCGCCAGCGGCGCGCCGACGCGCTGCGTCATGTCGGCGTAGGTCTGCAAGGAACGCTGCGCCGCGATCTGACCCCACATCTCGGCGGTCACGAAACGGTCGTAGGAGCGCCGGACCGTGGCCACCTGCACGCCGTTGCCGTAATACTCGCCCGACAGAAACTGCGCCGGGGCGGGCGTCATTTCGGCCCGCTGGCGGCTGTAGCCGTCGGTGGCGACGTTGCTGATGTTGTGGGCGGTGATGTCCAGCGAGCGCTGGAAGGCCAGCAGCCCGGATACGCCGATGTCGATGGCGCTCATGCCAGGCCTCCGGTGTCGGTGGAACGGCCAAGATCGGCCAGCAGCGGGCTGCCCATGACGCGCAGGATCTTGCTCGCATAAGCCGGGTCGGTGGCGTAGCCGGCGGCCTGCAGACCGTGGGCGAAGCCGGCTGCGTCGCCGGCCGCCAGCGCCTGCCGGTACCGCGGGTTGTCGGTCAGAAAGCGCGCGTAGTCGTCGAAGGCCTCGGCCCAGGAACCGTAGGCGCGAAAATCGGCCGTCTCGCGCCGCAGCGCGCCGTCGCGAAACTCCAGCGTCGGCACGCGCGCCACCGCGCCGTCCCAGCCGTGCGACTTGATGCCGAACAGGTTGAAGCTCGGCCGGCCGTCGGCGCCGCGCGCCACCCGTTCGCCCCAGCCGGTTTCAAGCGCCGCCTGCGCCAGGATCACCCGCCCGTCGATACCCAGCGCCTGCCCGACCCGCTGCGCGTGCGGCCACAGTTCGGTCACGAAGGCACTTTGGGAATCGAAATCGCCCGTATCGCGGCGACCGGTGGCCCGCATGTCCGGCCGGTTCAGCGGTGGCAGGCCGGCCAGACCGCGCGGCAAGCCGCCCATGCTGGCCGCCGGCATGGCAGCGGCACCCGGCTTGCCGCCGACGGCGCCGGCAATGGCGTCGGCAAAGCCCAGCCCGCCGTGCGCGCTCAGGTCCATCGCCAGCTGGCGGTGCAGCAGGTCGCGGTACATGTCGGCCTGCGGACCGTCCAGCAGGCCCTGGCCCAGGCCGCTGCTGCGCAGGGTCTTGAGCAGCTCGCCCAGGAACAGCGCCTCGGCCTGGCGCGCCACCTCCGGCGCGGCCGCCGCGGCATCCGCCTGCGCGGCGCGGCGCAGGCCGGCCAGCGCGTTCGGATCGGTATAGACGGCGCCCGGCAGCATGGCTCAGATCACCACCAGCTCGGCGCGCAGGGCGCCGGCCTCGCGCAGCGCCTCCAGGATCGCCACCAGGTCCGACGGCCCGGCGCCGACGCGGTTGACCGCCTCGACCACCTGCGCCAGCGTGACCGCCGGGCCGAACAGGAACATCGGCTTTTTCTCTTCGGTGACTTCGATCTCGCTGCGCGGCGTGACCACCGTCTCGCCATCCGAGAACGGCGCCGGCTGGCTGACGTCGGCGCGCTCGGCGATGGTCACCGTCAGGCTGCCGTGCGACACCGCCGCCGGCGACACGCGCACATCGCCGCCCATGACCACCGTGCCGGTACGGGTGTTGATGACCACCCGCGCCGCGGCCGGGGCCGGGTCGACGTTCAGGTTCTCGATGATCGACACGAAGGCCACCCGCTGCTGCGAGTCCTGCGGCGCGCGCACGTCGATGGCCGCGGCATCGCGGCTGACCGCGGTGCCGGCCCCCAGGGTCCGGTTGATGGCCGCCGCGACGCGATTGGCGGTGGTGAAATCGGCCCGGTTCAGTTGCAGCGTCAGCGGGCCGCCGGCCGCGAACGGGCTGAGCACCTCGCGCTCGACCGTGGCGCCGCCCGGGATCAGGCCGGCGCTGGGCACGTTGACGCTGATCTTGGAGCCATCCGCGCCGGACACGCCCAGGCCGCCGACCGCCACCGAGCCTTGCGCCATGGCGTACACCTGCCCGTCGGCGCCCTTGAGCGGCGTCAGCAGCAGGCTGCCGCCGCGCAGGCTCTTGGCGTTGCCCAGCGACGACACGGTGATGTCGATGGTCTGGCCGGTGCGCGCGAAGGCCGGCAGGCTGGCGTGCACCACCACCGCGGCGACGTTTTTCAGCTGCGGGTTGACGTTCGGCGGCACCACCACGCCGAACTGCGCCAGCATGTTGCGGATGCTCTGGATGGTGAACGGCGTCTGGCTGGTCTGATCGCCGGTGCCGTCCAGGCCCACCACCAGGCCGTAGCCGATCAACTGGTTGCTGCGTACGCCGGCAATGCCGGCCAGATCCTTGATGCGCTCGGCGCCGGCCGGCAGGGCCAGGGCGAGCAGCAGGACAGCGGCGATCAGGCGGTGCATGGCAGTCATCCTCAGAACGGGAACAGGGCGCTGGCGAAGAAGCGCGCCAGCCAGCCCATGACGTTGGCGTCGTTGATGGCGCCCTTGCCGGTGTAGGCGATGCGGGCGTCGGCCACCTGCGTGGACAGCACGGTGTTGTTCGGGCGGATGTCGGCCGGGCGCACGATGCCGGAGATCTGCACGTACTCCTCGCCCTGGTTCAGCTTGAGCCACTTCTCGCCGCGGATCACCAGATTGCCGTTGGCCAGCACCTGCGCCACCGTGACGGTGACGCTGCCGGACAGGCGGTTGCTCTGGCTGGCGTTGCCGCTGCCGGAGAACGAGCGCTCGGCCTCCAGCGAGGTGCCCAGGCCGTTGCCGCTGTGACTGGCCAGCGGCAGGAAGCCGGGCGTGCCGAACTCGACCGGCGACCCGAGCAGGGTCGGGTTGCTGATGTCGGTGCTGTTTTTCTTGTCGGTGCCGGTCTTGGCAGCCTTGCTGGCGCTGGTTTCTTCCTCCAGCACCACGGTCAGCACGTCGCCCACCCGGCGCGGCTTGACGTCCTCGAACAGGTACAGCGTCGCGCCCGGCTGGTAGGCGGCCTGATAGATCGAGCCGCTGGGCACTGCCGGGACGGCCGGGGTTGGCTCCGGGTAGCTGGCGGCGTAGTGCGGGTCGGGCTTGTGCTCGAAGCCGGCGCAGCCAGCCAGCAGTGCCGTCACGATCAGGACAAACGCGGTGCGGGTCATGGTCGCTTCGCCGTCACAGGTTGTTGGTGACGAACTGGAGCATCTGATCGGCGCTCTGGATCGCCTTGGAGTTCATCTCGTAGGCGCGCTGCGTCTCGATCATGTTGACCAGCTCCTCGGCGATGTTGACGTTGGAGCTTTCCACCGAACCCTGCAGCAGCGTGCCCAGGCCGTTCAGACCCGGCGTGCCGGTCTGCGGCGCGCCGCTGGCGCCGGATTCGAGCAGCAGGTTCTGGCCGATGGCCTGCAGGCCGGCCGGGTTGATGAAGTTGGTCAGTTGCAGGCTGCCGACCTGGGTGGCGGCGGCCGAGCCGGGCAACAGCACCGACACCGTGCCGTCGGAGCCGACGGTGACACTCTGCGCGCCTTCCGGCACGGTGATGGCCGGCTGCACCTGGTAGCCGCTGGAGGTGACCAGTTGGCCGTCCTGGTTGACCTGGAAACTGCCGTCGCGCGTGTAGGCCAGGCTGCCGTCGGGCATCAGAATCTGAAAGAAGCCCTTGCCCTGCACGGCCATGTCCAGCGGGTTGCCGGTGTTGGTCAGGGTGCCCTGGCTGTGCAGTTTCTCGGTCGCCACCACGCGCACGCCGGTGCCGATCGAGAAACCGCTCGGCAGCTGCGTGTCCTGCGTGGAACTGGCGCCCACCTGGCTGATGTTCTGGTACAGCAGGTCCTCGAACACCGCCCGCTCGCGCTTGAAGCCGGTGGTGCTCACGTTGGCGATGTTGTTGGACACCACCTCCATGCGCGTCTGCTGCGCATCGAGGCCGGTCTTGGCAATCCACAGGGCCTGGTTCATGGCGGGGTTCCTTGTTCGGTTAACCGTTGAGTGACAGCAGGCGGCTGCTGGCCTGATCGGCCTTCTCGGCGGCCTGCATCAGGCGCACCTGCAGCTCGTACTGGCGGCTGGTTTCGATCATCTGCACCATCGCGCCGACGGCGCTGACGTTGCTGCCTTCGAGCGCGCCGGCCGTCACCTTGACCGCCGCGTCGGCCGGCAGCGTGGCGCCATCGACAGGCCGCAAGGTGCCGTCGCCGCCCTTTTGCACGCCGTCCGGCGGCAGGCTGACCAGCTTGATGCGCCCCACCACCGCCTGCGCCGCGGGCCCCTGCCCGTCCGGCACCACCGACACCGTGCCGTCGCGGCCGATGCTGATGCTCTGGTAGGGCGGAATCAGCAGCGGCCCGCCATCGCCCAGCACCGGCAGGCCGTTGGCCGTTTCGAGCAGGCCGCCGGCGCTGACGCGCAGGTTGCCGGCACGGGTGTAAGCCTCGCTGCCGTCGCCGGCCTGCACCGCCAGCGCGCCCTCGCCGTCGATGGCCAGGTCCAGATCGCGTCCGGTCTGGCGCACCACGCCGGCGCTGGCATCCAGCCCCACGCCGGTGACCGGCGCGTAGACGCGGCTGTCCCAGCCGGCGCCCTGCAACAACGCCGCGCGGCTGGCCAGCAGATCGGCCTTGAAGCCGGTGGTGCTGGCGTTGGCCAGGTTGTTGGCGGCCACGGCCTGCGCGGTTTCAAGCCGCGCGGCGGTGGCGGACGCGATGTAGACGAGGCGGTCCATGACCTATCAGCGCAGGTTGATCAGGGACTGGGTGACCGCGTCTTCGGTCTGGATGACCTGCGCGTTGGCCTGGAAGTTGCGCTGCGCCATGATCAGCTTGACCAGCTCCTCGGTCAGGTTGACGTTCGAGTCCTCCAGCGCACCGGCCTGGATGACGCCCAGCCGCGCCGAGCCGCCGGTGCCGACCAGCGGAATGCCCGAGGCAAAGGTTTCCACCCAGGCGTTGTTGCCGGCCTGGCGCAAGCCCTGCGAGTTGGCGAAATTGGCCAGGGCCACCTGGCCCTGCAGCCGCGACTGGCCGTTGGTGTAGCGGGCGAACACGCGCCCGGTCTCGTCGATGCTGATGGTGGACAGCCGCCCGGTGCTGTAGCCGTCCTGGTCGAGCGCGTTCACGCTGTAGGTATCGCCGAACTGGGTGGTCGGGGTGCCGCCGGCGTAGTCCAGCGTGAGGGACATGGGGGTGGCACCGGGCACCGAGGTCGGCGTGTACGCGATCTGCCCGGTGGCCGGGGTGGCGATCTTGCCGTCGGTGCCGAAGGTGATGGTGCCGCCGCTGGACGGCACCACTTCCGTGCCGTCCAGCAACAGGTGGGTGTCGTAGGTGTTCGGCGCGGTCTTGACGAAATACAGCACGCCGTCGTGGCTGTTGCCGAGCGAGTCGTAGAACGTCATCGAGCTCGAGTTGGTGTAGCTGCCGGCCACGGTTGGGTCGAAGGGCAGCGCGATCGTGGTCGCCGCGGCGCGCAGATTCACACCGACCATGACCGAACTGCTCGCCAGCGGGGCGACGTCGGAAGTGTCGATCTGCAGCGGCGCCGGCGTGCCTGCCGGGAGGCCGGCCGAGTCCACTTCGAAAGCCATCAATTTCTGATTGGCGCTGTTGGTGACGAAACCGGAACGGTCCACGCCGAAGGCGCCGGCGCGCGAGTACACCGTGCCCCCGTCATCGTCCAGCATGAAAAAGCCGCCGCCGGAGATGGCCAGGTCGAAATTGTTGTTGGTCGACTTGATGTTGCCCTGGTCGAACTGCTGGTTGATGGCAGCCGTGCGCACGCCGCGGCTGACCGCCAGCGAGGACACGCCCAGGTTGCTGCCGGTGAAGATGTCCGAGAACTCCGCCCGCGACTGCTTGAAGCCGTTGGTGTTGACGTTGGCGATGTTGTTGCTCGCGATGTCGAGCTGCGTGGTGGCGGCGTTAAGACCGCTGATTGCCGTTTCGAAAGCCATGACTGTCTCCTGTTGAATGGCCCGCGGGCCGCCTACATCACCTGTTTGACGGCGCCAAGATCGGTCAGGCCGTAGCCGTCCACGACCAGTTGCACGCCCTGCCCGTCGCTGCCCAGCAGCACGCTGTCGACGCGCCCGGCGGCCAGCGTCGGCACCGACTCGCCGGTGCCCGGATCGGCAAACACGCGGTACTGCCCCGGCGCGGCATTGGTGCCGTCCGCCAGGCTGCCGTCCCAGGCGAAGCGCACCAGGCCGGCCGGTTGCGGACCGAGCGTGACCTGGCGCACCAGGCGCCCGGCCGGGTCGTAGATGCTCAGCTTCAGGTCCGCCGCGTCGGCCGCCAGGTTGACCGCGCCGGTCAGCGGACCGCCCAGCGGCAGCAGCATCGCCTCGCCGTCCAGCAGCACCTCGCGGCCGACCAGCTGCGCCGCCTGCGAGGCGCGGCTGGAGGTCAGGCTCTGCGACAGCCCGGCCAGCTGATCCTTCAGTTCGGTGATGCCGGTCATCATGCTCAGCTGCGCCATCTGGGCGACCATTTCGTTGGCCTCCATCGGCTTGCTCGGGTCCTGGAATCTCAGCTGCGTGGACAGCAGCGTCATGAAGTCTTCCTGGTTCAGCACCGTGCGCCGCTCCTTGGGCGGCGTCAGCGTGTCGGCGCCGCGCAGCCCGGCGGCGGCCAGCGTGTCGGCGGCGTTCATGCGCCTTCTCCCAGGCGCAGCGTGCGCTGGATCAGTTCCTGCACGGTGCCCAGCGCCTGCGCGGCGCCCTCGTAGGAACGCGAGGCGGAGATCATGTCCGCCATCTGCTCCACCGGCCGCACGTTGCTGTAGTAGACGTAGCCCTGCGCGTCGGCCAGCGGGTGGCCCGGCTGGTACTCGGCGCGCGGCGGCTCGTCGCTGGTCGCGACGTCCTTGACCTGCACACCGACGCTCGAGCCATCCCGCTGCGCCTGGTCCAGCACCGCGGCGAACACCGGCACCCGCGCCCGATACGCGGCATCCGCGCTGCCGGCCGCCTGATCGGCATTGGCCAGGTTGCTCGCCACCGTGTTCAGGCGCACGGTCTGGGCGGCAAGCGCCGAGCCGAGCGTGCCGAACATCCGAAAATCGCTCATGGCTGTTTACTCCCCACGCAGCGCCGTCATCAGACCGCGGATGCGGCCGTTCAGAAACGTCAGGCTGGCCAGATAGCGGTTCGAGTTCTCGCCGAAGGCCGCCTGCTCGGTGGCCACGTCCACCGTGTTGCCATCCAGCGACGGCTGCAGCGGCGTGCGATACAGCGCCGTCGTCGAGGCACCCGCGTCCAGGCTGGCCAGGTGATTGACCTGAGTCGTCAGCAGCGGCCCGGCGCCACCCTGCGCGCTGGCCAGCGCCTGCTTGAAGTCGATGTCGCGCGCCTTGAAGCCGGGCGTGTCGGCATTGGCCAGATTGGCCGCCAGCAGCTGCGCCCGCTCGGCGCGCAACTGCAGCGCCGTGGCGTGGGTGCCGAATGCCTGGTCGATGAGGTTTGCCATGCCGAACTCCCGGCGGATTGCGTCTGGGGGACGCATTAGCACGCAGCGGGCCAGATTCATTAAAAGCCTTCACTGGCGTGGCTTTCCGCATTGTTTCAGCCCGTTTGAAGGCGACAACGGGAGCCCGTCGGCAAGGGTTTGCCGGTCCAGCGGCGACGGATTGCCGACGCGACGACCGCCGCCGCCCGGCCCGGAACGCTCAGACAGGCCATGTGCCGCATGCCGCGGCAGCCGTGGCACGGCGCGTGCTTTGGTGTATCGGTGTAGGTGTATTGGCGCGGCTGTCGGCAGACCCCGCTGGCGCAGCCTGCGCCTCATTCGCCCTGCAAGGAGTCCCTTCACCGATGCAAAGCCCACGCCACTACACCATTGCGCCTTTCGTGACGGTGGTCATGTGCCTGCTGGCAACCCGCGCGCAGGCCACGCAGGCGCCCTCCTCACTGATCGAGGCGGCGCGCACGGCGGCCGTGGCAGAAGCGCGTGCGGCTGGCGTCAATAATCCGACGGTTAGCGTCGCCACGCCCGATTCGCGTTTGCGCCTTGCCGATTGTCCGGCGCCGCTCGCGGCCCGGCTGTCCGGGCAGGCGCGCCTGCCCGGCCGGGCGGTGGCCAAAGTGTCGTGTCCGGTCGCGCCCGGCTGGTCGATACACCTGCCCCTGACCGTACAGGCCAAGGCGGCGGTACTGGTCGCGGCGCGCCCGCTACCCCGCGGGCACCGCCTGCAGGCGAGCGACCTGAGCCGGCAGGTCGTGGAGCTTGGGACCCTGAACGGGCAATACCTGATCGACGATCAGGCGGTCGTCGGCCAGGCCCTGCGGCGCAGCGTCGGCCATGGCGAACGATTGACGCCCACGCTGCTGCAGGCCGCCATGCTGGTGCGCCGCGGCGAACCGGTGGTGATGCAGCTGCAAAGCGCGAATTTCGTCATTCACGCCAACGGCATGGCCATGAGCAGCGGCTCCTCCGGCGAGCGGATCACGGTGCAGAACGTGGGCTCCAAGCGCGTGGTGCACGGCGTCGTCACCGGCGAGGGCAAGGTCACGGTGGAATTTTGACGACGTTGCTAAAGTTCCCTTCGGCAATGACGATAAGCGGGCATCCACCGCGCTTTGCGCAGTAGCAGCCAAGAGCAGCACGCTATGGAAATCAAACCCTCTCCGCATACCTCCGAGATCACCAGGATCGATACCGGCGCCGCCCGTGCGTCGGGGCAGGGCCCTGCCCCGGCGGCGGCAGTGCCGGTCGACAGCGACTCGGTCCGGCTGGACAGTGCCCGCCAGTTGAACGACCTGCAGGCCGCTGTCGCGGCTACGCCGGTTGTGAACGGCGATCGGGTCGCCGCGCTGCGCGAGGCGATTGCCAACGGCACCTACACCATTGATCCGCAGCGCATCGCGGACGGCTTGCTGGCGCAGGACCGCGCCGCCTTCGAGTAGGCTCAGCGGCCCGCCGCACGCGATGAACGCATCCGCCACCCCGCGCCACGACATCCTGACCGGCATGATCGATCTGCTGGAGCAGGAATACGCGGCCCTGCGCCGGGCCGACGCTGCCGCTGTGGCGCGCATCGGCGACGCCAAACGCAAACTCACCGAAACGCTGGCCGGCCTCGACTGGCCGACGCCCCCCGGAGCGGACCTGGCCGCGCTGCTGGCCCGCTGCAACGACCTGAACCGCCGCAACGGCGAGTTGGTCCACCTGCAGCAGAGCATGTTCGCGCGTGCCATGCGCGTGTTGTGCGGTGGCGATACCGGCCCGGCGCTTTACGGCGCGCGCGGACAGACCAGCCTCAGGCAATCCGGCCGGCACATCGCCAGCGTCTGACGCGTGCAAGTCGCCGCCGAAGGGCGGCCGGAAAGGCCCGGTACTTCAGCGTTGTCCCATTAAAGCCGCCTGCCACGGCCGCTGCCCGGCGCCAAAGACCAGGAACGGCACGTTCAGCAGCGATTCCTTGTTGTAGCGCAGGGGCTTTAGCTCGAAATCCGTCAGCTGCCCGCCGGCCTGCTCCAGCACGCACTGCGCGGCCGCGGTATCCCACTCGCTGGTCGGCCCGTGGCGGGGATAAAAATCCGCCTCGCCGGCCGCCACCAGGCAGATCTTCAGCGAGCTGCCGATGGACACGATCCGGTGCCCGGGCAGCGCATCCAGCAGCTGCGCCAGTTCCGGGCTGGCGTGCGAGCGACTGGCCACCACCCGCAGCGGGCCGCCCTGGTAGGTGCTGACATGCAGCTGCCGGCGCTGGCCATCGGCCGCCAAGTGGTACGCCCCGACCCCCTCGGCGGCCGCATACACCTCGCCGCGCACCGGCACCTGCACCACGCCCAGCACCGGCCGGCCGGCGTCGATCAGCGCGATGTTGACCGTGAACTCGCCATTGCGCTTGACGAACTCGCGCGTGCCGTCCAGCGGATCGACCAGCCAGTAGCGCTGCCAGCCCCGGCGCTGCGGGTAGGCGACGGCGTCCGATTCTTCCGACAACACCGGCCACTGCGGGCCAAGCGCCCCCAGCCGCGCCACGATCAGCGCGTGGGCGGCACGGTCGGCGGCGGTCAGCGGCGAGCGGTCGTCCTTGTGCTCCACGGCAAACTCGCCGTCGTAGATTTCCAGAATGGCGCCGGCGGCGGCGCGGGCGATGTCGATGACGCTGGGCAGCAGCTGGGCGAGCGAGAAGTTGTCGGGCATTGGGGCTTGCCAAATCCGGTGTCTGGGCGAGTCGGTAGAATGCCGCCGCCATGAACGATGACCTTATCAGACTCGTCAACCGGGCCGAGGGACTGCTCGAACGACTCGAAACGCTGCTGCCGGCGGCGCCTGCTGCCGTCGACTGGCAGATCGCGCGGGCCGCCCGCTGGCAGGCATTGCCCGGCAAGCGGCGCGCGCTGGTGCCGATCGCGCACCCGCAGACGCTGGATCTGGACGACCTGCAGGGCATCGACCGGGCCAAGGCGGCGCTCGAGCGCAACACCCGCCAGTTCCTGGCCGGCGCGCCGGCCAACGACGCGCTGCTGTGGGGCAGCCGCGGCACCGGCAAGTCCTCGCTGGTCAAGGCACTGCTGACGCGCCACGCCGCCGCCGGCCTGCGCCTGATCGAGGTCGACAAGGACCATCTGGTGGACCTGCCGGACATCGCGGCGGCCACCGCCGGCCTGCCGTATCGCTTCATCGTGTTCTGCGACGACCTGTCGTTTGGCAGCGACGAGCCGGCCTACAAGGCGCTCAAGGTGGCGCTGGACGGCTCGGTCAGCGGCGGGCGCGAGCATCTGCTGATCTATGCCACCTCAAACCGCCGCCACCTACTGCCCGAATATCAGGAAGAAAACGCCCTGACGCGCCACGTCGGCCAGGAGATTCATTTCTCCGAGGCGGTGGAGGAAAAGATCGCCCTGTCCGAGCGCTTTGGCCTGTGGCTGGCCTTTCATGCCTTCGACCAGGAGCGCTACCTGGGCATCGCCCAACACTGGCTGGCGCAGCTCGGCTGCCGGGCGCCCATGGAGCACTGGCGCGAGGAAGCCCTGCGCTGGGCGCTGACCCGCGGCAGCCGCAGCGGGCGCAGCGCCTATCAGTTCGCCCGCGATTACGCCGGCCGGCTGGCGCTCGGCGAGGCGCCATGAGCGGCCGGCTGCGCTTTACCAAGATGCACGGGCTGGGCAATGACTTCATCGTCATCGACGGCGTGCGCCAGGCGGTGGCGCTGACGGCCGAACAAGTCCGCGCCCTGGCGGACCGGCACTTTGGCATCGGCTGCGATCAGTTGCTGCTGCTGGAGGCCCCGCGCCACGCCGCGGCCGACTTCACGTACCGCATCTTCAACGCCGACGGCGGCGAGGTGGAGCATTGCGGCAACGGCGCCCGCTGCGCGGCGCGCTTCGTGCACGACCAGGGCCTGAGCGACAAGACCACATTGAGCTTCGACACGCTCGGCGGGCTGATCCGCCCGCGCCTGCTGCCGGATCGCCAGGTGGAAGTCGAGATGGGCGTGCCCTGCTTCGAGCCGGCGCGCATCCCCTTCACGGCGCCCGCCGATGCCCCCGATTACCCGCTGCAGGTGGCCGGCCAGACGCTGACCATCGCCGCGCTGGCCATCGGCAACCCGCACGCCGTGCTGCGCGTGCCGGACGTGGACACCGCGGCGGTCGCCACGCTCGGGCCGCTGATCGAGGCCCATGCCCGCTTTCCGCGCCGCGTCAACGTCGGCTTCCTGCAGGTCGTCAGTCGTCGCGAAGGCCGGCTGCGCGTGTACGAGCGCGGCGCCGGTGAGACGCTGGCCTGCGGCACCGGCGCCTGCGCCGCCTTCGTGGCCGGCGTGCGCTGGGGCCTGTTCGATGCGCAGGTCCGCCTGCATCTGCCGGGCGGCGCGCTGGAGCTGGCCTGGGCCGGCCCGGGCACGCCTGTCTATCTCACCGGCCCCGCCGTCACCGTGTTCGAGGGCACACTCGCCGCATGAAAAAACCCACCGCCAAACCCGCCGCCGACGCCGATCAGGTCGCCGCCTACCTGCTGCTGAACCCGGATTTTTTCGAAAGCCACCCGCAGGTATTCGAGGCGCTGGACGTGCCCCACCCGACCGGCGGCGCGGTATCGCTGGTGGAGCGCCAGGTGGCGGTGCTGCGCGAACGCAACCGGGCGCTGACCGCGCGCCTGGATGCCGTCATCGAGGCCGCCCACAGGCACGACGACCAGTACCGCAAGCTGTTCGAACTGGCGACGGCCCTGGCCGCCTGCCGCGACGTTCCTGCCCTGCTGCACGCGCTGTCCACGCACCTGCGGCGCGACTTTGGCACCGACGCGCTGCGCGTGCTGGCGCGCACCGCCCCGGCGAGCGGTGCGCCGCTGCTGGTCGGCGATTTCGACGCCACCCCATTCGCGGCGGACATCGAGCGCAGCAAGCCGCGCTGCCTGCCACAGGCCGAGCTGCCGACCGTGCAGCCGTACCTGGACGCGCAGACCGTCTCGGCAGCCATCCTGCCCCTGGCCGCAGGAACCGCGCCGGCCCTGCTGCTGCTCGGTTCCCACGACGCCGAGCGCTTCAGCCCGGAGCTGGGCACGCTGCTGCTGGAACGCCTGGCGCAGCTGACGGGCGCCCACTGGCACCGCCTGTCGAGCGCGTGAGCGCGGTCCCAAGCGTCGATGAGTTTCTGGGCGCGCTGGCCCTGCAGCGGCGCGCCAGCCCGCACACGCTCAGCGCCTACCGGCGCGATCTGCGGCGCTGCGAAGGGCTGCTGCCGGCGCTGGATGCCCCGAGCCTGGCCAGCCTCAAGCCCGCCCACGTGCGCCGCCTGGTCGCCGCGCTGGCGCGCCAGGGCCTGGCCGGGCGCAGCATCGCCCGGCTGCTGGCGGCGCTGCGCGCGTATTACCGGCATCTGCTGGACGCCGGCTGCCTGCTGGCTGATCCGACGACCGGCATCGCAGCGCCCAAAAGCCCGCGCCGCCTGCCGGCCACCCTGGACGGCGATCACCTGGCGCGTCTGCTCGAATTCGCCGGCGAGGATCCGCTGGCCCGCCGCGACCGGGCGCTGTTCGAGCTGCTGTACTCGTCCGGCCTGCGCCTGGCCGAGGTGGTGGCGCTCGACCGGGCCGACCTCGATCTTGCCGACGCCAGCGCGCGGGTCACCGGCAAGGGCAACAAGACGCGCATCGTGCCGGTCGGCAGCCGCGCGCGGGACGCCCTGACCGACTGGCTGAAGCTGCGTCAGACGCTGGCCGCAGACTGCCCGGCGCTGTTCGTGAGCCGCCGCGGCGCACGCCTGTCGGGGCGCACGGTGCAGCAGCGCCTGCGGTATTGGGCCGACCGGCAGGGCATCGACCGGCGGGTGTACCCGCACCTGCTGCGTCACTCCTGCGCCAGTCATCTGCTGGAATCGTCCGGCGACCTGCGCGCGGTGCAGGAACTGCTGGGCCATGCCAGCCTGGCCACCACGCAGGTGTACGCGCACGTGAATTTTCAGTACCTGGCGAGTGTTTACGACGCCGCGCATCCGCGCGCCCGGCGGCGCGGCGGCTGATTCGCCGTTGCCGGCTCAGTGGAAATCCCGCGACGGGGTCAGCAAATCGCCCAGCCAGGCCGAGCGGTCCGTCAGGCGGCCGGCAATCAGATGAACCACGGCGCCCTCGCGCTCGACGGTGCCGGCCACTTCAAGCAGGCGCGCGTGCAGCAATGGGCGGCGCTGTGCCTGCGCGGTGCGCTGCCAAACGACCACGTTCACGTGGCCGGTCTCGTCCTCCAGGGTCAAAAAGATCACGCCGCTGGCAGTGCCCGGACGCTGGCGGTTGATGACGATGCCGGTCACCCGGGCCACGCCACCGTGCTTCACCTGGGCGAGGTTGGCGGCGGTCAGTACGTCGCGCAAACGCGGGCGCAGTATCGCCAGCGGGTGACGGCCCAGCGTCAGGCCGACGCTGGCGTAATCGGCCACCAGGTTCTGGCCTTCGGTGGGCGGCGGCAGCATGGGCGTCGCCTCTGGGCCGTGCACCACCAGCGGCGCCGGTTTTTCCACCGCGGCCGCCTGCCAGCGCGCCTGGTGGCGATTGCCGGCCAGCGCCTTGAGCGCACCCGCATCGGCCAGCGCCTGCAGGTCGGCGCGGTCCAGCTGCGCGGCGGCCGCCAGTTGCGCAAGGTCGGTAAGGGGGGGTGACCCCGCCAGTCGCCCGCGTGATGCCCGCGTAGTGCGACCACCGGCCTCACCCGCCGGCACAACGTCATGGCCACTGACTGCAGCAAGCGCCACTGCCTGCTCCGCCAGGACGCCCAGACGCCCGGCCTGTTGCAGGGCCTCGATACGCCGGGCGGCCGCCTCCTTCAAGCCCTTGACCAGGCGCAGCCCCAGGCGCAGCGCCGGTTTGCCGGCCACGCCGCGCTCGAGCGTGCAGTCCCAGGCGCTGGCCGTGACGTCCACCTCCCGCACCGGCACGCCGTGGCGGCGCGCATCCTGCACCAGCTGGGCGGGCGCGTAGAAGCCCATCGGCTGGCTGTTGAGCAGGCCGGCCGTGAAGGCCGCCGGGTGGTGGCGTTTCAGGTAGGCGGACGCATACGCCAGCAGGGCGAAACTGGCCGCGTGCGATTCCGGAAAGCCGTAGTCGCCGAAGCCCTGGATCTGCGCCCAGATGCGCCGGGCAAATTCATCCGTATAGCCGCGCGCGGCCATGCCGTCGAGCAACTTGCGCTCGAACGCATCCAGCCCGCCCTTGCGTTTCCAGGCCGCCATGCCGCGGCGCAATTGATCGGCCTCGCCGGCCGAAAAACCGGCCGCCACCATGGCCAGGCGGATCACCTGCTCCTGGAAGATCGGCACGCCCAGTGTGCGTTCCAGCACCTCGCGCACTTCGTCGCTGGGGTAATCGATGGGCTCCAGGCCCTGCCGGCGCCGCAGATACGGATGCACCATGCCGCCCTGGATCGGGCCGGGGCGCACCAGCGCCACCTCCACCACCAGGTCGTAAAAGCGTGCCGGGCGCAGGCGCGGCAGCATGGCCATCTGCGCCCGCGACTCGATCTGGAACACGCCCACCGTGTCGGCGGCCTGGATCATGCGGTAGGTGGCGGGGTCTTCGGGCGGAATGTCGGCCAGCGCCAGCGGCTGGCCCTGCCAGTCGCCGACCAGCGCCAGCGTGCGGCGGATGGCCGACAGCATGCCCAGCGCCAGGCAGTCCACTTTCATCAGGCCCAGCGCGTCCAGGTCGTCCTTGTCCCACTGGATGACGGTGCGCCCCGGCATGGCGGCATTCTCGATCGGCACCAGCCGGTCCAGCCGCCCGCGGGCGATGACCATGCCGCCGACGTGCTGCGACAGGTGGCGCGGAAAACCGATCAGCTGCTCGACCAGCCCGCACAGGCGCTTGAGCACCGGGCTGTCGGGATCGAGCCCGGCTTCGCGCACCTGCTGCGGATCCAGCTGCCCATCCCACCATTGCAGGGTCCTGGCCAGGCGATCCACCTGCATTGCGCTCATGCCCAGCGCCTTGCCCACGTCGCGCACGGCGCTGCGCGGTTTGTAGGTGATCAGCGTGGCGGCCAGGCCGGCGCGCTCGCGGCCGTATTTTTCGTACACGTACTGCAGCACTTCCTCGCGGCGCTGGTGTTCGAAGTCGACGTCAATGTCCGGCGGCTCGCCACGCTCCCGCGACACGAAGCGCTCGAACAGCACCTGTGCCCGCGCCGGGTCCACCTCGGTAATCCCGAGACAAAAACACACCGCCGAGTTGGCCGCCGAGCCACGGCCCTGGCACAGGATGCCCCGCCCGCGCGCAAAGGCGACGATGTCGTGCACGGTCAAAAAGTAATGCGCGTATTGCAGGTCCGCGATCAGGGTCAGCTCGTGCTCGATCAGCGCCCGCACCCGGGCCGGTAGGCCGTGCAGGTAGCGCCGCGCCGCGCCCTCGACAGTGAGCGCGCGCAGGTGCTGATCGGCGGTGCGCCCGGCCGGCACCACCTCTTGCGGGTATTCGTAGCGCAGTTGGTCGAGCGAGAACGTGCAGCGCTGCGCCACGCGCACGGTTTCGTCCAGCAACGGGCGCGGGTAGATGCCTGCCAGCACCTCGCGCGGGCGCAGGTGCCGCTCGCCGTTCGGGTACAGCGCATGGCCGCACTCGGCCAGCGGCGTGCCCAGGCGAATCGCCGTCAGCGTGTCCTGCAGCGCGCGCCGGCCCCGCACGTGCATGTGCACGTCGCCGGTCGCCACCACCGGCAGGCGCGCCGCCGCCGCCAGGGCCTGCACGGTGGCCAGGCGCGCCGCATCGCCCGGCCCGCGCAGCAGTGCACAGCCGATCCATGCCCGGTCCGGAAAACACCCGGCCAGCCAGCGGGCCGGCTCCAGGGCCGGCTGCTCATCCGGCAGCAACACCGCCAGCACACCGCCGCCCAGGCCTTCCACATCGCGCCGGGCGAGCTGGTAGTCGCCCTTGTCGGCCGCCCGTCGGCCACGGCTGATCAGGGCACACAGATCGCCATAGCCGTCGCGGTCGGCCGCCAGCAGCAGCAGCCGCGGTCCATCAAGCAGGCGCACTTCGCTGCCGATAATGAGCGAGAGCCCTCGCTCGCGGGCGGCGCTGTGCGCCCGTACCACGCCACCGAGGGAACACTCGTCGGTAATTGCCAGCGCGCGGTAACCCAGTGCCGCGGCCCGCGCCACCAACTGTTCCGGCTGCGAGGCGCCGCGCAGGAAGGTATAACTGGAAATACAGTGCAGTTCTGCATAATCGGGCAATGCCAGGGCCATGGACCGGCTCCTCGGGATAAAACTGGTTTTTTGAACAATTGTAAAAATACCCGATAAGCTGATCCAAGGACGGAGATATGTTCCTATGGCCATACCCAGTGCCTTCGACGACTGGCTGCGCCGCACCCCCGACCCGGTAGCGGTCGCGCGCGGCGTGACCTTGCAGGACATCCGCCTGCTGGGCTGGAACGACGCTTTCGCGGCCCTGCTGGGAATGCGCGAAGATGCCGACGCGGCACCGTATTTCGCCGCCGCGCTGACCCGCATGGCCCAGCTCGACGGACAACAGGAAAGCGCCTTCGTTGCGGCCAATCGGGAAGCGCTGCATGCCGGCCACACCAAGACCCGCTGGCAGTTTCTGGACCCGGCCGGCAAACGGCTGGGCGCCGAGGTGGAACTGACGGCCCTGCCGTCGCTTGCGCCGGATGCCCTGTGTGTACACATCCGCGATATCGGCGCCGTGATCGAGGCGCAGGCTGAACTGGCCGCCAGCGAGGCGCGCTTTCGCGATCTGTTCGAAATCGCCGCAGATGCGTTCGGATTCATCTCCCTGCGCGGCGGCGCGCCGCATTTCATCGACTGCAACGCCTATCTGGCGCGCCTGTATGGCGCCAGCGACAAGGCGCAGGTGATCGGCGCCACGCCGCTCCAGTTCTCGCCACCGCTGCAGCCGGATGGCAGGTCGTCGGTCGAGCGCGCGCGAATGGAGTCCGAACAGGCCCTGGAGCAGGGCTTTACCCGCTTCGACTGGTATTCGCTGCGCCTGGACGGCACCGCGTTCTGGCTGGACGTGACGCTGACCGTGCAGCCGTCCTGGGGCGAGGGCGTGCTGCATTTCTCCGGCCGCGACATCACCGACCGCAAACTCGCCGAACAGACGCTGGCCCGCGCCGAAGAGCTGGCGCGGGTTACCTTGCAGTCGATCGGCGACGGCGTCATCACCACCGATGCCGAGGGGCGGGTGACGGCGCTGAACCCGATCGCCGAGCGCCTGACCGGCTGGCCGCAGACCGAGGCGCTCGACCGGCCGGTCGGCGAGGTGTTTCGCCTGCTGCACGAAGACAGCCGCCAGCCGGTCGACAATCCGTTGCTGCGCTGCATCGCGCAGGATCAGGCGATCGACCTGCCGGGCACCGCCGTCCTGCTGAACCGGGACGGGGTCGAATATCACGTGGAAGATTCGGCGGCGCCCATTCGCCTGCCGGATGGCACCCTGGCCGGCGCGGTGATCGTGTTTCGCGACGTGACCGACACCCGGCGCCTGGCGGCCGAAATCTCCCATCAGGCGCAGCACGACCCGCTGACAGGCCTGCCCAACCGGCGCCAGTTCGAGCGTAGGCTGGACGAATTGCTGGAGCAGGCCCGCCGCACCGATGCCGTGCACGCGCTGTGCTATCTGGACCTCGACCAGTTCAAGGTGGTCAACGATGGCTGTGGTCACAGCGTCGGCGATCAATTACTGGTCGAGTTGGCCGCCTTGCTGCAGCACCACATCCGCCGCGGCGACACACTGGCCCGCCTGGGCGGCGACGAGTTCGGGCTGCTGCTGGCCGATTGCCCGCCGGACAAGGCCACCCAGATCGCTGGCGAGCTACTCGACGCCATCGGCGACTTCCGCTTCCGCTACGGCGAGCGCAGCTTCACCGTGGGCGCCAGCATCGGCCTGGTGCCGATCAGCGCCAGTGCGGCATCGGCCGCGGAACTGATGACCGAAGCCGATCTTGCCTGCTACACGGCCAAGGACCTGGGCCGCAACCGCATCCACCTGTTCCGGCGCGGCGATGCCGACCTGGCGCGCCGCCGCAGCGAAATGCAGTGGGCGACCGAGCTGCGCAACGCGCTGGATGAACAGCGCCTGCTGCTGTACGTGCAGCCGATCGTGGCCCTGGATGGCGCCCAGCACACGCCGTGGTACGAGGTGTTGCTGCGCCTGCGCCAGCGGGACGGACGCATCGTGCTGCCGGGCGCCTTCCTGCCGGCGGCCGAACGCTTCGGCCTGATGCCGCTGATCGACGGCTATGTGGTCACGCGCACCATCGAGCTGTTACTGGCCTGCGGCCGGGCCGCCGGCGCGCGCCTGTCGGTGAACCTTTCCGGTCGCTCGCTGGAGGACCCGGGCGTGATCGGCATGATCGAGGGCTACTTTGCCAATCCGCGGCATGCGCCTGGCCGGCTGTGCCTGGAACTGACCGAGACCACGGCCGTCGCCCATCTTGGGCGCACGCGCGAGTTCATCCGCCGCTTGCGCAGCGCCGGCTGCCGGTTCGCACTGGACGACTTTGGCACCGGCGTGTCGTCGTTCGCCTACCTGAAGCACCTGCCGGTGGATTACCTGAAGCTGGACGGCAGCTTCGTGCGCGACATCACGCGCGAGCCGATCGACCGCGCCATGGTGGAGGCTATCCACCGCCTGTCGACCATCATGGGTTTCGAGACCATCGCCGAGTTCGTGGAAGACGCGACAACGCTGGACATGCTCAAAACCATCGGCGTCAACTACGCCCAGGGTTTTCTGCTCGGCCGGCCGGCACCTGTCCAGAGCCTGTTCGAGCTCGCCACAGTCCCGGTGTAGGCCCGCCCATCGGGGAGCACTCACCCGGCCTTGATATGCGCTGTATTCCTAGACCGCCCCATCACCCGGCCAGGCCACATCGAAGCACAGCACGCCCGGCACGCCGGCCAGACTGGCGGTAACGGCCAGCGTGACGCAGGCCACCCCAAACCCGCGCTGCAGGTATGCCCGGCTGAGCTGAACAACCTGCGGATGAGCCATCGCGCGGGCAAAAAATCCGCGCTCTGACAGATCCGCACCCGGCTGGTCGAGCAGCGCGGGAAAGCGCGGCGCGCAGGCCTGCGCGCCGATCAGGCTGTCGCCCCGCTGCACGCCGTCGATGTCCAGCCAGTAGCAACGCAGCAAGGCGCCGTTGTCGGCCAGCGCGGCCACGCTGGCCGACAACGGCGAGCCGCCCGACAGGCGCTGCGCGCTGACGGACAGGCGCTGTGACCACTCCTGTATCCACTGCGGTCGGGGCGCCTGCCTGGCAGATCTGGGCGAAGTGGCACGCAGAAAGTCGACCGACAGGGTCTGCGCCTGATCAACCAGGCCGGCCTGCGGGTAGGCGAAATGAAAGCCCTGCGCCAAGTCGCAGCCGACCTCCATCGCCAGCAGCGCCTCGTCGAAGTGCTCCACGCCTTCCATCAGCACCAGCGTGCCGCAATCGTGCAGAAACTCCACCAGGCTGGGCAGCAGCCGGCGCTCGTCCGGACTGGCCAGGGCGGCGGTCAAAAGTTCCCGGTCCAGCTTCACGATGTCCACGCCCAGCGACCACAGGCGGGTCACGCTGGACAAGCCGACGCCGTAGTCGTCGATGGCCACCAGGCAACCGAGTTGGCGGTAATGGGCGACCGCCTCGGCCAGCGTGTCGCCATCCTGCACCCCGCTTTCGGCGATTTCGACCACCACCCGGGCCGGGTCGATGCCGGCTTCCTGCAGCAGCCTGCCCAGGAATTCGCCATGCCGATGGCGGCTTGCCACCACCAGCGGCGACACGTTCAAGAACAACCAGCCGCTGTCGTCACCGGCCTGACGCTTGAAATTGCGCAGGTGCAGCAGGCGACACAGGCGATCCAGATCGACCAGACCGCGCTCGTCGAGACCGCCGCTGAAAAAGCGAAACGGCGTCGCCCCGCGGCCGTCGGCATAGTTCAGGCGCACCAGCCCTTCGTGGCCCACCACCTGGCCGGTGCTCAGCGTAACCACCGGCTGGAACACGCTGGACAGGTGCAGACCGCGAAAGTGGCCCTCCCAGGCGCCACTGGCATCCTGCCTGGCAAGGTCTTCGATGGATCGAGCACGGGGCGCAAGATTCAGGTGCGACATGGTGTTGGATGTTTCCGGCGAGTGACGGGTCGCGTGCGGGATCGGGCCCGGCCCGCAGCAGCAGGCCTGCCCGCCATGACGGGCGGATCAGGCCCGCGCTGTTTATCGACCGACCGCGGCGCGCCTTGATGCTGCGCCAGTCACCGGCGTCGGCAGCCCACGGCGCAGCAACGCCGCTGCGTGATGCGCTCGACCGTCCTCAGAAAACCATTCCGTCTCAGGGTTTGTGCACAAATGCACATCCTGTGCATTTCTTCTGATCGCCGAGTCCGCTACATGCCCGGACTTGCTCCCGCCCATCAAGCCCTTACGCGCTTGATGGGCGACCGGCCATCCCTGGCCGGCCTGAGAGCTTGAATGTCACAAGCTCTCAGCCGCCGAACACCTTGGCCAGGAACGCGACCTCGTCGCCGATGCGCACGTCCAGGATCGCCGGACGGCCCTCGCGCACCGCCGCCACGGCGCGGCCGACGGCGGGGCGGATCTGCGCCGGATCCTCGACCTTCTCGCCGTAGCCGCCGAACAGCACCGCCAGCTGGCCGTAATCCGGATTGGGCGCGATCGGCGAACTGACATGGTGGCGATTGGCCACCGCTGCCCCCTGCGGGTACAGGAACTCAGTGCCCATCTGCATGGAGCGGTAGTGACCGTTGTTGAAAATCACCGTCAGCATGCCGACGCGGTACTGCTGCGCGAAGCCCAGCGCCGCAAGCGCCGGGTTGTAGTTGTAGGTGCCGTCGCCGACGAAGGTGACCAGCAGCTTGTCCGGCAGCCCCACCGCCGCGCCCAGCGCCATGCCCAGGCCCAGGCCCAGCCCGCCGGACAAGGCGTTGATGAAGTGGCCGGGCTTCAGGCGGTCCATCACATTGATGATGGTGTGGTGGGTCAGGATGGTCTCGTCGACGATGACGGCGTCGTCCGGCAGGCAGGCATTCAGCTCATGGCACAGAAAGCGCGCGTCGATGGGCGTGGCGCCGGCATGTTGCAGGGCACCCTCGCGCCACTGCGCGCGCCGGGCGGTGGAGCGCTCGGCCCAGGCGGCGGCGCGCTGGGCAGCGCCGGCGCTGGCTTTCGGGATCAGTTCCAGCAATGCGTCCACGGCGGCCATCGCATCGCCCTGAATCTGCAGATCGGCCGTGAAGCCGGTGTACGGATCGCGCCCGCGCAGCGGGTCTTGGGCGATGTTGATCAGCCGGGCGGCCGGCGGCGTCATGGCGGTCGGCGGGTACCACGGGCCGGGTGATTCCAGCATCAGCACCGCGTCCACGTCGTTCAGGCAGGCCTGCGCATAGAAGCCGGCGTGCAGGGCGTGCTCGCGCGGGAAATTCACAAAGCCCGGATGCTGGCCCTCTATCACGCCGGCGCCCAGGCGCTCGGCCAGCTGCACCAGGCGCGCCGCTTCATCGGCCGTGCGGCAGGCGTTCTCGACGATGATCAGCGGATTTTTGGCCGCGTTCAGCCACGCGGCCGCCTGTTCCAGCGCGGCGCGCTCCGGCCGCGGCAGGGTGGGATTCGCGTAGCGCGCCGGCGCCGGCAGCACCGCCGGCTGGTGCAGGTGCTCGAACGGCAGCGACAGGAACACCGGCCCCTGCGGCGCCGCCATCGCCAGCGCGCAGGCACGGTGCACGGCGCCCGCCAGCACGGTCGGCGTGTTCAGGCCGAAGCTCGACTTGCAGATCGAATCGACCAGCCGCGCCGGCCCGCCGTGATCGGCCAGAAAGCGCCCCCACTGCGCGCCGACCCAGGCGTCCGGCCCCTCGCCGAAGCTCACCGACTCGCCAGCCAGCACCAGCAGCGGAATCTGCTCGTGATAGGCGGCGCGGATGCCCATCGAGGCGTGCAGCGTACCCACCGTGGCATGGACCAGACACACGCCCAGCCGCCCGGTGGCGCGCGCGTAGCCCATCGCCTGACCGATCGCCAGATCCTCGTGACGGGCGTTGTAGTAGACGGGCGCCGGCTGGCCGGCGGCCTGGCGGCGGGCCAGCGCCTCCCACAGCGGCGGCCACTCGGAGCCGGGCGAGGAGAACATCGCCTCCACGCCGTAACCGTTCAGGATGTCGAGCAGGACTTCAGCGCCGTTGGGCTGGCTCATGGGGGTCTCCTCCGATAGTGATGGTTTTGTGCGCGGCGGCGACGCGGGTCGCCCCTGACGCCGATCATAAACCGCGCACTCGACCGAACGATCGGCAGGTCGCGCGTGCTACTTTTCGCGCTCGACCGCCGACCGGAGATCCCGCCATGAACGCCCCGTACAGCGTGTCCGATTACGCCCATCTGGTGCAGCGCGACCGCGTGCACAGCGCCATCTATACGGACCCCGCCATCTTCGAGCAGGAAATGGCGCGCATCTTCCATCGCAGCTGGCTGTGCGTCGGCCACGAGGCGGAGCTGCCCAAGCCGGGCGATTTTCGCGCCACCTTCATCGGCCGCCAGCCGGTGCTCATGGTGCGCGGCGAGGACGGCCAGGTGCGCGTATTCATGAACCGCTGCCGCCACCGCGGCATGACCGTGTGCGAGACGGAAACCGGCAACGCGCGTTTCTTTACCTGCTGGTACCACGGCTGGGTCTACAAGAACACCGGCCCGCTGCAGGACGTGCCCGGGCCGGCCGGTTACGGGGCCGATTTCTGCAAGGACGATTTCGGCCTGACGCCGGTGCCGCGCCAGGCCAGCCACCGCGGCTTCGTGTTTGCGAGTCTGGCGCCAACCGGTCCGACCCTGGCCGAACACCTCGGGCCGGCGGCGAAGTACCTGGACATCTACATGGACGCCTCGCCGGTCGGCGACATCGAGGTCACCGCCGGCGTGCACCGCACCCGCTACCGCGGCAACTGGAAGTTCGTCGGCATGGACGGCTACCACCCGCACTACACGCACCGCTCGGTGCTGGATGCCTGGCGCCGGCGCAGCGGCGGCAACATGGCCGACACCCACCACGGCGACCCGTTCGCCGACGAATCCGGCAATCTGACGCGGGATCTGGGCAACGGCCACGTGCTGCTGGATTTCTTCCCCGGCCGCATGGGCAACCTGGATCGGTATCTGGCCACCCTGCGCAAGCTGCCGCAGGGCGAGGACTACATCCAGGCCATGCACGCCGCCCATGGGCAGGCGCGCGGCAACGAACTGCTGGCCTGGGCCGGCGACCCGCACGTCGGCATCTATCCGAACCTGCAACTGATCGGCGTGCAGATCCGCCTGGTGCGCCCGCTGGCGGTGGACGAAACCGAAGTGCTGATGTTCCCCGGCCTGCTCAAGGGCGTGCCGGACAGCGTCAACGCCCTGCGCCTGCGCCAGCACGAGTCCTTCTACGGCCCGGCCGGCGCCGGCTCGCCGGACGACGCCGAGTTGTTCGAGCGCAACCAGGAGGGCCTCATGGCCGGCGTCGATCCGTGGCTTTACCTGGCCCGCGGCCTGAACCGCGAACGGGTGGAAGCGGACGGCACGCGCACCGGCCTGGTCGGCGACGAGACCACCCAGCGCGGCCAGTTGCGCGGCTGGCTCAAGCTGATGGCGCAGGGCGCGGCATGAGCATCACCCGCGAGGCGGTGGAAACCTTCCTGTTCCACGAGGCCGACCTGCTCGACGACATGGACGTCGAGGCCTGGCTTGGCCTGTGGGCGCCCGAGTGCTGCTACTGGGTGCCATGCAACGACCGCGACGCCGACGGCACCGATCCGGTCCGGCAGGTATCCCTCATCTACGACGACCGCGCCCGCCTCGAAGACCGCGTCTACCGCCTCATGAGCAGCGCCGCCCACAGCCAGCGCCCGCGCTCGCGCATGCGCCGGGTAGTCGGCAACATCCGCTTCGAGCAGCGCGAGGGCGAGGTCCACACGCGCAGCAACTTTCTGCTGGCCGAGCTGCGCCGCGGCCGACAAGACCTATGGTCCGGCGTCAGCCAGCACCGCCTGCTGCCGGCCGGCGACGGCTTTCAGATCAAGGCCAAGACCGTGCTGCTGACACAAAGCGACATGGCCATCGACAACCTTACGTTCCTGCTGTAAGCGCGCCACGCCCGGCTGAATTAGCCACGCGTGATCGCAGCGGGCCGGTGGCAGACTTGCAAACAGCGCTCACAACCGGGATCACGAAAGCGTTGGCCCCGGTGGTCGTAGTGGTAGTTGGCGAGCAAGGTGCCGGACAGGCGAACGGTCTTGAGCCGGCCCGGGCCGTCCCAGGTGTAGGTGAAGCCGGCCTGGGCGGTGGTGTGGCCGGCGGCATCGAGCGTGACCGGCCCCTGCGGGCGGCTGGTCTGGCGGTTGCTGCTGGGGGCGTACACGTAGCTGCCGATGCCGTCGCTTTGGCGGTTGCCATTGGCGTCATAGCCGAAGCTCTGGGTGACCGCCGGGCCCTGCTCGCGGGTGAGGCGGTCCAGGGCGTCGTAGCTGTAGGTGGTGGTGTCCGGCGCGCTGCGGGTCAGGATGTTGCCGTTCACATCGTAGGTGTAGCTGGCGTCGCTGGCGCGGGCGTCGGGGGTCAGGAGCAGGACCGTGCCGAGCAGCGCGAGCAGCAGCCAGGCGGCCAGGCGGCCAGGTGGGGCGCACCTGCGTCACATTAGATCAATCCCGCGTAACTCTCTTCCTCAAGCTTTGCAGCTAGGTCGCGGTGATGCCGGGACTTCGCTTTGTCCTCAGGGAATCCGTGGCTGCCGTCCCAATAAAAGTTGCCCAGGTGCGCATGCGCGGAGGCGTCGCCTTGGTCGGCCGCTGCCTTGATCCACTTGACGCCCTCGGCAACACTCGCGGCATCTTCGCCATGAGCCAATTCATAGCCCAAAACACATTGCGCGTAGGCATCACCGAGTTCCGCCGCCTGCCGCAAAAATCGCAGCCCAGTGGCGCGGTCTTTCTTACCATGGATGCCTTCAAGATACAGCACCGCGAGTGAACTCATCGCCGGTGGGTAGTCTTTTTCAGCCGCAGCCCTCAGCAGTTCAAGTCCACGCTGTGGGTTAGGCTCAAGCCCACCCCACCCACTTTCGTGAAAGCTCGACAACAGAAGAATCGCCGGAAGAAAGCCACTCTCAGCAGCTTTCTGACACCAACGCAGTGCCTCTTGCTTGTCCTCATTGCCGTATAGCCCGACGACATACAATTTTGCCAAGACAAACTGGGCCTCTACGAACCCCACCTCAGCCTGAGTTACGCACCACGCGCGCGCTTTCTCACCATCTCGGCGAAGATCGAAACCAGCACCTTCCAAGTATCGGCGCGCAAATTGAAAATCTCGATCCCCGATAATGCACAGCCCTTTGACAATCTCGCTGTGACTGAGCTGACGCAAACTCATCGCTGAGGACCGAGTGGCAATTGTGATACTCGATTGTTCGGGCACCGAGCGTTGTGGTCAGCAACATCTTGATTGAACTTTATAACTACTTCTCGATATTGCTGTATCGGCAAGAGGCCGTTGGCGAAAAGTGCAGTGATCGTAAGCTCTCTCCTTAACAATTTGTCTTGATCTCTCTTACATCCATCATCGTCATTCGAACAATCTTTTGGAGCGTCAGGTGCAGGTCTCCGACCAGGG